>OBXC01000009.1_pt1 | contig 204715 bp, 203 predicted proteins | sample 1538111 | NCBI WGS metagenome assembly OBXC01 (sample SAMEA2580137, study PRJEB22360) | human gut metagenome | biome: human gut; feature: human-associated habitat; material: faeces | place: Denmark | collected 2008/2010
TGTCAATAGTTTTTTTATTTTTTATTTTATTTGTACAATTCATACAATTTCCGCAACTGCTTTTGACGCTTCTCCGTGATTTTCCATTGTTTTCTCTATCTTCTCTCATCATTGATCGATACGAAACATTATCGTGGCCACACTGTGAAAGCAGACAACATAGTTCTTCTATTGCTGTTGCTTATGATAAATGAATATATTTGTTAAGTAAACACTTTTGTAATTGTCCGCTTCCACATTTGTAAAAATAGAATCAAATATATTTTTTGAACAGTCCATGTCTGTTACAATAGCCATATAAAAATCCATGTCCCTTTTTTCGAAATCGTACAGAAATATCCTGCTCGGGATATAATTTTACTATTTCTACAGACCCCGATGTAACATAGGCAATAAAAGACACATAATGCCCTTTACTCATCGAATGTTTCATCACAATAGAAAATTCATTGTCAACAGTTTCTACAAAAAGTGAATGCTCTTCCTCAGCGGTTTCTGCTTCCTGCTTTAGAAGTGTTATTCCACAACAAGAAAAATTCCCTTCGCCTACAGCTGTTATAATGTTCCCACAAATCGGGCATACATAGAATTGTATTCTTTTTATATTTCCGGATACATTTTCATTTGTCTTCAGATCTCCGGTAAATAATTCTGTCAGTGATACATGAAGTGCTTTTGCCAACTCTTCTACTATACTGATATCCGGCAAGCCTTTTTCTGTTTCCCACTTTGAAATTGTTTTATCGCTCACATTCAGTTTTTCTGCCAATTCCTTTTGCGTGATTCCGTGTTTGATCCTTAACGTTCTTATCGTATTTCCTGTTACATAACTCATAGTAATCTCCCTTCACCTATAAGTTTATTGTATCAGTAAAATCTTTTTTTACAATCTACGCTAAGTAGAATACCTTTTTCATGAGCCCTTCAATGATTCTTCCCTCATTTATTGCAGCAACTTCTGTCAACAATATTTTGATTTTCTCAGATTAATCCGCATTTTTCAGCTGCTCGATCATGCTTTTCTTTCCCTGGAAATGATACGCAGCCTTTGGAACAAGCCATCCAAGCACCAGTAAAAACGGAAAAGTCACAAGCATTGGCCAGATTACAAACTGATATTTCATAAACCAGATCTGTGAGGTCAGTACCCGCAATATTGTCACGGACATCAACATACCGATGAGTAATGAAGATATCATTGTAAATCCTGCGTAATAAATCCCTTCCAATGTCAGCATCTTTATAATCTGTTTTTTCGTCATTCCGATTGATTCTAACATTGCCAGCTCACGGAGCCTTGTGACGATACTCGTCAGAATGGCATTGATAAAATTCAGGATACCGATCACGGCAACTACAAATGTCAAAAAACATCCAATGATTGTAAACATCCCTTTCAAACTTTCAAACTCGTTGGACCATTTTAATTTTGACTCGTAGTTCATCGTAGGCTCTGTCTTTTCCGAATAATTTTTGACGAATTGTTGAATCGCTTCTTCTCGGTCGTCTCTCACATCAAATGAATAGCTCATCAGATAGTCTTCCGATAAGTCCTTCCGAAATACTTCCGCTGTTGTATAATATGGAAATATCACAGAATAACGCGTAGATAACCCATAATAATTTTCTTTGATCACGGAGATGATTTCTACTTCCCGCTCTTCGCCATTTGGAAAACTCAGAGTAACTTTGTCGCCCGCATGATGTACCATATCCTCTTTTCTTACCATTCCATTATCATCTGTCGACACTGCATAGAGCAGATAGTTCCCTGTTGCCAGCTTTTCCTTGATCACATCAAGATCTTTCTCCCCTTCATAAACTTCCATTTTTTCAAATAGAAAATCATCTACCCCATAATACATTGTCTGATAGTTTTCTTCATTCAATTTTGTTACCGGAATTTTTTCTCCATTCCACATCCAACAGAGTTCCCCGTTTTCATTTACAGGCATATTTTTCGGAATTTTATAATCAGAAATCTTTACTCCGACCTGATCTGTTGCCGCATAGATCCGTCCACCTTTTTCAAATCCTTCCTGTTCTTCACACGCTTCTATAAAGCTTTCCGTTAAATTTGATTCCTGAAGCTCTTCTTTCCTTGCAGAATACTCTGAATTAAAGTATTTTGCATTGGCGATCACAAAATCGGAACTGACAAAGTTCGCCAGATACTTGTCCATATCAAATGCATTTGTAAAAGTAAAAATACTGTTTAATAATACGATTGCAAGCGACAACGACACGATTACAATAACGGTCTTTCCTTTATTTCTTCCTAAATTAGAAAATGCCATCCGACTGATTTTCCCGCCGTCTGCCGTTTTTTTCTGTTTCTTCGCCTGCCTTTTTCCTTCTGTGTAGCGCACAGCCTCCACCGGGGAAACTTTTGCCGCCAATTTCGCCGGTTTCCCTGCCGAAATGAATACTGTGACAAGTGCAAACACGGTTGCCCCAACAAAAATCCACGGATTCATAGATACTGCTGGATCACTGTTCCCCGCTATCGTATGTGATAAAAGCATTGGCACGATCGCCTTTCCTACAAAAAATCCAACAAAAAGTCCACACGGAATTCCGATGGTGGAAAGTAACAATGCCTGCCTTCGGATAATCTTTTTAATCTGCTTTCCAGTCGTTCCGATCGTCTTTAAAAGCCCGTAGAACCGTATATCTTTCATAACAGAAATCTGAAAAATGTTATAAATAATCAGATAGCCTGTCAAAACAATCAAAAATCCAACACCTGCAATCGCAGCAACTGTCATAGGGTCTCCCGAAGTACTCTCAGAAATATATGCCCAGTTTGCGTTGCTTGCAATATAGTTTTTTTCTCCCTCTTTCGTGGAGTATCCACTTTCCCTGGCTACCTTATCCAGTTTCTTCTGTATCCCTTGGGAATTTTGAAAAACAATCTCCATTCGGATTGCGCCTACCGGAGAAGTATCCTGATCATAGGTGTACTGCAATTCCTCCTGATGTTCTGCCAGATATGCTTTGGATACAACAGTAAATCCCACATCAAGAGCCGGATCGGATCTGATCACTCCGGAAATGCGGAAGGTGCGCTCCACCGGCGCCTGTCCTTCCCGGATTTTCAGAAGTAGTGTAATCTGCTGCCCGGCTTTTACTTTCATCCCAAGTAGCTTTAACGATGTTTCATCGACCAGTACTTCCTCCGCCTTCTCCGGCGCTTTTCCATCAATGATCTCAATGAAATGGTGTCCATAAAAGTTCTTCGGATAATACCATATTTCCATATGTCGCTTTAAAAATTCTGGATTCTCCACCGTATTCGCCACGAGTCTGTTATCCGCACTTTCTTTGACCAGTGGATGTCTGCTCAGCTTTTCATACTGCTCCTCCGTAATATTTTTGAATACTCCATGAGAATCACCACCTGCCTGACGCATGGTCTGCCGCTGAAAATTCTCTGCGGTTCCGATTCCCACTGTAAATAATGTGGTAAACAACATTGCAGTCAGTGCAATAGCGATAATGGCAATGACATTCCTTGTCCGGTTTGCCCGGAAACTTTTATACGAGATCTTATCAATAACCTTTTTGTTACGCACCTTACGCATAGAATTCACCGCCCTTTCTGCGCGCATTTCTTCCCTTGATCTTTCCATCCTCGATACGTACGATCCGGTCTGCCATCTGGGCAATCTCCTCGTTATGTGTGATCATCACAACTGTTTGTCCGAACCGGTCGCTTGTCACTTTGAGAAGACTTAACACATCCTGACTTGTAGCTGAGTCAAGATTTCCCGTTGGCTCGTCGGCGAGGATGATCGCAGGCTTACTGGCAAGCGCCCGGGCAATGGCTACCCTCTGCTGCTGTCCACCGGATAACTGAGACGGAAGATTATACCTTTTCTTATCCAGTCCCAGTACATGGATCACATCCTCCACAAAGTCTTCATCGACTTCATTTCCATCCAGCTCGATCGGAAGGACGATATTTTCATAGACGTTTAGCACCGGAACAAGGTTGTAGCTCTGAAATACAAATCCAATCTTTCTTCTTCGAAAAATTGTCAGTTCTTCTGGTTTCAGTGTAGAAATATTTCTTCCATCTACAATGACCTGACCGGCTGTCGGCACATCTAAACCTCCGAGCATATGAAGCAATGTTGACTTTCCACTTCCCGACGTTCCTACGATCGATACAAATTCTCCCTGTGCTACCGCCAGATCCACACCGTCCAATGCCTTCACAAGGGTATCTCCGCTTCCATAATATTTTTTCAACTCTTTTGCCTCTAAAATTGTCATACCAACAACTCCTTTCTATTCACACAGTTTCTTTTCATCCCTAACCATTTTTTGTTCTTTCTATATAAGAAAAAGACCTTATAGAATCAGAACCCGCCCCTCTTTTCGTCATGCGGTTCCTTTCTATAAAGTCATTTTATAAAATCATTCTTACGAGAATCTTTCCAAAATCTAACAGTTTTGACAGATTTACTCTTTCTGAAGAAATATTTTAAAAATACTTCCGTTTCCTTCTTTGGATTCTACTTTGATATAGCCACCCTCGCGCTGAACGATTTCCCTGGCCAGATACAGTCCGATCCCGATGCCCTCTTCCTGCTGCACCAGGTCTGACCGGTAAAAGCGGCTGAAAATCTGTGCCCGCTCCTCTTCCCGGATTCCGATTCCCTGATCCTTGACCGCAATACAGAAATACATCTCATATGATATCCCTTCCACCTCTATCCGGCTTCCTTTCGGTGAATATTTTACTGCATTATCCAAAATATTATAGAGCGCTTCCTGCGTCCACTTCTGATCAAAGTTCGCTTTGCCTTCTATATCACCACAGATTTCTATCTGGATCTCCTTCTGCCTTGCCCTTGGCAGAATCTCCTCTGTCGCTTGACGCACAAGGCTTCCTACCCGCTGTACCGATGGACAGATTTTAAAAACATCCGACTCCAGCCGCGACATTTTCACAAGTGCCGTCGTGAGAAATTCCAGTTTTTTCGCATACGTTTCAATCTGTTCTGCCAGATATTTCTCCTGCTCTCCTTCGGTCTGCTCTTGTAAAAGTTCCGAATACAGCATGATATTTGCAAGTGGCGTCTTCATCTGATGAGAAATGTCCGAAATCATTGACTGAATATTTTCCCGCTCTGCTTTTGTCCGTTCCATCGACATACTGGACATCGTAAAATACTGTTTCCACTTTGACTCCAGCCGCGACAATTCTGTCTCATCATATGTCTCCTCCGTAAATGTTCCGTTGATTGCTTTAGTCAGCATCTCATCCAGTCTCTGAAGTGTCCTTGTTGTCCGAAAGATTCGCACACGGTTTCCCCCTTTCCCTTCTACCTTTTCTTTTTGTTTCTTCTATCTTTTTATCTCTCCCACACATAACCAAGTCCGTATACCGTTTGGATCGGATTTTTCTTTCCCGTCTGTTCCAGCTTTTTTCGCAGCCTTCCGACAGTCACCGAAAGTGCATTCTCCTCTACATACTGCGCTCCGTCACTCCAGATTCGATCCACCAGTTGCTCTCTGGTCAATGTCTGCCCCTGATGCTCAATCAAAATCCGCAGAAGCTTCTGCTCTGTCTTACTCAGCGTAACTTCCTGACCTTCTACTGTAAAATACATTTGTTCAAATACAAACCGATACCCGTCCTTTTCATAAATAAGACCTTTGTCCTGTGCCATCCGTGCAAGCATCCGTTCCACCCGCGCCCGCAGGATCATCAGACTGAATGGCTTCGTAATATAGTCATCCGCCCCGAGAGAAAATCCGGTCACCTGATCGATTTCCAAATCATTTGCCGTCAGCATAATAACCGAAACTTCCGACTCTCTCCGGATCTCCTCAAGAAAGGTATATCCACTCCCATCCGGAAGATTGATATCCAGAATGATAAGAGATACTCTCTCCTCCTTCCAGATTCTTCTTGCTTCTTTAAGATTGTACGCTGAATAAAATCGATACTCCGGCGCATGCAGGGCAAGTGTGATCCCTTGGTTTAAGCCTCTGTCATCTTCCACAATTAAAATCTTCTTCTCTGCCATACCGGCTCCCTCCTTTTCCGATTTCTCCATGTTTTCTGCTTTTTTCTCATTCAATTCCTTTGGATGAAATGCACAAAACTTTTTCTCTGACCTCTATTATATCGAATTTCTCCTCGCAAAAACAAGTTTTTCTTATCACTCTTCTGCATTTGCTCAAGCAAATCGTTTTTATAATATTCATTATTTGCGAATAAAAATACATTTTATTCTCATCTATTAGCGCTAATTTTTAATGTCTATTAGCCTTGATTTTTAATAGGTTTTTTTCTTATTTTTTGTGAAATTTTTTCAAAAAAATTGTAAAAAAAACATTTTCATCTTCCATCAGTTGTGATACAGTAAAGAAGTTCAGTAAGATAACACTCATTAATTACAGAAGGAGATTTGTACAATGAAGAAAATTTATGAAGGAAAAACCAAAGATGTATTCAGCCTTGAGAACGGAAATGTAATGCTCAAATTCAAAGATGACTGTACTGGAAAAGACGGAGTTTTTGATCCGGGCGAAAATAGTGTTGGATTAACAATCGAAGGTATTGGCAAAGCAAATCTTGAAACATCTGTTCACTATTTTGAACTGTTAAAAGATGCAGGCATCAAGACACACTATGTAGGTGCTGATGTAGAAAATGCTACAATGGAAGTGCTCCCTGCGACAGTGTTTGGACACGGATTAGAAGTAATCTGTCGTTTAGTTGCAACAGGAAGTTTCATCCGCAGATATGGAGAATATATCGAAGACGGAACAGTTCTTGACGGTGGTTATGTAGAGTGTACATTCAAAAACGATGCTTTAGGTGATCCGCTTGTGACTGGAGAAGGTCTTGCAGCACTCGGAATCATGACACCGGAAATGTTCGAAAGCATGAAAGAGCAGACATTAAAGATCACAAAGATCGTTGCTGATGATTTAAAATCTATCGGACTTGACCTCTGGGATATCAAATTTGAGTTCGGTTACAACAACGACGAAGTAATCCTGATCGATGAGATTGCTTCCGGAAACATGCGTGTTTACAAAGACGGAAAGATTGTAGAGCCAGTAGAACTGACAAAACTGATCTTAAATAGATAATACTGAAAAGGAACTGCCTGCAGATTTGATCAAGACAATTGACCAAACACCTTCTGCAAAGCAGTTCCTTTTTTATCCATTCTTATTTTCAACGGAGCAGCCAAATACGACTGCTCCTTCTCCTCCCTTATTCCTTAGACTGATACAATCCCCACAGATATAAAATCGGCAAAATGAAATCGATAATGGAAAATACCTGAAATCCTACCAACATTATGGACTGGATAAATGCAATCACAACGATCACAAGGTAGATGATCATGCCGATCAGACATACCTTAAAGGATTTTCCATTCAATCCAAAGATTCCGCATACAAGCATCAACAGGGAAGAAAATAATCCTTGAAGGATTACCCATCCATTGAGCATATCTTTTACCGCACTCATATCGACGCCATTTACCTCATCACCAACGAAGCTCTGAAGAAAAAAGTAGCTTCCCACTGTACTGATCGCCCCCATCACGGCAAGTACGATAAAGATAATTGATACGACTTTTAGTAATTTGTTTGGTTTAAACATCTATCTCTCCTCCTTTATTTTTATGATGATTTTATTCTATCACAAATTTTCTTTTCTGACAGAATATTTTATTATCTTTTCTCTTTTACAACTGTCGCAGTGCATCGATCGGACTCATCTTCGCCGCCTTTCTTGCCGGATAAATGCCAAAGACAATTCCAACCCCACACGAGAAACAGGTTGTCAAAACGATTGCTGTCGGAGACAGTCTCGCGGATAATCCACCAATCTCCAGTATCGAGATCAGTCCAGACAGCCCTGCCCCGATCAAAATTCCGATGACTCCACCAATTCCAGAAATGATCGCAGACTCACACAAAAACTGTACGATAATGGATGATGTCTTCGCTCCCAGCGCCTTTCGGATTCCAATCTCTCTTGTCCGTTCTGTCACTGATACAAGCATGATGTTCATGACACCAATTCCTCCGACAACAAGGGAAATTCCTGCTACAAATGCTACAAATGCTGTCACCATGTCAAGCACGCTTCCCATCGCTTCCGCCATGTTCATCTCCTGCTGTTTGACAAAGAGCTCCTCACCCTCTCCCAAATGTCTTGCAGACAATGTCTGAATGGCAGATTTTGTAGCTGCATTTGCCTGGTCTCCACCATTTAAATAGATTGTCAGGCTGGAAAAATCCTCTATCTGGCTTCCCCAGTTTTCTGCTGCTGTATACGGCATCTCAAGAAATACCGGCATCTCCATACCGAACATCTTCATAGCTTCATCATTCGCCTTCATCAATTCCTCATCAGAATCCCGAACTCCAACTATCTGGATCGTCTGCAGTACACCTTCGATCGTCGCCTCTAACTCCATTCCGATGACATCCGGTGTCCCAAACAAATACAATGCACTTGCCTTGTCAATGATGCAGACAGAATCTGCATTGAGTACATTGTCTTCGGTAAAATAATTTCCTCGGATGATCGAAGTCTGCATTGGATTCTTCTCCTCATCCGGCATTGTCAGTGTCACTGACGCATCAAACTCTCCTTTTCTTGTCGTGACTGTCCCCATCGTTGCGCCGGAAGACACTACTCCGATTGCTTTATTTCCAAGATTATCCTTTACTGCTTTCAGATCGTCCCAGGTAATAATATTCGTGTAGCTTGTAGCATCTTTATTAACAATCACAGAGACACTTTTTGTCTCGTCGGTCGCCATCACATCTGCCTTTAATCCGCTTCCGATTGACACAATTGTGATCACAGAAGAAATTCCGATAATGATTCCGAGCATCGTGAGGAAAGAACGCCCTTTATTGGACTTGATACTGTACAATGCCATCTTAATGTATTCCAATAATTGTGCCATCGCGTACCTACCTTTCTATTTCTCCTCTGACTTCGCCACAGTTGTCGTTGTTACTTTCATCCCCTCTTCCACCGTTCCAAAAGTATCTGCAACAACTTTGTCTCCTTCTTTCAGACCTGACTTGATCTCCACCTTGCTGTTGGATGTGATTCCAAGTTCCACTGCCTTTTTCTTCACCACACCATTTTGTACTACATAGACAAAATCTCCTTCGGTCGAAGTATTTACATTTTCATTCGGAAGGTAAAGGACATCCTTTTCCTCTGCCACTGTCATTGTCAACTTTGCCGCAACTCCAATGTAGATATTCTCGTCTGGATTCTGAATCTTTACATTTGCACCGATCACCGGATTCCCTTTTGCATTTGGAACTGCAATCTTATCGATAGATTCTACAACTCCATCATATTTATACTTTCCGATTTTTACAACCGCCTTGCTTCCGACTTCTACTTTGTCAAAATCACTTGCAGGAATTTCCAGCTTCACATTGACATCTTGATTACTCACAAGTGTAAATAACTCTCCTCCTGCGACAGCAGTACCGCCCTCCATCGTCTTTACATCAGAGATCACACCATCAAAATCTGCCTTGATCCCATCTCTTGCCTTTGCCATCAGTTCCTCAGAGCTGAGCACTGCCAGTTCTGCCAGATTCTCCGTGATTGCCATGTTGTTGATCTGTCCCTGTGTGAGACTCGTATCCGGAATGCTTGCACTCGGTGTTTCTACAGAAATACTTGCACGAAGCTGCTCTGCCTGTGCCTGTAATGCCTGTACTTCCTGCTGTATCTGCGCATATGCCTGCTGGCTTCCGGTCTGTATCTGGGCACTGACCTGGGCAATCTGGGCATCGAGCGCTGCGTTTGCTCCTTCTTTTTCTGAAACTTCAAGAGATTTTTCATCTCTCTGTGTTTGTAATCTCTTCTTGTCTTCTTCAGATAGATTCTCGTCAGCAAGATCTATACGAATCTTTTCTATTTCCCCATACAATACAGCAATCCGCTCCAAATTTGCAGCCTTCTGTGCATTCCATTCGTCCAACTGCGGCTGAAGAGTCTGGTTCGCAGTAATTTCATCTTTCACACTCTGCTCCAGCGATGCCATCTGCTGTGATTTCGCTGAAAGCTGTGATTCTACACTGGCAATCTGCTGTTCTGCCTGTGCACGGGCTGCACCAGCTGCCGCCTGTGCATCGGCCGCTGCCTTCGCTGCCTCAGAAGCACTTCGATCTGCCTGCTCCCTTGCGCTTTGATTTGTATTGACTGCAGACTGAAGATCCATCTGTGCTTTCTGATTGTTCTTTTCCAGATCAGACGTATCAAATGCCACAAGGAGATCTCCTGCTTTCACCGCCTGACCGACCTTCGCACGAAGCTGGCTGACCGGCGCATTGACCGGGGAATAAAATACCTTTTTCTTCTCGCTGTCCACTGTTCCGGATACATTGTAGATTTCTTTCACATCTCCTCGCACCACTTCGACAACTTCCACAGTTCCTCCTGCCTTTTTCTCTTTTGAAGTAAATTGGGACGCAATCACTGCGACAACGACAATTCCCCCGATAACTGGAACGATCACCCAGTTCGGAAGCTTCTTCTTTTTCTTCCGGACATCTGTAGTTTCTTTGCTTCCTTCCTCTTCCTCCGACAGAACGATCATGTCTGTCTCCTCATAAATCTCTTTGTCTTTCTTTCTCACGACTATTCTCCTTGCTTCTCTTCGTTTAAATAATCCTGCTCAATTCTTCCATCTCTTATGTAGATTACTCGCTTTACCTGCTCCGCAATTTCATTATCATGCGTGATGATAATGACTGTTCTTCCTGATTTGTGAAGCCCTTCTAAAATCTGCATGATCTCTTTTGTAGATTTTGAATCCAGATTTCCGGTAGGTTCATCTGCCAGTATCACCGGAGGGCTTGCCGCGATCGCTCTCGCCACTGCGACACGTTGTTGCTGACCTCCTGACATCTCTGACGGTTTGTGTGTCATCCGCTTCTCGAGACCTACTTTGATCAGTGCCTGCTTTGCCGCGGCTCTTCGCGTCTTTCTGTCAATTCCCCGGTAGATCAACGGCAGCTCCACATTGCCAATCGCATCTAGATTGGCAATCAGATTAAACCCCTGAAAGATAAATCCAATCTCCTGATTTCTCACATCGGACAGTTCATTGTCCGTCATTCTCGAAACATCCTTTCCATGCAAAAAGTAACTTCCCGAAGTCGGTGTATCCAGACAACCGATCATATTCATCAATGTGGATTTTCCAGAGCCGGAATGACCAATGATCGCAACAAACTCTCCTTCATGGATCTCCAGGCTGACACCATCTAGCGCACGCACTTCGTTTTCACCCGGATTGTATATCTTATGCATATCTTTAATTGATATCAATGGTTCCACCTTGCCACCCCCATATTGCTATTCTGTGATATCTAAATGTACCTTTGTACTACTTAAATAATACAATTAGTATAGCACTTTTTTCCATAATTGCAATCATTTTTTTTAGAATTCCAAAATGCAAAAAGAGATGAAAGAATACATCTCTGTATTTCTTCCATCTCTTTGTATTGATTTGTCTTATGACTTTTAATTTTATGCTCTGAAATAATCCTGGATCTTATACTAACTCAAGGAGAACTTCCATTGCAGCATCACCTTTACGAAGACCAATCTTAACGATTCTTGTGTATCCACCTTTACGATCTTCGTATTTTGGTGCGATTTCGCTGAATAATTTTTCAACTAAATCTACTTCTTTTGTATTTTTCTTTCTTCCAGCAGCTTTTTCCGGAACTTCTGTCACTGGGTAGAGAACTTTTAACATTTCTCTTCTTGCATGAAGTCTTGAAGGCATATCTTTTTTGATTGTCTTTTCTACTTCATCGTAAACTGTAACTTTCTTTCCGTCTACAACTTCTTTCACTCTCTTGCCGTCTTTATCTTTACGTGCAACTTTTGCTTTTACAGTTACTTCTTCGTAATTGTCTTTTTCTTTTACTGCTAAAGCGATAAGACCTTCTGCAACTTTGCGGATTTCTTTTGCTTTTGCTTCTGTTGTAACGATCTTACCATTGTGAAGTAATGCTGTTACCTGGTTTCTGATTAATGCTTTTCTCTGGCTGCTTGTTCTGCCAAGTTTTCTATATTTTGCCATTTCTAATTTCCTCCATATTTCGGAACACACGGCTATGCACTTCGGGCTTATTAACCGGTGTCATCTAGTTATGCATCTTCGGGCTTACTAGCTAGATGCTGTTATCATTTACTCTTCTCCCGGGCTTAATTCTAATCCGAGTTCTTTTAATTTTGCAAGAACTTCCTCTAATGATTTCCGTCCGAGGTTACGAACTTTCATCATATCTTCCGGAGTTCTGTTTGTCAGTTCTTCCACTGTATTGATGCCGGCTCTCTTTAAGCAGTTGTAAGAACGAACAGAAAGCTCTAATTCATCAATGCTCATCTCTAACACTTTTTCTTTTTCATCGTCTTCTTTTTCGATCATAACTTCTGCAGCCTGAGCTACTTCTGAAAGATCGATGAATAATTTCAAGTGTTCGTTGAGAACCTTAGCAGCAAGGCTGACTGCCTCATCTGGAAGTAATGTTCCATTTGTATATACATCCAGTGTCAGTTTATCATAGTCTGTGATCTGTCCAACACGAGTATTCTCTACTGTCAGATTTACACGTTCTACCGGTGTGTAGATAGAATCAATCGGAATCACGCCGATCGGCAGTTCTTCGTTCTTGTTCTTATCTGCACTGATATAACCTCTGCCTTTTGTGATAGTAAGTTCCATGTAAAGTTTGCTGTCTGCACCGCCATTTAATGTAGCGATCACTGCATCCGGATTCATGATCTCGATATCTGGATCCACCTGAATATCAGCAGCAGTCACGACACCTTCGCCCTCGAACTCAATATAAGCAGTCTTCGGCTCATCTGTCTCGGAACTGTTCTTGATTGCCAGTGATTTCAGATTCATGATGATCTCTGTCACATCTTCCTTCACGCCCGGAATTGAACTGAACTCATGTAACACACCGTCAATCTTTACGTGGCTGATTGCAGCTCCCGGTAAAGAAGAAAGCATGATTCTTCTCAGAGAGTTACCAAGTGTTGTACCATATCCTCTTTCCAAAGGTTCTACAACAAATCTGCCATATTTTTTGTCTTCTGAAATCTCAGTAATTTCAATATTTGGTTTATTAAAATCAAACACGATAAAGTCCCTCCTTCTGGGCTATTAAACTATTGAGGGTAACTATACTCCAAATAAACTTCCCACAGCATATCTATATGCCGTACACATTTTCACACGATACTCTGTCTGAATCCGCATTCCGACAAATAATATATGATAGGATACAACTAGGGGTTCTCACAAAATGAAGCATTCAGCCAAGATATTGCCAACCGCCGATAGACGAAGACGATCTCCTGTAGAAATTTTCCATTTTGCAACACCCCTGTCTGTTGCAGCGTAATCAAACGCAAAAGGTTTAATTATTTAGAATATAATTCGACGATCAACATCTCATCTACTGGAACGTCGATTGCTTCTCTTAATGGAAGCTCTTTTACAGTTCCTTTTAAGTTTTCAGCGTCTGCTTCTAACCAATCTGGTACCATTCTTCCGCCAGTCACTTCTAAGATGTCTTTGTATCTCTGAGAACCTTTATTCTTTTCTTTAATTTCGATAACATCTCCTGCTTTCACTAAGTAAGAAGGAATGTTTACCTGTTTTCCATTTACTAATACATGCTTATGGTCAACGATCTGTCTAGCTTCTTTTCTTGTTCTTGCTAAACCTAAACGGAATACAACGTTGTCTAATCTTGATTCAAGAAGAATCATAAGGTTATCACCTGTCATTCCGTTCATTTTCTGAGCCTTTGCAAAATAGTTTCTGAAAGGTTTTTCTAAAACGCCATAGATAAATTTTGCTTTTTGTTTTTCGCGTAATTGAAGTCCGTATTCGCTCATTTTTCTATTAGCTCTTTTTAATTGTCTGTTAGATTTTTTATCAATTCCTAAATAGATTGGGTCCATACCTAATGAACGGCATCTTTTCAGAACTGGAACTCTATTTACTGCCATTTTCGTATCCTCCTAATTACACTCTTCTACGTTTTGGTGGGCGACATCCGTTATGTGGAACTGGTGTTACGTCCTTGATGCTTGTTACATCGATTCCGCATGCCTGAAGCGCACGGATTGCTGCTTCTCTACCAGAACCTGGTCCTTTTACCATAACGTCTACTGATTTCAAACCATGTACTAATGCTGCTTTTGCTGCTGTCTCAGCTGCCATCTGTGCTGCATAAGGAGTAGATTTCCTTGAACCTCTAAATCCCAGACCACCTGCACTTGCCCATGAAAGAGCATTTCCCTGAGCATCTGTTAATGTTACGATTGTATTATTAAAAGATGATTGGATATGTGCCTGTCCGCGTTCAACGTTTTTCTTGACACGTTTCTTTGTCACTTTTTTTGTAACTTTCTTAGCCATTTAAACTAACCTACTTTCTACGAATTCTTATTATTTCTTCTTGTTTGCTACTGTTCTCTTAGGACCTTTTCTTGTTCTGGCATTTGTCTTTGTCTTCTGACCACGTACCGGAAGTCCTCTTCTGTGACGGATTCCTCTATAGCATCCGATTTCCTGTAATCTCTTGATGTTAAGAGCGATCTCTCTTCTAAGATCACCTTCTACTAACTGAGTTTCATCGATTACAGCACTGATTTTCTTTACTTCTTCGTCAGTTAAATCTCTGACACGAGTATCAGGATTTACTCCTGCCTCTTCTAAGATACGATTAGAGCTTACTCTACCAATTCCGTAGATGTAAGTTAATCCGATTTCTACACGTTTGTCTCTTGGTAAGTCTACACCAGCAATACGAGCCATGTGATTTTCCTCCATTTTGAATCTTGGTCAGCAAGAAGTATGCATAGCCCCTGGGTTACAGGTCTGAAATGTAGTATACACCCTCTTCTGCCGTAGTTTATATTGTCTCAAATTGGGACGCCGGGATCTTCATCCTTCTTCACTGCGTCCAGCCACAGTTTCCCGTGACCTTTCTGGCCGGAGCCAGTATTATAAGCAATATACAATCGGTATGTTCTTGTATATTTTAATAACACCACACACCCTGGTGTGTCATGTTACAGCCGCCTAAATAAATCTTTGTGCTTTACGCACAAATTCGACAACGACGCTTATTATCCTTGTCTTTGTTTGTGTTTCGGATTTTCACAGATTACTCTGATGCTTCCTTTTCTTTTAATGATTTTGCATTTTTCGCAAATTGGTTTAACTGATGATCTAACCTTCACGTCAAATCCTCCTTTCATCCACTGCTCTGCCTATATTTACCCACTATTCTGCAAAATAATCACAAAACAGTTCGCCTAATATTATAGCATTATAATTTTAATAAAGTCAATAGTTTTTTACTTATCTCTCCAAATAATTCTACCTTTTGACAAATCATACGGTGATAACTCTAAGGTTACTTTATCTCCCGGAAGAATTTTGATAAAATTCATACGCAGCTTTCCGCTGATATGTGCAAGTACCTGATGTCCATTTTCTAATTCTACCTGAAACATCGCATTTGGTAACTTCTCTACTACTGTTCCTTCAATTTCAATCACGTCAGCTTTTGACATTTTTTACACCCTCCTAATGATTCACGTTCTTTTCCTTATATAATTTCAGTATCCGTTTTACTGCCACATCGTCTGCGGCCTGTATCTCGTATCGTTCTGTAATGATCTGTACATGCTTCCTTTTCTTCTTTTTAGGTTTGTCACATGTACGATTCTCTCCATTTACAAGATACACATCGTTTTCATCCATATCTTTGATGATATAAATCTGCCCTTTGTCATGCCCGGCTTTTGATCTTGCGAGCATTCCTGTTTCTAATTCCTTCATATTCTGTCCTCTTACTTCAATAAGGTTAAAAGTACCGGTTCGTCTTTTGTGATCAACACCGTATTTTCGTAATGTGCAGATAAGGAACCATCTCTTGTCACGACTGTCCAGTCATCATCCAGCCAGTCGACCTCATGCGTACCGATGTTGATCATCGGTTCGATCGCCAGTGTCATTCCAGCGCGCAGTTTCGGTCCTCTTCTTCCCTGTGCAAAGTTTGGTATCTCAGGTGATTCGTGCAGGTGAGTACCGATTCCATGTCCGCATAATTCTCTTACGACACCATATCCTCTCTCCTCCGCATATCTTCCGATTGCTGCTGAAATTTCAAATAAATGCATTCCCTCTCGGGCAAATTTGATTCCTTCAAAGAAAGATTCTCTTGTCACCTTGATCAGATCAGCTGCTTCCTTGCTGATTTCGCCGACCGCATGTGTCCTTGCAGCATCCGAATGATATCCTTTGTAGATCACTCCTGCATCGAGACTGACAATATCTCCTTCTTTTATGATCCTGTTCTTCGACGGAATCCCATGTACCACTTCGTCATTGACTGATACACAGATGGACGCCGGATATCCATTATAATTGAGAAATGACGGAATGCATCCATAACTTCTGATCACTTCCTCACCGATCTTATCAATGTCAAGTGTCGTCATCCCCGGGTGCAATGCCTTCTCAAGTTCCTCATGTACGGCTGCGAGAATCCTTCCCGCCTCTGTCATCAGTTCGATTTCTCTTGCCGATTTCATTGTAATTGGCATATGCTTACGCTCCTAAAATCTCAACGATCGCCGCAAATACAGCTTCCATATCCACTGTTCCGTCGACCTCTTTTAATACATGCTTCTCTGTGTAGTATTGGATCAAAGGCTGTGTCTGCTCATGGTAAACACCAAGACGCTTTAAAACTGTCTCTGGCTGATCGTCCTCTCTTAAGATCAAGTCTGCACCACAGACATCACATACATTCTCCACCTTTGTCGGTGCATATTCTACATGATAAGTGGCACCGCAGCCTACACATGCTCTTCTTCCTGACATTCGATTTACAATGTTTTCATCTGGTACTTCTACATTGATCGCATAGTCCACTTTCTGTCCAAGTGCTTCCAATGCACGGTCAAGCGCTTCTGCCTGCGGAATTGTTCTCGGGAATCCATCAAGTACATATCCATTTTTGCAGTCTTCCTGATTCACTCGATCCACAACCAGATTTACTACAAGCTCATCCGGAACAAGAAGTCCCTGATCCATATATGTCTTTGCCTGTTTTCCCAGTTCTGTCCCGTTTTTAATATTCGCTCTGAAAATATCTCCTGTGGAAATATGTGGAATCTGATATTTTGCAGCAATTTTTTTTGCCTGTGTTCCTTTGCCTGCCCCCGGCGCACCTAGCATAATAATTTTCATGGCATTTTCCTCCAAACGCGACGATATGTCCGTATAGTATTTTAGTGTTCTGAAAAAATTCAGAACACTAATTGATTACTTATTTAAAAAACCTTTATAATTTCGTACAAGCAGCTGGGATTCAATCTGTTTGATCGTCTCCAGTACAACACCTACGATAATGATCAGAGATGTTCCGCCGAAGGAAACATTTGCTCCGAGCCAGCCATTGAATACGAAAGGAATTACCTGTACAATGATCAGTCCTACTGCTCCGATAAAGATGATATAATTCAGGATCTTTGTCAGATAGTCTGCTGTCGGTTTTCCCGGACGGATACCCGGAATGAACCCACCGCTCTTTTTCATATTGTTTGCAATCTCTAACGGATTAAATGTAATAGATGTATAGAAATATGCAAAGAAAACAGTCAGGACAATATATAAGATCAGTCCCCAGGAATATTTTAATTGCTCTGGATTACACCAGTTATTAGAACTTAATCCTTTCAGAATCTCACTTCCGATTCCCTTTCCGTTTCCCTTTCCTAAGAAAGAAGCGATCACGACCGGGAATTGCATCAGAGAAGATGCAAAAATAACAGGAACAACACCTGCTGTATTTACTTTCAATGGGATAAATGAAGACTGTCCTCCTACACTTCTTCTTCCCTGGATTCTCTGGGAATACTGAACAGCGATCTTTCTCTGTCCATCTTGAAGAATAATAACAAAGACAACTACTACAAGTATAATTGCAAGTATAATAACAGCTGCGAGTCCTGCGGAAGCAAGGCTCTTGCCTTTCATGAACTGATTATACAGTGTCACAAAGTCATCCGGTACTCTTGAAATGATATTGATCAGAAGTACGATGGAAATACCATTTCCCACACCCTTCTCATTAATCCGCTCACCGATCCACATAAGGAACGCAGAACCGGCTGTGAGTGTCACTACTACTACTGCAGCATTTACAAAATTAAAATCAACAAGAAGTCCCTGACGTCCAAATCCAACAGCCATTGCTGTAGATTCAATCAGTGCAAGAGCTACTGTCACATAACGAGTAATCGCTGCGATCTTCTTTCTTCCATCTTCTCCATCTTTCTGCATTTCCTCTAATTTTGGAATTGCAATTGTGAGAAGCTGCATAATGATAGAAGATGTAATGTATGGAGTGATGCTCAGCGCGAATACTGACATCTGTGTGAAAGAACCGCCAGTGAAAGCGTTAAAAAAGTTAAACGCTTCCCCTGTCTGACTTTCAAAAAAATTCTGAATATAAGTTGGATCAACACCCGGTGTCGGCAATTGTGAACCTATTCGAATCACAACAAGCATCATAAATGTATAGAAAATCTTTTTTCTAATATCTGCCACTTGAAATGCTTTCCGAAATGTTTTTAGCATTAGATCACCTCTGCTTTTCCACCGAGAGCCTCAATTTTAGCTGCAGCGCTTGCGCTGAAAGCGTTTGCCTGAACAGTAAGTTTCTTTGTAAGTTCACCGTTTCCAAGAATCTTAACACCATCTCTAGGATTCTTAACGATTCCTGCTTCGATTAATGTCTCAACTGAAACAACTGAATCATTTTCAAATACTTCTAATGCGCTCAGATTAATACCAACGATTTCTTTAGAGTTTCTGCATGTGAAACCTCTCTTTGGTATTCTTCTGTATAATGGCATCTGTCCACCTTCAAAACCTGGTCTTGTAGCGCCTGAACGTGCTTTCTGACCTTTATGTCCTTTACCAGCAGTTTTGCCATTTCCTGACCCATGTCCGCGGCCTCTTCTGAAATTATCACTATGTTTTGACCCATCAGCAGGTCTTAAGCTTGATAAGTTCATCGTGACACCTCCTTGTCTATAATTATGCTTCTTCTACTTTCACTAAATGTCTAACTTGCTGAACCATTCCTCTTGTTGCAGCGTTGTCCGGTAATTCAACTGTTTTGTTCAGTTTCTTTAAACCTAAAGCTTCCACTGTCTTTTTGTGTTTTGGAACAGCACCGATTGTAGATTTTACTAATGTAACTTTTAAATTTGCCATGTTCAATCTCCTCCTTAGCCTAAAATCTCTTCAACAGATTTTCCGCGAAGTTTAGCTACTTCTTCTGGAGTTTTAATCTGACTTAATCCCTCGATCGTAGCAAGTACTACGTTCTGTTTGTTGTTAGATCCTAAAGATTTTGTACGGATATTTTTGATACCTGCAAGCTCGATAACCGCACGTGCCGGACCTCCGGCGATAACTCCAGTACCGTCTGGAGCTTTTTTAAGTAATACAGAAGCACTTCCGAATTTACCAATTAAATCGTGTGTAATACTTCCATTCTCATCTAATGAAACAGAAATAAGTTTTTTTGCTGCATCTTCTTTTCCTTTGCGGATTGCTTCCGGAATTTCAGCAGCTTTTCCTAAACCAGCACCAACATGGCCATTTCCATCACCAACAACTACTAAAGCTGTGAATCTGAAGTTACGACCACCTTTAACAACTTTTGTTACTCGTTTGATTGATACCACTTTTTCTGTTAGTTCTAATTGACTAGCATCAATGCGATTTTGTTTCATTGTGTTCCTCCTCCTAGAATTCTAATCCAGCTTCTCTAGCTGCATCAGCTAATGCTTTGATTTTTCCCTGGTATATAAATCCGCCTCTGTCAAAGACAACAGTGTTAATACCTTTTTCGATTGCTCTCTTTGCAATCACTGTTCCTAAATATGCTGCTGCATCAACGTTGTTAGTTTTTTCTAATTCTGCTTTTACTTCTTTCTGAAGAGTAGATGCAGATACCAGAGTCTTTCCAACTGTATCGTCAATAATTTGAGCATACATATGATTATTACTTCTGAACACAGCTAAACGTGGTCTTTCAGCTGTACCGCTGAAACGGTTACGCAGTCTTCTATGTTTGTTTACGCGAACTTCGCTTCTTGATTTTTTACTAACCATTTTCACACTCTCCTTAATTATTTTTTACCAGTCTTACCAACTTTACGTCTGATAACTTCATCAGCATATTTAATACCTTTACCTTTGTAAGGTTCCGGTCTTCTCTTATCTCTGATTTCAGCTGCGTATTGGCCTACTTTTTCTTTATCGATACCTTTTACAGTAATTTTGTTCTGTCCGTCAAGTACTGTTTCAACACCTTCTGGATCGATCATTTCTACTGGGTGAGAGTATCCTAAACTTAATGTTAATTTGTTTCCTGATTTTGCGGCTTTGTAACCAACACCATTTACTTCAAGAACTTTTTCGTATCCCTGAGTAACACCAACTACCATGTTGTTGATGAGTGTTCTTGTAAGACCGTGTAACGCTTTCATTCTCTTTAAGTCGCTTGGTCTTGTTACTACGATTTCTTCGCCTTCTTTTTTGATTTCCATCTCTGTTGGAAGCTCTCTTACAAGAGTTCCTTTAGGACCTGTTACAGTCACTTTGTTGTTCTCAGCGATTTCCACAGTTACACCTGCTGGAATTGCTACTGGCAGTCTTCCGATACGTGACATACCTTTACCTCCTACACTTAAATTTTCGGAGAAGCAATCTATGCTTCTCTGTTTTCAGTTGCATTTGCCGATTACCAAACGAAGCAGAGTACCTCTCCACCAACATTCAGTTTTCTAGCTTCTTTATCAGTAACTACACCATGATTTGTAGAAATGATAGCTGTTCCAAGTCCGCCTAATACTCTAGGAAGATCTTCTTTGTTTGCATATACACGAAGACCTGGCTTAGAGATTCTCTTAAGACCTGTGATAACTTTTTCATTCTTATCTGCACCATATTTTAATGTGATGCGGATTGTCTTGAAGTTACCATCTTCGATTACGTCATATTTTGCAATGTATCCTTCGTTGAAAAGGATTTCTGCGATAGCAAGTTTCATTTTAGATGCCGGAACATCTACTGTATCATGTTTTGCAGTGTTTGCATTACGGATTCTTGTAAGCATATCTGCGATTGGATCACTCATAGTCATTTGAAGTTGCCTCCTATTTTTTCATTCTTCATTTACTTGTTACATCCTTCAGATGCAGCCGGAAAATCCGACCGCTTCTACTACGGATATCCTGTTTGCTCTTTCTATTTTGTGGCTTACCAGGAAGCTTTCTTTACTCCCGGGATCTGTCCTTTGTATGCTAATTCACGGAAACATACTCTGCAGATTCCGTATTTTCTTAAATATGCATGTGGACGACCACAGATTCTACAACGATTGTACTCTCTAGTAGAGAATTTTTGTTTACGTTGTTGTTTAATTTTCATAGATGTTTTTGCCATGAAATATTTCCTCCCTACTATTTTGTAAATGGCATATTGAATAATTTCAATAATTCGCGAGCTTCTTCGTCAGTCTTAGCTGTTGTAACAAAGATAACGTCCATACCTCTTACTTTATCTACTTTATCGTATTCGATTTCCGGGAAGATTAATTGTTCTTTGATACCAAGAGCATAGTTACCTCTTCCATCAAATGCGTTCGGATTTACTCCTCTGAAGTCACGTACACGAGGTAATGCTAAGTTGATCAGACGATCTGCAAACTCATACATTTTTTCTCCTCTTAAAGTAACTTTACATCCGATAGCCATTCCTTCTCTTAATTTGAAGTTCGCTACAGATTTTTTTGCTTTTGTGAGAACTGCTTTCTGTCCTGAGATTTTCTCAAGATCAGCTACTGCTGATTCTAACACTTTCGCATTGTCTTTTGCTTCGCCAACACCCATGTTGATAACGATCTTATCAAGTTTTGGCACTTCCATAATATTTTTGTATCCAAATTTCTTAATCATAGCATCTACGATTTCGTTTTGGTATTGTTCTTTCAGTCTACTCAAAGTTCTGGTCCTCCTTTCCCGAATTAGTTCTTCTTATCAACGATCACTTCGCCTGTTGATTTTGCTACACGCACTTTTTTGTCTCCGTCCATCTTGAACCCGATTCTTGTAGGTTTTCCGTTGTGGACATACATTACGTTAGAAATATCAATAGGACCTTCTTGGTGAACGATACCGCCATTCTGATTAGCAGCACTTGGTTTTGTGTGCTTTGTCAGCATATTGATACCTTCAACTAATACTGTTCCGTCTTTTTTGTTGACAGCAATTACTTTGCCTTCTTTATCTTTATCTTTTCCAGCGATCACTTTTACAGTATCACCTTTTTTGATTTTCATAGTTGACATTCCGGTACCTCCTTATAATACTTCTGGAGCTAATGAAACAATTTTCATAAACTGTTTCTCACGAAGCTCTCTCGCTACTGGTCCAAAAATACGAGTTCCTCTTGGGTTTTTGTCATCTTTAATAATTACAGCAGCATTTTCATCAAATCTGATATAAGAACCGTCTTTACGACGAGCACCTTTTACTGTACGTACAACTACGGCTTTCACTACATCGCCTTTTTTAACAACACCACCTGGTGTTGCATCTTTAACGCTGGCAACGATCACATCACCAATGCTGGCATATCTTCTAGTAGAACCACCTAACACGCGGATGCAGAGTAATTCTTTAGCACCTGTGTTGTCTGCTACTTTAAGTCTACTTTCTTGTTGTATCATGCCGGTAAACCTCCTTCATAATTCTAAAGCAAATTATTTTGCTTTTTCCATAATTTCTACAAGTCTCCATCTCTTATCTTTTGATAAAGGTCTTGTTTCCATAACTTTTACGATATCGCCCATTCCGCATTCGTTGTTTTCATCATGAGCTTTTAATTTATATGTTCTCTTTACGATTTTGTTGTACAGAGGGTGTTTTACGTGATCCTCTACTGCAACTACGATAGTTTTATCCATCTTGTCACTTACAACTTTACCTGTACGAGTTTTTCTTAAATTTCTTTCCACAGTTTCTACTCCTTTCCGAAGTTCCTGAAGCTATATTCTATGAATATTACTCAGCTTTTGCCATTTCTGTAATTACAGTCTGGATTCTGGCAATATTTTTTCTTACTTCTTTAATTCTGCTTGTGTTGTCTAATTGATTTGTTGCGTTCTGGAATCTTAAGTTGAAAAGTTCCTTTTTAGCAGCTACTAATTCTTCATTCAATTCTGCAGCTGATTTTGCCTTTAAATCTTCTACAAATTTATTAATTTTCACTGTTATCACCGCCTTCTAATTCTTCGCGAGAAACAATCTTACATTTACAAGGTAATTTGTGCATTGCAAGACGTAATGCTTCACGAGCTACTTCTTCAGGTACTCCTGAAAGTTCAAACATTACACGTCCTGGTTTTACAACTGCTACCCAGTATTCCAGAGTTCCTTTACCAGAACCCATACGTGTTTCAGCTGGTTTTGTAGTTACAGGTTTGTCCGGGAATATTTTGATCCAAACTTTACCACCACGTTTGATGTAACGTGTCATAGCGATACGGGCTGCTTCGATCTGATTTGAACGGATCCAGCATGGTTCCATTGCAACAATACCATATTCACCGTTTGTGATTTTATTTCCACGTAAAGCTTTTCCTTTCATAGAACCACGGAATTGTTTACGACGTTTTACTCTTTTAGGCATTAACATAATTATTTATCGCTCCCTTCCTTAGTCTCTTTTGTTGGAAGAACTTCGCCTTTGTAGATCCATACTTTAACACCAACTTTTCCATAAGTTGTGTCAGCTTCAGCGAATCCATAGTCGATGTCTGCTCTTAATGTCTGAAGCGGGATTGTTCCTTCGCTGTAAAATTCTGTACGAGCCATATCTGCTCCACCTAAACGTCCTGATACAGAAGTTTTTACACCAAGTGCTCCTGCTTTCATTGTTCTTGACATACAAGATTTCATTGCACGTCTGAAAGAAATACGGTTCTCTAACTGTAATGCAATGTTCTCAGCTACTAACTGAGCATCTTTGTCTGGTCTTTTGATTTCTTTGATATCTACAACTAATTTCTTATCTGTAAATTTAGCTAATTCAGCTTTTACTTTCTCGATCTCAGCTCCACCTTTACCGATTACTACACCTGGTTTTGCTGTATAGATGATGATTTTCACGCGGTCAGATGCTCTTTCGATCTCAATCTTAGAAACTCCTGCGCTATATAATTTCTTTTTCAGAAATGTTCTGATTTTATGGTCTTCTACTAAATAATCTGCAAATTTGTCTTCTGCATACCATTTAGAGTCCCAATCTTTGATAACACCGACTCTTAAGCCATGAGGATTAACTTTCTGTCCCATGATTGCCCTCCTTATCTTTCATTCAGCACAAGTGTAATGTGGCTCATTCTCTTCTCGATTCTGTAAGCTCTTCCCTGTGCTCTCGGTCTAATTCTCTTCATTGTTGGTCCCTTGTTTGCGTAACATTCTTCAATGTAAAGGTTCTCAACATTCATACCGTTGTTGTTCTCAGCATTTGCGATTGCTGATTCTAATAATTTCTTTATTAAACTAGAAGCGTATCTTGGATTGTAAGTTAAAATACCAAGTGCTGTCTGTACATCCTTACCTCTGATGGCATCTAATACGAAACATGCTTTCTGAACTGAAACTCTAGCGTAAGATAACTTAGCTGACGGTCTAGTGTCTTTGTTTGCATTTCTCTCTCTTTTGATTTGGGATCTATGTCCTTTAGCCATGGATGAATCCTCCTTTCATAATTAAGCCCTCCCCAAGGGTACTATGTACCCAAAGGGTGTTGTTTTATTCATCTCTATTAACGAACTCTTGATTTCTTTTCGTCTTTTCCATGTCCTCTGTATGTTCTTGTTGCAACGAACTCTCCGAGTTTGTGTCCAACCATATCTTCTGTTACATATACAGGTACATGTTTTCTTCCGTCATGAACGGCGATTGTATGTCCAACCATCTGTGGGAAGATTGTAGAGCGACGTGACCATGTTTTGATCACTGATTTGTCGCCTGCTTCATTCATAGCTTTTACTTTTTTAAGTAAGCTTTCGTCCGCGAATGGTCCTTTTTTAAGTGAGCGAGCCATAGGTTCTAACCTCCTTGTAAACTATTTATTTGATACCTTTACCATCTCTTCTTCTAACGATTAACTTGTTAGAATGTTTGTTTTTCTTTCTTGTCTTAAGACCAAGTGCTGGTTTACCCCAAGGTGTACATGGACCTGGACGACCAATACCAGTCTTACCTTCACCACCACCGTGTGGATGGTCGTTAGGGTTCATAACAGAACCACGAACTGTTGGTCTGATACCCATGTGACGTTTACGTCCGGCTTTACCGATGTTCACAAGGTTGTGATCTCCGTTTCCTACTACACCGATAGATGCTCTACAAATGATCGGAACCATTCTCATCTCTCCAGACGGAAGTCTAAGTGTAGCGTATTTTCCTTCTTTCGCCATTAACTGAGCGCTGTTACCAGCTGAACGAACTAACTGTCCGCCTCTTCCTGGATATAACTCGATGTTGTGAATCTGTGTACCAACCGGAATTTCAGAAAGTGGTAAGCAGTTTCCTACTCTTACTTCTGCTTCTGGTCCGTTCATAACTTTCATTCCATCTGTTAATCCCTGAGGAGCTAAGATGTAAGCTTTCTCTCCATCTGCGTAGCAGATTAAAGCGATGTTAGCTGTTCTGTTCGGATCGTATTCGATACCGATTACAGTAGCCGGAATTCCGTCTTTTCTTCTCTTGAAATCAATTACTCTATATTTTCTTTTTGCTCCGCCTCCGCGGTGTCTAACTGTGATTTTACCCTGATTGTTACGACCAGCTGTTTTGCTTAAAGATACAACTAAAGATTTCTCCGGAGTTGTCTTTGTGATCTCTGAGAAATCAGAGCCAGTCATATGTCTTCTGGAAGGTGTATATGGGCGGTATGTTTTAATTCCCATTACTGTCTCTCCTTTCAATTCCTAATTTTTCGTTTCACGGATTTGCACCGTATAGTTACTTTATCTTATAAGCCTTCGAAAATCTCGATATCAGCGCTTTCTTCTGTAAGCTGAACGATTGCTTTCTTTGTCTTTGCAGTTTTTCCGTATGTCATACCACGTCTTTTTGTTTTTCCATCAAGATTCATAGTATTTACGCTTTTTACTTTTGTTCCTGCGAACATTTTTTCAACTGCTTCTTTTACCTGAGACTTTGTTGCCTGTGGATGAACTAAAAATGTGTATTTCTTTTCAGCCATAGCAGCCATACTCTTCTCAGTGATCACTGGTTTAAGGATTACATCATAATACTGAATGCTTGCCATTATGCGTACACCTCCTCGATAGTCTCAACAGCTGCTTTCGTAGCGATTACCGTGTTGTATTTCAGAATGTCGTATACATTGATTGTATTTGTACGAGCCGTCTTAACAGAAGGAATGTTTCTTGCAGATAATTCTGCATTCTTGTTTCCATCTTCTAAAACAACTAACGCTTTTGCTACATTTAAGTTGTTCAGTACATTCTGGAAATTCTTTGTCTTGATCTCTCCAAAGTTGATCTCATCAAGAACGATGAATTTCTTTTCTTCTACTCTACTTGTCAGAGCTGATTTCAGAGCAGCTCTCTTCTCTTTCTTATTTAATTTGAAAGAGTAATCTCTTGGTGTTGGAGCAAATACAACTCCGCCGCCTGTCCATTGTGGAGCTCTTGTAGAACCTTGTCTTGCATGACCTGTTCCTTTTTGTCTCCATGGTTTTCTACCACCGCCGCGAACTTCTGAGCGAGTTTTTGCTTTCTGTGTTCCCTGACGTTTATTTGCAAGTTGGCTTACAACTGCCATGTGTAATAAGTGTTCGTTTACTTCAACACCGAATACTGCATCGCTTAAGTCGATTGTTCCAACTTCTTTACCTTCGATATTATAAACAGATACGTTTGCCATCTGTGTGTTCCTCCTTTCTACGATGTCAGACTATTTTGCAGCCTTTACTGTTTCTTTGATTGTTACGAGACATTTCTTCGGTCCCGGTACAGAGCCTTTTACCAACAGCAGATTGTTCTCTGCGTCAACTCTTACAACTTCCAGATTCTGTACAGTAATCTGCTTGTTACCCATCTGACCTGGCATCTTCTTTCCTTTGAATACTTTACTCGGATCGGATGCCGCTCCATTGGAACCTGCGTGACGGTGGAACTTGGAACCATGAGTCATAGGCCCTCTGCTCTGTCCGTGACGTTTGATCGCTCCCTGGAAACCTTTACCTTTGGAGATTGCTGTTGCATCAATCTTATCTCCGGCTTCGAAGATATCAGCTTTGATTTCCTGAGCCAGTGTGTATTCTTCAGCGTTCTCAAATTTGAACTCTTTTACATATCTCTTTCCGGAAACGCCAGCTTTATCAAAGTGACCTTTTTCCGCTCTTGTCACACCATTTCTGTGTGCGATTTCTTTTTTGCCGCTCTTGTCTTTTGTGACAATCTTTTCTTTCTTGTCAACAAAACCAACCTGAACTGCGCTGTAACCGTCGTTCTCAACTGTTTTAACCTGTGTTACTACACAAGGACCAGCCTGAAGAACTGTTACCGGAACCAATGTTCCGTCTTCGTTGAAGATTTGAGTCATTCCGACTTTTGTCGCTAAAATAGCTTTCTTCATTATAACTACCTCCTGTAATTTACAGCGGAACGCCGCATGGACGTTCATCCTAAATATTAGGAATTACTGTTTCTTAATTAAATGTTTCTGCCTCGCTAAGTGTTAACGGGATGTTCGCTTTGCTAGGTTCGTAAAAACCTCACCAAGCGCACCGAACTAAGTACACACTAAGCTCGACAACACCTCGCTAAGTGTTTTACTTATTTTTCATCTTGATGTCGATGAACACACCTGCCGGCATTTCCAGTCTGGACAGTGCGTCAACTGTCTTCTGGGTTGGTGTAATGATATCGATGAGTCTCTTATGAGTTCTCTGCTCGAACTGCTCTCTGGAGTCTTTGTATTTGTGTACCGCTCTCAGAATTGTTACAACTTCCTTCTTAGTCGGAAGTGGCACCGGACCGCTCACCTGTGATCCGTTCTTTTTTACAGTTTCGATGATTTTCTTTGCGGATGCATCTACCAGCTGGTGATCATACGCTTTCAATGTGATTCTCATTACTTGACTTGCCATAAAAAAAGTCGCCTCCTTTTCGTACTTTTAAACTCAGTACGACAAGCGGTGACTGTACACTCTCCCGTGTGTGTCGTGAGAAACTCACACGTTGTTTCATACTCTTCCCTTTTGGTAATAAGTAATCAGTTGTGATTCGTACAGTGACTTGTCGCCAGTTTCCTAACTTGACATTCGCTCCACGGAACACCTGCTATGTTAAGCAGCAACCTCACGCTTCATCGCTATCATGTCACAGCTCTCTTAGTATACAAGATACTTTTTAGTTTTGCAACTATTTTTTACATTTTTTTCGATTTTTTATTGTATTTTTTAATGTACAATTTTTTTCTTCTTTCCTATTGACAATTTTCGACTCCGGCTTTATACTATCACCGAAGTTATATTAGTGATGCAGACCAAAGGCGGTGATCTTCAGGAGGATACTGTCTTTTTTTCAGCCTATCTTTTATAACTTTATACCACTAACTGTTGCTTTTGCAAGGATTTGAAAAAACTGTTTCCCCCAATAGACAGTTTGTGCGAAATTCAATCCAATATCCATTCCCCCTCTTTTAATATAACGGATTGCAAAGCAACAAACCTCTCAATAAATATAGAAGAAAGACATGCCGCAGCTTAGTCAGTCATCTTGCAGGCATGTCTTTTTTCGTCTTTTTCTTTATCCTCTTCTCATCTTTAGCTTTAACATCGCCGCAGCCTTTCTCGCATCCAGCTCTGTCACACTATTTTCTCCAAGCACACACGTCTCTGTACCACTCTTACTCTTATTAATATCTACGATTGCATTCAGATTCGGGCTCTCCACAACAAAACCGCCGGAAGTCCCAACAAACTTCAATCCAGAGACAGCAATTCCTCTCTTTGTCAATTGCTCCACCGTATTGACATAATCCACATCACTATTCCCCCATCCATCCGCAGAAATGATTGCCCCATCTGCCCGCATACTCTCCGCCAACACGGCAGCTCTCGTTCCTACGAGCATTTTTTCTTCCTGATTATCAGGAGTTCCTACTATAATAATGCCTAACAGATCAAGTTCTTCATCCGAAGATATTACATCCAGAAGCGGATCCCGAAAATGATGCAGGCTTGTTTCTTTTGTAGACGGTCCGATTCCCATCGCTTTTTCCTCCTTCTTTCCTTACTGCATGGATCGCAAGATCCCATCCCGGTATTCATTCGGTGTTACGACCAGAGGCATATTTCCCATATCAATGATAGATCTGCCTCCTGCCATTCCCGATGGTTCTTTTGCAAAGAGCTGCATGTCATACATTGCCCCCTGACCAGCCACCTGTTTTACAATCACAACCTTCTTTCTTCCCGGTCTCTCAATATCATAGAACTCTCTCCGTTCTGTACACTGTTCCCCGCGCAGCTTTTTTAAACACTCCCGGTACTGCTGGACAAATTCATCGCAGAGCGCATGCGCCCTTGTGACCGCCTCACGATCCTGCCCCTTGCCGGCACAGAACGTCACCTCAAACAAAATCAGTTCATCTCCCCGCTTAGGTGTTCCAGCTTTCCCCCATGCGATCTGCTCCTCGATCACCCCTTCCGATGATCCAAATTCCGCTGTCTGGATTCCATCTACATCCACCCCGGTTAACAATACATAAGCTCCTGTCACGGTGTGTGTCACTCCCTCACCGATTTCTCCTAGTACTTTTGCTGAAATCGGAATTACATCCATAATGCTGTTCGTCTCCTCCTGGTACTGATCTGGATGCACAAGCCGAATACGAATCTGTTCAATCATCTCATGATCCGCTTTTTCTGCAAAAGATTCTGGTGCTACTTCTATCTCCCTCGCCCTTGTGATCCGATTTTCTTGCCCTTCCCGAACAGTTTCTGCATGAAAAGCTTTAATGACAAGACGCCGCTTTCTGATTTCTTCCACTTTTCTTTCCCCTTTCTTTCACATCTGCTTTTCCCTTCACACCTATTACAAAAAGCAATTAAAAAAACGTGTATGAATTCCCATTCTCTTTCTTCGCATCGTTCCTTTGATACTCACTCTACCAGAAATAGTTCTCATACACGTTTTCTTTTTTCATATGATATTACACACAATTATACTTTCGCTACATATTCAAATGGAAGCGGAACAATCTTTCCAGGAGTTTCAATCTCTATGAGCTGCTCCAATGTCGCTTTTACGATTGCAGTCTGCATCTCTACATCGTTCGGCGCTCCCGCATTTGCTCCCATCGGAACAAGCGGCGCTACCGCACGAGGGGTTCCAGCCTGACGTACAACCGGCGGAAGTGCCGCAATAATAATTGTCGGAATTCCCGCTTCCTCAATCGCTCTCTGCACCAGTACTGCAGAGCGGTGGCAGGTACCTCAACCAGCAGTAAGGATCACTGCATCTACGCCTTCCTCTTTAAACATCTGAGCAATCGCAGGGCCTGTCTCATGTTTAAACTTCTCCTGATTTCCGCCGCCTCCCATAAATCCGGCATGCACTGGCGCGCACGCTTTGATAAATCCTTCCTTCGCCAGTTCATGGATCCGGTCAATCGGAAACATACAGTTGATGTCTTTATTGACATCCCCATTGTCATATCCACCGTGGGATACCATCAATTCATCGGATTTCATCTGATCTGTGATTTTTCTCCAAGTAAAATCACCCGCAAGATTAAATCTCTCATCGCTTTTATGGTGAACACCCGCTGCTGTTGCCAGCGCGATCGTCATATCTTTCAGCTCTTTCTTCACCGGAGTCCATACAGCCGGCGGTGTGATCGGAACAAAGATTTCCGACTGCATACCTTTCACTACTGTTAAGCTCATTGCGTTACCTCCTCATCATCTCTATTGTTCGCACGCATTTTTTCCTGACGCTTCTGATACGTCATCAGATTGCTCATATATTTTTCATTGATCTCAGGGCCCATCTGTTCCACAAAACTCATGTTCCATGCAACTTCCTGTCCCACTTTCACCGGATAGTCTGTGATTAACATCCGCATCGGTACTTTCAGATAGCCGAGACGACCTTTCAAATCAATCCCCACACAGCCATCATGTACCTCCACGATCACCCCTTCCATCCGAATGATCTTATCCCCATACTTCATGTCATCACCTGCTATCGACTTTCCGACAGTTTCTGGCTGCCGCAAAATTTTAGTCGTATTTTTCTTTTCGCTTCTGGCTCATTGGCAGAGACTGTTCATTTGCCACAAGTTCTACCGGTTTCCCAGTCACATTAGAGATCAGCTCCACGTTATTTTCCTTCACATTTGGATTCCATTTTTTCTCCGGCTTCTTGATCTCTTCTCCCGCCATATCTGCTTTCAGCATATAAAGCGCACGAATTGCATCTTCATGACAGAGTGTATTGCATGCGAGCACTTCATTCTCGATTCCGGATTCCGATTTATTGTTATCAACCATATTAGTCATATATTTATTTCCGACAACAAGCGCTCCCTGCACTGCACAGAACGACATCCCAACTACAGAAATTCCTCTCATACCAATCTGTTCAATGTGGCTTGCAAAATCGATGTGATTGTTTCCAAACCCCTCGGTTGTGACAAATGCTCCGTCTACATCCAGAGCTTCGCACATCATTCCGACACGCTTTGACACGTAGAATTTCTCCGAATTGATCTGAGGACTTCCTACAAAAATAACGCCGCAGAGATCCAGTTCTTTGTCATACAAGGTTTCCAGTACAAGAGGTTCTCTCCAGTAATGTCTTGACATTTCCTTTGATGCAGGTCCAATGCATGTCAGCGCATGAATACATCCGTCAAGTACCTCAAGCGGAGATACCATAACCGGAACATTTCCAAGGTCTACATTTGGTTTTGCTCCAAGGACACCAACCGGCTCTACCGGAAGAATCAGATTGTCATGCATCGCTCCCTGTCCCATAATTTCTTTTACGATCACAACTTTTTTCTTACCAGGTCTTCTCACCTGTTCAAATGTTTCTGTATCAACAACAAGTGTATCATCCAGTTTCTTCAGGGCAAGGCGGATCTCCTGTGTGATCACATCCGTTGCAGTGTGGGCCGCAAGCGGTCCCGGACGTTCCATATTCGTACCTTCTTTGATGACCACTTCTGTCTTAATGAAGATTTCACCTTTCTCCGGCGCTCCTGGTCTTCCCCACATAATATTTTCATCCAAAATTCCTTCAGAAGATCCAAACTCTCCAATCTGAACACCATTTGCATCGGTACCTGTCACCATAACAACAACGCCGTCAAGCACTCTTGTTGTACCGGATCCAATCTCATCTTCCCCTTCTTTGGCTGCGATCGGCTGTACATCCATAATCGTCTCAGAGTATGTATGATACTGTTCCGGTGTGATGATATCAATCTTCAGACTATTGACAAGTTCCTGGGAAGCTGCTGCTTCCTCCTCAATCCCTTCTCGAATATATAAAACAGTTCCCTCGATCTTCGTCTCCGATCCACGTTTTACTTCTGTAATTTTAAAATGCTTTCTTGTCAGGCTTCTGATAACCTTCTCAGGTTTCTCTTCCGCTGCCGGCGCCGCTGCAACCGGCACAACAGAAGCTGGCTGCATCGCTGGCATTTGCACACCTGCAGCACCTGCTGTGATTCCTGTCGGAATTTCGATGTCAATATCTTTTCCCTTTCCAATGTGAATCTTTAACACACCGCCAGCCGTTGTGACAATACTCTGACTGGATGCCACTTCCTCTTTTTGCTCTGCCTCTGTTTCTGCAGGCTCTTCAACAGCTATCTCCTGTTCCACTTCCTTGATTCCTGCTACCACATCCGGTGTAAGTGGCGTCAGTGAATCACAAGTCTTCGTCAATGTCGCCCCAAGAATCTGCTCGATCGTCAGAACTCCGTCCAGATTTAAAAGCCCAGAATCTACAAGATCATCAAAAATCGTTGGATCTTCCAAATTTTCAACACCAATCGTAATCCCCGCTTCCGCCCGGCAGCAAAGCACCGCTGGATCCTTCGCATGTTCTTTTGCTGTTTCTGCTGTAATTGACATAACATGTCCCTCCTTATATGAATGCTTCCCGATCCACCAGACCGGAAAGCAGATTAAATATCCTGTTCTACTTTCTTTGATACTCTTAAGTGTCTGTACAGCGGATGGTGAATTGTCCGCATCACGTGATCTGTCTGGTGGAATACTTTCAGCCCCATCTTTGGCGCAGATCCCATCACTGTGTTGGAACAGTCCGAACAGTTTCCTATTATAATGTACTCACATCCATCTTTCTTAAACTGGATGCTGTTTTTCACCTGTCCCGGACAGTTTCCCGGGCGCTCACATTTTAACGCACCATTTTTCATCTCAACGGCCTGCTTACATCTCGCAACCGATACAACCTTGCCATTCATCTTCGCACAGATATCGCGCATACGCTCCTCTGTCCCACCACAGGCACAGACAAGAAGTCCTACCGGCGCCCCATGAAGATCTGGAAGATCAATCGTCACGATCACCCCTCCGGTTGTCTTTGTCACTGGGGTATCCTCCTGCGCTGCATGCCCGGTAAATGGTCCTCCCACGATAATCTCTCCGTAAATTCCATTAATCCCTCCTGCACGCTCAATCAGTTCCCCGATACTCGTCCCGATCGGAACATCTAAAAAGACATGTGGCTCTTCGCCGCCGTTTAACTTTCCTACGACAGTTACATTCTTGGAAAAACATGGCTTTCTCTCATCGATCGCCTCTGCCACTCTAGAAACGGTCTCTACGTTGATTACAACTGCATCTGCTGCCGTCGGAAGCTGATCCACTCCAAGCTCCACTCCAAGACACTCTCTTACAACTGCTCGTTCTTCTCCCATCGGATAAATATCCGGCAAGAGATGAAGTGTGATTCCTTCCTCTTCTTTCAGTGCTTCTTTTAAAACGCGAACTGCCTTTTCATTTTTTTTCTTAATTGCAAAAATTGCCTTGGATGCATTTGTCAGCTCCATGCAATATTTTACTCCCCTTATGATCTTGTCACACTGTTCTTCAATCTGTCGGATGTTATGACAAAGTCCCGGCTCGCATTCTGCCGCATTGACAAGAATATATCCCCCGTGCAAATCTGCAGAAAGTTTCACTGCTGTCGGAAATCCCGCGCCGCCCATTCCGGTGATACCAGCATAGGCTACCATCTCAGCCTTCGTTCCTTCCGGAATCTTCACATAACTTTCTGGCTGTTCTTCCTTCTTGCGGATGACGATCTCTGTGTCAGTTACCGACTCCACAACTCCACAGACACTGGAAAATATATTGGCACCAAGCCCGTCCGGAACTGCGATCAATGTCCCTCTCTGTACATCCGCCCCCGGCTCCGTGACAGCCTTGCATGGTGCCCCCACATGCTGCTTTAATAAAATATGTACCCGTCCCACTGCTCTCGACTCCTTTATCTGTATTCACTAAAAGCTGAGTATAATACTCAGCTTTTTCATTCATCATTTAATCAAGCCTGCCCCTGTATTCTGACAGCAACAGCCCTACATTCTCTATTCTGTTCTCGGTCATCACTGACCATCTATATCCATTCCAGTCTGCACATCTATATGTAAGCCGCTCAAAGACATCTGTGCTTTACATTCTACGCAATGCATCTTCCGGAACCACAGCCTCTCTCGACTTCTCAGTCGGACTGCGGATGCATCTGGAACTTTTCTCCTTTTGGCGGAGGCATGTGGGAATCGAACCCACCCGGGACGCTCCTAACGCCCCACACTAGTTTTGAAGACTAGGAGGCACACCAGTTACCCATCTACCCCCAGATATGCATTTTTCTCTGCTCATTTACTTTATCACAAACCTATCTGTTTTTCAATAGTAAATTCCAACTTTTTTCATTTTATTTATTCTTTCAAACTCCCACTTTCCATTGACTTTTTAGGACTTTTCATTGATAATACTATTAGAAAACTGAACTACGTTCTAGTATTTAGTCTATTAACAAGTCCGCTATCTTATATACAGCTGACATAAAAATTTCGGAGGTACCGCAATGGAAATCAATCCACATTTAAACACGGACTCTTTCGAGGCCGCTTTCAAAGCAATCGACACACATACCGTAGGAGAATTTACGCGAATTATTTTATCCGGATTTCCCCCATTAAAGGGAGATACGATGATCGAGCGCAAGAACTATCTTGCAAAACATTATGACAAATACCGCACTGCCCTAATGTTCGAACCGCGCGGACATCACGATATGTTTGGTGCACTTCTGACCGATCCGATCCATCCGGAAGCAAATTTTGGCGTCATCTTCATGGACACCGGAGAATATCTGAATATGTGCGGCCACGGAACCATCGGCTCTGTCACTGCACTCATCGAAACCGGGCTTGTAGAGGCAAAGGAACCTTATACAGAAGTGGTATTGGATGCTCCTGCCGGATTGATCCGAACAAAAGCAGAAGTCAAAAATGGAAAAGTCTTAAACGTCACACTCACAAATGTTCCTGCTTTCTTATATAAAGAAAATCTTACAACAGTGATTGACGGCAAAAAAATCAAGTACGATATTTCCTTCGGCGGAAGCTTTTTTGCTCTCGTAGATCTCTCACAGATCGGCAAGACAGTCACACCGGAAAACATCCAGGAACTGACACGTTTTGGAATGCAGCTTGTAAAACAGGTCAATGAAGAAGTAAAAATCAAACACCCTACACTTGATATTACTTCTGTGGATCTCGCAGAACTGTACTGTTCTACGACAACCCCTGGATGCACCATGAAAAATGTCGTAATCTTTGGAGACCACATGGCTGACCGTTCTCCTTGCGGAACGGGAACAAGCGCAAAGCTTGCCGCACTGTATGCCCACGGCCAAATCGGCATGAACGAACCTTTTGTATATGAAAGTTTCATCGGCTCTAAATTTACCGGAATCGTCAAAGGGGAAACAACTGTCGGGAACTACAAAGCAATCATCCCACAGATTACCGGAAGTGCCTACATTACCGGAGCAGCAACCTATGTGATCGATCCGGATGATCCGCTAAAGTATGGGTTCCAAGTTGGATAATCTTCACACAAAAAGAAAGGAGGCAGCTTATGCCTAGAAAACGACAGACGACAAAGAGTAAGATTGTAAAAGCTGCATGGAACCTTTTCTATAAAAAAGGATATCACGCAACGACAATCGATGATATCATCACTGCCTCCCGAACATCCAAAGGCAGCTTTTATCATTATTTTAAAGGAAAAGATGCCCTGCTCGGCTCACTTGCCTATCTGTTTGATGATAAATACGAAGAGCTTGTCGCATCGATGGATCCAACTCTTTCTGCCGCTGACAAACTTCTCTATTTGAACTATGAACTGTTCCTGATGATCGAGACAAGCGTGGATATGGAACTTCTGACACTACTCTACTCCTCGCAGCTGACGACAAGAGACCAACGTGCACTTCTAGATGATCAGCGATTCTATTTCACCTGCATCCGGGAAATCATCGAAGCTGCACAGAACTGTGGGGAGTTTACTTCTGAACGCTCCGCAAACGAACTTGTTCATCTCTACACGATGTATGAACGCTCACTGATCTACGACTGGCTACTCTGCCAGGGATCCTACTCTCTGAGCAAATACAGCGCAGAACTTCTGCCGGGAACACTGGCACAGTTCCTCGCCAAAAATTAACACAAACAAAGAACAAAGGTTTGCAGAATATAATAAAAATTGAGGGTATCGCCCAATCATTCAATTAGATGATTGGGCGATACCCTCACAATTTTTATTTCTGTTCCTTCTTATACCATGCACTCATGCATCTCTTCTTCTTGAAGTCCGACTTTCTCCATAACGCTTTTTAACGCTTCCCGCTCTGTCAGATCTGCACACCAAGATAATCCACAGCCCGCAGAGATTGTACGCGGAACTGGGATCAGTCTTCCGGCAGCTCCATGCTCCTTACATGCTTTCTCCATCGCCATCGCATCTGCTGTTGTATGGAAAGTGATCACTAGTTTCAATTCTTTCTTTCTCATGTTTTCTACTTACTTTCTTTTCTTTTTATTGTCTCTGCATCTACTCTTCTGACAGTTCCCGGATTGCTTGGATCGCTGTCTCTACTTCTTCTTCTGTATTATAATGCGAGAAGCTGAAACGTACTGCCCCTTGTTCAACCGTTCCAAATGCTTCATGCATCAGCGGCGCACAGTGTGCCCCCGGTCTTGTAGAAATCCCGTAGGTCATCAGAAGCTCATCGCTGACTTCTGAAGAGTCATACTCCCCAATATTCAGCGTCACGATCGGACAGCGTCGCTCTGTCGAGAAATCCCCGTAAATTTTTACATTCGGAATCTTTTTCACCCCGTGATAGAACTGCCACATATACTGAAGTTCCTTCTCCCGGATCTGATCAATCCCCGTCTCCTCCAAATATTTCACTGCAGCTCCAAGCCCTGCGATTCCATGTCCGTTTAGTGTCCCTGCCTCCAGAGCAGTAGGCATTTCTTTCGGATGATGCTTATTATAAGTATCGACACCACTGCCGCCACACTTGAGTGGGCGGACTTCCAATCCTGTGCGGACATACATTCCCCCGGTTCCCTGCGGACCTAACAAGGATTTATGCCCGGTAAAACATAAAATATCAATCTGCATCTGCTGTACATCGATCGGATATACCCCTGCCGTTTGTGAAGCATCGACAATCAAAAGCACCTGATGTCTCTTCGCAATTTCTCCCACACGAGCAATATCGATCATATTTCCCGACAGATTTGAGCCATTCGTACAGACGATCGCCTTTGTGTGTGGACGAATCGCCGCTTCCATTTCATCGTACGAAATATTCCCCGACGGATCACTGGAAACAATCGTCAGCTCCACACCGTTTTCTTCCATTGCATAAAGCGGCCGCAATACTGAATTGTGCTCTAACATCGTCGTCACAACATGATCCCCCGGACATAACACACCCCGGATTGCAATGTTCAGACTCTCTGTCGAATTATTTGTAAATACAATACTTTTTGGACTCTCCGCCCCAAAAAGCTTTGCCAGACGCTCTCTCGTATCGTAAATCACTCTCGATGCATCTAAAGATGCCTCATGTGCCCCCCTGCCGGCATTTCCCATACACTGCATTGCATTTGCGACTGCCTCGATGACTTCCTTCGGCTTTCTCATCGTCGTCGCAGCATTATCCATATATATCATAACCGTACCTGCCTGCTTTCTTTTTCTTGCAGAACCGCAGAAAACAACTTTCACATTCCCTGCGGTTCCCACCAGTATTTTCTTCTAAAATGTCTGGTAAACCTCTCTTGTCACCTTAATAAACTTCTCTACTGCCTGCGGCAGATGAAAATTTTTGTTGTATACGATATTCAGATTTCTTCCTCCGCGCTGTGACGGAAGAGAAAAACTTAATATCCTTCCATGGATCAGTTCATCCTGCGCTGCGAGCTTTGACAGCACAGAGACACCCAGTCCATTTCCGACAGACCGCTTGATGGTCTCTGTATTTTCAATACTTGCAATGATATTCAGACTCTCCACCTCAATACCATTTTCCCGAAGTTGACGTTCCGCCTCTTTCCGCGTTCCCGATCCTTCTTCACGCATGATGATCGGCTCATTCATAATCCAGTCAAGTGGGGAACCAATCTCCCTTAGTCTGCGGAATTTTTCATTGTTCGGTGTGATCACGACAAGTTCATCCCAATAAAACGGAATGTACTTGCAGTTCTTTTTCTCCATCACCGTCCCGGTAAAACCGATATCTGCAGTATGATTGATCACATGTTCAATCGCTCTTGCACTGTCAGTCTCCATCACTTTAAACTGTTCTTTCGGGTACCGTTCACTAAATCTTGCCAAAATTCGCGGCAAAAGATACTGCGCCGGAATCGTAGATGCCGCAATCGTAATACACTGCGGTGCATCTTGTTCTTCATGAAGAAACGCATACTCAATCTTCCGTTCCAGCTCTACCATCTGCTTTGCATATTCATATAAAACGGTTCCATCTTCTGAGAGGCTGACCTCCTTTGTATTCCTCACAAACAGCCTTGTATTCAACTCTTTTTCCAAAGAAGCAATGTGTGCGCTGATTGTCGGCTGTGTCAGGAATAATTCTTTTGCTGCCTTGGAGAAACTCCGTCCTTCCGTAACCTTCACAAATGCTTCCAGCTGTTTTAAATTCATACGTATGCTACCCTTTCACTTTCTGTTCCGTTTCGTTTTGTCACTTTTATGCTGTCCATATATTCCATGATCGGCTTCGCACTCTTGCGACTCGTATTCAGTGCATCTCGAAGCTCTGCGATCGTGATGATCTCGCGCTCCCTCAGCATTCCTTCCACAATCTCTCTTGCTTCTTCCATGAAATGCTTCCTTGTATACAGATCCTCTGCCACCTTTACCACACTTCCCTCATCTACAAGAAACATTACAATATCTTCGGCCATCGGACGTTCCTTCTCCTCAAATGGGATCTCAGAAAATTTCGCGAAATCAAATTTTGCATCTTCAAACACAGTGATCATCTGATCATGCAGTCTCTGATATCTTTCATCTTTTGGAATTTCAAACTCCGGCAATGCCAAAAATTCCTGGTGACGTCTCAAGACACCTTTCTCCACAAGCATCTCCATATAAAGGTCAAATACATTCGCCTTGACTTTCTTCAAATAAGTCATATGTACTTCTGCCTTTTTCATACCATATCGATACGGATGACTGTTATGATAACTGCGCAGTGTCTCACACAAAGTCTCTCTCATTGCATTTTCACTCGCCGCATGCCATACATAGACATCTTTCTTCATCTGGAATACATATACTTTTCCCTGTGCTTCCAGTGATCGTACATCTGCCTCCACTTCTTCCATAGAAAGTGCAGTCAATTTCGCAAGTTCCCCAAGTGTTACCATCGTCTCTGCATGCGCCTTGACATGAAGTTCGATAATATCCTCGGAGGAACCTGATTCTTTCTGCTTCAGTTCCTCGATCACATCCTGCTGGAAACGCTTCTTTCGCTCTGGATTTGGCTCCAGAACAACACCTCCCCCGATTGTCTCCATCGGAGAATAGAAACGGACAACAAATTTGTCTCCTCTTCGCAATGCCACCTCTTCTTCCAGACGAAGCTGCACATATCCACTCTCTCCCGGACCCAGATCTTCCTTGTCAAGAAGTACCGCCCGACAGAGCACTTCACTTGTTCCCGTGAAGAAATGTAGTCTCGCATGATTGGTCAACACTCGCATCGAAGATGGGAGCATATTCAGCTTCACATCAAGAAGCATTGTATTTTTCATACTGTTCGGCGGCGCCAGCACACATCCTCTCGCAATTTCCTTCTTTTTTACATTCGAGAGATTGATTGCCACACGCTGCCCCGCATAACAGCGGTCCACATCCTGCCCGTGCACTTGAATACTTCTAATTCGGCACTCTTTGCCAATCGGATACATCTCAAGAACATCTTCCTTGCTGATACTTCCCGTCAGCAGCGTTCCTGTGATGATTGTCCCAAATCCGGATAAAGTAAACGCACGGTCGATCGGAAGCCGCGGGATCGTGTTGATCTCTTTTGGCTCCACCTCTTTTGCCGTCATCTGCTCAATTACATCGATCAAGTGTGGAATCCCCTCTCCTGTCGCTGCAGATACTTCTACGATCGGAGCATCTTCCAGAAAAGTGCCTTCCAGTTCTTCCTTGATTTCTTCCTCCACAAGTTCCAGCCACTCCTCATCAACCAAGTCACATTTGTTGATAACAAGAATGCTTTTTTCAATTCCAAGCAGCCCGAGAATATCCATATGTTCTCTCGTCTGCGGCATGATTCCTTCATCTGCTGCCACAACAAGCATGACAAGATCCATTCCAACGACGCCTGCCACCATGTTGTTGATAAATTTTTCATGTCCGGGAACATCGATGATTCCGACACGATCCCCGTTTTTCAGATCAAAATAAGTAAATCCGAGGTCGATCGTAATCCCTCTCCTCTGTTCCTCCTCCCACCGGTCTGTATTTCGCCCAGTAAGCGCTTTTATCAAAGTTGTCTTTCCGTGGTCAATATGACCTGCGGTTCCAATAATGATATTCTTCATCTGTACTGCCTTTCTACCTTCGGGGATCTTTGCCGATCCCCTTTTTTCTGATTCAGGCGAATCTCTTTGCTTCCCCTTACTCCAATATCTCTTCTTCTTTGAGCATCTTTGCGATCTTCGGATACCATTTCTTATCCACTGTGCGCACATCGATCACAATCTTGTCATTCATTGTACGCACGATCATCGGAACAGACATATGTCTCAGCCGAAGTTCCAACTCTGCTGTCGTAATCTTTTCCGGATGAATCGTCACAGCCATACTTGGGATCCTCTCCAACGGCAGAGATCCTCCTCCAATCTGTGACTCACATGGCTCCATCTGAATCTGAGCCGGCAATTCTGCCTGCTGTAACAGTGCTTCCAATTCCTGCGCATCTCTTGTAATCTCTTCAATCTCTTTTGTGATCATGCGAAGTGCCGGAATATTCTGGATTGCTTTTTCCTCAGATAAATACTCCTGTAAAACGACCTCCAGCGTTGCCGCTGTAAACTTATCAATCCGAAGTGCTCTCGTCAGCTGATTTTTCTTCATCTGGTCAATATATTTCTTCTTGCCGACAATGATTCCCGCCTGCGGACCTCCGAGCAACTTATCCCCGCTGAAGCACACGACATCTGCACCATTTCGCACAGAATCCTGTACGGTTGGCTCATAGGTCAGTCCATATTTGCTAAGATCGATCAGCACACCGCTGCCAAGATCTTCGATTACAGGAATCTCCCGCTCTTTCCCAAGCGGAACAAGTTCTGCGATACTTACGTTATCTGTAAATCCAACGATTCGGTAGTTACTTGTATGTACTTTTAACAGCGCTGCCGTCTCCTCTGTGATCGCATTTTCATAATCTGTATAATGCGTCTTATTTGTCGTACCGACCTCTACAAGCGTTGCTCCACTCTGCTCCATCACATCGGGAATCCGGAATTTTCCGCCGATCTCTACAAGTTCTCCCCGAGAGACGATCACTTCTTTTCCTTTTCCCATTGTGCTCAGGATCAGCATAACTGCCGCCGCATTGTTATTCACCGCCATCGCCGCCTCTGCTCCGGTAATTTTGCAAAGTAATTTTTCAAAATGCGAATAACGTTCCCCTCTTGCTCCTGCTTCCAGGTTATATTCCAAATTAGAATAATTCATTGCAATATCTGCAATGCGTCTCATATGACGCTCCCCAATCGGTGCACGTCCAAGGTTTGTATGCAAAATTGTTCCGGTTCCGTTGATCACTGTACGCATATTCGGCGTATGCATCGCCTTTACTGCCTCCTGAATCCGTACAGACAATTGTTCAATCTCCCGGATTCCTTCTGCTTCGTCTTCGCATGTTCCGATCAACGCCCGGAGTTTATCCAACTCCTCCCGCACCGCTTCCAGCACGGTATCGTAACTGTACTGCTCTGTCAGCTCCCGAATCTTTTCGTCTTCCAACAGTACATCTACCTTCGGTATCCTGCGGTATAATAAATTCTTATTCATTTTACTTTCCTTACTTCAGGTGAATCAGTTTTTCACCCTTTTCCAGTACCTTTCCAATTATTGATATTTTCGTATCCATTCCCTTTTCTGCAAAATCTTTTATCATTTCTTCTGCCTGCTCTGGGGAGACACTGACTAAAAGACCGCCTGATGTCTGTGGATCATACAGAAGATCTACATAATGTTCTGCAACGGTTCCACAGTCTACCTGATCGATCGAATATCCGCGGTTCTTATACGCTCCTGCCGGAATCAGCCCCATCTGTGCGTATGAGATTGCCTCTTCCAGATAGGCGATGTCTTCCACATGCAATTCAAAGGTAACTTCACTTGCCGACGCCATCTCGACACAGTGACCTAACAGTCCAAATCCTGTAATATCGGTGCAGGCTGACACATCATATTTTTCTACAACTTCCTTTGCCTTCTTATTCAGAGATGCCATCACCGTCACTGCTTCTTTGACAGCAGCTTCCGATGCCATCTCCGCTTTGATCGCCGTGTTGACGATTCCGGTACCGATCTGCTTTGTCAAGATCAGTATATCCCCCGGTCTGCATCCGTAATTTTTAAAAATCTTCTTCGGATGAACAAAACCGGATACACAAAGTCCATATTTTGGCTCATCATCCTGCACGGAGTGTCCTCCTACGAGTACCGCTCCTGCCTCTTTCACTTTATCTGCTCCTCCTGCCAGGATCTCTCCCAACACCGCCGGATCCAGACAATTCGGAAATCCTACGATATTCAGCGCAATCTTCGGTTCCCCTCCCATCGCATAAACATCGCTGAGAGAATTTGCCGCTGCAATCTGACCGAAAGTATAGGGGTCATCCACAATTGGAGTGAAGAAGTCCACGGTCTGAATCAGTGCAATATCCTCTGTCACTTTATAGATTGCCGCATCATCGGACGTCTCGATGCCGACGAGCAGATTGTCATCATGAAATTTTGGTAGCTTACCCAACACCTGGGCAAGTGTCTCTGGACCTATCTTGGCAGCTCAACCCGCCGTCTTCGTCAACTGCGTTAATTTCACGTCTTTTTTCATCGCTTTTTTGTTCTCCTTCTCTCTGTCTTTTATCTTTGTTTCTCCTTCAGCCAGATTTTCCTTATATGAAATAAAACCTCTTTTTGCTTGCTAAGGCTGAATGATCTTTCCTGCCTCTGCCATCTTCTCCACGATTGTATACATATTTGTCACAGATCCTACTTCCAGCTTATCTGTCAGGCCGTAATAGTTCAGACATGTTCCGCACGTCAGAATCTCAACACCCTGCGCTTCTAAACTCTTTAAATCTTCCAGAGAATCCGAACCTTCTGCTGTCAAAGTTGCCCCTCCATTGTAGAAGATCATCGCCTTTGGCAATTCTTCCAGCTGTGTCACCGCAAAAATAAATCCTTTGATCAGTACCTTTCCGAGTTCATCATTACCGCTTCCCATTTTGTCAGAAGCGATCACAACAATCGTATCTCCCTTACGATCTGGTGTACATACTGCTTCCTCTTCTGCTTCCTTGGCTACTGCACCGTTCATCTGGATCGTCACTTTAAATTCTTTCTCTCCCAATTTTTCAGAAGTTACATTTCCTCCTGAGCTAACTGCCATCTTTGTCACATTCTGAACAGCAATCTCATTGTCCACAAGTACTTCTATCGTCTCAGGACCTGTGATCTCCTGCATCGCCTTTTTTGTTTTAATTACTGGAATCGGGCAGTTATCACCCATCGCATTTACTGTAATCATTTTCATATCCACCTTTCTTTTTTTCAAGTGCCCCTTCTTCTTCACTTATAGATACATTCTATCACTGTTTTTCACTTTGGTAAACCTAATTTTCTACATTTTTCCTCCAATTTCCCCAATTCTACGGTTCTTCCTGCAAAATCATTGAAAAAAGTCGGATTCTATGAGAATATAAGAAGAAACGTAAAATCAATACTCAAAAAAACAGCATGAAAAATTCCTGAATGGAACAAACGTGCCTGACATTGAAATAGCAAACTTAACTATTCTAAGAGAAAACGAACAACAGAAAGGAATAAAAATATGTGGATTGCAGATCACTGGAAAGATTATGAAGTTATTGACTGTTCAAACGGGGAAAAACTAGAGCGTTGGGGAGACTATCTGCTCGTCCGTCCGGATCCGCAGGTTATCTGGGATACTCCAAAGTCACACAAAGGATGGAAACATATGAATGGCCACTATCACAGAAGTTCAAAAGGCGGCGGTGAATGGGAATTTTTTGACCTCCCTCAACAATGGCAGATTCATTATGGAACGCTCACCTTCAATCTGAAACCGTTCAGTTTCAAGCATACAGGACTGTTCCCGGAACAAGCTGCAAACTGGGACTGGTTTTCTGAAAAGATTAAAAATGCCGGGCGTCCGATCAAAGTACTGAATCTTTTTGCCTACACCGGCGGTGCAACACTTGCTGCTGCGGCTGCGGGAGCACATGTCACACATGTAGATGCCTCAAAAGGAATGGTAAACTGGGCAAAGGAAAATGCTGTTTCTTCCGGCTTAAAAGATGCACCGATCCGCTGGCTTGTAGACGACTGTGTCAAATTTGTTGAGCGTGAGATCCGCCGCGGCAACACATACGATGCGATCATCATGGATCCTCCATCTTACGGAAGAGGTCCAAAAGGAGAAATTTGGAAAATCGAGGATGCCATTCATCCACTCGTGAAACTCTGTACAAAGATCCTGTCAGACAATCCACTGTTTTTCCTGATCAATTCCTACACAACCGGACTTGCACCGGCAGTACTGACCTACATGCTCGCCACAGAGTTAAAGAACTTCCATGGAACTGTAGAATCTTCCGAAATCGGACTTCCAGTATCGGAAAGCGGACTTGTCCTTCCATGCGGTGCTTCGGGTAGGTGGGAAGCCATTTAATTTTGCCTCTCGCTTTACCGTTATCTACGTTATCTGATTGTAGGTTTTTTTTGTACTTTTGTTGATTTCATCTGCAAAAGCTTGCTTTTCCAGTTTGATTTTGTTACATTTGAATTATCTAAAGTACAAATTTCTAATTTATTTATAAGCATGGAAACTGGAGGAGAACTATGATGAAGATTTTCAAAATGAAAGATTATGACCAGATGAGCCAAAAAGCAGCCAATCTCATCGCTGCACAGATCATTACGAAGCCAGACTGTGTACTTGGACTTGCAACCGGTTCCTCACCGATTGGTACATACAAGCAGCTCATTGAAAAATATAACAACGGAGATCTTGATTTTTCCAAAGTCACTACTGTGAACTTAGATGAATACAAGGGACTTCCTCGCGACAATGATCAAAGTTATTACTATTTCATGAACGATAATTTATTTGACCATGTCAACATCGACAAAGAGAATACACATGTGCCAAATGGAATGATCGAAGACAGTGAGAAAGAATGTGCTGACTACGAAGCTCTGATCGCTTCTCTCGGAGGTCAGGATCTTCAGCTTCTCGGACTTGGTCACAATGGACACATCGGATTCAATGAGCCTGCAGATGATTTTGCAAAGACAACTCACTGTGTAGATCTTCAGGAAAGTACGATCGAAGCAAATAAAAGATTCTTCGCTTCCATCGACGACGTACCAAGACAGGCTTACACTATGGGAATCGGAACGATCATGAAAGCGAAGAAAATTGTTGTAGTTGTAAGTGGCGCTGACAAGGCTGACATCGTAGAAAAAGCATTTTTCGGACCGGTAACACCACACGTTCCTGCTTCCATCTTACAGATGCACCCAGATGTGACAGTCGTAGGGGACGAAGCAGCTTTAGCAAAAGTAAATTTATAATTTCACTTGCTGCGTGAATTCAATCTAAAGATATTAAAAAACTTATATCAAAATTTTCATAAAAGATGCTATCCTGACTTGTATCACTCACAAATCGGGATAGCATCTTTTGTTAAAATTCTATTATTTATCCTTCCTACCACATACTAATATCCCTGTGCTCTAAATTTTCTTCGCACAGATATCTGCCAGACAGCATCTGTCGCAGTGTGGTTTTGTGCGGGCCGTGCACACTTCCCTTCCGTGGTATACAAGTCTGTGACAAAAATCGCTTCCTTCCTCCGGTGGGATGATCTTCCAAAGTTCCATCTCTACTTTCTTTGGCTCCTTAATGCCATCCACCAGTCCGATTCGATTTACAAGACGGATACAATGTGTATCCGTGACGATTGCCGGCTCCCCAAATACATCACCCATGATCAAGTTTGCACTTTTTCTTCCGACACCCGGAAGTTTCAGAAGTTCATCAAAGGTCTTCGGAATCTGTCCCCCATACTGCTCTTTTAAAATCTTCATACATGCGCTGATGTCTCTCGCCTTGCTTTTTCCAAGCCCACAAGGGCGCACGATCTCTTCGATCTCCGCCACATCCGCGGCTGCCAACGCATCCACATCTGGAAATTTCTCATATAATTTCTCTACCACAATATTCACCCGTTCATCGGTACACTGTGCCGCCAGTCTTACCCCGATCAACAATTTCCATGCCTGGTCATAGTCCAACGTACACTCTGCATCTGGATATTCCTCCCGCAAGCGCTCGATCACTTCCAGCGCCAGTTTCTGCTTTTTTGTCTTTGCCATCTCTATCTTCTCCTGTCATCCCGTAATTTCTACTGTTCTTTTTCTGTTTTCTCACGGTCTGTCTTCTTTTTATTTTGTTTTTCTATTTTACATCTTTTTTCGGATTCTGTCTGCAACATTTTTCCCATCTTCTGTGAAAATCCAGCTGTTTCTTCCTCTTCCCCGAAAGAATCCTCGGTTTCTTGCCTGTCTGTTACAATTCCTTCCTATTGTTGTTTGCCGCTTCACCTGCGATACCATATAGTAGATCCGAAATTGAAAATGATCCCATTCCATCACCGTAAAAGGATGTTCCTCCAAAACGATGACCTCAAACTCTCCCCGGTGATACTCCGGATATGTACCTGTAAATCCTGCTCGAATCAGTTTCTGTTCCGCCTGCTTCCGTTTTTCTGCAATCTTTTGATGAAATGCCGTTCCATAATCCCGCTTTTCATAAGTACCTGACTCGGCTTCCACTGCCTGTAAGATGGTTTCGTAAAGTTGCTCTCTGCTTGGATCCGTCAGCGCTCTTGTCAGCCACCGTTCCAGAGATCTCGATGGAAATCTGCGGTACAAACGAAGCAGTGCCAAATATCCTCGATCCTGTGCCATCGCCGCAAACTGCTCCATACATGCAATTCCTTCATAAGTCGCAGGATATTTTTCTTCCAGCGACTCTCGTACCGGGGACCAATTCCGAAATGGAGCAAACTCTACCAGCCTCAAAAGTTCCAATTCTCCTTCTGTACAGACTTCTTCTCCCACATACGCAAATTTGTCATAGATCGTTCCTGCCATATAGACAAGCCGCCTCCACTGCTCCTGTCCTTCCATCCAAAAATGCCCTATCTCATGGTACTGATAGCAGGTTCTAGATTCACGGATTTTTTCAAAATGCAGTGTAAACACCGTTTCCTCCCCATGAAGCAAGCTCTTCTGCCGCACAACAAGTACATAAGCGCCCTCTTTCCCGGAAATCCTCGCAGACAGTTCCAATCCTCCCGCTTGCTCTTCTGCGGCAACCTCTCCTACCATTCGGCAGTTTTCCAAGACCAGATAATCCTCAATCGCATCATTCATCATATATGGGATTAAATAACTTTTCCCGCTTTCCTCTTCTTTCTCTTCAGGTTCCTCGCAAAGTTCAAATACTTGATATTTAAAAATCTCCGCAAGCTTCCAAAACGCTAACGGCATCTGCTCCTGCAGCCCATCCAGATATTCTGATAATTCCTCCCGTACTTTCACTGCCTCCATACTCTCACCTGCCTCTCTGCCATCTTCTTTCCTTCCGCTCTTTTATCCACAGCTATTCCTATAACTGAAAACTCTTTCGAACGATCCTCTCAAATGCTTCTGCAAACTTTCTGTCATCCTCCTCGGTACGTCTGGCAGGTCCTTTCAGATGATGCTTGCTCTTTGCCCTTCTGGCTTTCTTAGCCATATGCCTCTCCATCAGGAGCCTGTCAATATTTTCATTTGTATACTCTCGTCCATTTTGATGGATACAGTAAGCACCTTTTCCAAGCACCATCGCCGCAACACCATAATCCTGCGACACAACAATATCCCCTCTGCTACATGCTCCGACAAGTGCAAAATCAACTGCATCCATCCCCGCACCGATCACTTTCACTTCACTATAATCAGATGACAATACATGATTCGTATCACAAAATAAAATGCAGGGAACACTATATTTCTCTGCAATCTGCTCAATCAACCTGATAACCGGACATGCATCCGCGTCTACTAAAATCATATATCTCCTCCTGAATCTGATACTATTTTCCACATCTTATATTTTGCTTCCCGCTTTTTTCCACATTTCCCATCTTTCATCCACATAAAAATCCCCATCCTGGCCTTTGACCTGTTCTTCTTCTTGTGATAGAATGACTTTATTAAATTGCCGTTCGAACGGCAGAATGGAGTTTTTTATGAAACAGATTGCAATAACTTATCCTGATGACAAAACTTTGATGTACCGTCTTCTCAGAACACAACTGACCGGACTGGTCGACGGAGTTCCTCACCTGACCGCAAATCTCGCAAATACTTCCGCACTTCTTGCCGGAGCACTGCGCGACATTAACTGGGTAGGATTCTACCTTCTGAAAGACGACACTCTGATTCTCGGACCATTCCAGGGAAAACCTGCATGCGTAGAGATCAAAGTAGGAAAGGGAGTCTGTGGTACTGCTGTCGCAGAAGACTGCACAATGCTTGTGCCAGATGTCCACGCATTCCCGGGACATATCGCTTGTGACTCTGCCTCTAATTCCGAAATAGTCGTTCCCATCCACTGCAGCGGGAAAGTAGTCGGTGTCCTCGATATCGACAGTCCATGCCTTCATCGGTTCGACGATGAAGACCGACATGGATTAGAATGTCTTGTCCACACGCTCGAGGGAATGCTGTCCGAATCCCTTCTGGAACTTTGCTAAAGAGAAGCTCATCCTACAAATGCTCTTATGCTTCTGTCAAAATCCGAATGATCTGCACACGTCTCTGTGTCATCAGCGCAAGCACATTTTTTGCCTGCGCTGTATTTTTTCTGGCAAATGTATTCTGAAGCTGTGGAAGAAATTTCTTCATACTCTGCATTCTCAGCCGCTCCATCGTCTGACCGATTCTCCGCATTGTCATTCTCGCAGCTGACCACTGCCCTCTTGTCACTGTCTGCCCAAGCCGCAGGAACTCCTGTCCCCTTACAAACTGCTCCAATTCTTTAAAATATTGTTCTTCCCCAAACTGCTCTATTCCTTCTGAAACACAGATTCCAAACTGCTCCAGTTTTTTTATCTGCACTGTTCTGTCTGCCACTATTTATACCTCCTGTCACTTCTTACATATGCCTTTTTTCATGATCTCCGGTCAGTTCATAGTAAAAAATGTACTGCTGCATCACACCCTGCATGCCCTTATATCTGCGGTTTGGAAATCCTCGCTTATAGTGCTTCTGAAGTGCCTGACTGATGTGTGTATCTATCGGAAATGCCTGCAGATGATGAAGCGCAAACAGACAGATACAGTCTGCAACTTTCTCACCGACTCCAAACAACTTTAACAACTCTTTCTTTGCTTTTGCATAAGGCAGATGTTGGATTGCATCCAGATCCACTTCCCCTGATACAATACTTTTTGCAGTCCGCACAACATATTTACTGCGATATCCAAGATTGCATGCTTTGAGATCATCATCCCCAAGTTCTGCTAGTTTTTCCGGCTCCGGAAATGTATAAAATGTATTTCCGGAATCGCCTGTCCTCTCCTCACCGTATGTCTCACACAGATTTTGAATACACTTCCGGATTCTCGTGATATGGTTCTGCTGGGAAATCAGAAATGATGCTATCATCTCCCACAAATCCTGCCGGAGAATGCGTATCCCACTCCCCCACTCTGCCGCCGCGAGCAAGTAAGAATCATTTGGGTTAATCTCCTCTATATAACTTTGATAATCCGTTTCCAAATCAAAATAATCGTTCCATATCTCCTCAAACTCGTGCGGTGTGCAGAAAAATGTACATTGCTCTCCCTCCTGCAAGATTTCCAGAGATCTGCCAAATGCAATCACCCTGTAACAGTTCTCCGATACTCTCTCCATCCGAAAGCACTGCCCCGAATCGCAGATCTGCTGCAAGTTGAAATGTTTGCTCTGTCTTATCACCATATCGTTTCCTCTTCTCATCTTTCTCTAGTATAGAAACTGCCCTATTATATCTGCTTCTTCACAATCTGGTACTCGTCTCCGAACTGATAATATGGACAATCCCGGAATTCTCCCCGGACAAACCGATACATCTCATCCTCATCCAGATTTTTGCTGCACACATAATACTCATACTCTTCATCGTATTCATAATTCATACAGCTCTCACAGTTTGTTATCCTTCGTTTTTGTGTACTTTTCTTTGTCACTGACCTTGTCAGAGATTTCCCTTCTGCCTTTTCTCCGATTGTTTCCATTTCATTTTATCCTTTCTTCCTCAACAACTACTCAAACCACTTTTTCTTTCGAAAAATCCACACTTCCACTGCCACAATGGCAAGACAAATTGCACTTACTACTATATAACCGTATTTCGCGTCCAATTCCGGCATATTTTTAAAATTCATTCCATACCATCCAGCAATCAATGTCAGCGGCATAAAAATGGTTGTAACGACTGTCAGAATTTTCATAATTTCATTCTGTCTAATATCAATCTGTGTCTGGTGCATTTCTCTTAACTGCATCGAATATTCTTTCAGATTCTGCACCATCGCATATAACCTTTCTGCTCGCTCGTAATACAGTCCGAATAAAAACTTATCCTGCTCATCTCCTAATTCCGCCGCATTCTGCTGAAGGGTCTCGCCAACATCTGACAACTGTTCATAATAGGCGCTCAATGCGGATAAATCCTTTCTGACCTCAAGCAGACTTCTGTTGAAGTCCTTTAATTCCCCATCTAGAAGCATCTCCTCCATCTGAGTGAGTTTCTCCTCATACTGCTGCAAATACAGCATATCATCTTTGATCAGATACTCCATAAAATCAAACAACAATAAGGATGCTGATGTAATATCTGTCATCTGATATCCCTGCATCTCGTCCAAAATTCTACGGACCTCTCCGTTGTTCTCAATAAAGATCAGTGTATCCTCTAACAAATAATATCCAAACCGAATCTTCTCTGCTGAAGGGTCTTTCTTCCGCGGAATTGCAAATGTCCCCGACACTCTCTGGTAGAAACGGTCTGCCTTACAAAACCGAATCTGCTCCAACTCATTACCTTTAAAGCTTCTTGGAAACTTCTCCGCATACAACCTTTGAAATTCTTCTGGCGTCAACAACTCAATCTGACAGGACTTTTGGCTGTCCTCCCACTTATAGTTCATCGTTTTTCTCCTTTTTCTAAACTTCTTTAGATTATTAAGAAATCCTTTTCTCTTTTGTCACACTTTCCTCACAACTTTATTTTATCATAACCTTATCAAAACAAAGAAGTCAATGGTTGCATTTATACTTTTATTATTTGTGGCTATTGTACTTCGCCTAACTACTACGTTTTGCGTTTACATAGAGCTTTTTCTTTTTAGCCGGTCAAGATGTATACAACATCTTTCCGGCTTTCTCCACAAAGTGAAAGAAGAAACTCACCTCCCCCGGCAGAGTTTCTTCTTTCTATGAGTTTTCATTACTTTCGCCTTCTGCCATTTCCCTTCTATTCTTTTAGCAGAAATGGCTTATGTATCGGCGTCTCCATATCCCAGATTTTATATTCCCCTTCCCAATGATAAGCAGGTTTACACCCACCGCTTTTGAACACGCGCATAAAGTCTTCCATCGTATACACATCTTCTGGGAAATACGTCGCGAAAAATCCTACTTTCTCTCTTACATGGCAGTCGCTGGAACCTACGGTAACCAACCCTAACTCTTTGGCATAATCTGCCGCCTTTTTATTTGCTTCCGGCAATGTGCTTCCATTTAACACTTCCACCCCGTCCAGCCCATGAACAATTTTCAAATTCTCTTCCAGCCCACGGTTGTTGTTACGAAACGGATGAGCACTGAAGCAAATTCCTCCCTGCGCTTTCACAAGGTCGATAAATTCCTGAGCATTCACTCGCTCTTTCGGATATTCTTCAATTCCGAATGCTACAATATCTCCTTGTAAGGAAAAAAATTCAATTCCGACAAAGATTGGAAATCCAGTCTTTTCTGAATATTCCGCCGCATACGCTTTCAGACCCATATCATCGTGGTCTGTAATGCAGACTGCCCCCAGCCCTCTCTTTTTTGCCAACTCTACGATTTCCTCTAATTTTAAGTGACTATCTTTGGAATAGGTACACTCATGCATGTGTAAATCAATAAACATTTTACGCCCTGATTCATTGGTCTTCCCCCTGAATCTTTCCCCTTTCTCTGTATCTTTACACCGAAATCCTGATGAAAAATTCTATTTTCCCGACAAGTGTACAACCATCTATTGACAAGCAAGAATATCTCTGCACACTAATCACTTCTAAAAATAATGTTATCACTCCAGCCACGTTTTTTCTAATAGAAATATAAAATAAGACAGAACACTTATTTGTTTTATCTATGAGTAACCCAAATTTTCTTTATCTCAATACACATTCGCTGATTTTTCTCCAGGAAATCTGAGAAAGCTGTGGAGTTTCTTCTTCTGTTTGTTCCAACTTCTGCCGCAATGCTTCTGCCAATCGCTGTTCAAATGCCGGGAGTTCTTCTGCCACCGGCTCATCGGCGTTCTCCATCCTCGGAAGTTTCACGAAAGTAATCTGCTCTCCCGGAACATTTTCCTCAAACCAGTCTTTCATTCCCGGAATATCTGAACAAACTACTTTGCATCCGCATGCCATCGCTTCAATATTGACAAGCGCCAGCCCTTCAAAAAAAGAAGGGAGTATAAATACATCGCTTTGTCGAAATTGCTCCGCCAATTCTGCTTGAGACAACATTCCTAAAAACTGGACCGGATAGCGACATTCTATCGCCAGTTGCTGTATCTGCTCATATTCCTCCTCCGGCCCATGTCCACCTGCAAGCACAACTTTCAATTTTTCTTTTGGATACGGAAGATAGGAAAACGCACGCAGCAGGCTGCATACTCCTTTCTTTTCTGAAACTTTTCCCGCAAATATAATCTGAAACGATTCTTTCTTCTCCTTTTTTTCACCAGTTTGAAAAAAGATCTTATCATTGTAACCGACACCGGCAACTTTTATTTTTTCTTCTTTGACTTGAAAAATTCTTTCGATTTCCTTCTTTTGTTCCCTGTGCAGTGCGATCACTCCGTCTAACTGCCGAATACGTTCCTTGATATACTCTCGCTCCAGAGTATTCTTTTCTATCTGCCGCAGATCCGATCCATGACAGATGGCAATGATCTTTTTCCCCGGATACCATTCCCTGACCATCGCTGCCAGAAGATAAAGGTGATGACAGACAATCACATCCGGGTTCAGTTCCCTCACTGCATCTTCAATCGTACGGCAAAATATTTCCCGAAATTGCCCCAACATCTCTGATGTCAGATCCTTGTAGCATGTGCTCTCATACGGCATCTCGTCAGACATCCCCGTAATTGCAAATGGAAGTGCCTCTGTGTGATAAAATACCGGATAGAACTTCACCCCATCAGGAAAATCAACTTGATCTTCCTCGTAAACTCCACCGACAACAGACTGTTCATGTCCCGCTTCTGCCCAGTTTTTCACAAGTTCTGTCAGATAGACACCGCTTCCCGTGCTGTGTGGTTTCTGTGCTGTAATACTCAAAATCTTCATTCTCTTTTGTCCCTCTTTTTTTCCTCTTCATTTCTTCTTCTGTCTGGAAAGACAGATACACTGCCTTTTCATCTACATGAAATAAATTTATTATACCACACTCTACTTGATTTTTGTGTCGTCTACCAGACTTTTCGTTAAATGTACTTAAACAAAATCATAGCTGATCCGATTTAGCTCTCCTCAAGTGCATTTGCCATCTCTTCCTGTCTTTATCCATTTCTCTTGAATCTTTTTTTCGCATCGGCCTTTGCTTACTTTAAGCATACCAAAGCTCTGATTCTTCCACAACTGAACAGATCTCAACAAAATGTCCGGAAAAATTAACAACTGCTCAATAAAATTTCCTGAAGTACTTTGATTTCCTCTGACAAATATTTATTTTTATGAATGGCAAGATGAATGTTCCTTGTGACACTGATCTCCTTTAACGGCAGTATGACAATGCTTCCGTCTTCTGCCTCTTTCTCAATCATTCTTCTTGAGAAAATGGCAATCCCTCTTCCACGGATCACCGCATTTTTAATTGCTTCCGTATTCGTACTGCAAAATGTCCTGCGAAGCTGTACTCCACGATCCTCAAACATCTTTTCAATCTGATTGCGCTCCGCGCTGCCACTTTCTCTGCTAATGTATGACTCCCCCTGGAGCATCTCCAATGTCACACTTCTCTCTTTTGCAAGCCAGTGATCTCTTCCACAAACAACAACCATCTCATCCTTACAGACAGGTGTCAGGACGAGATCCTTGCTTTTTAAAATTCCTTCCACAATTCCAAGATCCACTTCATTATTTAAAATCTGTCTCTCAATCTCTGAAGAATTGCTCACATTGACACTGATCATACATTCTGGAATCCGTTTCTCTGCCTGATCCAGAATATCATTGATCAGGCATGTGCCCACAGATACGCTGCATCCAATCCGCAGACTTGTTGTTTCTACCGCCCGGTTCATCGCCGCTTCCATATGGCCGAACGAATCGAGAATATGACGGGAAAAAGAGAGCATCAGCTCTCCTTCTTTCGTCAAATATATCTTTTGTGAAAGCCGTTCAAACAGCTTTACTCCATAATGTTTCTCAAGTTCTGAAACTGCCTGGCTGATACTCGGCTGAGAGATGTGCAGCATCTTTGCCGCCTTGCTCATCCCGCCGTAATCTGCTACCGCCGTAAATATTTTCAAATGCCTGATCGTCATATATTCCTTCCCTTCTATCTTGGTCCCTGCTCTTCTTTTTCCCTAAAATCTTCGGATTTTTCTGCTTTTCCGGATGAACCTCACAGTGATTTAGATGGCTCCCAACAGTGCATAAATTACCGTCCCGACAACACCGCTTCCCAAAATAATTGCAATTGCGCTTACTTTGTATTTCCTCAGGAGGAACAATGCTACGACAAAAATCCCCAACTCTACAACGCGAAGTTCACCAACTACCACTTCTCTTAACTCTGCCTGGAATAATCCCAACATCAAAATAGACGCACCTGCAGAGGCGATCAGAGATACGACTGCCGGCCGCATTGCTCCAAGAACAACCTGCACACCACCAACCGAACGATATTTATAATAGAAATGTGCAAGGATCAGACAAATGCAAAAGGATGGTATGATACATCCAATCGAACAGAGCAGGACACCTGGAATCCCGGCAATCCGCATTCCTACGAACGTTGCTGAATTGATGGAAATCGGTCCCGGTGTCATCTCTGCAACCGTGATCAAATCTGAAAATTCTTCCAGTGTCATTAACCCGTAAATATTGACAATCTGTTCCTGAATCAGTGGAATAGCAGCATATCCACCGCCTACACTGAACATTCCAACTTGTATGAAAGCAAAAAATAATTTTAATAATAACATTTATGCAACCCCTCCATTCTTTTTCCGAAAAGTTCCTACAGCAAGGTCCAGCAGACCAATTCCAAGACAAGCGAGAATAATGATCATTGCGCTGACATCCAACAGATACGTCGCAACAAAAGCGATGATCATCATGGAAATATACAGAATCCGTTTTGTCTTTATCACATTTCCAGCAAGGTTAATGACTACGTCAAAGATAACCGCTGCCACACCTGCCCGCATCACCTGCAGCGCTGTACTGATATACGGATTTGTACGGAACTGTTCATAGAACAGTGAGATGATGGAAATAATGATCATCGGCGGAAGAATTGTACCAAGAATAGCCGTCAGTGAACCTATTACCCCTGCGATCCGATATCCGATGATCACCGAAGCATTCACCGGAAGCGGACCGGGCGCTGACTGTGTGATCGCCGTCACATCAAGCATCTCATCCTCCTCCAGCCACTGCAGCTCTTCCACAAATTTTTTCTTCATCAAGGATACAATGACAAATCCCCCTCCGAATGTGCATGCACTGAGCACAAACATTGACTTAAATAACACCCATAGTTTACTATAATCCTTTTTCATAATGCTCTCCTCCATTTTCTATGTAAACCTTCTCTGGTCTTCCCTGTTTCCGAAATGAGTTTATCACACTCTATATCATTTGTAAAATACATAAGTTTTATATAACTTATAGGCTATTACTTATAGTATTTTTATCTTTCCCTCAAAATATTTAAAAAAAGACTGTTGAAAAATGTTTTTTCATTTTCCAACAGTCCCACACTTCACCCACGAAAAAAGGAAGGATCTAACCTTTTACAGATCCACGCATCATCCCGGAAATCAAAAACTTTCGAAAGATTAACGCTGTAATGGCCGGCGGAATCACAGTTATAATCCCTGCTGCAGCAGTCAGACCGTATTGAATGGAGTCCTTTGTCATGAACTCTGATACAACGATCGCCACCGGTTTTGTCTCCACAGAAGAAGCGAGAATTAACGGAATCTGAAACTGATTCCATGTGTTTAAAAATATGATCAATGCTGCTGAGAGGATGATCGGATAAGAAATCGGAAGAAAAATCCTCATAAAAACAGCAAGCCTTCCGCAGCCATCAATCACTGCCGCTTCTTCTAATTCTTTTGGTATCGTAGAAAAATAATTGGACATCAGCCAGGTAATCATCGGAAGATACGAACTGACATAAACAAGGCTGAGCCAAAATACGTTATCCAACAACTGTCTGGCAACAAAAATCCGAAACAACGGAATGATCGTCGCCATGACAGGAATGACCATCGTGATCAAAAGAAGATTCCGGATGAATTTTCTCCCTTTAAATTCCATACGGCTCAACGTGTATGCACTCATCAGACAGATTGGAATCCCAACCAACAAAGTCATGCCAACCGCTTTTAACGAATTTGCGATGCCGGCAAACAAAAGCTGTCCTTTCCGACTTCCTCCAAACAGTTCCAGATAGTTTTTCCAGGTAACTACTTCCGGAAGAAGCGCTGTCGACTTCGCAAGCATCGCATGCTCCGGAGTAATAGACAAAATAAACGCCCACACAAATGGTCCAAGCGTCAGAAGAAGGAATACAAGTAAGCACAAAACATACCCTGCTTTTTTCAACCATTTCATTAGTATTCCACCTCCTTATTCAGACTCCGCAAGTAAAAGATTCCTAAGATTGCGGCGAGGAACATTACCAGATAGGTAACTGCGCTTCCTTTTCCAAAGTCCAGGAAACTAAAGGTCGTCAAATAGCTTTCCACAAGGATATTTTTCCCCAGATCGCTATAACCAGATAACGCAACAATCTCATCAAAAACATTGATCGCTGTCACCGAAGTGGATGTCACTCCGATTCCAATAAACGGAAGCATCAGCGGGAACGTGATCCGCCGAAAAATATTTGGAACATTTGCGCCATCGATTTTTGCAGCTTCATATAATTCATGTGGAATCGACTGTCTTCCGGCAAGACATACCAGCGCCATAAACGGAATGCTCCTCCAAATTACTACAATGGATACGACAAAGAGAAGTGTCCACCTCGAATTGAGCCATTCGACCGGCTGATCGACCACCCCCATTCCAATCAGCAGCTTGTTCATCAGACCGTATCCCGGGTAAAAAATAAATCTCCACAAAATTCCATTTACATAAGGCGGCAGTGCCCACGGAAGAACCGCAACTGCAAGCAGAACTCCGGAAAACTTTACTTCAATATTCAAAAACAGAGAGAGCAGCACCCCGAGAATGGTTGTTCCAAACAAAATCAGTACGAGAAGGAACACCGTATTCTGGAGGCTGTACCAGAAGGACTCTGATTTTAAAATATTTATGTAGTTATCGAATCCAATAAAATGAACGTCATTTGGCGCAGTCAGTTTCCAATACTTTAGGCTGTAAGAAAAGGTTGCTGCAATCGGATAAAATACTAATACACCCATGATCAATATCATGGGTGTGAGTAAAAGATATGGTAAAATCTTCTTTTTCATTATTTCTGTCCTGCTAACTCAGTGATCTTAGTATCCATTTCTTTGAAAGCTTCTTCAGCTGTCAGTTCACCAAGAGCCATTTTATTGATTGCATTGTACATTGCATTGCTCATCTCCGCATAGTAAGATGGGATTCCATCCGGGAATGGAGAAGAAATTAACTTCGCCTCTTCCAACATTGCACCAGCATTCTGAATTTTATCATCGTTGATAAGTTCTTCTAACACTGAATTTCTTGTTGGAATCGCACTGTTTGTTTCGTTTAATTTTTTCTGCATATCAGCAGATGTATACCACTCAACAAATTTTTTCGCTGCTTCTTTGTTTTTAGAAAATTTTGTTACACCAAGCGCTTCTGGAAGAGCCATTGTCACTTCGGATTTTCCTTCTTTTCCCGGTGTAAGGATTGGTGTAATCTGTCCGACAACACTGCACTCCTCTGGATTTGTGCTTCTGGATACAAAAGAAGTCGGTCCTGTTAAGAAGCTTGCGCTTCCACCTGTCAGACGTTTATAGGCATCCATACCAGATGAAGTCTTATCTGCCGGATCTACAAGTTCTTCCTGAATCAGAGTTTCCATGTACTTTAAAGCCTCTGTTACAGATTCTTCATTTAAAGTACCATCTTCATTATAGACAACACCATTCATCGTATATGCAAGCCACATCAAGCAGGTCGTTGTTTTTTCCTCTGCATTTAATGCAATTGCAAAAGGATGCTCTACTGTCCCTGTAGATTTTAATGTTCGGCATGCTTCCAGCACATCCTCCCATGTCTGAGGCTCCTCTGTGATTCCGGCTTTCTCAAACTGTTCTGTATTATAGTAAGATAAACGGTAATCGTTTGCATATGGGATTGCAAGCACTTTTCCATCTTTTGTAAATGTTTCCAGAGTAGGCATATCTGCTTTTACTTCATCAGAAACGTCTAATGGCTCTAACCAGTCAGCCGCATAAAATTCACCAACCCATGACCAGTCTACTTCTACCACATCTGCAACGGCCTGTCCTCCTGCAGCTGCAGTAACCATTTTTTCACGAATATCATCCCAGCCAACTTCATTGACTACAACTTCTATTCCTGTTTCTTTTGTAAATTCATCCAGCTGTTCATCTGTCGGGACTGCCCAATCAGGAGCCATAAATGTAATAGACTGCGCTTCTTTTTTATCTTCTTTTTTACTTCCTTCAGTTCCGTCGGCTTTGGAACCGCATCCTGCTAAAGCAGTCACTGACATAGCAGTCACTAATAACAAACTGACTAATTTCTTTTTCATCTTGTTTCCTCCTTGTATTGTTTTCTATTCCTTTTTAGTTTAACAACGGAATACATGTAATTCAAGCTGATATTATAAATAATCATGTAGGTGATGTCAATGCAATTGTTTCCTCTTTCCAAATCATATTTTATTTTCCGGGTACTAAAATCAATTCACAAGTGCATTCCTGATATTTTTCCTTTACCTGCTCATTTACCTGTCTCAATGCAGACTCCAGGTCCCGCACAGACATACTTTCTGTTGCAATCTGAAAATAAACTGCGATCCATAAATGTCGTCCTGTCTTAGTCACATCATAAAACACAGGGAAAAACTGATATTTCTCTAAAATCGGATTGCAAAGTGTTTTAATCTCGTCCACTACATGTTTTTCCGGTGAAAACAAAAATACTTCCTTTATCGCATTCCACAATACTTTCACACTTTCCGGAAGCATGAAGATCATCACTACTACCGCCACAATCTGATCAAAATATGGAGCTACAAACGCAATCGGTGTTCGCTCTAAATAAAGTGATATGAAAAAAGCAAATGACATACCCAAGCTGTAAACAATATCCAATTTCCATCCTAACAATTCTGCTTCGATGGTAGGAGAGGATAAATTTCTGTTCCACTTTTTCATAATCACAAAAATAATAATACTTGCTATCCCCAAAAATAATTGAAAAACAGAAATTTGTGCATTATTCACCGCATTACCACCTGCTAATGCCGACTCAATAATCTCTGCCGAAACTCCCATTGTCACTGACAGCATCATGACTCCTTTGATAATGACAAATATGGACTCAATCTGAAAATATCCATAGGGATGTTTTTCCGATACCGGCTTATGAAACAATGGTGTTAAAAATAGTAACAAAGCGATAAATACTAATTCGGAAGCATCATATACCGCATCCGTCAAAGCTGATTGTGAGTGACTGTAAATAGAAAATATAAATTCTATGACAGCAAACGCAAGTCCTGAAATAAAGGACATCATTAAAATCCGCTTCTCTTTCTTTTCTGTTATCATGACATCAACCTTTCTTCTTAATAGTCTGATCTTTCTATTTTGTACCTGCTCCCAGGTCTTACAGAAGTAGAAAATAGACTACCGTTTTTCCGGTAGCCTATGAATCTCTTATTTATTCTTTTAATGTCCGCAGTGACCACTTCCGCATCCGCCGCCTGCACAGTTCTCATGATGCTCGTGTTCCCCTTCATGATGACTGCATTTCACATTTGGATCATAAGAAAGTGCTTCGTTTAAAAATGCCTCAACAGCTTGATCTGCCTCTCCGGTCACTCCTCCATAAAGCTTGATTCCCACTTCCGCAAGCGCTGCCTGTGCGCCGCCTCCAATACCGCCGCAGATTAAAACATCCACTTGATGCTCCGCAAGCAGTCCTGCAAGCGCTCCATGTCCGCTTCCGTTCGTGTCTACAACTTGACTCGTTGTGACTTTTCCGTCTTCCACCTCATAAAATTTGAAGTGTTCTGTGTGTCCAAAATGCTGAAACACCTTTCCTTCTTCATATGTTACTGCAATTTTCATTTGAATCTTCCCTCCATTTCGATTCTGTCAATGCCAGTAAACAAAGTTCTTTTCTCTTTATTTATGAACCACACTGGTATTTCTTTTTTATTATACACCCAAAACGGAAGCCTTACAATCTTATCGTCCCTTTTCTTTTCAGTTCCCTTTTTAAGAAGAAACGTCTGTGACTTCATTACAGAATTTTCTTTTTGTTTCTGCGATGATAAAGCCATCACAGATCACATACTATCGTAAGGAGGATTACCATTATGCACATTCAATTAGACGAACGTCTTACCAGTTATATGAAAGAACATCACAAAGAAAATATTCTGATCACTTCTATGCTCTGCCATACTTGAGGCGGCTCCCGGCTGGAGGTTTCAGCAAGATTTATCGACGCAGAGGAAACTGCCGCATTAAAAGCAGATCATTTTCAAGTATTCCCTCATCCACTTGGGAACGTCCTGATCCGCCGTATCCCACAGCACATGGAGGAAACAGTGACACTTGGACTCTCCAAATTTTTTAAAAGGATCACGGTGCAAGGAATCTACTCCGCATAGCAGCCCGTTTTTTCGCACTCCCCCTTTGTAGATACTGTCATTCTAATTGATTGGCATGACAGTATCTCTACCCTAAAATAACCGGCTCATCATATTCGACTCCCCATGTTTCTACTATCACTTTTTCCATGTATTCCGGCTCAATCGGTTCATTGACATCCACTCCCGGAATTCCAATATCTACTTTTTCTGTCGGAAGTGCTGTGATCTGTTCCACAACTTCCCAGCCTTCTATGACTTTCCCAAATGCCGCATAGCCTCCATCGAGACGTTTGCCAGCTTCATCCGTCAGTGTAATAAAAAAACAGCTTCCCGAAGCTACATTTCCCTCTCCGCCCATCGCGACAGTTCCGCGCTCAAACGGAATATCATTCGGAAACCCGTTATTTCGATATTCTCCATCGAGTGAGATTGCACACCTTTCATCCTCAAAGTCAGAATAACTCGGCTGCAATACAAATCCCGGTGCAATCCTTCTAATCTTCCGGTGATCAAACAGTCCTTTTTTCGCCAAAGAAATAAAACAATTCACCGTATTTGGCGCCTCTTTTGGGTATAGCTCTACCTTAATTTCCCCAAATCTTGTCACAATAATTGCAATAGGATTTCTTTTTTCTTCCATATCCCTCTCTCCTTTTTCTCAAACTTTTCATTGGTGATCCGCTTTTTCTGCTAGGAAAAACGTGCGTGAAACCTCTCCAGCTTTTCACACACGTTTTTTGAACTCTTCCTTATATCCGATGCAGCAATGCTGCTCTCATGCCATCTGCCAGTGCACGATTAACGCTTTACAAAATATTCTTCATACCATACAAGGAACGTATAGATTGTCCAAACTTTTCTCCAGTTGTCAGAATTTCCTCCGACATACTCATCAAAGATTGTATTGATCTCTTCTACATTGAAGAATTTCTCTGCCATCTCGCTGTGGAATTTGGCGCGCACATCTTGATTATAGCGGTCATCTGCCATCCAGATACGGATTGGCACGATAAATCCGAGTTTCTTTCGGAACGCAATCTCTTCCGGCAGCATTTTCTGTGCCGCTGTACGGAACGCAACCTTATTCTGCTCTTCATTCACTTTATACTTCGAAGGCATTCTCGATGCAATATCGAAAATACGCAAATCTGTCAACGGCATACGAACCTCAAGTCCTGCCGCCTCACTCATCTTATCTACATTGAGGTAAATATCTCCCTCCAGCCAGATCTGGATATCGATATTAGACATCTTTGTCAGAGGATCCAGCCCTTCCATCTCTTCGTAAATACTCTGTGCCACTTCGATTGGCAGTACGTCCGGGTCATATTTTTTCAAGATCTTTTTCTTCTCGTCTTCTTTCATAATGTTCGTGTTACCGACATAGAAGTTCTTTAGATTCTCCCCGTATCGCTCTGCATTGCGGTACATATTGTACCCACCGAAAAATTCATCTGCACCTTCTCCTGAATAGCAGATCTTCGTATGCTCTGCAGTCGCCTGACATCCAAGTGCAAACACAATCGCAGAAGCATCCCCAAGCGGCTGCTCCATATTGTACATGACATATGGGACAATATTAAAATATTCCTCTGGATTGATCACACGTCTGGAAATCTTACGTTCTAAAATGCGCGCAGTCTCTACAGCCAGTACGGACTCATCGAACCGTTCTTCCTCATAACCGCATGTATCCGCAGTATCGGCATCAGACATCGCAAGTACATAGGAAGAATCCACTCCGCCTGACAGGAAAGACTCCACTCGCTCGTCTGAAGTCTTTACTTCCTTCATGATCTCGCCAAGTGTCGTGTGGATCTCGTCTGCCCATTCCTCAAGAGACTTGCTGTCATCCGGATGAAATTCCGGCTTCCAATAGCGCTTTACTGTCACTACTCCGTCCTTCCAGATAAGGTAACGTCCCGGAAGCAGTTTCTTCAGTCCGCGGAAAAACGTATTCTCTCCTGCCACGTAAGTCAGACTGAGATAGATCTGCAGCATCTCCTCATTCAATTCTTTGACAAACCCTGGCTGCTCCATGATTCCCCGGATTGTTGTTCCATAGAGAAGCTGTCCATCTTCCGTCTCATAATAGTAGAACGGCTTCGTGCCAAACTGGTCTCTGAGACAGAATAGCTGTTTTTCCTCTTCATCCCAGAGCGCAAAAGCAAACATTCCATACAAATGCGCTGCCATATCAAACTGCCATGTCTCAAATGCCCGGACCAAAATCCGCTCCTCTCTCTCTCTTCTGGATAAGCTTTTGTCAATGCAAAGCTCTTCACAAAGCGCCTCCCAGTTGCGAATATGTCCTCTGTATTCCTGAACTTTTATCATATGTTTCCCATCCTTATAAAGTGTAAATTCATCGGTTTCCAAAATACATTCAGGAAGAGAAAACTCCCTTCCCGCTTGTACACCCCTATTATAAACCAAAGTTTTTCCAATAACAACTGCTTCCTTACACTTTATCTTTCCCGTACTTCTCCCCTTTATCATTCTTAAACAGTGGTATTCAAACAGCAATGCTTATGCAACTCTTCCTGCTGCCTCCTGATATGCTCTCAACTTTCTCCTTGCATCTTCACTCAGATTCCGCGGCACCTGGATTTGAATTATCACATACTGATCTCCTTTTCCGGATGGCTGCCCCATATGTGCGATTCCCTTTCCGGCCAGTCTCACTTTTGTTCCGGATTGTGTTCCTTCCTTGATCTTGCAGCTTACCTTTCCGTAAAGTGTAGGCACAATCACCTCACCGCCCAACACCGCTGTTGTATACGGAATCTGAATGGTCGTGTAGACATCGTCTCCCTTCCGTTCATAACCGACTTTGTCTTTTACTGAAATTTCCAGAAACAGATCTCCGGCTTCCCCTCCGTTCATCCCGTCCTGTCCCTTTCCTTTCAGCCGGATTTTCTTGCCGGAAGAAATTCCCGCCGGAATGTGTACTTTCAGAGACTGTGCACGTCCACTTGCGTCTGTATAAGAGATGACCTTATCTCCTCCAAATGCTGCTTCCTCAAAAGTCACCTCTAATTTTGCAGTGACATCTGCACCTTTCCTGCGATAACCGCGCGGTCCAGTTCCACTTCCCCTTGCTCTCTGAAAAGAACTTCCAAAAATGTCATCAAAAAAATCATCCATATTTCCGCCTTCAAAATGAAATTCCTGGTAGCTTCCGTCCGGACTTCGATAGAACTTCGCCCCTTTAGGTTCTCCGTACGACTGATAGGCGCCCGGATCTGCTCCCATACTTCCATCAAAGGCTGCTGTTCCAAATCGATCGTACAACTTTCGTTTCTCTTCATCGTGCAGGATCTCGTAAGCTTCGGTCACTTCTTTAAATTTCTCATTTGCAACAGAATTCTCCTGATTGGTATCCGGATGATACTTTTTTGCCAGTTTTCGGTATGCCTTCTTGATCGCATTCGCGTCTGCATTTCTGTCCACTCCGAGAATCTTGTAATAATCCTTATTTGCCGCCATAACTATTTCTCCCCTTTCCTACTACAATTTTTATGCAAGATTAAAAATTTCCTGCGGAATAAAAACGGGACTGCATGTCACAGTCTGTAATCATGCAGTCCCAAATCTATATAGAGTGTGTCTGAAAATCTATCACTGCTTTCTTGATCCGTAACAAAAAGTTCTTCCCCATACACACCTACCAGCACTATCCTTCGATGGCAATATATTTCTTCTCCTCAGCTTCTACTTTCTTCTGATCCTTCTTCGGGATTGCAAGAACAAGTATACCATTTTCATATTTTGCCTTAATGTCTTCCTGAGTGATATCCTTTCCTACATAGAAACTTCTGCTGCAAGATCCGGAATATCTTTCTCTTCGGATATAATTGCCTGTCTTCTCATCCTTCTGATCGTTGTTCTTCGTCGTCGCCGCCTGGATGGTCAGATAACCATCTTTTAATTCTGCGTGAATGTCTTCTTTCTTATATCCCGGAAGGCTTACTTCCAATTCGTAGCCATGTTCATGCTCCTTAATGTCTGTCTTCATCAAAGACTCTGTGTTCGCTCTCTGGTAACCTCTGAATGGGTAATCAAAATCAAAGAAATCATCAAACAAATTCTCTCCAAAAATACTAGGCATCATCATAAATCATCTCTCCTTTTCCATTAAAATCTTATTGATAAATGTCATTTATTGGAACCGGTGATGTGGGGACTATTCAGATCTTCTCATCCTTTCTTCGTCCTCCTCCTTTGTTCTAGTTGTAATATAACACTTGTGTTATCACTCGTCAAGAGGGAGTGCTAAAAAAATTGTGAACATTTTGTGTCCTGCCAGTATTCCTGCCCTATGACCGTTTCATCCCTCCCCTTTATCAAAAACTACTCTCTGAGTCTATAACTTTTATACTAACATCTTTTATTATATTATCATCCATGACAATGTGAATCACACTCTCTCCCAACAGCTCCCCAGCTTTGGCAACTAACAAAAGTTTCCCATGATAGGTTTTCCAACAATGACTATCATAAGATGTTGTTGCCTGGGGATCTGCATTTCCAACTGCAAGAATCTGGACATTTCCTTCAGCTACTACTTTAATTTCTTTCTCCTCTGTCAACACTTCTAAGCCATCTTTATCTACAAGGCTCAACTGAATAAAAACAAGTTCCTCCGTACCTTTTATCATTACTTCCTGAGAAACATCTACTTTCACTCCCCTGGCAGTCCCTGCTGTTTTTAATTGGCAGGAACTGCTTTCTTTCCCTTGGTTATAGCTTATGGCAGTAACTTCTCCAGGCTCATACTTACATTCAAAGGTACTTACATATCCAACTTTTTCTCCTGCTGGTTTTTTCCCAAGCGATTTCCCATTTATGAATAATTCTACCTCTTCATCTGCTGAATATACATCTACCATTGCAGACTTTCCTTCATATCCTTCCCATGTCCAGGAAGCAATATTATCTTTCAGCATCCAAGGTGTCTTTGAATGCTTCATTCCAGAACGGTCAACCCGTTCCACCGCAATATATGGTTCTTTTCGCATTCCATATACAATTTCGCGCAAATAACTAATCGGTCTTCTGTATCCTGTCAGATCAATGTCTCCAATATATGCAAGTCGATCCGGAAAATAACTTCCAAAATTAGTTTTCTCATCATAATAGAAAATGCCACATCCTGCTTCTCCTAGATAATCATAGCCCGACCATGTAAAATCTCCCAGTACTTGATTTGATTTTTTTACAACAGACCAAAGTCTTGCAATATCTGCTGGAAATGTTTCTGTCCCAAGAACACATTTATTTGGATACAATTCTGTATCCAACAGATGTCTGCCTGTCAAATAATTTAATCCTATAATATCCATCGCTTCACAACTTTCCTGCAGGACTTCTGTCATAAGCGGATGTTTTGCAAAGGCATCACCGACTTCTCCCTCCATCAATTGCATAAAACTATTAATCGCGTTGCTTCCTGAGGAATCATTTGTCTCACTATTTTCTGCATCTTTTTTAAATAATGGCGCTAAATCTTGCATAATCGGATACATTTTTGCTCCGGCTGCATTCAGGCCATTGATTCCATTTGTAGTATATCTCGTTCTGTCTTTTTCTTTTATATAATTACAGATAGTACGGTTAATTTCTGCACCACGCTCTGTTCCCACTTCCTGAATTTCATTTCCGATGGAATACATAATAACTGATGGATGGTTATAATCTTTTTGGATCATTTTATCTACAATATTTTTCCACTCATTTAAAAATGAGAATGCATAATCATGGTCATTTTTATGAATGGTCCACATGTCACATAATTCATCCATAACTAAAATCCCATACTTGTCACATGCATCAAGAAAATCTTTTGCTGCAGGATGATGTGCGCTGCGTACACTATTAAATCCAGCTTGCTTCAGCAATTTACATTTCCGATATTCTGCTTCTCTATATGTCGCCGCACCAAGAATCCCATTATCGTGATGAACGCAAGTTCCACGTAGTTTCACAGACTCACCATTTATTCGAAGACCATACACCGAATCCAAAGTGATCCGGCGAATCCCATACAGAAACTCATTGGTATCCCATACTTTTTTCTCAGAGAATATACTCACTTGACATTTATACAAATGCGGAGTGTCACAGTTCCATAATTTAGGATTTTTAATTACAATCTCTTGACGAATTTGATTTTCCGAATTTCCAAAGGCTGTTAAATGCGTCACTCCTCGGATTACATTTCCATCTTCATCACTCATTTCTATCTGTACTTGAAGTTTTTCCTTTTTTCTTGTCTGATTCACAACAGTAGTCACAAATTCTACCACTGCAAAGTCTTTCTCCACATTTATCGTTGTAGCATGCACTCCGTCCACTGGTATTTGTATGAGTTCTCCAACAAACAGATTCACATTCCTGTAAATTCCGCTTCCTGTATACCATCTACTATTTTGCTCCGCCGAATTATCTGCTACTACTTTTAATTCATTTTCCTGCCCATATTGTAAATATCGGTCCAGTGAAGCATAAAAATTAGAATATCCATATGAATTCGTTGTTATCAGTGCACCATTCAAATACACCATTGCTTTTTCATAAACACCTTCAAATTCTAACGTTACCGTTTTATCCTTCCACTCTTCCGGGGCAACAAATGTTTTAAAATAAGTATATATTCCTCCTGGATAAAAACCTGTAGCTCCACCATTTTTTGTTGTCTCACAAGGAGTCTCATGAATCATGGCATCGTGCGGAAGTGAGATATCATCTGCTTCCTTTCCGTACATTTTCAATGTCATTAGTGACGGTATACAACCTTTTACAAATTTCCAGTTTTGGTTAAAATTACTTTTCAACATTATGTTTTTCATCCCATTCTTTATTTGCTTTTTCTACTTTCAGCATACTTAAAATAATTGTAATAATCACTCCGAATACAACCGGAAGTGTAATATACATATGAAAGATCATATTAATTGCGCTCTGAGATTGTACTGTTGCCGTTCCAACATATCCTCCTATGTTCAAAAGCCAGCCGACTGCTGCTGTACCAATTCCACCGCCAACTTTTACCCCAAGAGAAGAACAGCTAAACATGGTTCCATCCATATGTACTTTTTTTGTTCTATAAGTATATCCGCTAATTTCTGCGATCAATGCGTTTAATGTTCCGCTAAGAGTTCCTGCAAAAACACCTTTCATAAACATTACCAATAAGAGCATAGGTACATTTCTTTTTACTGCAAAATAAACAAAGAACACACTCAAAACTGTATTGATCACATATCCCCAAAAATTTACCTTCTGCATACTTCCTGCCTTTTTTACAAGCATAGGTGTAAATGCTAATGCAATAATTACAGGAAACATTTTCATCATAGAAAAGGAACCTAATAAAGAGGCATCTCCCAACACATATGTAGTAAAATATATCCCGCTGCCCGTTGTCAATCCACTCATTGTATAATATACGATATACAAAACAAGAATCATAATATAATACTTATTTGCAAATAAAATTTTGATTGTATCCACAAAACTTAATTTATCATCTTTTTGTCCTGCTTCTTCCTGCATTTCTGTGTTTTCTTCATCCGGAACTTCTTTTACTGCCAGACAGCTGATCGTATTTACAACCAGACCAATCACTGCACAAATAAAAGCAACCACTCTCCATCCTTTTGCTCCGCCACCAAAATGTGCAACTGCACCTGTTATCGCAAACCCCATCACAATATTAGTAACAACTGCAAACATAAAACGAATAGATCCTAATTGTACTCGTTCTGTAGAGTTTTTTGTGATTAATGCAGATAATGTTGAATATGCAATTCCATTTGCAGTATAGAAAATAGCATTTAAACTTGTGTAAAATACAAAGAAATATGCATATTGCGCTGTTTCTCCAATATCAGGCACTGAAAACAATAATAATAGACATAGCGATACTCCAATTTGAGCATATAGCATCCATGGACGAGCTTTTCCCAGTTTGCTTTTTGTTTTATCAATCATTCTCCCAAAAAATACATCTGTAACTCCATCCAATACCTTTGAAACAAGCATCAATGTTCCTATAATTCCAGTATTCATTCCCATTGTGTCTGATAAATATAACAATAAGAAACTAGATACCAATCCATAACTACAGTTTGATGCTAGATCCCCTGCACCATATGCAAGTTTCTGATACCACTTCAAATATTTTTTCTCTCTCATAATTCCCTCCATCATATACTCGTATTTGTTACATTTTTTCTCCTCATTCGAATGAATACATAATTGCAGCACATGTCAAAATGTACTATAATCTAACTAGCATAGTATTATATTATTATAAATCTTCTTTTATCACAATGTTAAAAAAAGACCTACAAGCAATCAAATTGTATCATATTCACGAATAAATGGAGGCTTTTATGAGTAATAGCAGAAAATCCTTGGAGGAATTCCGTTCCAAATTTTTGAAAGTTCATAACTTTCACAGTAATTTCAGTCAGTATTATCACATAGATACACCATTCAGTGTTGTACTTGAAGTCTATCGATCTGATTTAGAAAACAAATACTTTAAGATTGCTAATTTCTCCCCAAATGATTTTTCTGAGATTTTAATTGATGATGAATCTCTTTTATCCTCAATGGCAAAACGCCCTCTTCACCAACATGATTTTTTTGAATTCATGTTTGTCCAACAAGGTGAGGTCATTTTTAAAATAGAAAATACTGAGCGCATCTATCCAGCGGGAACCGGATGTATTGTAAATTGTAATCTTCGACATTTAGAAAAAATGTCATCTGACTTTCGTATTTTCTTTTTAAACCTTTCAAAAAATTATGTAAAACAACTGCTTGATTCCATCTCCGGTTTATACTTTGACATTGAAAATAACACTTCTTTGCATACACTTTTTCATTTTTTATATAAAAATGCCTCTACCGAAGAGAATACTAAAAAAGAATACCTTGATTTTTTCCCTGTATATAATAATAGTGATTCTTACAAGGTAATATATAATTTAGAAGAAAAAATTACAAAAACTCTTCTTGCGCCAGTTGCCGGAGATTCATTTTTTATTAACGGTTTCATATTTCAACTATTTGATCACCTATCAAATAGTGAACTATATCATACTACAACTGTCGATATTGATTACAACAACGACTTTTTAATTTTTACAAAATTGACCCATCTTTTAGAAGATTCTAACCAACAACTATCACGCCATGAACTTTCCAAACTGCTAAACTATAGCGGAGACTACTTAAATCGTATTTCCAAAAAATATAGCGGTATGACGCTCTTTGAATATTCGATGACTTTTATCATACGAAAGGCAGAATACTATCTCCTCAAAACAGATTATTCTATTTCACATATTATTTCTATTTTAGGCTTTACAAACCGAACACATTTTTATCATATTTTTTATTCAAAGCATCACATGACACCGAAAGAATATCGATTAAAATATTGGGATAATTCTTATCAAAATAATTAAAAAATCCCCTGCAAACATCTCTTACAATGTATGCAGGGGACATAACTAAAAGCTAGCTTTCTACTTTTCCCTAAATCGGTTCAAAATCCGCAACTCCATGCTTGCACAGTGGACAAATATAATCATCCGGAAGTTCCTCTCCTTCATAGATATATCCACATACCACACATACGAATCCTTTCTTTCCTTCTGTCTGCAGTTTTGGTTTTACATGTTTCTGATAGTAAGTGTATGTCATCGTTTCTTTATCATTCATCACACGAGCCTCTGTCACGGTACAGATAAACATTCCGTGTGTATCCAGATCCACATACTGCTCCACTTTCAATGCAAGGAAGGCGTTGATATATTTTGGAAGGAAGGCAACACCATTGTCTGCACGCAGCATATTCCATCCTTCGAATTTATCTGCTTCTCTTCCGCTCTGGAATCCAAATCTTTCAAACACTTTAAACGGTGCTTCCACAGAGAGACAGTTGACATTCATCACGCCAGTCTTCTTGATGATATCATGCGAATAATTCGCCTTATTGATATTGACTGCCACACGGTTCGGATTGTCTGTCAGCTGTGTAACGGTGTTGACAATCAGTCCGTTGTCCTTCTCACCATCTCTTGAAGTCACAACATACAGTCCATATCCAAGACGGAACAGTGCTGTCAGATCATTTTTATTTGCTTTGTCATCTGACTGGGCAATATATTCCTGACATAACTCGTCTGCCATCTGATCTAACTCTTCCAGATTCTCTTCGCTCAGCGAGGACATGATCTTTACTGAATTTTTCATCCATGTAATATCCTGGCTGTCCTCAAACATTCCCTTCATAACTCTTGCTGCCGTCGGGGCCCAGCTTCCGTTCTCAATGAATCCGATCGTGCGCTTCTGGTAATTGCGCGCGGTCAGATGCTCAATAAAAATTTTCATAAACGGGAAAATATCTGCATTATATGTCGTTGTCGCCAGTACTAATTTTCCATAGCTGAATGCATTTTCCACTGCTCTTGCCATATCTGCGCGTGCAAGGTCACAGACATACACATCCGGACATCCTTTTTCTTCTAATTTCGCAGCCAAAGTTTCTGCTGCTTTCTTTGTATTTCCGTAGACCGATGTGTACGCGATCATCACACCTTCTTTTTCCACTGCATAAGAAGACCAGATATCATATTTCTCGATATAATGTCCAAGATTCTCCTTTAAAATCGGTCCGTGCAGCGGACAGATCATCTGGATATCCAGTGTCGCTGCCACTTTTAAGAGGTTTTGTACCTGTGTACCATATTTTCCGACGATTCCGATATAATAACGGCGAGCTTCGTCATCCCAATCTTCCTCCACATCATTTGCCCCGAATTTACCAAATCCATCTGCAGAGAACAGTACTTTTTCTGTACTGTCGTAAGTAACCATAACTTCCGGCCAGTGTACCATCGGAGCGAACACAAATGTCAGATCATGCTTTCCAAGTGACAATGTCTGTCCGTTTTCTACTTCCAATGTTCTTCCTTCCAGATCCATCTCCCTGAAAAAGTTGGCCATCATCACAAATGTCTTCTCATTTGCCACGATCGTTGTATCTGGATATACCTTCATAAAATTATAAATATTCGCAGAATGATCCGGTTCCATATGCTGCACGATCAAGTAATCCGGCTTTGCTCCATCCAGCACCTGTGCAATATTTGCCAGCCATTCTTCCGCAAAATTCACATCCACAGTATCCATTACAGCGATTTTCTCATCTTTGATCACATAAGAGTTGTAAGACATTCCATTTGGCACAACATACTGCCCTTCAAACAAATCTACCTGATGATCATTAACCCCAACGTAAATGATATCATTTGTCACCTTCATTTTGTATTCCTCCTGATTTTTTGAAATACTGACTTCGCAGTCTGATTCTTTTCTTACATTTGATTTTCTCTCACAGATTTCTCTCTGTTTCAGAGATTGTGAAATTTTTATCTTTATGCCTATTATAACTAGAATCGGATAAGAACACAATTCTTTTTTTATAAAATTTCTGATTCCCCTCCTTCCGCTTTCTTCTTCACATAGTACTGTGCCTGTGCCTCGTAAAGCGCAAAATATTTCCCTTTCTTTTCCATCAATGTTTGATGATTTCCGCTCTCTGCAACAGTTCCTTCTTCCAGAACAACAATTGTGTCACAGAACTTGCAGCTGCTCATCCGGTGGGAGATATAGATGGCCGTTTTTCCATTGATCAGTTCGTTGAAATTCTCATAGATTTCCGATTCTGCCACCGGATCTAACGCTGCAGTCGGTTCATCGAGGATCACAAACGGAGCATCTTTATAAAGCGCTCTTGCGATCGCAACCTTCTGCGCCTCCCCGCCGGAGAGCGCCTCGCCATCCCCGGTTTCGTGATAGAGCAGCGTGTGAATCCCATCTTTCATCTTCTTCACTCTTTCTTCCAGCCCGACCTGACGGATCACCTTCCATACTCTCTTTTCATCCACTTTCTCGGAGCCTGCGATATTTTCATCCAATGGAAAATGATACAGTCTGAAGTCCTGAAAGACAACCGCGAAAATCTTTATATATTCCTCATAATCATATTTCCCGATCTCAATCCCATTTAAAGTGATCTTTCCCTCAGACGGCTCATAGAAACGAAGCAGCAGTTTGATCAATGTCGTTTTTCCTGCACCATTCATCCCGACAAGCGCCATCGTCTCCCCTACTTTGAATTTTAAACTTACATCCTTTAAAATATACGTCTCTGTCCCCGGATAACAAAAAGAAACATGGTCAAACTCCAACTCATACTGATTATCGTCTCTTTTTTCAATCGGCAGTGTCCCTACATAATGCATATTCGGGAGATGAATAAATTCCTCATAAGATTTCAGATACTCATTGGAATAATCAATCTCAATATGTGCTCCCATCATTTCACGGATACTGTTCATCATCGTTATGATCGCACCCGCATACATCAGCACTTCCCCGGCGGAAACACTTCCTGCAATTGCCTTTATTGCAATATATACATAAGTGATGCCTGCCAGGATCTGAAGCGCAAAAGCGACAGCGCCATTTCCACGTCCGGAAACTTTCGCTCTTCTCTGGAACAGTGCCATACACTTCTTTATCACATCTCCTTGAAATTTATTTATCAGATATTCTTTGAGCTGAAACAGACGGATATCCTGCGCAAACTGCTCTGAAACAATCAGGTTGACTAGATAGTCAAATAATGCATTTGACTTTTCATTTGCATGCATAGTGATTACTGTTTCCTTTCCGATCCGTTCGGAAACCTTATCTCCTAACCACAATACAAATACAAAACCAGCGATCATCACCCCCGTACTGATCAGAAACCGAAAGATACTTTCCTTCTCCCAGTCTGACTGCAGCAGCAGAAGCACGACAAATCCACTGGCAAAAACAACTTCCGTGCAGCAGGTAAAATACTTATAAATTTCTATACACTGTTCGGAGATTCCTCCATGTCCGCGCTCTGCCTGCCGTACTCTTCGAAACTTCTGAATCGTCTCCTGTTTCTCAATTTCTTCGTATTCCATGGAAAATGCTTTTTTTGCAGTACGCTTTTTCGTCTCCTCCTCGCTCGGTTCCGCATAGTGCGAAAAGATCTGTTCCGCTGCCTTTGAGATCAATGATACAATCATCACCGTCACAACAAGAATCACGACAAAAGTTGCTGCCTGCTGATACTTCTCCTCCAGAAGAACATCGAGAATCTTCGCATACAGAAAACTGTTAATATAGACAACCGATGCACCCGAGAGCATTCCAAGTACAAGGATCACCGGCAAAATCCGATAGCCTTTCGCCTGAAAAAGACAAAATTTCCACATTTCTTTTACAGACATCTGTTTTCTCTTATTCATGTGCCTCTTCCTCCTGATAATATTTCCCCTGAAGTTCAAAAAGGGAAGCGTATGTCCCTCCCATTTTCATCAATGTTTCATGGGTTCCGCGCTCAATGATCTCCCCTTTGTCAAGCAGAAGAATCTCATTGCAGAACCGTGTCGATGCCAGCCGGTGGGAAATAAAGATCGTACTTGTTCCTTCCAGCGTCTTCTGGTAAGTATCATAAATATTTTTTTCTGCAAGTGCATCCAGCGCTGCAGTCGGTTCATCTAAAAGTAACAGTTTCGGGCTGTGATACAGCGCCCTTGCTAGAAGAAGCTTCTGAATCTGTCCACCCGAGAGCATAATCCCATCTTCCGATACATCCTTTCCAAAATAGGTGTATAGTCCGTCCGGAAGGCTGCTGATCTTCTCTGCCACTCCTGCCTTTTCCAGCACATTCCATAACCTTTCCTCATCCCATTCTCCTGAGAGCGTTACATTTTCCCCAACTGTATACGACATGATAAACGGATTCTGAAAAATTGCAGCAACATGGTGCATGTAGGCTTTGCGATCCAGTTCCCTCGTGTCGATCCCATTAACATAGACTGCTCCGTTTGTAGGAAGATATAGACCAGAAATCAGTTTTACAATCGTAGATTTTCCGGCCCCGTTTAATCCGACAAGTGCAAGCCGCTCTCCTTGATGGATGGTAAAGGAAACATCCTTTAGCACCTCTTCCTCTGCCCCCTCATAGCGATAGGATACATGATCAAACGTAATGTCCAGACTGGAAAATTGGTTTTCCGGAATCCGCCTTTCTCCTCCTGATCCGCTCTCAAGTTCTAAAAAATCTCTAAGATCATCCACCTGCTGCCCGCACCGCTTCATCACAACAAAGTTGCTTGTGATCTCTGTAAACCATTTGGCAAACCCGCTGATCAATCCAATATAAAACACAAACATGCTTGACGAAAGCCCCTGTTTCAAAAGATAGATCAGATAAAAATAACAGATAAAATCTCTGACTGCTGCCAGGATCACTTCTGTAAAGTCCGAGAAGAAGCAGGCCGCATTATAAAGCGCCCTATATTTTCTTCGCTGTCTGATCGCCGAATCATATTTTCCGATCAGCCAGTCGGAAAGTCCGAAGACGCGGATATCCTTTCCGCCTGCAATATCATCCACAAGCCGATCAATATATCCCTCTATCCTCTGATATCCAGCAAGTTTTTCTTTGACCCTCTCATACACTTTTACAGAAACTTTGGACGTTGCGACAGTGATCAGTGACAGACCGACAAGGAGTAGCAAGATGCGTATATCCATACTTCCCACGATCATTGCATATGTGACCAGCCCTAGTACATTTGTAAAAAACATTCCAAAACGCTGCATCATGCCTTGCACTCCATTGGAATCGTTTCCATTCAATGCGATCAGCGACCTCTCCATCATCTGACGGATTTCACTGCTTTCTGACTGTTCCAGAGAAATCTCCAATATTTTTTCGAGAACAGAATAGAAGTGTCCTCCCATCCTCATTTCGATGTATTCTACTGATATGATATTCTGCAGATAAGTATCAATCCAACTAATCGCCCCGTATACAAGAAAGATGGTCATGACCGCCCCGATCAACAGCATAAGCGGGCTTTCCTTCCCCAGCATCGATACGATAAGTGCATTTGCTCCTACCCCCAGTAACAGAAGAAGAACATATGTGACTGCCTGAATCCCGATGTGCACCAGATAAACCGGAGTTTTCTTCATAGCCGGTGCAAAGCAGAAAATCAGGTTGCTTAAAATGCTCCTTTTCTTTTGCTTTTGTTTCTTCTCTTCCTCCATCTATAAAGCCTCCTCTCTTTTCTTGCATTCTTAACTTATCACATTTGTTCTCAAAATAGAAAAAACATGCACGAATTGTAAAAATCCGTGCATGAATTGCAAATTTTCTCTATAATGGCAGCATGATCTCGGTGACGAACACCCCTGGTTCATTCTTTCGATTGATATAACCGTCATATTTCTTCACAACATTGTTAATCCGTTTAAGCCCATGACCGTGATCACCGCGCTTTTTGGAAATATATTCTTCATCGAGTTTTCGCACAACCTCGCTGGTGGCATTGGTCACTGTAATATACAACTGCTGCTTCAGCGGTGCAATATAAAGTCGGAGAAACTGTTCTTCCTTCTTCACCGTCCGACATGCTTCGACTGCATTGTCGATCAGATTCCCGATCACAACACATAAATCAATGTCCGACACAGACAACTCTTTGGGGATCACCGCCTTATAGTCACACCGGATTCCATTTTCCAGCGCAAGTGAAATCTTCGCATTTAAGATCGCATCTACATTGAGATTTCCGGTATCAAACAACAGGCGGATATCCGCAAGATCTTCCTCCAGCCGGTTTAAGTATTCCTTTGCCTCAGTGATATTATCTTTCGCAAGATATGCCTTTACCGACTGCATATGATTATGATAATCATGCCGCCAACCTCGCATCGTCATATAGATGCTCCGCACTTCATCCATCTCCTGAGACAAAATTTTGTTCTGATAATCAATCAGCGCCTTCTCATACTGCCGCTGCATGATTGCCCGGATCACGAAACCGATGATCACAAGCAGGAGCAGCATTGCCACTGCAGCCAGCCCTATGATTTCCATTCTCATCTGTAATACTCCTTATAGATTTTCCTGAATAAATGCCTGATTAAGCTGTTGGTACATTCCCCGGCTCACCGGAACCTCGATCTCGCCTGTAAGAACACAGCTCTGCCTGCCAATCCGGCTCACCTTCGATAAATTTACAGCAGTACTTCTATGACATTTCACAAAAGGAGGAATGCCCCCGTCCTTTGTATCTCTGTTCAGATGATTTAAAACTTCCCCGAAACTCTCTTTGACTGTCAACTGTCTGTCCTTGCAATACACTGTGGTGTAGTGACCATCCACTGCAACATACAAAATCTGCCCCTGCTCCACCTTGATATTCTCCCCTGCCACTTCCAAAAGAACATATGGCTCTTCTCTGTCTGCAAGTTCTGTCACAAGTATGTCCAACATTTCATACAGCTTCTGTTCCCTTACTGGTTTCATCATATATCTCCAGGCTTCAATCTCATAGCCATCAAATACATGACTTGGATCTGATGTCAAAAAAACAATGCGAATATTCATATCCGTTTTCCGAATCTGTTTTGCAAGTGTGAATCCATCCATCCCGATCATCGAAATATCAAGAAGAAGCAGATCATAGGGTACGAGTTCTTCTCCATCCAACTCAAATAGAAATTGTTCTGCACTGGAAAATACATCGACGATACACTTCTGCCCGCGCTCCTTTGCCCAGCTTTTTATCATATCCTCTGTCAGCACCGCCTGCGCGCGCTCATCCTCACAATATGCAATCCGCACTGTCTTCTCTCCCCTTATTCTTTCTGTCTGATGCTCTGCCTTTCCGGTCAGAATTTTACAGACTCCTCTTGCCGTTCTTGCATCTAACTTCTTATTTCTCCGTCTCTGCCTCTACAAACTTCGCATGATCAGCAACCCATGTCATAGCTGTATCTAAGAGAATGCTCTCTTTTAACTTCTCTTCTCCGTCCTCACCATTTGCCTCAATAAATGCATCTCCGTTTTCGTATCCGTAGGACTGTGCATATTCGTCATATTTTTCCTTATACGCTTTGTCGGAAAGCTCTAATTTTTCTTTCTCGGCGATCAGCTTGCTTGCATACTTGCTCTTCAACTGATCTTTTGCCTGCTTTTCCATCTTCTCTACAAACTGATCTTCTGTGATTCCAGATTGTTCCAGGAATTCCTCAAATGTAACTTGGTAGTACATCTCTGCAAGCTGTGTATACTGCTCTTTCATCAGATCTACGCTCTCATTGATATCCTCTTTAAACTCTTTTTTCAGCTCTGTGTTCTTGACTACTTCTGTCCATGCACTGTTTTTGTTCTGAGACTCTACCGTCTTTTTATTAGATGTCTCCAGATCTTTTTTTACTTGTTTTTTGTACTCGTCAACGGTCTTTGCCTTGTCAGAAATTTTCTGTACAAATTCATCGTTCAGCTCTGGCAGGATCTCCTCTGTAATGGAATTGATCGTTACGGTAAACACTGCATCTTTCCCCGCGATTTCCGCTGGATAATTCTCCGGCAATGTAAGAGAAATATCAAATGTCTCATTCAGCTTATGCCCTTCCATTCCTTCTGAAAATCCTTCCACAAATCCTTCGCCTCCGACTTCTACCGTAAGGTCTCCCTGATCAAATGTCTCCCCATCTGCTTTTCCAACGTAAGAAACTTCCAGAGAATCTCCTTTCTTTGTCGCCCGGTCTGTCACCTCTTTATGTTCAGCTTCCGCTTCCAATGTGCTCTGGATGCTGTTTTCTACATCTTTATCTGTCACCTTCGCCAGTTCCAGTCCTTCTACTTTAATCCCTTTATACTCACTGATCTTTACATTATCGTCCTCAATGGATTTCTGACATCCTGCCAGTGTTACTGTCATACACACTCCGAGAAGAAGCGCTGCTAATTTCTTTTTCATCTTCCTACCTCATTATTCTTTCATTTTCCAGCTGTCATCTCACATTTTGACTGCTCTTTCAGTTATATCACACTTCCAAACAGAAAGAAAGGTGTTTTGCCAGATTTCACACTTCTTTTAGAATCCTCTTTCTTCTTATAAAAGTGGGGACAGCAGGCGGGAAAACTGCTCTTTTCCACGGATGAGAAGACTCCGCTCTTCGTAAAGACGTTTTGTCACCAACGTAGAATTTAGAATATCCTGTTCAAAAGCTTCCTCCAGTTTTTTTGTCGTCTCCTCACTGTAGATCACGGCATTGACTTCAAAGTTCAGTTCAAAACTCCGAATGTCCATATTGGCTGTCCCAAAACAGCTTACAAGGCCATCGACCGTCAGTCCTTTGACATGGAGAAAACCGTTGTTATACACATAGCATTTTGCTCCTGCCTCGATCATATCCCCAAGGTACGAATACGATGCCCAGTAAACAAACGGATGATCCGGTTTACACGGAATCATGATCCGCACATCTACTCCCGATTTCGCCGCAATCCGAAGCGCTTCCAAAATACAGTCGTCCGGCACGAAGTATGGCGTCTGCAAATAAATATGATGGCGCGCCTTATGGATCAGCCTCATATAGTTGTCACGAATCTCTTCACTTTTGGAATCCGGTCCACTGGAAATAATCTGTACCGGCTCTCTTCCATTTCTTACATACTCTGGAATTTCAAACAACTCATCCCGCAAAAACAGATTGTCTCTGGCCGCATAGTTCCAGTCCATCACAAAGCGCACCGCAAGGGAAGTAACCGCTGATCCCTCGATGCAAAGATGGGTATCTCTCCAGTATCCAAATTTTTCGCTCAGTCCAATATATTCTTTTCCTATATTGAATCCTCCGACAAACCCAACTCTTCCATCGATGACCGCAATCTTCCTATGATTCCGATAATTGACACGCAAATGTAGCTTTCCAAGCAGCGCCGGGAAAAACTCTGCCGTCTGAATTCCATTTGCATTCAGCTCCTCCCAGTCTTTTTTCTTCATATCACGACATCCCATACTGTCAAACAAGATGCGTACTTCCACGCCTTCCTTCGCCTTTTTGATCAGTTCTCTGCTGATCGCCTGCCACAGCTCATCCTTTCGGATAATATAATATTGCAGATGGATATATGTCTTTGCGGCGCGGATTTCCCGTATCAGAGCCGCGAATTTCTCTCTGCCGTCCGTATAAATCTGTACATCATTATTCCCTGTCAACACTGCACTGGCCGCTTCCAGATTGTAATAGATCAGATTCTCAAATCGTTCCATCTTTGGATTGGACAGACGAAACTGCTTCCGACGGATACTCTTCTCCTGCCGTCTGACTGCATAATTTACTTCTCCCTCAATTTCCTTCATTTTAAACATTCTGCTCTTTCGGAAATCTTGTCCGATCAGCAGATACAATACAAATCCAACAATTGGTATAAAATATAGTACGAGCAGCCATGTCCAGACAGTCTGCGGCTTTCTTCTCTGAAAGAAGATAATCACAAACGAAAGAAGAATATTGATCAAAACAAGATGCTCCATCATCCAGCCAGTTCCTGTACAAAGATCATTCCAAATATTTCCTAACATTCCCTCACCTCACTTTTGTATTTTTCACCTTTTTCTCATTCCCTATTATACTCATTTTTCCACAGAAAAGTAAGGTGCAGCGCTCAAATCGCTTGCACTTCCTAAGAAACAATGCTACAATACTATTTGTCTAAAAATGTATTTTTACTATATACTAGGAGGTCTATCGTGAGTTTACCAGTAATTATATTACTTATCGTTTTAGCCGTACTGATCATCGGCACGATCGTATTGTACTTCTTGGGAAAAAAAGCGGAAAAGAAACAGGCAGAACAACAGCAGCAGTTAGATGCTATGGCTCAAAATGTAACGATGCTTATCATTGATAAGAAGCATATGAAACTAAAAGAAGCCGGTTTTCCTGCCATCGTACTGGAGAGTACACCGAAATATTTGCGCAGAGCCAAAGTTCCGGTTGTAAAAGCAAAGATCGGTCCAAAAGTAATGACTCTGATGTGCGACGAGAAAATTTTCCCATTGATCCCGGTCAAAAAGGAAGTCAAAGCAGTTCTCAGCGGTATCTATATCACAGATGTCAAAGGACTTCGCGGAAAATTAGAAATGCCTGAAAAGAAAAAAGGCTTCTTCGCAAGATTCAAAAAGAACAAAGACGAACAAAACGATAACAAAAAGAGTAGAGAATCTACAAAGAAAAATAAATAATCTAATACATTCCTACAGGAAGATAACTTTCATGGAAATGTCTGGAGATTACAGAAACCTCCAAAATGATGCCAGTTAATACACATCATTTTGGAGGTTTCCTTTACTCTTCCCTCAGATTTTCAACACTTTCCTTTCTCATTCTTCTTTAGAAATCCATATTTTTTGTAATCTGAAAGTCTCCTGCATCTTTAGACTTTACATTGATTCGGATCTGACAGTCTGCCAATGGCTCATGATTGACATCCAATATATATCCGACCTTTACATTGATATTATCCTCTGACACTTCCACTTCCATTTCTTTTGTATGGATGCCGATTAGAAGCTGTCCATACGGTGTCTGGTAGTATGTGAGGTTCTTTTTATTCTTCTCAAATACCATGTGCACATTTGATACACCGCTCTTCATCACTTCCAAAGCGTCCTCTCCGGTAATCTTTATTCGATTTTTTGTAATGCCCGGTATACCCTCTGTAACTTCATCGAATAAAATGTAATGTTTTCCATTTTTGAGGAAATAGTTAGCAGGAGCAACGACTTCAATAGGTTCATACTCTTTTTCCTCCTCCAGTACGTCCATCTGCAGTCCCGAAATACTTATTAATACGTCTTTTGTCATACTCTCACCTGTACTTTTTGTCTGTCATCTCTCATATTGTTGCATTCTAATATTCTTCAATATTGATCTGCTTTGTCGTCTCAATATCATACGGCAAAATAGAATTGGCAAACTGCTTGAACTTATCTGCCGCATCACTGACATAGAAGGAATACTCTCCATGTTCTTCCTGGCCATTCACCGGAGCGTCTCTGAGCATCTCTTCTTCCTCCAGAAGCCGCTTAAGATCCATTGCAGTCTCATATGCCGGATTCACAAGATGAATCTTTTCTCCCATATATTCCCGGATCGTTGAGCGTAAGAGTGGGTAATGTGTGCAACCAAGAATCAGTGTATCGATATCAGATTCTCTCATATCTGACAGATAGATATCAATGACTTCCCGGGTAATCTTATGTTTTGCAAATCCTTCTTCCACAAGCGGCACAAACAGGGGACATGCTCTTCCGGATACACTGATCTGAGGGTCCTCTGCCTGTATCAGTTTTTTATAAATCTCACTTTTTACCGTCGCCTCTGTACCGATCACTCCGATTTTTTTATTGATTGTCTCTTCCCTTGCCGCCCTCGCTCCCGGTGCAACAACACCGATGATCGGGATCTTAAATTCTTTCCGCACCGCATCCAGAGCAAGCGCACTCGCTGTATTGCAGGCAATCACAATCGCCTTCACTTCCTTCGTCAGCAGGAAGCGGATAATCTGACGGGAATAGCGGATAATTGTAGTTTCCGACTTGCTTCCATAAGGTACTCTCGCAGTATCTCCGAAATACACAATACTCTCATTAGGAAGCTGCCGCATAATCTCCCTTGCCACTGTAAGTCCTCCGACTCCGGAGTCAAATACGCCGATCGGCATATCTTTCTTATTCTCTATCTTCACAACATTTCTCCTTCTATCTGCCATATCTGTTCTCTATTGTACCCGCTTATCAGGCAGATTTCAAGGGCATGTTCCCTTTACTCAAAATCCCGGTCCAATGAGAAGCAAAAAAAGAACATTTTCAATCATCCCCCGTCACTGGATGCCCGTCCGAATTGAAAATGTTCTTTCTTCCTTTGTCAGTCAGAGAAAACCATCTGCTCTGCCGTCCTCACAGACAGATTGTTTCTCTTATAAAATCACTAAATTGCCAGTTTTTTCGCAATCTCAAGCTGATACTCTGGAAGCTTCTTTTCCATGTTCAGCGCTTCATCAATATCCACATCAATATATTCACCATGCTTGTATCCTACCACACGGTTCGTCTTTCCTTCGCAGAGAAGTTCTACTGCCTTTGCACCCATAATGGAAGCATACACCCTGTCCTTTGCTGTCGGGCTTCCACCGCGCTGCATGTGTCCAAGGATCGTCGCTCTTGTCTCCATTCCAGTTGCTTCTTCGATTCTCTTTGCCATGTTGATAGAGTCTCCGACACCTTCTGCATTGATGATAATATAATGTTTCTTTCCGCGATCTCTGTTCTCAATAATTCTCTTGATAATTTCTGACTCATCGTAATTGTGCTCTTCTGGAAGCAGGATCTCCTCTGCACCGTTGGCGATTCCACACCACAATGCCAGATACCCTGCATCTCTTCCCATAACCTCTACAATACTGCAGCGCTGATGAGAAGTCGAAGTATCACGCACTTTATCAATTGCTTCCATTGCGGTATTCACCGCTGTATCAAAACCGATCGTATACTCTGTACAATCAATATCCAGATCGATTGTTCCCGGGATTCCGATTGTATTGATTCCGAGATTTGCAAGCTTCTGTGCTCCGGCAAAAGAACCGTCTCCACCAATGACAACAAGCCCTTCAATTCCGTATTTCTTACAGATTGCAGCAGCCTTCTGCTGTCCTTCTTCTGTACGCATTTCCTTACATCTGGCAGTCTGGAGAATCGTACCTCCTCGCTGAATTGTATCAGATACGTCTCTTGCTGAAAGATCGATGATCTCCTCTTCCATCAGTCCCTGATATCCTCTTCTGATCCCTCTTACTCTAAGTCCTTTCCCCAAAGCTGTTCTGACTACGGAACGGATTGCCGCATTCATTCCCGGAGCATCTCCACCACTTGTCAGGACACCGATTGTGCGTATACGCTTTGCCATGATATTACCTCCATTTACCTATACCTAAATATTATTATTATTTATATATTTTGTGATTATTTTAACATACTTAAAATTTGTTTTCAATGCATTTTTCGACAACTTTCACACGTTCTTCCCCATAATAATTTGTCAGTCTGCTCAAAATATTCGGTTCAATCCCAATGTTCCAGTTACGCGGAAGGCGTTTTACTGCTTTCTCTGCCTTACAATAAATTACAACTGTGTCATCTCCTTCAGAATCCTGGAGCATGCCCATCAAAAGCTTTTCTTCCGCAAGATAACTATTTTTGTCTGCAAACTGGATCCAAAGTTCTCTCTTTACTTGATGAAACGGAATAATCTTCTCACAGATCAGTTTGCTAGGACGGTCATCTTCCTCAGAAACTCTTCCTTTGACAAACACCTTCTTATCTTCTTCCAAGTATTGTCTGTTCGCCTCATAATCTCTCGGGAACACGACAACTTCCACCGTTCCGAGCAGATCTTCCACGGTAATAAATGCCATCATTTGATTTGTCTTCGTATGCTTGATCGTCTTCCCTACGATCATTCCTCCGATGATTTCTTTCGCACCGTCATGCACCTTTGTCCGGTTTGTCTCCTCATCAAGCTGAAAGTCCAGTGTAGTTGCCGACACACTTTTCTTCCACTGCTCTTCATAGGCATCTAATGGATGCCCGCTGATATAAACACCAAGCACCTCCTTCTCAAATGCAAGAAGCGTCTCTTTTTCATATTCTCCAACATCCGGAAGCTGGATCTCAAATTCTTTCTTCTGATCTTCGTCGACAAAATCAAACAGTGACATCTGCCCGCTCATCGAAAATTTCTTTTCCTGATTGACATTGTCTACAATCTGAATATAGATCATCATAAACTGCTTTCTTGTCCCGCCAAGATTATCTAGCGCCCCTGCTTTGATAAAGTTTTCAATACTTCTTTTATTTAACATTTCTTTTAAGGAAATCCGTTCAATAAAATCTTTCAGTCCCCGGTACAATCCATTTTCTTCCCGTTCACTTACAATTGCTTCAATGACCGGCTTCCCGATACTTTTGATCGCCGCCAGTCCATAGCGGATATTTCCCTCATCTACCGAGAATCCACTGACTCCGCGGTTGATATCCGGCGGAAGGATTTTGATGCCCATCTGCCTTGCCGCATAAATATATTCTGATACCTTTGTCGGATTTTCAATCACAGATGTCATCAGCGCTGCCATAAACTCAATGGGATAGTAATATTTCAAATAGGCTGTCTGATAAGAAACAACTGCATATGCTGCAGCATGAGATACCGATAGGTAAGACTTTGGTATTATCTCCATCTTTTCCCCCGGTCCACACCGGACATGCACCTTTCAGCGCATCCGGCGTTCCCCCGAAATTAGAATTAAACCAATGCTACTATGGCTGCTGCATTTTAACACATTGGTATAGGAATTAACGAATCACCTGCTTTTGCTAACAAAATTTGGGCTCTATCGTAGATTTGATATCAATTGGCTCATTGTGAGCCATTTTTCTGTATTTGTTGACTTTCTTCAGTATTGGCTCAGTAAGTTGGAGCTCTTTGAGATATTTATCAATTGTTTCCTCTGTGGTTGCATGTATTAGCTTATGGATCGGTTCAAGTACCAAAATTAGGTTTTGATACTTGTCATTTCCTCCATGTTCTCTCGGAGTTTTGTGATGACAGTGAATTTCACTCGTATCATGAAAAACTCTTTGGGTTATTCCACATTTTCCACGTTGTGCAGAATATAAAGACAATTTATTGTCATTGAATTCTGTACTTGCTCCATAGCTTGGATTCTTCATTAATTGTATTAGTATAACCGTATTAAGCTTCAGATTATTGTGCATTCCTTCTCTTCCCTCTGGAGTGTATGGACATACTCTTTCCAGTTTTGAGATTGGAGGTTTTGGACTAACATATCCTATAGGGTAGATGGGTTCTCCACTAGCTTTGATATATCTCAAAGCTTTTGATTTTCCATACCGTTCTTTTTCAAATTCTGTTAGCCCTCTGCCTTTTCTTGCAAGCTTGCTTTTTCTACTGTTTTTGACATGTAGTCTGGATTTGGCTATAACATCGATACAATGCTGTATCGTTCTAAAATCCTTACTAATATCAGTTGCATTATTGTAATAATTTTGTACTCCCAATACCATCGAATTATATCTTCGTACAATCGACGTGGTATGTTGTTTGTTTTTTGCATGTGCAATTTTAGCAAACTGATATTTTAAATCATCACTGACCTTTTGAAGTTTTTTGTCACTTACATGAGATTTGACTTTCCAACCATTTCCCTTGTTATAAAGTTTGAGTTTGAATCCCAAAAATTCCATGTATTCATGCTTGAGGTTGACAACTCTTGTTTTCTCTTCAGATATTTCAAGCTTCAATCTTGTTTCTAGCCATTCGGTTATTGCAAGTTTTGCTTTACATGCATCTTCGTAGTTTCTACAGAAGATTCTGAAGTCGTCTGCATATCTAATAATATACATCTCCTTGAGCTTTGTATTTCTCATTGCTTTATATGCATTTGATTTTATTTTCTTACCTGCCTTATTGTATGGTAGGTCAAAGTTGTCTATGACTGGGTTTTCCAACCATTGACTGTCAATCCAATGGTCAAGCTCATTTAGTACAATGTTTGCAAGTATAGGCGATATAATGCCTCCTTGTGGTGTACCTTTATCAGGATATAGCGTATCTCCATTTGGGAGCCTTATTGGAACTGTTAAAATTCTCTTAATAATGAAAATTAGTTTCTTATCATGTATTCCTAGTGCCCAGATTTGTTTAATGAGTTTTGAGTGATTTACATTATCAAAGAATCCTTTGATATCGAATTCAACTACATAGCTCAAATGTGACCTTTGCATTAGTCTGTGTGTTTCTGCTATTGCATGTTCAACACATCGATTTGGGCGAAATCCATAACTGTTTTTCGAGAATTTTGCTTCACAAATTGGTTCCATTACCTGCTTTATACATTGTTGTATAAGTCTATCCCATATGCATGGTATACCTAAAGGTCTTGTTGACCCATTTGGCTTTGGAATTTCTTTTCTTCTAACTGGTTTTGGTCGGTATCCGTGTTTACTACCGCTCATGATAAATCTGACACGTTCCACCACTTCATCAGTAGTCATTTTTCCTATGTCTTTCATCGTGAGTTTATCGGTGCCAGGGGTTTGACTTCCCTTGTTTGCCTTGATTTCTCTGTAGGCAAGCTTGATATTTTCTTCAGAGAGTATAATATCCATTAGGTTGTCAAATGTTTTCCCTTCTTTACTCTTTCGATATAGTTCATCGAAAGTATCTACCATATTGTAGTATTCGGAGTGTCTTATACTTTCTACAACTTTAATCTTGTCTTTCTTTGTAGGCACAAGGCATCACCTCCTCTATTGGAATAGATTGAGTGACTTTTTTGTCTTACTCGAAATCCTTGTTGTAGATTCGATATTCCTATTATTCTATTTCCGGCTTGAGACCATTCCTCCATTCCCATTACAGGAACTTCTTCGGTTCGATCTCTACTTTTCAGCACCAGTTCAAACGCTTATTTTTCTTCGTCGTCTTAGATGTATTATTACATCCCTGATACCTTTCCTCGTACCAATAATCCTATCTGTACATATATACCCTTAGGTGCCTAGCTCTGATCCTGTTAGCTTGATAGTGCCTGTAACACTATATGGTCTTTCATAACAAAAATTCTTACTAAACCACACTAACGACGCGTCCGCGTCCTTATGAGTTTCCTCATAAGCTTCATATAGACTCTTAAATTCGCTGGTTCGTCAGCTGTGTAGATGCCACAGCATTCTCACCATAGGTATTTTATAGACCCCGGCATATCGTCATCCATGCCTTTCATAATCAATTCACACGGGCGGACTCTAGTCTCTTTTGTACCAATGTTACTAGCGATTATTACTTAGTTTAGGTTAACTTCTGCCGACTTCACCGAACTTCGAACTATTTAACTTTCGTTTTATATAGCCCGTCGGAGTATTAGGTAGGATGTTTCAGGGCGTTACTCCATCATTCCATCCTGTCGGATTATCAGTTCTCCTCTTAAATGGTTTCCCTTTTCATCATAGGGACTTCTTTATGAGTGCCAGTTCTTTGTTTATTTTAAACTGGAACGAGTCGAACATTTATTGAACGCATATTTTGCAAAATCAATCATTTCATCATAAATCTTATTCGCTGTCTTCTCATCAATTCCATTGTTCAGACATCCCGGAACTCCTTCATCAATATTGCCATAAACAAAACTCTGACGCTCCCGCTCCATGACATCCGCCTTTTTCTTTGACATCGCCCTTCGCAAAAGGTCACTTCGTCCAAGTGTATATCCGGCAAGATCACGCACAATCTGCATAACCTGTTCCTGGTAAACGATACATCCATATGTCGGTGCAAGGATTGGCTCCAGTTGTGGGCAATCATAAGTGATAGATCCTTTGTCATTCTTTCCTTTGATGTACTGTGGAATGAAATCCATCGGCCCCGGCCGGTACAGAGAAATACCGGCAATGATATCTTCCAGACTCTGCGGCTTTAGCTCTTTCATAAAGTTTTTCATTCCGGCGCTCTCCAACTGAAATACACCGTCAGTCTTCCCGGTTCCGATTGAATCCAATACCAGTTTGTCGTTGTAGTCAATCTCACCCATATCCAACTTGACTCCTGTCGCCTGCTCCACCAGGTTGACGGCATTCTGAATTACGGTCAGAGTTCTCAAGCCTAGGAAATAGTGATAGGTAACGAACACCGTCAGCATTATCTGTTACGGGTCGTTTTCCCCCACTTCACACCGTGCATGCGGCTTTCACCGCACACGGCGTTCCATCAAGAATAGTAGTCTTCGGTAAACTACTTTCGGGTTATGTCAGTGTATTCAACTTCCTTTGCTCAATCTTTTATCCATTTTCATTTACTCTTTGTCTTTATTATGCCTATACCCGCTTAGACATGCGATACAGAGCACCATTGGTACTGCTGCATATCCCGCACTCTTCATACCATTTGAGGATAGTACATAAAATGCACCAGCGAATGTTAGCATTGCAAAGATTATTGAAAGTGCTAATAATAACTTCTTTCTCCTTTCTAAAATGTATTCATCTTACCTACTTGGTAATTTGAATCCTTTAGTAGAGATAAATCAGCTTGATTGATTATTTATTGATTGAGCAAGTTTCTTGCGGTATTTCGCAAGTTTTTTCATTGTTTTTTCTGACAAATCCTCAGGCTGAGATTCATTATGAATGAGTGTGTGGCAGTACTCATGTACTGTTATAAGGTTTTTGACCTTATTTCTTTGGCTGCTAGGTAATTTCGGTTCAACATGGTGAAAATGTGCCTCATTGGGTTCAACATATCCCCCGCAAATCTTGCATTTTCCCTTGTCTCTATTATATGTGTAAGGTCGATTCATAAAATACTCAAAATTGTAGAGAGGATGTTTGCTCATTCTGATATACCATGCATGGTCACTGGAATTTACTTCATCCGTTCGGACTCGAAGCCCTTTTCTACGCATTCTCTTATTGTACAATTCTCTACCTTCAGGTGTGTATGGATTTTCAGCTTGGTTTTTGCTTATTGGATTTTCCCACTTCGCAAAATTTATATCTGTAATTCCAATCCACATTCCTTTATATTCGACTGCTGGTATATGAGCTTTGTGTCCATAATGCAGTCCAATCAGGTTTGAGACTTGATTCGCTCTGACCCATTTACCTCCATAACGTTTCAGCGATTTATATGCCGTATACTTTAGTAACCATGCATACTTCCTCACCACAACGCTGATTTGGTCACACATATTATAGTAATTGATAAGTCCAACAATAATTGAATCCACTCGCAAAATGTTTTGGATTAGCCTTTCTCTATCCCATGTAGCGGTTTTCCTTACATAAAATAATTCTCGGCTTAAATCTTTCATTTTGCGGGCAAATCTTTCTTTGTCAGGAGAAACTCTATTAACCAGTGTCCCATTCTTGTTATACATCTTGATTTCTACACCAAGAAACTTGATAGGTCTACTGCATACATTCGTTATCAGTGTTTTTTCGTCTGAAAGTTCCAGTTTTAAGGTTTCTTTAAGATACCTTTTCGCCTTATATTTCAGTCGTTCAGCGGATTCCTTGCTATCCGTAAGAATAACCCAGTCATCTGCATATCTGATGAAGTAACAGGTTTTCAGATTGCTGTGATTTCTCATAGCGGTTAGTTCACCGTCTCTTCTTGAATGTTGCTTTTTAAGTTTCTTCCTTTCAAAATCACCTGTCATATAATTATCAAATCGATTTAGATAAATGTTGGCTAATAGCGGAGAAATGATACCACCTTGCGGTGTTCCAAGTTCGCTCTTTGCACATTCATCCATTACTCCTGCTCTAAGCATTTGTTTGATGATACTTAGTACCCTCTTGTCTCGGATTCCGATATTCCATAAGCTTTTAATCATTACATTGTGGTCAATGTTGTCAAAGAAACCTTTAATATCGCCCTCGACTGCCCAGTAGCATTTGGATGTCCAGTTTATACGCTTGATTCTTGCTATTGCCATATCTGCAGACCTCATAGGTCTAAAACCATATGAATGTTCAAAGAACTGTGCTTCTGCAATTGGTTCTATTATATTTCTTACGCATTCCTGTATAATTCTATCGATAATCGTTGGTATTCCAAGTGGTCTTTTTTCGGATTTACCAGGTTTTGGTATCCATACTCTTCGCACCATTTCGGGGTTGTAATTATATAATCTACTTTTTACTTCCTCTAGAACTTCATCGTATCCTTTTTCAAGGTAATCACTCATTACTTTCTTGTCGACGCCAGCAGTATTACTGCCTTTGTTTCCTTTGATTTTATGAATGGCTGATACTATGTTGGGTTCTGATGCAATAATTTCTAAGATACCTGTGAAATTACTTTGCTTTCTTTCTTCATAATTCTTCTTTGCCATCAGATAGACATTTTGTAAGAGTTCGTTAAGTTCCTTTTCAGTAGTAGGAACTTTATTAAGTTTTGTCCCCATAGGTAATCACCTCCTATGGTTAGTTCGTTTCGCTCAACGGCTACCTTAATAATTGAACATTCTTACATAACCCTATTCTTGACTATGCCCCTTCGCTCCACGGACATTACTCCGCTTCAACACTACTACGGGCTGCTGCCACTCGAATTCACAAGTCATTTCCTACTTGTTAGAAACTTTGACGCTTAAACATCTTAACATTTTCTTTCGAGTTTCAATTGTTCCATTGATTTTATCCTTTTATTATAGCAACTTAGCTGCCGTCTTTAACCCGTAAGCTATTCTTTCTTCCGTTAGCTGAATGGAATCAGAACGCATATCCTTTACTGGATACACACCGCATTCGCAATGGACAATACGAATACCGCAACTTAAATCCCTACAGGGATGACCCAACTTTCGTCGGGGTCGTTAAATTACGAGCCTTTCATACGACGGTTCCTGGTGAGTCAGCATATTGCATTTTACAGGACCCCCGACTTACTTTGCCTTCATATAACTTACTACCATATTTTCAAGCGGGCGGGCTCTAGCCTCTTTTAAACCAACTTTACTCGTATGTTTCTTTTACTTAGATGGCTTTTCAGCCGACTTTACCGAGCTTCATACCTTTCAGTTTTAAGACCGATTAGCATGTCGGAGTATCAGGGATTAGAGTATCAGCATTTACTCTATAGTTGGGATTTCACCAACCTAATCAAATCAACAGTTAAGCAGAGTTCATTCTGCTCCGCTAACTTGTTTCCATTTCTGGAGTGTTTCGTTAGCGAACAATTCGCACATCCATTTTCAAAAGACCAAGTTCTTCCAGTGTCGTCATCGTAAACTGTGTCGTGATCGAACCGTCCGATGCTCTGGAAAGCGGCACATATTCGTCTACCGACTTCTGACTGATCACGACTCCGGCAGCATGCATCGACGTATGCCGTGGAAGCCCTTCGAGACGTTTGGACATGTCGATCAAATATTTTACTTGTTCGTCTGTCTCATACATTTTCCGGAACTCCGGATTCATTTTCAATGCTTTATCGATCGTGATATTTAGCTCTGTCGGAATCATCTTTGCGATCGTATCGACAAATGCATACGGCAGATCCATCACACGTCCTACATCGCGGATCACACCTCTTGCCGCCATTGTACCGAATGTTACGATCTGCACAACGCGGTCTTTCCCATATTTTCTCACAACATAATCGATGACTTCCTGACGCCGTTCAAAGCAGAAATCAATATCGATATCCGGCATGGACACACGCTCAGGATTTAAGAAACGTTCAAACAGAAGCTGATAGCGGATCGGATCAATATTCGTGATCCCAAGACAGTACGAGACAATACTTCCCGCCGCCGAACCTCGCCCCGGCCCTACACTGATATCATTGTCCCTCGCATATTTGATGAAATCCCATACGATCAGGAAGTAATCCACATATCCCATATTTTTGATCGTACTCAATTCATAGGAAAGACGTTCTTTTAATTCTTCTCCCGGATTTGGATACCGGCGTTCTAACCCTTCAAAACAGAGTTGATTCAGATACTCCCATGAAGTCATTCCCCCTGGCACATCGTATTTTGGAAGTTTCGTCACTCCAAATTCAATCTCCACATGACATCTGTCTGCAATCTTCTGCGTATTTTCCAGCGCCTGCCTTGCATATGGGAATAATTCGATCATCTCCTGCTCTGACTTGACATAATACTGTCCGCCTGCATAGCGCATCCGGTTTTCATCTGTCAGCTTTTTCCCGGTCTGAATACACAGCAGAATGTCATGCGGTTTCTCATCCTCCGCATAAGTATAGTGGACGTCATTGGTCGCCACAAGCTCGATCCCGGTCTCTGCCGCCAGCCGAATCAGACGCTGATTGACATCTGCCTGCTCGGTCAGCCCATGATCCTGAAGCTCCAGAAAGAAATTCCCCTTTCCGAAAATAGATTCATATCTCAGTGCTGCCTGTTTCGCTTCCTCGAACATTCCCCGAAGAAGATTTTTCTGTACTTCCCCTGCAAGACAAGCACTCAGTGCAATGATTCCTTCATGGTACTCTTCTAACAATTCGATATCAATTCTTGGCTTGTAATAATATCCTTCCACAAACCCTTTGGAAACAATCTTCATCAGATTCTGATATCCCTGATTATTTTCTGCCAACAATACCAGATGGTAATAGCGGTCCTCCCCGCCATTGATCTCATGGTCAAAACGTGACCCGGGAGCCACATACACCTCACAGCCAAGAATGGGATTGATGCCTGCAGCCTTAGCCGCCCGGTAAAAATCAATCACACCGAACATGACACCATGATCGGTGATCGCAGCACTGTTCATCCCCAGCTCTTTTACCCTGGCAACGTACTCTTTGATTTTATTTGATCCATCCAGAAGACTGTACTCTGTATGGACATGCAAATGTGCAAAACTCATAGATGTTGCTGATTTCCTCCTTTTCTTCTCTTCCTGCCAATATCCGAAGCAGTGAAAATACCATTTCCTTCTGAATCGGTCCGACAGATTTTTATTACTCAAATATTTATTACAATGATTCTAAAATCTACGAATCCAGTATATCATCATTGAAACTCGCCGTCATTCCTTTTCTAATAGAAAAATCCTGCCCCTCAAAATGAAGAGCAGGATTTTCCTCCCAAAACCTTTTCAATTTCTTCTCGTTCCGGCATCACTCGCAGAGCGCCTTTTTTCGTCGTGATCAATGCAGCTGCTGCATTGGCAAACTGTAGCATTTCCCTTACCCTTTCTTTGTCTTGCTTCTGTATACCATATCTTAATATGTAGTCCAGAAGGCAAGCGCAAAATGTATCTCCCGCTCCAGTTGTATCGATTGTGTCCTCCATCAAAAAGGCTTCTGCTTCTACAATCTCACTGCCAAAAAATGCTTTGCTTCCCTGATTTCCCATCGTTGCACAGACAAAAGGAATCTGATATTTCTCTATCAGTTTCTGTACTCCGCGATCAATGTCTGTTTCTCCTGTCATAAATGTGATCTCATTGTCAGAGATTTTTAACACATCGCACTGACTCATCCCAAATGCAATCTTTTCTTTTGCCTCATCTAAATGATTCCAAAGTGCCGGACGCAAATTAGGATCAAAAGAGATTATCGCACCATTTTGTTTTGCTGTCCAAATGGCATATTTTGTCGCTTCTTCTGCCTCGGACGATGTCATAGAAAGGCTTCCAAAATGAAAAAGTTTTGTCTCTTTTAAAAGTGCTTCCCCAACTTCTTCTTTTCGAAGCATCATATCCGCACCGGGATTCCGATAAAACGAAAACGTACGCTCTCCATCTGCTGCATTATGTACAAAAGCCAATGTCGTTGGGATTTTCTCATCATAGCAGATTCCCTCTGCGGAAATTCCCTGTTCTTTTACTACCGACACCAACATTTCTCCAAAAGAGTCTTTCCCTACTTTTCCAATAAATGCGGTATTTCTCCCCAGTTTCTGAAGCATTGCAAGTACATTGCATGGCGCTCCTCCAGGATTTGCCTCATAAATCTGATTACCCTGACCGCTGATTCCTGCACTGGTAAAATCTACCAGAAGTTCTCCTAATGCTACTACATCCATTGCCTTCCTCCTGCTCTTTAAATCAGTTCATGTTTTTCCACGTTGATTTTTACTGTTCCATCACAACAAAATACAATCTCTTCTGCTTCCATCGGCGTACAGATTGCTGTGGTAGACACTTGCTCCCCATCGTTAATAAATAATTCAATAGACTGTCTGTCCATAATAAAACGAAGTTTTAAAGGTTCTTTTTGTTCTGGAAGTTTCCACGCACGCTGACATACGATGTCCCTTGTCACACCGCAGTATGTTCGGTTCACTTCCATTATCTGTTTTTTTCTATAATAAGTATAACTGGTCGTATATTCTTGATTGTGTGCCAGTTCGATGCAAAATTCATCGAAGACTCCTTCGCAGATTTCCACTGTCAGATCCAAAATCCGCCCTTTCACTTCATCAAATTGCACCGTACCAGATACTTCCTGATTCTCCAAACGACAGGAATTTTTTCGGTAGTTTTTCAATTCTTCTACCGGTTTCTGATATAACTTTCCATTTACATAATGTAATTCTCTTGGAAGTGTCATCATTCCCTGCCATTTTTGTTCTTCCGGAATTACGCAGGCATCCCAGGATTTCATCCACGCAATCAGGATTCTTCTTCCATCCGGCAGTTCTGTCGTCTGCGGTGCATAAAAGTCTAATCCATAATCCAATGTTTTCGGCATCTCTTTTTGGAATGTATGTGTGTTTTCATCGTAATCTCCCACAAAATATACAGAATTATTTCCATTATGAAATTCGTATTTCTGTGCTTTCATATTCTGCGGCGAACAGATTAGAAAATATTTTTCATCCAATGCGAAGAAATCCGGACATTCCCACATGGTCCCCACTTTGCCGTCACTGTTTTCTGCCAGTACAGTTTCAAATTTCCACTCTTCTAAATTTTTACTGGAAAAAAGAACAACCTGTCCTTTTTGTTCTGCATTTTTATTCCCTACGATGAGGTAATAGGTATCCCCTTTTTTCCATACTTTAGGATCACGGAAATCAATCCGGCTACAGTTCTCCGGCATCAGTTCTCCAGTCACTACCGGATTTTTGGAAGATTTCTCATAAGAAATTCCATCTCCATATGCAATGCATTGATTCTGTCGCTCTTCTTCTCTTCCATCTTCCAACACTTGTCTGCTCACACCTGTGTAGAGAAGCACATGTTTCCCATTTGCTTCCAGAGCGCTTCCTGAAAAACATCCAAATGCATCATAATTTTCATCCGGAGCCAACGCCACAGGAAGAGTTTCCCATGAAATCATATCCTCTGAGACACTGTGTCCCCAGTGCATCGGTCCCCACTCTCGTGTATAAGGATGATACTGATAAAACAGATGAATTTTCCCATCATAAAATGAAAATCCATTTGGGTCATTCATCCAGCCAATCGGTGGTGTGATATGAAACACCGGTTTTTCTTCGAAAGAAATCTCCTTCTGTTTATTTTTTTCATATTCTCGCGCTTTTTCTAATTTTTCACTCACGCTTTGCTCACCTGTCTTTCTATTCATTCTTTAAGGATTCCTGGTATTGATCAAAATATTTCTGTTTGATTTTTAAATAATCGGATAGTCCATACTGCTCCATTTTTTTCAGATAACTATCCCATTCTTCTTCAATTCCGCCATTTAAAATCCAGTCTGCTTTTTTCTGTTCTGCATACTTCTTGATGTCAGTATCGTACTGAGATACTTTATTCGTATCTGCAATGCTCATAAATACATTTGGGTATACATACTTGCTGTTCATGTCCTCCAAGTATACTTCATGCATATTATCGAGACGCCATTTTGCATCCGTAGGCTGTGTCACATAAGTATCATAATACTCATTTAATATTGCCAGTGGTCCATTGACCGACTGTGCCTCTCGGACTTCTACCGGAGACTGCTCTCCAAGGTCCATATGCTTTAACATTTTTTCGCCTTGTGCATTCTCACTCATCTCAAAAATATTAAAGGAATCTTTTTCTCCATAGGTTCCCCAGTTATTCTGCGGAGACTGTAACGGAGCATACATCTGATCGATCCAAGCAGCCGCCAGTGCAGTATTCCGGCAACTTGTTGTCAGTACACAGCGCCCTCTGTCAAACCCGCTCGTTTCACTGTTATTCTGTCTTGTAATGTTTACCAGTCCTTCTGGGCCTGCGAGCGCTGGCAGCATAACGTAGTCTTCATAATTATCAATATTAGAAATATCCCATGTGAAGCAAAGCCCATAACGATGGCTCTTTCCTTTCGCTACATAAGTAGACCACTCTTGTGTGAAAGCTTCCGGATCGACCAAATCCTGCTCTACCAGCCCATGCAGCCATTGAATGCCTTCTTTATATCCTTCCTGCACAGTAGTATAGATCACTTTTCCTTCATCTGTCACCGCAAAATGATCCCCCGTGTCCCCATAGCCTTCTCCGAATCCATTGATTAAGATTCCTGGATCCTGATCTCCATTATTGATGATAAAAGACATTGGGATAACCTCTCCCTCTATTTCAAATTCGCTTTCCAAAAGATCTGCATTATCCCGAAAAGCGATCAGTACCTGTTCTAGTTCTTTTGTCGTATCTGGTACTTCCAGTCCTAAAAAATCCAGCCACTTTTTATTGATATAAGGAATGTTGCCAATTGCCTGAATCGCTTCTTTTCCCTCTCCAAGCTGTTCAATCCACGGAAAGGAATAAATATGTCCATCCGGAGCTGTGCACATTGTTCTGTATTCCGGATACTGTTCAAATACCGCCTGCAAATTAGGCATGTATTTGTCAATCAACTCCTCCAGAGGAATAATGATTCCTTGTTTTGCATAGCGTAAAAGATCATAATCATTCATCCCCGCATTGAAAAGCCCGTCCGGAAGATTTCCAAATTGAGCCAATGCAAGATTTTTCTTATCCGCAAACTGATCTGCCACAAAACAGGTCCAGTCAATATGTACGTTCGTCTGTTTCTCCAGTCTTTTGAAGATCTCTCTTTGATTTGGATCTTGTGTAGAAGTTGCCGGCGCATTGGTAATAAATGACAGTTCCGCTTTTTCTTTTAATGGAAATGCTACTTCTTCCACTGGTGTATCCGGATTGATCTCTGCTTCCATCTTCTTTCCGTCTCCGCATCCCACAACAGAACATGCAAGCACCAAAGATAATCCTGCTGCAATTACGGTATTCTTCTTTCTTCTCATGCTGCTGCCTCCTAACCTTTCACTGAACCAACCATAATACCCTGATCAAAATATTTTTGGAAAAATGGGTACATGATCAATAATGGTAAACTTGATACAACGATTGTGGCATATTTCAATAATTCTGCCACTTTCGCCATCTCTGCCGTACTTTGGATATCCGCGATCATTCCCGGCTGCGGCGTATTCTGCACTAAAATAGACCGAAGCACAAGCTGCAATGGCTGCAGATCCGCATCATTTAAGTAAATCAATGCATCAAAATAGCTATTCCACATTCCCACAAAAGACCACAATGCCAAAACAGCGATGATCGGCTTGCAGACTGGAATCATGATTTTAAAGAAATGCTGAAGCTCGCTTGCCCCATCCAGCGCAGATGCTTCCCGCAACTCTTTCGGTATTGATTGATAGTAAGTTCTTGCAAGAATCATATTCCAAACATTAAATGCCCCCGGAATCAAAATCGCCCAAATCGTATTCACCAGATGTAACTGATTGATCAAAATAAAAGTCGGAATCAATCCTCCTCCAAAAAACATGGTAATGATGAAAATCACATTAAAAAATCCTCTTCCGACAAAATCTTTTTTTGACATCGGATACGCAGCTAACAATGTGATAAACACCGAAATGACTGTAAATGCTGTGGAATAGAAAAAGGAATTGAAAAATCCTCTCCAGATCATCTCATTTTCCAATACTCTCCGATAGGCATCTAAGGTCCATTTCTTAAAATCAAAGCTGATTCCCTGACTGTTCAATACATTTGGATCCATAAAAGAAGCTGCTACAACATATACAAGCGGAATGATAATCGCAAGTACAAATAAACCTAACGCGAAATATCCAACTCCCAAGATCAGTCTATCTGACATTCCCAGTTTTCTTTTTCTTCCTGTTGCCTTCATTTTTGCACCTCCTATAATCCTTCTCCATCATTAAGCTTCTTCACGATCAGATTTACTGCAATCAATAAAATAACATTGATAACCGAGTTGAACAGACCGACCGCTGTTGAATATCCGTAATCGCCATTCAACAGACCAATTCGATAAACATATGTTGATAAAATTTCTGATGCCGGAAGATTCATCGAAGTCTGTAATGCGTATGCCTTTTCAAATCCAATGCTCATAATATTTCCTGCCTGCAAAATAAACTGAATGACAATAATATTTTTGATGGCCGGAAGTTCTACATAACGAATCTGCTGAAAAATATTTGCACCATCTACGATTGCCGCCTCTTCTAAATCCTTACTTGCGTTGGAAAGCGCTGCCGTATACATGATCGAAGCCCATCCAGCTCCCTGCCAGATTCCACTGGCGATATAAATGGTGCGAAATGCCTCTGGCATTGCCATCCAGTTTGTATTGATTCCAAGCACCTGATTGATCGGACCTACCGGTGACAAAAACATTCTAACCATACCACAGAGAACGATTACTGAAATGAAATTTGGCGCATAAATCAATAATTGAATATTCTTCCGCAGTCCAACCTTTCGAATCCGATTTAGCAACAGTGCTAAAATAATCGGTACTGGGAATCCCCATAAAAGCCCATATGCACTCAGTTTCAATGTGTTCAGCAAATAATTCATAAAATCTGGTGAAGACAGGAATCTCTTAAAATACTCCAGACCTACCCACTCACTTCCAAAAATTCCTTTGATGACATTGTAATCCTCAAATGCGATCAGTACTCCACTCATTGGGATATACTTAAAAATAATCGTCAAAAGAAGAGCTGGCATTAAAAAAATCACATACAACTGCCAGTTCTTTCTGACATACGCCAGCTTCTGCCTCATTGTCTGCTTTGCAGAAACTGTTTTCTTTCTCGCAAACGTCCTCATGCTTTGTTCCTCCATTTTCTTTTCCTCTTTTATAAACCGGTTCCGCAACCGGTAAAGTAACCGGTTACTTTTGATTTCATACTACAATAAAATTACTCCTCTGTCAACATTTTTTCCAAAAAATCACTCTCTTTTCTCCCACTCTAAATAACCGGTCACTTTACCAGTTATTTTTAAATTGCTTTTTACAGTTGTTCTTGCTATACTAATGTTAATTTATAGAAAGAGGCGTTTTATTATGAGAAAAAAGAAAGTCACCTTTGCTGACATTGCAAAATATACCGGATTCTCCAAGACAACTATCTCCAGATATTTTAATGATCCGGATTCCCTGACTCTGGAAAATCAGGAAAAAATTGCAAAAGCACTGGACGAGCTTGATTATCAGGAAAACAAACTCGCAAAAGTTCTCGCAAATGGAAAGAGTGAATTTGTCGGCATCATTATCCCGAACCTTTATCTACACTATTATTCTGAGATGTTGAATCAGCTTTTATCCAGCTACACAGACTACCGTTACAAATTTCTTGTATTTGTAAGCAGCGACCAGAAAGAACTGGAACAACAATATTTAGATGAGCTGATGGCATATAAGATTGAGGGATTGATTGTCTTAAGCCACACGTTTCCTTCAGAAAAACTGGCCTCCTATCATATTCCGATCGTTGCTATCGAGCGGGAAGCAGAACATATCTGCAGCGTCAACACTGACAATTATATGGGAGCCGTACAGGCAGCCACTCTCCTGATTCGGAATCAGTGTGAAATCCTCATTCACGTCAATGTTCCGGTTCCTAAGCAGGTTCCCGCTTACAATCGTATCCGTGGTTTTGAAGATACCTGCATCGAACACCATGTTCCTTATGAACTGATGCTGCAAGATCTTGGTTCCACTTATGAGACAACTTACGAAGCAATCAAAAAAGTCTTTGTCAAAATTGACAATGCTTATCCAGGAAAGAAAAAAGGTGTTTTTCTCGCCAATGATACCTATGCAAATATTTTTCTAAACCTAGTTTTTCAAAAATATGGAACATTACCAGAAGAATATCAGATCATGGGATTTGACAATTCCCCTATTGCGAACGAGGCAATCATCCCTATTTCCACTATCGGACAACAGATCGATCAAATTTCCAAAACAGCTATGGAACTTCTGATGCTCCAAATGAACGAGATGAAGAAACGGCAGCCCGTTCCTTTAAGCGAACCGATTCACAAGCAGATTACTCCTGTTTTGATCCGCCGGAATACTACGGATTAAATGCGGTCAAAAAATCCCCTTTGCACAGAAAAGAAAACACTCAAAAAGGAACTGTAATACTATTTTCTTAGTACAACAGTTCCTTTTATTTCAGAGTATTTTACCTATATCAAATCATTTCTTCTGCCTATTTCATCACAATGGAATCTTCTTTGATCTCAATCTTTCTCTCCTTAAGCAGTCTTCCCACTGCTCTTTTGAATGCATTTTTGCTCATGCCCAGTTCTTTTTTAATCTTTTCTGCGTCTGCTTTATCATTAAACGGCAGCTTTCCATCGCATTTTTTCATAATGCCAAGCACATACTCTGCATCTTTATCCATCTGCGCCGGAATTTTCTCGCGGATGCTTAAATCCAGCTTTCCGTCTTCTTTGACCGCAGTAACTCTTCCAGTCACCTCTGTTCCGACACGGAAATTTTTAAAAACTTCTTTTCTTGGGATCAGCGCAGAATATTTATTATCTACGGCAACAAAGACTCCAAAACGATCACTGGTGTCATAGACAATCCCATGTACCATATCATCTTTCTTATACGGAGAATCTGTGCGAAGAAGACCGTATACTTTCATTGTTGCACAAAGTCTCTGACTTTTGTCAATATAAAGTGTCACAAGACATTTATCTCCTTTTTCCACTTTTGCTGTCTGTTCTTTAAATGGAAGGAACAGATCCTTTTCCAGTCCCCACGACAGAAATGCCCCGAATTTTCCTACATCTGCAACTTCGAGCACTGCCAATTCTCCGACTTTCAATTCCGGCTCATTGGTCGTGGCGATCAGACGGTCGCTGGAATCCTTATACAGAAAGACCTCAATCGGATCTCCCACTTCAATGTCCTCCGGAACCTGCTTTTTCGGAAGGAGCACTCTTTCTTCATCACTTCCCAAATACACTCCAAAATCCACGATTTTTACTACTGTCAATACTTGTTTTTTCCCTAACTGCATCCTAATTTTCTCCTCTTACTTGCACGATCGCATATGGTCTTTCCTTTTCATCTCCAAGCACGATCGTTGTGTTGTCTTGTTCCTCTATCATAGACGGATAAATCATATCTCCGTACACTGCTGATTTTTTGTATTCAACCCTCAGTTCCCTGATCTTAGACGGCGTTCCTATCTCTTCCCAGACATCCAATGCCATCTGCACATACTGGCTATTGTTCACATGGTGATTCGTATCGATCTGATGTCTTCTCACTGGAAATGGCTCGCCCTGCTTTCGTTCTTTTGGCAGAGGGATCTTTCTTCCTGCATATTCCATCGGAAGCGGTTCCTCTGTTCCATATCCTGCGATTTCCTGAGGCTGTGGTCTTACCGGACGCCCTTTTTTCAGATCCATGAATACCCATATGGAATAGGCATAAGCGATTTTACTCCCTTTTGCATCGGTCATCACAAAATTTCTCGTCCCATACAATCCGTCAAATCCGGTCGCGAACGTCTCTACCGTAACTTCCTCACCAAGTTTTGGCCGACGCTCGATCACAATCTGCCAGAAAGACAATACCCATGCTTTCTGATGCTCCTCCATATATTCACATCCGACCCCAAGTTCTTCTGATTGGAAGGTACTGCAGTCTTGAAAATAATTGACAAGATTGGGAATGGTCAGTTTCCTTTCCCCATCGACTTCGCTGTATCTGATCCGTTGTTTCCACTGATATTTCATTTCTCTGCGCCTCTTTTACTTTTCTTTCTCATTGATAAAACTTGTCTCCACGGTGATCACACACTGGTATCTGGAATCTCTCTCCCGGATACATCTGACAAATAAGTCATGCAGCTCCCTCTGCTTTGCCTGATCATATTCATGTGGCACTACCATGTCAAAGATCAGATTGATCTGGTCTTTGCCGTCTACCATTCGGAAATCATGGATACTTGCATCTGCGTCCAGCGACTGAAGCACTTCTTCTGCCATCTTTCTCGCTGCAAGTACTGTCTCATCTTTCGTCTCAACGGGATCCATATGAATGACAAGAAAAATGCCAAGCTGCTTGAGCGCATCCCGCTCAATCCGGTCGATCACCTCGTGTGACGTCTCAATGTCTGTGTCGTTAGGAACCTCTGCATGGATGGATGCCATACTTTTCCCAGGTCCGTAATTATGTACGATCAAATCATGGCTCCCTACAATCCCATCATACTGCTCTACAAATTTTGTGATCTGTACATAGACTTCCGGGGAAACCGCTTCTCCGATCAATGGCTCCAGTGTGTCTTTTGCAATGCTGATTCCTGCCCACATCACGACAAGTGACACTCCCAGTCCTACAAATCCATCGATATTAATTCCCGTCACTCCAAAAACAATCAATGAAAGAATCGTCGCTGAAGTTGTGATCACATCTCCGATCGAGTCGGCCGCTGTCGCCAGCATCACCTGGGAATGGATTCGTTTTCCTAATTTCTTATTGAACATTCCAAGCCACAGCTTGATTCCGACAGAAAGCAATAATATTATAACAGAAATCAACTGAAAGTGCATCTCCTGCGGATGCATGATTTTCTGAATCGCATCTTTCAAAAAAGTAAAACCGACCTCAATGACAAGGAAAGATACTACCAGTGCAGAAATATACTCGATTCTTCCATGCCCAAACGGGTGATCTTTATCTGCGGGCTTACTTGCGATCCGAACTCCTACAAAGCTTATGATAGAAGATCCCGCATCTGACAGGTTGTTAAATGCATCTGCCATAACCGAAATACTTCGCAGAACAAACCCGATACTTATTTTTATCAAGAATAATAACACATTACAAAAGATGCCGACGACACTCGCCAGCATCCCATATCTTGTCCGGACTACGTTGTTTCCTGTCTCTTCATATTCTTTTACAAATCGTTTTACTAACCAATCGGTCATAAAATCCCTCTCTTCTTTTGCTGTTTTCTATTTGTCATCTTTCTCCGGGAAAAAGAACCATCTCACTTTTACTTTTGCATCAGAAGTTACCAGATCATATTCTTCCTCTGTCAACACTTCCTGAAGCTCTTTCTTTCCATCTTCCGGGACGACTGCATGAACTGCATCAATAAAACAGAGATTTGGATATAGGACACACCACCAGTTATGCCCTTTCGCCTCTCCAATCTCAATGCGAAGCGCTTCATATTCCCCTGCCGGAAATGTGACGTCCCCATAAGTTTTCTCCGGGAAATAACTTGTAGTCAGTTCTAGGTGAACCGGATAGTCATAGGACTCCCCACAGATTACTGCCTGAGCAATATCCCCCAGCTCTCCGAGATGCTCCCCAACCCACTCTCTTGTCTGTGCAAGATCGGTATGCTGCGGCATTTTATATTCCATATAGGCAAGAACCGCTTCCTTGACCTTCATCTTCAATGCCTGATCTTTTTCGCTGTCACTATTTGCCAGCACATGGAACCGCAAAACCTCTCCCGCCATATGTTCCTGAAGATTGGACAACTTCTCCTTTGCTGCCGCATGCATCCTGGTTGTCACCACCCCGGTCAATACCCCTGCGATCAATACTGCAAGTATGAAAATCCTGTACTTCGCTTTTTTTGTGATCCCCGGCACAACTGTCTTTTCTGTTTCTGCTGCTTGTTCTCTCCCACTCATCACTATGTACCTCCCTTTTTGATATAAGGAGTATGTACCGATGAGCAGTTTTTATTCATTATTCCTATTCTTTTTTCGAGCGGATCGTATGCAGCACAGATTCTACCTGATTCTCAATATGGCGACATACAATCTTTGCAGCTTCTTCCTTGTTGCGCTTTTCAATATTTTCTATAATCTGATCATGCTCTTCTAACAATTTCACATGGGATTCGTCCTTTTTCAAATATTCCACGCGGAAACGGTACATCTGCTCCCGGAGATTATTCAACAGTTGGATCAGACGCTGGTTGTCGGTCGCCATATAGATCACATCATGAAATTTCACATCGGCTTCCGCATATTTTGTCACGTCTTTGCTCTTTAATGTCACTTCAAACTCCTTCGCGGCTGCTTTCAACTCCTCAATCTGCTGTGCAGTCATCTTCTCACAGGCAATCTCTACGGCGAGTTCTTCTAACGCACGTCTGACTTCCAACACATCCTTTAAGCTTTTCTCTGTGATCTCGGCCACTTCCGCCCCTTTTCTTGGGATCATGAGCACAAGTCCCTCCAGCTCCAGCTTGCGGATCGCCTCCCGAATCGGAGTGCGGCTGACTCCCAGCTTATTGGCAAGCTGTATCTCCATCAGGCGCTCTCCCGGCTTTAATTCTCCGCGCAGAATTGCCTGCCGCAGTGTATTGAATACAACATCTCTCAATGGTAAATACTCGTCCATGCTTACTTGAAATTTTGGTTCCATGCTCTTATTTCCTCCTTGCATTGTGTATATTCGTAATATACACCTGCTTTGCCAGTTCTCTGTCTCTGATTGCTTTCTGTGCCTCGCGCGCCATTCTGCGGTCTCGGAACAGACCAAATACCGTCGGCCCACTTCCGCTCATCATCGCGTTCAAAGCCCCGTGCGCTTTCATCACATTTTTAATCTCTTCGATCACCGGATATTCCCCGATCGTCACTCTCTCCAGCACATTGCCCATCGAAGCTGCCACTTTTTCCAGGCTCTGCTCCGAAAGTCCCTGCAGGATCCCATCAATATCCGGATGATCTGTAATCTCCCCCGAATCTAATTTTTCATACACCATCTTCGTGGATACACTGATCGGCGGTTTCGCAATCAGCACATAACAGTTCGGCATCTGCGGCAGTCTTGTCAATTCTTCCCCGATTCCCTCTGCCAGCACTGTCCCTCTCATCAGACAGTACGGTACATCTGCTCCAAGCTTGACCCCTCTGTCCATCAATTCCTGCTCAGAGAGTCCTAAGGCAAACATCTTGTTCATTCCAAACAGAACTGCCGCCGCATTGGAACTTCCACCTGCCAGACCTGCCGCTACCGGTATATGCTTATCAAGTGTGATCGACACTCCGTCCTGAATATCAAATTCATCGATCAGAAGCTTTGCCGCCTTGTACGCAATATTATTTTCATTGACCGGAAGATAGAACAAATTCGTCTGAATCCGTATGCCCGGTTCCTCCGTTCGTCTCAGTGTCACATCATCATACAGATAGATGGTCTGCATAACCATCCTGACATCGTGATAACCATTCTCTCTTCTTCCGAGTACATCTAGTCCCAGGTTAATTTTCGCCAGAGATTTTAACTTTAAGTATCTCATCTTCCTACCCCTTTCGACCACAACACACGGATTTCTTCTATCAGAACCTCTACATCCGATAGAAGAAATCGTGTATCTTGTATACATTATTCTTATAGTATACTCATGTTTTCTTTAAAAATCAATATCTTATCCCCCGGTTTCACCTGATCTTCCGTCAGCCCATTGACTGCACAGATCCCGTCAATTGTGGTACAGTACCGCTTTGCCAGTGTCCACAGTTCCTCTCCTTCTTTTACGATATAACCGACGATTCCCGGACGGCGCTCCAGCTCCTCTGTCTGATATGGCTCCATCGTAATGTTGTCAATGACCTCTGTCTGCACCGGCTGTCTGATAAAACTGCAAAATGCCAGAACTGCCTTCACCTCAATCTCTCCACTTCCCGCCATGGAAATAGAAAGCTGTTCAATATTATTTGAAATATCATACTGTGTCTTCTCATTCATTCCTTCTGCCTCTAACAGATAGGAAAACGGCACCATGCCCTGCCACGTTGCAAATGGCACCTCATCATTTGCTTTCACATATAAAAAGGAGACATGGAGGATTCCTTCCATTTGAATTCCGTTTTCCGTCACTTCTGTGTGCTCTACCTGAATGTCTCCATTACTATGACAGATTTGAAGGATTTCTTCTTTTAACTCCGGAAGCGCAAGTTGCTCTGTCACCTTGCATTTTGAATGATTCTGAAGCAACAATGTCTCATAAGCTGCTTCCTTCTTTTCCAGATTACATTTTTCTTTCAGAGAATATGCATCCTCAAGAATCTCCAATTCTTCTTCCTGATAGATCGTGATCTTCAGATCCAGTGTTGCCTCAACGCCCAGTACCCTCATTTCTCCATCTTCATCCATGCGGATGTCCACAAGAGTATCCTCCAGATTTGCATAGAGATGATGATACATCTGTGCCTCTGCCCCAGAACATTCCACCGTTCCCTCATAGGGAACAGTCTGTTCTATCCAGTCTTCTTTCTGTTCCTCCGACAGATATAAGCAAAAAACAAGCAGTTCTCCTTTGACGACAAGCTGATCGTCAATCAGCTTCGAATCCAGCTTCCGGTTTACAATATCTGTCCAAAGAATCGTCCCAATATTCTCCTTTGTGCCCGGCAATGTAATCTCTTCCTTGATCCGGTAAGTATCTTTCTTCCCGGTGTGCAGTTCCAGCACTTTCGCAGTCCGCTTTTTCTGGAAAATTTCCTCCTCCTCTTCAATTCCGGTTGTTGTCTCCTCTTCCCGGAGCACTTCCCGGCAAATCTGAAGCTCTACCATCGCTTTCAAATTCATTTTCCGGGAATGGATCAGCGTCGGCACAAACTCTACTCGGTAATCCCCTACACTGTATGTAACCTGTGCTTCCCCTTCTTCGATGTAGACCATCTCTTCAAATGGAAGTCTTCCTTCCACTGCTGACAGTTTTGGTTCCACCTCATCAGTCACATACAACACCTGAAAATATAGTTTTCCGGATACTCTGAGATAATTTTCCATCCGTTCTATCCCTTCGACCTTGACATGCCCCTCCCCCTGTACAACACGGAGTACATCATTTTTTGCATCGGGTACATTGTAATCGTCATCTACAAAAAACTGATGGATCATCCGCTTTCCAATCTGACTGCAATGTACATTTTTCTTTCTTAACTCCATAAAACATCCTCCTACTCAAATATAATATTTTTATCAATCCATTCCATTTTCACAACAACATACGGATATGTCTGTTTTTCCGTGATTTTCTCTTCCTTGGACGGCCCTAAAAGCTCCGTCTGTATATAGACTGCATTTTCTGTCTCGTACAATGCTTTCACTTTTATACTGTAACCGCTTGTCGGTCTTGTTCCATACCCCACTGCAAGGTACAGTTCTCCCTGATCTGCATAAGAAAGTTGAAATCCTTCTTCCTTTCGCTCTGCAATCATTTCCTCTAATTCTTCCGGAATGTCCTGCTTCTCTGTCACCGTAAATTCTATGTCCCGAAGTTTCCCGGTCCGCTCTGTCTTCTCCACACAGCCGCCCACCGTCAACATCAGACAGGCAACAAGAAGAAGAACTATTTTCCTGCCAATATACTTTTTCACCTGGAAACAATCACTTCCGCTCCTGCATGATTCTCTCTACATCTTATTATCTTTCTTGTCTTTTCATTCCCTCTCTAGTATAATATTTTCAATAAATCAAAATAATGAAGGAGACTTTAACTATGCTGCGTTTTACATTTTTAGTGATATTTTTAATATCCTTTTTAATTCTTTCCATCCCAGTATTGCTTGTAGAAGCCATCATCGGGAAGTTCAACCGGAAGGCAAAAGATTACAGCTGTCTTCGCATTGTCCAGTGGGGATTTCGTTGTATTTTATGGATCACCGGAGTAGAAACGACCGTGATCGGCGAGGAACAAGTACCAGATGAACCGGTCTTATTTGTCGGGAACCACAGAAGTTATTTTGACATTCTGCTTACTTACTCCCGCTGCAAGCGTCTAACCGGCTATGTGGCTAAAAAGGAGATGGAACGCTTCCCTCTTTTGAACAACTGGATGCGTAATCTCTACTGCCTGTTCCTCGACCGAGATAATTTAAAAGAAGGACTCAAGACAATTCTGACCGGGATCGATTATATCAAGCAGGGAATTTCCATCTGTATTTTCCCGGAAGGGACAAGAAATACCGGCGAGGAATTAAGTATGCTCCCGTTTAAAGACGGCGCACTCAAGATCGCCGACAAGACCGGATGTGCAATCGTTCCGATCTCGATGAACAATACTGCCGAAATTTTCGAAAACCATCTGCCAAAGAAAGGTACAAAGGGATTTCCAAAAATCCGGAAGACGCATGTGATTATTGAATATGGCAAGCCAATCTATCCACACACACTTGATCGGGAAGAACGCAAGCACCTTGGTGCCTACTGCCAGAATATCATTCAGGAAACTATCAATAAAAACGCTGCACTGCTCGAAAGCGTGCACGAAAGGGGCTAAGAACCATGACAACACAAAATTTAACATTATTGACCGATTTTTATGAACTGACGATGATGCAGGGATATTTTCACAGCAAAGAGGAAAATACTCCTGTCGTCTTTGACATCTTTTTCCGCAGTAATCCATCCGGCGGCGGGTATTCCATCGCAGCAGGACTGGAACAGGTAATTGAATATATCAAAAATTTGAATTTTTCTTACGAAGATGTCGACTATCTTCGCAGCCTGAATCTATTTGATGAAACTTTTCTTCAGTATTTAAGCGGATTTCATTTCAGCGGAAGTATCTATGCGATCCCGGAAGGAACTGTGATCTTCCCTAGAGAACCACTCCTGAAGGTGATTGCTCCGGTGATGGAAGCGCAGCTTGTGGAGACTGCACTGTTAAACATTATCAATCACCAGTCACTGATCGCCACAAAAGCTTCCCGCGTCGTCTATGCCGCTGACGGAGACGGTGTGATGGAATTTGGACTTCGCCGGGCACAAGGACCGGATGCCGGACTCTACGGCGCAAGAGCCGCCATGATCGGCGGATGTATCGGTACTTCCAACGTGCTTGCCGGACGAATGTTTGATGTACCGGTAAAAGGAACCCATGCACACAGCTGGATCATGAGTTTCCCGGATGAGTACACTGCTTTTAAAACTTATGCCAAGCTATACCCTTCCGCATGCTGCCTGCTTGTAGATACTTACGACACCTTAAAATCCGGTGTTCCAAATGCGATCCGTGTCTTCCGGGAAATGCGCGAAGAAGGAATCGAACTGAAAAATTATGGGATTCGTCTGGACAGCGGTGACCTTGCTTATTTATCAAAAAAAGCAAGAAAGATGCTAGATGCCGCTGGCTTCTCGGATGCATTCATCTCGGCCTCCAATGACCTTGATGAATACCTCATTCTCGACTTGAAGAATCAAGGTGCCGCAATCACTTCCTGGGGGGTTGGTACAAGTATGATCACATCCAAAGACTGTCCGGCATTCGGCGGTGTCTACAAACTCGCTGCCATTCAGAATGCCGACGGTGAATTTATTCCGAAGATCAAACTCTCAGAAAATACGGAAAAGATTACGAACCCAGGAAATAAAACCGTTCACCGAATCTATGACAAAGAAACCGGAAAGCTTCTTGCTGACCTGATCTGTTTTGTCGATGAAGTCTTCGACGAAAGTAAGGATCTCCTACTCTTTGATCCAGTAGAAACCTGGAAGAAGACAAAACTAAAAGGTGGTACTTACACGATGCGCGAACTGTTAAAACCAGTCTTCTTAAACGGGAACTGTGTCTACCAATCACCGACCGTCATGGAAATCGCTGATTACTGCCGCAAAGAGAAAGAAACACTCTGGGATGAAGTGACACGTCTGTTCAATCCGCATAAAGTGTATATTGACCTCTCAAAGAAATTGTATGATGTCAAAAAAGAACTGTTAGATCAGATGAGTATTCAAGAATAGGAGAAACTGATTATGGAACATATGTCATTACAGGAAATTACAACAGCCTGTGGCGGAACCTATTACGGGGAACCGTCACTGCTTACAAGAGAAGTATCCGGTGTCGCCATCGACAGCCGGAAAGCCGGAAAGGATTTTTTATTTGTCCCGATCAAAGGAGCCAGAGTAGATGGACATTCTTTTATTCCACAGGTGATGGAACAAGGGGCACTCTGCACACTCTCCGAGCACCCGCTTTCTGACAGTTCCCCATATATCCTTGTGAGTTCCTGCGCCCAGGCGCTCAAAGATATTGCCGAACATTATCGCAGGGCACTCGGAATTAAAGTAGTCGGGATCAGTGGAAGTGTGGGAAAGACAAGTACGAAAGAAATGATCGCTTCCATTTTGGAACAGAAATATTCCGTTTTAAAAACTGCCGGCAACTTCAACAATGAAATCGGTCTCCCACTGACCGTTTTCCAGATTCAAAAAGAACATGAGGTTGCTGTTCTTGAGATGGGCATCAGCGACTTTCAGGAAATGAACCGCCTAGCCAAAATTGCACAGCCAGACATCTGTGTGTTGACCAATATCGGACAATGTCATCTGGAAAATTTAGGAGACCGCGACGGTGTGCGGAAAGCAAAGACAGAGATGTTCGCCCACAGACGTCCGGGCGCTTCAATCATCCTAAACGGAGATGATGACAAACTGTCTGAAATTGCAACAGTGCATGCCGCTTCTTTCTCCAAACAAGACGGTACAACTGTCGTTCCTTATTCTGATTCGACTCACGATGAGACTTCTGCCGCATCCGCTGTCGGCAAATCCGGGGATACGACTCCTATCTTCTTTGGAAAAGATCCGCACAATGCTTTCTATGCCGATGAAATTCAAAGTCTCGGACTCAAAGGAACTTCCTGTAAGATTCACACTCCAGCAGGTGATTTTACAGTGATCATTTCCATCCCAGGTGCACACATGGTATACAATGCCCTTGCCGGAACCGCAGTCGGCATTGAACTTGGACTGACACTCGATGAGATCAAGACCGGAATCGAAGCATTACAGCCAGTTGCCGGAAGAAACCACATGATTGAGACAGAACATCTGACAATCCTTGATGACTGCTACAATGCAAATCCAGTTTCCATGAAGGCCTCCCTGGATGTCCTCTCCACCGCACTTACAAGAAAGGTTGCAATTCTCGGAGATATGTTTGAACTTGGAACGAAGGAACTTCTCCTTCACAGAGAAGTTGGTACCTATGCAGCCGAAAAGAAACTGGATCTCCTCTGCTGCATTGGGACATTATCCAAAGCAATGGCAGATGGTGCATCCGAATTTTCTGCACAAAACGATACAAAAATTTGCTATTTTGAGACAAAAAACGACTTTTTAAATGCTGTTTCTTCTATTATAAAGGAGCACGATACAATTCTTGTAAAAGCTTCCCATGGAATGGCTTTTGAAGAGATCGTCCACGCCCTCTGTCACTTAACATTTTAAAAAACACTCAGGAGAATTGACATGAATTATGAAGTATTAGTTCTTGATCTTGACGGTACACTCACCAACTCTGAAAAAAAGATTACAGAACCAACAAAAGAAGCGCTGCTTGACATTCAGCAAAAAGGAAAGATCGTCGTGCTTGCATCCGGCCGGCCGACCCCCGGCATCTTGCCGCTTGCCCACGAATTGGAATTAGAAAAATATGGGGGATATGTTCTTTCTTTTAATGGCGCAAAAATCATCAACTGCAGTACCGGAGAAGTCTTATACAATAAGACGATTCCTTCTGAAGTGATACGCCCTGCCTATGAACTGGCAAAAGATTATGATGTGGATATTCTTGCATATTCCGATGATGCGATCATCTCCGGAATCTGCCCGAATTCCTATACAGAATTGGAAGCCCGAATCAACAGTCTTCCGATCTGCCGTGTAGAAAATTTCCCTGCATATATAAATTTTCCTACAAACAAACTGTTGATCTCAGGTGAAGAGTCGCTCACTGCCGAACTGGAAATCAAATTGAACTCCCATTTCCGCAAGCTACTCAATATTTACCGCTCAGAGCCTTTCTTTCTGGAAATCATGCCACAAAATATTGATAAGGCATATACCCTCCAGAAATTATTATCTGCAATCGGCCTGACCGCAGACCAAATGATCTGCTGCGGCGATGGTTATAATGATATTACCATGCTGGAAAGCGCCGGACTCGGTGTTGCCATGGCAAATGCCCAGCCGCTTGTCCGTGAAAAAGCAGATTATATTACAAAGTCCAATGACGAAGACGGTGTTCTGTTCGTCATTGATCAATTTCTCAGATAGAAGCTTTCCACTTCATTTTGCCGGCTGTTCCCTTTCGGGAGCAGCTTTTTCATTTGTCCTTCTTTCAAACAAATTTTCTCCTCGTATTTTTTAGAAGCCGGCAACTTTTCCAAACGTCTCTTTCATCGACTCATACAAATGATCTTCTTCTCCAATACATTTATTCCGAAAATCCATCAGTTCGCACATAATCTTGATAAAAAATGTATTGACTTCTTTCTCATATGTATTTTGTTTTTCCCGGTCTTTTTCCGGCAGATTTGCTTTCTTTTCTTCTCTTTGTTCTTCTGATACCCTAGCATAAAGTGTGTGAAGTAAATTTCCATTTGTCACATTGACTACTGACAGATATTTCTCTACCAGCGCCAAGTCTCCATAAGTAACCGCGTTGGAAAAAGCATAACGAATAGACTTTTCTACCCTGCAATAATTTGTCTTATTCATACGCGCTACCTTCTCGTATACAATCATCATCTTCGCATTTCTCCATGCTTCGTCTTCTTCAAATAGTTCCATGATGTCCAAAATATACTTGAATCCTTTCAAATTCGCTGGTATCCCAATCTCCATTAAAATTTCCTGTACCCGTTCTCTCATCACTCTACTCCTTTCGACAAACTGGTAAATCCTTAGAAAGCACCTGCCCTTTACCCTATCGTATTTGTCTAAAATAGTCAATCTTTTTGTTGACTTTAAAAGAATCTTGTAATATTATGGGTTTGTTTAACAAAATATTATATCATTTTAGGGAGATTTTACAATGAGTTTAGGAGATAGACTGAAAGAACGACGCGTTATGCTGAATTTAAGTCGAAAAAAATTAAGCGAGATCACTTACATTACTCCACAAGCCCTGGCCAACTATGAAAATGGAATCAGTACTCCGAAATTTGAAATATTAATCAGCCTTTTTCAATCATTAGAATGTGATGCCAATTATCTATACCAGGATTATCTGCCTGCCAATCTCCAGACAGACTTTAATATTACAAAAAACGAACAAGATCTCATCGAAAAATACCGTCAGCTCAATGACCATGGAAAACATGTAGCCAAACTGATCATTGACGAGGAATATGCCCGTATGCTGGAAGGTCTTCTCCGGAAGAAACGTGTCTCCTTCCCATGCCTGTTTCCAACCCTTCACAATGCCTGGACATTCCATCTTGATGACTGTTTCTCAAAGGAAGTCAGTATCCTGCCTAACCATATCACAAGCGAGACTGATTACTGCATCAGAATTCCGGATACGGATATTCTAGAGCCTATTTTTCACTCCAACGATATTCTTGCCGTGAAAAACTGTCCGGTTCATCACAATGAAATCGGAGTATTCTCCTTTCAGCATAAGATGTACATTCTGAAATTATATCATATGGGAAATACGATTAAACTGATTCCATTCCATGTCAATGCAACGCCAATCCATATCCATCCGATGAGTGATTTCAAATGTCTGGGAAAAGTTCTCGGTGTTGTGTCTGAGTAGGTCGAATAGTTCTCTTTGTGAACAGTCCTTCATTTTTTCTTCTTATTTTATTCACAATCCTTTTATTTTTTGCACACACAATCAACACATTTTTCCAGTATAGTTATTATTGTAATAAATATTACTGAAGCAACATTCATAATACTATTACTAATAACATCTTTTTCATAACTTTTCTCCAAGAACTGCGTCCCCAACGCAGTTCTTATTTTTTTCTTTTTCTCTACACTATTTTACAAGTCATCGACCAACGCACTGCTCTTTGCGTAAGCGGTGCTTTTTGCCTCAAAGAAATCTGTTTTGATCATATTTGCGTTGGAAAACTGACTGACCCATCCCATACTCTCCGGCTCTTTTTCATGCCCTTCATAAATTGGCGCAAGCCCAAGATTTTTGCAGCGCAGATTGCCCAGATATTTCACATAATCTGTGATCATGTCACAGCTCAGTCCACTCACTGCATCGCCGATCACATAATGCCCCCATGCAATCTCCTGCTCACAGCCTTCTCGGATCATCTGACGATATTCTTTTTCCTTCTCCTCGCTGAATAATTCTGGAAGTTCTTTTCTGAGTTCTCTTAAAATATTGGTAAATAACCATAAATGTGTGTTCTCATCCCGATTGATGTAACGAATTTCCTGCACGGAACCTGTCATCTTCTGATTTCGCCCAAGATTATAGAAAAACATGAACCCACTGTAAAAATAAATTCCCTCCAAAATATAGTTTGCAATCATCGTCCGCACGAATGCTTCCAGACTTTTCTCTCTCTGAAATTCATTGTACAGATTTCCGATAAATTCATTCCGACTCAGCAGATGCGGATCATCTTTCCACTGATACAGCACTTTATTTCTCTCCTGCGGCTCACAGATCGTATCCAGCATATAACTATAACTTTGACTGTGTACTGCCTCCTGAAATGCCTGAATCGACAGGCACAGATTTACTTCATTTGCTGTAATATATTCGCTGATGTTCGGCAGATTCGCAGTCTGAATACTGTCCAGAAATACAAGAAATGATAAAATCTTATCGTATGCTCGCCGTTCCGGTGCCGGAAGCGTGCGATAATCCCTGACATCCGCACCAAGATTAATCTCCTCCGGAATCCAGAAATTATTCATTGCCTGCCGGTACCAGTCACTCACCCAGCTATATTTCATATTGTTGAAATCATTTAAGTTTGTCGTATTTCCCCCGACAATCCGGCGCAGTCGTACTTCCGTATCTCCTGCCGGATTAAACAGCGGTTTTTTCTTTAACTCTGCCATTTGATTCGTTCTCTCCTTTTCTCTTTTCTCCCAGGCACACTCTTCTACGCAGAGCACACTTCACACTCTTCCACTTCCAGACTCTTAGAACGGATATAGTAGATCGTTTTGACTCCCTCTTCCCACGCAAGCAAATATAGATGCAATACTTTTCGGAACGTATACTCATTTGTAATATAAAGATTCATACTTTGCGCCTGGTCAATGTAGCGTTGCCTTACTCCACAGGCACGGACAGACCAAGTCTGATCGATATGGTGTGCGTTCTTGTAATACCAGAACGTATCCATTGTAAGCTCCGGCGCCACACGCGGAAGAATTCCGCTTTTCTTTTCCTCAAGAAAATACCTGCTCATGACCGGGTCAATCCCCGCTGTCGTTCCGGCAATCATACTTGTACTTCCCGTCGGCGCGATCGCCATCAGATACCCATTTCGCATTCCATTTTCCCTGACCTTTTTTGCCAGCTTTTTCCAGCGGTCTTCGGTCAGATGTCTCTCTGCAAAATATTCTCCGGTCTGCCATTTACTTCCTTCAAAATAGGTGTAGCACCCTTTCTCCCTGGCAAGTTCTGCACTTGCTTCCACCGCTGCATAATGGATCTCTGCAAATACACGCTCTGCGAATGCCAGATGTTCTTCGCTCTCCCATGGAATCTCATTTTTCGCCAGCATATGATGGTAACCACTTACCCCAAGCCCGATTGGGCGATATTTCTCATTGTTAATCTTCGCGTATGGTACCGGAAAAAAGTTCAGATCGATGACATTGTCCAGCGCGCGCACTGCCGTCTTCGTGATCTCTGACAACTCTTCCCTGTTATTGACATCGATCCTTCCAAGAGAGAGACTTGCAAGATTACATACAACAAATTCTCCCGGCTTTGTGACTGTCACAACAACCTGCTCCCCGTCAATCTCTGTAATCTTCTCCTCTGTCACTTCCATCTCACTCATATTCTGGGCAATCTCTGTACAGAGATTGCTGCAATAAATGATTCCCTTATGGCTGTTTGGATTTGCCCGGTTGACATGATCTCTGTTAAATGCGAATGGCGTCCCTGTCTCCACAACGCTTTTAATGATCATCCGAATCACATCCTTGATCGGAATGACTCTCTTTTGGATCTCCGGATCAGCCACACAATCGAGATATTTTTTCTTCCATTCTTCTCCAAAAGAATCTTCCAGTGCATATCCTTTTTTCTTCAAGATCTCATGCGGACACATCAAATACCATTCTCCCTCAAGATTGTCTCTCGCCTGTTCCCAGAAATAATCCGGATAGCATACTCCCGGGAAAATATCATGCGCCTTCATTCGGTCATCTCCGTTATTTGTCCGCAAGTTGAGAAATTCTGGAAGATCCCGATGCCACACATCAAGATAGACCGCTGCTGCTCCCTGACGAACCCCAAGCTGATCGACCGCGACTGCCGTGTCATTGACCAGACGGATCCAGCGGATCACACCTCCTGCTGCTCCCTCAAATCCACGGATCGGGCTTCCGCTTGCACGCACTTTTCCAAAGTACATTCCCATTCCGCCGCCAAGTTTGCTGACTTTCGCAAAATTATCAATGCTCTTATAAATTCCATCCAGACTGTCCGGCACTGTATCGATAAAGCAGGAGGAAAGCTGGTGGTGCGGCTTTCTCGCATTGGCAAGTGTCGGTGTCGCCACCGTCACCTGCAGCTTGCTTAACATATTATAAAACTTCTCCACCCATACAGACCGATCACACGGTTCCTTCATCGCCAGATGCATCGCAATCCCGAGAAACATCTCCTGCGGACTTTCTAACAGAACGCCCTTCTGATCTCGGATCACATAACGATTCAGAAGCAGTTCCAGCCCCGAATAATTAAAAAGATGATCCCGTTCCTCCCGCATCAATTTCTCAAATGCTGTGATTTCTTCCTCCGTATAAGTTTCTAAAATATAAGCACCGTACAGATTCTCTTTTGTCAGATAACATATTTTCTCATAAAAAGAATTCACGTTCCGCTGTTTCATCTGTGCTTTCAACTCATTTCGAAATGTTACCAGGCGAATCCGCGCTGCGATCATCTCCCATTTCGGCGCCTCCTGTGTCGTCAGCTCCACTGCCGCTTTGAGGAGCATCTTCATTTGTTCCTCTCCTGAGAATCCTGTTTTATAGAATGTATGGTATTTTTCTTCCAGTTTTTCCAAGCTATATACCGGATCCAGAAATTCCCTGCTGATGTCTGAAAATACTTCCTGAAGTCCTTCTGTTTCCGGAAAATCGTAGTTTTTTCCTTCTTGATTTATATTCATTTCTTATATCGCCTCACACTATTTATTGTATTGCTTTCTTGATATTACCACAATATATAGTGCTTCGCAAGATTTTTTCCTGCTTGTTCTCACTTATTCTGCGAAAAAATAATTGATAGCTTCTTACGAATATCCTTAAAATAATTTTCAGATTACAAATAAATTCGGAGATCCTCTGCAAGTTTTTCCTCCAGGCGAATCAGTTTTCTGGCAATCTCCTTCACTTTCCATTCCGCTTCAGGATACTCATTCAAATATCTCCCAAGAGACTTCACTCCCATATTACAGCCATCTGTGATCAGATCTGCGATTGTTGCATCAGACTCATTCCATACAAGCCTGACATTAGTCTTCACCCACGACATTCCCTTCGCCATCATTCCAGGCTCTTTTCCCTCATCCTGATATTCCTTCAATATTTCCTGGATTTCTTTTTCCAGCTTCTCATGTTTTTCCATACAGTCAGACAGGCATTGGTACAATTTCTTCTCGTGTACATATTCCAACACTTCCTCAATCGAAGAAATTCCCATTTTAATCCCTGCATCACATTCTCTTAATAATTTAATTGTATCCGGTTCTACCATTTTTGTTTCCACCTTTCTCTTTCTTTTGGTGAAAGTATACCCGATCAACTAAAAAATATTCTCACTACAGTATCTCTCCAGATTTTCAAGTACTTTCTTATTCAGCCGAATTACGGCCTGCCTTGTCATCCCAGATGAACACTTCTGACATCTGACATTTTCCCGCGCAAGAAGCGATTCTTCTCCAAGTCCCATCAGGGTGTCACAAAAATACCAGGTATTGTTCCGCTCCAGCCATTTCTCAATCGCATGCTGCTCAAAACAAGGACTCAGCGCCGTGTTAAATAAAATCGTATTTTCTCCGAGTGCCTCAAACTCTTCCTCGTATAACAACGTCACATTTTTACTCAGGCAACTACAAACGACATCACTTTCTTTTAATAACTCTGAAAGTTCACAGTAACGGTACCCCTCCTGCTCTTCCAGTTCCGGTTTTCTCGTCCGGCTGTAATAACTGATCTGTGCTCCCATTGCGCCTAATGCTCTTGCGACTGCCTGCGCGCTTGCCCCAAGCCCAAGTAATCCGATCCTCGCACCGGAAATCTCCGAACTCTCTCCTAAAAGAGGTGGATTCCCATCTGCCCCGTGAAGCCGTCCGATCAGGTTCATCAGCACATACTCTGCTACGCCTTCATCACCGTAATCCCGGATTCCTGTCACTGTGATTCCATGTTCTCTTGCATAAGCAATATCCACATTAGAACTTTCCTCTGAATACAGACTGCAGCACATCCCAATGTATACAAGATTCGGACACTTTGCTAAGATTTCCTCCCCGATTGCATGTGTATAACTGACAAATACCGCATCTGCATCTCCGATTCTTTCTACAATCTCCTCTGCACTCTCTGGCTGCGAATCAAAGAAAATGATTTCCTCACAAAATTCCTTCAATTTTTCTTTACTCTCTTCCAGAATAGAAACCGGCTGGATTGCCACAAGTTTTTTTATTTTTTTCATAAGTTCGTCCTTCCCTTCCATATGTTTCAGCTATTATTTTATTATAGCACTGTGCATAAATTTCTCCCATTAGAGAATTGAATTTGTCTCATAAAAATAGCTTAAAGCTATCTTATACTTTCGTAATATAGCTCTAAGCCTTTCTGATTCTACCCGTTTCTTTAATATACTACTGATTGCAAAGTATCGTTTGATACACTTATAATACCGAACTCTCCTATGCCACCAATACTTTTTTCAATTTCTCCAAATCTTCTACTTCCACTCCGCATTCTTTTAAATACGTTTCTACATCCCCCCATGTAGATTTCAAATAGTCCAACGTTTTTTCCATCTCTTCTTTCGGCGAAGATAATAACACCTCCGGAACTTCTATCCCTTTTTGTTGGAAGATTTTTCTCTGCTCTTCAAATACACTTTTCATATTTTCAGCGCTAACACTATAATCTGCAACAATAATCTCTTCTGGGACTCCTGCCAGACGAAGCAATAACATTGCAATGACACCTGTACGGTCTTTTCCTACTGCACAATGAAAAACAATCGGTTCTCCCTTTCTTTCCACGATTCGTTCCATCACTTCTCTGATTTTTTCTTGATGCGTATTTAAAATTGTAATATAAAGATCTGAAAGTCTTTCCGGTATAGATAACAAACCTTTTTCATCATTGATTCGGTCTGACATTGGTATGGAATAATATGTAAAGTTTTCTGAGATTCTGTCCGGTGATTGTTCCACCTCACTTCTACTTCTAAGATCCAAAATACATGTGATCTTATTTTCTTCCATCCACGACAAATCATTCTCGGATAATCGATGCAGCGCATCCGACCTATAAAAACATCCTTTTCGTGTCGTTCCTCCGTTTGCCGGATAACCACCCAAATCTCTAAAATTACTTGTTCCATCCATAACTATCGGTGCTTTTATATTCCATTTTTCCATATTTCTCTGTTTACCTGCCTTTCTCCCACACTTCTTCTTTCATATTGCTTTTGATATAAACGACTGCTCCGCCCAAGCATAATAAAAACATCAATACAGAAAGTGCGGCAGCCTTTTGATAATCTAGATATGTATTCACTTGTTGATACAGTAAAATTCCTAACATTTTAGGATTATTCGGACCGGTAAGATATGGGATTGTAAACGCTCCAATCTGTCCCATCAAAATAAACGTCGCTGCTACGATCACATCTTTATATACAAGCGGCCATATAATCTTTTGAAAAATCTTCCAATAAGAACAACCTGCATCCCTTGCACTTTCCACATAAGAATCTTCCACTGCTGATAATGCTGCTGAGAGCAGCATCGCAGAAAACGGAATATTAAACCAAAGATTACACAAAATGATCCCTTTCATATCATACAAAAGTCCCGGTTTATATGCGATACCAAACAACTGTAGAAAACGATTAATAAACCCTGCATCTTTTATAATATTCATAACCGCATACACTGCTACAATTCCCGGAATAAATCTTGGAAGCAAGTAAAGCCTTCCAATGAATCTGCTAATTTTACTTTTAGAAAAACGTAAATACAATGCCAGTAAAAAACTAAAAATAATCGCCAAAAGCATTGTGCTAAAAGCTTCTATTGCTGTAAAGATCAAACTCTGAAAAGCTTCTTTACTCGTGAAAAAATATTGATAATTTGCCATTGTAAATGTACCATCTACAGTTTGAAATGACTGTAAGATTGTATTGATAATCGGAAGAACCACAACCAGCATCATAACTGCAAATGCCGGAAACACCATAACATACGGTGTCCATACCTTTTTATCTTTTTGTTTCATATGATCCTCATCTTTCCTTTACTGAGCAAGACTTCCAATTTCCTCCATCCATCTTGCAGCAATATCTTTCTGAAGCATTCCTATAGAAAAATATCTTAAAGACTCCATATTTGTTTCCTTTAACCAATCTTCATGTTCCAGGTCTTCTAATTTTGAAGAATCTACAACCGGAGATGCGAACATCGTGTTCCAATCAATCGCCTGTGCTTCATAGCTCAGATAAAAGTCAATGACAGAAAGGGCTGCTTCTTTATCTTTTCCAATCGATGGAATCATAAATCCTGCAAGACCTCCTAAGAAAGGTTCTTCTAATTGTGTTAATTTAATTCCTTCCGGAAGTGTTCCCATCGCTTTTTGGCTCAACACCATATTTACAAATGCAGGTGTCATATCTACCTCTTTATTTGCCAACAATTCCAAAGAACCTGCATTTTTCATCGGATACTGTACCTTGCCTGCTGTCTGATAAAGATACGGATGAAGTTCTTCCAATAATGCAAACCCATCGTCCCACTCTTTAGTATGTTCAGTCTTCCACTTTTCATCCGATGATGTTGCTGCTTCTTCCGGAAGCTGATTGTAAATTGTATTTGCAACAAATGAGAATCCTGAATTTCCTGTTGTTGGATCATTATAAGTAAATCTTCCCGGGTGTTCCTCAATCCACTGATACAGTTCTTCTGCTGTTTTCGGTGGGTTTTTCACAGTTTCGGAATTATATGCCAGATAAACGGATGTTCCGCGGTACGGGATGAAATTCTCTCCTACAATGTTATCTTTAAATATCAAGTTATCGTAATTCGGAATCTTAGACACATCAATATCTTCAAAAAAATCTTCACTTGTCTGTGCTTCGATATTGGCAATCGCACTGTCGTCTATTGCGATCAAATCAAAATCTGTATCCTTTTCGCCCGCTTTATATGCTGCTGAAAGACGATCCGGCAAACTCTGTTCGCTTGTTCCTGATACAACAAACTGGATCTCTACTTTTGCTACTTTACTATATTCTTCATTAGAATTATATGCATCCGCAATCTCCTGAAGCGCCTCACGTACTTCCTGTCCTCCACTTGACCAGATAGTAACTGTTGGCACATCTGCCTCTGTCTTTGTTTTGTTATTGCCACATCCGACCATGGTACAGATCATAGTCATCCCCATCGCTGCTGCGAAAGCTCTTTTTCCTCTTTTCATCCAAATGTTTTTTTTCATTTCTTTCTCCTTTTCGTCTCCAATTTTTCAATATCTATGCTTTATGCCCTTGCCGCAAATTCCTGTTGTCTATCAAAAATACAACTTACGCGGTTTCCGGTCTCAAAGCCTTTCGCCTGATCTTTTTCCAGAAATACTTTCAGCATTTCTTTTTCAGATTTTTTGACAATCGCCTGTGTATAATGTCCAAGAGACATCATCTGAAGGATTTCATATTTCCCATTTTGATCATGCTGCAGTGTCACATCTTCCGGACGCACTGCAAATGCACTGCCATTCTCTTCAATAAAGTTCATCTCACCGATAAATTCTGCTACAAATCTCGTCTTTGGATGGTCATAAATTTCTTCCGGTTTTCCTACCTGTTCCATATGTCCTTGTCGCATGACTGCGATCCGATCTGAAATAGCCATTGCTTCTTCCTGGTCATGTGTGACAAACATCACAGTTAATCCGGCTTCCCTTTGTATCCGTTTTAATTCTTCACGCATTTGTCCACGTATTTTTGCATCCAAAGCAGAAAATGGTTCATCCAGCAGCAATAAAGATGGTTTTAATACCAGTGCTCTTGCAATCGCAATCCGCTGCTGCTGTCCACCGGAAAGCTGACTTGGATATTTTTTTTCTGAGCCGTCCATCCGAACTAATTCCAGCATTTTTTGAATTTCTTTTTTAATCTGTTCTTTCGGACATTTTCTGATCTGCATTCCAAATGCCATATTTTCATAAATGGTCATATGTGGCCACAGATTATAACTTTGAAAAACCATACCTGTCGGTCTTTTTTCCGGCTGAAGATCTTGGATTTCTTTTCCGTCCAGCAAAATTCTGCCGGAGTCTATTTGGTTAAATCCACCGATCGCACGTAAAATCGTTGTCTTTCCACATCCGGATGGTCCCAGCAAGGTCAACAATTCATGCTCTTTTACACAGAGATTGATATTTTCAACCCCCTCATTTTTGCTAAATTTTTTTGTCAAATTTTCAATAATTAATTTTTCACCCATAGCACACCTCACATTTTAAACCCACTTGATAATGCTTCCGCACTTAGATATTTACGGAACACGATTAATAATAAAACAGATGGAATCAGCAAAATGACTGCAAACACTGCTCCTGCCGTATCTGGAAATGACATGATAATTCCATATAATTCACTTGGCATCGTATGAATATTCGGCAGACCAATCAAAAGTGATCCTTGTGCTTCTTCCATTGATCCAAGAAATGTGTACAAAGATGCAACGACTATTCCCGGCCATGCCATCGGCATCGTAATCTTGAAAAATACTTGAAGCGGAGATGCTCCCACATCCCGTGCACTCTCTTCCTGCTGAATATGTACTGTCCGGAATGCACCGCTTGGAATCCACACCATAAACATCATCGTATTTACAACATGTACCAAGACAACTCCCAGAAATGTTCCCATCAGATTTAATTTGTAAAAAATAACTGCCATTGCAGTATAAATTCCCATCTTTGGAAATGCATTCGTCAAAAGAAAACTCAATCTGACAAAGCTTCTTCCTTTAAACTGATACCGTGCAATCGCATATGCTGCCGGAAGGCAGATCAACAATGAAATAGCGGTTACTACAATTGCCAATATGAGCGAAGTCGTAATAGACTGTACCATCTGACCTTTTGATAAAATGTAATCCCACCATTTCAAACTGTAAGTTTGCGGAAACACATCCGGATATTCATATTTTCCTGCAAATGATAATGTCAGCATATTAAAAAGCGGACCATAGAAAAAGAGAACAAAGATTGCCAAAAGAATCCATTCGGCAAATTTTCTTTTTCCTAAGCCATAATATAAACGTTTCATTCCTCTTTTCCTCCTGATTTCCATCTGACGGAAATGCCCGCCGCCAAAAGATTTTCATATTGGCAAGTTCCATCATACAAACGTAAAACCATTGTATGATATCCGTATTGATCCGTTTCTTGTTCTTCATACAAAATGCCTGGAAGTTTAATCTTTTCTACACATTTTGTAAAACATAATGGAAGTACCTTCTCCACATGTCTCCCCCGGATCCAAAGGACCGGATTGCAATTTTTCCATTTCTCATTCCATTTTTCATACTCCGAGGAATGCTCCACCTCGATCCATAAATTGTCCTGTTCTGCCCACGCATGCAACATAGGCCCTTTAGTAACAACCGTCTTTTGTCTCATCAATGCTCCTAAAACAGCTTTAGCCGCATCTTCCATATCCTCCTCTGCGTCATCTTCAAGTAACGCATAAGTGATCATAACTGGAAGTTTCTGCGGTTTTTGATGAATATCTTTTCCGCTAACTGCTGCTAAGTGATAACCTTCTAATACCTTTTCTTCCCAAAATTCCAAGGCTCGTCTATTTCCCATGATCTTTCCAGCCATAGCTTCTGTTCCGCCACTTGTATTGAACACTTCTATATAATCAATTTGATTCCAGTCGTGAATTTCCAAATCCATCCGACAGCCCGCTGTCACTGGTCTTCCTATGCAAAACGGATGTGCTAATCCAATCACTCCCGCGCCTGCTGCTCGTAATTTTCTTAAAAACTTTTCTGGTGCTTTCGGATCCAGATCTGTAAAATCAACCATATGCTCCATACCAAGTGCCAGAATATGTCCGTAAAATGTTGTTACTTCAACACCTTTTAATAGGTCAATATGTAGTTGTTCTTCTTTTATTGTCTTTTCTGCTTTCTCATGTCCGGAACAAGTGTTATGATCCGTCAGTGCAATAACACCATAGGCTTCTTTTTCCGCCCATCTCATCAGTTCTGCTGCTGTCATTTCTCCATCCGATTCCGTGGAATGATTATGCAATTCTACTCTTTGATATTTCATAACTTTTCCTCTCTTTTTATCACAACCTGATACGGTGTATTCTGATTCAAGATCTGATACACATGCAACACAATTTTCAAAATCCCACCATGAAATTTCCAGGTACGAAATCCTTCAGAAGCTTTTTCTGGTGAAATAACAATCTGTTTTGTCATCTCATCGCGATGTGCACATCCTAAATATGCCTCATTATGGAAAACTGATACATTGATTTCTGTTTTCTGCCCTTTGAGCATTCTTATAATTTCTCTTTCCTCAGGATTTCCTCCCACATTTTCTTGATATGCTTTCATACAGGCTTTTCGATCTTCTTCTGTGATATCTTCCATCATTCTTTTTTCAAAAGACACTTCTATAGCAATTTGATCTAAGTCGACCGGCAACACTACTTCATAAGAAATATTTCCGATAAACCCTTTCATTAGCTCACCTGATACTCGATACTCCTTCATCTATTCCATCCTTTCTTACCCTTTCCTTTTCCAGTCATTTTGTTAGAATGAACTTTGCCTTTTCTAATGCTTGCTTTGGAAATCACAAGTGCCAGTATAAAAACTCATTTTCAATTTTCCAGCAAGACCCGGTTAAACTCCTGTTAATCCTTCTTACAGAAAGTTAAATTTTCTTTAAATATCAGATGGCAATTTCTTTTTTGTTAGAAAAATTTCATAAATGAAACTATGAGGAAAAGTCTGCAAGTAATATTTTCTATGATAATGACCGGTAAAACACCTTTGCTAGATAGCCACCCAATACAACGAAACAACAAAAAAAGAACGACTTGTAGGATTTCCTAATCAAATCGTTCTTTTAAAGTTTCTTACTCTACGAAACATATTCATTTCTTAAAAGTTTCAAAATTATTTTATTTTCTTTCTTTTAAAAATTTTGCTTCCCACGCATACTCTTGCATTTTTTTGATTTCCTCATCAGTAAAATGTAGCTGGTCTTTTAAAATCTGTATTTCTTCTTTAAGAGTCGTGTTAGAAGCAGTTCGATTATCTGAATTCACAGTCACATGAACGCCTGCATCAAATAACTGCCGAATTGGATGTTCTACAATAGATGCTGCAACTTTTGTATGAAAATTACTAGTTACACACACTTCTAATGTTACATTCTCATCAATTAATTTCTGAATTAATTCTGGGTCTTCAATAGCATGAACTCCGTGACCAATCCGTTTTGTTCCATACGACAATGCCGTCCACATACTTTCTGGACCTGCTGCCTCACCCGCATGAATCGTCAAAGGCAATTGATATTCATTAGCCTTGTCAAATACCCGTTGAAACCATTCGGTTGGATATAATCCTTCTGCACCTGCGATATCTATTGCACAGACAATATCTCCTAAATAAGTTCGAGCTGCTTCAATCGTCTGCAGATTCAATTCTTCATTCTTATCTCCTCTCATACAACAAAGAATTAGCCCAACCTGAATACTTGGATATTGCTCCATTCCTCTTTTTATACCACGAATTGCTGCTTCTGTTACCTGATTCTGGTTTAACCCTCCTACAACAGATAACTGAGGAGCAAAACGAATCTCTGCGTAATCCAAACCTTCTCTTGCCAAATCCTCTACAAGCTCAAAAGCAACCCGCTCTAAAGCCTCTTCCGTCTGCAAAACCATCAGCGGAAGTTCAAATCGTTCTAAATATTCTTCTAATGTTTGGCAGTCTTCCGGAACTTTCATTTGTAGTTTCACTTCTTCCAGTGAACTAACTGGTAAAATAATTCCCTGTTCCTGCGCCATTTCCCAAACAGACTCTGGTCTAAGAGACCCATCTAAATGAAGATGTAATTCACACAAATGTCTATTTTCCATAGTAGAAACCTCCCTATTTTTCTGTAGCTGCTTTTAACTGCATCTTCTTTTTTCTTCGTTCCTGCATCGCACAAAAAACTGTATAAGCAATAACAATAATCAGATAAGGCATCATCTGAATAAATTGTAATGGTACACCTGATGATTGTAAATAATTGGCCATACTCTGACAAAATCCAAAAAGCATAGATGCTAACATACCAATAACAGCATTTCCCGCTGCAATCGCCTGTGTTGCCAAAGCAATATATCCACGACCTGCAGTCATTCCCGCTGAAAACAAACCAACATATCCCATAGACAGAAAGGCTCCTGCCATTCCCGTCAACATTCCACTTAACACAAGAGAAATATATTTTGTCTTATTCACAGAAATTCCCACAGACTCTGCTGCTGAAGGAGATTCCCCAACTGCTCGGATATGCATCCCAAGTCTCGTATACTTAAACAAATACCACACCACAAAAACAAGAATCAGCGATACATAAGTCAATATATGATGTCCTGATAAAATTGTCCCAATCACTGGAATATCTTTGATAACAGGAATATCAATACTAGGAAGTTTTAATGATTCCAAAGAAGTGGATGCCCCTTTTTCTCCTGTAATCAAATAAAGTGCAAAAATTGTACCACCCGATGCCAATGTGTTAATGGCAATTCCTGAAATAACAGCATTAGACTTTAATTTTAATATAAAATAGGCCAAAATATTACTAATAATAAATCCAGCAAATACTGCGCCAGCAAAACCAATCCAAGCACTTTGTGAAAAAGCACTGACCACAACACCTGCAAAAGCAGAAATCAGCATTGTTCCCTCTAATGCAATATTACTGGTACCAGAACGTGATGAAATCATTGCTCCCAATGTTGTTAATAATACAGGTGTTGCACTCCGGAACATAGCAAAATAAAAATCCGGAAGGCATAATGTTTTCATGATATCTTGAAGAATTTCCATTGATTATACCTCCTCTCCTAATGCTTTTTTCGCTTCCGCTCTCTGCTTCCAACCTGCCATAAAGCGCTCTGCTGTGACAAATAATATCAAAACTGCCTGAATGATAGACACCAGTTCATTCTGTACATCAGAACGTCGTGACATCAAATCCGCCCCCACTCTGATATAGGAAAGGAAGAATGCTGCAAATGGTACAATTTTAGGATTATTTCCTGCCAAAATAGCAATGATCACACCATCCCAAGCATATGTAGGAGAATCTTGCCAGTTAAAACGAGGATACATGGCAAGTTGTTCCACTGCTCCACCTAATCCAGCTACAGCACCTGCAATAACCTGAGTAAAGATAATCACACGGCTAGTTTTAATACCTGAATACTTTGCAAAATCCAAATTGCTTCCTGATACTCTGACTTCATATCCAAATTTTGTTTTATATACCAAAAGAAACAGCAAAATAGTTACGCCGATTGCAATCAAATAACCAACATGAAATTTTGTTCCTTGCATCAAAGTTTTCAGTTTTGCCGTTGACTGATATGGCAAAGAAGCGAAAGTTCCCGCTTCCCTATCTGCTAGAAAACTTGTAACAATATAAATGCCAAAAAAGAAAAATACATAATTCAACATAAGAGAAGTTACCAATTCATTCGCATGAAACCGAACTTTCAGCAATGCTGGTATACTTCCAATCACTCCTCCAATCACCGCAGCACAAACCATGATAACAATTGGATGAATAGCTGCTGGCATAGAAGTATTAATTGCCATTGCAGCAGTAACAACAGCTCCTGTAAACAAACACGCATCTGCGATCATGGAAAAATTTCCAGATCTAAATACTAAACTTAAAGCAAGTCCTGTAAAAATCAATGGCACACTGCTTGCAAAAACATCAAAAAAATGGCGTTTACTCTGCAATGGTCCAAGAAATAAATTATAGCTCGCAGTTCCTGGTTCCTGACTTACAGAAAAAATAATCACTATCGATAAGAGCATCGCAATTGCAAACGCACTGAGAAATCGAATCACAGTAAATTTTTTATTCACAACAAGCACCTCCTATCTGTTCTTTCGAATCTTCTTTTACACCTAACATATATAATCCCAATTCATGTTCAGATGTATGTTTCACATCATCAATATAGCCAACAAATTTGCCTTCATGCATAATCAAAATAGAATCACTTAAAGACAAAATTTCACTCAAATCAGCAGAAACTAACAGAATCGCTTTTTTCTCTCGGCGCATTTCTACAATTTTCTTTCTAATAAACTCAATCGCTCCTACATCAATACCTCGTGTTGGCTGATTCATAATCAAAAGATCTGGATTATAATCAAACTCTCTACCTACAATCAGTTTTTGGACATTTCCACCAGAAAGTTCAGATATAGACTGACTTGGCTGATCGAACTTTACGAGAAATTCATCCAAAATTCTTTTCGCATAGGCAGTTACCTTCTTACCATCTATTAATCCGCTGCTCCGAAGTTGACTCGTATAATAGACTTTGGAAATCGCATTATCTTCCAATGAAAGTTTTGGTGCGCTTCCATAACGCAGGCGATCTTCTGACACATGAGAAATCCCCGCTTCCTGACGCTTTCTAACATCAAAGCAAGAAATATCATTGCCATTCAAGAAAACCTGTCCTTTTTGAGGTTTTAATGTACCAACAATCGCTTCTACTAATTCAGACTGCCCGTTCCCATCAATTCCTGCAATTCCCAAAATCTGTCCCTCTCGAATAGAAAAAGAAACATGATTCAAACGTGTTTTTCCAAAAGAATCTGCATAAAAAAGATCCTTCGCACGAAAAATCTCTTTACCAAAATCAGCCTCTTCTTTTTCTATGTCTAAACTGACATCTCGCCCTACCATTAATTTAGAAATTTCTTGTTCTGTTAAGTCAGAAATCTCATACGTTCCCATCGTTTTTCCATCTCGAAGAATCGTCATACGATTACACAGTTCTTTTACTTCATTTAATTTGTGGGAAATAAAAATAATGGTGTGGCCACTGTCTCGTAACAATTTTAACTGTTCAAACAATTCTTCTGTTTCTTGCGGAGTTAATACAGCAGTTGGCTCATCTAAAATTAAAATATGCGCGCCACGATATAACGCTTTTAATATTTCCAATTTCTGGCGCATTGCAAGAGAAATATTTTTTACTTTTTCCGTAGAAATCACATTCAGATTATATTTTTCCGAAAGTTCTTTGGTAATCTGAACTGCTTTCTTTCGATCTACTTTCCAAGCATTTCCTGTTTCTGACCCAAGAATCAGATTTTCTGCAACAGTCATAGACGGGACCTGCATGAAATGCTGATGAACCATCCCTAAACCAGCTGCGATTGCATCACTGGAAGATGAAAAATGTACTTCTTTTCCATCAACAAAAATAGCACCTTCTGTTGGAGCAAGCATACCGAATAGCATTTTCATCAAAGTAGATTTTCCGGCTCCATTTTCTCCAACAAGCGCATGAATTTCTCCTTTGCGTACGGAAAGATTTACATTATGATTTGCCACAACTCCACCTGGATAAACTTTTGTTATATTTTTAGCTTCTAATATATTACTCTGTTCCATAGTTGTTCCTTTCTACTATAAAAAAATAAATCTTCTGTTTACATTCCCTGCGGCAAAACATCTTTGTCCAAATACAGTTTATGAAAACAGAAGATTTGATTATGAGCAATTATCTATTGTGCATTCCCGATGATTTCTTTTAATTTTGACTCGTCCATACCAAAAGCTGTATCTACTTTTACTTCCCCTTCAAGTAATTTTGCTTTTGCATCATCTACTGCTTTGCGTACATCTTCTGGAACAACAGACTGGTAAATAGAATTATCTGCAAGGCCTACTACATCATCTTCCATTCCCAGTACTTCATGTTTACCATAAGGAAGTTCATCATTGAAAGAACGTTCTACTGCCTTAACGATACTTCCTCCTACATCTTTGATTGCAGAAGAAATAATATAATCTGCTTCCGGTTTTCCATCATAAGCAAGTGCCTGATCAGAATCAACACCTATGATATACTTCTGACTCTCTGCCGCTGCTTCGATTGCACCTACAGAGGCAGGTCCGGCTGCAACAAATACAACATCTGCTCCTGAAGAATACTGAGTCAATGCTAACTCTTTTGCTGTTGCTGAATCTACATAAGAACCTACATAAGATACCAGAACTTTAATATCCGGATTAACAAAACGTGCTCCTTCAATAAATCCAACTGCTGAGTCATTAATAACCGCTGCGGTATCTTTTGCTCCTACAAATCCAATTGTTGCATCTGGGTTTGCATGTTCCATATCAGATGCCGTTGCTGTTGCTGCCAATACACCCGCAAGAAACGCCCCTTCATTTTGTTTGTAACTCATGGAATAAACATTGCTAAGATCTCCTACTGAATAGTCGATATCTGTATCATAAATGATATATTTTTTATCTGGATAATCCTGAGCAACTGTCTCTGTGATCTCTTTCATATCCCAAAGACCTGTTACAATAATATCTGCATCCGATTCTGATGCATCCATTAAAGACCCTTCAAATTTCGTCTTATCATTTCCCATTTCAATCAGTTCATATTCTACCTTATCCCCTAATACTTCCGGTAGATTTTTCATACCGGCCTGAGCAGAATCATTAAATGCTTTATCCCCAAACGATCCTGTTACTAATAATGCCACTTTTACTTTATCATCCGAAGCACTTTTAGAACCCTCCTTCTTGGAAGCTTCTCCATTGCCCCCACAACCAGCAAGCATTACTGTTGCCATCCCCATTGCTACAAAGCTACATAACCATTTTCTTTTCATTCCTCTTTCTCCTTTGTGTATTTCATTGACTTATTTAAACTATTTAAAGTTTCTAAATAAGTTTTTTTACTCATTACAGGCTGAAATGCCTCTTTAATCTGATAAGCAGCCTTCCCCTGATCCGATAATAAATCTACCAACGCATCTGCGAAATAATGAGCCGGAACCTGGTATGCCTGTTCGATATCTGCTGTTTTAAAGTCTGTTCCATGAATGGATCCGGAAAATCCAGCAATTCCAATCTCAACTGTCGGCCACATCATAGAAATATCACCCATATCTCCTGAAGCAAAACCGTGAGTTCCTTGTGCAATCATTCTTTCCGGTATATAAGTTGAAATATGTTTTCTTAACAGGGCTGTTAAATTCTCATCTTGATGCAGCGGAAAATATCCTGGCATATCTTGAATTTCCAAATCGCAGTTAATAGCAAGCGCACCTGCACGCAATGCACGATTGACTTTTTGATTTGTTTCAAAAATAGCCTCTACTGTCTTCGCACGAATATACATCTCTAAACAAGTTCTTGCCGGAACTGTATTAACAGTCTGACCACCTTCCTGAAGAACAAAATGAACACGAATTGCATCCTCTGCCCGAAAAGTCTCTCTTAAAAAATTAATTCCGCTCATTGCCAATGTAGCTGCGTTTAACGCATTAATTCCGCCTTCTGGATTTGCACCTGCATGAGCAGCTTTTCCGTAAAAAATAGCTCTTTTTTGAATAAATCCATTTAAACTAGCGCCAATCTCTGCATGATTTTCCTCCATATCAATTCCCATAGTATGACATGACAACATAATATCTATATCATCAAAAGCACCTACAGCAATCATTTCCTGCTTTCCAGATGGATAGTGAAGCTTTCCTTGTGCAATCAAACTCTTACGATAATCCATATCACAGAACTCTTCTCCTGGTGTAACTAAAAGCGTTACCTTTCCACATAATTCTGAAAGAATATCTGATTTTTTCAGTGCAAGGAACAAACTGAGCATAACACCTATCTGTGCATAATGCCCACAAGTATGTGCTGCATAATCCTTTTCTGCTGCATAAGGATGACCAAGTGTTGGAACCGCATCAAACTCTGCAATCAAACCGATATTCGGTCCTGGCTTACCAGAATCTAAACAAGCTGTCAACCCCGTATAAGCTACATCTGTATGAGCAATTCCAGCAGCATCTAAAAAACGAATTACTTGTTCACGACTTCTAAATTCCTTAAATCCTAATTCTGGATGCCGATAAATATCTTCACTTAATTCAATCATTTCAGGTAAAATCTCATCCAGTATTTTATGAATATCTAACATAATGCTCCTTTTAAAATCTTATTTATACTTATTTTACATGTCATTATATATACTTATATTATATATGTCAATATTTATAGGGATTCTCTTGATTCTTCTGATCTTTTTCTTCTCAATTATTTCTTCCCTCTACTCCTCTGCAATAATGTCACGCATTCTGTGTGAACGGTATTCGGGAACTGGTCAACTACCTGTACTTTTTCCAACGCATACCCTTCCCCGCATAGATATTTTAAATCTCTTGCCAATGTAGCAGAATCGCAGCTGACATAGACAATTCTGTCTGGCTGCATTTTTACCATTGTTTCAAGCAGCGCTTCCTCGCACCCTTTTCTCGGCGGATCGACAACAATCACATCGGCATGTGCCTGCTGCCCCGGATGTTCTTTCGCATAATTTTCATAATATGCCGGAAGTATTTCTTCTGCTTTCCCGACAAAAAATTCTGCATTTTTCATATCATTTAATTCTGCATTTTGTTTGGCATCTTCAATCGCCTGCGGTACAATCTCAACACCGTACACCTGCTTTGCCTTTTGTGCCAGAAAAAGAGAAATCGTTCCGATTCCGCAGTACAGATCCCACACGGTTTCTTCTCCGGTCAGCCCTGCATATTCTAATGCATATTTATAAAGCTTTTCGGTCTGTACCGGATTCACCTGATAGAACGACAGCGGAGAAATCTGATATTTTACATTTCCAATGTAATCGGTAATGTAACCATCTCCCCAGAGTACTTCTATCTCTTTTCCCATAATGACATTTGTATTTTCTTTGTTCTTGCTGAAAGTTATACTCCTCATGCCCTCGATTTGAGATAACTTATCCACAAATTTGTCCGCACATGGCAGGTTATCCCCATTGATCACAAAGCAAACCATAATCTCTTTCGTCGTAAATCCATAACGGATTAAAATGTGGCGCACTAGTCCGCTGCAATCCTGCTCGTTATACGCCGGGATGTGGTTCTCATTCATGACCGAAAGAATCTCCTCTAAAATCTGCTGATTCTGAGAAACCCCCAGCGCACAATCTGTATTCGGGATGATCTGATGTGTCCTTCCCGCATAGAATCCGGCGACTGCCTTGCCGTCCTTGTCCGTCCCAATCGGGAACTGCGCTTTATTCCGGTAATGAAACGGCTCGTCCATCCCACACACCGGCTGCGTGATCTTTTCTAATACTTCCGGCGCAAATCCTCCGATCCGTTCCAGATTTCCAATGACTTTTTTCTGCTTGAACTGTAACTGTTCCTGATAATCCATCTCCTGGATCTGACATCCTCCACACTGTTTTGCGACCGGACATTTTGCTTCCACACGATTTTTTGAAGGTTCAATGACACGAAGCAGCTTCGCATATCCATAGTTCTTTTTCGCCTTCATCACTTTCACTTCCACAAGATCTCCCATCACGGTATCCTTGATAAACAGTGTATATCCGTCTGCCTTTCCGATTCCCTCTCCATTGATCCCGATATCTTCGATCTTCACGACCGCTGTATCATTTTTCTTCATGATCTTCCTCCTACCATAAAATTGTATCCGTTTCCAACTTCTCTTTGCCTTTTTGGCATTTTCATCACTGCTCGCGCGTGAAGCGTGTTTTTTACATAAGAATTTCCTATGTAACAAAGAAAGCGGGTGCCGCAAAATCAATTTCTTAGACATGGTATAGTTCATCTCTGATTCGATGCAATCTATATCTTGTTGAAATTCTCTGTTTTGCAGCACCCTTTTTCATCTCTCTGTTTTTATTTCTAAATACTTGTCTTTCTTAAATTACTCTCGAACAGTCTGTTATATCCAAGCCAGTCTGTCGTATCTTTTTCTTTGAAAATCTCTGTCAAAGTCTGTAACTTGGCATCTGTGCTGTCCGCGAAATTAAGTGCCAGCGCTTCTGCCAGCGCAGGCTTTTTCGGAGAACCGTATTCTAACTCTCCGTGATGTGCAATAATGCAGTGCTTCAACTCACTTGCCAGCTTTTCCGGAAATCCCGGAATAGATCGAATCGCATCGTTTGCCATCTCGACTCCGATAATGATATGTCCGAGCAGCTGTCCATCATCCGTATAATCATTTTCTGGAAATGCGGAAAGTTCTTTTGTCTTCCCGATATCATGGTACATCGCCGCCGCATACAAAAGATCTTTATTCAGGATTGGATACGCCCCTACATAGTATTCACACATTTTGACAATACTGAGCGTGTGCTCCAAAAGACCTCCTGCAAATCCGTGATGTACACTCTTTGCCGCAGAGTGTGCCTGAAACCGCTTAATAAATGCCGCATCGTCTTTGAAATAATACTCCACTGCTCTTCTCAAATATTCATTATCAATCTGTGCAACATATTTCATCAACTCCTGATACATTCCCTCGACACTCTTCTCACTTGTCGGCATGTAGTCTGCCGCCACATACTCATCTTCAAATGCCTTGCGGATCTGCTTGATATTCAGCTGAAGATTTCCATTATAGCAAATGACATCTCCGAATACTTCGATAAAATCCATCTCATCATACTCTGCAATTCCATTAGAATTTGGATCCCACACTTTTCCGTCTAAAGTTCCCGTTTTATCCTGTAAAATCAGATTGTCATATGCCTTTCCATTTCTCGTTTCTGCAGAGCGCTTTCCTTTGCACAAATAAATACAGCGGATGGTCTCTCCCTCATGTAATGTATTAATATATCTCATTTCTGTCCTCTTTCTATTATAATATTCTCATTTTAATTCTTCTATTTCTTCTCGGCTCCTCCGATGACAACGGTATAACTAATCTCCACATATCCTTCGGAACCAAGTCTTTTTGCCGACAACTTCACTTCATCTCCCGGCTGAAATGTCAGCAGTTTGTTATGCAGTGCTTTCACGGTCACCACCGGATCGCCGTCCATTGCAGTGATAATATCTCCACACTGAACTCCTGCAGTCATTCCCGGAGAATCTGCCTCAATCTCTTTGATATAGATTCCTTTCGGAAGTTTCTGTGCCTCTGCAATTTCATCCGTCACATTCGTTCCGACGATACCGATATATGGAACACTGTTGCCATTTAGCAGCTTTTCCAGTTCTTCTTTCACATCCGAAACTGCAAGGACACGCAGTGTACTGCTTTCATCCGTCACCTGTTCGGCAGCAAATGTAAATCCGATGACTTCACCGTCGATATTAAATAACACACCGCTCCCTTGTCTGGAGGCAGGTATGTCTGTGTCCAACAGCCGGTATACTCGGTCTGCTACACTGACTGTATTTTTATTGGAACTGATAATGCCATATCCCATCCCTTTGGAGTAACCAAACAGACTTCCCAGTGCAATCACTACATCTCCTTTGTAAGTCATGTTAGAATTGCCAAGGACAGCCTCCTGGATCTGATTCTTTGTGCTGTCACTGACCTGATTCCGATCAACCGCAAGCACGGCAATCCCCAACACCGCATCCTTCTTTCTGACTGCAGCATCACAGGATGCGCCATCTCCAAATGTCACCTGAATCTGCTCTGCATCCTTGATGGCACTTCCCATCGTCAGGATCAGATATTCTCTGCTGTTGGACGGCATGATCACGCCACATGCACCGGTTCCTTCTTTTCGCTCTTCCTCTGTCCAGTTATCATCTTCTCCGGCAGAAGTCACTGAGACAATACTTTTGTTCGCCTCCGCAGCGACCTGGTACATCGCACGTTCCAGCTCTTCAAAATTTTCAAGGGTAAGCTCCGGCTCTCTTTCTTCTTCCTCTGCCTTTGCTTCCTGTGGATGTTCTTCAGGTTCCTCGTCCTTTGGAATGGTAATCTCTTCTTCTGCATTCAGCTGTTCATCAACCCATGGTTGGAACACACAAAAACTAATACTGGCAAACGCACCGAATAGAATTCCTGCCGCCGCCAGCCCGGCTGCCTTATGCATGAGCTTTTTTCGATTCAGAGGCTTCTCCTTGATTACCTCCTGCAAAAAAGAAAATTTTTCTGGTCCTTCCTTGTTCTCCATAGACATGACGTATCTCCTTTTTCATCCTCTTTACAGTATACCCTAACATTTGTCAATGTTCAATAAGTATAGAATATTTCTGCTTTCCTTTATTACAAATATAAGGTAGAATGGAAACAGGTGAATGATTATGAATAAAAAGACTTTAAAAAAACTAGAATACAACAAAATAACTGAATTACTTGCAGAGCAGGCTTCTTCCCCGGGCGGAAAGATACTCTGCAGCCATTTGGCTCCGATGACCTCCCTGGCCGAAATCACAACCGCGCAAGAACAGACCGCGGCGGCTTTTACAAGAATTGTAAAAAAAGGACGTCTCTCTTTCAGCGGTGTATACACTGTGGAAGATTCTCTGATGCGTCTGGAGATTGGCGGAGCGCTCGGCTGTAATGAACTGCTCCGCATCTGCAAATTACTGGAAGTGACAAACCGTGCCAAAGCTTATGGGCGGCACGAGACTGTGGACGAGGAGCAGGACTGCCTCGACGTGTATTTCGATCAGCTGGAACCACTGTCGATCCTTGCCGGCGAGATCCGCCGCTGCATTATCGATGAAGATGAGATCAGCGATGACGCGAGCAGTACCCTGAAGCACATTCGAAGAAGTATTTCCCAGACAAACGACAAAGTACATTCTACGCTGCTTTCGCTTGTCAACGGCTCTCTGCGTACTTATCTGCAGGATGCCATTATTACGATGCGCGGAGACAGATATTGTCTTCCAGTCAAAGCGGAATACCGCAGCCAGGTACAGGGAATGATCCACGACCAGTCTTCTACCGGTTCGACACTCTTTATTGAACCAATGGCTGTCGTAAAGTTAAATAATGATCTAAAAGAACTTTACGGAAAGGAGCAGGAAGAGATCCAGGTGATCCTTGCCAATCTCAGCGCAGATGCCGCCGGCTATGTGACGGAGATTCGCAGAAACTATAAGCTGCTTACAGAACTGGACTTTATCTTCGCAAAGGGTTCCTTTGCCCTCTCCTTAAATGCAAGCAAACCGATTTTTAACGACCATGGCTATATCCATATCCGTGAAGGACGCCATCCGCTTCTCGATAAGAAAAAGGTAGTCCCGATCACGGTCACACTGGGAGATGCCTTTGATCTTCTGATTGTAACTGGTCCGAACACCGGCGGAAAAACCGTATCGCTAAAAACAGTCGGTCTTTTCACGCTGATGGGGCAGGCAGGACTTCATATTCCTGCACTGGATCGCTCAGAATTGGCGCTGTTCCACGAAGTGTATGCGGATATCGGCGATGAGCAAAGTATCGAGCAGAGTCTCAGTACCTTCTCTTCTCATATGACCAATATCGTTTCCTTCCTGCAGCACGTGGATGAGCACTCTCTTGTGCTGTTCGATGAGCTCGGCGCCGGAACCGATCCAACCGAAGGAGCTGCACTTGCAACTTCCATTCTGTCCTACCTGCACGAGCGGAAAATCCGCACGATGGCAACGACTCATTACAGTGAGTTGAAAGTCTATGCACTTTCCACTCCGGGTGTAGAAAATGCCTGCTGTGAATTTGACGTAGAGACACTCCGTCCAACTTACCATCTGCTGATCGGTATCCCGGGAAAGAGTAATGCCTTCGCGATTTCCAGTAAACTTGGTCTGCCAGATTATATTATCGCAGATGCGAAAGAACGTCTGTCCGAACAGGATGAATCCTTTGAAGATCTCCTTGCAGACCTCGAAAACAGCAGACGTACCATTGAGAAAGAACAGCAGGAAATCGCTGCCTACAAGCGCGAAGTAGAAGCTCTGAAACAGAAATTAGAGCAAAAACAAGAACGCCTTGACGAGCGCAAAGAGCGCATTATCAATGAAGCGAACGAAAAAGCAAACGCGATTCTCCGCGAGGCAAAAGAAGTTGCTGACGAGACTATGAAGAACTTCCGCAAGTTTGGGAAAGAAAATATCTCTGCCGCAGAGATGGAACGCGAGCGAGAACGACTCCGCCAGAAGATCAAAAAGACCGGATCCGGTGTGAAGCTTGACACGAAAAAACCGAAAAAACAGCATAAGCCAAGTGATTTCAAACTCGGCGAGGCTGTAAAAGTGCTCAGCCTCAATCTGACCGGAACCGTAAGTTCTCTTCCAAATGCGAAAGGAGATCTTTTCGTACAGATGGGAATCCTTCGCTCCCAGGTAAATATCTCCGATCTGGAGATCATCGATGAACCTGTGATCACGGGGAAACATCTGCAGAAGACTTCCTCCGGAAAGATGAAAATGAAAAAGACCATGTCTGTCCGCCCAGAGATTAACCTGCTCGGAAAGACAGTAGACGAGGCAATCGCAGAACTCGACAAATATTTGGATGATGCGTACATGTCGCACATCAGTCCCGTCCGCATCGTGCACGGCAAGGGAACCGGTGCACTCCGCAGCGGTATCCATAACTATTTAAAACGACAAAAACATGTAAAATCTTACCGCCTCGGTGCGTTCGGTGAAGGAGATGCCGGCGTCACGATCGTGGAATTTAAGTAGTAGATTTGAAATAAAGGAGGGATTCCTACCCCATGGTAACTAAACAGAAAATCTTAATCGTCGATGACGATGAAAATATTGCAGAGCTGATCTCCCTCTATCTTTTGAAAGAATGCTTCGACACGATGATGGTACATGACGGCGAGGAGGCGTTAGCTGCATTTGACAGCTATTCGCCAAATCTCGTACTGCTTGACTTAATGCTGCCGGGCATCGACGGTTATCAGGTCTGCCGCGAGATTCGGGCAAAATCAGATACTCCGATCATCATGCTCTCCGCAAAGGGAGAAGTCTTTGATAAAGTACTTGGTCTCGAACTTGGTGCAGATGACTACATGATCAAGCCTTTTGATTCCAAAGAGCTTGTCGCAAGAGTCAAAGCAGTGCTCCGCCGCTACCAGGCACCTAGACAGGAAACTGCTGCCGCAGAGAAAGGCAAATGCGTTTCCTACCCTGGCATTGAGATCAACTTGACGAACTACTCTGTCGTCTGTGACGGAAAAGTAGTCGAAATGCCTCCAAAGGAACTGGAACTGCTTTATTTCCTCGCATCCTCACCAAATCAAGTATTTACAAGAGAACAGCTCCTCGACCAAATCTGGGGCTACGAATACATCGGAGATACAAGAACTGTCGATGTGCATATCAAGCGTCTGCGCGAAAAAATCAAGGACCATCCGACATGGAGTCTCGGCACCGTGTGGGGTATCGGGTACAAGTTTGAGGTGAAATAGTATGCGCAGCACTTTATACTTAAAATTTATCAGCATTTATCTGATCTTCGGATTTCTCTGCCTGTTCACAGTCGCCACACTCACCCATGAGCTGACGATCTCCGAGCTGGAAGAAGATACTTCTGATACCCTTTATAAAGAAGCCACCCTGCTCGCCAATGATTACCTGACCGGATATTTTACAGACGATCTGACACTTTCCGACATTCACACGCAGTTAAATGGGATGTCGACCTATCTGCATGCATCAACATGGTTCATTGACCGCACTGGACAGGTGATTCTATCTGCGGGAGCAGATGAAATGCCGGTTCCGCCATCCGAAATCCCAGACTTTGATCCTGCGGAAAATGGCAGTTCCAAATATCTGCTCGGAACTTACCATGATCTTTTTGATAAAAAAGTCATCACAGTGATTGCACCGGTCACACAAGGCTTTACGACGAAGGGATATCTGCTGCTGCACAAACCTTACGAAGATCTCGAACAGCAGACTTCTTCTTTATTGCGAAATGTCTATATTACCATTGTTGTCATCTACATTTTATCTTTCTGCATACTGCTGGCATTCCACTTTTTCATTTACCAGCCGCTGCGGAAGATCACGGAGGCTGCCACCCAGTATGCCTCCGGCAATCTGACTTATGAGATCCCGGTGCGGACAGAAGACGAGATGGGCTATCTGTCTGCCTCTCTCAACTATATGGCAGCACAGCTCAAAGATATGGAAGACTATCAGAAGAAGTTCATCGCCAATGTCTCCCATGACTTCCGCTCTCCGCTGACATCCATCAAAGGATATGTGGAAGCGATTGTCGATGGAACAATCCCACAAGAACTTCAGGGAAAATATTTGAACATCATACTGTTTGAGACGGAGCGCCTGACGGATCTGACAAAAGATCTTCTGACATTAAATGAATTTGACACGAAAGATCTTCTGCTTGACAAGACCAACTTCAATCTGCACGACACGATCAAACACACTGCCGCTTCTTTTGAAGGAACTTGTACCTCCAAGAAAATTTCAATTGAACTGCTCTTTGACCCGCGCATCCAGAATGTCTTTGCCGACCGCGGTAAGATTCAGCAAGTCTTATACAACTTGCTGGACAATGCGATCAAATTTAGTAATCCGAACTCTTCCATCGTGCTCGAGACGACCGAACGCAATGGAAAAGTATTCGTCTCCGTCAAGGACTCCGGAATCGGGATTCCGAAAAAAAGTCTCACAAAAGTGTGGGAGCGTTTCTATAAGAGCGATCTCTCCCGCGGAAAAGACAAGAAAGGAACCGGGCTCGGACTTGCGATCGTTAAGGAAATCATTCAGGCACATGGGGAAAATATCAACGTCATAAGCACCGAAGGAGTCGGCACAGAATTTATTTTCTCACTCACAAAAAGCAGTGAAAATTAATCTCTTCCTTACACGAAAAGAAACGATACAAAAAAGAGAAACACATTTCCTCCACTGAAATGTCGTTTCTCTTTTTTGATGATTTGTATTAGTATCTGCATTGATTGCAGCTTTATCTGCTTTTGAATTTCATATTCCTTTCCTCACTAATACAAAATACGGCCGATATTTTTATCTTCCATATTATCTTTTGTCACCCACACATATCCTGTATCAACAACTGCCTCATTTCCTTGATTCGCGATGGAACGCGCACAGGCAATCACAGTCGCATATCCCATACCATACGGATTCTGAACAACAAGACCTTCCAGTTCTCCATTCTCCAGCGCCTCCATCTGTTTCTCTCCTCCGTCGAATCCGATTATCTTTAGATTCTTGGCAGCCTCTGCCTGCTTAGTATCTTTTGACTGCTTCATCTCATTGACAATCGACAGTACTTTCTGTGTCGCATCCACATTGGTTGTAAAACAGCCCGTCACATCCGGGTGCTGCTCCAGAATATACTGGATTGCCTGCTCATCAGTAAAGTCTTCCTTCTGCGCTGCCTTCTCATCTTCTGGATTGATTTTCGCTTCCTGGTTCTTCTTCTCTGCCAAAAGTCCTTTCACGTCTTCCAGATTATCCAGGTAGACAACTTCCGCGATCTCAACTTCCGGATAATCTTTTGCGAGTGTATCCGCAAAACCACTCTGACGCTCTCTCGCAGTAGTAGAATTAGAATCGTGGACAAATACGAGTACCTTTCCCTTGTTATCTAATGCCGTAGCCAGATTCACTGCCGCAGTCTGTGCTGCTTCTGTATTATTGGTAGCGCAGAGTGACTGCAGTCCCTGGTAATCACTTCCGGAATCAAAGGCAACAATTGGAATTCCATTCTCTGTAGCAAGATCAAACTGCACCGAACAAGCATTGGAGTCAATGATCGCAATCCCAACTGCATTTGGATAGCGAGCCAGTTCTTCATCTAAAATATTAATCTGCTCGTCCACGCTCTCACTCTCGCTCGGACCACTGTAATTTAACTTGATCTTATCTTCCCCTTTGTAACCCAGTGCACTGTTCAATTCCGATACTGCTTGCTTGGCGCCTTTTTCTACCATCTTCCAATATTCGGTTCCGGCTTCCTTCCCGATCAGGGAAATGTATGTTCCCGGTTCCAGGGCAAGACCGTCCACATTGCTATACGCCTGCGGAGAAATAATATTTAAATTGCCCTGTCCTTCTTTCTCTTTCGGCTCCTCTTTTTCTGTATCTGCCTGTGTCTGTGTATCTTGCTTCTCTTCCTCTGCTTCCTTCCCACAAGAAGAAAATAGAAGCATTGCACTCATCAGACATGCCAGCCCTATGATGCTCTTCCTTCTTCTCTGCATTTTTTACACACTCCATTTTTTCATTCTGAACGTATATTTCAAAGCCTATGTCACACACTTGTAAATATACGTAAAATCTTCGGGCACCGGCAATGACTTTTCACAATTTTAAAAGAAAAAATTAACTTCCGTCCACCCTCTAGGTTATTACCTATCTACTATACACTAAATTACAAAAAATAGAAGAAATTTTTTCTTAAATTTTTATAAGGTTTTATACAGTGTTCACAATTTGTATACTGTATGCAATTTAGTACAATCCAACCTATTGACTTTTCTTATAGCAAATTGATATAATCTAAGTGAATTATTTAACAAACATTTTACAAACTACTAACTTTTTTACAACGATTTAGGAGGAAATATAATGGAAAAAAACTGGAACTCTAGTTGGGACGGATTCAAGCCAGGACGTTGGAACCGTACATCAGTAAACGTACGTGACTTCATTCAGTCAAACTACACACCATATGAGGGGGACGATTCTTTCTTAGCAGGTCCTACAGAAGCTACAAAGACTCTTTGGGCTCAGGTAATGGATCTTTCAAAGCAGGAACGCGAAGCAGGCGGAGTTCTTGACATGGATACAAAAATTGTATCAAGCATCACTTCCCATGCAGCAGGTTACTTAAACAAAGACTTAGAACAGATCGTTGGTTTCCAGACAGATAAACCATTCAAACGCTCTTTACAACCTTACGGTGGTATCCGTATGGCTCAGAACGCCTGCCATGAAAATGGATATGAAGTTGACCCTGAAATCGTAAAAATCTTTACAGAATACAGAAAAACACACAATCAGGGTGTATTTGATGCCTACACACCAGAGATGAGAGCAGCAAGAAAATCTGGTATCATCACAGGACTTCCGGATGCATACGGACGTGGACGTATCATCGGTGACTACCGCCGTGTTGCTTTATACGGAACAGACTGGCTGATCGCAGACAAGAAAGAACAGCTTGCTACTTCTTTAGTGAGAATGACAGGAGATAACATCCGTCTTCGTGAAGAATTATCTGAGCAGATCCGCGCACTTGGCGAATTAGCAAAATTAGGAGAAATCTACGGATACGATATTACAAAACCAGCTTCCAATGCAAAAGAAGCTATCCAGTGGTTATACTTTGGATACCTTGCAGCTGTTAAAGAACAAAACGGTGCAGCAATGAGTCTTGGACGTACTTCTACATTCCTTGATATCTATATCCAGCGTGACTTAGAAAGAGGACTGATCACAGAGGAACAGGCTCAGGAATACATTGACCACTTCATCATGAAGCTTCGTCTTGTAAAATTTGCACGTACACCAGAATACAATGCATTATTCTCCGGTGACCCGACATGGGTAACAGAGTCTATCGGTGGTGTTGGTGTTGACGGACGTCCGCTCGTAACAAAGACATCTTTCCGTTACCTTCACACATTAGACAACCTTGGAACAGCTCCAGAACCGAACTTAACAGTTCTCTGGTCTACTCGTCTTCCAAAAGCATTTAAAGAATACTGTGCGAAGATGTCTATCAAATCATCTTCTATCCAGTATGAAAACGATGATTTAATGCGTCCGACTCACGGAGATGACTACGCAATCGCATGCTGTGTATCTTCTATGAGAATCGGTAAGGAAATGCAGTTCTTCGGAGCTCGTGCAAACCTTGCAAAATGTTTATTATACGCAATCAACGGTGGTGTGGATGAGAAATCCAAAGTACAGGTAGGACCAAAATACCGTCCGGTAGAAGGTGAATACCTTGACTACAATGATGTTATGGCTAAATTCGATGACATGATGGAATGGCTTGCTGAATTATATGTAAACACATTAAATATCATCCACTACATGCATGACAAATATTGCTACGAAAAAATCCAGATGGCTCTTCATGACCGTGAAGTAAAACGTTACTTTGCAACAGGTATCGCAGGACTTTCTGTTGTAGCTGACTCTTTAAGTGCAATCAAATATGCAAAAGTAAAACCGATCAGAGACGAAGATGGATTAGTAGTAGACTACGAAGTAGAGGGAGATTTCCCGAAATACGGTAACAACGATGATGATGTAGATGAGATCGCAGTAACTGTTGTACGTTCTTTCATGGACAAGATCAGAAAACATCACACATACCGTCACGGTGTTCCTACAACTTCTATCCTTACTATCACATCTAACGTTGTATATGGTAAGAAGACAGGTAACACACCAGACGGAAGAAAGCTTGGAGAACCTTTAGCACCAGGAGCAAACCCAATGCACGGACGTGATTCTCACGGAGCATTAGCTTCCCTTGCATCTGTAGCTAAGATTCCATTCAGACATGCTCAGGACGGAATTTCCAACACATTCTCTATCATTCCGGGAGCACTTGGAAAAGAAGATAAGATCTTTGCAGGTGACCTTGACCTTGACAGAATCGAAGAATGTGGAAACCAGGCTTGTAACATTCCAAACATCATGGACAGCATCGACAACGAATAATCTGTCCGACAATACAAAAATCAGATAAAGAAAAACCAAAATCAAGGAGGATAACACTATGGCAGTAAATCAGCAGCAGGTAGATAACTTAGTAAATATGTTAGACGGATACGTAGAACAGGGTGGACACCACTTAAATGTAAACGTATTTACAAGAGAAACATTATTAGACGCTCAGAAACACCCAGAAAACTACCCACAGTTAACTGTTCGTGTTTCAGGATACGCTGTAAACTTTATCAAACTTACAAAAGAACAGCAGGACGACGTTATTTCCCGTACATTCCACGAAGGAATGTAATGTAACGGCAGAGAGAGCCGTCTGATGACATATCGTCTATGTCATCGGACGTTCTGTTCTCCGTATCGAATTGCAATAATGACTTCAAGGGGCTGCCGCCGAAATGGTTTCTGATCTTTCCATTCTGCGACAGCCTTTTTTCATACCGAACTTTATCATACTGAAAGGCAGGTGTCTTTTATGACAAAAGGATATATACATTCGATTGAAAGCTGTGGAACCGTAGATGGCCCGGGACTGCGCTACGTAATCTTTCTTCAGGGCTGCCCGATGCGCTGTCTGTACTGTCACAATCCAGATACATGGGAGCCAAACATTGGAGAACAACAAAGTGTAGAGGAAGTACTCGAAGGCTTCTACTCTAATCTCCCATTTTACCGCCATGGCGGTGTGACTGTGACAGGCGGTGAACCAATGATGCAGATGGATTTTCTGATCGAGCTCTTTACAAAGCTGAAGAAAGATCATATCCACACCTGTATCGATACTTCTGGGATTATGTTTCAGCCATCCAATGCAGTATTTATGGAAAAGCTGGAAAAGCTCCTTCAGGTCACAGACCTGATCATGCTTGACATCAAACATATCAACGGAGAAGAACACAAGAAACTGACTGCACACTCCAATGAGCGTATCCTGGCATTTGCACGCTATCTCGATGAGCAAAACATTCCGATCTGGGTACGCCATGTGATTGTTCCCGGCATCACTTTCTATCAAGAATATCTGGAACAACTTGGCACATTTCTCGGAACACTGAACAATGTCAAAGCGCTTGATATTCTTCCTTACCACTCTATGGGAAAGGCAAAATATGATAACCTTCATATGGATTATCCGTTAAAGGATACTCCAGAACCAAGTAAAGAAGATGCAGAGGCTGCCAAACGTGTTGTTCTCGCTGCATATAAGCATGAAAAGCAGCGTCTGAACAAACTGTCGGAAGAACTTTAAGACAAATTGTTCCGGTCCCTGTTCTGTTGTCTTCTAGTCTTTTTGTGCTCTGATTGAAACTCTTTTTCTTTGTATTAAATTCAGAGCACAAAATAGACTTGTATATTTGGCTCATTTGTATTAAAATAAACACAAATAGGCAGAGTTCATTCTGCCACAGAAAAGGAGGATACATACTATGGCACACGTAATTAGCGATGAATGTGTAAGCTGTGGAGCTTGCGAAGCTGAATGTCCAGTTGGAGCAATCTCTCAGGGAGCAGATCACTACGAAATCAATGCTGATGCTTGCGTAGACTGTGGAGCTTGTGCTGCACAATGTCCAACAGGAGCTATCTCTGCTGAATAATTCAGATATGGCTGCCTGGCAGCCAACATAGCCCAGTAAGTATATAGGCAAAAAAGTGGGACGGATCAGATATAATGTCTGATCCGTCCCCTTTTTTGCAGCATAAACTTGTCCTAAAAAATCATGTTATACTCCATCTTTTGTTCACTTCATGCTATCCTTCCAGCAATTTTCTCAACTTTCCAACCGGTGATATCTTGACACTCTCGCGTCTGATCTGCTGCTGCTGTCTGATCAGGCTGTCCAGCTTGCGGTAATGTTCTTCTTCTTTCTGCTCTTTTAGATGAAACAACGTTTCCATCTCGCCAAGTACATTCTTTGTAACTGTATGACTGACTTCCTGCGCAAGCTTCGTATTATTCTCCACGATAACTTTCTGAAGTGCCTCCCCGATAAAGCTCTGAACTTGCAAAAACTTGTCCGTATCCACCACTTCCGGCTGTGCCTTGACAAGCTGTCCTTCTGTCTGACTCATTCTGCTGTTCTCCCTTGCTTCCATCTCTGCCAGCTTTTTCTTCTTCTGTTCCCGCGCTTTCTTTAATTCTGGTATGACGGTCTTTAACTCTCTCAACTGCATGCTCTGCTCTTTGAGATCCTTAATGCAGTGAAATAAACGGATGTCATCTTCTGTATAGTAACGGTGCCCCATCTCTGTCCTGCCGATCGGAAGGTCAAGTTCTTCCTCCCAGTATCTCAGCACATGTGCCTCCACCCCGACTCTCTTCGCAGCTTCTGAAATCATATAGTGAACTTCGCCCATAAAAATAACCTCCAATATGTAATAACCTATAAAGATTATAACATATTGAAGGTCTGTTCTTTTGCTCTTTCCATCGCAAGTTTCGCCATTATTCCTGCTTTCTCGTCGCATTAGCAAACTTCGTATAATTTGGAAGCCATGCAAGATTCACAGTTCCGATCGGACCGTTTCTCTGTTTCGCAATGATAATCTCTGCAATGTTCTTCATATCTGTATCTTTGTTATAATAATCATCACGGTAAATAAACATCACCACGTCGGCATCCTGCTCGATCGCACCAGATTCTCGAAGGTCTGACATCATCGGACGATGATCCGGCCTCTGCTCTACGGCACGGCTCAGCTGAGAAAGTGCAATAACCGGTACATTCAGCTCTCTGGCAAGTCCTTTCAATGATCTGGAAATATCCGAGATCTCCTGCTGTCTGGATTCTGCACGTCCGCCTACACGTCCGGTCATCAACTGCAAATAGTCGATGATGATCAGGTCTAACCCTTGCTCCAACTTAAACTTTCTGCACTTAGAGCGGAGTTCTGAAATAGAGATTCCCGGCGTATCATCAATGATCATCTTAGACTTTCCAATCACTCCAGCTCCTTCGATCAGCTTCTCCCAATCGGAATCCTTCAGATTACCGGTACGGAGCAGCTGTGCATCTACCTGAGACTCCAAAGAAAACAGACGGTTCACCAACTGTTCCTTGGACATCTCAAGACTGAAGATTGCCACCGTCTTATTGCTGCGAAATGCCACATGCTGTGCGATATTAAGCACGAACGCTGTCTTTCCCATAGACGGTCTCGCTGCCACGAGGATCAGATCAGACGGCTGCAGGCCGGATGTTTTATAATCAAGATCAATGAACCCTGTCGGAATTCCGGTGACAGTTCCCTTCGTCTTGGAAGACTTCTCGATCTTATCTAACGCATTTAACACGACCTGCTTGATCGGAACATAGTCTCCGGTATTTCTCTTCTGTACAAGCTCAAATACTCTCTTCTCCGTCGTCTCAAGCACCGCCTCCAGCGAATCCCGACCGAGATAACACATGTTCTCAATCTCCTCATTCAGCTTGATCAGTTTCCGCAGCATCGATTTTTCCATGACGATCTCTGCATAATATTTTACATTCGCAGAAGTCGGAACTGCTGTCAGAAGATCTCTTGCAAATTCAAGGCTGGTGATTTCCGGCGGAACATCCTTTTCTTTCAGACGCTCCTGAAGGGTGATCAGATCGACCGGCTTCCCTTCATTGAAAAGTTCCACCATAGCCTCAAACAGAATGCCATATGCCGTCTGGTAAAAATCCTCCCGGCTGACGATTTCTGCCGCTGTCATGATCGCATCCTTGTCCATCAGCATTGCACCGACAACGGATTGCTCCGCCTCGAGGCTGTGCGGAAGGACTCTCTTGATCAATGCCTCTTCCATGCGTTCCACCTACGCTTCTGTGACAACGACTTTCAGATCTGCTGTCACCTTTGTGTGAAGTTTCACCTGAACGATATGTGTTCCCAATGTCTTGATTGCTTCTTTTAACTGAATTTTCTTCTTGTCAATATCATATCCCATTTGCTCTTTGACTGCATGTGCCACTTCTTTGGAAGAAACAGATCCGAAAGTTCTGCCGCCTTCTCCAACTTTGATCTGCAGTGTCACTTTTCCTGCTGCAATCTTCTCTGCGAGTGCTTTGGCAGCCTCTAACTGCTCCTGCGCAATCTTTTCTTCGTTCGCTTTCTGAAGCTTCAGGTCATTTAAATTCTTTCCAGTTGCTTCGAGACCTAATTTCTTCGGCAGGATAAAGTTTCTTGCGTACCCGTCATTGACGTTTACGATCTCTCCCTTTTTCCCAAGTGCCTTTACATCTTCTAATAAAATTACTTTCATTATATATCTCCTCCTTCTATCATCTCGTCCAGTGTGCCTTTGATCATCCCAATGACTTCCTCGACTTCCATATCGGAAAACTGTGCTCCTGCTACGTTGATATGGCCGCCTCCGCCGAGACGTTCTGCGATCACCTGAACATTTACCTCATCAATGGCGCGGGCGCTCAAATACACCTTCCCATTGTATGCTGTCAATACAAACGACGCACGGATCCCCGCAATGTTGAGCAGCTCATTCGCCGCCTGGGCTCCGACGATCGTCGGACTTTCAATTCCTTTGCCCGGACACTCCGCAATAGCAAATTCACCTCTGTATACCTCTGCTCTGCGCACCGTCTCCGCCTTTGCACGATACGAATCCATATCATCCCGGAACATCTTTCTCACCCGGGTGATATCTGCACCACAGCGCCTCAAAAATGCTGCCGCCTCAAAGGTTCTGACACCGGTCCGGCTCACAAAGTTATTTGTATCGATCATGATTCCCGCATACATACAGTCTGCTTCCACCGCCTTGATCCGGATATCATCCGCAATGTACTGCAGCACTTCTGCGACCATCTCACAGGTGGAAGATGCATACGGTTCAATATAAGATAATACTGCATTATCAATGCTGTTGCTTCCCTGCCGGTGATGATCGAGCACGACGATCGTCTTTGTCATGCCAAGCAGTTCCTCACACTCTGTCAGTTCCGGCTTATTTGTGTCGACTACAACAACCATCGTATTTTCCGTTACCACATCCTCCACCTGAGAGGAAGTAAGAAACAGATCTTCATCGTATGCCGCATTATCCCGGATACGCTCATACAGCGGTCTGACAGAACTTGTGATATCGTTGATCACGATATGTACTTTCTTCTCCATAATTGTAGCTGCACGATAAATACCGATTGTCGCTCCAAAAGAATCTACATCCCCGATCTTATGTCCCATGACAATGACTTTGTCCTTCGCGGCAATAAACTCCCGCAAAGCCTCTGCCTTGACTCGCGCCTTCACACGCGTATTCTTTGCCACCTGTTCGCGCTTTCCGCCAAAATACGTAATATTGTTCGCATCCTTTACAACCGCCTGGTCACCTCCTCTTGCAAGTGCAAGATCGATTGCCACCCGGGCATAGTTGTAACTCTGTGCATAAGTGTCGGTACTCATCCCAAGACCGATACTGAGTGTCGCCGGCATCTCATTTCCAATGCTAATGCCCTTGACCTCCTCTAACAATGCAAACTTATCTTCTTTCAACTGTTGGAAATACTTTTTCTTAATCACGATAAAGTATTTATCCTTCTCCATTTTCTTGACGATCCCGTCAATCTTTGCAATATACTGATTAATCTTCCGGTCGATCAACGCTACCAAAAGTGACTGTCTGACTTCCTCAACACTCTCGATGACTTCATCAAAGTTGTCAATATAGATCAGACCTGCTACCATCTTCTGTGCATCATTTTCGCGAATGTACTTATTCAGTTCTGTGACATCCTTCAGGTAGATTGCAATAAAGTATTCCTTCTCCTTGGGAAGCTGCAAAAGTTCCTCTGTCTCACTAAATCCTTCCACAGATACTTTGTGCATAGCTACTGAATATTCCTTCTCCTTGTAAATAACATTCAGCTGCACCTGCTCAGATTCCGCTTTTGGAAATACGCCCCGGTTCAGTTCCGGGATGACCTTATTAATATACTTCTCTGCCTTGTCGCCCTGCCCCGTCACTACTTTGAAACTGTCATTCATCCATATAATCTGCCCATCATCCATCAGAAGTGCATACGGAATGGAAAGTTCCTTCAGCAGTGTATTCTGAACAACACCATACTGTGCTGCGAACTGTACCAGGTCTGCCATGATCAGCGACTTACTGTACATATAGAGCACACCTACTCCGATTCCATACACTGTCACAATGATTGCCATCATGATTCCTGCCTGACTGCTCGTAAAAAAGATCCAGATGGTCATCGCTACGAGCAGGATCAGCATAAAGATCGGCCACTGCATGTAAAAGCGGAGCTGTCCTTTTAATCGAATATCCTTCTTCATATTTTAACCCTCAATAGAACTAAAGTTACCGTTAAATTATACCACTTTTCCCCCCGATATGGAAGTACCAATCCTTGGACAGACAATCTGCTTCCTAAAATGCTCGAACCAAAAAAAGAGAGAATCCAATCCCTCTGTAACCAGAGCTTGTCTTCTCTCTTTCTCTCTATGAGATTCTCATATATTTTTATGCTTCATATCCGTTTGGATTGTTTGACTGCCATCTCCATGAGTCTTCGCACATCTCATCGAGTCCTCTCTCAGCTTCCCATCCAAGTTCTTCTTTTGCTTTTGCAGGGTCTGCGTAGCAAGTTGCAATATCTCCGGCTCTACGCGGTTTGATCTCATATTTAATCTCTTTTCCGCATGCTTTGCTGAATGCTTTTACCATATCCAGAACAGAATATCCATTTCCTGTTCCAAGGTTGTAGATGCATACACCGGCTTTCTCTTCAATCTTCTTCAATGCTTTCACATGACCAAGTGCAAGGTCTACGACATGGATATAATCGCGCACACCTGTTCCGTCATGTGTATCATAGTCATCTCCGAATACTCCGAGACACTCTAACTTCCCAACTGCCACCTGTGTAATATAAGGCATTAAGTTATTCGGGATTCCTTTCGGGTTTTCTCCGATTGTTCCGCTCTTATGTGCTCCTACCGGATTAAAGTAACGGAGTAATACGACATTCCATTCCGGATCTGCTGTATGTAAATCTGTGAGGATCTGCTCTAACATTGACTTCGACCAGCCGTATGGGTTTGTACACTGTCCTTTCGGGCATTCTTCTGTGATCGGTACAAATGCCGGATCTCCATATACTGTTGCAGAAGAACTGAAGATAATGTTCTTCACTCCCGCATTTCTCATTGCATCGCAGAGTACCAGTGTTCCTGCAATGTTGTTGTCATAATACTCTAATGGTTTTACAACAGATTCTCCAACTGCTTTTAATCCTGCGAAATGAATGACTGCATCGATATCTTCTTTCTCAAATATATTCTTTAACGCCTCTGCATCGCGGATATCTGCCTCATAAAATGGGATTGGTTTTCCGACGATCTTCTCAACACGTTTTAAAGATTCCTTGCTGGAATTACATAAGTTATCTAATACAACAACGTCATATCCTGCATTCACTAATTCGATGCATGTATGGCTTCCGATATATCCGGCTCCGCCTGTTACTAAAATTGCCATGTTCGTATCCTCCTGTTTTTTTACGATTTGTAGGGTAACATGAGAAATCTCTCTCTTCTTCTATTATAATACCGTACTGCGGGCAGTACAACTATTTTTTATATTTTTTGTTTTAAAACATTTTTTCTGTTTTAAACTTATTTCTCACAAATTCTTTCAAATCTTCTCTACGGATTTCCCACACACTCTCAAGAAACATTCTTACTTAAACATTATATTTCCTGATGATCTCCTGCATGATATCCCATTTTGCTTCCATATCTTCCACAAGCTTAAACTGTGTACGGCAGCGGTCAAGATTGTGATGTTCTCTGTGGATCTTAAAGTAATGATCTCCTTCAAGATAATCTGTTAAGAAACGCATACCACATTCAAATGTCATAACCTTTGCTCCCATTGGCATCAACTCGATCTCTTTCTTTGTAAGTTTTCCGCCACATCCTTCGATGTATCCTTTCGCATACAGATCAAATAATTCCATATCGCAGGACACTTTGCTCAGATCGATTTCATCTTCTGCTCCTGTACTTGCTCCAAAACGGATAGAATCCCCAAAGTCATTCATTGCAAGTCCCGGCATAACTGTATCAAGGTCGATCACACAGATTCCTTTTCCAGTCTTATCGTCAATCATAATGTTATTTAATTTTGTATCATTGTGTGTCACACGAAGTGGAAGTTCTCCTGCCGCAAGCATATCTCCAAATACGTTAGCTACATCTTCATGTGCCAGAACAAAATCAATCTCTTTCTGAACAGAAGCTGCACGTCCGCACACATCTGCTTCCACTGCTTTTTTGAACACTTCAAAACGTGCCTTTGTATCATGGAATCCTTTGATCGTCTCGTGAAGAGTCTCTGCCGGATAGTCTGCAAGCAATCTCTGGAAGTTACCGAAAGATACTGCGCTCTGATAGAAATCATCTGGTTTTTCTACCTGGTCATAGCTGGTAGCTCCATCGATGAATTTGTAGCATCTCCAATAGTCCCCTTGAGAATCCACATAGTACGGTCTGTTTGCAACTGTGCGAATGATATTTAATGTCTCTCTCTCCGGATCTCCACCGTTTTCAATGATCTTCTTACGAAGGTAAGAAGTAACACCGAGTACGTTCTCCATCAATTCTTCCGGCTGTGTAAAGATTTCTTTGTTCATGCGCTGTAAGATTACACGCAGAAGTCCCATACCTGAGATATCGAATGTCAGAAGGAATGTATCATTGATATGTCCACTTCCATATGGACGCTCATCAATCAGAACCCCTTCAAATCTAAAATTTGCAATTGCTTCGTCTTTTTGTCTGTTTGATACCATTCCCATGATCTTACTCTTCTCCCCACAATTTTTCCGGATATAATCCATTTTCTTTCATCTGTTTGATCGCAGCTACTACGACTGGCTTATCTTCTTTATAAGTTACTCCATACCATTTATCTGCAGATGTCAGTACGGATACAGTTGCGCGGTCTTCTTCCAGCAGATTGCTGACAACTGTCGGAAGGAAGTATTCACATTTCAGAGGGTTCGTCTTTAATCCTTCCTCTAAGAAAGAAGCAAATCCATTTTTGATCTCCTGCAGAATGCTTGCTGTGAATCCCCACATATTCATAGACACAATGCTTCCCTTCGGAAGATCTGTCCAGGTTGCTCCCTCATCTTCTGTATAGGCAGCACCGTCACCTTTTTTCTCGATTCTTGTCCGCTCTTCTACTTTTACAAGCTCGCCTGCCTCATTTGTCGTACATACCCCGCGGGCTACATGTCCGTTCTCTGTCAATGTATTTTCCAGCTGATATCCGACCATTGTATAACGGAACTTGTCATCGTCCTCATGAGTAGAAAGGAAGTCATAGATTTTCTGGAAGGCATCTCTTCCATAGTAGTCATCTGCATTGATTACCGCAAATGGTCCGTCCACTTCATCGATACAGCTTAATACGGCATGTGCAGTTCCCCAAGGTTTCACACGTCCTTCCGGCACTTCAAATCCTTCCGGAATGTTGTGAAGATCCTGGAATACATAAGCAACATCCATCACTTCTTCCATACGTTTTCCGACTGCTTCTTTAAAATCTGCCTCATTTTCTTTTTTGATGATAAATACGACTTTCTCAAATCCTGCTCTCTTTGCATCGAAGATAGAGAAATCCATAATAATATGTCCCTGCTCATCTACTGGGTCAATCTGTTTTAATCCGCCGTAACGACTTCCCATTCCGGCTGCCATAATTACTAATACTGGTTTTTTCATTTTGAACTACCTCCTGTTCATCTATCACTTCTGTTTTGTATTATCTACTATTCTACCTGATGTTTTTTAAAAAATCTTTAGTCAATTTCTTTCTATGTTTGCACAATCGTCTCCTTTCAAGGTCTATGCCTTTCTTTCCTTTTATATAATCTTCTTACATTAATATAACTCATATTTTTAAAAAAAGGAATGCAGTTCCTCCAAAAAAAATATGCCGGAATCCGTTCTTAGATTCCAGCATATTCTCTTCTATTTGTATCTGTGGTTATATACGAACAAAAGTGTCAGAAGTCCGATCAATCCGATGACCTCCATCGCAAGTCCGGATACAGAAATATGTCTCTGACCAACGATGATCATAGCAAGGAAAATAACAAATGCAACACACATGATAATATTTCTTACTGTACTACTATTCATTGCCAGTCCCTCCTAACCTTTCAGTCCGCCGAGAGTCATACCCTCTGTCAGACGTTTCTGTACCATGATGTATAAGATCAATGTCGGCAGCATAACAATCACAAGTCCGGCATACATAATACCGTAGTTGGTAGCTGTCTTTTCCACTGCCATCAGATTTTTCAGTCCCATCGCCAGCGTATCATTTCCATCCATCAATGTATAGGCAATGATATACTCATTCCAGAATGATAAGAAGTTAAATAAAATTACTGTGATGATACTTGGTTTTGCCATCGGCACCATGATCTTTGTCATCGTCTTAAAGTATCCGCATCCGTCAATATATGCCGCTTCCTCAAATCCTTTCGGTAATGTCCGGAAATATCCGCTCAAAAGATACACTGTAAATGGCAGTGCACTCGATGCATAGACAAGCGCCAGGATAAACCTGTTATTCAGGAAGAAATCTACCCCGAGCAATTTATTTGCATCACTGAGCATCAGGAAGATCGGTACTACAATGTAACTGATGTTGACGAAAAGTCCTGCCATAAATGCAATGTTCAGAATCTTTTTCCCTCTGAAGTTAAATCTTGACAGTGCATAAGATGCCGGAAGTGCAAGAAGTAACAGGAGGATCAATGCTGTTGCAGTAACGATCACAGAATTTAAGAAAAACGTTCCCATGTTCGCATCGCGGAATGCCACAACAAAGTTCTGTACAAAAAATTCTTTCGGAAGTGCCCACGGACTTACATCTCCCCCGATAAACTCTGAGTTCTTCTTCAAACTTGCCATGAATACCCATGCTACCGGAATAATGATAGAAATTGCCAGTGCAAGAAGAGCTACATAGATGAACAGCTTATAAATATAACTGCTTGGTTTTTTATGTTTATTAATTTTTTCCATATCTGCTCTCCTTTCCTAAAATTCATAAACTTCTCTGTCTGTGATCTTATTTACAATTCCTGCCAGAATAAATGAGAACAGGAAGATCACAACACCGATCGCCATACCATATCCATAAGAACCGTTTGTATATGCCTGCTTATACATATAGTTCAGCGCCACTTCTGTATTTCCATTCGGTCCTCCGTTTGTCATAATTTGGACAAATAGGAAGCTTAAGTTGATCGTACTGATGATGTAGAATGTCAATGTAGTACGAATATTGCTCCAGATCAGAGGGAATGTAATCTTGAAAAACATCTGGATCTCTGTCGCTCCATCCAGAGATGCCGCCTCATAATAATCCGGTGGAATTGCTGCCATACTTGCCATATACATTACCATGTAGTATCCAATTGCCTGCCAGATCAGCGCAAAGATTACAGAATAGATCACAATATTCGGCTCTGCCATCCACTGACGTGCCAGTCCATCAAGATGAATCGCTTTCAGGAATGTATTGAGAAGACCTGTACTCGGGTTATAAATCGCTCCAAAGATACCCGCAATAACAACGATGGATAAAATATTCGGAATGTAAAAAATAACACGGAAAAAGTTCTTTCCCTTAAAAGTTCCTCTGTTTAACAATGCTGCAAATAATACAGCAAGAATGATCGTGCAGATCATTACTAACACAATAATCAATATTGTATTCTGCATTGCCTGAAGGAAATTCTTATCCCCCAGCAGTGTTTTAAAGTTCTCCAGTCCTATGAATGTCTGTTTGTTCGTAATTCCTCCCATGCGGTATAAGGACATCCGAAATACATTGATTGTAGGAATGAAAATAAAGAGAACCATCAAGATTACTGCCGGTGCCAGACATGCAAAGACAAATCTTCTTTCTGATCGTTTTCTGTTCATAAGCTTATCTTTCTCCTTAAAAAACGGTGAGCCCTGATAACTCACCGTTCTGACTAACTATAACTTATCTGGATAATTATTCTACGTTTTCTAATAATTTCTCCCATGCATCTACCAGTTGTTTCTGGTACTGATCTGCTGTCATCTCTCCTGTATTCAGAGCATCGATTGCACCATAAACTGTTGCTTTCATATCAAATCCATCAATTGGTTTTGTTGTAGCCCATGTACCTGCAACTGCTTCGTATCCGTCAGAAGATGCCAGTGTATAAGTATCTTTGATTGTTCCATCTTCCAGCTTGTCTGATGCACCAAGAACCGGTGATACGATTGGAGCTGCTGATTCTTCATTTGTCTCTTTGTTCACTACTTTGTTGTTGAGCATTAAATCAACAACTGTATCAGAGTACATGAATTTTACAAATTCTTTTGCAAGATCCATATTTTCTGCATCTGCAGGAATCCACATCTGCTCTGTGAATGTGTAGATGTAGTTATCTTCATCTGCATTGAACTTCGGAGGTGCCATCATTCCCCAGTTGAATCCTTCCGGAGTAGAGTTTGCCATCTCCCCGATTACCCAGTTACCATTTGGCATAAATAATGCTTTTCCGTCGATCACGTTCTGCTGATTGATCTTGAATCCACCGTCTGAGTTTGCATTTGCAACTGTATCTGCCTGGATATAATCTGGGGAAGCAAGTTTTGCGATTGTATCAACAACTTTCTTTCCTTCTTCAGATGTCCATGTCTTTTCATCGTAGTTTACAGCTTTGTTGTAGAAATCAATTCCACCTGCCTGTGCTAACATCTGATACATTGTTGCGTCGAAGTATCCTGATTGTGGATATGTAAATAAAGAAATTCCGTCAGCTTTTGCTTTGTCTCCAAGTGCAAAGAACTCATCCCATGTTGTCGGAAGGTCGTATTTCTTATTTGCTCCTTCAAATAAGTCTTTGTTATACCATAATCCTGTTGGTGTATAAATGATCGGAGCAAGGTAAACTTTTCCGTCACCGTATGGCTGTGCCGCAGCATTCTCTGTAATACCACCTACTAATTTACCTTTTAACTCATCATCAAATACGTCTGAGATGTCAGCGATTGCTTTTTCTTTTAACATGGTCTCTACGAATCCGCTCTCCTGACCTAAGTTGTAATATACAACATCTGGAACATTTCCGTTCTTAAAGTCTTTCTGCAAATCTTTATCAAGCTCAGAAGAAAGGTGTAATTCTACGTCTACATCTTTGTGTTCTTCCTCAAATGCTTTTTCGATATTTTTCCAGATCTCAGCTCCATTTCCACCTTCAAATGCAGCAAATTTCAGGACTGTCTTTCCATCTTCTTTCTTGCCTTCTGCTTTTTCCTCTTTACTTCCGCATCCTGCAAGCATAGTAGCAGCCATTGCAACTGTAAGTAAAAGCGCTGTTACTTTTTTCATTTTCATAACCGAACTCCTCCTTTTGTTTATTTCGTTCACTTTATACACTATATTCTACACTACATCCGTCATTTTTTCTATATTAATGTTGTTCTCATTTTTATGTATATTGCTCTCAAAGCTAAAAATATGAAATTAATAAAAAACTCTTCCTTGCTTTTCTTTTTCCCAGTGTTTATGATTGTATCAAAAGCTGCCTGCATTGGTAACCGAAAAATATGTAATAATATGAAAGGAAAAAATGATGAAACAACCAAACATTTTACTTCTTATGTGTGACCAGTTTCGTGGAGACTGTCTTTCCTATGCCGGACATCCGGACGTCAAGACACCTTACCTTGACACGCTCGCTTCTGATGGTGCCTTTTTTGACCGCGCCTATTCCTCCTGTCCAAGCTGTATCCCTGCAAGAGCTGCGCTTTTTACCGGGAAAAGTCAAGAGCACCACGGACGTGTCGGATATGAGGATGGTATCGACTGGAACTACGATCACATGCTCGCAGAAGAGTTCAGTACACACGGATACCAGACACAGTGTGTTGGAAAGATGCATGTACATCCGGTGAGAAAACATTGCGGGTTCCAAGGACTGCGTCTGCACGATGGCTATCTTGGATATTACCGGGATGCCTCCATTCCGCATTTTCAGCACCAGACGGTGACTGATGACTATCTTTATGATTTAAAAAACGCTCTCGGATCCCATGCGGATTTCAATGCCAGCGGACCGGAATGCAACTCCTGGGTGACCCACCCGTGGATCTATGAAGAACGGCTGCATCCGACAAACTGGGTGACGGAAGAAAGTATCCGCTTCTTAGAAACACGTGATCGCACCAGACCATTTTTCCTGATGAGCTCCTATGTCCGTCCGCACCAGCCTTTTGATGCGCCGGCATCCTACTTCGATCTGTACAAAGACAAAGAACTTAGGGCACCTGCCTGCGGCGACTGGGATGACACCGCAAGTACCGAACAGTTCGGATATAGGAAAGACTCTATCTACGGCTGCAACGATGCCGAACAGCAACACAATGCAATGGCGGGATACTATGCCTGCATCACACATGTCGACCACCAGATCGGACGGCTTCTCTCTGCACTGATGGAAAGCGGAGAATATGACAACACTGTGATTCTCTTCTTGTCCGATCACGGGGAACTACTCTTTGATCATCACCTGTACCGAAAAGTATTTGCCTACGAAGGAAGCACACATATCCCACTTCTGTTCCACGTCGGCAAAAATGTATGCCCTTCCAAACCGATTCGCAGCAATACGATCACAGAACTGCGCGATATCCTTCCAACACTCCTCGATTTTGCAGGTATCCCGGTTCCAGAGGGTGTGGACGGCTTCTCTCTGATGCCAGAGATTGTCGGAAAGCCGAAAGAAGAGCAAAACAACCGCGAGTATCTGCACGGAGAACACAGCTTCCACTCCGGTCTGTCCAGTCATTTTATCGTGACGGAGACTGATAAATATATTTGGTACAGCGAGAAAAACACTGAACAGTACTTTGATCTGAGAAAAGATCCGCGGGAAGAACACAATGCAATCGCCGATGAAGCATATCAGGCTCGGATCGCCTATCTTCGCGCTCTTCTGATTCAAGAACTCGATGGCCGCGAAGAGGGGTACAGCGACGGAGTCTCACTCCAAAGCGGCTGTACACCGGTCGCAAATTTATCTCATATTCTATAAGAATTCAGCTGGAAATCTTGATTTCCAGCTGTGTTCTGCTACTTTTAAAAAATAATCACAGAGTCTTTCAAAGTGTCTGTGCAATCCTGAACAATGTCGGATATGCCTCCATCAGAAATTCTCTGTGACCACACCACTCTTCTGTGAGATAGGTTCCATTCTGTCTCTTGCAGCCACCGCGGCAGATTTTCCAGAATGGACATGTCTCACAGATTTTTTTTATCTGTCTTTCTTCCTGAATAAAGTTTTTCATCGCTTCACTATATAAAAGTTCCTGAAGTGTCTGATCTTGCAGATTTCCGCAGCAATACTGATCCAACACATAAAAATCACACGGATATACACTGCCGTCTGCCTCCACCACAAGCTGCGCTGTACAGAATCCAAGCATTCCACACTGTTGCGGAGGGCGATCAGACAACATCAACAGCAAATTATCAAACAGAGTCACACTCATGTAATCTCCATGCACATAATCATCCAGCCAGAGCCGATAGAACCGCTTATAAAATTCGGCGTACTGTTCTGGCTTTAGTTCCTGATCATTTCCAGTCACTGCGCTCTGTTGCTGTTCTGGAAATTCTCCAAGACACGGAATACACTGCACATAAGAAAATCCCTGATCTTTCAAGAAATGATAATATGCTTCCGGATGCGCCGCAAGCCGTGGTGTCAGTACAGTAAGAATATTATATGCCACTTCATATTGTTCCAGCAGCCGGATTCCCTGCATGATCTGCGCATACATTCCCTTTCCCTCTTGATCTACCCGAAAACGGTTTGTGTTAGACTCATACCCGTCCAACGAAACACCCACGAGAAAGTCTTCTTCTCGAAAGAACCGTGCCCACGACTCATCCATCTGCGTACCATTTGTCTGAATGGCATATCGTACTGTGCGTGCCCCCTTTTTTTCACGGATATACTCTGTAAATTGTCTATAATACTCCAGCCCGGCAAGGGTGGGCTCCCCACCTTGAAATGCGAATGTAATCTGTGCATCTTCCTCCGTTTCTGCAATGGCACGGTCAATCAATTTCCGCATGATTTCCGGCTTCATTTTCCCACTGCATGGACGTTCTCTCCTATTACTGATGTCCTCATAGAAGCAGTACGGACACTTCAAATTGCATAGGGATGATGCAGGTTTTACTAAAAATGAAAGATAGTTCATAATGTTTTCTCCTCCTCATTACACGGATTATACTATCTGACAGCAAGCTTGTAAATGACACCGATTCGTTTATTGCTTTTTTCAACAAACATCTATATAATAAACCCAAAGGAGACCTATTATGAGTAATCAAAATTATCGCCTGGAAGAGAAAAATTCCAAAAAAATCGATGTCCATCTGCTCTATATCACAGAAGCAAAATATGAGCAGGACTGGCACAGCCTTGCACATACGCATCATTTTACCGAATTGTTTTTTATTACCCACGGAACCGGAAAATTTACAATTGAGAACGAGTGTTTCCCGGTCAAAGAAAATGATCTGATCATTGTCAATCCGAATGTTTCCCACACAGAATCAGGCGGAACCGGCACTCCTCTTGAATACATTGTCCTTGGGATCAACGGACTGCAATTTACGGACAAGGACGAATTTACTAATTATACGATTCATAATTTCTTTCACTACCGCGAGGAGCTCCATTTTTACCTGAAAATGCTGCTCAAAGAGGTGCGGAAAAAAGAAGAAAATTTTGAATCCATCTGCCAGAATCTTCTGGAGCTGATCATCTGGAATATCACTCGTCAGACACAGACAACACTGTCCGTTGCTCCGACTAAGAAGATCACAAAGGAATGTCGGTTCATCGAACAGTATCTGGATGAACATTTCAAAGAAGATATCACACTTCAGACACTCAGTGACCTGACGTATCTGAACAAATATTATCTGGTACATGCATTTAAAAATTATAAAGGAGTTTCCCCGATCAACTACCTGATTGAGAAGCGGATTTCTGAGGCAAAACATCTGCTTGGCACTACCAATTTCCCAATTGCAAAGATTGCTTCCGTCGTCGGTTTTTCCTCTCAATCCTACTTTTCGCAAGTATTTCGAAAAGAAACCGGGCTTTCTCCGAACAAATACCGCAAGAGTATGGACTCACAAAATGAGGCAGGAGGTTTAATATGATGTACAAAGGAACACTTCTGACGGACACCATATCCATCCACGAAGTATTCACCATCCATTATTTTGAATATATGAGCGATTTCTCTTTCGCCGGAGAGTCCCACAATTTCTGGGAGTTTGTCTTCGTTGACAAAGGTGAGATTGATATTTATATGGAAAGTATCCATGCACGTTTAAAAAAAGGGGAGGTCGCCTTTCACAAACCAAATGAATTTCACAGACTACAGGCGACCGGAAGCTCTGCCCCGAACCTTGTCGTTATCTCTTTCGAATGCAGTGATGCAGTGATGCAGTTTTTTGAAGGAAAGATCTTCTCTCTCGATGAAACCGAAAAGATTCTGCTCGGTGAGATCGTCAAAGAGGCGAAGACACTGTTCAACTGTCGGCTGGATGACCCTTACCTTACCGAAATGACAAAATGCGAGCAGCCTCCGTTTGGTGCAGAACAATTTATCCGGATTCATCTGGAGCATTTTCTGCTCCATCTGCTTCGTCGCAAACAGGATAGTCCTTCTTCGACTCCAAAAGTGATCGCCTCCAAGGGCAATTCAGAAGTGTTTAACCGCGTGCTCGCCTACATGGAAAAAAATCTCTGCCTTCACCTGACGATCGAGCAGATTTGCCGTGACAATATGATTGGCCGCTCGCAGCTGCAAAAGATTTTCCAACAGAAGACCGGACTTGGTGTGATTGAATATTTTTCCAATATGAAAATCGATGCTGCAAAGCAAATGATGCGTACAGATTTAATGAATTTCACACAGATTGCCGAGAAACTGGGCTATTCTTCCATCCACTATTTTTCAAGGCAGTTCAAGAAAATCACCGGCATGACACCGTCCGAATATGTCTCGTCTATCAAAGCACTTTCAGAAGTCTAAGCATGAGGCTTTGAATAAAACTTAGTAAAAATCACAAAACTTCTTATATAGAAAAAAACCTCCGCAGGTCAGCTGTCATATGCTTTCCCCCGGAGGTTTTTTCTATTAAAGATTTTACTAGATTTCGTACCAGATAATTTCATTTGCATCCAGATGAAGATCGAAACTGCTTCCATCTCCTCTGTATACTGTTGTATCCTGTGGCTCATAAGTATTATTTACTACACAGTATTTTCCATTCTTCACATATGCGTGCACTTCCACGTTGAAGTTTGTGCTGAACCATTTGTGAAGGTTTCCTTCGTCATGTGCAGACCAAAGGATGGAACGATACAGAAGACGGCTGTTCTCGAAACTGTATGGAAGCCCGCTGATGTAAACACAACGTCCTGCTCCAAAGTCATTGACTGCCATCTGCACTTCTTTGTCAATCTGTCTTAATACTGTTGTTCCGTCTAGTGCAAAAATATTTTTCTGACCTTCCCCAAAGTCGATGTCCTTTGTGCAGTCCTCTTTGATGAAGTGGTCATGTTCTTCCCAATTGTATTTATCTGTATTTAAGTTAAATCCATTTTCTTTTTCTACACCGAGTGCGCTTGCAAGCTGGAAGTAACGTCCTTCCCACTGATAAGCTGTCGGCTCACCAACACCGATAAATCCACCGCCATTGTAGATGAATTTCTTCACTGCTGTCACGATCTCTTCATCCGCCCATGCAGCTCCACCACTGTGTGCAGTGTAAGCTCCTCCGACATTAATGATAACATCGATATCGTCAAGGACTGCCGGATTCGTCTTAATATCATCAAAGCTGATAAAACGCACATCAAACGGCGCTCCGGAAAGCGTCTCCACAATTCCTGCGTAAGAGTAGTTCTGCTTCTGATATAAAGCATGATGTACCATGTGATTTCCCCATGCTCTCATCTTACCCCAGCTGTTGAGTACTGCAACAGTCTTCACGCAATATGGTGTTGTTCCTTTGATATTCTCATATAATGTACGGAATTCTTTACATACACTTTCTACATAATCGATAAATTCCGGAAATTCCAGTGCAAGCTTTAAGTAACCGCCGTATCCGATTCGATCGATCGGTTTTCTAAGGATTGCACGTCTTGCTGTTACCCAGTTCACCTTCGCCTCTTTGACCGGATCTCCGCCTTCGTGGAAAGTATCTGGGAAGAAATATGGGAGGAAACGTCCCTCAGTATATTTCACATTTGGAATATCGCTGATCAGACGGAGCGTAGAACCATTTCCAACACTTCCTACAACTGCATCCAGTCCGATGGATTTGAATTCGTCCATAAACGGCTCCATACCGATCCAGTGGTCTCCTAAGAACATCATTGCTTCTTTTCCCATCTCGTGCGTGATATCCACCATCTCTTTGGCAAGTTTTGCAACTTCTCTTCTCTGAAATGCCTGGAAATCCTTGAATTCTTTTGACGGAATCCGGTACTGATTGTTCATATATCCCTGATCAATAATATACTCTGGTCTGAATTTGTATCCCACTTCCTTCTCGAACTGCTCTAAAATATACGGGCTGACAGATGCAGAATATCCGTACCAGTCTACATATTTTTCTCTTGCCAGTTCATCGAAGATCAGTGTGAACTGATGGAAGAATGTTGTATATCGAATGACATCTACATGTGGATTGTCCTCGATAAATTTGCGGAGACGTTTCATGGAAAATTCTTTTGTCTTAGGCTGACGCACATCAAAAGTAATCTGCTTCTCCACACCTTTCCAGTCATTAACAACTGCGTTGTACATATGTACCGGATCCCACATAATGTATGCAAGGAAGCTTACTGTGTAATCATGGAATGCCTTTGCTCCATGAATCGTCACATCACCAGTCTCTTCACTGTAAGACCAACTATCTGTCGGAACAATTTCCCCTGTAGTACGGTCGATTACTTCCCACCAGCGCTTAATGTCGTCATGAGAATTTACCTTCAGCATATCCGGATATAAATGATCCATCAAATGAATCGAAAGCTCTTCCTCCACTGCTGTATGGAAAGAAGTCATAATATACATCTGCTGAATCTCATCCGGGTTCGCCTTTGCCCACTCATTATCTTTTCTTGTTGTATAGTAAGTAGAATACACTTTTGCATCTACATCTCTTAATCCTTCCGGATAGTCTGTTCCATCACAGTCACGGATCGCATCTGCTCCCCAGCGCTCCAGTAATTCCAGTGTCTCTGGTACAACATCAACATCTGTCGGGATCGTTACCCTTCCTCTTGTGTTTTCATTACCCATAATGTTTCTCCTTTTCTAAAAAATTCGCATTTTTCTAAATCTAGTATAACTTCTTCTCATAAGCAAATCTACGCAAATCTTGTTTACAATATTATAAATATTGCTATATCCTTACATTTTAACAATTTTCTTCTCTTTTCCCATAATCCCCGGTCAAATCTCCACTCCAAAATACTCTCCTGCCAAAATACTTTTAAGTACTACCGCTGTCTTTTCCAGATTCATCCTGGAATTGTCTTTGTTTCCCATCTTTCTTATGGTAGAATAAATTACAGAAACAAGTGCCAAATCCACTGTAAAAATTGGGAGTTTCCAATGAATTTCTATCGAATAAAAAGACAGCCAGTTTTTCAAAAATCTGATCTACAGACTTTTGAAATCCCGACTGTCTTTTCTCTCTTTTCCCGAATCACATCGCCGCTAAGCAAGCAATTTACTCGAATAGAAATTCTACAAATGCTTTCGCATGTTCTCGATGTTCCGTGTAAGAAAATACTCCGATATACGCATCTTCATACCCGACTATTCCATATTCCTCTGCGAGTTTACTTTGGTTGGCAAGCATATAATTTTCTCCAACCTCCTCTGCATGTTCTTCGCAAAATTCACTTCCCATTAACTCTTCTACACTTAAAAAAACACCATCCTGATCGTATGTTGCAAATGTTTCTTTATCACAAACAAAAATATCCGCGGTTCTTGCCCCCATTACAACAGATAGCTTCATCGTACTGTTATATGTCGTCTGATTTCCTTCTCCGGTATAGACGGAAGTATCGATCGTGATAATCTGATTCTTGTCTTTGATTTTCAGTGCTTTCCGCAAATCTTGATTTAAATTTTCTGTACTCGGCGCAGAAGAATTGACGATTACCACATTTAATAGCTCTTCTTTCTGCAAGTTCTTGTACCAGTTTACCCCAAACACTCCGAGTGCAATCACTGCCACTGCCACCACAAGTACCCATTTGTAATAAGTGAAGAAATATTCGATTCGCTTCTTCCAGCTCATTGAAGCTACTTTTTCCCTCTCTAACTGCCACTTCTCTTTCCTTGTCAGATCAGACTCATGTTTCTTTTGCATCATTCATTTCCCTGCCTTATCTTATTTCAGAACATAATTCAAAGCAAGTTCGAATGTCTGTTTCATGCCGTCTTTGTGTGTTCTCTCATATCCATGTGAAGCATATACTCCTTGTCCGATCAATGCATATCTTACATCCTTACCAGATCTAAGCGCTGCTCCTGCGTCGGATCCATAAGATGGATAAATATCAACTGCATAATCGATTCCATGTTCCTTTGCCACTTCGATCAGCTCATTTGTCATTTCAAAATGATATGCTCCGGAACTGTCTTTTGCACAGATGGATACTTGTTTTTCCGTACATGCCAGATGATCCCCGACACATCCCATATCCACTGCCAGAAGATCTTCAATCTCCTCTGGGATTCCTGCTGACGCCCCATGTCCAATCTCTTCAAATGTCGTAAAGAACAGCTGTACATTTCTCTTCAGACATCCCGGATGCTCGCTCACATATTTTGCGATTCCAAGAAGAACTCCCGAAGAAGCCTTATCATCCAGAAAACGGCTCTTAATATATCCTTTTTCTGTCACTTGAAATCTTGGTTCTACCGCAAGAAAATCTCCGGCACAAATGCCCAATTTCTCTACGTCTTCCTTGGAAGTGACATCTTCATCAAGAACTACTTCCAGATTTGTAAATTTACGCTCTGCGTTGACATCTGGATTTACATGCACAGAAGCATTCTCAAGCTGGATTGTTCCCTCATACACCGCACCACTTCTTGTAATGACACGCACATTTTCTGTCTCAATATTATTTGGGTTCAATGTCCCATTGGAAATTGCAAGACGTCCATTCCCTTTAATATAATGTACAAATGCGCCTAACGTATCTACATGTGCAAGCATCATCAACGGATTCCCCTCTCCGCCAAGATTTGCAATTACACCGCCTTTTCTCAGCGTACGAACTTCAAACCCCATCGCCTGTATTGTATCTACAAGATATTTCTGTACATTGTAATGATAACCTGTCGGGCTGTCGATCCCGATCACTTTCTCAGTCTGTTCCACGATGTATTCGTGATATTCATGATTCTGATGTGCCATAATAAAATCCCTCCATTATTTTTACAATACAAGTATTATAACAAATGGGAAGAGCATTGACTAGAGTTGTTTGAAAATATCCTTCTATTCATTTTTACTTCCTCTATATGCTGGCAGACAAAAAAATATTCCAAACATTTAGAAACGCAGCTTTCTGTTCTACGCTTCCAAATTATTCGGAATATCTTTTTTATTTTTTAATATGACTTGCAACCATCATCGCAATCTTAAATGTAAGTGCATCATCAAACACACGCACATCCAACCCTGTCGATTTCTGAATCTTTTCCAAACGGTACACAAGTGTATTTCTGTGAATATATAATTGCCTTGCTGTCTCCGATACGTTCAGATTATTATCAAAGAACTTATACACGGTAACCAAAGTTTCCTCATCAAACTGCTCAAAAGCATCTCCGTTAAATACTTCCTGCAGAAACATCTCGCACAGTGAGACCGGAAGCTGGTGGATCAGCCTCCCGATTCCAAGCTCATTGTATGCCAGTATCGTCCGCTCACTGTAAAAAATTCTTCCCACATCCAGCGCCATCGCAGCCTCTTTATAAGACTTAGAAACATCTTTTAACTCTTCCACCACAGTTCCATAAGCAACACGCACTTTCATCATCGCCTCAGCGCTCAATGTATCAGTGATTGTCTTTGCAATATCATTGATTTCCTTATACCCGTCTGTCACCTCGAGATGTTTGATAAAAATAATATGCCCTTCATCCACCGCCGTAATGAAATCCTTTGTTCCCGTCGCATAGAGCCCGCGCATTGTCTCCATAACAATGCTGTCTCCTTCTTTTTTAGGCTCAATCAGAAAAACAACTCTCCGTGCTTCAATTGCGATTCCGAGCTTCTTTGCCCTATTATAAATATCTACCAGAAGAAAATTGTCAAGAAGAAGATTTTGCAGAAAATTATTCTTATCCATCCGTTCATGGTAAGCCATGATCAAATTTCTAATCTGACTTACACACAACCGGCCGATCACCTTTATGTCATCCCAAACTCCATGGATCATCAGAACATATTCCAATTCATTCATATGGTTCAAGATTGGAAAAAATGCTGCCTTCTCCTCAACCGCCTCTGAGAGTTCTTCCGCGTCTTCCTCCATCTGCTCTTTCCATTTGGAAAGATAGATTTTGACCTGCTCCTTGGCGCTCTCATCTGCCCCTGACGTTTTCACAGCAATCATTCCTTCTGCATTCCATAAAGATATTTCTGCTGCCACAATTTCTTTCATCTCATTGATCGTTCTCTGTAATATCTGTCTTGATAACAACTTGCCACTTCCTCTGTCGTTTCCTAATTATAATCTCTTTAATAATTCTTCACGTTCTTTTTCAAACCCAGGTTTTCCAAGAAGCGCAAACATGTTTTTCTTATAGCTTTCTACGCCCGGTTGGTCAAATGGATTCACTCCTAATAAATATCCGCTCACACCGCAGGCAAATTCAAAGAAATAGAATAACTGTCCGAGATAAAATTCATTCTGCTCCGGAATATGTACCATCAAGTTTGGAACATTTCCATCTGTATGAGCAAGAATTGTTCCATTCATCGCACTCTTATTGATAAAGTCCACAGACTTTCCTGCCAAATAATTTAATCCGTCAAGATCCACCGGCTCTTCGTTGATCAGAATCTCTTCTTTTGCAGTTTCCACATCTAAAACGGTCTCAAATAAAATTCGGCTTCCATCCTGAATGAACTGTCCCATAGAATGTAAGTCTGTTGTCAGGTCTACTGCTGCCGGGAAAATTCCTTTTTGGTCTTTTCCTTCGCTCTCCCCGTAAAGTTGTTTCCACCACTCTGAAACATAGTGAAGGCTTGGCTCATAATTTGCTACGATTTCAACTGCTTTTCCTTTGCGAAGTAAAATATTACGGATTGCCGCATACTGTAACGCACTGTTTTCTGAGAACTCCGCTTCCAGAGCCTCTTTTCTTGCTGCCTGTGCACCTTCCATCAGCTTTTCAATATCAGCTCCACTAACTGCGATCGGAAGAAGACCTACTGCTGTCAGAACAGAGAAACGTCCTCCAACATCATCCGGAACAACAAATGTCTCATATCCTTCTTCTGTTGCAAGGTTCTTTAAGGCTCCTCTCGCCTTATCTGTAGTTGCATAGATTCTCTTTCCTGCCTCTTCTTTTCCGTATTTCTTCTCAAGTAATTCCTTGAATACTCTAAATGCGATTGCCGGCTCTGTCGTTGTTCCTGATTTTGAAATCATATTGATCGAAAAATCTCTGTCTCCGATCACATCGATCAGATGTCTGATATAAGTACTGCTGATGCTGTTGCCGACATAATAAATCTCAGGTGTTTTGCGCATTTCCTTGGAAATTACATTATAAAAGCTGTGCCCTAAAAATTCATTTGCAGCTCTTGCTCCAAGATAAGAACCACCGATTCCGATCACAAGAAGTACTTCTGAATCGCTCTGAATCTTTGCTGCCGCCTTTTGAATGCGCGCAAATTCTTCTTTATCATAATCTACCGGAAGATCGATCCAGCCAAGAAAATCATTTCCTGCCCCTGATTTGGACACTAATTTTTCTCTTGCAGCTACTGCCAGTTCACTCATATACTCTACTTCATGCGCATTGATAAATTTGCTTGCTTTTGAATAGTCAAATCTTACTTTATTTGCCATCGTTATCCTCTCCTTCTAAATATGCCTCATAATCATATTTATTTTATCAAATGGTCCTCTGTTTATCAAGCCAAAAACTCCTCTAAGATACCCCGGATCATTGCCTCCCGTTTCAGGTCATTTTCCATTTTATCCATAACTTCCTCAGATTTTCTCTCTTCCTGCTGTGCTTCCGCAAATAATTCTTTCTCTTTTCCACCTCTGTTCTCCCGCATTTCCATTTGAGCTTGATCCACAGTCTGTTCTTCAGTCTTTGCCTGCGCCAGATTCTCCTGCCGATTCCACTCCTCCGATGGGTTACCGTCTACCTGCTGAGCGGACTGCACTTCTTCCTTGTCTCCCCGCATTTCCTGCCTCGCTGCTTTTTGATACCGGTGTGCACATACATTTTGAAGATAATCCACCATGTAGACATGAAGCATTTCCACTTTATATTTTTCATCCGTTGCCTGACAAATCAAAAACAGAAGTACCATTTCAATCGCTCCAAACGCACCATACCGAAATGCCTGCTCTCCCATTCCATAAATACTGTAACTAAGCAATGCCCCAATCAGCCCCAAAATCCCGACAAATCTCATCGACTGCCGCTCCAGCTGCTGCCATGTATGCAGCCGCAAACCTACAGACCGATATTCATGAATAAATTTTTCTACAAATGCACCTACATTGTCCACCTTGTCACTGACCATACATGCATGTTCAAATTTTGCACGAACAAGCTTCATAAAACGATGACTGCTCTTTGACATATTTTCTGCAGCCTTCACCAAACTCCGAAGTGTCCCTTCCGAAACCAGTTTACTGAGTATCCCAATTCCTCCGATCACCCCCATTAGATAAAAAATCATCTGTGTGTCTAACATTGTCTTGAACATAAAAGAGTCCCTCCTTCTTCTTTCTTCTCATTACTGATTCTGCGTTCATTATAGACCAGGAATGTCCGAAGAAAAAGAGGAGCGACTCTTGAATCGTTCATCAAAATTCGACAGAATCGTTTTGCTTTTCCCATTCTGCCTTTTGCTTTTTTCTTATAAACGTGGAAGCAGATTCTGTACAAGCCTTACAGAATGCTCGATTGCCTTCTGCTCAAATGCCGGATAATCCATCTCCGCACTGTTGTCGGCTTTGTCCGAAATTGCTCGAAGAATGACACACGGAATTTTGTTCAAATATGCCGCATGCGCGATGGACGCACCTTCCATTTCCACACAATCTGCGCCAAATCGCTCAGTAATCCTCTGCTTTACTTCCGATTCTGCGATAAACTGATCTCCACTGGCGATTCGCCCTGTAAATGTATGAATATCTGGATTTGCCTCTTCATTTGCTTCTTTCGCAAGCTTTGCAAGTCTTTCATCTGCCGGAAATGCCAGGACATCCATGTTTGGAACCTGACCGACCGGATCCCCAAATGTGGATGCATCCACATCATGTTGTACCGCATCTTTGGAAATCACAATATCGCCAATATCAATGGCTGCATTTAAAGATCCTGCAATTCCCGTATTGATCAAAAGATCTACTCCAAATCTATCTACAAGAATCTGTGCACAGATTGCTGCATTTACCTTCCCGATTCCACTCCGCACAACAACAACTTCCTTGCCGCAAAGCATTCCTTTGCAGAAAGTCATAGAAGCCTTCTCCACCACTTCACTAATCTCCATCTGCTCTTTCAGAATTGCTACTTCCTTCTCCATCGCACCGATAATTCCTATGATCATCTCTTTTCCTCCTGTTTGTATCATTTTGTTTCTCAATTATAGCAAAGATTTGCTCCAATACCTAGTGTCCTGGCACATTTATTTTCAGATGGGCATGTTATCTGGCGCAAATCCTTCAACAGACTGGTATTTTTTTTCCCTTTTTGCTATAATAAAAAAGAAATATTGAATCTAAATGAAAGTGAGGTGCTATTATGGAATACAAAACACACGGTGTCTGTGCCAGAGAAATTAAATTTGACTTAGACGGAGATACTATCAAATCCGTAGAATTTGTTGGAGGCTGCTCCGGCAATACACAGGGAGTTGCCCGTCTCGTAGAAGGTATGAAGGTAGACGATGCCATCGCACGTATGGAAGGAATCCGCTGTGGTGCAAAATCTACATCCTGTCCAGACCAGCTTGCACAAGCATTAAAAGAAGCTACTGGAAAATAAAAAACAACAGAGACAAACATACAATCTTTCAAGTCTTCATGCAGTTTGTCTCTTTCTACTTTTACTCATTTTACAAAGGGACCATCTCAGTCTCTGCATCCCAATATGTAGTATTTACCTTATTATTTTGGTTTTTTAGTGTGGCGTTTTCTATTGGAAAATGACAGGTTTTTGCAGGTATGAAAATCATTCCCCAAACATACCGGATGCAGAGACTGAGATAGTCCCTTTGCCTTAACTCTATTCAGTTTTCTTATGACAAGTTTGTAATTCCATTATGGATACGTAAATCCATAAATCACATACTAGTTACAAATTAGCCCATCCAAATTCCATCTGTGAAAGAATTTGCTATATCTGTGTTGGCGGAATGGATTCCTCTGGCACGGTAATAATAGCCTCTTGGAATTGTCAAATTCTTACTAGTGCTTACAGTATAGGCATTTACTGCTGATTCTCTCCAAGAATATACCTGACTCCAAGCCCCATTATTATATTGTTCCACAATAACAGCAACTTGTACTTTATCAACTACCATCTGAGCAACTGTATCTCCTCCAGCAACTATTTTCCCTACTCCTGCATTTCCAATAACAGTTGAACCGTCTTGCAGATACCTACCTCTCATTTCTATGAAACCCTCTGCACTGCTGTTTTTGGTCAAACTTGAAACAGTATCTTGAGCCAGCACATTCCCCGGAATGCTTAATGTAGCCATAAGTATTCCTAATCCTAATAATATTTTTTTCACTTTGTTTACCTCCCTACATATAAGTAAACAATCGAACTCATAAAAACTTACGCGTTTTTAAGAAAAAAATAAATTTTTTATTATTTTTTCGAAATCAACTCTATCCATATGCCCCATTAGTTTATAAAAAACCTGTTTTTCTTCAAAAAAGGCAACATATTCTTTTTTATCTAAAACTACAAGTTCTTTAATTACTATTTTTTTCTCTCCGTTATCCACTGTATACTCATCTATAACTTTATCTTCACTATTAAGACTTCTTGAAAAATCATTTTTTTGTATATACATTTCATACTGAAATACTTTTTGATCATACAAGTAAAAAAGTTTTGCTACACCTACATTAGAGTCTATCGAAAAACTATCAAACTCCATCCCCGCAGGCATATACTGTAACTGCACAGGCTCAATTCCCAATTCTTCTTTAATCTGCTCATATGCTTCTTTTTCATCTACTTTTGTTGTTTCTATTCTATCTTCGCCTTCCGTATTAACCTTTACCGTATTCTCATTCCCCAGCACCAGATCCGCAACTTTCAACCAGTATGGTCTGCCTCCAAGACTTGTCATGCCAATCCCCAATACCAAAACCATCGTTGCGGCAACAACAAACACTGCCCTTTTTTTTCTTGGAAAATGGAATCTTTTTCTCGCTTTCTTTGCTTTCTTCTTTTCCTCGGCCGCTCTCCACCTGAAGTAAGATTCCCGATCTTCTTTAGAAAGTTTCTCACAAAACTCTTCTATACTGATTCCAATCTCTTCTGACTCTTCACTAGGAGCATCTGTCCGATTCTTTTCATATTCTTTTATGCTTTTTGCCAATGCTTCCCGCAATGTGTCTGGCGCCTGAACTTCTTTTAAAGATTCATTTGAAAGAACTTCCTTTTCTATTTGTTCCGCCTCTTTTTCCATCTGCTTCTTCAAAAACTGCTTGAATTTTTCTTCCATCTGCCACCTCTCTTTCTCTCAAAAGGAATTTTATTTTTTTATCTCATTTATATACGGCAATAGAATTTTTTACATGCGCTTCTCTTTTCTCAACCTTCACTATTTTGTTTTTTCTTGACATTTTCTCAAATCTGTTTAATATGATTCTTAGATATAGAAAAGATTCGGAGGAACATCATGAAACGTATTATTCTTACCGGCGGAGGAACTGCCGGACATGTAACACCTAATATTGCCCTTCTTCCCCGTTTAAAGGAACTCGGGTATGATATTCAATACATCGGCTCTTATAATGGTATGGAAAAAGGGCTGATCGAACCGCTTGGCATCCCATATCATGGAATTTCATCAGGAAAGCTCCGCAGATATTTCAGTTTGCAGAACTTTACAGACCCATTCCGTGTATTAAAAGGATTTGGCGAAGCAAAAAAACTGATCAAAGAACTACAGCCAGATGTCATTTTTTCCAAAGGCGGCTTTGTAACCGTTCCGGTTGTAATGGCTGGGAAAAAATGTAAAGTCCCAACGATCATTCATGAATCTGATATGACCCCGGGACTTGCAAATAAAATTTCGATTCCTGCCGCCACAAAAATCTGCTGTAACTTTCCGGAGACATTAGAACACCTGCCAAAAGAAAAAGCGGTCTTCACCGGCTCTCCGATCCGACAGGAACTCCTCACGGGAAATGCTGATGCCGCATTAAAATTCTGTGGCCTTTCCGCAGGGAAACCAGTCATTCTAATCATTGGAGGAAGCCTCGGCTCCGTTGTCGTCAACAATGCAGTCCGCGAGATTTTGCCTGATCTTCTTAAAGATTTTCATGTGATCCACCTCTGTGGAAAAGGCAAGGTAGACGATTCTCTCAAGTCCTTGGAAGGATATGTTCAGTTTGAATATATTAAATCCGAATTGAAAGATTTGTTTGCCCTGGCTGATGTAGTGATTTCTCGTGCGGGCGCCAATGCCATCTGTGAACTGCTCGCTCTGCATAAACCGAATCTCCTGATTCCACTTTCTGCAAATGCAAGTCGCGGAGACCAGATTTTGAACGCTCGCTCTTTTGAACGGCAAGGATTCAGCAAAGTTCTCGAGGAAGAGGAATTAAATAAATCCACCTTACTTGATTCTTTGCAGACATTGTTCCGCGACAAGGAATCTTATATCAAAGCGATGCAGCAATCCAATCAACAAAATTCCATTGACACAATTATTGAACTGATTGAATCCGTGTGCAAATAGTCGGATGCTTTCTAAAACGTCAGGGGCTGTCACAAAATATTTTCGTGACAGTCTCTTTTTAGATCAGCTTTTCAAATTCCTCTCTATAATTCTTTGTAATCCACTTTCTTGCTCGGTAAAGCATCTGATACAGAGCATTTAGCTCTATTCTCATTTTCACTGCAATGTCTTCCTGCGGTACTTCATAAATATACGCCAGCACCACTGCCTGCCACCATCTCGGATTTTTCTGATATAGCTGAGTAAAAATTTCTTTCCGTAACAATGTATGCTTTTCTTCTTTTGTTTTTATAAACACATTCTCTTCTGTACTGCGGGCAGCTTCCCTCATATCACATAATTCTACGATATTCTCGTCTGTAAGCTCCCATTTTACCTTCTCCTTATAGTTCAACACATAATTTTTTGCAGTTGTAATCAGCCATGACTTTATATTTCCTCTTTTTATTTGTTCAAACTGAATATATAACTGCATAAATGTATATTGAGAAGCTTCTTCTGCCACATAGTGATCTCCGGAGTAATTCAACGCTGTTTTGAAAACGAGATTTACATACTTGTCATATGCCGTATTAAAATCTATATTCTCACTTAATTTCTGACTCACTCAGGTACCCCGTTCTATCTTACTGTTCATTCAACTTTGATAAAATTTCCAATTTATCTTCCTCTGTAAGTGTTCCGACATTCCATCCCAGCCCGACATTGTCGTTTTTATATCTTGGAATCAGATGCATATGAAAATGAAAAACAGTTTGTCCTGCCAATTCTCCATTATTCTGCACAATATTATATCCCTCACATCCAAGTACTTCTGTCAGCTTTGTGATCATTCTTTTTGCAAGAACGAGCGCCTTGGCCGCGATCTCATCATCAAGATGATACAAATCTTTATAATGCTCCTTTGGCAAAATCAAAGCATGTCCTTTAGATGCCGGTCCAAGGTCTAAAATAACCCTGAAGTCCTCATCCTCATAAAGTGTTGCCGATGGAATCTCTCCATTTGCTATTTTACAAAAAATACATTTTTCATCTCTCATTATTTTTCCTTCTTTCGTTTTTTCTATGTCATTCCTGTCTGACTTTTCCGACCTCTTTCTGTCGAACTTTGTCGTCGGAATATAGTTGAATCCATGTGACTACAATGTTACACTCGTCTCAGAGAGGTGATTTGTATGCTTAATACAACAGATTCACAAAAGCTAAAGGTTCTTGCAAAACAAAATCCTGAAATACAGATCTTGATTGAAAAACTCATGAAAGAATATGAGTTTATCCTTTCCAAAATGTCGCACGAAATCCGTAACCCACTGACACTTGTGTACAGTTCTCTTCAATTAATGGAGGCGCAACATCCACAACTTACAAAAATCCAGCACTGGTCAGATACACTTGAGGATGTCAAATATATCTGTGGACTCTTGGACGAACTTTCCTCCTATAATCACGGCGAACATTTGAACCTGTCTGTCTTTCCATTTTCGGTATTTCTCAGACACATCGCACTGTCCTTTGCACTTTCTCTTGAACAGACGAACATCCAATTTTGTTCTGAAATCGCAGACAATCTTCCGGATCTGATCGGAGACCAGCGAAAGCTTCAGGAAGTACTTTTAAATCTTCTTCAGAATGCCAAAGATGCCATCACAGAAAATGGCCTTATAAGACTAAAGGCCTTTTGCAATGACCATCACGTGATTGTCGAAATCACGGATGACGGATGCGGTCTTACTTCCGAACAGATTCCTACCATTTTTTCTCCATTTACCTCCTATAAGACAAATGGAACCGGACTTGGACTCGCAATCTGCAAACGGATCATTGACTCCCACCGCGGTACTCTGACCGTCTCCTCAAAGCCGGGATCGGGGGCTACCTTTACAGTTTCGCTTCCTCTTTAAGCTGACTGTCCCTGCCATTTGGATATTTCTTCTTATGATACAATATAGCTGCCAGCAAAATTCCGCTGATAACTCCACCAATATGAGCCGAATTATCCACACCTTTACTTGTAAAGCCTAAGTAGAGACTACATAGAACCATAAATGCAAGTCCTCTGCTGCTGATGTTTCCAATTCGTCCTCTGTTTCGAAGCGCTACATAGAATAATGCCCCAATCACCCCAAAGATTGCCCCTGACGCCCCTGCAGAAATAGCATATTCCCCTGTCTGTATGTCCATCCACGCAGACAGCAGATTCCCCATAAGTCCACTTAACAGATAGACTGCCAGGTATTTCCATTTTCCGATTTCTAATTCCAGATTCCATCCGATCACACCCAATATGAACATATTGTTCATCAAATGCTCAAATCCAAAGTGTAGAAACATACTTGTAAACAGGCGATAATATTCCCCCTCCTCAAGCATGCTGGGTACATACATTGCCCCGTGATGAAACATGAAAATTCCATCTTCTGTCATTCCTTGAAAGGAAAGGACAAGAAATATTGTGATATTGATCACGATCATTGCTATTGTACAGACTGCTTTCTTTTCCTGTTTCACGCTTTACCACCATTTCATTTTATAAAGTCACATTAATTATTAGTATTAAGCAAAAATAGGTATGTGTCAAGAACCTTTCCGGATTCTTTCCTAAGGACCATATATTCCAGCGGCTCCATCACAGCACCCCACATTCAGTTTCTTTTTTATTTTGTGTACAAAAAGAGTGAGCACATCAACCATAAACTGCTCACTCTTGTAACTATTCTTAAAATTATGCCAATGCAACAATTACTTCCACTTCACAGAGAACATTCTTTGGAAGTGTCTTCACTGCAACACAGGAACGAGCCGGTTTGCCTGTGAAATATTTTCCGTAAACTTCATTAAACGCTGCAAAATCAGACATATCAGCAAGAAAACAAGTTGTCTTCATAACATCTGTATAGTTTGCTCCTGCCTCTTCCAGAACAGCACCGATATTTTTCATTACCTGCTCTGCCTGTTCTTGAATTGTTGTTCCTGCAATTTCACCTGTAGCAGGATCAATTGGAATCTGTCCTGAAGAAATCATCAGATTTCCAAATACCATTGCCTGAGAATATGGTCCGATTGCTGCCGGAGCCTTTTCTGTACTGATTACTTTTAACATAATTAAACCCTCCTTCATTTCATAGAACTTATTTTCTAATTTTCATAATACCACTTAAGGAATGATTTCTCAACAAAAAATATCCATTTTGCAATAGCATCCGCTTTTAATATCCCTTCTCTTTGTCCAAATTTCACAAGCATCTCCTTCCTCCTAGACTGTATCGTCATCCCGAAACATCTCTAATTCGTCCCATTCTCCCCATTTTTTCTTTTTTGAAAAAATCTTTTTTGTATGCTTCTTCCATTCCACAAACCATCCATCCTTTTCCCGCAGCACTATATTTTCTCCGGCTTCCCAACCAGTTTCATCCAATATTCCCTCCTCTGTAACATACCCCTTCTGCTGTGATCTCAGCTGTTCCATCTGCTCTTTCCAGTCTGTTTCCATCAGCATTTGAATCTGTTTCATTGAATAATTTTCCTGCATGGAAATCTTATGCAGCTCATATGCCAGAAATACACATTCTTTCTCTTGATATTCTGCCCGGCTGACAAAATATTCTGCCAGATGCCGGAACTCGTTCGTCGTCTCTTTTGCATAACGCGGCAGAAAACAGAAAAAGAACACTCCCTTTTCATAATAAATAAACTCTGGATCAAGGATCACCTTGTTTTCACTTAAAAAATACTTTTTCATTTCCTTCATAACGGTCAGAAGCTGATATAAAAATGCTTTCAATTCTTCATACCCAATGGGAATCTTTTCATATTTTGTTTTCATTGAAACTTTACAACTGATATCGTAATAGTACTGACTGTTCTCCCCGGCTCCTCTGCCACGTACCTCAAGCAGACCTGGAATTTTATTTTCCCTTAGCATATGCATTTGATAATCCTCTTCATAAATGCCCGCCTCTTCGATAAGTAAGTATGTCTTGTCAAGATTTCTTTTAACCTCCGTCTTCATGTATTCCTGCCTTTCTCATATTTCTGATAAATTTCTCCGGCTCTGTCACAGCCGCACTCTGGCTCACAGAAATTTTCATTTTCCCTTTCCATGCAATCCCTTGTACAGTAATCTTTTGATCGGTCTCCTCAATCGTCAGATTCACTGCTGAAAATAACAGCATCCTTTTCCTTGCCGCAATTTCAAACGACTGCTCTGCCTCCGCAATAGTACAAGCTTCCGGACTTCTTTTTTTCTGGCTATGCACAACTGCCGCCTCATAGGCAGTTCCCATCAGAATATTTTTATCATGATAATAAAACACTCCTCTGATAACTAAAAAAAAGCTAAGAAAAAATACGGAACATGCAACCGCCGCCTCAATGGTAGCACTTGCTTTCATCCTCATAAAAAAACCACCCCCACATATGCTGCTGTAAGAAAAGGAACAAATGGAATCCTCGTATCCCTCCGGAATTTTTTCCAAACCAAACATCCCACTGCTGCAATACTGCTGAAAAAGAACGCAATGCATACCAAGGTGACGGTATCCCAGATTCCGAGATAAATCCCCAAAAGAGTGATGATCCATACATCTCCATAGCCGACAGCTTCTCTTGTGATCCCGCTTATTATCCCCAGAACTATTCCCGGAACAGCCCCCTGAAATAGCGGAAATAGATTCAGCCTGGTATTCCACAAACTGATCAAAAGAACTCCGAGACTTCCTGCCCACAGCAGCCACATCGGAAGACTCCTCTTTTTCAAATCTATCGCCGCACAGACTACTAAAAATAAAAAAATACTGATTGTTCCTACCGTCCGCATCTTGAACACGCTCCTCTTCCACCGACCTCTGACAGCTTCACTGCCCGGATATTTCTTTTTAGCCCACTGCACCCAAGGGAAGCATGATAACGATCCCCAGATGCTGTGTAATAAATCATCCCGGATGCAGACTTTGCCTTGCATTTTTCACATGGGTAATATTTCCCTTGATATTCGTTCCTGAGATCTGCAACATCGGATACGTTTCCTACCCGAATTGCTAATTTCAAATGTGTACATTGATAACTTTTATGGTAGACTGTTCCTGTTTCTGTAATATACACATACCCTTGTTTTTCTATATAACTTCCCTGTTGATAACCATTCCATCCCTTGATCCTGACCCGTTCTGTCTGTGAAATCAAAGGAATCCCAAAAATTCTAACTGGTGGCTGAATTTTATATTCCACAACAATTTCGATGATTCCTGATCCCGGCCACACTCTTGACTTGTGACAGTCAATCCCTCCGGATTTACCAGCAATCATACTTTGGCTTAACCGTCTCTGCCCAATTGCTCCTACAATATCTGACTCTACTTTTGATGGTAGGAGCACTGGAGCAAGATAGATTCGCTCCGCCGCTTTTTTTGCCGCTGTATCGGCTCCCATTTTTACGCTGATCCTAGTCGCCTGCACTTCCAGTGAATAGATCAGCATCACTCCTGCAAAGAAAAATAAAGGGATTGTAAGTGCAGCTTCAATAGTAATCACCGCATGCAGTTTTCGTTCTTTTTTCTTGTACCTATCTCCTTTCTGAACAAAGAAGCTTTTCACCTTTTTGGAGATGAATGAAAATGCCCTTTCCAAGATTTGTAGTCTGTCCCGGTGAGCATGGGATATGAAAGAGTCTTTCTCCTTTCTTAATTTTATACTGTACTTTTGAATAAAAATTCGTTCTGAATTTGTGAGCCTTTTTGACGGAAAGGGCATTTGCATTCACCTCCTAGTATTATATTCTTTTCTTTTGTTACACAATCTGTTGCTTACTCATATCCGAAGTAGGTTGAAAACTGATAATTCACTCCTCTTCGAATCTTGCACTTACTTTTTACCTGTAATTTTGTCACACAATGATCCACCTGAAAGGTCTCTTCGCCCGGCTTCTTTTTCATCTCCATCTCAATCAGATCAAGGGCGCGCATCGTACAGACTTGCTCTGATTTCAGGAAAAATAAAAACATCAGATATTCCTTATAGCGAAGTCCACCTTCGGCATCCATTCCTTCTTTTTGATCTTCTGCTGTCCCAAGCTTCAGAAGCCCTGAAAGCTGCAACTGCCACGTGTCATGAGTCTTGATCAGAGCAACTCGTTTTCCATCTAGAAGCGCTCGGATATCCATCACTGCTTCGCCAAATGCCCATGCAACGAGTATTGCCTGCTTGACAAGTCCGGTTAACACTGAAAGCGCGATCGCAGTAGACAATGATACTGCAAGTGTTTCTGCCTCTGCCTGTTTTCCCGCATCGGTCAGAAGATACAGATAATTGGCACCACTTCTCATCAACAGCAGCTTCTTCACAACCGCTTCTAAATTTTGCTGATCACTCTCTTTTCCTTCCAAAATATATTCCATTTCATAAGAAAGTGTATTTTCCTTCTTCTGATCCACTGCATTTCCAAAATGCTCCAGAAGATACTGACAGAAAAAGAGAGAAGAAATCTTACCTTGTGCATCACTTTTTGTCGGGAATCTTCCAATTCCTTTTTGTAAGTTACGATGAGACGGAAGTCCCCCTAACGATATTTGTTTCTGTGATAACTGTTCCGGATTTGAAACAACGATCTGTAAAAGATTTGATTTTTTGATATTAGAAATGTTTTCCAGCGGATTATTTTCCGAAGGAAGTTCACTTTCTCCTTCCTGAAGTTTTGAATCCAACTCTTGTGAGATATCACTCCCCTGTTCTTCATAAGATCCACTTTGCTGACTCTGCTCTTCCCATACCGCACAGTTTCCAGTCAGTTCCTCTACAAGATCAACACCCATTCTACTTTTCATATATCTGACTGCCTGCTCCTTGAAAGGTTGTCCATGATCATCTGTCAGAAGCTGTAGCTTTTCTGGTTCCTGCGTCATTCCCGCTGCCTCATAAAATTCCAGCCGGTTTACAATATTTTCAAAAGAAAATGTCCCGGTCTCATAGCCGGCCGCTATGCAAAAAATATCATATTCTGCCAGAAGCTCTCTGTGATACTCTGCAAATACTGACTGCAGCGCTCGATCCATATCTGCTCTGCGATAGTTCTTTGCAGTCTGTACCGATGCACTCTCGATCACCGCCCCGATCAATCCAACCAACAACACAAAGACCAGACTGATAAAAGCTGTCATTTCTCCTCTCTTCATCTTCTCTGTCACTCCTTAAATCCCTGAGCTTTCACTCGTGATCTTCTGAAAGATTGAGTTTACCAGACTTGTCAGCTGTGACTTAAAAATAATTACAAGTCCGATTAACACGACAATAAATTTAGCTCCTTGTCCTATACCCCTTATAAACACTGGCTTTATCATCAGCGTCACCGAGTAGTTTCTGTCTTTTTCTCCAACTATTTCCTACAAAAACTGTGCATATCGTGTATTAGGTTAAATTTCCCAACGCCTGAATAATTTTCTATATAAAGCAAAACAGCCGATGTATGTTTCACACATAATCCGCTGTCTGCTATCTTTCCTATTAAATTTTTATTTTTTCTGTTTCTCCAATTCTCTTGTTAATTCTTCTACTTTCTTCTCTAGTCTACTCTTTTTTTTTTCTAATTCTGCAACTTGTTTCTTTAATCTCATAACTGCACTTTTCAAATTGTTATTTGTTTCTTCCAAGGCTCTGTCAAATATAACTTTCTTAGGGTTATAGCATTCTCCCTGCTGAAGTAATGCGTCATCTAAAGCCTTTCTAACCTCTGGATTTCTGTAAAAAAAACTTTTTGCAAATCCCGTATTTTTTGCTAAGGCTGTTACAGAAATTCGCTCTTTTCTTTGATACATTTTTTCAATTTCATTTATAGCAATCTCTGCTTTTTCTTTACTCTTTTCCTTATTTATTGCAACGATTTTATCATATTTCATACTTATCTTCTCCCTTTTATAATCGCTTCAATAATGAAATTTGTTTTTTCCAAATCTGCTTTTGAAGTTTATCCACCTGCTGACAAAGCTGTTCATTCTTCTGAATCAACTCTTGATTTTGTTCCGATAATTTTTCGTTCTCTGCTTTGGCTTTTAACAATTCAATTTTCAAATCAATTACTGAATTTTCAAGTTTTCTGTCCATTGTAACCGGATGTCTATTTTTAAAAATTGCTTCCTGTCTGTGTATTGCATCATCCATTTCTCTTCTGATAAGCTCATTTTTATAAAAAAATCCTCTGGAAAGTCCTGTTCTTTTTACCAACTCTGCTACGGTAATTCTTTCCATATTTTTTAGCATATCAGATATTGTATTTTTTGCAATATTCATCTTCCTCTGACTCTCAGCCTGCGTAATCGCTACCATCTTATCATATTTCATAATCATCCCATCCTTCTATGATATCTAATAGGATCATATCCATTTTTTCTCTTGCAGCTCTCGTTTCATCCGCCATCAGTTTATTTCCTATTTTCCGATAATGGTGTACCGAATATATGGAGGTATGCCCCAGTAACTTGGCTATCATCCAGTCATCCACATGCATTTCTGTCAATTTCTTTCCATAGCAGTGTCTAAAGATATGAGTTCCAAACTTCAGAAATTCACCATTATCATCCAGGATATCTTCTTGGCGTATCATTTTCATAATCTGATTTTGAATCATGCCATATTGATAAGGCCTAGTTGGATCATCTTTTTTTACAAAAATATAAGTTGTTTCTCCATACCGTTCCTTTGTATAATCAATTGCTTTCATAATCAGTTGTGCCACTTCTTCGCTGATAGACTTTTCATAGGTAACCGACTTCACCTGGTCAATTCTTATAAAATATCGGTTACTCCGCATGCTTAAGCAATCCGTTTTTAATGTCAGCGTGTCTGAAATCCTCGTCCCCAGCAACTGGTGGATAATCAATGCCCTGCATATCTGCTCATCCATTTTAAAAATGTGTTCGTTCAGTCTTTTGATTTCCGCATCTGAATAAAATTTGAATACATGCCTTGGGGTACTTGGAAAATCATTACTCAGAAATAATTCACTCATGTACTGTCGTTCATATAAATTTCCAACATCTTCTATTACCCTTCGTAGTGCATATAGATCAGATCTGTAATTTTTCCGGTCATGTGCTTCCGTTTGAAGATATATCAAATATTCTTCTATATGCATCCGTTCCAGCTCCTGCAACGATTGAATGTCCAAATATTTTCTTTTAAGAAATTTTGAGAACCTCTTTACTGCAGTCATTTCACTGTGAATCGTTCCTAATGGGGAATACTTCAAATGCATAAAAATTACTTTTTTTACTTCTTCCCGGATATCTGGCTGTATAATTTTAGTAAAGTTAATCGTTTCTGTATTCAAAATTGGATTTCCTTGAATAGGAAAATCGAAATTTTTAAGAGTCCAGATGTCTTTTTCTTGTTCGTCCCTGTCATCATCTTCTTCCAGAAACTTCAAGATTTTTTTCATATGCCTCACAATACCAGGACTTTCAATCCCTACCTTGTCATATGCTGGCCGGTATTTTTTGCTTGATAAAGCATATCCTCGTTCCAACATCCAACCTTTTAGCATAAGGATGATTTTTTCTTCTTCTCTGGAATCTAGGCTTTGTATTTTCCGATCAATCAGAAATTCCCGAATATTATTATAATAGGTCACTTCACTTGCCATACTGGACGGAGCGAGCATTTTCCCTCTTTCCCATATAAATTCTTCCAACTTTTCGGCAAGTTCTTCGGATGGCAACCCTTCCAAATTAAAATATCGTACCGGACTGATACGCATTCTCTGCAACTGATCTTCGGATGCTGCCTTGTAGCAATCCATCTCATATATGTAAATTCTTTTTTTCATTTTCTGTCACCACGCTTCTTAACTTTAATGGTAGAAGCCAAATCATTTTCCGGTTTCTTAAAGTATGTATCACTTGCTTTTTCAATTCTCTTTGGCATGAAGTCCACATACTGTTTTGTCATCTCTTCCGAAAAATGTCCTAAATAATCTCGGATTGTCTGTATAGAAACATCCTCATCATAAAATTGAGTTGCCAACGTATGTCTATAATCATGGGATTTGAAAATATAATCTCCATCCGCAATCCCATTCTTATCACAGTGCTGCTGAAATTCCTGTCGGAATGTTCCTATACGGTATGCTCCACCATTCTTTCCTTTAAAGATGTAGTCTTTCGGACGAATATGTTCCTGTTCAATATACTTACGCATGATTCTATACATCACAAGCGGTATCGGTATCATTTTATCTGCCTTCATCTTGATCTGATAAACTTTTAGCCATGCATCTTCTCCATCCCAGTAATAAGCATCTCCTTTTAACGTACACACTTCACTGATTCTCAGTCCGGTACACCATAAATGTAAAAATATCAACCTTGAGACCCGTGGAAATGCATACAGTTTATGCAGAATTTCCATATAAACTTGTTCTTCCACCGTTCTGTCATGATGTTCCGGATACGTTTTTTTCAGATAATACTCCGGTTTAAAAGGTATCTCCTTCATATATCCTCGGACAGTTAAAAACTGATAAAATTTCAAATAATGCACAATTCTTTTATTGAATGTGTCATCTTTGGTATCCTTATCTTCCAGCTCCCGAAAATAAGTTTCCAATTGATTTTCATCTACTCGACAGATGGATTCTTCTTCCTTAAAATATTCCAGAAGTCTTTTTATTTCATATAGTTGTCCTCGGATATTCGCTATCGTCAATCCACCAATTCCTACATGATATTTTGCATATTCCTGTAACAGCTCCCTATTCTTTTTGTTAGCAACTTCTATAAAACTCAGTCGCTGTACCGGATTACTTGGGTTAAGCCGATCTTCTGACAGGTGAAATCGTTCCATATACCACACATTGGCATGCCAATGAATTTCCGGTGCTTCTAAAAACAAGATTTTCCGGCTGTTATCAATGATCTGCATAGAGTTTTTCACATTGACTACCTTCTGTTCCACAATTTTCTCAAGTCGCTGGATTTGTTCTAATTCCAATCCTTCCAGATCTTCAATCTCTTCCGCCACACAAAAATCATATAACCAGTGTAATGGCAGTAAATAGCGGACTCTTCTCTCTTTTGGATTATCCCGATGTAAATTGTCCAGGATGTAATTTAATAGTAGGAAAACCTGCCTTTTTAATTTTTCAGATGCTTTTCTTGAAAAATCCCACACCAGTTCCTGTTTATCTCGGACATATTCAAAATCCTTAACCAGTTCTAAATCTGGTAGGTATGGTAGGAAGATGATCTGCGCTTGGTACTTTCTGCGGTGTTCCATTCTCCCCGAAAGACTTTCCATTTCTTTTTGGACACTGTACTGCTTGATATGGTCGAATACCTTTAAATATTTCATCACATTCGCTTCATCCCACATCTTTTGCAGTTCTGCTTCATACCGGCTCCGTACTGTATAATCAATCTCTTTGATATGATGTATTCCCTGCCGGATTAGAAACCGTCTGATGTTTCCCTTCAATGCTCCATCTGACACTTGGCTTTCTCGGATTTCTAAGAGCAGCTCTCCATATTCTGCTTCTATCCAATACTTCTGTATCTTCCGTAATGCGGATGACTGCTCTTTCACCTGCTTTTTCGTATAATTCCTATTAGCCAACAAACTTTGTTTGTATTCCCGCAAATCTTGTTCTTCTGCTAAAATCACATCATAGATTTCTCTTTGGATAAGGAATTTCTCTGCTTCTTCCCATAATTCTCTCTGCAATATTCCGCCTGACATAAGCTGCTTGTGAAGATGTTGTATCTCTTCTTGGCGTTCCGCTTGCAGCAATCGAATTGCAGACACTTGATCGCCTCCTCTTTTTTATAACAAATTCTGAACTCCATACATTGCCTGATGCTTATTGTAAAATGCATCGCTGACTTCTATTAGTTCATCCTCTGCTATGTTCAGATATTTCATGGTCGTTTCGATATTCCGATGTCCGAGTGCCTGGCTGATCATTTCTAATTTCCAGCCATCTTTTCGTCTTGCATTTGCGAAATAGTGTCGAAGCATATGAGGTGATGCTTTAATTCCAGTCTTTCTTTCCAGCCTGCGCAGCATTGCATATACTCCACTCCCTTTAAAGGGTTGTCCGACATAGTCACCTGAGACATTGATAAACAGGTATTCCTGCCCTAAGATCAATTCTTTGTAATCTTCTATATAGAACATTAAAATATCAAAGGTTGCATCACTGATTTTTGCTCTGCGGAACTCTGCATTTTTTGCCCTTGCCCTATTTTCATTATCTTCTCGGAAGTTGACATAAATGATATGTTTCTCGTAATCTATATCTTCTGCATATCGGACGCCTAAGAGTTCCCCTATGCGAAATCCCGTTTCTGCTAATAATAAAAGCAGAACCTGATCGCGGCTGTTTGCACATTCCTGCAACAAGCCTACAATCTTGTCCTGCTCAATGGTTTTTCCTTGATGTCCTTTTTCTTTTAAATACCCTCGAAAGCTCTTTCGGTTCAGCACCCTTTTGAGACCTATCGAATTTCTTACAATCATCTGTGCATCTGACAGCACCTTCAAACTTTCTGACTGTTTGCTTTCCTGTTCCATAAAAGTATAGAACCGGAATACCTCTTTTAAGTATGCATTGCATGTTTCATTGTTTGGAAACTTTGAGTAATCTTCCCGACTATGCTCACCTGCTTGTAACCAAATCAGAAAATCTGTAAAATGTTCATGCTGTTCCATGTAATTCATCTGATAGATATCATCCAAATGCAATTCCAGTTCATCCATAAAGTTTAAATAATAGGATAATATGAAGGCACTCCTTCGTATGGTATTCGGTGATAACTTTGACCGTTTCTTATGCATTAAATACTTGGAAGGTAAATATACAATATCATGACTCTCTTTTTCCCGGATAAAATAAAATTCTTCCTTTTTATCAATCTGCATATCCATTATATATTTGGCCATCTCAGCACCTCCTTCCAATTCTTTAACGCTATACACATTATACCCACTTCATGCTCAAATAGCTATTCAGCAATACCAACAATCTCTCCAAAACCGGCCAGAAAATTGTACTAAACTTTTTCCTTAAAAATGTCTGAAAAAGAAGCACAACCAACAAGTCTGGAAAGAAACTTTTTCCTACTACAGATAATACTCCACACCTTTCCGGCTGCGGATAAAATCCCGTACTTCTCCCAATTCTTCTGCTATCGGACAGGACGGAAGCGCACACATTACTTCTTCGTGATACTTACCGCCTTTCACTGCCCGGATATCTAAAATAGATACCACGCAAGTATCAGTTTCTGTGCGAATGGCTCTTCCAAATCCCTGCCGCAGTTTCTTCTGCATATCCGGCACAATGATAGACTGAATATAGGCTTCCAAAGAGTCATACGTTTCTTTCTCTGCTTCACTAATAGGATCTGGGACTGCAAAGGGCAGTTTCACAATAATAAGGGAAGACACCATATCTCCCGGAAAGTCCACCCCTTCCCAGCAGGAACCGGCTGCAAACAACACTCCATTCTCCATCGTCTTAAACCGCAGGATTTCCTCTTGGGAGTGCCTCCATACTTCCACCATGGGAAAAGGCAGGCTGTCTCTTAAAATCTGATACACACTTCCCATTAGTGTATAAGAAGTAAACAGTACCAGCGTATGCCCGTAAGTAGAACAGATCAAGGAATGGATGTGGTTTGCTACCATCACGGCCTCTTCCCGGCTTCCTCTCCTGCAATACACCAGCGTTTTGGGCAGGTATAGCAGACAATTCTTTTCGTAGGAAAATGGGGACTCTGCCACATACTCCTGCACTCCTATCCGTTCTTCCAGCCCGGTAATCTGCCGGGTGCGTAAAAATCCTGTTCCGGCTTTCAGCGTTCCGCTGGTTAAAATGGCAGACATTCCTTCTTCCCTGTCCCATAACATCTTCCGAAGCAGTCCTGGGATTTCCCGGCTGGCTGCGCACAAAATGGGAAGCTGTTCTTTGTCCAAATACAGATAACGAACATATTTCTCATCACTACTACAAAAACACTCCAGCACATCCTTTACCTCTTCCAGCCGGTTCCGTATCCACTTTGGAACACTTCGCTCCAACTTTTCTAAAAGGAATTCCAGTATCTCTACGCCTTCCCACAAAGTAACCACACTATTTGTCGTATTGCGGAATGTTTCCCGAATTCCTTTTCCAATCCGATGTTCTTCTCCAACAACACGCAATGCATCACGCATGACTGTCCTCAAAATTTTTGCCTCTTCTTTCTGATGTTCCCGTTCCAGATAATATGCTATTTCCTTTATATCATCTATACACAGATTTCTTCCAAACATCTGCCTTGCCGCTTCCGGTAACTTATGGGCTTCGTCTACAATCAATGTCCGATAATCAGACAATAACGGTTTGTATCCTTCTGCTCTGTGATATGCATCTGCCAGTAAATAATTGTGATTACAGATTTGAATGAACACATCCTGTTTCCTGGATTCTTCCAGATATCTCTGATAGCGGCACATCTGCCTGCCTGGACACTCCCTTGGACAGAACTTCGGCACACAAACCAGCCTTCTGTCAAACCCGCTCAAATCCTTTACGGTATCCATATCATACTGCTTTTTCAAGGACAGTAACGCTTCTTTCTGTGTAGCGTTCTTCTGCTTATGGCGAATTGCTTCAATCCGTTGTTCCAGCCTGTTGTCACAGACAAAGTGTTCCTTCCCTTTTCGCACGACTGCCCGAAGAGGAGACTGGATTATGCCTTGTTTCAGCAGCACCCTGGATAAAAATGGAATATATTCTGTTAATATGGCTTTCTGCAATGCGATGCTGGAAGTAGATACCACCACTGGACGCTGCTCCAACGGATTTCCCCTCCCTGTCAACATGGAATACTTCCGCAATAGTACGCAAGCTACCAGATAGGCATACGTCTTTCCAATTCCCACCCCTGCATCACACAAGGCAATCTCTTCTCCCAGCAGAGTATCCAGCATTTCATGGCATAGACGGATCTGCTCTTCCCGGACTGCCAGTCCCTGTTCAGGAAATAACACCCGGAAGATCTTTTCCACTTCCTGGTGCGCTCTTTTTTGATATTCAACTTTATAAAACATAGTACTTCTTTCCGCATGGCGTTAATACCACAAGAATACGGCTGTGGCACTTTCCCACAGCCGCATGTATCTGATATCAACGACACACTCTTTTTTGATTTCTTATCGTTTCTTCTTTTCTTTGGCACCGTATTTGTCCTCGACTCCCCGGCTGCCCACCATCTCTATGGCAGGGAACATTACAGGCGGATGCTTCGCTTCGCACCGCTCGCAGATTTCCTGAAAGTCTTGCTGATTACAACTTGGAGTCCATCCTCTTCCTTGTTGGAAGAAATTCGTATCATTATCCCCCGCTGATGATCCTGGCGAAAGACCTGCGAAAGTCTATTCACAGCTGTAAGGATTCGCTCGGAATGGGAACAAACACTAACAGTCCTTCTATAAAACTATCCGTCATAGTCTCTGACCAAACAGTTCCATAAAAATCCTGTAGTGCTTGTTCCCATCCGTCCTGGCGCTTACGCTGTCACGCTTCTATCTTTGGGAACGTACCTGTAATGCTGGTATGCGGTTATCAAGGAACTTAGGGGCAATTACCCCTTTCATATATAGAGCCGATGAGATTCCCCATTTTTCTTCACTTCTTTAAAACTTTTTTTATTTTTTTCTTTAATCGCTCCATCCGTGTATAAATGGTCTTTTCCGGCAGCCCCATCTGACCTGCAATCTCACGAACAGAGAACCCCCACATCTTCAGGAGTAAAATCTGCAATGTTTTCTTATCCGTTTCTAGCAAAATATGTAAGAGCTGTTCGTTCTCAATACTGTCAAGCAGCTGTTGGATACTCAGTACAACCGAAGATTCTTCTTCCTTCTTTTGCGTATATAGTTCTTCCTGGTTGGAAGAAAAATGTTCCCAAAACCTTCGATCCGCATTAAAATCCTGCCAGTCCAATTCTCGGATCCTTTGGATTACCTCTTCACTGACTCCGGATTCCCTTAAAATCTTTTCTTCCTGTTCCTTCCACTGTTTCCATTTATATTCTTCTTTTGCTTTATGAAATGTCACCTTTCTTTACCTCCGATCTGAATTTTTTTAAATCAAATCGGAGTGGCGGTGATCTTGCATTTACACACGAAAGAAAGTGTGCTGCCTGAATTTTTTTCCACAAAAAGAAAGATGCCGCAATCCTTTTTTGAATTACGACACCACCCAACGCTCGATATGAAGTTACGTTATCTTTTGTAGTTCTTGCTGGCACATGCACTACTCCTTTATCTCTGGTGCAAAATTTATTTTGCGTAAAGGAGCAGTATACAAAACCTATCTGTCAGAAGACTGTCTGTTATCTGCCAAGCAACTGTCAGGTTTCTATCCTCTTCTTTCTATACCGATACGGTAACAATCTTTAAATACAAAAGGGGCAATCGGTTAATACCGATTTTTAGGCTCTAAATCTTAAAATCCGAATCTCCCGCAGAAATTGGATATTCTTGTGTTGAGAAATCACAAATCCCAAAAACTGGAAATCAGAGTTCCGGTACTCGGAAATCACCTATTTTGTGCTTGATAACCTATCCATTTCTGCTGGGATATTGGTCAAGACCTTGCCACATCTGCGGTGCGTAGCAGTCTTTACCAATGTCACAACGGAAATTATAATTAGGTATGCACAAAAGCGGATCTAAAAAGTGATTTCCATATAGCTGGACAGCTGATGGAACACCATCCAGAATATTCAGAAATCAGTATTTTTAACACTTGAGCTTCTTTGTGAGATTCGTATTTTTTCTTTTCTATATGTATTTTAGGGAAGAAAACCCATTGACTGCATTTTTGAAAGCACTCTTTTTCTAAGCATCCTTTTCTTCGGTTTTTCCCTTAAATTTTTTGATCTTATCACGAAGAAAATGATGGTATTTATTTATATTCCTTCCAAGTGCATACAGCATGAATTCTTTGTATACTTTTTCTGCTGTACGGTAATTGAAACGGCGAAAATCTTTTATTCTGCTGCTCTTCAAACCAACGAATACTGGATGTAAAAAATCTCTAGAAATTGACTAGTCAGTACTGCAGGAACCACCAGAATACATCAATGTAGAAATTAAGGAAAATGCAAAACCAAGCCAGTCTTTATTACTATTCACTTAATAGCAACACGAAAGTTTCCCGAACAATAGATTCTATAAAAACTAGTGATTATATTGGACAACCCTACTATGTCAAAGAAAGAACGGCTGTTGGGAAATATATAGCTCTTTCTCTAATTACACATTTCTGTTTGTATGCCATATTTTATATGACTTTTTCAATGCATATTTGCTCAATTCCATACTAATTCTCTGTATGACACAGTTAATAGGTGAAGGCTCTAAGTAATCTCCGAATAAAACTTTATTTACTATCCGGCATCTTGTAGAAATACAATAATCATATCTACCACAACCTTCACACTTACTGATTGATTTACTTCCCATCTCCTGTATCTCATCCACAATACCGTTATTAATTTCTCCAAAAACTGTTCCCATACAAAACCTTTTATTATTAACTGCTATAGTGCAAGGATAGACAGCTCCAGAAGCTAAAATACTAAATGTCCCAATACCTCCATCACATAAATAATTTTGGGGCTTCTTTATTCCGTTTTGTAAGAGTCCTGTTTCTATAAAAATGTCTACTTTTTGCAATTCATTTATTTTATCAAGTATTTTTTTTGCCAAAATAATATACTCCCTTATTTGTTCTTCTGACCATGTAAAAGTTGTAAAATCAAGCTCCATACTAAATTTTCTAACACCGCATTCTACAAGAAAGACAAAATTGTCATATATCTCTTTATAAGTTGTACTTGTGATAACAAGACGTGCGGTTAATTCTATTTTTTCGTCAAGAAGAGTTTTCAAATTTGCAATTACTATGTCAAAAGTTCCTCCTCCATCCGCAAAGATCCTATTTGCATCATGTGTTTTTTTTTCGCCATCTATGCTTATAGAAAGATCATGAATCTTTTGTAGAGTAGGAAGCATAGACTTTTTATATAAAGTAGCATTTGTAGTCATTCTATAATATAATTCTGCTCTAATTTTACTATTAAATTCATCAATCATATAGTTAACGATATTAATACCTAATAATGGTTCACCACCATGAAAAGTGATATAAATTTTTTTAGGCATTAATCTATAAAATTTACCAATTATGAATTCAATAACTTTATCTGCTGTTTCTATAGTCATAAGTGTATGTGTATCATCAATACTTTCATAACAATAACTACATTTCAAATTACATACAGTCGAAACAAATATATTAAAATTCAAACTATTCAATTTCTTCCTCCCATATCATTTCATAAAAGTAAGGTTTTCTTATTCTACAATACTGCTCAAGTGTTCCACGATTTTTTATAAAGTCGTACACTTGAAAAGGACATGATAAGCAAAAATGACGTACTGGACAGTCTTTGCATATGGTATTTCCATATGGACTATAATCTAGAAAAGATCCCAATCCTACATTACTCATATATTCTTCTGCCTGAATAAAATCTGATAAATTTTCAATGTTCCTTATGTTTCCAATTACAATATTCTCACATGAAAATGCGTCACATGGAACTATATCTCCATTTGACTGTATTGTAAAACATCGACTTCCAGCTCTACACGTACACGCTTTTAACATATTTTCCATTTCTTTTTTTGCAGGAAATACGGCAATATCATCAGATGGATTAATGCCTTTTCTAACTGTTTTATTTTCTAAATAATCAAGATTCTCTTTAGCACGTCCTGAAGCAGAAAGAATCCGGACAACAGGTTCTACCCCTAATTCTTTACAAAGTTTCTTGAACATATTTTGTTCATATGGACTATGATGAACATCAACCATAGATAGTGCGATTTTTTTTGCACCATACATTTGTAATAACTTTATTCCACTAATTACTTTATCAAATACACCATGTCCTCTTATCAAAGCACAACTCTTCTCATCATAACCGTCCATACTTATATCAAAAACATCTACATGATTTGCAAGAAATTCAGCTAATTCTTGATTAATCAATGTAGCATTTGTCATTAGATTTATACTAATATCACTATTATTTTTGATAAAGTTGATTATATCTTTAAAATCCTTGCGAACGAGTGGTTCACCTCCAGAAATTGTTATGCTTTCAGGTTTACATTTTATGACTTTAGACAGTATGTTCAACATCTCTTCAGTTGGTATATCAACAGTTTCATTTATTTTTTTCGAATTCGCTGCACAATGCTTACAGAACAGATTGCATCTTTCAGTAATAAGAATTGATATATTGTTTATTTTCATTTTTTCTGTTGGTGCATTAAGTACTTTAATATCATGAAGCTGAGTCAATAACTTTTTCATATATATTTTATCATTGTCATTTTCAAAACAATTTATAAATTGAATCCCATTCATCTCTAAAGATACTGCCTTTTTCAAATAGTCAAAACATTCTTTAGAAAAACGAATCCATTGTCCGCAAGTATTATTAAATGCTACAACCTTTTCTTTGTAGAACACAAAAACCGCATTTGGCGAAATACAAAGTTTTTTGTGTTGATATGTATTCATCATTTTCATCTTCCTTTCCTTGTTAAGTTTCAATTTTTCAAAAATGATTAATATAAATATATGCATCTTCAAGTTCTGGATTAACAAAGGTACAATTGAATTCAGGTTTATTTTTCGAAATGAATTTCACTTTTATACCTGACTCTGTATAACACTTATTTACTATGTAGATACCTGATTCCTCTAATTTTATATCCTCACCTAATTTTATATCACACTCAAAACAATGTTTATCTGCAATTTTAATCATGTCAGCTACAGAACCTAAATATTTTACTTTTCCTTTGTTTAAAACACATAACTTATTTGATATAGACACTAAGTCTTCAACTACATGAGTCGAAAAAATTACAGTACGATCTTTTCCGAAATCAGAAAGCATTTTTCTGATTTTAATTCTCTCCTCAGGATCCACTCCTGCTGTCGGCTCATCCACAATTAATAATTCTGGATTTGTAAGCATAGCCTGTACCAACCCCACTCGTCTTTTCATTCCTCCAGACAGTTGTCTATTCTTCATTTTCTGATAATCTTTCATATTTGTCTGCTCTAAAAGATTGTTGATTCTCATTTTTAAAGTAGTAGAAGGAATACCAGATAAAGCACCAATATATTCAAGTGACTCACGTACACTCAAATTCGGATACATCCCAAGTTCCTGCGGTAAATATCCGATTTTTTGCTTTATTTTAGAATAGTTTGTCTTACAATATTCGGTAGAATCCATGCTTAAAGTCCCCTCTGATACATCATAAATAGTAGTAAGTATACGCATTAATGTAGTTTTGCCGGCACCATTTTGACCCAAAAGACCAAATATTCCTTTTTCAATTACTAAGTCTATTTTGTCTAAAGCTTTTGTACCATTCTCAAATGTTTTACTGATTTTATTTATTTTTAATTGCATGAATATATCCTCCTTGCGTTTTTACTGTTATAAATAAAAACAAAGTTTACTACAAAAATTGCACCTCCTAATATTACCTCGAACATCTTACCGTATATCCAACCATCAACTAAATAACCATTTTTATCAGTTACCATATTTGAATAAATATTGAAATATATAGGAACCTTTTGTCGTAAAACTATGTTGAAAGTTGTGTTAAGTAAAAACCATATAGCACCTGTCAACCCTATTCCAATCCATGCATTATGAACCTTATGAACAATGAAACATGTAGCACTTCCCCAAAAAAATATACTGCATAACACACAGAAAGATGATTCAAAAAATAATATCATAGGCTCTTTATTCATAAAAATAAATGCTCTATCTTTACAAAAATAAAGACCATAACATAATTCAGAAAGAATAAAAATAAAAATATATTTCGCGATAAATCTTTTAATAAATTCTCTTCGTTTCAGTCTATCCGGCAAAAGATAAAAAACTTCCTCATTATTAAGTATTTTTTCTAAATAACTTGTATTAGAGAATATAAAGATTGACAAAAAGGATATTTTAACATCTAAATCACTGCCAATTGAATTCGCTACAAATTCCTGGTTTATTATTGCTATTACTATAATATAGAATATAGAAATAATTACCATATATTTAGGCAGGGCTAGCTTTATGTTTGTTTTCATAGAATTCGCCTTCTCTCCCACGCTTTACAAGCAACTATTATCATCACAACAGATAGTATAATTAATAATATCTGATTAATAAAAAGTATATTGTCTGTCGATGTTTCAAAAAACAATCCTGGAAATCTTGATGTTACTTGAAATAAACGATGCTTATAAGTATACTCTCCTGATACAAATAGACCTTGATTGGCGTATAAAAGGAGTAGCATCATTAAAGGAATTGATATTATCGCTTTTTTTAATATGCATGTTATAAAAATATTAAAGCAAACTGTAAATAATACTGATGGTAATGTAAAAAGTAATATATATTTCCATAAATCAAAAAAATTCACATGAAAACCCTGTTGTATTCCGTGCCAAGTGACAATACAATCAAAAAATACTGCTATAATTACCACAAAAGCCATAATGCTCAAAACCCCTGAAGATACTTTAGCCAAAATATACCTAGGCGTTGATAATACCTTTGTATGAAGTAGTTCATAAGTATTTTTTGAATAATCATACATAGTTAAAAAAATCAAAACAATGCTAATTAAAATAATTAAATATATTCCAAAATAATCCACAAACTTTCTTGAAAAATAAGAAGTATAAGTACAATTTGATAGTTTTTCATTTATATATTCATTCAATTCATCTGCTGTAGCCGCTTTCAAGCATTTGCTATCTGAAAATATATCTTTTGAAATGTGGATATTTTTGTCTTTATTCAAATAATTTAATGCCTCTTTTACACTCATATTTTCTTCAAGAATTTTATCAATTATTGAATCCACCTCAGATACAGACATAACATTATCGCTAAGCATCATCTCTTTAAACTCTTTCAATCCTATTTCTACCCGTTCTCTTTCATCCGATGGCGGAATGAACCCTTTATTTATATCTAATTCCACTCTTTCCTCAGTAGAGAATTCTACCGGTTTATAATCATCTTGAAAGTATTGAATATCTAAATACCCCTTACAGCACATCCAGACATTTATAACAATCAGCAAAAAACCAATATAGTACAAAGGATTTTTTAACAATCTTTTTACATCACACTTTACGATTTTCCACACTTAAATTCACCTCACTGTATAATCTCTAATAGCGTTTACGAAACTCTGAGTTCCATATAAATATAGATTTTTTGTATAAAAAAATACAACTCCTCACAAGTTTTTGGTAAAATTGAAACATCTAGCACTAAGATTTCAATAAAATTCGGAATGTCTTTAAGGTTAACCGCTTTAAACTGTTTGAAGCGGTTAACTGTATAGAAACTGTTCATCAGGTCATTGCTATCTTCAAATCAGATATGACTCTCTTCGATTTTCCTGGTATTGAAACCTGGAGGTAACCACCGTTACTTATCTCTCACATCTCTTTGCAACGCTCCATTAACTTTTCTACCAATCCCAATCGACATATTTATCTTTCTCATATTTTTAAACTACCAGCTACAAATGCCTATAAAGTCTGATTAATTTATTCCATATAATTCCTGTTATACAGGTTTCTGTAATATTGATTGCACATTAAAAGTGTTTCGTGTTTACCTGATGCTATATCTGTACCATCTTTCAAAACTATAATATTATCAGCTAATTTACAGTTCTCCATTCTATGTGTAATCATGATAACAGTTTTCCCACTAATGTTCGCTTTAATATTTTCTAATATTCTTTGCTCTGTAACCTGATCCAATGCAGAAGTAGCTTCGTCAAGAATTAAAACGGGCGTATTTCTTAGTAACGCTCTCGTTAAACACATCCGCTGGCGTTCACCACCTGAAAATCTTATACCGCCCTCGCCAACTACAGTATCCAAGCCTTTCGGCAATTGTTCTAGTATTTGATCGAAGCATGCTATCTTTACAGCATATGATAATTCTTCATCTGTCTTCTGTTGATTCATAATCAAATTATTCCGTATTGTATCATTAAATAAATACATATCTTGGCTAACAATTGTTATTTGCTCACGTAAACTCTCGACGCTAAATTTATTTATTTCTACATGGTTGATAAGCAGTTTACCTGCTTTACAGTTCCAAAAACGGTATAAAATACTTAAAATAGTAGATTTTCCTGATCCACTTTCTCCAACAAGCATTGTGATTGTGTTTGGAAGAAAGCGTGCGTTGAATTTGTTAAGTATATTGCTTTCACCATAAGAAAAATCCATATTACTAATCTTAATTTCATCGACGTTCTCTAGAATTAATCCGTCACATTTTAAATCAATGCTCTGAAGTTTTAGGAATTGTTGGACTCTATCCAAAGACACCAAATTAGTCTGTAAATTCATAAATACCCCTGATATATTTAATATAGGAGATACCATCTGATTCCCATACAAATTAAATGCAATTAATGCTCCAATTGTCAAATCATTAGAAATTACTTTAATGCCACCGTATCCAATCACAACAATAGAAAATAGCTGTGCTAAAAAGTTTAATATGCCTCTATTTTTTACACTTAGTAATTGCAACGAAATTTCGCTGTCTTTACTCCTATTCACAAAGTTACTATATTTCTTAATAAAAAACGCTTTACATCTACTGTAATGGAACGGAATTATATTTGAAATTACATCTCCTAAAATCCCAATTAATTCACCATCTTTTTCTCGCAAAATAGATGCCATTTCTCGTCCTTTAAATTGAAAGTATCTTTGGCAAATGTAAATAATCGGAAGTAGAATTACTAACAGAAGTGCTAAATCCCATTGCATAAAAAACAAAATGATTAACACACCAATAGAACTAATTACATCAATTAAAAATTGAAAAATATTTCCTGAAATCAGCCCTTGTATTTTTTCTATGTCCTCATAAATCGTATTATATGCTTCGCCAAATTTCATGTTGCTGTAATATTCACCTGATAGACTGATAAAGTGTGTCAACACTTTTTTTTGGTATTCTAAGTAAATAGCTTTTCCTATTTTTGCATAAATAGTTTCTAAAATATAACTAATAACTGACTGACATAAAGTAAAACTTAAAATTCCTATTGCCATAAATACAATTTCTCGAAAATTATGACTCGGTATTGCTGAATCAAGAATTCTCATTGAAAGAATTGGTAACAACAAAGTAATACATATTTTCAAGACAGAAAGGAAAAATGCTATAACCATTTTAAGTTTATTTTTTTTTAATATAAATCCATAAAATGTTACAGCATTTTTATAATTCTCTCTTTTCATGATTTGAATTTATCTCCTTATTTATCATATAGTACAGATTTTGAATTGAACGAAACCAAAATATATCTATTTTGCTATAATCAAAATGAATTCCAAAATGTTTCTCTATCCTATTTATTAAAAACGATGTATTAATCCTATTTAGCCCTGGTATATATTCATATTTTCCACATATTAATTCTCTGTCCTCTATTTGAATATCCAAAGTAATTCTAATTATTGCTAATAAATCTCTAAGTATTTCTTTATTAAATGATTTCACTAAATATTTTGGACAGTCATCTCTTTTTTCACTCCACATATTTCTTTTAGCTTGTGACATCAACCCTATCTGAATTGAATGAAAGTCTTTCACAATACTTTTGCTCAAATACTTAGATACTATTCCAGTAAAAATTGATGTTGCTTTACTATTTCCTCCAAACATTTCAAATCTGGAATTTTCTGCTTTTAAAAATATCGGCTTACCATCTGCAATACATTGTATTTCTAATTCACTATTATACCAATATGTATTATCATTAATAAATAAACTCCCATCTACACCAATAACATTCTCTAAACTTGCAGGATAAGATTTTGTTCTATTATTGGACAGTGATGCAATGATAATTTTTCCACTTTCACTTAAGCGATTAATCAAACGAAAATACTCATTATAATAATTGTTGATGGTATTTGAAGCCAAGCTTAAATTTATAATATCAATGTCCGTTTTTTCAATGTATTCCAATGCCTCCAATAAGGTTTTGATTGAGCAGCAATTAAATTTGTTTAATATTTTCACATCATATATTTCAGCATCCGGTTCAATTCTTAGTATTGCAGAACAGCATAAATTTCCATGTTTATTTTTTTCCCCATCATTTTTCCCTACAAAATCAAAGTGTTGTGTTACCTTATCTGGATATAAATCTTCGTCAATTCCAGAATCTACGACTGCAATTTTATTCATGATATTTCACCTTTAAAATATAGGAAGCCTCATAAATCTTGTTCGCAGATCATAGAGGCTTCCCTAACACACCATTAAACTTTATTTAATGATGTATTAACTCCAGAAATTTGTCTGTGCGCTATTGGGTACATCATAATAGGAGCAACCATTAGTCGATGTGCTTTTTTTGCCTGACCAATATCCTCCAACATAACAATCATTCCAGCAGCCCTGACCTTTAACTTCCAAATTCATACTTGTGTCTTCGATTTTTTTAATCTCCATAAAAAATCTCCTTTCTGCTTTCCGCAATAAATATAATATGTGCTCCGTTAGTGCAATTAACAATAGTAATACTAGAACCGAGGTACCTGCATCACTAGCTTCTAAAATTATTAATCGACTAAACTCAAGCTTTTATGTATCAATGAGTTTCCTCAATAATACCAAAAGGTATTCTCATTCAGTATTAAATATTATCTTCCACTTTTTCTTTTCTAAATGATTTTGGTCTTACTGGCTGGTATATTAACCCTAGACAAACCGGTGGCCACTGAATCGCTTCTTTTTCTACCCTATGTTCAATTTTTTTGCTCACAAAATTTAAGCACATATTTTTCACATCCATCACACTACCTCCTGTTTTTTGATTTTTGCCACTATCATTAATATGGCACATAGAATATCCGCAGACATTGCATATACAATATAATCGTTTCTAGGCAGAGTAATATACAAAATGCTTATAAATAGCCAATGTATAAATACCACTAACCTCGCTACTTTTTTGGCATCTTCAAATTCTCTTTCGCTCATATTCATATTTGGATGATTTATTGTAGCAATGAATATAATGCATAATATTGAATAGCAAAAGATAAAATATGAAACAGTATAATAGTTAAACAATACTGGGATAACAACACTTGAAAGCAACAGATAAAGTGCTATGGTCGAAACAAGGCATTTAACATACGTATTCATATGAAATCCTCCAGTCTTCCCTCTAATGTTGACAAAAAGCACTAGGAATATGATTGATTGGATTAAACTTCCAGTCAAAACTGCAATAACTAATACGAACATATATGATAGAAATTTTTCAAGACTTGTTTCAATAACATATATGTATTCGTCCTTTTTATTGATATCCAGAAAATTCTTTTCTATTAATTTTACTGCAATTCCATGGGCTAGTTTATTCATAATCTGCTCCTTTCATGTTTTGCATTATACATTCCAACCAATTAATTTTTCAATAGAAAATACATTTTTAGACGGTATATTGCATTTTTAGCTGGAAACGGAAGTAAATTATACATTTTATCAAAAAGAAGACGTTTATTCATGTTTTTGTTTCACTACCTTTTAGTATGATATCAGGCAGCAAATTCTTTTTTCTTTATAATAGAAGTATCAAAAATAAGGTGGTGCTTCTGCTTATGATGACTCAGAATACTGATAAAAAAGAGAACAAGCACAGTTCCTCTGTATGAATGACATGGTTCCTCAGAATCATCTGCTTAGAATCATTGATAAAGCAATTGATTGGAACTTTATATTGACCTTGTTGCGGAAAGTATTCCCAGAATAACGGCCGCCCAAGTATAGATCCGGTCATGCTTGCAAATTACGCTCAAACGGAATGCCAGTTCCGCTACTGCGGAACTGCTATTCCA
>OBXC01000010.1_pt1 | contig 201557 bp, 202 predicted proteins | sample 1538111 | NCBI WGS metagenome assembly OBXC01 (sample SAMEA2580137, study PRJEB22360) | human gut metagenome | biome: human gut; feature: human-associated habitat; material: faeces | place: Denmark | collected 2008/2010
AGCTACCTTAACCCACCGTCTAAAGCCAGTGGGATTGCGGTAGCCTTATTTCAATGATAAAAAACTGTCGGGCATGTCATTTTCTCAATTCTGAAAGCATCTGCCCTTTTATCATACAGCCAAACGAATGTTTGCGCAAAAAAATTTGACATTTTCCCGCAAAAGTTTTACACTGTCTCTAATCTGTTGCAGTAACGCGTTCACGTGTTGCTGTATGCTTATCTTTTCTTATGACAGGAGGTCTTATCCATGAAAAAAAAGGCTTTGTGCGCTGCCTTTCCGCATACTCTCCCCATTTTGATGGGATATCTTTTCCTAGGTATCGCCTTTGGCGTCCTTCTGGCGGAAAACGGATTTTCCCCGGTCTGGGCACTGTTTATGAGCATCGTCATCTATGCGGGTTCCGGACAGTTCGCCGCGATAGGGCTCATGACAGCCCCGTTTTCCCCGGTCTCATCCATCCTGCTCACCCTGATGATAAACGCCCGGCATCTTTTTTACGGGCTGTCCATGTTAAAGCCATTCAAAAAGGCGGGAAAAAGAAAGCCTTATATGATATTTTCCCTGACTGACGAAACTTATTCCCTGCTTTGTTCCGCCAAACCTCCCGAAGGAGTGGATGAATCGTGGTTTTTCTTTTTTATCGCCCTACTCGACCAGCTGTACTGGATCGCAGGCTGCTGCCTCGGCGCGGCCGCCGGAAAATTCCTGCCCTTTGATTCCACCGGTATCGACTTCACGATGACCGCCCTGTTTCTCGTTATATTTGTGGAACAATGGGAAAAGGCTTCCTCGCATCTTTCCGCCTTTATCGGGCTTGGTATCACCGCCGTATGCCTGATAGCCTTCGGGCCGGACAGATTCCTTATTTTTTCCATGGCGGGCATCCTCGCCGCACTACTCATCTTTCAAAAGGAGCTTGACAAATGACATCCCAGACTTTCTTCCAGCTTTGCATTACCATCGCCATCATCGCCGTAGCTACATTTCTGACCCGCGCGCTGCCGTTCCTGCTCTTCCCTGACGGAAAAAAAACGCCGCGTGCCGTACAATATCTCGGCGCCGTCCTGCCGAGCGCTTCCATCGCCATGCTCGTCGTATACTGCTTTAAAAATGTTTCCGTTCTTTCCGGCTCCCATGGCCTGCCGGAGCTGATAGCTGCAGTTTTTGTCATTGCCGTACATAAATGGAAGCACAGCCTGCTTTTATCTGTCGGCGGAGGAACGGCGCTGTATATGCTACTCGTGCAGGGGGTATTCTAAAAGATGTGCACATCCATATGAAAAGTATACGCCCTGGCGAACACTGCCGGCAGGCAATAATTTCTCTTCGTGCGAGTGCGCATAATCGTGTTTTTTATTCGATAGGAAAGTTCCTTTCCTATCGAATAAAAGGGGGACGGCGTGGAGCCATCCCTTTCCGCATTTTCTCTGTTCCCATCGTCTGTATCCAAAATCCCATCCTCAGTCGTCCACGACAGGAACCTCTTCTTCCTCCCACGCTTCTAAATCGTTGATATATTTTTTCGTCTCCTTTGCGATAACATTCGACAAAAGCAGGACCGCCAGGAGATTCGGTATCGCCATCAGCGCGTTCAGAATATCTGCCAGCGCCCACACCACATCGAGCACTGCCACCGGGGCTATCGCCGCAACTGCCACATATAAAATGCGGTACGGAAGAAGTCCCTTTTTCCCTGCAAAATATTCCACTGCGCGCTCTCCGTAATATGCCCACCCAAGCACCGTCGAATACGCAAAGCAGATGATTCCCAGCGTAAGTATCGCCGGCCCCAGATACGGTATCTGCCCGAATGCCAGCGTCGTCAGGATGCCTCCGTCTGTAATCTCATTTGCATTTATCGCCGGATTTTTCATTATCGTGGAAACAAGCACCAGACCGGTCATCAAACACACCACGACCGTATCCCAAAACGTACCTGTCGAAGAGACGAGCGCCTGCCGCACAGGATTGCGCGTCTGTGCCGCCGCTGCCGCGATCGGTGCAGAACCGAGGCCGGATTCATTGGAAAACAGCCCGCGCGCCACGCCGTAGCGCATCGCCATCATCACGCCCGTACCCACAAGACCGCCTGCCGCCGCGCCGGGTTCAAACGCCAGCGTAAGTATCGTGCGGATCGCCGGAATAATATAATCATAATTTATCCCCAAAATGATGATACAGCCCAGCACATAAAAAAGCGCCATAAACGGGACCAGCTTCTCACACACCCTGGCGATAGAACGGATACCGCCGAAGATAACGACCGCCGTCAGCGCCGCCACGGCCAGACCGACCAGCCACCCCGGCACACCCGCCGTTTCCTCCACGACAGACGCAATGGCATTGACCTGTGTCGCACAGCCTATCCCGAAGGAGGCAAAGCCGGCAAATACCGCAAACGTCATACCCAGTATTTTGCCAAGGGGCTGCCATTTCAAACCTCTGGACAGAGCGTACATCGCGCCGCCCTGCATCCTGCCGTCTCTCTTTTTCACCCGGTATTTTACCGCTATCAGAGATTCAGCATATTTTGTCGCAATGCCGAACACACCCGACAGCCAGCACCAGAATACCGCGCCCGGGCCTCCGAGGGCGATAGCCGTCCCGACTCCCACGATATTCCCTGTTCCTATCGTCGCCGCCAACGCCGTTGTCAGCGCCCCGAAATTACTGACCTCACCCTCCGCCTTGTGGTCCTTTGTCACGGAAAGACGGATTCCTTTTGTTATCGTCTTCCACTGGATAAATCCGGTCTTAAACGTCATAAAAATATGCGTGCTGAACAGCAGAATGATCAGCCACCAGCCCCATATCACGTCATCCACCGCAAAAACCACTTCGTTCAACTTCTCAAACATACCTTTTCCTCCTGTACTTACTCTTTTATTAGTTTATCGCGTTACAGTGAAAAAGGCAATATTTTATTCAGCGCGTATCAGTTCAGCCATATCATGTTGTGCGGATAGGCGCATCTGAACTGTTACCTCAACGCTTTGCAAGCACCCGGTTGACCCGCTCGCTCGTAACAAGCATCAGCGCCGCCAGCGTGAGCAGAAAAAACGGATGTATCCCAAATCCGAACGTCTTTCCGAGAAATCCCAGAAAAGGAGGCATCAGCAGGCAGCCCACATATGCGGTCGCCATCTGTATCCCCATGATACTCTGGCTGATATCCCTTCCGAAACGGTTCGGCGTGTCATGCAGCATCGCCGGATAGATAGGGGCACAGCCCAGACCGATGCATATCAGCCCTACCAGGCTCAGCCATGCCGTCCCCGGCAGCGCCAGAAGGACGCAGCCTGCCAGGCACAGCCATTCTCCCATCCTTATCATCTGTTTATTGTTAAAACGCAGGGCAAACACTCCTGCCAGTCCTCTTCCGACCGTGATTCCCATATAGAATAATGAAACCCAGCGGGCAGCCGTTTCCGCAGCAAGCCCTTTTTGCTGTACCAGAAAAGTACTGCTCCACAGTCCGGCAGCTGCCTCCACCGCACAGTAGGAAAAAAATGAGACCAGCGCAGGCTTCGCCGCAGGAAGCCTAAGAAGCTCTGTCAGTCCGGCGCTCCTCCGCGCTTCTCCCTCCGACTGCTCCTGCCGTCCCGTTTCAAAGCGTTTCCACAGCGGCAGGCTTATGAGCAGGCAGACCACCAGGACGCACTGCATCGCTGCAATAGTGCTGTAGCCTGTCCGCCAGCCATTTTCTTTTGTCAGAAAAAGCGACATCAAAAGCGGTCCTGCCGTCGCCCCTATGCCCCAAAAGCAATGCAACCAGTTCATATGCGCCGCCTCATAATGAAGCGCCACAAAGTTATTTAACGCGGAATCCACCGCACCCGCACCGATACCCAGCGGGACTGCCAGCAGGCAGAGCCAAAAAAATCCCGGTGAGAGGCAATAGCCCCACAGCCCTGCCGCAGTCATCGCTACACTGACCGCCGTAACTTTTCCTGTCCCGAATCTTTCTATCAGCTTTGCAGAAAAAAAGCTCGATACTATCGTTCCTCCTGAAACGATAGTACTCAAAATTCCCGCCCAGGATACGGAAACTCCCAGCTCCTGATGCAGTACCGGCCATGCCGAGCCAAGTATCGCATCAGGCAGTCCCAGGCTGATGAACGCGATATAGATTAAAATAAGCAATATTGTCGCCATAACGGCAGCTCCTCCCTTTGCGGGCTGCTCCTGTATGCCCGCATCGGGGTCTACTATAGCATCTTCTGTCCGTTTCGTCATCCCCTAAATTCTATCTTGCTATCATCGTCAGGTATGCCAGCACGCCCCCCAGCGCCCCGGCAGGAACCGCCGCCAGATACATCCACGCCATCTGCCAGCCGATGATTCCCTGAATCTGTGCCGGCGTCGCGCCTATCACCTCCATCTGCTCAATGCTGACGCTGTCCGGGCAAACGCTCTTTTTGCCGACGATGAACAATGCGATGCCCGCGCAGCACAGGATGAGCGCCGCGTGCGTTCCCTTCTCCTGAAATGCCCAGCATACCGCAACGAACACAAGAAGCGCCCCCGAAAACACCCCCGATATCCAGAGCGGGAAATTATTCTTCCATTGCTGTACCGCCACCTGTCTGCAAAATCCCCTTTCTCCTTTACCCATACTTTTCTCCTCCTTTCCCCTGTTGAGGTCTTTCTATTATAGGACACCTTTTTTAGGAAGAAAGTCGAAATCTGTAAAAGATTTTAAAAAAATTTCAAAAATTTTTCTTAATTTTGCTTTTTGTGCTATACTGGACTATGCGGCGCCGTTACAGACTGCGGCTCCGCCAGATAAAACGATAAAAGGTGGAAGAAAATGAGTAAAACACAATCCAGCACACTGATGACAGAAGGTCCTATCTGGAAAAAGATAATCACCTTCGCCTTCCCGCTCTTTCTGGGAAATCTGTTCCAGCAGCTATACAACACTGCCGACTCCCTGATAGTAGGAAACTTCCTCGGAAGCGATGCCCTCGCGGCAGTCAGCTCTTCGGGCAGTCTTATCTTTCTGATGGTCGGCTTTTTTAACGGCATCGCCATGGGAGCGGGCGTCGTTGTCGCCCGCTATTACGGTGCACGGCAGATTGAAAAACTGCAGCGCGCCATCCATACGGACGTAGCGTTCGCCCTTGTCGCAGGCGTACTCCTGACTATCATCGGTCTTATCCTCGCCCCGCAGATGCTCGTCTGGATGGGGACGCCCGAAGACGTCATGCCAAACTCTATCCTCTATTTCAGGATTTATTTCGCCGGTTCGCTGGCATTCGTCCTTTATAACGTACTGGTCGGCATCCTCCAGTCCATCGGAGACAGCAGGCATCCGCTTTATTATCTCATACTGTCCTCCATGATAAATATCGCGCTCGACCTGCTTTTTGTCGGCGTATTCCGCTGGGGCGTCGGGAGCGCCGCTCTTGCGACCATCATCTCCCAGTTCGTCAGCGCCCTGCTCTGCCTGCGCCGGCTGATGCACAGCCCTGAGGAATACCGCGTGACCCTTTCCAAGATCCGCTTTGACCTTCCGATGCTCAAGCAGATTATCCAGAACGGTCTGCCCGCCGGACTGCAGAACTCTATCATCGCTTTAGCGAACGTAGTCGTACAGTCCAATATCAACAGCTTCGGAAAAATGGCAGTCGCCGGCTGCGGCGCCTATTCCAAGGTCGAGGGCTTCGGCTTTCTGCCTATCACCTGCTTTTCTCTGGCGCTCACCACTTTCATCAGCCAGAACCTCGGCGCAAAAAAATACGACCGCGCCAAAAAGGGCGCACATTTCGGCATCATCTGCTCGATATGTCTTGCCGAGCTGGTAGGCGTGTGCATCTACATCCTGTCCCCGTACCTTATCGCCGCCTTTAACAATGACCCGCAGGTCGTTTCCTTCGGCGTCACCCAGGCACGCACGGTCACACTGTTCTACTTCCTGCTGGCATTTTCTCACTGTATCGCGGGCATCATGCGCGGTGCCGGAAAAGCTACCGTGCCGATGTTTGTCATGCTGGCATGCTGGTGCATTATCCGCGTGACCTACATCACGGTCATGGTAAAGCTCGTTCCCGTCATCACCACCATCTTCTGGGCATACCCGCTGACGTGGAGTTTAAGCTCGATAATCTTTTTAATCTACTTTTTGAAAGCGGACTGGATACACGCCTACGAAAAACGGAACGCGTAACCGTTAAATCCGCTCCGGTCAGACAGATTCCGGGCAGGGGCAGAGGGAGATTCCGACAGCAGGTTCCGCTTTCACTCACAGGGAATTTTATACAAAGGCTGCGTCTTTTACAGGGCGTATGTCAAACGGTCAAACTCGCGCAGCTTCGCTGCGCTCAGACAAGTCCCGTTTGCCATACTGTAAAAGGCGCAGCCTTTGAAAATTCCCCTTCGTTCAAGAAGTCATCTGCTGCCGGAATCTCCCTCTGCCCCTGCCCGGAATCTGTCTGACCGGAGAGTTTTCTCTGCCGGAAGAGAATCGTGTCCCCCTCTTATGTGCTGGCGGAAGTATAATTCTTAATTGCTTTCTTCCAGACGATACGCGTAATGATAAATGCCAGTACAGGGGAGAGCACGCCCCACGCCATCATCGCCGGACTGAGCTCGCCCATAAGAAAGAGCCCCGGGAAATTCGTTATCACAAAAATCGGCAGGATAAAGGTACCGATACGCTGCATCCACTTCCCGTATATCATCTGCGGCATATTGTTAAAATCCCACAGCGCGGCCGTCATTTCTCCCAGCCCCTGTGTCGCCGTCGTCCAGAATGCCAGCAGGTTCGGCAGCAAAAACAGGCTGTACGTCAGCAGACACCCGCAGAGCAAAAAGAAGATAAATCCGGCTATCGCCCCCGCCGTGACCGGAAGCCCCGCTCTCTGCCAGCCGATGACGATCATTATGACTCCCGCCGCAAGATCCGGCAGGAGCAGGGAAATGTCCAGCTTCTGCAATGTCACCAGAAACTGCAGGGAGACCGGTTTTACCATGTACATGTCCAGCTGTCCTTCCCGCACCATCGTGGAGAGTCCCGTAAAATTCCCATAGTAGAGCATATATACGCCCGTCAGGAGCACATATACGCCGATAAACAAAAGGATATGATCCGGCGTCAGCACGCCGATATTTGTACCTGCCCGGTAAACGACCGCCACATATAAAAGTTTTATCAGCATCCAGCCTGTTTCTACCGCCACTCCGGCGGCAAAATTCGCGCGGTACTCCAGCTGCGACATCAGAGACATTTTCAAAAAAACGCCCAGAAGCCGTCCGTATCTGACCGCCCGTTCTGATATTTTCCCAAATGTTCCGTTCTTCATCTCAGCCTCCCACCGCCGCAAACCGCTTTAAGCCCTTCGCCCACAGCACTCTTGCCAGCGCAAAAAATACCGCTATCCATAAAAACTGACATAAAAATCCGCTGCCGACCTGCTCCCAGAGAAGCTTTCCGTTTACAATGTTGACCGGAAACTGCGTCGTATATCCAAAGGGCAGAAGACCGATGAGAAATGCCGCCGTTTCCCCGAAGATATCCATCGGGAACACACCTCCGCTTATCACGACCAGCACCACGCTCACAGTTCCGAATATCAGATGCACATCCGTCAGCCAGAAGCTTATGAGCGCCACGCAGTAAAAAATCAGGAAATTGAGGATTACCGCCAGCACCAGCGATACAAAAAATGCCGCAATCCTTCCCACGGATAATTCCAGCCCCAGAAATGCCGCCGAAAATCCGATGAGCCCTGCCGATACGAGCGTTAAAAGCCCCATCTGCACGCTTTTTTCCCCCATGTGATTGAAAAAGCGATAGGCAAAATAGTCAACCGGACGCACCAGATATTTGTTCAGTCCGCCTGTTTTGATATCCTGGTTCACCGCATATTCAAAGCCCGTATAAACGAGTTTGGAGACCATTCCCGCCAGCAACGTATACACCATTATCTGTGGATAACTGTAGCCAGTCATCGCCCCGGCGTCGCCATGCCCATACAGATAATTCCACAAAAATGTCTGGATGATGATAGGAAACACCGTGCTCAAAAGGCTCAGGACAAAATTCGCCCGATATTCCAACGAAAGCTCTATCCCCATCCGGTACACACAGCGATATGTCTTCATACCGCCACCTCCTTTTGGAATATCTTCGCAATACTTTCCTCCAGAGGAATATCAGTCACCGTAAAATCATCCACCGGAAGCGCCGCCAGCACCGCGGACGCCGTCTCCTTGAGACGCTCCCTCTGCACCTCGAGTACGATAGAAGTCTCGCTGTTGCCCCTTATCTTTCCAAAAATCTCCAGCTCACCGGACGGCACAGGGCGGCTCACAGAAAGCGTCAAAAGCTTTTTATCGCCCATCAGGGTATTTATCTGCGAAAGCGCGCCGTCATATACGGGAAGCCCTCTATTGATGATGACCGCCCTGTCGCACAGCTCTTCGATATCGCGCATATAATGGCTCGTCAGTATCACCGTCGTCTTTGTCTGCTCGTTGTAATATTTCAAAAAATCCCGGATTTTCTGCTGGGAAACAATGTCTAAGCCAATCGTCGGCTCGTCCAGAAACAGGATTCCGGGACGATGTACGAGCGCTGCAAGTATCTCCATCTTCATCCGCTCCCCCAGAGAAAGCCGACGCACCTGCACATTCATCAGCTCCTTCACATCCAGAAGCTCTGCCAGCTCTTCCACGGTCTTTCTGTATTCCGCATCGTCCACCCCAAAAATACACTTGTTCAGATACAGGCTGTCGCTGGCAGGCAGGTCCCACCAGAGCTGGTTTTTCTGACCCATGACGATGGAAAAACCGCGCTTGAATTCATTTTTACGCTCCCACGGCACAAAGCCATTGACCGTCACCTCGCCTGACGTGGGATACAAAATGCCTGACAAAATCTTCAGCGTCGTCGTCTTGCCCGCGCCGTTCGGTCCTAACAGCGCCATCATCTCCCCTTTTTTCACTGAAAAGGACACGTCCCGCACCGCTTCCTTTATCAGCGTTTCCCGATGGAACAGGTTGTGTACCGAGCCCTTTAATCCCGCGCTCTTTTTGTAGTAGGCAAACTCCTTTTTCAGATGCCTGACCGTGATTATCTCCATGATAAACCTCCCTCTGCCCCGTCAGAAAAATTCCGCCCGGCGCAGATAATCCTCAAATCTTATTTTCACTTCCGGATACCGGTAACGGCTTACTAAAAGCTCGTCCCCCGAATCTAAGCCGACGCTCTCGCGTCCCAGCCTCCGCACATGATACAGATTGACCAGAAAGCTTTTGTGTACCCGGATAAAGCCCGCTTTTTTCAGCTCCTCCTCCCAATAAGAGAGCGTCTGGTCTGTAATAAATACCTCTGTGCGGCAGTGCACCCATATCTCGTGTCTCCGGCTTTCGATATATAAAATGTCCCGCAGGGATACGCGGACTGCCGCCTCCGTCTCCTGCTTCCCTCCCACGATACTGCGGCACACAAAGCTCCTCATCCCTGCCCCGACCGACCTTCTTATCCGGTTCAGCTTGCACAGAGCCGCTTCCAGGTCCTGTTCCAGCGCATATCCCCTCACAACATGGAAAAACGGATACGAAAGCGCCGCGAACACTTCCTCCGGGCTGTTCGCCACAAAAATGACGGGAAGCTCCTTTCTCTGCTCCCATATCCGCTCCGCCGTCAAAAATGCTCCGGCGCCTTCCGGCATGTGCAGGATAAGAGCGTCCAGCTTCTCTAAAAATACCTCAGAATTCTCAAAACGCGCCCCGGATTGTTCCCCGGTTCTTTTCAAATGCCCTGTACTTCCTTGTGCGCGCACTGTTTCCCATGTGCCGTCCGTCTCTGCTTCCTCCCGTATCTTATCGCTTCCGGCGCAGAGGACCTGAACAGCCCCTTCTATCGCCCGCAAAGACTCTTCCCTCCGGGCGCAGTCTGCCGCTTTTAAATTTTTTTCTTCATAAAGTCCCAACAGCGGCATGACATGCCCCCTTTCTCCGCTGCCTGAAAGCTTCTGCGGTCGTATGCCCCGCAGCAGTTTTCATCTGCCTGTTTATCTTATCAAACTATTCGCATATTACAAGATGTCCCGCACCAATGGAATATTTTCTGCCCCACTGGATACTTCTGAAATAAAAAAGTATGCACCTCTGGATGTGAAAAAGTATGCGCTTTCGTGCAAGTGCGCATAATCAGTTTCTGTTCGACATGAGAGAAACCTTCCTATCGAACAAAAAAAACAGGGACTGTCGCAATTTGGCAATCCCCATTTCCTAATCCGTCATTTTATGCATCCGACCTGGAATATGCATTTTTCATCTGGCAGCTCAGCTCGTACAGCACCCGGTCCAGCGTCCGGGCAGTCTCTTTTTTTACCATCTCCGACACCGCACGGTTCGCTTCCGCCTTCAAAATCCTCCGGCGTGCTTCGTTCCCGCTTTCTTTTGACAAAAGTTCATCATAACGGTTTATCAGCTCATGCCCCTTCGCCGCCACAGTCTCCTGATAACGCTCCACATGGAATACGGACTTATTGTAGGAAGCGTCCGCCATCGCCGCTATCATGCGGCTGCTCCAGTAAAAATTGTCCGTGGAGACCTCGTCGGTCGTATTTTCCATATATTCCGGTACTTCCTCCACATCCGCATAAAACGGGACCATCACATTGAAGGCGTTCGACGCAAAAGCAAGCCACTGCAGACAGCTACATCCTTCCGCCATCCCCGGACGTATCTGTATCAGGGAAAGGAAGTCCGTGCGGTTTATCCCTATCGCGCGGTATGCGCCCCGCATCGATTTGTCCCCATAGGCTCCGTAAGGGTCGTAGGGAGTTCCCTGATAATGGGAGGAGAGCACATATTTCACATCCTCCACGGTAATCTTTTTTTCAGGAACCAGACACCATGGCAAATCATCCGAAACAGGCGTAAAATCCGCATTTTCCCCGTCCCATCGGAAGGTATTCGGATTCAGGCAGCGCTCCATATACCATGCGCGCGGCGTATTGTATACATGGTCCGCATCATCATGGCTGCCAAAGGCGCTTCTTACATCAAAGCTCCCGTCCATCGCCAGATTCAGATGATATTTCTCAACAAACTCCTTCAAATCAGAAGAGCACATATACTCCTTCTGTTCTGAAAAGGCGTCTTCAAGGTCAAAATAATCGATTCCGAACTGATTCGGCATCACCACATATGCCTCGTCGGGTACGCGGCGCGCGATCCAGTGATGTCCGCCTATCGTTTCCAGCCACCATATTTCATCCCGGTCCTGAAATGCTATCCCGTTCATTTCATAAGTTCCGTACTGCTCCAGCAGGCTTCCCAGACGCTTTACACCGTCCCGGGCGCTGCGGATATAAGGCAGAACGATGCTCACGATATCTTCTTCCCCAATACCACCGGCAGTTTCTTTCCCGCCGTCTGTCGCCGGCTGATAAACGACCAGAGGGTCTGCTCCCAGCACCCGGGCGTTGGAGGTTATCGTTTCTGTCGCCGTCATCGCCACACCAGCCGCATTCACGCCGGCTGCAGCCCAGACTCCTTCCCCTTCCACGGCATTCGGAACCGCCGTATAGCGCATCGGATCATCCGGAAGCTCGATTTTTACATGAGAAATAACAGATTCATATACCCGCGGTTGTTCCTGTGGATGAATGACCGCGAACTTTTTGGGCGTAAAACGTCCCGAACCCGAATCATCGTTGCGTGCTATCATCGTCGAACCGTCGTAGGTTGCTTTTTTTCCGATCAAAATCGTTGTGCAGGGCATAACCGCTTCCTCCTTATCGATCCAGTTGTTCTATTATCTTATCATATCCCATCCCGTGGGACGCCTTGACCAGCACGGAATCGCCTGCCCGCAAAAGCTCCGGCAGGGCGGCGAGCAGCGCGTCCGTATCTTTAAAATGCTCTGCCTCGGCAATGCCCGCCTCCTTTGCAGCGCTGTACATCGCCTCCGAAAGAGCACCCGCGCAGTACAGACAGTCCACTCCATGCTCCGCCGCATACGCGCCGACCTGTGCATGAAGCTCCTTCTCATTTTCGCCAAGCTCAAACATATCACCCAGAACCGCCACCTTCCTGCCGTCCGCAAGCGCCAGCAGGTCTATCGCTGCCTTTGTGGATACCGGGTTTGCATTGTAACAGTCATCGATAAGCACCTTATCCTTCGCCGAAATAACGCGGCTTCTTCCGCTTACCGCCTGCACTCCCGCAATACCTGCCGCTATCTGGGCAGACGTCATCCCCAGAAGCTTTCCGACCGCAGTCGCCGCCAGCGCATTTAAAACCATGTGAGAACCGGGGAGCGGGATATCCGCCTCAAAAACCTCCCCGTCTGCATGTATCTGTGCCGTACTTCCAAGAAGCCCGCGGTTTACGATGTTGTCTGCATAAATATCATTTTCCGGTGAAAATCCGAAGCGCAGCGGCTTTTTACCATGTACCTCCTGAATCGTCGCAAGCTTGTCGTCATCCCCGTTGACGCACACGCTCCCCTCCGGGTTCATACAGTCAAAAATCTCAGACTTCGCTTTTAATATCCCGTCCCTGCTGCCTAAAAACTCCAGATGGCACTGTCCGATATTCGTCATCACGCAAATGTCCGGGCGCACCATTTCACTCAGGCGGTGCATCTCTCCGAAATGGTTGATACCCATTTCCACAACTGCTGCCTCCGTATCTTCCGGCATCGCCAATAGCGTAAGCGGAACACCGACCTCGTTATTGAAATTCCCCTGTGTTTTATGCGTCTTATATTTCTGTGCCAGCACGGCTGCCACAAATTCCTTCGTGCTCGTCTTTCCAACGCTTCCCGTTATCCCCACGACCGGAACAGGCATCTGTTCCCTGTAAAAAGAGGCGATATTCCTAAGCGCCGCAAAACTATCCTCTACCCGGATACACGGTCCTGTCAGAGGATCCGGCTCTTTTTCACATACAACGCCTATCGCTCCCTTTTCAAAGACCTCATTGATAAAGTCGTGTCCGTCCACACGCTCTCCCTTCGTGGCGACAAAAACGTCTCCCGGCTCCACCTTTCGCGAATCCAGCACGATACGTCCCGCTTCCTTACCGGTAAATCCGCGTATCACAGCCATTCCCGCCTTCGGACAGCTCCCTGCGCTCTTTCCCGCCGGAACGACCAGCTTTCCCTTGCAGGCTCTCGCGATATTCCATAATGTCATATTTTTCATATTTGTCCCCATTCCGGAGCGTAAGCCTGTAAAAAACAATCCGTCAGGATTATTTTTCACACTGCCCCATTTTGCTTTTTAATGATTTTAATACCGGCTGTCAGATAATATGAGCCTTCGCGAAAAATACCGGAAGATGGAAATTCGGTTTTTCATTCTCGATAGGAGAATAGGAGGCATAATGCTCTATTTCCGGGCTTTCTGCGATTTTATAAAAGTTACAGTAAAATTCCGTATCCCGGTCCAAAGCCTTCACGCCCGCCTCGTTTTTCAGATATTCCTCCGGTATCACATAGGTCAGCGTCCAGCGGTCGTCCTCAATCTTTGCCTGACATCCGCACTGTTCCAGATATTTTTCAGGCATCCTGCTGCGTCCCTTTCTGCCTTTCCCGTAAGCCGCATACATCGCCCCGTTGGAATTCACTTCAAAATTCAGATATATCACGTCGTTTGTCAGAGCTTCGCCCTCTTCCGGGAATGCCAGAAACACTTCCATCGCGCTGTCCTTGCACACCATATCCATATAGTTGGTAAACGTGCGCTTCGGGTCCTTTTCCTCGCACACGAGCTTCACATAAAAGCCTTCCCCCTCAAGATATCCCATCCATCCCCACGCTCTGGGCTGCTGAAGGCATGTCCACATAAAATTGCTTATCTCAAACCGCTCACAACTCTCTATTTCGTCTTTTGATGCGATAGTCTTTACCTGATATTCCATACTGATTTCCCTCCGTTTTTCTAAAAAAGTACACACCCTGGCGCACACCTGCGCCGGGCGCCATTGCCGCCAGACAATATCTTCCGGGAGAAACCCGGTTTCTCCTTCGTGCAGGTACGTGCCGTACCGCGCCCTGCCTTATTACACTTTAACACACGAGTCCCCGCTCCGCAAGGCAACAGACGCCGGAAATCCTCTTGACTTGCCTGATTCAGCGGAGTAAAATTTTTGTAAAATCATACAATTATATGCCGCTGCGGCAAAACTGTTTTACAAAGGAGGCCGGCTCTATGGAACACGCACCCACATCCCTTTCCTCAAACGCAAAAGACCTTTGTTATCCCGACTCCCCCGACGGACTCATTCTATATCGCCGTCGACTCATTCCCGAAGAGTGTATCTCCCTGCCGGACGACCGCATTCTGCAGTGTGGAAACGGAATCCTCGTCACCTCCTGGAAGACCATCCGCCCCAAGAAAAATATGGATCACGGCTTTTCCTGCTATTATCTGAAGGACGGATACAAAATAAGCAAATTTTACCGCGCCGATGGCTCTCTGCTTTATTACTACTGTGATATCATCACATCGGACTATGACGCTTCCAAAAACAAACTGACCGTTACCGACCTGTTAGTAGACGTCATTATCGAACCGGACGGTTTTGTCCGCGTTGTAGACGTGGACGAACTGGTAGACGCTCTGGATGACGGAAGGCTTCTGCCTGCCCAGCTCAGACAGGCTCTGCTTTCTTTAGACCGGCTGCTTTCCCGCATTTACGGCGGCAGGCTAGACAGCCTTCTTTCCCCCATCAATACTTTTGAACAATAAGGAGACCTATCCATGCAGTATTTTCTTTTGACCTTTGCCATCATATGTGAAATCATCGCAACCACGCTTTTAAAATCCTCGGAAGGCTTTACGAAGCTTTTGCCCTCCATTGGGTGCGCCGTCTTTTATGTCCTGTGCTATTATTCCTTCTCCAAATGCCTAAGCGGCATTGACCTTGGAATCGCCTACGCCACCTGGTGTGCCGGCGGCATCGTGGCAACCTCCATCATCTCATGGATCATTTTTGGACAGAAGATGACCGGAATCGGAATTCTGGGGATAGTGCTCATTGTAGCCGGATGTGTGCTGGTAAATTTGTTCGGAACTGCACATTAAAACCACACGTTCCTTCTTCTCGAAGTTCTTCAAGAATTTCTGCCACTGTCTCTCCGTGAATGGCCCAATGAAGCTGGTTTTGCACTCGAGCAAAAAACAATCTTTCGTCAGAACCGTACCGCCATTTTTCAGACCTTCGTCATCCATTGCCAGACAAATACAAAAATACCTTCCATAACCAGGGAGACAGTTCCCCTATCCACGGAAGGTATTTTAATCAATAGAAAATATGGTCCCCTATCTGCAGTCCCGTCAGACCCGGGATAGGTGTCCTGAAATACACGCAATGCCCCACATTGCTGTAGCCTGCCATCGCCTCGTCAGCCGCCTTATAGCATGCCGCCGTCGCCCTGTTCTCTGCCAGAGCGAGCGCGAGATGTCCGTCCAGCACCGGCGCAAACTGCTTGTATTGGTAGATAACGCCTGACACCGTATTCGGATACACCGAACTGAGCACACGGTTTATCACAACCGATCCGACCGCCACTTGCCCGTCATAAGGCTGATTTCCCGCTTCGCAGTAAATAAGATTTGCCAGAAGATATCTGTCTCCCTCAGCAAATGTCACCTCGGAAATATCCCTCCATGTAGAGCGCGCCGCCAGACGGGATTTAGCGATCTCCTCCTGCAGCTGCTTCTGGAGCGCCGCGATATTTTCATCCTGCGCCGCTATCTGCGCTTCCAGCGCGTCCGCCTGAGCCTGTGCATCCGCTATCTGTCCGGAATAGGCGCTGATACCGCTCTGAGTCTTGCTGACGCTCGCCATGATATTTGCCTTCTGGTCTTCTGCCTGCGCCTGCAGCTCATCCAGTTCCGCCTTCTCCTGTTCGAGCTTCGCCTCCATCTCCTCTATCGCCTCGCGCTGCGCCTGATAAGTCAGAAGCAGCTTCCGGTCATATTCATGCAGCTTTTCAACGTAAGTACTCTGATTGAGCAAATCCGAAAAGCTCTTTGCCCGGAAAAGAATCTCATAATACGTCCGATTATTGTCCATATAGAGAAAGCGAAGACGTTTTTTCATCGCCGCATACTGCTCCTGCTCTGTTTTCTTTGCCAGCGCCAGCTTCTCCTGTGTTTCGTCTATCTCCGCATTTTTATCGATGATATCCTGCTCTATCTCTTCTAACTTTCCACTTATCTGTGTCAGATCCTGCGTCAGTCCGTTTAACTGCCCCTGTAAAGAATCGCGCGCGCCGCTCAAAGAACCGATATGCTCCTCTGTCTGCTCCTTCTGGTTCTGAGCCTCTTCACGCTTTCCCTTTTCCTCATTTATCTGATTTTGCAGCTCCCCTATCGTATCCGCATAAGCCGGCGCAGCAGGCGTCATGCCAAAACACAGTGCGGCTGCCAGCATCCCTGCCGCCAGCCGTAGCCCTTTTCTTTTTTTCTGTCCCTCTTTTTTTCTGCCCTGTTTTCTCATCAAAGCTCCATTTTCACAACGCGTCCGCTCTTTGAATAAGGCCGGTAAGCCACTCCCGCCGCCCGGAACATCCTCTTGGATGCCCGCACGGACGGGGTTTCCGCGTATTTATCGCTGTCATAGATAACTTCCCTGATGCCGCTCTGAATAATAGCCTTTGCACATTCATTACACGGAAAAAGTGTCACATAAAGCTTCGCTCCCGCAAGGCTTCCTCCCCTGTAGTTCAGGATGGCATTCAGCTCGCTGTGCGTTACATACGGATATTTTGTCTCGAGCGTCTCGCCTTCCCGATCCCACGGAAATTCATCGTCCGAGCAGCCGATAGGCAAACCGTTATATCCCATAGACAGGATTTTGTTGTCCTGCCCTACGATACAGGCTCCCACCTGAGTGCTCGGGTCTTTGGAACGCATGCCCGCAAGCTTCGCCACTCCCATAAAATATTCGTCCCACGAAATATAATCTTCCCGCTTCATACAGCCTCCCGTCAGCCCTGTCCAACAGCTCCTGATATCTATTTTGTGCCGAAGATACGGTCGCCCGCATCCCCCAGTCCCGGTACGATATAACCGTGTTCATTGAGCTTCTCATCCAGCGCGCCAATATATAAATCCACGTCCGGATGAGCCTCCTGCATTGCCTTTACCCCTTCCGGAGCTGCAAGGATACACATCATATGGATTTTCTTACAGCCTTTTTCCTTCAGCATCTGGATGGCAGCCACAGCAGAACCGCCTGTCGCGAGCATCGGGTCGACTACAAAGACCTCCCGCTCTGCACAGTCGGCTGGCAACTTGCAGTAATATTCCACAGGTTTTAACGTCTCCGGGTCGCGGTACAGGCCGATATGTCCTATCTTTGCCGCCGGTATCATCTGGAGCACGCCGTCTACCATCCCAAGACCTGCGCGCAGTATCGGTACGATCGCCATCTTTCGTCCTTTTAACTGCTTTACCGTCGTCGTGCAGATGGGCGTCTCGACCTCAACGTCCTCAAGCTGCAGATTTCTTGTCGCCTCATAAGAGATAAGCATTGCTATCTCGCCTATCATCTGACGGAAATCCTTTGTTCCTGTCTCTTTTTTACGGATCTGCCCTATCTTGTGCTGTATCAGCGGGTGTTCCATTACCACTGCTTTTGCCATACTAATCTCCTCCTGTGTGTTCAATGCTCCCCAAACTGCCGGTCAACTCCTCAGTCCTCCAGCTTTGCTACCCGTCTTGCGTGCTTTTCCTCTTCTGAAAAAGGCGTATCCAAAAAGACATCCAGGATCTCCAGTGCCAGATTCGGGCCAACGATACCTGCGCCCATCGCAAGCATGTTCGCATCATTGTGCAGTCTTGTCATCTTTGCCGAAAAACTGTCCCCGCACAGCGCACAGCGCACGCCCTTTACCTTATTTGCCGCGATAGAAATGCCTATTCCCGTGGTGCATATCACCACTCCTTTTTCGCATTCCCCGTTTGCCACAGCTTCCGCAGCCTGTTTTGCGAAATCCGGATAATCGCAGGATTCTGTGCTGTAACAGCCGTAATCATGGTAAGAAATCCCTCTCTCCTCCAGATGTCCTATCAGTCTGCATTTTAATTCATATCCGCCGTGATCGCTCGCAAGCGCTATCATAATCTTCTTCCTCCTTATGCTTTATCCTTCCTGTCACACCCGCTCTACATGATGTCCTGCCGCCTTCAGAAGCCGGTTCATTATCGCCTGGCCGAAGCCGTTTTCCGAAAAGGATTCCGAAAACATCACATCCACATCCTCATCGTCAAATTCCCTCAGTATCCTGTACAGACTCCTTCCGACCGAAGCCTCGTCCGCACGGCTTCCCACGCTCTTTATGCTGTCTGCACAGCTCTCCTTTTTATAACGCAGAACAGTTTCATCCGTTGCGATGATGCCGACTTTTTTTCCTTCTGTCTTCGCCTGACGGCTTTCCTGACAGATACGCTCCGCCACATTCTCCTGGCTGCCTTCGATTATCGTCAGCTCCCCTTTCGGAGCATAGTGACGATACCGCATTCCCGGAGCCTTTGGTCTTAAATGACAGTTAACGTCCAGTATCGTCCTGTCTACATCCACCTGCTCTAAAACAGCCTCCAGCATCTCCTTTGTCACATAGCCCGGCCGCAGTATCATCGGCTTATCCCCAGTCAGGTCCACGATAGTGGATTCCAGCCCGATGCCGACTTCTCCGCCGTCCAGTATCATCTCGATGCGTCCGTCCATATCTTCTTTTACATACTGCGCCAGTGTCGGGCTCGGACGTCCCGAAGTATTTGCGCTGGGCGCAGCCACATAACCGCCCGCAGCCCGGATAAACTCCTGCGCCACAGGATCTGACGGAAACCTGACCGCCACCGTATCGAGCCCTCCCGTCGTTTCCTTCGGCACAAGCTCCGTCTTGTTCAATATCATCGTGAGCGGCCCCGGCCAAAACGCCTCTGCCAGACGGACTGCAGCCTCCGGCACAGGATCGGCTATCCGATAGATATCCTCCCATTCGCAGATGTGTACTATCAGCGGATTATCAGAAGGTCTTCCCTTTGCCGCATAAATTTTGCGCGAAGAATCCGGGTTTAAGGCATCCCCGCCAAGACCGTATACCGTTTCCGTCGGAAACGCGACCAGACCGCCCCGCCGGATGATATCTCCCGCTCTGCGGACTGTTTCCTCTTCAGGATGCTCCCTGTCTACAGAAACCAAAACTGTTTCCATTGTTACCTCCATATCGAAACGGACCTTACACCTCAAATAAGAGATCTGCATATCCCGGCATTGGCCAGTATGTTCTGTCCACCTTCATCTCCAGCTGGTCGACAGGCGCACGCAGCGCCTCCATTGCAGGAACAATCGTATCGCGGTAGAAAAATGCCTGCTTTCTGGCATCCTTTTCCAGTTCTTCGCCTTCCTTTTCTTTCCACCTCAAATCTTCCAGCGCAGCCGCAGCTTTGCCCAAAAGCCCGCTTATCTCCCGGAGCAGCCCTGAAGACACAGTTGTATCCGCCCCTGCCGCTTTTAACAGATTCACAGTATCCGCCAGGTCATGACTGTAACGCATCACCGCAGGAAGGATGTCCTTGGATGCCATATCTATCATCGTCTTCACTTCGATGTGTACCGTTTTCACATAGGTTTCGTATAAAATCTCCTTGCGGGATTCCAGCTCGGCACGATTATAGATACCAAAACGCTCATACAGCTGTATCGCCTTGTCCCCTGTCAGAGATTCCACAGAATCTATCATCGTCGGAAATACGGGAAGTCCGCGCCTCTTCGCCTCTTTGACCCATGCCTCCGAATAGCCGTCTCCGTTGAAGATGATGCGCTGGTGCTTTGTCATATATTCTTTGATAAGGTCATGTACCGCAATTTCAAAATTCTCCTCGCCTGCGGCTTCCAGACGGTCCGCCGCCTCGCAGAACGCCTCTGCCACGATGGCGTTGATGGTCGTTGTCGGACTTCCGATAGAATCAGAAGATCCCACCATACGAAACTCAAATTTATTTCCTGTAAACGCAAACGGCGAAGTACGGTTTCTGTCCGTTGCGTCCATGTGCAGATCCGGCACAGTAGAAACACCGGTGCGGAGCATGGAGCCCTCCAGACAGGAACGCGCCTCACCTGTCTCCACAAGCTGACGCACTACGTCCTCCAACTGCGTTCCCAAAAAGATGGACACTATTGCAGGCGGCGCTTCGCTGGCTCCCAGACGCAGATCGTTCCCCACGTTGGACGCGCTCCTCCTGAGCAGGTCCGCATGAGTATCTACCGCCTTCATGATGCAGGCAAGCACCAGAAGGAACTGGATATTTTCATTCGGCGTATCGCCGGGATCAAGCAGGTTCATGCCGGTATCCGTCGTGATGGACCAGTTGTCGTGCTTACCGGAACCATTCACGCCCGCAAACGGCTTCTCATGCAGCAGACAGCGCAGATTATGGCGCTCCGCTACCTTTTTCATCGTCTCCATCACGAGCTGGTTGTGATCCATTGCGATATTCGCCGTCTCGTATACCGGAGCAAGTTCATGCTGCGCGGGAGCTACCTCGTTATGCTGGGTCTTTGCCGTCACGCCCAGCTTCCACAGCTCTACGTTCAAATCCTTCATAAACGCACCCACGCGTTCCCGGATGACACCGAAATAATGGTCTTCCAGCTCCTGTCCCTTGGGTGCGGGCGCTCCAAACAGCGTCCTGCCGGAAAACATAAGATCTTTTCTCTGCAAATATTTCGCACGGTCTATCAGAAAATATTCCTGCTCCGCACCAACCGAAGGAGTCACCTTTGTGGCGGTTGTATTTTTATTGAAGAGGCGGACGATACGCATCGCCTGTGTGGAAAGTACTTCCATGGAACGCAGAAGAGGAGTCTTTTTATCCAGCGCCTCTCCCTTAAAGGAACAGAATGCCGTCGGGATACACAGTATCACGCCTGTCGCATCCTCCTTTAAAAATGCGGGAGAAGTAATGTCCCACACGGTATATCCTCTCGCCTCAAATGTAGAGCGCAGACCGCCGGAAGGGAACGAGGAAGCATCCGCTTCACCCTTTATCAGCTCTTTACCTGAAAACTCCATCAGCATCCTGCCGCTCTCGTCCGGATGGGTCACAAAGGAATCGTGCTTCTCTGCCGTAATGCCCGTCAACGGCTGGAACCAGTGCGTATAGTGTGTTGCACCATGCTCCACAGCCCAATCCTTCATCGCCTTTGCCACCACATCAGCAGTCGCGCTGCTCAATTCACCGCCATGCTCCATTACCTGTTTTACCTCGGCGTATGCCTTGCGCGGCAGACGCTCCTGCATCTTTCCGAGAGTAAAAACATTTTCTCCAAACAGCTTTTCCACATTCAATACGTTATTCATCGCCAGTCTCCTTCTTCGCCGTCACCCGCAGGATATCTCCCACCTCTGCCTGTTCCGAAAGCTTCAGCCACAGCTCCTGCTTCGGATGGGGCGCGCTCTCCATTTCTTCCCCGTCTCCGTTTTGAATCTGGAGAACCTCTGCAGCCACATTACGTCCGTCAGGCTTCATGAGCTCTATCATATCGCCTTTACAAAACTTATTCCTCTGCTCTGTACGCACCTGACCCTTTTCATTCTTTTCATATACGATGCCCAGATAAACTGCATCACTCTGATAGGTATTAGAGTCATAAATCTGAGCTTCCTCATTGGGCTTCCCGTAATAAAAACCTGTCGTAAACTGCCGATAAGTGCATTTTGCTATCTCTTCCCGATACCAGTCGAGATTTGCACGGTACTTTTCCTCGGATTCCAGACAGTCATCGATGGCCTTCCGATATGTCCTCGCCACTGTTGCCACATACAGCGCCGTCTTCATCCTGCCCTCTATCTTAAAGCTGTCAACGCCCGCAGCCAGAAGATCCGGGATATGCTCCAGCATACAAAGATCTTTTGAATTAAAAATAAAGGTTCCCCGCTCATTTTCATATACCGGCATATATTCTCCCGGACGGCTCTCTTCCATTACCGCATATTTCCAGCGGCACGGATGAGTGCACGCACCCCGATTGGCATCCCGTCCGGTAAAATAATTACTCAAAAGGCAGCGCCCTGAATAGGAGATGCACATTGCTCCGTGAACGAAGCTCTCAATCTCCATATCAGACGGAATATGATCCCGTATCTGCGCGATTTCTTTTAAAGAAAGCTCTCTCGCCGATACTACCCGCTTCGCACCGAGATTCCACCAGAACAACCACGTCTCATAGTTGGTGCTGTTTGCCTGCGTGGAAATATGCAGTTCTATTTCCGGACATACCCGCTTTGCTACCATAAACATCCCGGGATCGGAAATGATGAGCGCATCCGGGGCGACAGACTTGCCGTCCTTCGTTTTCAGATTTTTGAGCTGTAAAAAATAATCGGAAGCATCCTCCAGGTCATCATTGTGCGCCAGGATATTGGCCGTCACATATACCTTTACGCCGCGCTCATGGGCATAGGAAATCCCTTCCGCCATCTCATCCGGGCCGAAATTTTTTGCCTTTGCACGCAGTCCGAACGCTTCGCCGCCGATATACACAGCATCCGCTCCAAAATTGACCGCTGTTTTCAGTACCTCTAAGCTCCCTGCCGGGATCAGCAGTTCCGGTTTTCTCATGTTGTCTGTTCTCCTTTTTTTACGCTGAGCGTCACTCCATCACCTACCGGCAGGACCACCGTTTCCAAAAGCGCATGGTGCGTCAGCTCATACAGATAATCCCGCATCCGCGCGTGGATCGTGCGGTCGCGCCTCGTCACCGCATAACGCGATTCTATGATATCGCCCTCCTGCAGTACATTATCGGATACCAGCAGCCCTCCCGGGGCAAGCAGCCTCACCGCTTCCGGCAGAAAATGCGGATACTGTCCCTTTGCCGCATCCATAAATACAAGGTCAAACGGTGTATCCAGCTGCTTTAAAATATCAGCCGCATCCCCTTCCAAAAGCGTTATCTTATCTTCCCTGCCCGCCTTTCGGAAATTCTCCTTTGCAATCGGAATCCTCTTTTCATACTTCTCAATAGTCGTAATATGGCAGTCCTCCGGCATATACTCGCTCATCAAAAGCGCAGAATAACCAACGGCCGTCCCCACCTCAAGAATGGACGACGGCCGCTCAAGCGCGAGCAGAAAACGCAGCAGGCTCCCGGTCTCCGTCCGGATGACCGGCACCCTGTCCTCCACTGCCTGACGCCTCAGGTTATCCAGCCATTCCGGAGTCCCCCGGTCCAAAGAATTGATAAATGCGCGCATTCTCTCTTCTACTATCATTTTTCTTCTCCGTCCGCTCCCATGATGTCCATCATTTCATCCGGCGTCATTGCCGTGGAAAGGATATATTCCCCTTCCGTAAATCCATCTTCGGAATAGTTGGACAAAAGCTCCTGAATATAAAACAGCGTTTTTTCACGGACAAGCCCTTTCTCACACAGCTGCTCCGCGATACCCTTAAAATCCATACCGTCCGTTATCGTCACGGTCACTTCCGTGCCCGGTGCCTCTGATACGGGCGGTTCTCCGTAAATGCGTACGCCGTACTGATAAGCAGAAACGGCAAAACGATAGATAAGCATTGCTGCGACCACGACCAGAACGATGTTGAATATCGTTCCGACCGCGCTCTGCGCCACGCTTTTTGCTGCCGTCTTTTTTTTGCTCCCGTTTCTGCCTGTACTCTTTTTACTCAAAATTTACTGCCTCCACAATTTGCTGGTTCAGTCCCTGTATCATCCTGCAGAATTCTACCTCTGCATTCAAAAAAGGATCTACCAGAGGATTCCTGCGGAACTCCTCATAACGTTTGGAAAATTCATCCATCTTATCAAAAAGCTCGTCAGACTCCGCTGAACGCTGCAGATAAAAGTTTTCTTCCCGAAACTTGTCTATTTTCTGCTTTAAATCGGGGTATTGCTCCAATATCTTTTTCTGCCGGTCGAATTCCCGATATTCCGGAGAATCGATCACTGCCGCTATCAGCTCTTCCAATGCTGCCTCTACTCTGCTCATGACACCGTCTCTCCCACATCGTTTTTATATTTTCAAACTTCCATGATGATTGGCAGTATCATCGGGCGGCGCTTCGTCTTTTTCCAGATAAAATCACCAAGATTGTCCTTTATCACCGTCTTGATGCGTCCCCAGTCGGTACAGCCGCGGCTCACGCAGCTTTCCATCACACGGTCCATCAGATCGCGCGCTTCATCCATAAGTGCATCCGATTCTTTCACATATACAAAGCCTCTCGATACCAGATCCGGTCCGCTCGCTATCTGCCCGGTGATACCGTCCAGCGCGACAACGACTATCATGATGCCGTCCTCCGCCAGATGCTGTCTGTCGCGCAGCACTACATTGCCTACATCTCCAACGCCAAGGCCGTCCACAAGAATAGCTCCGCACGGAACGTTCCCTACGATATCCGCCTTTTCTTCCGTCAGTTCAAGCACATTTCCCGAATGAAGAATGAAAATATTCTCTTTTGGGATACCAAGCTCCTCCGCGATACCCGCCTGCGCTTTCAGATGCTTGTATTCTCCATGCACCGGAATCGCGTATTTGGGCTGGACGAGCGTATACATCAGCTTTATCTCCTCCTGACAGGCATGACCGGATACATGAACGTCCTGGAAAATAACTTCCGCACCCTTCTGCTCCAGTTCATTTATCACCCTCGTGACAGCCTTTTCATTTCCGGGTATCGGATTGGAAGAAAAGATTATCGTATCGTTCGGTCCGATGGATACCTTGCGATGCACGCTGGACGCCATCCTGCTCAATGCAGCCATGTTCTCGCCCTGGCTTCCTGTCGTAATGATGACTGTCCTGTCGTCCGGGTAATCCTTCAATCTGTCAATATCCACAAGCGTATTGTCCGGAATATTGATACAGCCCAGATTCATCGCTGTCTCGATGATATTTACCATGCTGCGGCCTTCCACAACGACCTTTCTGCCATACTTGTGCGCCGTATTGATTATCTGCTGCACTCGGTCCACATTGGATGCAAAGGTCGCAATGATAAGTCTCGAGCCCTGATGCTCATGGAATATCGTATCAAAGGTACGGCCCACTGTCCTCTCAGACTGCGTAAATCCTTTACGCTCTGCGTTGGTCGAATCGCACATAAGCGCCAGCACGCCCTTTTTGCCAAGCTCTGCAAATCTCTGCAGATCGATCGCTTCTCCATATACAGGCGTATAATCAACCTTGAAGTCACCCGTATGGATAACAGTACCTGCCGGAGAATGTATCGCAAGCGCAGCCGCATCCACGATGCTGTGGTTCGTCTTGATAAATTCAATCCTGAACTGTCCGAGATTGACAGACTGACCGAATTTGATGACCTTGCGCTTTGTATGCCCTAAAAGATTATGCTCTCTCAGCTTATTCTCGATGAGCCCCATCGTCAGCCTTGTCGCATATATCGGGATATTCAGCTCGCGCAGCACATACGGCAGAGCTCCGATATGATCCTCGTGTCCGTGCGTGATGACAAACCCTTTCACCCGGTCCATATTCTCCTTTAGATAGGTAACATCCGGAATCACCAGATCGATACCGAGCATATCATCATCAGGGAAAGAAAGGCCACAGTCTACTACAACAATACTGTCTTCATACTCGAACGCAGTAATGTTCATTCCGATCTGCTCCAATCCCCCCAACGGTATCACCTTAAGGCCAGGACCCGCATTATTCACTTTTTTTGTCCGTTTCAAGTAAAATTACCTCCGTCATTCTAAAATATATTTATAAACCATGCCCTCTGCACCATCCAGCTTCAGGCGTTTATTCCTTCTCAATCTCAACGTCTTCGAGCATATCCTCAAATATCGCCGCAACGGCGTCCATCTCGTCGTCATCATCAACAACCGTATAGACCGCCTCCGTATCCTCCGGTGCCGATATATCTTTTAATATCAACGCTTCTCCGTCCTCATCCTCACTGTCTGTCACAAGAATATAATCCACGCCGCCAAGTCTCGTTTGTTCCAGGACATAAAAATCAACTGCTTCCCCGTCTTCGGGGCAAAATGTAATCTTTTCCACTGTCATCGTCTCCTGTCGCTATGTCTCTATGTTACTCTGCCGAATCCGCCGCACCGATTTCCTTCTGCATCTGCTGCCTGTCCAGATATTCCTGCAGAATCAGGGTGGCCGCTATCTTATCCACGTATTCTTTCCGGTTCTCCCTGCGGATGCCCGCTTCCATCATCGTCCGGTCCGCTGCCACTGTCGTCAGACGCTCGTCCACAAACTCCACCGGCAGTCCGGTCCGCCTTGAGAGCTTATCCGCAAACTCTCTCGTCTTCTCTACACGTTCCCCTTCGGTCGCATTCATATTCTTCGGAAGGCCTATTACCAGCTGACCAACCTCATATTCTACAATAAGCTCCTCCAGACGTCTCAACGTCTGGCGCAGCTTGTTTTCATCCTGTCTTCTTACGATTTCAATTCCCTGAGCAGTCACAAAAAGCGGGTCACTGATGGCAACGCCCACTGTCTTGGAACCGAAATCAAGCCCCATCACTCGCATCCCGCTTCTCCTGTCTGTATCTTATTTCTTAGGTTTCCAATGATTGTTCTCGATATAATCCTTGAACATCTCTTCCACCAGCTCGTCCCTCTCCACGCGGCCTATCAGCCCGCGAGCATTGCGGTAGCTGGTGATATAAGTCGGATCGCCGGACATGATGTAACCGACTATCTGACTCACCGGATCATACCCCTTCTCCGAAAGAGCCTCATATACCTCCGCCAGAATCATCTTCACACCGTTTACCGGCTCCGTTTCTACTTTAAAATATTGTGTATTTTCCAAATCCTGCATACTGTCACGTCCTTTGTCCGGGTTTTGCTTCTCCCGCATAATAGTTTCGGCTGTTCTTATATATTACCCTACTTTTTGCAAAAATTCAACGGATTTCATCCAGCAACAGGATTTCATCATTCAAAAACGAGACCGCTCTTCCTGTGACAAGACTGTTTGAAAAATCCTTTTCTCCCTCTGTCGCCGCAAACGCCGCCTTCACATATGTTTTCGTATGACCTACCCAATATGCCTTCCCGCCGATTTCTTTTTGCTCCTCTGTAAGTATCTCGATATCCGTTCCGATGCAGGCACTGCGGTATTCTGCCGAATTTACCCTGTCCAGTTCCAGAAGCTGTGCGCTGCGGACAGTCTTTTCCGCATCTGTCAGCTGTCCGGAAAGCCGGTCTGCCACCGTCCCCTTGCGCCGGGAATATTTGAATACATGCATCTCGAAAAAGCGCACCTTTTCAAGGAATTTCTTTGTTTCTGCAAATTCCTCTTCCGTCTCCTGCGGGAATCCTACTATCACATCGGTCGTTATCGCCGGACGGTCAAAAACGCTGCGGAGCAGCTGTACTTTTTCATAGTATTCCTCCGCCGTATAATGTCTATTCATCCGCCTTAACGTTTCGTTGCAGCCGCTCTGCAATGAAAGATGGAAATGAGGACAAAGCTTCCGTATCCCGGCAAGCCGTTCTGCAAACTCCCGCGTGATTATCCTCGGCTCCAGAGAGCCCAGACGTATTCTTTCTATCCCGTCCACCTCTGCGATGCGCTCCAGAAGTGAAATAAGATACGCACGCTTAAAAGCAGTCCCTCTCAGATCCTTTCCGCCCTCCAGATAATCACCATCGTTTTCTCCGATAAAATCCATGCCATAGGAGCTTAAATGAATCCCTGTCACGACAACCTCGCGGCATCCCTCTTCTGCAAGCCCTTCCACTTCAGCAATGACATCCTCCGGTCTGCGGCTCCTGACCCTGCCGCGCACGAACGGGATAATGCAGTAAGAGCAAAACTGATTGCAGCCATCCTGTATCTTAATATGAGCGCGGGTATGATTCTCACTTTTTTCCATCCGCATTTCTTCATAAACATTTTCATGGGCGATATCTGGCACAGTATCCTCCAGGACACGCTCTACACTTGTGTTTTGTCCCCGGTCAGCTTCCCGTTCCTTCAAAAAGGCATCCAGTATCTCCACGATATCTTTTTTGCGGTTGTTCCCCACCGCGAGATCTATGCACGGATCCATCCGGTTGTCCTTATCCGCCTGCACATAACATCCCACCGCTACGACTACTGCGTCAGGATTGTTGTGCTTTGCCCGATGGAGCATCTGTCTGCTCTTTCTGTCCGCGATATTCGTAACCGTACATGTATTAATAATATAAATATCGGCATCCGCCTCAAACGGTACAATCCCGTAACCGCTCTCTTGTAACTTTTGTTGCATAACTTCTATTTCGTATGCATTCACTTTACACCCTAAATTGTGTAATGCAACACTTTTCATAGTATTCTCCACCATTTTTGTTATGTTTGATAATTGACTTTTGATACCATAGTTTGTTAATATATGGGCAGAAGGTATGAACCTATAAGGAGGTAAATTAAAATGAAAACAGTTCAGATTTCCTTAAACTCTATCGACAAGGTAAAATCTTTTGTTAACGATATTACCAAATTCGATTACGACTTCGATTTAGTATCCGGCAGATACGTAATCGATGCCAAGTCCATCATGGGTATCTTCAGCCTGGACCTTTCCAAGCCGATCGATTTAAACATCCATGCAGAGGACAATGTTGAGGCTGTTCTTGAAGTTCTCAAGCCTTACCTTATCTAATTGGAATTTCAGATGTGCCAAAGGATTATGCGGATATAGCGCATAGTCCTTTTTTTATGCGACAGCAAAATTCCTTTTCTATCGTATAAAAAATGCAGTAATGCGTACTCTCGCAAAGAAGGATACTCTCTGACGACAACGGTCCGCGGAGCAGGTGTACGCCTTGGCGCACACCTCTTAATCCGCATGATACAAAAGCTTTACGCCTCCACTACGATCACTTCATCCGTATCCAGCGCCCGCTGCATCATTTCATCGATGCAGTCCGCCAGATTTTCCTCATGCCTCTTGATAACATTCAGGTTCGGTTTGGTCACAGGATGCTTCGCCACGAAAATTGTGCAGCAGTCCTCAAACGGCTGAATGGACGTCTCATATGTTCCTATCTTTTCAGAAATCTCCACGATCTCCTGCTTGTCCAGACCAATACACGGACGGAATACAGGAAGAGTACATACCTCGTTCGTAACAGCCAGCGACTGTATCGTCTGGCTCGCCACCTGACCGATGCTCTCGCCTGTTATCAGCCCGAGACACTCCGTATTCTTTGCGATTTCCTCCGCTATCTTCATCATATAACGGCGCATGATTATCGTCAGCTCATCGTGCGGGCACTTTTCATAGATGGCAAGCTGTATCTCTGTAAAATTGATGACATGAAGATAAATGGGACCGCTGTAACGCGCCACCAGCCTCGCCAGATCCACAACCTTTTGCTTCGCCCTCTCGCTTGTATACGGGGGCGCATGGAAATATACCGCATCTATCTTCACGCCTCGCTTTGCCACCATAAATCCGGCGACAGGCGAATCTATACCGCCGGATAAAAGCAGCATCGCTTTGCCGTTCGTACCGACGGGCATTCCGCCCGGTCCCGGGATTTCAATGGAATATACATAAATATGCTCTCGTATCTCTACATACAGCATCACGTCAGGATGATGGACATCCACGCGTATCTCCGGGAATGCGTCCAGAAGTTTCTCACCAAGGCGGGCGTTTATCTCCATGGACTCTACCGGATAATTTTTGCGGGCACGCCGCGCATGTACTTTGAACGTAAAGTTTTTATCCGGATACTGTGCATCCACATAAGAAATAACATCGTCGCACAGTTTGTCAAATCCTTCGTCCTCAAGCTGCACCATGGGGCAGATGGCGCTGATGCCGCAGACGGTCTTTAAATTGTCCACCGTTTCTTCATAGTCATAATCAGAAAGCACATCGATATAGATGCGTCCTCTTGTCCTGCGTACCGCAAACTCCCCTTCGCAACGCTTCAGTGCATATTTTACCTGACGACACAGGGCTTCTTCAAAAATATCCCTGTTCTTTCCTTTTACGCCGATTTCCGCGTATTTGATCAAAAAAGCCTTAAAAACCATATTTTTCTTCCTTTATCTCCTCGTGTAACGGCGCAGCATCGGGACCAGTTCGCCCAGCGCCTGTACCGTATCGTCAATCTCTTCCTCCGTCGTAAACGCCGAAAGGCTGAACCGTATCGTGGAATTGAGCAGCTCCTTTTCCAGGCCTATTGCGCGCAGAGTCGCGGAGCCTGAGGTTTCCGGATGGTTCGATGCGCACGCGCTGCCCGCCGAAACATATATCCCTTTATCCTCCAGCGCATGCAGAAGTACCTCGCTGCGCACTCCCGCAAACGATACGCTCAGCACATGAGGGGCGCTCTCCCTGCCCGGAAGCGTGTTGAACCGCACGTTCTCCAATCTCCGTATCCCATCCTCCAGACGTGCACGCAGTCCGTACATGCGCTCAACATCTTCGTCCAGATTTTGATAGATTTCCTCTGCTGCCTGCGCCATCCCTGCGATAGCAGGAACATTCTCCGTACCGGAACGCAGCCCTCGCTCCTGACCGCCGCCGAATACGATCGGTCGTATCTTTACCCGGTCTCCCACATATAAAAATCCAATTCCTTTCGGGCCGTGTATCTTATGCGCGGATACCGAGAGCATATCTATCTTCATCCTTTTCACATATATCCGGCTCTTCCCGTATCCCTGCACTGCATCCACATGGAACAGCGTATTCGGATTCACCCGCTTTATCAGTTCTCCTGCTTCCGCAATCGGCTCCAGCGCACCTATCTCATTATTCGTATGCATCATAGACACGAGTATCGTATCCGGCCGCATGGCCGCCTCAATATCCGATAGGCGCACACGCCCATACTCGTCCACCGGAAGATATGTCACTTCATACCCCTGCTGTTCCAGATACTGCATCGTATTCAAGACCGCCGGATGCTCCACCGACGTCGTGATCAGATGCCGTCCCTGCCGCGCATTCGCATATGCTGCGCCGCGTATCGCCAGATTATCCGACTCTGTCCCGCCGGATGTGAAAAAAATCTCCTTCGGCGTACACTTCAATGTCTTTGCGATAGTCTCCCTCGCTTCCCGGACATACCGCTCCGCTTCGACGCCTTTATGGTGCAGACTGGACGGATTCCCGTATGCGCCGCACATCACCTCAGTCATCACCTGTGCAACACTTTTCGTACACCGTGTGGTCGCCGAATTATCCAGATAACATTCCATACTATTTCACCTGCTTTTTCTGACTGTATTATATCCTATCATATGCAGTCACTCTTCCAGCTGATACATCAGCCATGCCATCACCGTAAGACCTGCCGTTTCCGTGCGGAGTATCCGCTTTCCGAGTGTGACCGCCTCAAAGCCTGCGCTGCGCGCAAGCTCCACCTCTGCCTCTTCAAAGCCGCCCTCAGGCCCGATGAAAACGCCTATCTCCTGACCGGGCTTTACGCTCCCGACCAGCTCCTTTGTGCGGGGCATCCCCTCCGAAAGCTCATAGGGCAAAAGCTTTATATCCATAGAAGCACACTGCTCCAGCGCCTCCTTCATTGTACAGACTTCCCCTACCTCCGGAACAATCCGGCGCTTACTCTGTTTGGCGGCAGATTCCGCGATGGCCTGCCAGCGTTCCTGTTTCGCCTTTGCCTTTTTAGCGTCCAGACGGACAACGCTCCTTTTCATTGAAACCGGAACAATACGATATGCCCCCAGCTCCACGAGCTTCTGCACGATAAATTCCATCTTATCCGCCTTGGGCAAGCCCTGAAAAAAAGTCACCCGCGCCGGAAGCTCCAGCCCGTCCTCCTTCACAAAACGAAGGGCGCACACCACCTCGTCCTCTAAAATTTCTTCAATGCCGCAACGGTATTCTTTTCCATCTATGCCATTAGAAACGGCGATTTCCTCCCCCGGCCTCATCCTGAGCACGTTTTTGATATGGTTTACGTCGCTTCCCGTAATCACAACCCTGCTTCCCTGAATCTGGGAAGGCTCTACAAAAAACTGATACATGCTTCGGCTTCCTTTCAGTTTTTGCGCGCGGTCACGCTCACCCACTCGCCCTGATAAGTCACCTCAAGTACTTCCAGTCCCGCCGCCTTTACCGCCTCTGTCACAACGGTCTCCTTATCGTCGATGATACCGGATGTAATATAGATACCGCCCTTTTTAAGCTGGTTTACGATAACAGGAGTAAGAGGCACGAGCACATCCGCAAGGATATTAGCTACAACAATGTCATATTTTTCGTATCCGACCTCATCCTGAACTTCCTTATCGCTAATGATGTTGCCGATCATCATGGAAAACTGATCCGGTTCGATGCCGTTATTTTTCATATTATCCGCAACCGCTTCCACCGCACACGGGTCAAGATCCGTTCCAACCGCATGCTTTGCTCCGTACATCAATGACAAAATAGCCAGGATACCACTTCCGGTCCCTACGTCCAAAAGCTCCGTTTCCGGTGTGATGAATTTTTTGAGCTGGCGGATGCACAGCTGGGTCGTCTCATGCATTCCCGTGCCAAACGCCGTGCCCGGGTCGATGTGCAGCACCATCCTGCCCTCGTCCTCCGGCTTTACCGACTCCCACGAAGGAATGACCAAAAGATCATCGATATAGAACTGGTGGAAATACTGCTTCCAGTTATTTATCCAGTCGATGTCCTCTGTCTCATCCACTGCGATACTCCCCTCGCCAATCTCGCAAAACATCCTCAGACCGTCCAGCTCCTCCTGCACCTGCGCGCATATCTGCTCCTCGGTCACAGGCTCGCCGTTCAATTCCAGGCTGCCGTCCTCTTTTTCTTCCACAAAAAAGCTCAGATAGGCGATGCCGTCATCCTCAGGGCCGTCCGGCAGGATATCCACAAACATCTGCTCCTTTTCCATTGCCGTCAGCGGGATCTTGTCCTCTATCTGCGCACCTTCCAGACCTATATCATAAAGGGTACTGATAATGATGTCCTCCGCTTCCGTCACTGTCTTTATCTTAAATTTTTTCCATTTCATAATATTTTCCTCCGGGTACACTATGTCAGTATTTTATGATAGCATAAAAACAGGCGTTTGTGCATCCGCAAAATGCACAAAACGCCTGTAAAATCATTTCCGTCTCAAGCCCTATTTAAAAAATCCCCTCTTCTTCTTTTCCTTATGATGCGGGTGCCCGTCTTCGTTCAGCCGCTCCGCCGCATGCAGGCTGTCACCCGACGCCTCGTCGAATTTCCGCAGAAGCTCCTTTGCCTCGAAAGACAAATGTTCGGGTGTCTGTACCACCAGAGTCACATAGTGATCACCGCGCATATCTTTATTTCTCAGGGAAGGAACACCCTTGCCCTTCAGACGCACTCTCGTATCAGTCTGTGTGCCCGCCTTCACATCATAAATAACCTTGCCGTCCACTGTATCAATGACAATCTCGCCGCCGAGTGCCGCAACTGCAAAGGAAACCGGCACAGTGGAATAAATATTCATATCCTGACGCTGGAAGATAGGATGCTGCCCGACAATCACCTCAACGAGCACATCTCCTCTGGGTCCGCCATTGACTCCGGGCTCGCCCTGACCTGCCAGACGCTTGCACTGACCGTTGTCAATACCCGCAGGAATCGTCACCGCAAACCGCTTCTTCATCGGAACATAACCTGTTCCACGGCAGTCTGTACACTTCTCCTTGATAATCTTGCCGCTGCCGCCGCAGTCCGGACAGGTCTGCACGTTGCGGACTGTCCCAAAGAATGACTGCTGTGTAAATACAACCTGCCCTTTTCCGCCGCACTTGGAACATGTCTCCGGGCTTGTGCCGGGCTTTGCTCCCGTGCCGTGGCACGTCTTACACTCTTCCTTGACAGTCAGCTCTATCTCTTTCTCTGTTCCGAATACCGCTTCTTCAAATGTAATCCTCACGCTCGTGCGCAGATTTGCGCCCTTCATAGGGCCGCTTCTTGCTCCGGAGCTTCTGCGGCCGCCGAAGAGGTCACCGAAAATATCCCCGAATATGTCGCCAAAATCCGCACTGTTAAAGTCGAAGCCACCAAAGCCACCCGCTCCGCCTGCACCGCCGTCGAATGCCGCATGTCCGAACTGGTCGTACTTGCGCCTTTTCTCAGGGTCGCTCAAAACCGCGTAAGCCTCAGACGCTTCCTTAAACTTCTTCTCCGCTTCCTCATCTCCCGGATTCATGTCCGGATGATATTTTTTTGCCAGAGCACGATATGCCTTTTTGAGAGCGGCGTCATCGGCATTTTTATCCACACCGAGGACTTCATAATAATCTCTTTTCTGTTCCGCCATAACTAAAAAACTCCTTTAAAAGCTTATCCCCACACGCACGGATAGGGACCAAAAATTTGGTCCCCCCGCTTTTGAAACCCTGTACTATTTTATACTTCTCTGAAGTCTCCGTCAATAATATCATCATCGGGCTGGCTGTTCGCACCTGCATCTGCCTGACCTGCGCCCATATCGGGACCTGCCTGGCCTGCGCCCTGTGTCTGCTCATAAACCTTTGCGAACAGAGCCTGTGCGGACTGCATCAGCTTCTCCTGAGCCGCCTTGATGTCTGCCACCTGACTATCGGAAAGCTCCTGGTCCTTGGTGGATTCGAGCAGGGATTTCAGCGCGTTCAGATCAGCCTCAACACCGGCTTTCTGACCTGCGTCAATCTTATCGCCTACGTCTGCCAGAGCCTTCTCTGTCTGGAATACGAAGGAGTCAGCGCTGTTTCTCGTATCGATAGCTTCTTTTCTCTTCTTATCCTGAGCCTCGAACTCAGCTGCTTCTTTTACAGCCTTGTTGATATCGTCCTCAGACATGTTGGAGCCTGCAGTGATCGTGATGTGCTGCTCCTTGCCTGTGCCGAGATCCTTTGCGGATACGTTTACGATACCGTTCGCATCGATGTCGAATGTAACCTCGATCTGCGGTACGCCGCGCATTGCCGGCGGGATTCCGTCCAGACGGAACTGGCCGAGAGACTTGTTGTCCTTGGCGAACTGTCTTTCACCCTGTAAAACGTTGATGTCAACTGCTGTCTGGTTATCTGCAGCTGTGGAGAAAATCTGGCTCTTCTTTGTCGGGATCGTCGTATTTCTCTCGATAAGTCTGGTAGCGATGCCGCCCATTGTCTCGATGGACAGAGACAGAGGAGTTACATCCAGCAGAAGGATGTCGCCTGCGCCTGCGTCGCCTGCCAGCTTGCCGCCCTGAATGGAAGCGCCCAGCGCTACGCATTCGTCAGGGTTTAAGGACTTGCTGGGTTCCTGACCGGTCAGCTGTTTTACCTTCTCCTGTACAGCAGGAACACGGGTAGAACCGCCGACTAACAGTACCTTACCTAACTCGGATGCTGTGATGCCCGCATCTTTTAAGGCGTTCTGAACCGGGATTGCAGTACGCTCTACCAGGTCGCTTGTCAGCTCGTCAAATTTTGCTCTTGTCAGATCCATATCAAAGTGCAGAGGGCCGCTTGCGTTCATGCTGATGAACGGAAGGTTGATGTTGGTCGTTGTCGCACTGGACAGCTCCTTCTTCGCCTTCTCTGCAGCCTCTTTTAATCTCTGCATAGCCATCTTGTCGTTGGAAAGATCTACGCCCTGCTGTGCCTTGAACTCAGAAACCATCCAGTTAATGATCTTGTTGTCGAAATCATCGCCGCCCAGACGGGTGTCACCGTTGGTTGCCAGAACTTCGATAACGCCGTCGCCGATTTCGATGATGGAAACGTCGAAGGTACCGCCGCCCAGGTCATATACCATGATCTTCTGCTCTTTTTCATTGTCCAGACCGTAAGCCAGCGCTGCTGCTGTAGGCTCGTTGATGATACGTTTTACTTCCAGACCTGCGATCTTGCCGGCATCTTTTGTCGCCTGACGCTGTGCGTCATTGAAATATGCAGGAACTGTGATAACAGCCTCAGATACCTTCTCGCCCAGATAGTTCTCTGCGTCAGCTTTCAGCTTCTGCAGTATCATTGCGGAAATCTCCTGCGGAGAATATTTCTTGCCGTCGATGTCAGCCTTGTAATCGGTTCCCATATGTCTCTTGATGGAAGCGATTGTGCGGTCTGCATTTGTAACAGCCTGACGCTTTGCCGGCTCACCTACCAGTCTTTCGCCCGTCTTTGTGAATGCTACTACGGAAGGTGTTGTTCTTGCACCCTCAGCATTTGCGATAACAGTGGGCTTTCCGCCCTCCATAACCGCTACGCAGCTATTTGTTGTACCTAAGTCAATACCAATTATCTTGCTCATAACTTTTCTCCTTCTGCCCTGAAAAGGGCTATCTGAAAAACATAACTATCGCTCTTCTATAAAAAATGCCTTCGCGCTTTTGCGCCGCCGCATCAAAGCTTCTTATCCCTGACGGTCATATGCTGCCGTGTCGATTATTCCTGTACTACGGCAACCATGCTGTGGCGTACAACGGAATCCCTGTACATGTATCCCTTCAAAAGCTCCTGAGCCACCGTTCCCGGCTCCAGCTCGTCGTTTGCTACCTGCATCACCGCATTGTGGAGATTCGGATCAAATTCCTTGCCGACCGCATCGATTGGAGTAACTCCCAGATTTTCAAGCTCTGTCAGAAGCTGCTTATAAATCTTCATCATTCCATCCACAAAAGGCGCTTCCTTTTCCGCCTCGGGAACCATTGCCAGTCCTCTTTCAAAATTATCCACAACCGGAAGTATCTTCTCGATGACGCTCTTGGCACCCGTCTCGAACATCGCGGATTTTTCCTTTTCGGAACGTTTCCGGAAATTCTCAAATTCCGCCATCTGACGCATTACCTTATCCTGAAGCTCGCTGATCTGCGCCTTCATCGGGTCTTCCTTCTTTTTCTTGGAGAAAAATCCTTTTTTGTCTTTGCCATCGCAATCTGCATCCTGGCTTCCCGCATCATCAGAGTTCATATCCGGCATATCTGCGTCCGTCTCTGCCGCCGTATCGCAGGCGTTCTCTTCTGCAGGCTGCTCCTGCGTGTCCTGCTTCAATTCTTCGTCCATTCTTTCGTCTGCCACGTCTGCCTTCCTTTCTACTTTTTATATAAAGTATCGAATTCGTTCATCAGTGTCTTTAACGTACCGATGACCTTGTCATAATCCATTCTTTTAGGCCCGATGATGCCGATCGTACCGCGCATCCCTTCGCCCAGTTCATAGGTCGCTGTCACTACGCTGCAGTCCTTCATCGACTGCACCGGCGTCTCATTCCCGATGTAGACCTGAATGCCGGTATTATTCTCATCCGAAAGCGTTTCCTGAACCAGCTCGCCCAACACTTTCTTTTCCTCGAAAACATTGATAAGCTCGCTTGCCTTCTCCCGGTTATCCGTCAGCTCCGGATATTTAAGAATGTTGTTCGTGCCGCTCGTATAAATCCTGAGATCTTCATCCGACCGGATAGCCTCCGCGACCGCATCTACCACGCCGCTCACGATCGAACTGTGGATTCCAGCCTGCTGCTTCATCGCAGATATCATACCGAGATTTATCTCGTCAATGGAAAGACCGTTCAGATGCGTATTCAGCAAAATATTGAGCTTTAACAGCGTCGCATCATCCAGCTCCTCGTCCACATGAAGCATCGTGTTCTTTATCACATTGCCCTCTACGACTACAACCGCAAGTATCTGATGCTCATCCACCCTTGAAAGCTGGATAAATTTCAGTTTGTTGCGCTGGTACTGCGGACTCGTTATCATCGCAGCATAATTGGTGTTGGTCGCCAGCACTCTTGCCACTCTCTTTAACAGGGTGTCCATCTTCTCATTCTTCTCAAAAAGGAGACCCTTGAGCTCTTCGACCTCCCGTTCCCTCTCCTCCAGCATCGTATCTACATAGAAGCGATAGCCTTTGTCGGAAGGAATCCGTCCCGCCGATGTATGGGGCTGTAAAATGTACCCCATCTCCTCAAGGTCAGACATCTCATTGCGGATCGTCGCGGAACTCAGATTCAGGTCGGTATCCTTGGAAATCGTCCTGCTGCCGACCGGTTCACCCGTCTCCAGATAATTCCGGATAACTGCCTGCAGAATCTTCTTTTTTCTCTCATCCAGTTCCACGCTCTCACCTGCCTTTTTTATTTATTAGCACTCGACTCATTTGAGTGCTAACGCTTTCTGATGTTTAAGATAGCACTCCCCATGCATATTGTCAACCGCTTTTCAGAAAATACTTATAAAGAAACTATGAAAAAAATATAAAGGCAGATTTCTCCGCCTTTATACCTTATTCCAAAACAGCCCCCGGCGGAGATAACTCTCCGTCCGGCGGCTGCTGTTTTTGCTCTATCAGATTGCGAAGCTTCCCTTTTTCTCACCGTTTATCACATAGTAAACAGCGTTCTCTTCCGGCTTCACATATAACTTAACAGTCTTGAAATCTTCCGGCTTTCCGCCCAGATCATACTGCCATACGTCCTTTGCGATGGCAACCAGCTTCTCCATACTGTATTCCTTGCCGGAAAACTGTATCTCAAGCTCGGCTTTTACTTCTGCTGCCTTTGCAGTCCTTCTTGCAGGAGCCTTCTTCTCTGCTGCCGGCTTCTCAGCGGAAGCTTTCCTCTTTGCAGGAGCTTTCTTTACAGCAGGCTTCTCTTCTTCCTTGGCCGCCTTTATCTCCTTCTTTGCAGGAGCTTTCTTCTCAACTGCAACAACTGCAGTCTCTTTTTTCTCCACCGGAACGACTGTACCTGCTTCCTGCTTTACAATCGCATTTGTTTCTTCTTTCTTTTCAGGTTCAGCTGTCTCTGCCTTAACAGAAACTGTGGATTCCGTCTTAGTAATCTCTTCTTTTACAACGGGTGCCTTTGACGCAGTTTTTTTCACTGTGCTCTTTCTCATGCTCATTTCCTCCTTAACACCCAGGTATCTATATATTACGTAATTCCAACTAGCCATACCTGAACTCATGGTTTAGTTTAACGCCAAATGCCGTTATTGTCAACTCTGGCGGCTTTTACAATTTATTTATACCCGACATCGGAATTTCGACAAGAAACGTGCTTCCCTCTCCTACCGCACTCACAAGACTCACCTTTCCGCCGTAATATGCGGAAATATGTTTCACGATAGAAAGGCCCAGACCGGTTCCTCCCATCTTCCGGCTTCTGCCCTTGTCCACTCTGAAAAACCGCTCAAATATTCTCTTCTGATCCTCCGGGTCTATCCCGACGCCGTCATCCTTTACCTCAATATAAACAGCATCTTTTTCCTGCCATATCCGCGTCCATACATGCCCTCCGGGGTGATTATACTTGATGCCGTTGCTCATCAAATTAAGCAGAAGCTCTCTCATCTGTTTTAAGCTCGCCTGCAGACACACGCCTTCACATTCTCCGGAAATCTCCACCTCACAGGATGCCGCCTGCGGCGCAAGGGAATCCAGTACCTCATTCAGAACCTGATCCATCTGTACCCGGCTCAGCGTCACTTCCGCATCCTTGCTTTCCAAACGGGATATCATAAGGATATCGTCTATCAATCCGGTCATATGGTCTGTCTCTTTTATAATTCGGTTCAGAAAATCCTTTCTCATCGCCTCGTCTTTGGCAAAATCCTGACACAAAAGCTCTGCATATCCCCGTACAGATGTGATCGGCGTCTTCAGCTCATGAGAAGCGTTACTGAAAAATTCCTGCCGGATTTTTCTGTCTCTCTCCATCTGGACCATTTGCCGTTTAATCTCATCCGAGCGGATATATCCGGAAAACTTCGCCGCCACAGCAACACTGACCGCAAAGGCTACCGCCATTCCCACGAGAAGAACAGGCACAATCACAATCATATAGCTGAAAAGATTCGTATACGGCACCGACATCCTGATCACCGCTTCTCCATCCTCTGTCACCTTTGCCGCATACAGAAAGTATTTTTCCAGACTTTCGGAATATCTGATGGAACATCCCCGTCCTTCCCGTATCGCCTCCTGAACCTCTTCTCTGCCCAGATGATTTTCTGCTTCTCCCACATTTTCCAGATCCGTATCTGCCAGGACAGTTCCGTCCGGATCGATAACCGTAACACGGATATCCCCGCTCAGCGCCGAGCTGTGGATAGCCTGGATCTGTTCCTGTAAAGGCTTTTTGTAATCAAGAGAATAATCTACAACCGCAATCGTTTTTTCTAATACCTCAACATTCTGCTTTCTCATCTGATCGCTTAAAAGAACGGATGAGATCAGGCTGCTGATTGCCAGAGCAAGTACCAGCACCACTGCAAACCGAAACAGAATCGGGTTTTTACGGAACATCTTCTTTTTATGCTTCGCCATGGTTTTTACTCCTGAGGACGCGTAAACCGATAGCCTACGCTTCTGATTGTCTTAATATATTTTCCGCCTTCTTCACCAAGCTTCTGCCGCAGCGTTTTAATATGGATATCCAGTGTCCTTGTCTCCACATCCGCTCTCCAGTCCCAGAGCTTATCCAAGAGCTCATCTCTGGAAACAACGCGGTTTCTGTTTTCCACAAGATATGCCAGCAGTTCATACTCCTTGTACGTCAGTATCACCTCTTTGCCGTCCACCTTTACCTCTCTGGCATCCGTATCCAGATAAATCGATCCACATTCAAATATCCTGGGGAGCGCCGTCTCCTCTTCCTGAGTCCGTCTGAGCAGTGAACGGACGCGCGCCTGCAGCTCCAGCACGCTGAAGGGCTTTGTCATGTAATCGTCCGCTCCTCCATCCAGCCCTGCAACCTTGTCATATTCCTTGTCCCGTGCTGTCAAAACAAGAACCGGCAGCTTTTTCCACTGCTCATTTTCCCGGATTCTCCTGATTGCCTCCAGACCATCCATTCCCGGCAGCATCAGATCAAAAATTGCCAGCTGCGGCTCTCTGACTTTAAATGCTCCCAACGCTTCCTCCGCCGTTTCAAACGCCGCGGTTTCATATCCTGAACCCTTCAGCGCCACCTGCACCAGATTTCTGATATTTTCATCATCCTCAATAATGTAGATCATCATCATACCCTCCATTTGCAAATATTTTACGTACTTTTTACATGAAACAAAGAACAGGGCACGTGATCCACGCGCCCTGAACATTTTTATCCCTGTTGCATCTGCGATGCCTGACCAATATGAGCTTCTGCTCTCACATAATCCGCGATATTGACTGCATGATCTGAAATCCGTTCCAGATTGCTGATGATATCGAGGAAAATCACGCCGCTTTCCGGCTCGCATTTGCCCTTAGAAAGACGTTTGATATGCTTCTCGCGCAGATCTCCTTCCAGCATATCCACACTTTGCTCCAATACCCGAACAGACTCTGCCGTTTCTATCGCTCCGGTTTCCCGTGCTTCCACTGCAATCTGAAGAGACTGCAATGTCTGTGCAGAAATCAAATCCAGATCCGCTTTTCCTTTTTTCGAAAAAGTTACCTGATCCCTCTGCATATTCTCTGCCAGCTCCGCAATATTTTCTGCGTGATCTCCTGCACGCTCAATATCACTTACTGTATAGAACAGATTTTTCACCTGTTCATGCTGCTCTTCTGTCAAAGAAAGGTTATCTACCTCTACCAGGAACGAGGTCAAAATCTTCTCCATGCCGTTGATTTCTTTTTCCCTCGCATAAACCTGCTGTATCTTACTGCCGCCTTCTTCTGTCACAGACTCCAGCGCCATCTCCAGATTCAGGCACGCCTCGCGTCCCATCTCCGCCACTTCCTTCTGTGCAGTTGCCAGCGCAAAGGAAGGATTGTTCAGGATACGCTTGTCCAGACGTCTTTCCAGTCTTACTGCTGCGCCTACCTCAGTCATATCGTCATCCTTGCCGGGCACCAGTCTGCCGGACAGAGAAACAAGCATATTCGCAAAGGGAATCAGCAGCAGCGTACAAGTCACATTAAATATGGTATGGAAGATGGAGATTTCCACGCTGCTCATCGTAGACATTCCCCATTCCGGAACAAACGCGAACAGGATATACATCAGAATGCCAAAAATAATCGCGCCGCACACATTAAACAGCAAATGGATCATTGCTGCCCGTTTTCCGTTTCTGCCGGAGCTTACACTGGATAAAAGCGCCGTTACACATGTTCCGATGTTCTGTCCCAGTGTAATAAATACCGCGGATTTCCAGTTGACCACACCGTTCATCGCCAGCGTCTGCAAAATACCGACAGAGGCGGACGAGCTCTGAATGATCGCCGTTACCACTGCACCGGTCAGGATACCCAGAAACGGATTTTTACCAAGCACCTGGAATGCCTGAGCAAAAATCGGAGCATCGCGATACGGCTTGATCGCATCAGACATAAAGGACAGACCGATGAACAGCACCGAAAAACCAATCAGAATCTCACCGACCTGTTTTTTCCTGTCAGACTTTACAAACAGAACGATAAACGCTCCGATTCCCAAAAGCAGCGGCGCATAAAACTCGGGATTTAAGAAACTTCCCCACTCGCTCATGGATACCATCCAGGCGGTGATCGTTGTTCCCACATTGGCGCCCATGATCACGCCTACCGCCTGCGCCAGATTCATCATTCCTGCATTGACAAAACCCACTACCATAACTGTCGTTGCAGACGAGCTCTGGATCACAGCGGTAACCAGCGTTCCCGCAAGAATCGCCATCAGCTTATTCTTCGTCAGAAATCCCATCAGCTTCTGCATCCTGCCTCCGGCAAAATGCTGCAGGCCTTCTGCCATCACATGCATTCCGTACAGAAACATACCCAGGCCGCCGATGAACATAAACAGCATTGAAATGTTGTCCATTCTACGTTGAAACCTCTCTTTCTTTTCTTCCATTCCAAATTACGACAATTTTCACACTTTCTTCACTATTGTAACAGCTCTGAGTAAAGTCTGGCTACTGTTTTTGTAAAATTTACGTAAATTTTTTTACATTTCCAAAAAAGAAGCCGCCTCTTTACGATTTTTCCTTCGTCAAAGAGGCCGCCTCTTACTAATATTGGTATACTTTTTTAAATCTGACCAGATAATAGACCGATACGAAAAGCGCCATCACTTCCGCAACCGGTACCGCGAGCCATATTCCATCCACTCCCCAAAACAGCGGAAGAAAAAGCAGGCAAGACGTCAAAAATACAAATGTTCTCAAAAACGACAGTATCGCAGATATCTTTCCATTTGAAAACGCCGTAAAAAGCGCCGATGCAAAAATATTCATACCCGTGCACAGGAAACTGAAGGAAAATATCGCAAAACCATATTTTGTCAGTCCGAATACCTCGCTCCCTGCCGGAGTAAATACCATTATCACCACGTCCGAGCATGTTTCGGCTATCACAAAAACCGCTGCGGAAACAACCGTTATGACCCATACGCTTATCTTGAATATTTTTTTAAGCTGACGGACATTGCCGCTTCCATAATTAAAGCTCACGACCGGCGCTATCCCGCTGGAAAATCCCATAAATGCAGAAGTCATAAGAAACTGTGCGTACAGCACAATAGTGATTGCCGCCACACCCGCTTCTCCTGCATATTTCAGCATAAGTACGTTAAATAAAAATGTTGTGACCGCGACTGCCAAATTATTTACCATTTCCGACGAACCGTTGATACAGCATTTGAACAGCACTCCCCACCGGAATACCGGCTTTACAAAATACAAAGTCCCTTTTCTGCTCACCGCAAAATAGATCAGTCCAAAAAGCCCCGGTATCGAATAACCGATAGATGTCGCCAACGCCGCGCCGCTTACCCCGAAACCGCACAGCACAATGAATACATAATCCAGAACAATGTTGGAAACCCCTCCCAGAACCGTAAGGGTAAGCCCCAGATGCGGCTTGCCTACCGTTACGAAAAAGCTCTGGAACAGCATCTGGAACACCGACAGCGGAACCGAAAGGACAAGGATAAACAGATATTCATAGCAATAGTCATACAAAGACGGCGTTGCCCCCAACATATAGATAAGAGGCTCGATAAAGAGGATGCCGGCTGTAGCAATGGCCACGCCGATAACGGCTCCCACAAGCACGATAAATGAAAAATTTTCTTTTGCCTCTTTTTCTTTTCCTTCTCCCATATTCCGTGCGATTATCGCGCTGCCTCCGGTCGCCAGCATGATAGAGACCGCAATGACAATGCTTGGGAACGGATACACGATGTTCAGCGCCGACAGCGCATTCTCTCCCACAAACTTTGACACAAAAACCGCATCTACCATCTGATACAGCGACATAAATACGAGCATGACTACCGTCGGAGCCACAAACCGCAGCAAAGAAATGAGATTGAACTCCTGCGCGATGCCGTTATGAGTTTTTTCCATTATAATCTCCATTCCGGAACGTAAGCGAAAAAATAGTCTGTCAGAATTATTTTTCGCACCATTTAACTTTCTGCCGTCTAAAATGCCGGGCACATATTCACGTTACTCATAAACGTTGCCGTCAGGCAATATCTTCCTTTCACACAAATATGTGTGAAAAAGTATGTGCCCTGGTGCACACTTCGCGCCAGCGACAACTTCGCCGCGCGCGAGTACGCATAATCGTTTTTTTATTCGATAGGAAAGGAAATTTCCTGTCGAACAAAAAAACAGCTCCCATCTCTGGAAACTGTCTTAATCAAGAAGAGCGACAGACGGGGCTCGAACCCGCGACCTCCACCTTGGCAAGGTGGCGTACTACCAACTGTACTACTGTCGCATTTACTTTTCGCTGTGTCTCAGCGACGAAATTTATAATATCATATGTTTTTATAAAATGCAAGCACTTTTTTCATTTTTTCTATATTTTTATGCAGAAAAAAATTGCCGCTTTTACATATCACCCAACTGACTTATCCTGTTCTTCATCCCTCACAGAACGAAAGCCGCCGGAATATTCCGGCGGCTTTCGTATCCGCTTTACTCCAGAATCTTGCGGTTGTAATGTCTTTGACGCACATATTCCGCATTGCCCAGCGATCTGCGATAGTTTTCCAACCGCGCCTTCTTGCCGGCAATCGAATGCTCCATTCCTGCAGGATGGTAGCTGCGACAGACAGATGCTACTGCAAGCTGCACATATCGAAGCCCCTGAGCCACCGCAATATCCAGATGCATAAGACCAAGCAGGATCATATTATGAAGCCTGCCCCCGATTCGCTGCTCCGGCGACTTTTTCTGTGCCAGATACGCTACGATCAACAAAAGAAAAACTGCTGCTGCAAAAATCATCATTGGTCCTCTCATATGCTCACCCTCTTTTCTCAAAGCTGTGCCAACCGGGACCCGGTTTTCCTCATGTGTCTATTATCATTGTAATCCCTGCCCTCAGATGCGTCAATGGGAAGTTCTCTCGTTACGATTCTCCGACTTGTCAGCGAACAGCAACATTCACTCTCCCTTCATCTTCTCCGACAAAATCTCCACCGCCTTATCCAGCTGATTATCCGTTCCATTTTCCAGATACGGTTCCGGCTCGAAGGGTACCTCTACGTCAGGTGCAATACCAATCTTATGGATATCATTTCCGTTCGGCGTATAATATTTGCTCACTGTCAGCTTAACGGCAGAATCATCCGAAAGCTTCATGATACGCTGCACGATGCCCTTTCCATAAGTTGTTGTACCGACAAGCGTACCGATTCCATAATCTTTTACCGCTCCCGCCAGAATCTCTGATGCGGAGGCGCTGTTTCCGTCAACCAGAACGACAAGCGGCATACCGAGCTGCTTTGTACCATCGCAGCTATATTCCTCACGCTTACCGTTTTTATCCTCCGTATATACTATGAGCCCTTTCGGAAGGATTTCCCTGGAAATATCGCACACCGTGGAAAGATTCCCTCCCGGATTTCCGCGCAGATCGATGATAAGCCCTTTCATTCCCGAGCCTCTGCAGACCGACAAAGCCTCCTGAAACTGCTCCAGTGTCACTTCGTCAAATTCCTGTATCTGGATATAGCCAATGTTGTCATCCATCATCTTATGCGTAACCGTCTCGTTTTCCAGCTTACGGCGAACCACGTCAAATTCCAGATATCCCGTCTCTCCCTGACGTATCACGGTCAAATGTACGGCCGTGCCCTCATCTCCTTTTACGAGAGCAACCGCAGAGCTCAGATCCATTCCCTGAACCTCAGTTTCATCCACCTTATAAAGCAGATCATTCGCCATCAGCCCGGATTCTTCCGCCGGAGAGCCGGATATCACACTCGCTATCTTGGGCAGCTGGGTATCCGGATCAATAGAAACACGTGCGCCTATTCCATAATAAATTCCTTCAGTTTTTTCCTGAAGAGCCTTGAGTTCCTCCTGCGTATAATAAACAGAATACGGATCATTCAGGGCTTCTATCATTCCCTTATAAACGCCCTGCTGCATATCCGCTTCATCGACGCTCTCCAGATAGTAATCATCTACCATCTCTTCTAAAACGCCCAGTTTACGCATTGTCTCTGCGCTCAAAAGCTCTCCGTCTCCGGCGCCGCCTTCCAGCCCTGCCGCAGTGCTCGCCTTTATCCCCTGATAAAGCTGCACTCCTGTAAAAATCCCGCCGCCCAAAGCCAGCGTAAGCGCTGCACCGGCTATCAGACCGCCTGCAAAAATTCTTTTTCTGCTCATTTTTTTACCACCTGTTATTTATATATATAACCGGAACGAAGGATTTAGAAGCCTATATCCCCCGTTCCGGTCTGCCGAATGCTCTATGAACTTTTTCCGCCCACACGGCGGCGGGTTTACTTTAAGTATCCCCAGGGGCTTACGTAGCTGCCGTTTAAACGCACCGAAAAATGCAGGTGCGGTCCTGTGGAGCGTCCTGTAGATCCGACTGCCGCAATCTGATCCCCTTTGCTGACTGCCTGTCCGGAGGAAACGTACAGCTTGGACGCGTGCATATAAATGGTATAAAGCCCGTCGCCATGGTCTATCATCACATAATTTCCCATCGAGCTGTTATAGGAAGCTGCCACTACATTTCCGCTGTATGCCGCCAGTATCGGAGTCCCGCTCGCCGCCGCAAAATCCACTCCGTTATGGAATTTCTGTACGCCGAGAGTAGGATGCATCCTCGTTCCGTAATCGCTGGAAACACGCTTGTAACCGGGACAGGGCATCTGGAACATACCGCCGTCATACTTGATGCGGTTCTGCTCCGCAAGCTTCGCCTTATCAGCTGCAACGGCCTTCTCCAGAGCGGCTATCGTAGCGTTCTGTTCTGCCACATCCGCCTCATATTCCTTCAGCGCTGCTTCCTTATTGCTGATATCTCCCTGAAAGACCTGTATCTGCTGCTCTTTTTCCCCGATCAGCGCATCCACCGCCTTCTGCTCCTGCTCAAGACTTGCCTGTGCGGAAGCAAGCACCGCCTCTTCCTCTTCCAGCGTCTGTTTGCAGAGCTTCATATATTCTACACTCTGTCGGTACTCCTCCAGTTTCTGGCTGTCATAAGAGCTTAACTGCTCCACATATTCTGCCTGATTGAGCATATCCGCAAAGCTTCCCGCGCTCACCAGAAGCTCCAGATAACCGCTTCCTTTGCTGTTCTGATACAAAAAGCGCAGCCGCTTTTTCATATCGTCATATTGCTTCTCTGCGACCTGCTGGGCCTTTTCCAGATCCTGCTTCGCCTGTGCTATCTCTTCTTTTTTTTCTGATATCTGCTTTTGCAGCGCTTCTATCTTCTCTCCGATGTCCGCCAGCTTACCGTCCAGCTCCTTCACATAAGTTTCCAGATTGCTCTTGGACTTTTCCAGTTCCTTTACCAGCGCTTTAATATTGGAAATGCTCGACTGAAGCTTTTTCTTTTCCTTTTCTGCCTGACTGATAGCTTCCTGCTTCTGCTTAATGCTCTCTTCCAGCGTCCCCGCCTGTACGACAGCACAAGGGGCTGCTGTCAGGACCAATACCGCAGCCAGACATCCTGCAAGACCGCGCTTTATTTTTTTCCACATTCCGTTTTCCCTCATCAGACGCGCAGATGCTTACGCACCGTTGCAAAGCTTCCCAGAAATCCGATGCCCGCGCCCAGACCCATACATACAGGAACAAGGGTACGGTATACTTCGGAGACCGGAAGGAACTGCATCAGCCCGGACAGTGCAGGGAACTGCAGTGCCACATACTCCATCACCTGCATATACAGCAGATATATCACGCCCAACGGGATACAGGAACCTATCAGACCTATCAGAATACCTTCTATCACAAACGGAGAACGGACAAAAAAGTCCGTCGCGCCGATATACTTCATAATCTCTATCTCCTCCTTACGAACAGAGATACCTATCATAACCGTATTGTTGATAAGGAAGATTGATACTGCCAGCAGGATAGCGATAATGCCCGCAGACGTATATGCCACGACCATATTCACGCCGGTCAGCGTCGTCGCCGCCATCTCGGAACGCTTTACGCTGTCTACCTGAGGCAGGGATTCCAGCCATGCAACGAGTGTTTCCTGCTGAGACACATCCTTCATATAGATTTCATAGTTATCAAGGCCGTCCAGCGGGTTCTCAGAATATATCTCTCCGTAATCCTCTCCGATATTTTCCGGTGCCCATTCAGCCCACGCCTCATCCGCCGTCACAAAAACAGCCTCCGAGACTTCCTGCCTTGCCCGTATCTGTTCTCCGACAGCAAGCATCTCCTCATCCGTCACACCGTCCTTAAAAAAGACTGTAACGGAAACGCCCTCTTCCGCCGTCCGGATCATATGCTGAAAGTTCAGGATGACCGTGAAAAACAGACCAAAAAGAAACAGGCACGCGGATATCGTTGCGACCGACGCCAGTGAAAACAGCTTATTGCGGAAAATATTGATAATCCCCTGCTTCAACGTATAAAAAAATGTACTAATCCTCATCGATATAACCGCCTTTTTCCTCGTCGCTGATAATAACGCCCTTTTTCATCGTGATAACGCGCTTTTCCATCGCATTGACTATCTCCCTGTTGTGCGTTACGACCAGTATCGTCGTTCCCTTCTCCTCGTTGATCCGTTCCAGCAGCTTCATGATCTCCCATGAATTTTTGGGATCAAGATTTCCTGTGGGCTCGTCCGCAAGAAGGATAGGCGGTTCATTGACGAGCGCTCTTGCCAGCGCCACGCGCTGCTGCTCGCCTCCGGAAAGCTGCTTTGTCCTCGCCTTATATTTGCCGGCAAGCCCCACAACTGCCAGGGCGTTCGGAACATTCCTGTGCATCAGCTTGGTCGGCATCTGAATGACGCGTTGTGCAAACGCCACATTCTCATACACATTCCTGTCGTTCAAAAGCCGGAAGTCCTGAAACACGATACCGAGATTTCTCCGAAACTTCGGCACCTCACGCCGTTTTAACTTCGCAACGTCGGAACCGTTTACAACAACCCGTCCGCTCGTAGGTGTCAGCTCCCTTAAAAGCAGCTTGATGAGTGTCGATTTGCCCGAGCCGCTGTCACCCACGATAAATACGAATTCTCCCCGTTTGATTGTCAGACTCACATTGTCCAGCGCTGGAGATCCTGTGGAATAGGACTTACTTACTCTGTCAAGCTGTATCACGGCATCGCTGCCTTCCCGCCTTCTTTTTTTCTTCCTGTCATTTTGTGCCAAATTTTGTCACCATCCTAATATTCAAAAGATTCCATGTACTTCATATATTTCACTACCATTAACGCGATCTTAAATGTTATCGCATCCTCGAACACACGCAGATCCAGTCCTGTGGACTTCTGCAGCTTATCCAGTCTGTACACGAGCGTATTGCGGTGAATGAAAAGCTGTCTGCTTGTTTCCGAAACGTTCAGGCTGTTTTCAAAAAACTTGCCGATAGTCGTAAGCGTCTCCTCATCGAAATCATCCGGGCTCTTTCCGCCGAATATCTCACGGATAAACATCTTACACAACGGAATAGGCAGCTGATAAATCAGACGCCCGATCCCCAGTTCACTATACGCGATAACAGCGCGTTCGTCAAAGAAAATCTTCCCGACGTCCAGCGCCATTTTCGCTTCTTTATAGGAACGACTGACTTCCTTTATCTCCCGGACGATCGTTCCGTAGGACACACGATTGTCTGTCACTCCCTCAGCTTCAAGCCATTCCAGGATGCCTGCGGCATAGTCCTCTGTTTCCTTCGCCTGATCCGGTCCGGTCAGCTCCTTCACCACAATGACATTATTTTCATCCACTGCCGTAATAAAATCCCGATTATTGTTTCCGAATACGGGACGCATCTGCTCCAGGATATTGTTATCCCTTCCGCCGCCGCTCTCAATAATGAGCACCACGCGGTCAGCGTCCGCCGGAATATGCAGCTTCTTCGCCCTGCTGTAGATGTCGACTAAGAGCAGGTTGTCCAAAAGCAGGTTCTTGATAAAATTATCTTTATCGAACCGTTCCTTGTACGCAACGAGCAGATTCTGCACCTGAAATGCCGCCATCTTTCCGACCATGTAGAAATTCTCCCCGGTTCCCCCTACCACAAGGATATATTCCAGCTGCTGGTCGTCATAAATCTTAAAAAACTGATTGCCCTGCACTTCCTGGCTGTCTGCCGGCGAATCGATGAACGCTCTGACCGCCGGCAGACAACTGTCCAGACTCTTAGTCGGTCCCGAGGTGGACGCCGCCACATTCCCATCCATATCGGCTACACACAGCTCTACCCTGGCGATCCCCTTGAGCCCCTCTAGCGTACTCTGTAAAATCTGATTTGAAATCATAACCCCGTCTCCTCCATATTGAATTAACGCATTCTGCGGTACAGCCGTTGCACCGCTCTGCAATTTCGCTATAACCCTTTTTATATTTTAAAAGAAAACCACAAAAAAAGCTATAGCAAACCACAAAAAATTTATGCACTTTCCCAATGTTCACATTTTCGACACAGAACTCTTCATGCTTCAGAGGTAAAAAAAGACGAAATCACTGTTCCGCCTTTTCCTGATTATACTCATTTACCTTTTTTTGAAAAAGCTTTTTGCGGATATTTCCCCAAAAAGTCGGACGCTGACGTTCCTTCAGCTTCGTATCCGGCAGAGCGACCCAGAGCTCCGCATTTAAAAACTTCCTCCCGACATGCATCAGCGTAAGGTCTGCCGGAAATGTCATCCGTGAAAAAATAACCTTCGGGGCAGCTTCGTTGAGCTCGTTCATAAGCCGCTCCGGCTGCTCGTCAAATTCCTCATATCCCCGCGCGCCGATCACATTTAAGTTTTCCTGCACATTCAGGAGCATTTCCTGCAGCGCCTCCACCTGTTTTACCGTATCTCCTATCAGATATACCTTGTCCTGCTGACGTCCGAGTCTCTTTAGGAACTCCCGAAGAAATACTCTGTCTTCGATTTCCCTGACCCGCCCCGGAGAAGCGATGCCCGCCGCCTCCAGAATATCCGGCTCCAGACAAAATATCAGATCCATTTCTTCCAGATACTGCTTGACCTGTTCGTCCCGGGACGCCGCCGCCAGAGACTGCGCATTTATGTAGCTTGTCGTATTAAGCGCACCCGTCTGCAGAAAGCGCTCTGCCCTCCGCAAACCTTCCCTTGCGGAAAAATCCATCAGGGAAATCCCCAAAACTGAATACCTTTTCATAATCTCTGCCTGCTATTCCAGCTTCCGGCAGCCCTTGCCCCCACAAAGCCTGCCGCCCCGCCCTGCTCTTAAAGCCTGCGGATCGCTCTTTCTGTGATCTCTATCCGTCCGTTTTTCAAAAGATTGCCGACCGCTCTCTTGAATTCATTTTTGCTCATGGAAAGCTCTCTTTTGATAACCTCCGGCGAAGCCTTATCCGTAAAAGGAAGCGCTCCGTCAAAGCTGTCTATCAGCGCCATTACCTTTTCTGCATCCGCCTCTATCTGCAGCCATGCCTTCTCCCTCACGCTCAGATCCAGCTTTCCGTCCTCGTGCACCCTTACAACCCGAGCCTCAACCGTATCGCCGACCTTTAATTCCCCATACATCTCCCTCGGCGGAATAAGGGCGCTGTAACGGTTGTCCACCGCTACGAACGCGCCGAACTGACGGCTTATCTCATACAGATATCCGCTCACACGATCGTCTTTTTTGTAAGGGCTGTCCGTATGAAGGTAATGATAAACCTTCATCGTCGCACACAGCCTGCCGCTCTTGTCCACATAGAGTGCAGCCGGGAACCGGTCGCCCTCTTTTACTTTTTTCGTCTGTTCCTTAAAAGGAAGGAACAGGTCCTTTTCCAGTCCCCAGTCCAGAAAAGCTCCCATCTTTGCAGTCTGAGCCACTCTGAGTTCCGCTACCTCGCCCAGAAGCAGCTTCGGGCGCGCTGTTGTGGATATCAGCCTGTCGCTGGAATCCTTATACAAAAATACCTCCAGCCTGTCCCCCTGTTTTGCATCCTTCGGCACCTGCCTCCCCGGAAGGAGCACTTTCTCCGACGCATCCATGCTCTCCGCAAGATAAACGCCGAAATCCACCTTTTTTACAATTGTCAGTTCCTGAATTTTACCTATTTCCAGCATATTCCTATTTCCTTGTCAGTTCCACCACCGCATAGGGGGCTTGTTCCTCGCTGCATAAAGAAACCGTCACACGGTCCTCTTCTTTTTTTACGACCGGGACGATGACATCGTGCAAAAGCGCCGACTTTTTGTATTCCGCCCGCATCTGTCCGATCTCAAACCCTGCCGGCACATACTCCATCGCCATGTGAATATACTGTCCGTTGTTCACATGATGATTACTGTCCAGATGCTGCCGTCCGACAACAAAGCTCTCGCATTCCCTGCCGCCTTCCGGCATGCCGATCTTGCGCGAAGCATATTTCATTGGAAGCTTTTCTTCCAGCACATATTTTTCCAGCATTTCCTGTGGTGCGCGCACCGGCACGCCCTTCTTGAAATCCATCAGCGTCCATACGGAATTCGCCTCTGCCAGCCGCTCCCCGTCCGCCGTATCCAGGAAAAAATTCCGCATTCCCATAAAACTTCGGAACGCATACGGAAAAGTCCCTGCCACGATATTCTCGCCCAGCGACGGGTATCTGTGGATGATTATCTGCCACGCACTCATCACCCAAACCATATTTTGTCCGTGCAGATATTCCACGCCAAGCCCCAGAGCTTCCGACTGAAACGTAGATACATCCTGAAAATAATCCACAATCCCAGCAATGCTCAAAAACCCGCTCTCATCCGTCTCGCTGTACCGCACCCTGCTGTCAAATGTATACATGCTTCGCCTCGTTGTTTATAGATTTCAGTCATCATACCACAAAACGGAGATTTTTACAACTCCACGAAATATGTCCCTCAGGATATATAGGCTCAGATATATAAAATATGCAGACTTATTTCCCGACGATATCCAGCCCTTCAAAAAATGTCCCCAAAAGCTCCTTCCATGTTTTTCCCTGCCCCGCCAGAAGATCCGCCTGATACTGATCAAATCCCAGCCCGTGTCCGATGCCTTTTGTCTGCAGATAAATCTTCCCCGACTCTTCCCGGACAGAAAAACACGAGGATGCCAGCCCGAAAAGCTGACGAAATCGCTCTCCCTCCATCACTGCATCCCCGCAGGACACGTTCAGCACATAACCGGCGCTGTCCCGCTCAAGCACTATCTTTGCATTTTTTCCAGGCAGGATCATTCCTTCCGAAGCAAGCTTTCTCGCAAATCCTTCCCGGCTGACCGCTGTTTCTGCCCAAAAATCCTCCGCCCTTTCATCTCCGCTGCATGGGATGCTCCTGCACCATGACAGCTGTTCCTGACCGAAAATCTCTGCGCTGCTCCGCGTGTTCCCTGCGCTCAGCCTGAAAAAGGGCGGACTCACGGCTGCTCCGCCCTGCGTCACATATATCCCCCTCGTGTCTGTCACAGCCCGGCGGCACTTTTGTTCCAGCTCCTCAAAGTCCTCTCCCCACAGCCTTCTGCGCTCCTCCTCCGAAAGCCATGTAAGACCGCTCTCCTGCGCGCTGACGCAGAGCTTACCAGCCGCATCATTTTTTTTGCTTTCCGCACCGCCGGTTCCTTTTTTTCCCTCCGCATACAGGGTGCTTCTTAAGATGACCGCCTGTGCCTTCAGCGTCTCCTCCCGATATTGCGCCGGGATACATCCCGCCAGCGCCCCCGTCAGAAACTCCTCCTCCGAAAGCCTGCGGCTCCCGTTCCCATACTCCCACAAAATACCTTCCTGCTCTGCGCCCACAGACAGTGTTTCCACCGCCTGACCGCTCCCGCTCCTTACTACCACGCTGCATGTATACGGGAGCAGCAGCATAAAAAGAAGAACCGTAAGAAGGTCCTGCATCCGTTTCCTTCTTACGGCTCCCGCCCCCCCTTTTTTCAGTTCTCTTTCCTGCATGTCCGTCCCTCCCATACCCTGCCGTTTTGCTTCACATTGACATTGTATGAGAGGGCGGACAGCCTTATGCAAAATCGTTACGCATCCACTCTGTTATAGTTTATGAGACAGCCCTTCAAAATGATGCTGCGTTCTTCGTCCGTCAGCTCGCCCAGCGTTACGGCAAATGCGGAAATCCCATCGCCGCCCACACGGTAGCCCGTGATAGTCTCCGCCTTTTCCTCCACTGCGCGGCGGATGCCGGGGAAGAACAGATAATCGTGGTTTTTAAACGGAAGCTCTCCCTTTTCTATCACAAAGGGAAGCATTCCCCAGTTTATCAAATTGGAGCGGTAACGCTTGGTCGCATATTCGTTGGCAATATTCGCCCAGCCGCCCAGCACCTTCTGACAGCTCGCCGCCTGCTCTCTGGCAGAACCGTCTCCGGGCTTCACCGCAAATATCGTCGAACCAAAGCCAAGGCTTTCTGCCTTTGCCTGCGGGAACTGCGCGTAAATCTGCTCCATGACCGGAGCGAGCCCGTCTTTTGCCGCCAGCGGGTCTTCTCCGTTCTCCAGAGCCTTCTGCGCCTTCTGTATCTCCTTCGCCAGCCCTACATAGGCAGGGTCTTTCCGGGAAAGGGTAAATTCCGCAAGTCCCAGCGGATTGGAACGGTAAGAGCTCGTTTCGCCCGAAGGTATGAGCTCGTCCGTCGTCGTCACTGGGTCATGGATTTCGGATACCACCTGTAAAACGAGGTTTTCCGGAAGCGCGCACATCTTCGGCCAGTCCTTGATGTTGGGGCCAAAATGGATATCCACAGACGGGTCTGCCTCTCCGTGGGAATCAAATACCCTGTTCTGATATATTTTTGAATCAAAATGATATTTATATCTGCCGATAGGCCCGTCAAAATCCGTCGCCGGAGTCAAAAGCCCCTGATTTGCAGCCGTCGCCGCAATGGAGCGCGCGTCCATGAGCGCCACAGAAGCAATCTGACCGTTCTGCAGCTTGGAGCCTTCGCGGTTCGGGAAATTTCTCGTGGAATGCCTGATAGAAAACGCATTGTTTGCCGGCGTATCGCCTGCGCCGAAGCAGGGACCGCAGAATGCCGTTTTCATAACCGCGCCCGTCTCCATCAGAGTCGCCGCGCAGCCGTTTCTTATCAGCTCCATATAAACCGGCATGGACGCCGGATATACGCTCAATGTAAATGCGTCGTTTCCGATATTGCTCCCCTTTAAAATATCCGCCGCCGCGCATATATTTTCAAAGCCGCCGCCCGCACAGCCCGCGATGATACCCTGATCCACATAAAATCTTCCGTCGCGCACCTTGTCCTTTAAACTGTATTCCACAGCATTGTCCAGACTGACAAGCGCCTTCTTTTCCACATCTGCCAGAATGTCCGTCAGATTTGCCTTCAGCTCTTCTATCGTATAAGTATTGCTCGGATGGAAGGGCATCGCTATCATCGGTTTTACCTTCGACAGATCCACCTCTATCAGCCCGTCGTAATACGCTGCCTCTCCGGGCTTTAACTCCTTATAGTCCTCTGTTCTTCCGTGAATCTCATAGAAATCACGTATCTCATCATCTGTCTGCCAGATGGAGGACAGGCATGTCGTCTCCGTCGTCATCACATCGATGCCTATCCTGAAATCAGCGCTCAGATTTGCCACGCCGGGGCCGACAAATTCCATCACTTTATTTTTCACATAACCGTTTGCAAATACTGCGCCGATAACCGCCAGCGCAACGTCCTGCGGCCCTACGCCCTTTTCCGGCTTTCCGGTCAGATAAACGCCGACCACCTCCGGCATATTGATGTCATAAGTCTGGTTCAGCAGCTGCTTTACCAGCTCCGGACCACCCTCGCCCATGGCCATCGTACCAAGCGCGCCATATCGGGTATGGGAATCAGATCCAAGTATCATCCTGCCGCCGCCAGCCAGCATCTCGCGTGCAAACTGATGGATAACCGCCTGATGAGGGGGCACATATACGCCGCCGTATTTTTTTGCACAGGTCAGACCGAATAAATGGTCGTCCTCATTGATCGTACCGCCCACAGCGCACAGAGAATTGTGGCAGTTGGTGAGCACATACGGAATCGGGAATTTCGTCAGTCCCGACGCCCGCGCAGTCTGAATGATGCCGACGAACGTAATATCGTGGCTTGTCAGCTTGTCGAATTTAATCTTTAACTTATCCATACTGCCGGAGGTATTATGATTTTCCAGAATACCGTACGCGATAGTCTGCTTCTTCGCTTCTTCTTTTTCAATAGAGCGCCCCAGCGCCGCCTTTACGGCTTCCTGCGCCCCGGCTTCATCCAATATCAACTCGACGCCATTGATGAGCCATGCGCCGCTATTTGCCAATGTAACCATGAAAATACCTCCTTGCACTTTGTTTTATTAAAGCAGTATAGCGAAAAACCTTTCCGGATGCAAGCATTTTCTGCCTCACCATGCTTCTCAGGAAACAGCGCGGCAAAAACTGCCATGCAATTTTTGCCGCGCTGTTACCGCATACAGTTTCGTGCGATGTCCTTCAGCCTCGGCAGACAGGCATCAAAAAACATCCTGTACGACTCGCAGAAATAATTTTCCCCCGGACGCTCCCCGGTCTGTTCCCGATGCCTGCGGCATCCGCCCCGGCATATCATAAAGTAACGGCACGATTTGCATTCCTCCGTATGATTGTAAGAAGCCTCCACAAAACCGCTCTCCAGACGCCGTTTGTGAATCGTCTCGAACGTATCCTCATTGAGGTTGCCCAGCCGCCACTCATCCAGCACATAAAAATCACAGGGATACACGCTGCCGTCCGCCTCCACAATATTCTGGAAGCTGCACACGCCCCGCTGCTCGCATGACTCCGGATACTGTCCCATCAGGATTCCCACATAATTTTCAAACTGCCTGATGTAAGGCTGTTTTCCCTGCTTTAAATCCAGCTCCCACAGGTCGAACAGCTCTATCAGAAACTTTCCGTAAACCTCCGGCGTCAGAGAATATTCCTGCTGCCCCTGTGTCTCCCCGATAGGGTCGAGACATGCTATATACTGCTGCCACGAAAATCCAAGCTTTTTGTAATTCTCATAAATACGCCTTATCTTCGGCGCAGTCTTCCCGTTTACCACAGTCAGCACATTAAAATCAACGCCCGCTGCTTCCAGCTTCTTCGCCGCTTCCAGCACGCGGAAATAAGTATCCTGTCCCTCCGCATCCTTGCGATAGCAGTCGTGGGTCGCTTTGATACCGTCCACGGACAGACCGATAAGGAAATGGTTCTCCGCAAAAAAGCGGCACCATTCCTCATCCAGCACATAGCCGTTTGTCTGCAGCGCATGGGAAATCTTCACATTTTTCGTATTATATTTTTGCTCCAGCCGTATGCACTCCCGGAAAAAATCCAGCCCCGCCAGCGTCGGCTCGCCGCCCTGAAAGGCGATAGTACAGCTTCCCTCTGCAAAAGCAAGCGTCTCCCGGATAACATTTTCCAGCGTCTCGGCACTCATGATTCCGTAAGACGCCTGACTCCGGTTTTCCATCTCGTCGGCGTAAAAGCAGTAACGGCAGCGCATATTGCAAAGCCCCGATGCGGGCTTTATCATCACATGTATTGCAGGCATCAGATATATTTCTCCACTATCGCGTTCATCTCATCCCATTTTGCTTCCATATCGGCAACCAGCTTGAGCTGCGTCCTCGCGCGGTCCAGATTGTGATTCTCGCGATGAATCTTGTAATAAATATCGTTCTGTAAATGATCCGCCAGAAAACGCATGCCACACTCCAGAGTCATGAGCTTCGCGCCCATCGGCATCATGCGTATCTCTGTTTCAGTCAGACTGCCTCCGCAGCCCTCCACATAACCTTTTGTATAGATTTCAAACAGCTCCAGATCACACCAGATCAGATCCAGGTTCTGCTCATCCTCCGCACCAGTGCTCGCGCCAAAACGAATGGAATCGCCATAATCATACAAAGAAGAGCCCGGCATTACCGTGTCCAGATCGATAACACACAGTCCCTTTCCGGTGCGGTTATCTATCATGATATTGTTCAGCTTCGTATCGTTGTGCGTAACGCGCAGAGGAAGCTCGCCCTTTGCCAAAGCGTCGCATATCACATGACAGTCAGCCTCCCGGTCGAGTACAAACTGAATCTCCTTCTGAACGTCCCTGGCACGTCCTGCCACGTCTTCTTCCACAGCCTTTTTAAAATCCGCAAAACGGCTCACCGTGTTATGGAAATTTTTTATCGTCTCATGCAGGGTCGCCGCAGGATAATCTGCAAGCAGTCTCTGGAAATTGCCGAATGCTACCGCGCTGTTGTAAAAATCCTCCGGTTTTTCCACCTGGTCGAAGCTTGTCGCATCCTCGATAAAAATGTAGCACCTCCAGAAATCCCCGTTTTCATCTGTCAGATAATTCTTTCCATCCTTCGTCGGAATGACGTTTAACGTCTCACGGTCCGGGTCCCCCCCCGCCGCAATGATTTTCTTCCGCAGAAAAGAGGTAACGTTCATGACGTTCTCCATCAGCTCGTCGGGATTTTTGAAAATACCGTCATTCATGCGCTGTACAATATAGCGCTTTGTCCTTCCGTCCGCGAGCTCACACGTCGCGCGCAGCGTATCATTGATATGCCCGTTCCCAAAAACAGACAGCTCCTTTAATTCCCCCTCCAACGCAAACTGCATCGCTACTTTTTCTCTGACCTCATCGAGATTCAAGTTTCCCATATACCTACCCTCCAGTATAAAAATCATGTGTATATTGCGTACACTCGCGCCATCCGGCGCTTTTCGTTAGATTTCAGTATAACATCTTTTCGGGTGGTTTGTATATCTTATTTTTTTCAAAACAGCTCTGCTCTGTCCTTTTTGCCGGATATCTGCTACCATGAAAACAATATCAGTGTACGTTTTTACCCGTACTGCATTTTCTAAAGGAGTTCTCTTATGATATCCAACTCTGTTTCCGGAGACACTCTCTCCTATCTATGCGTCTGCACCTATCTTTTCGCCCATATATCCGAGCGCCTTTCCATTGACCTCATCTGCCGGGACAATCTTATCTGTCGCAGCCGTCTTGAAGCCCTTTTTCTTTCATACACAGGAAGCGGCGTCATGCACAACTTTTCCCTCTTCAAAATATCAGCCGCAAAGCAGCTCATCCGCAGCCGCAGGATGAATTTTTCCCAGATTGCGGACGTACTCGGATATTCTGATGTCCAGTATTTTTCCCGCCGCTTCAAACAGATTTCCGGCATGACGCCCTCGCAGTATGCCTCTATGGTACATAAGGAAATGGTCTGGAAGCTTCCGTGGGAATAAATCGTATAAAACCCCATTTTCAACACCAATTCCGGGGGCAGCCTTTATTATGACCGGGCTTCAATATCTTCTGCAAATGACGGTCAAAGGAGCTCTTGCTGTCTATACTGCCATTTAACAGTTTATCGAATGTCAGACGCGAGATGCCCGCCTTTGATGCAAAAGAAACCTTTGTATAACCCATATCTCTAATACAATTTTCTGACTTTGAACCCACTATAAAAACGGCATAGCCAAAGCCATGCCGTTTTCCGGAAAACAATCTATGCCGTATTGTTTCTGAGCTTATTTTGTCTTTTCCAGCTTCTGAGGAAGGATTACCTTGTCCAGATGCCAGATGTCGTTTACATATTCCTCAATAGTACGGTCAGAGCTGAACTTTCCGGCGCTTGCTACGTTCAGTATCGCGCTCTTTGCCCAGTTCTTCTCGTCACGGTAAGCTTCTTCCACTCTGCGCTGCGCTTCCGCATATGCCTTGAAGTCAGCCAGGATAAAATACGTATCCGCCTTAGAGGTGCTCTGCGTATTGAGCAGGGAATTGTACAGCGGGCGGAACAGCTCTGTATCGTTTGCTGAATAGGTTCCGTTGATAAGCTGCATCAGTACACGGCGGATATCCTGATCGTTATTGAAAATATCCATCGGATTGTAGCCGCCGAAATTCTCATACTGGATAACCTGATCTGCGCTCAGGCCGAAGATAAATGCATTCTCCTTACCAACCTCTTCCACGATTTCCACATTCGCGCCGTCCATCGTTCCAAGAGTCAGGGCGCCGTTTAACATGAACTTCATGTTGCCGGTACCGGATGCCTCCTTGCTGGCTGTGGAAATCTGCTCGGAAACGTCTGCTGCGGCAAAAATCCACTCCGCGTTGGAAACACGGTAGTTCTCGATGAATACGACTTTGATGCGGCCGTTCACAACAGGGTCGTTATTTATCACATCCGCTACATTGTTGATCAGCTTGATGGTCAGCTTCGCATTTCTATAACCTGCGGCTGCCTTTGCACCAAAGATGAACGTTCTGGGATAGAACTCCATATCCGGATGATCCTTGATCTGGTTGTACAGGTACATGATGTGCAGGATGTTCATAAGCTGACGCTTATACTCGTGCAGACGCTTTACCTGAACATCGAAGATAGATCTGGGATCGATTTCGATACCGTTATGCTCACGGATATATTTTGCAAGGCGTACCTTATTGCGGTATTTGATGTTCATAAACTCCTGCTGCGCCTTTTCGTCGTCCGCATAAATGCGAAGCTTTGAAATAGCCGGCAGATCTGTTATCCACTCATCGCCCACATGGTCTGTTACCCAGTCTGCCAGAAGCGGATTTGCATGAAGCAGGAATCTTCTCTGTGTGATACCATTCGTCTTATTGTTAAACTTGGCAGGCATCATCTCATAGAAATCCTTCAGCTCCTGATTCTTTAAAATCTCTGTATGCAGACGCGCTACGCCATTTACGGAATGACCGCCTACAATAGCCAGATGTGCCATCTTTACCTGACCATCATAAATGATAGCCATCTTACGGATTTTCTCCTGATTTCCGGGATACATCTGCTGTATCTGAAGAACAAATCTCCGGTTTATCTCTTCCACGATCTGATAAATTCTCGGAAGCAGGCGGGAGAACAGCTCGATAGGCCATTTTTCCAGTGCTTCGGACATTATCGTGTGGTTTGTATACGCACAGGTCTTTGTTGTGATATCCCATGCTTCTTCCCATGACAGATAGTAATCATCCATCAGCACGCGCATCAGCTCTGCCACCGCTACTGTCGGATGGGTATCGTTTAACTGGAATGCCACCTTCTCATGGAACTTGTGCAGATCCTTATGCGTACGCATGTATTTCTCAACAGCTTCCTGCACGGATGCGGAAATGAAGAAATACTGCTGTTTCAAACGCAGCTCTTTTCCTGCATAGTGATTGTCGTTCGGATAAAGCACCTCAACGATATTGCGAGCCAGATTTTCCTGCTCTACCGCTTTCTGATAATCGCCCTTATCAAAGGAATCCAGGCTGAAGCACTCCACCGGCTCCGCGTCCCAAATTCTCAGCGTATTCACGATGCCGTTGCCATAACCTACGATAGGCATATCATACGGAACAGCTTTTACGGACTGATAACCTTCCTGTTTGAAAATGGTACGTCCGTTCTCATCCGTATAAGAGCTTACCCAGCCGCCGAATTTTACTTCTTTTGCATACTCGGGACGGCGCAGTTCAAACGGATATCCGTCAGCAAGCCAGTTATCCGGCACTTCCACCTGAAAACCGTTCTGAATCTCCTGTCTGAACATACCGTAACGATAACGGATACCGCAGCCGTAGGCCGCATAGTTCAAAGTTGCAAGGGAGTCCAAAAAGCACGCTGCAAGGCGTCCAAGACCGCCGTTTCCCAACGCCGGGTCAGGCTCCTGGTCCTCTATCAGATTCAGGTCGAGACCCAGCTCATCCAAAGCTTCCTGTACCTCACTGTACGCGCAGAGGTTTATCAGGTTATTGCCAAGGGCACGTCCCATCAAAAACTCCATCGACATATAGTAAACCATCTTGGGATCTTTTTTCTCATATTCTTTCTGGCTTATCATCCAGTTGTCTACGATTACATCCTTAATGGCATAGGATACCGCCTGAAATACCTGCTGAGGCGTCGCCTCCTCCAACGTTCTGCGATACAGCGTCTTAATATTATTGATTACGCTGCCCTTGAAAAGTTCTTTATCAAACTTCATGGGTGCTTTTTTCAGCATGACTTTTCCTCCTCGGACTCTTTTTTCGGAAATGGGCGCCGCAAAATTCTTCCGCTCTGCCGCGCCGCAGTATTTTTATTATACCATGCTTTGTTCTTCCTGCAACTATTTTTTCATCAATTTTTCGTGGATTTTTCATGCCTATTGCAGCTTTTACAACAGTTTCAGCCCCTTTTTACCGAAAGCCGACACGCAGATCCCAGAGGGCTCCGGGCGTATATCACTGCCCCTGTACACAGACAGCAATATGCCCATCAGCACATACAGTGCAATGCACTGTCCCCCGTTCATCGAAATAAACGGCAACGCGCAGTCTGTGGGAATAAACGCCCCAAAGTTTGTCAGCACATGAATCGCCGCCGTTGTTGCGAGCACATAAATACAGCCCGCTCCCGCCAGCGCTCCGAGGCGGTTTTTCTGCCTTCCCGTCCTTTTGCAGAAAACTACGGTCAGCGCCGCCAAAAGCGCCAGCAACAAAGCTGCCCCGAGGAGTCCGTAATTTTCCGATACCCACAAAAGTGCATAATTTTCATTACTTGGAAGAACTGTCCCCGTTGTCCTGACACCCGCCGTTCCTGCAGCCCTAAGCTGTCCCAACGCCTGCCGCACCGCCAGCCACTGATAATTCATATCCCCAGGGATTTCTTTCCCGGTCATCATACCGAACATTGCCTTTAACCGCTCTGTCTGATATGTCGCGCCCCGCAAAAACAATCTTCCCATATAGAAGCATGCCAGCACAGCCGGAATCAAAAGTATCAGAACTGCTTTGCTTTTTCGGATACCATACCATCCTCTTCCGACTGCGAATGCAAGCATCACGATACAGCCGCACAGCCATACCCTTACCATCAGACCGTCCTGCAGCCCGCCGCATACGAGCAGCAATGCCCATGACAAAAGAAGCCAGCCGAACACCTTTCCTACGCCTATCCATTTCTGCCCCCGATAAAACCAGACGAGCCCGGCAAAACACGGGACCATCAGCATGACCATATAGCCCGCCCGGCTCGCGCCATTTATCTGCTCTGTTCCCATATATCCTACTGCCGTCACCGCTGTCGCAAGCGCCCATGACAGCCTCGGATATTTTCCAAGTATCGTATAATCTGCAAAGCACACGCCAAGCATCAGCACGATGCCGATTCCCGTGCATACCATAAACCGCTGTGCCGTCTGTATGCTGCCGCCCTGTCCAGCATGGATGAACTGAAGCCAAATTCCGACAGCCGCCAAAAAACAGATAAGAGTGACCGCCTTCCAATCCATACGGGGACGGTGTACCCTGTCCAGCTCCATCCCCGCCTCCACAGGGTCGCCCATCTGCGCCACTGCCAGCCGTTCCGCCTCCTCCGGGGGCATACCCTCCGCCAGATATGCTTCCTTCTGATCCTCCATATGGGCTTCCAGCTCCTTTCCCACCACGGGACGCATCGCGCGGCAGCGCATCTGCCCGACGCACAGCTCCGCGTATGTTTGGATACGACTTTCAGTATCCGGGATACGCTTTTTAGTATCCGGGATACGCCTTTTAGTATCCTGCATAACCCGCACCTCCTATCACATTCTCTACCGCCTTCGCATAGGTGTCCCAATCCTCTTTTTTCTGTTTCAGGCATCGCTTTCCCTCCCGGGTGATGCTGTAATATCTGCGTATCTTTCCGCCCGCTTCCTGTTCATAAGAAGTTAAAAGTTCTTTTTCCTCCATTCCGTGAAGCAGCGGGTAAAGCGTGCCCGCCTTTAACTCAAAAACATTCTGCGACTTTTTCCGCAGGTTCTCAATCATTTCATAGCCATACATATCCTTTTCGTTCAACAGTCCCAAAAGCAGCATCGTCATGCTGCCTGAGACAAGACTTTTCTCAAGTGCCATCTTTACCTCCTTCTTTCATGTAGCCATATCCTGCACGATTGCAACATTGTTTCTTACTTATATATAGATTATCTATATATATTGATTATATGTAGATAATCTATATATGTCAAGAGAGGATTTCTGAAATATCTCACTCATATGTATCAAAAAAGCACCTACCATTTCTGACAGATGCTTTCATTTTCTGACAACTGACTGCAATCCCTTACTTATTCCAAATTCTAAACCGTTCCTTTATCCCTTCCTCTTGATTTCATAAAGATCACAATACAACAATTCCCGGATTTTCTTCATCTCCACCGGTCTTCCCATTCCTGCTGCCGCTGTCTCAAGCGCTGCTGCCGAAGCGTCTGTCCGCGCCGCATAAACAAACACCCTGTCTTCCTGTGCCAGCCATTCCGCTTCAAGAGGAGATGTATCCGCAAGATTCACAAAATAAATCCGATCGTACTGCATCAGTTCCAGCGAATCATCCCAAATCATCCACATCAACGCCGGATTATAAAAATAAATGATCGGCTCATCCGCATTCTGCCGTGCAAAAACAATATTTTCCGCATCCTCCTCATACAGAAACAAAACCTCCCCATCCAGCAACCCGTAAATCTGACCGCAAGTCAGGAAAATAAGAAATGCCAATACCGCTCCGCATATTCCTTTTCGTGCAAAACATTTTTTTCCGCCGGCTTTTCGAACGAGCATCAGAAACAGAATAACCGCAAGCAAAAGCAGCATTCCGTATATGGGAATCTGATAACGGTTTGCCTCCTCCGCCGTCAGAAGTGCGGTCTTTGTCACGACCGCAAAATATCCCAAAGACGCTGCCGCCGGAATCCATAATATCCGATAACGCTCCCAAAAGCCAACCGCCTGCTCCTTTGCCGCATCTGCCGAAGGTTTTGATATCTCTGATGGCTTCTGCCCCCGTATTCCCGACTCAGACTGCAGCGCACTCCTTTTCAATCTTTGAAGCGCCCATGCTGTTATCGCCAGTACTGCCAGCACAAGAATCAGCACAAAAAACAGTCCCCCAAAGGCATATTCATTCAAAAGACCTACAAAAAAATTCAGCCGTCCCCACGTATTTCCCGGGTCAAAAAATGCTCCCATCGCCTCGGTTCCCCGGTATCCCCGGAAAATATGTCCCAAGCAGGCAGGATAACTCAAAACCGCCGCCACAAGCGACCCGATCACTACAACAGCATAAAGGATACAATCCTTCCATTTCTGTCCCCATGTCTTATGCTCTGCCTTTTCAAACAGCAGATAAAACTCCATCGCTGCCGCAAGAAAAAACAGGTATACCGCAAAATAGTAGTGTGTCAGAAATCCCAGATAGACTACCACCGCAAGCGGTACAAAAAAGCGCCAGCCTCTTTTGCGCTCCTGCAGGCTCCTGACATGCAGCCATGTGGCTGCCAGCACCCAAAAACCCAGCAGCATATACATCCGCACCAGCATAATACCGGAATAGACTGCCGGATTAAAACCAAACAGCAGGATAATCCCCAAAACGGCCAACTGCCGAAAACGCCTGTCTGCCGCTTCCTCCTGTTCCCCTTCTTCTCTGCCCGCGCCAGCCATCCGCCACGCAAGCAACGCCAGAAGCATCCAGCTTCCAATAAAAAAGAACAGATTCAACGCCAGCCCTGACCACTTTGAAAATATCCCAGGTGTCAACGAACAGACACCATGCAGAAGAAGATAATAAAACGGCGGATGCACATCATAAGTCTGCATTCTTACGACCGTTCCAAAATCAAACTGTTCTCCCGGCAGTACCGCAAATTCATTATAAATCTCGCTTCCCGGCTTCCATTCCCTATCTGTCGGCACAAGCCCCATCGTCACATTGGAAGAATAATAAGAATAATATTCGTCATAGTGGAATCCTGTTTTTTTCATACAAAAACAGAGTGCTGCAATCACTTGCAGCACCAAAAGGATTCCAAAAAGCCAGAACAGCCTTCTTTCTTTCCCTGTTTTTTTCATATAATATTCCTCATCACAGATCCTTCAGATACACCGCAATCGCATCGTGCCAGTCTGCAAACGTAAAATCCGTTGTCAGGCGGAACATCCGGTTATCCAGCACCGAATACAGCGGGCGGGGTGTTACAGACCCGTACTCTTCTGTAGAAATCCCCTCCACTTTCGTCTGTTTGCCTGCAAGGCGGAAAATCTCTGCCGCAAAATCTGCCCAGCTGCAGCTTCCTTCACAGGTCGCATGAAAAATTCCGTAATTATCCGTAAACAGTAATGCCGCAATCGCCTTTGTCAGCTCCACCGTACTCGTGGGCGATCCGAACTGATCGTTTACCACGCGGACCACATCGTGAGTCTCAGCCAGCTTCAGCATCGTCTTCGCAAAATTCTTGCCATCTCCGTAGAGCCATGCGGTACGAAGAATAAAATATTTCTCTGCAAACTGTTCTACAAATTTCTCACCTGCCAGCTTCGTGGAACCGTAAGCACTCGCCGGAGCGGTCGCATCCGTCTCCACATAAGGCTTCGTGCCTTTTCCGTCAAATACATAATCTGTTGAAATATGCATCAGCTTCGCACCTGTCTCCCTTGCTGCAATCGCCAGATTACGGGGACCGATGGCATTGATTGCAAAGGCTTTCTCATACTGGGTTTCACAGGCATCCACCGCTGTAAACGCCGCACAGTTGATGATCGCATAGGGCTGAACCTCTCTGACAAGCTTTAATACCGCATCGATGTCGGTAATATCAAGCTCATCCACATCCGTGTTCACAAAGCTGATTTCGGGATCATTTTTATAAAATTCATTAACAGCACGGCCAAGCTGACCATTGCATCCGGTAACAATAATTTTGTTCATGTCATCCTCCTGAAAAATCTGATCTGCCAAACGGCTTTTCTCTTTTCTAAGTGTACCATCATTTGCAGGATTTTACCAGAAGTTATTATCCGGCTGTGCCATCGCTTCAAATTATAAATTTCTTAATGATTTTAATAGTGACAAACTTTTTACGCTACTGTATAATCTATAAGGATATAGGTTTTTTAACGAAAAGAGAAAGAGAGGAACTATCATGAAAAAACTGGCCGTATTTCTTTTAACCGGTCTGACATGCGCGACAATGCTGTTTGGCTGCGGAAGCAAAGAGGATACTGTCGAAACCGTTCCGGTTGACAACGTGGTCGAGAGCACCGTCGCTCCCACTGAAGCCGAAACTGAAACCGAGACGGAAACCGTCAATGAAGACCTTCCCCCGGAAGAAGGCATGGTAAGAAGCGATCTGACACATGAGTGGATCAGCGGCGACATCGAAAATCAGCGTCCGATCGCTGTGATGATCCCCAATGAAAACGCTGCCCTCCCCCATTACAACCTTTCCAATGCGGACATTCTTTATGAATGCAGCGTAGAAGGCAACATGACCCGTCTGATGGCTGTTTTTAAAGACTGGAAAAATCTGGACAAGATCGGCAATATCAGAAGCTGCCGTGACTATTATGTATACTGGGCAACTGAATGGGATGCGATTTATACCCATATCGGCGGTCCTTTCTACATCCTTGACATTATAAATAAACCTTATGTAAACAACATTACCGGCGCAGTTCTGGCAAGCGATAAATCCCAGACCAAAGGTCTTTATGACGGCGCATTTTTCCGTTCCAACGATCGCAAGGCTCCTCATAATGCCTATACAAGCGGCGACCGCATTGCAAAAGCGGTAGATGCTCTGAAATACTCCGAGACTTACACGGAAAACTACCAGAAAAATCATTTCAAATTTGCTCCGGAAAGCAAACCCAACACACTGGAACAGTACAGCGATGCGATTCCTGCAAAAAAGATCGACTTATCCGGTGCATACCCGATCACCAAGACCTATTTTGAGTACAACGAGGAAGACGGACTTTACTACCGTTTCCAGGGTATGCAGAAGGGCGATCCGAAACACATGGACGGCGCAACCAATACCCAGCTCGCATTCAAAAACGTCCTTGTACAGTTCGCACACTATGAGACGAGAGACGAAAAAGGCTATCTGTCCTTCCAGTGCCACGATACCACAAAGGACGGCTACTACTTCACAAACGGCAAAGGTATCCATGTGACATGGAAAAAAGAAGGCGACTTTGCTCCTACCAAATTCTATGACGATAACGGTAATGAAATTGAGATCAATACCGGTAAGACAAATATCTGTGTCGTAAAAGAAGGAAAGACCATCGACGCAGAATAAAACCTCCAAAGCAACATGCCGATATGGCTAAACGGTTGCTTTCCAAACAAAAACCTGCTTTCAGGGCGCTCTTACGAGCTATCTGAAAGCAGGTTTTTATTTTCTTTATTTCAGATACTGTTCCCTCAATATCCCGCCGATCTTCTCATTACTTCCGAGAATATGACAGTTTCTCCAGGGAACCGGATCTTGTCCCTCAAAATCCGTTACTGTCCCTCCGGCTTCTTTGATCAGAATAATCCCCGCCGCAAAGTCCCAGGGCTTCAGATTCATCTCAAAAAAGGCATCAATTCTGCCGCATGCAACGTAAGCCAGCTCAATCGCCGCCGACCCGATTCTGCGGATATCCTGACAATCCAGAAAGATTTTTTTAAAAATCTCAAAATTCCGGTCGGCATATTCATGCTCATAAGGCGTTGTCCCTACGGAAATCAGGCATTCCGACATGTCCCGCGCCTCACTTACCCTGATCGGCGCCCCGTTCAAAAAGGCTCCGTGTCCTTTTCTCGCACTGAAAAGCTCACCGGTAAAAGGCTGATAAATTACACCGCACACAATTTGACCGCCTTCACACAATCCCAGAGAAATCGCGCTGTGCATAAAGCCATGGATCAGATTTGTTGTTCCATCCACCGGATCCAGTATCCAGAAAGCGCCGTCCGGGTCCACATCACTGTTATCGCTTTCCTCGCCCATAAATTGAATTTCAGGCCATTCCTGCTCCAGCCGGCCGCGGAGAAACTCCTGAACATGAACATCCACCTGCGTCACATAGTCTGCAGCCCCCTTTACCGTAATACGGGAGGCTTCTTCCCTGTTTTCAAAAAAGCTTCCGGCCTCTCTGATCATACCGATCAGTTTTTCCATATCCGCCGCCGTCATCCGTTCTTTCATCTCTTCGCCTTTTCAATTTCTGCATTTATGCGCTCGCGCAGCCCGATGAGCCATGCACTGTCCTTCGGATACTTCTTAAAGGTGATCGGCTCTTCCAGACCTTCCCCGATAATCTCGCATACCCGTTCGCGTCCTGCCAAAGATTCCAGAAGCTCAAAGGCACGGATATCCTCCAGCGCTTCATACAGAACCATCAGACGTACAGACTCTTCCGGCATACCGCCCTCTCCCGGATATACCAGGAAGGAATCACCTGAAGGGAATACGCTTCCTGCCGCTGTCTCCGCATAAGGATCCAGGTGCTTTTTGGAATACTGTGTATTGTAAAAGTTAAAGCCCCAATGCAAAAATCCTGCAATCTGATACAGGTAAAGCTGTACGCCCAGAATCCGGTTACGCGCCGACGGCATAGACATAAACCGGTTCGAAACATCTTTCCACTGGGAAGTACAATAATAAGTCCAGAGTCCCTCCACCTTCTTTTCCAGAAAAGGCTCAATGTGATCATTTGCAGGTGCAAACAGTTCCACCAGCCCCTTTTCATAAAAGAGCGGATCAGACAGCGCATCAACCGTCTGAAAACCTTTAATATACGGCAGCACGATTTCTCTCGCTTTCTGGTAATACTCCAGATCATTCTGAGACGGTTCATCTGAAATATGGAAAAAAGTCTTGTCCTGCAGTCCCTCTTCCTTTAAAAATCCGGTCAGCGCCGTAAGATACTGAGCCAGAAACTCTACATAATCCGCTTCGTCCGCCGATGTTTCCCAGCCAAAGATCCTGCGGTATTCCCCGTTTTCCCAGGCCATGATCTTGGGTGCATGCTTTGCTCCCCACTGCGTAAACAAATGCGCGATTTCAAAATGAGTAATTCCATATTTCTGACAAAGTGTGATCCAGCGTTTCAGATCTGTAAAATCAAAGGAATACTGTCTTCCTTCTTTTACAATTTTCACGAGCTGCACAGTAGTACGTTCTCCGCCCACCTCCGTATCCAGCGCCGGTGTTACAACCGGAGTCAGGATGGTATTGATTCCCCGTGATGCATAACAGCGAATGAAATTCTCCAGAATCTGCCAATGTTCCTCACTAAATGCCTCCACATGATAATAATCTGCAAGGCAGTCCGAATGAAACCATTCCGTATGCAGAAGCTTCTGCGCCGGCAGCTTTGCGTCAACAACATGAAGGGAAAGCGTTACCTGGTTTTCCTGCCGGTTTTCCCCATCCGTTCTGCTGAAGCGCACGACAATCCGGGCATCCCCCCGGAATTCTTCTTCCGATACCACATCCAGCCACAGGCTGCGCCACTGTCCCGGTACATCCTGCACCGCATATGCGCCTTCTACTGTATCCAGCTCTCGAAGAAGATCCGGGAACAAGCCCGGTTTTGTTCTCAGATAATTGTCATCCTGCCGCACATGGCACGGATAAGAAGACGGAACAAGCTCCACGCTGCGCAGACGCACAGCAAGTCCCTCCGGCGCTTCGACTTCCACCTTCCAGTTTTTCCGTTCATCAGGATCTCCCCCATAAGCCACGACTGCGGAAACCGTCTCTCCCCCCAAAGCTGAAATGCTCAGACTTTCCGCCCCTGCAGGTTCCTCATCCGGGAATACCTTCGTCAGACTGTCCATGATCTTCAAGTTAAGTGTACCCATCTTAAACCTCTCTCTTTTTGTTTGTATTCGGCACATCCGCTTCGCCGATGTACCCTAAAAAGAAGTATACCGCAGGACATGACATGACGTCAACGCCCCCTGAGCGACTGTTTTATCCGCACCAGACACCGGCTACACAAACAGGCTGCATCCCTGCCTCCGGAAATGCTCAATCTTCTCGTCCAGAATCGTTTCCTCCACACCCAGCTTTTCCGCAAGGCAGCTTTTACACAAAAACTGCCTTGCTCCCCTGTTCACAAATTTCCGGTATGTATTTTCATCCAGACGTGTAAGCGTCTTTTTACACGCCATGCATTCTGACATTACAGGCTCACGACCTTTCCGCGGTAAACAGCGCAGTCAAATGGCTCCAGCTCCTTTCTCAGCGTTGCATTAGGTACGTTCCTCTCTTCGCCCGTCCATACCTCTTTCAGTTTAAGCGTCTTTCCAGTGCTCATCGGGAGTCCCAGCTCGTCCAGATTTAAGTTGGCGGTCATCTTTTTGTCGCTCATATTGAAAAGTCCCAGAGCGATATCGCCGTTGGAAAGCTGTTTTGAATATATCACCATATCCTCGCCGGACCAGACACCTGTCAGACGCACCGGCTGACGGCACAGCGGGTCCTGATTTATCGCTATCATCTCCGGATTCATCAGGATATCTTTTGTTGCCTGATTCATATTACGGATGTCGCAGCCGATCATCAGAGGAGAGCCCAGGAATGCCCAGATTGAATAGTGGGTTTTGTACTGTACATCGGTGCATCCTGCAAGACCTACATTTCCCTTACCATACATACCGACTACCAGCATATCCATATCGTTAAAGCAGCCTACGCCATTATACGGATGTAGCTTTTCCTGCTGCTTTGTCAGATCCTTAATAGATTCCCACGTATCAAAAATATCCCCCGTCGAACGCCACATGCTCGCTCCGGTCTCCTTGATCCACTCATGGGTTTCATCCGCTCCCCACGAGCATGCGGAAAACAGAATATCCCTGCCGCAGTTTTCCAGTGCGATTCCCATGCGGCGGTACAGATATTTGCCGTGAATAATCGGACTGTGATAACAATAATCATACTTCAAAAAGTCGACTCCCCACTCCGCAAAAGTCTCCGCATCCACAAATTCATGCTCGAAGCTGCCTGGATAACCCGCGCAAGTCAGATTTCCGGCACAGGAATACATACCGAATTTCAGTCCCTTTGAGTGAACATAATCCGCTACCGCTTTCATGCCATGCGGAAATTTCTCCGGATCTGCCACAAGACGTCCGTTTTCATCTCTCTCCCTCAAAGACCAACAGTCGTCGATAACAAGATAATCATAGCCCTTTTCCAAAAGCCCCTCGTTCACCATCGCATCCGCAGTCTCCATAATAAGTTGCTCATTAATATCTTTTCCAAATGTGTTCCAACTGTTCCAGCCCATAGGGGGCGTTAATTTTACCATAATTCTTGACCTCCTCTTCGTTTTCAGGTATGGTCATTATAATATGGAATTTCAGTTCTTTTCCATGCTGTTTTGTTGCATAAGCATGGATTATCAGTTCAATCGGAGTATTGATATGGCTATTTTTACAGATTCCTCACCCCTTGCGCCCTCCTTAAATCTGTCCGGGACCGGCCGTCAGGACTGCCGCGACCTTCACGCCTGGGGACCGGGTGTGCGCCCGGTCTACATCATTCATCATGTACTGCATGGGAAAGGCTTTCTGGAAACCCAGAAAATGTGCTTTTCCATTTCCGCAGGAGAAAGCTTTCTCATCTGCCCGTATGAAACGATATACTATTATCCCGATCCTGCCGACCCATGGGAATATACATGGGTGGAATTTGACGGACGGGATGCCGCCGTTCTCCTGCAGGAGAGCGCCATGTCCCCAGTCTCTCCAGTATGTCCTCCCCTTGCGGACGCTCCTCTCGCACTCCTTTTTGACCGCCTCCAGCATATCGACATTTATCGAAAAAACCACGCGGAAGCTATCGGTCTGCTCTATACTCTTCTCGGCATTTATGCAGACGGTTTTCCCGCCTGTGCCCAACCGCTCCCGGAAGAGACCGAACTGTTATCCACAGCCATCCGTCTCATCCGCACTAATTATCACCACTCCTCCTTCACTGCCGAACAGCTCTGTCGGATGCTCGGCGTCAGCCGCAGCACGCTCTATCGCATTTTTCAAAAAGAGCTGTCCTCCGCTCCCAGTCGGTTCATCACTGATTTCCGGCTGCGCCAGGCAAGACATCTCCTTTCCAGAGGCAGCGCCGTCAAGACGACCGCACTCTCCTGCGGTTTTTCCGACCCTTTCTATTTTTCAAGGCTGTTCCGCAAAGAAATGGGGACTTCTCCGAGCGAGTACCGGAGGCTGCACAGCAAGGTATGACGCCGTACAGCTTTTTTCTTTCCTATCAATACCTCCGGCAAAAGCCGCAGAACACGAATTTTCAAATGTGACCTCGTCACACTCATGCCCCTTTTATCTGGACTTCCCGGCCGCATTCATGTTAGGATGTAGCAAACAAAACACAGTAAATTTTTCAGAAAGGATTATTTTGCATGAATTTTAACATTGAAACGAGCGTTTCTGCGCTCACCGTGTTTCTGCAGGGTGTCCTGAGCTTTTTCTCCCCCTGCGTCCTGCCGCTTATCCCGCTTTACGTCAGCTATTTTGCCGGCGGCGCAAAAAAAATAGAAGAGGACGGAACCGTTACCTACCCCCGAAAAAAAGTAATGCTCAATACCCTGTTTTTTGTTCTTGGTATCAGCTTTACCTTCTTCCTCCTCGGGCTTGGATTCACGGCGCTCGGAAGATTCTTTTCCGGAAACCGGATATGGTTTGCCCGTTTCGGCGGTATCCTCATGATACTTTTTGGTCTCTATCAGCTCGGTATCTTCGGGCGCTCCGATAAGATCGAGCAGGAACACCGGCTACCCCTGCGCCTCGACCGCTTTGCCATGGGGCCTGTGCCGGCGTTTTTGCTCGGCTTTACTTTCAGCTTCGCATGGACTCCCTGCGTCGGCCCTGCGCTTGGCAGCGTGCTTTTGATGGCAGGCTCCTCCGCCACGATCGGAAAAGGATTTTTCCTCATCGGCGTATATACGCTGGGATTCGTTCTGCCGTTTATCGCAGTCGGCCTTTTTACCGGAGCCGTCCTTGGATTTTTCAAAAAATACCGCAGTGTGGTGCGCTATACTGTTAAGGTCAGCGCTGTTTTACTCATCCTCATGGGCTTCATGACACTGACCGGATTCATGAACAATATGACCGGATATCTTTCCAGCCTCGGAAACGGTGCTGTATCCTCGCAGGAAACATCTTCCGCAGATGACGCAGATCATCAGGACAGCAACGCGTCCGGCAGCACCGGCGAAACATCTGCTCACGCAGACGCTCCCGACGCCGGAGGCAGCTCTTCACAGACTGCCGAAAACGCTGCTGAAACATCCAAACCAAACAGCGGCGAAGCTGCCCCGTCTGCCCCCGAAACTGTTCCCGCACCCGATTTCACTCTCATCGACCAGTATGGGAACGAACACACGCTCTCTGACTACAAAGGCAAAACCGTATTTTTGAACTTCTGGGCGACCTGGTGCGGTCCATGCCGTTCCGAAATGCCCGAAATCCAGGAGCTTTATGAAAAATACGGTCAAAATGAAGAGGAGCTTGTCGTCCTCGGCGTAGCCACCCCGAACCTCGGCAGGGAAGGCTCTGCGGAAGATATCGCCAAATTCCTGAAAGATCAGGGCTATACCTTCCCGACTGTCATGGATGACACCGGATTTATTTCTGCCATGTATGGTATTTCTGCCTATCCGACCACCTTCATGATAGATGTGAACGGAAATGTATACGGCTACGTGGCGAGTGCCCTTACCGGAGATATCATGGAAAGCATCGTCCAACAGACAATGGACTCCGTGATCACGGAAACTTCCGAAGATATTCAATAATAAAAAGCGTTGTTTTTCCTCTTATTTTTCAAAAGGAAAAACAACGCTTTTTTCTTATATAGCAAAAAGAAACGTATACACGCCTCTCTTTGCTATATCATGTTCTCAATCAATACTCAGTTTAAAAACAACCGGACCAACGCTCTGATATTTTGTCCTTATCTTCAAACCTTCCTCGTCCCGGCTCCACTGCGGCAGCTCGTCTGTCCCGAGCACCTCCACTTTTTTAATGATTCCATTAAAATTCGCATGCCGGGACGCATCCTGGATTCCCAGCGACGTAATGCAATAGCTTCCTTCCGTATCGCATTTTAATGCGGTCGCGTACAAATACCCGTTTTTTGTCGTAAAACGAATGTCATGGGAAGTATAGTTTTTCTTAATCCGGTCTGTAAACTGCCCTTCCTCTATCTGCGTCGGGCCTTCGCCGTATTTACGCCACGTCCTTGTGCCGTAAATCGCCTCACCGTTGACAGCCATCCACTCCCCGATTCCGGTCAGCACCGCCGTATCCTCATCTGAAATCGTTCCGTCTGCCTTTGGCCCCACATTCAACAACAGGCAGCCGTTTTTACTCACGATATCCACAAGATCACAAAGAATATCCTCATAGGGTCTGAACTCATTGTTTTCCGTATAGCACCATGAATTTAAAGCGATTGCCGTATCTGTCTGCCAGAAGTAGGGCTTCATCTCAGCAAACTGTCCCCTCTCCACATCCGGCACTGCACAGCCAAAAGAAAAGGCATCATGCTTGTAATTGATCACCACTTCCATGCCCCATTCCGCAGCGCGGTTATAATAATATGCCGCCAGCTTTTTTAAATAGGGCTTCATTGCCGAATGCTGTATCCACCAGTCAAAATACAAAATCTTCGGTCGATAATTATCAATGATCTCACAGGTCCGCACAAGCCAGTCCTGCATATATTCCTCTGTCGGCTCCGGCTTACTGTACAGATCATGATGATTCTCCGGCTCCGGCATTGCGGGCCAGTAAAAATCGCCCCGCTCCATAGGATCCTTTACATCACTGTCAAACTCCTTTCCATGCCCCATGAAAAACCAGTGCTCCACCCGATGGGAAGACGCTCCGTTTTCCATACCGTGCCTCCTAAAGCTCTCCGTCAGCTCCCCGAGGACGTCACGCTTTGGCCCCATCTCATATGCATTCCAGTGCGAAATCCCGCTCTTATACATCTGAAATCCATCGTGATGCTCCGCTACCGGCACGACATATCGCGCGCCGGCTTTTTCAAACAGCTCTGTCCACTTCTCAGGATCAAACTTTTCCGCCTGAAACATCGGGATAAAGTCCTTATAGCCAAATTCCGACTGTTTCCCGTATGTCGCGATATGATGCTCATATGCCTTTGAGCCCTCGATGTACATATTCCGGGAATACCACTCGCTGTCAAACTGCGGCACACTATAAACACCCCAGTGAATAAAAATACCGAATTTTGCATTCCGGTACCATTCCGGCACCTGATATGCAGACAGCGATTCCCAACTGTCCGTAAAAGGTCCCTTCGCAATCACTTCATCAATCTTTCTCAGATATTCTGTCATATCATACATCATGATCTCTCCCCTACCGTTTTCCTGAAACATCCCCGCTTTTTTCTGCCGGTGAAGTCTGCATGTCTGCCCCTCTGCCTTCTGCCGCATCCTTCTTGCATGTGTCTGTCTTTGCTCGCCGCCTCACATCATCTCCCAACAGCTTGTAACATGTTGCCGCCACAGGAACACCGATCAACATTCCGGGAATTCCCAAAACACCTCCGCCAATCGTTACTGCCGTCAGTACCCACATACCCGGAAGCCCGATGGAGCTTCCTACAACCTTGGGATAGATCAGATTTCCTTCCAGCTGCTGCAGCACAATAATAAAGACAATAAATAAAAATGCCTTCAGCGGATCCTGTGTCAGAATCATCACAAAACCTACGCCCGCACCAAGATAAGCTCCTACGATCGGAATCAGCGCTGTCGCCCCGATAAACGCGCCGATCATCGGTGCATACGGGAAACGGAAAATCCACATGCCAAGTGTACAGAGCGATCCTAAAATAACCGCTTCCGTTACCTGCCCTACAATGAAGCTTGAAAAGGTCTGATCTGCCGTTTTTACAATCCGTTTTCCCCGTTCGATCAGCTCAGGCTTCAGATAGGCATGTACCAGAGCCTTGGCCTGCCGTCCCAGCTTTTCCTTGCTTGACAGCAGATAAATGGAAAATATCAGGGAAATCACAAAATGGATCGTTCCGCCGATCACACCGCTTACGATCGATACGGTAGAATTGAGCACGCCGCTTAATCCGCTTTTCAGATACTGCCACACCGTATCACTCAGCGCATTCCAGTCAATCTGAAGATTTTCCAGCTCCTCTGCAGTCTTTGGAAATCCTTCCAGATTTTTCGCAAGCCAGTCCATCGACTCCTCCACAAGCTCCGGAACAGCCTGTCCGATCAAAACGACTGCATTTGCCAGCTCCGGCAGCACCACTCTCAAAATCGCAAAGGCAATCAAAGCCACTGCCAGAATAGAAAACACGATACAGACCGGACGGCGGGTTTTTTTTACGATCGCTTTCTTTGAATCAGGAAAATATTTTCCTTCAAACCACCTCATCGGCAGGTTCAGCACATATGCCATCACACAGCCCGCAATAAGAGGCATGGCAATCCCCCACAGATTTCCCGCACCTCCAAGCAGCACATCGAAATATCTGATTCCCAGAATCAATGCTGTCGCCAGTAAAAAATACTTTACGATCCTCAAATCCATTTTCCGTCTGTCCATTTAATCGTCCTCCGCAAGATTTCCGCGTTCCTCGATCCGATGTTCCTCAAGACCTCCGCGTTCTTCCTCACTCTCCCACCTTCTGCGCTCTATCATACGCCGGATTCCCTGCATCTGATTATCCACCTGACAGATAGTGTCCGCACATTTTTTCAGCTCGACGGCAATCCTGTCCGCATCTTCAATATCCTGTTTATATTTGAGTTTGTGTTCCAGGCTTGCCCAAAAATCCATCGCAATCGTGCGCAGCTGCACCTCTGCCCTCATGTGCTTTTTCTGATCCGACAAAAAAATCGGAATATCCAATATCAGGTGAAGGCTTCTGTAGCCGTTCGCCTTCGGATGTGCGATATAATCCTTGATGTCTATCACCACGATATCATCCTGCTGCATCAGCTCCTCTGCCAGCGTATAAATATCCTCCGGGAAAGAACATATCACCCGTATGCCCGCCACGTCAAAAATATGGCTTTCAATACTCTCCGGCGAAAGCTCCCAGCCTTTTCTCTGCATCTTTTCAACGATACTTCCCGGACTTTTCAACCGCGTCTTTATCGTCTCGATCGGATTACGGTTGTGCTGCAAAGAAAATTCCGTATTCAGCACGCGGAACTTCGTTTCCACTTCCAGAATGGCGCACCGGTACTGCATCATCAGCCTCCGATACCGCGCATCCTCAAAAAAAACCTCCTCCGGATATTGTATCTTCTTTCCGTCTTCTGTATTTTCTGCCATAATTATCCCCTTACCTTACATTTTGTTTCAAAGGAAATCCCTGTTTCCTCTTCCTCCGGCCATATTCCCTCCCAAGTATAGGAGAGTTTTTTCTAAAGTCAATCTTTCAGCCTTCTCCGGAGTCCTTTGAAAAATTCCTTCAGCGCCTGGCTGCATTCCGCCTCCAAAACACCTCTGAAAATGGACACCTGATGATTAAATGCCGGTTCCTGCAAAAGGTTGTAAACTGATCCCGCGCATCCCGCCTTCGGGTTCATACACCCGATAATGACCTCCGGAATGCGCGCCTGCACGATCGCTCCGGCACACATCTGACACGGTTCCAGCGTCACATACAGCGTACATTCCTCCAGCCTCCAGTCCCCCAGCTTTTTGCTGGCGCGCCGTATCGCCGTCAGCTCTGCATGAGAAAGCGTGCTTTTATCCGTATTTCTCCGGTTATATCCCCTGCCAACGATTTCGCCGTTATGTACAATAACGCACCCTATCGGGACCTCTCCCAGCTGAGCCGCTTTTTTTGCCTGTTTCAGAGCTTCCTTCATATATTTTTCATGAAGACCAAGCTTTTCCTCCTGTTCCCTTATCCAGCTTTCCTTTTTTGCCTGCTTTGCAGCCTGCCGCGCCGCCTCTTTTTCCTCTTCGGTCCGCACTCTCGCCATATCTGCTCCTTCTATGTTATAAACTATCCTGCCGCTGTAAAGTCAATCCTCTATTTTTATAAAAACTTTTGTAATGTATTCTTCATCATCCGCAATCGCAAAATCATTCATCCCCGCTTCAAAAGCAAAGCCTGTCAGACGTACGCCCATCCGCTCTGCTTCAGCAAGCATTTTGGCGTATAATTCCGGGAGCTTTTCCCATGTTCCCCGATTATATCCGCACAGATACCGACCTGCCGGACGCACGAGCGCGCCCTTCTGCCCCTTCTGATCCAACGCCGGGGAAAACAGCCCGTCATATTCTTCAAAACATCCCTGAAAGACCTTATCAAGGGAAATATAACTCCCTATCCCCATACGACATTGCTCAATCCCCCACTTCTCCTTCACATATCGGAAAAAATCCTCTATTCCTTCCTCCACATCATCCATGGGAAGCGTCAGATATACCTGCCTCGGAAGCTCTTCCACGCCAAGCCACTGTTCCTCATCCTTACAGCACGCAAAAAGCTGTTCGCGCTTTGTCCGCAAAACCTGCTCCGTATACCTCAGCTTCCTTATCTGTCCCTCTATCTCGGCAAGCTTTTCATCCGCGATGCGCACAAAATCCTCCGCATTCGGCTTTTTCACATAAGAATCTATCTCTTCTATACTCATGTTCAGCTCTTTGAGCATACGGATATATTCAAAATCCATGCTCTGTGCCGCATCATAATACCGGTATCCGTTTTCCCCCTTTGCGCGCGGAGAAAACAAGCCTATCGAATCATAATAGTGCAAAGTCCTCTTATTTACCTCATGAAGTTTCGCAAACTGTGCGGTCGTCATCCGTTGGCTGTTTTTCGGCATCCGTACCCCTCCTGTCTTCTGCGTAACCGGCCGGCACAAGCCGGACTGTTGCTAAAAGTATTATAGCAAAGCCGCCCTCCCTTTACAATTCCCGCATAAAAAATTCAGATTTCCACTCTCTTCATGAAATAACCGAAGTCTCCCGGCGCCGCGCTGTCTTTTTCCCCCTCAAACGCCTCGAAGCCGAACATTTCCGCTACCATTTTTTCCCTATGATAAAAATTTCCCGGCACGCCCAGATAATACTGCCATCCGTTTCCTTCCTTAAGCCGCCCCAATATCAGATGCCTGTAATTATAATAACCATGCAGTAAAAAGCTGTTGTGTGTCATTTTATGGTATTCCTGACGCAGCACTACAAAATCTGCCGGTGCGATAGAAAGATACTCCCGCCCGTCACCAAAGGGATGGATAACGGGATACATCGTACACAGCTGCTCCCATTTATCCCCCTTACACGTGCAATCTGACACCGGCGCAGGAACGTCGGGTGACGGCGGCGCTTTTCTCACTTCTGCCTGTGTCGCAGTCTCTTCGCCGGCTTCTCCCGCATCCTCTCTTTTGCCGGTTTCCTGCGCTGCGTCCTCCTCCACGGAACTGTTTATCCGCATTTCCGGTTCAAAAATCGCCTCCGCATCTCTCCATTTCAGCTCCGGATATTCAATCGCCGGAACTATCTCCGATGCGCCTTCGTCCTTTTCCTCTTCTCCTGCGTTTTCCTTTTCTTCTGCCGCCTCTTCTTTCTGTACGAGCACCCACACCGGTTCCTTCCAAACCGTTTTCAGCATCCTTCCGCCCGGAAGCGCTATCAGCAGTCCGCCGCTTTTTACTCTCTCAATCCCGCGCTCCTCCGTCTTTCCTTCCCAGACCAGACAGCAGCTTCCTGCTCCTTTATTTAAGCTGATGCGCCCAAGCTCGCCGCCGCCTTCCTCCAAAAGCGGGACTTCACCGCTGACTGCCGCAGGGAGATTTTTTACCCTTACCTCTATCCGTGTCTTCCCGGCGTTTTCCTCCGCTTTTACAAAACCGGCGTTTCCTGTTTTTTCACCGTTTTCCATATAATCCAAATAGGAAATCTGTCTTTTATATCCATCCATGCCTGTCCCTCCCCGCCGCCCGAAGCTCTTTTCTGCGCAAAACGGCGGCGCTTCTTTCGTTACAGTCTATTCGGAAGCGACACGGGTTATGAACGGAATTTTCCCGAAGGCTTTAGAATATATTAGAATCAAAACCTTTTACGGAGCAGACTATCGTGGCAAACGCACTCGCACATCTTTCTGCCATCATTATCCCGTCCCTGATATTTTACATCGTGGGGTACGGACTCATTCATAAAAGCAACGTCTACGAAGATTTTATCAAAGGAGCTTCCGATGGTTTAAAAACTGTCGTTTCCATCGTTCCAACGCTCATCGGACTCATGATGGCAGTCGCCGTTTTACGCGCCTCCGGCTTTCTGGATTTTTTCGGAAAACTCGCCGGAAGGATCATCGCGCCCACCGGCTTTCCGTCCGAGCTTACGCCGCTCGTATTCATCAAGCTGTTTTCCTCTTCTGCCGCCACCGGCCTTGTGCTGGATATTTTTAAAACCTACGGCACCGATTCCTATCTGGGACTTGTCACGTCCATTTTGATGAGCTGTACGGAAACATGCTTTTATACGATGTCCGTCTATTTTCTCGCGGCAAAGGTCACAAAAACCCGCCATACTCTGGCGGGCGCGCTGTTTGCCACCGCAGCCGGCATCGTGATGAGCGTCGTGATGGCAAAAATGATGATATGAGATATTTCTAAAAAAATTCTTTAGAAATTCATCAGATTATTTTCACTCTTTCCCCAAAAAGAGTTCACATTTACATTGTATGATAGTCCCATAAGGAGGTGATACCCGAGTCATAATTCTACATTACTAACGCACAACAATTACGCACTATACACTCAAAAACCCCGCCGTTTCTTCCCCCCTTTTGAAACGGCGGGGTTTTAGGAATATTCTCGAGTCTTATCACCAATGGATAAAACTCTTTACCAGTCTCATACAACATAGCAAATGACTCAAATCAATATACTTTTCCATTACTATTGCAGTGCCTGCGGGACATTGCTTTCCTTTTTTAATCAACAAAAAACGGAGTTCTGTTATCCGAATCTAACAGGCAGGTTACAGAAAAATAATTTTCTAAAAAACAAATAAGCCTGAATTATTCATGAGCATATAGAAATGCTCAATGCTGCAAAGCCTTGAAACAGTTTCCTTGAATTCACTCGAATCATCCACAGCTATAAAAGCCATTATATTTTGTCTCAATAGATTTTTTGCTTTCTCCACTTTCGTTCCTCCTTCAATATCATCTATTCCACTGTCAAATCTGCCTCTTAGTATCGAGTGGCTTGAACTGTGATCGTCTCTGACAACAGTCCTAGCGCCACAACCTCTGACATCTAACCCACAGTCTAAACCCTACCGCTATTCTCCGGCTACTCATTTTTCCCCAGCCAGACTGAAAAGTAGATATGTTTCCACATAAGAAAACCGAGCTTTCCGCAAGGCTTCTCTGATGATACTCACCTCGCAAAAAGCCCGGAAATACGCCACTTTTTGACCCTTATTTATCTTTTCTTGACAGCAAGACAACCGTCTCCACATGCGGTGAAAGTTACTTCTTATACTAAATAGCGAAACTGTCACCTTTTGCGAAAAGGTTTATACCCCACTTAGGGGGGATAGCTTTCACCCCGATTATGGCATATAAATCAAACAAGATTATTAAGTAAATTATTTACATAGAAAATATTTCTTATCGTGTCTACATCATTTCTTACTAATAATCCTGTATGTGCACTATTTCTACGCAATTGATTTACAGCTCGTAAATCTGACAAATATAAGGTATAAGGATGTATATTATTTGTCGAAATCACACCGATTATCTGTCCTAGCATGTGCATACTGCTAGGTATTTGACTTACCAACAGTACCCTTAATTGCTTTTCAACAACCTTACAATATTCCACTATTATAGGTGCAAAATCGATAATGCTCATTTTATGTATTTCATAAAGAGTTTCTGCCGTAATTAAAAATTCCTTTGCATCTGCATCAAGATGTGCATATGTTGAATTAACCCAATTCCGGCTATTTTGATATATGATACTATCTTTATTTACTGCCTGGACCATTTGATTGAGAACTTCGTCCATTTTTTCTAAATATTTATCCCAATCATCGTTTTCATCCAGATCTAATTGTCCAGAATTATTCTGAAGCTGTATCAGTTGAAGCGCCCACTGGCGAACAGAACGTTTCTGCTGTATGGCTTTTTTACTGCTTTGGCTAAGTTGCTCCTTAATTTCTATATAACGCTGATTTGCATTTTCTATCTCTGGTAAGGTTTGTTCCCATATTTCCCACTCACTTTTTTGAGGCATCCTTTCTTTCGCAATTAATAAATATGCTTTTGCTTGCTCATACTCTCTCAAAAAACTATATGTTGAAATAATTCCTTTTAAAGCTTCAAACATTATCATGCCAAGACTATTGTTAGATGCTATTGAATACAATTGTTTTCCATTTATATCTTGAAACTGATAAACATTCTCATCTACACTAATATGTTCAAGGCATTTTTGATACATAAAAACTGCATTCCCGTATTGCTTCATTTTCTTATAAATATCAGCAACAACTAATAATGTTGTATCATCCTCTACAATAAAAAGCGCTTTTTTTCCCCATTCCAATGCATCTTCTAATTTTCCTTGTCGTTTCAACAGTTCTGCATAATTTGAAAAATTTTGATTACATGGATGTTCGTCAATCAAATCACACATAACTTTTTCAGCCTCTTTAAATTGTTCGTTCTCTAGCAAAGCAATAAAATAATTTCCAGTAATATCTTTTTTCAATTCTCCATCTTCTGCTAATTCTATTGCTTTCTCAAAAAATCCAACTGCAATATCCTTCCTATTAATTTCTGGTGTTAAACATACCCAGCCTAAACTATTATAAGTCACCGAATTTGGATATTCCTCAACACCTCTTTTGCCAAGTTCATACGCTTTAAGCGCATCATTGCCAACCCCTAAATAATATGAAATAGCAACTGCACATAAACCTGCATTCATACCAAATTTCTCAAATAATGTATTGGTTATTTCATCTAATCCTTTTTTATTATCTTCTCTATACTCTTCTCTGTTAGCCCATTCTATTGCATTTTGATATTCTTCTACAATCTGTACACTCATAGGACTATATATATTAGTATCTTCATATCGCGCTAATGCTTTGTTCGCATCTCCGTATTGTTTTAAATCTAAACAAATACCATACAGCATTCTCAATGCCACTTGATTATTATACTTCAACTCAAGAGCACGTGAGCAAAAATCTTTAGCTTCCTCTAAATCTAACTGATTATGATTTAATAAATATAATACCCTTTTAGCGAGTGCCATATTTACATATGTTCCTGTGGCGCATATACTATTTTGTTGATGTTCGATTATCCTTTTTCCAATATCTAATATTTTGTGACACTTATTCGCCTCATTTAGTCCTTTGGTCAATTCAAATTGTTCTAAATACAATGCTTGTATTTCTTCCTCTGACATCTTATTGATGCAACACAATTTATATTTTTTCCCACTTCCGCATGGACATGGATCATTTCTTCCAATTTTCTTACCCATACATTCTCTTCTTTCATCTAAAACATTATTTTAAGGAACAATAAACATTCTCCTACTCATTTTTATATACACTGTTCTAACCGCTCACTTTCATACGGCAACAAATATTTTTTTATATTGCTGCGATTTTTCTTAATAAAGTCAATGACTTCATCCTCTGACAGATTAGATGGAATTACATTCTCCAATCTTCTTACAGCGTTACTTGGTATCCCAAATTCGACCAGAATCGATAAATTCTCACGTATAAAATCATTCTCCAATTGTTGTACGAAAAAGCTATAAGACCCTGGTTTAATGTTTCTCTTTTCACATATCAGACGTTGGATACTATCTACAACTCTAAATGCCTTTGGCACAGTAAATTGGAACCAATGTCTGTAGATATGAAATGCGGTTTCTACAGCTTCATCATAATATCTTGCTTTTCTCTCATCTGTCAAAGTCTTTACCGTCCCAATTTTACTATTATAAATATCATTAACAATATCAATAATATTCTTTTTCGTTCTATACATATTTAAATATCTTGCAAGCTGCTTTACTGAAAACACTCCCCTTTTGCTATCAAAGTTAAATAGATTATTTTCTGCCAGTTCTAAAACATAGTACATTTGATCCCATGTAGGTAATTGGCTCCACTGAATATTTTGTAATACGCTTTTTGATTTCAAGTCACTAATTAATTTGTTATAAATCCTGATTTGTCCATTTACAGAAACGCCATTTTGTTTAATAATACTTAATAAATCAGCAGGAAGTGCATTAATCTGATCATAACGATTTCTGACCTCTTGCTTTACATCATTCTTTTTTATGTTAATAAGTATTTCATTTGTCAATATTTCTGGATCTTGTTCATAAAATGGGATATCTATTACAATAGACTTCTGCACCGGAACGTGACAAAAATTAAATATTCTTCCCACATAATGTTCCATCATCCTTCCAGAACGCCCCTTAATATTACTGTAGTCAAAAAAATCTATTTCATTTCCTCCCTTTTTTTTATCGAACAAAATTACATTTTTAGCACTAGTATTGACACCTTCAATTATCGTAGAGGTACAAAAAATACAGTTTAACCGTCCCTCATTAAAATACTTAATAATTGAAGCCCCTATATGCTTTTGTAAAGAGCCATCATGAATTGCCACGCCGTATTGTAATTCCTTAGCTAAACTCCATTCCGGCGAAACATTTTTATTAATCCATTCTACTAATGGTAGTTGATTATTCTTTTCTCGTCCTATTCTTTGCAAATATTCTAAATATACTTTGGCCATACGCCTTGCTCGTGCGGGAGTTGAACAATAAATAAGCGTTTGTTCATTTCGCAACTCGTCTAATAGTTCACACAAAATTGTGATTTTTTCCTTATCAATCTGTTTATCGCTGTTATTCCAGTTAATTAAATTACTCTTATCTATTACATTACAATCTACTAAAGAAAAGTCTGACTTATAAAATATTGCATCATATTTTTCTGCAAATCCATCTGTTATTCCATCAATATTGGGTCCTAAGAAGTAAAATCTGGGATGAAATTTATTTACCACCTTCAAAAACGCATTGTTTAAGGTATCTGCCCGGTCATCCTTTCTTCTAAGGCTCAATTTGTAGAATTCATCTATAATAAGAAAATCTATTTGAGGTAGAGGCTCATACTCCATTACCCTTTCCGCTGTTAACAGAAAAAGATTTCTCTTATCTTCAGAATATGGCTGCGAAGTTCTCACTATAATTTTGTAATCATCGGCATATTTCTTCAATTTTAATCGAGTTTCATCTAACAATGCTAATGTTGGCTGTATGATAACTATGTTTTTATATTTTTTTGAAGCTACGATTTCTTCTATAAGCAAACTTTTTCCAAAGCTTGTTGGCGCACTAGCAATTATATTTTTTCCTGACAAAAGATAATTAGAAATTTTCTTTTGCTCTTTATGTAGATATGTATTCTCTAAAAAATCTGACTGAAAATAACTCATTCGCACATCGTCTACAAAAGACATAATTTTTAAATCAGAACTATTTTTTTGAATATACGGATAAAATCCTAACGTTTCAATCAAATCCGCCCACACTTCATATAAATTTTTATCAACTTTTCCCCAATTATTCAGAACATGTATTACTATCTTCCTCGCTGATAATTCTGCTTCCGCTGAATGTTGTGACAACAATTGTGTGCAATATGAAACAATTTTAAAACTCTGTTCAAAAGAGATTCTTTCTACATTTTCAATTTCTAATATGATCTCTGTTGTCTTGTCCATATTTCACCTCAAATATTCTGCATATGCCAAAGACGTTTATGCAAATTAATGACTAATTCATTTTTGTCATTTACAGGAAATAGCATAAGTATAATATTAACTCTGTCTTTTAGTGGCATTTTGTTCTGTGTATCAAAATACTCTTTTAACTCTCTGATATTTAATTCGTGGTAGGCTATTGCATTAGGATCATTCATATCAGAAAACTTTTTGTAAATGTCATGTGTATAAGTACAAAGCATTGGTATGTTTATAATATTAAGTTTGTCGCTTAGCTTTGTACAATTCGTTATCGTATCAATCCATTCCTCTCTGCCAGGTATAGAATTATTATCCAGATTCTTTTTAATTATTACAAACTGATCATTTAAATAGTCTGTATTAATATGTTCATTCAAATCTTTCACTAATGCTCTTATTCCCTCTTTACTATCATCATAAAGCTTACTTTCACCAAGCCATAAAATTTTTTCATTCGTGGAAACATGTACCGCATCAAATCCATGTGCAGGCACACTCGCACTATCTTTGAAATAAACTTTAGAAATTAGTGGTATTGTATGCTTAAATTCCCTTAATATCAAATGCAACAACAACTCACCAAATTCTCCCCTTTTTGCTGTACTGGATCTTTTTAATTCGTTATATGCATTAATATCTTTATCTACACACCACTGTTTCATTAATTGAAAATCTTTGATTTTATAAATGCAATGAGCCGCTTCTCTTAACTTTTCAACAATGTCATTTTGAGGAATATTAGGATCTTCATATTGTGCAAAAACATATTCTGGAATTGTATTGCATATGGCTTTGGTAAAATCATCCAAGCAATATTTGGGATTTCCTTCGTCATCAATATCCATATCAACTAAAAAGGTATTCAAATCATCTTCGTTAACTTTCAGTAATATTACATTCTTTTTATCGAAAATTCTGTTAGCCATATTAAACAGTACCTCCACAAAACCAAATAAAGTACATAATAACTTATTCTTTTCATCGATATCTCTACACGCTATTATAATATTTTACTATAAAACTCCACCTTTTACTATCTGCAAAAGAGCACGAAAAAAAGCCGATCAGGAATCGTAACTCCCAATCGGCATTTTTCCCTACTCCTCTTCATTTTTACATTCAATCTCCGTTCCGTCCAGGAAGACCACCAACAATGTTCCATCTTCCAAAACCTTGATGTGGTCCAGCGTTTTCAGCATGAAGTCCGTATCCATCTCCGTCAAAGGTTCTGCCCCATCGGTGTATTCTATGAACTTCTCTGCTCGATAACCTTCCAATAGGTTCTCGCTCTGAAGTTGCTCCGTCCACCGCTCCATGAAATCCTCTCTGTTCTCCACCAGTGCGTTCCAAGCCATCAGATAAGCCTTTATCAGTGTTTCTTCTACATGGCGGTTGGCACATCCCATGACTCCTTTAACCTTATAGCGTTCACTGCACTGCCATACCTTACGGTCAACGCCCGTGCTGCTGCTCCGCCAGCCTTTCCGTGCAAATACCTTATTACAGTCTCCGCAAATTATCTTGGATGCAAATAGATTGCTTTCCGGCCGGTGGGAATAGGAGTTTGTCCCATGCTCCTCCAGATACTTTTTCCTGCGTTTTATTTCAAGCTGTACACATTCCCATATCCGCTTTGAAATGATGGCATCATGGTCATCCTCCACATAAAACATCTGAATTTCCCCTTTGTTCTGTGTACGTTTCTTGGTGAGGAAATCCACCGTATAACTTTTCTGCAGCAAGGCATCACCCTTGTATTTTTCATTTTCCAACATACTCATTAAGGTTGTGGACTGCCACTTCGTACCGCCATCCCAGTTTTTCACACCTTCCCGTTCAAAAATCCGCTTGATGTAATCGGTTGTTTTTCCGTCCAGAAATTCCTGATACAGCCGAACCACAATCGGTTCCTGCGTCCTGTTGATTACCAGTTTTCCCATTTCATCCGTATCGTAGCCAAGAAAACGCTTTGTACTCATTTTGTGTTTTCCTGTTTCAAACCTTCTGCGGATTCCCCATGTGCAGTTCTCTGAAATGGACCGGCTCTCATCCTGTGCCAGTGAGGAAAGAATGGTAAGCAGCACTTCACCCTTTGCATCGAGGGTATTGATATTTTCCTTTTCAAAAATAATCCCTATCCCCAAATCTTTCAACTCTCGCACATAGTTCAAGCAATCCAGCGTATTTCTTGCAAATCGGGAAATGGACTTAATAATGATCATGTCTATTTTCCCCGCCCTGCAATCAGCAATCATGCGCTTGAATTCATCCCTCTTTTTGGTATTGGTTCCCGAAATTCCTTCATCCGCATAAGTCCCTGCATATTCATAGAGTGGATTCTCGCTGATGTAATTTGTGTAATAATTGACCTGATTCTCATAGCTTAATAACTGTTCTTCTTGGTCGGTTGACACTCTGCAGTACGCTGCCATCCTCAACTTCTGCACTGACTGTGCTGTTCCTGATTCCGCAGTCGAAATCTGCTTTGCTGGTATAACTGTAATGCTTCTTGCCATTTCGAATCACCTCCTCGACAACTGTCTGCTCCGCAATGTTCAGTTCCTGCAGTTCTGCATCATCAATCCGTATCCCTTTGCATGCCTTGACACCCTTTTCGATGTAGGTGCTACAAAGCCATTGAATTTTTTTGTTGTAAACCTGTCTGCGCCGAAGCGTTTTTCCGCAGTAAGGGCAAATCAACATTCCGCTTAAGGGATAGCGGTTCTGGAATTTTATTGTGCTGTCCTGTCCAATATTCCTTGTAGTACTATAATAAAGTTGTAACAGTAGTGGCTAATAAGATATAATCATCTCAGAAAGAAAAGAGGAACTATTATGCCACAAACTTACACACCTGAATTTAAGAAGAAAATTGTCCGTCTCCATCTGGAAGAAGGACATACTTACAAAAGCATCACCGCTGAGTATGACGTATCAAAAGCCAGCATCTCCAAATGGTGTGCTGAATTTAGCGAAGAATGCCAGACAAAAGCCATTTTAAATCCAGAATCCCCAAATGAAGCTGAGTTGATGAAAGAGAATCTCCGTCTTCAGAAAGAGCTTGAAGAATCACGAAAGGAGAATCTTTTCTTAAAAAAAGCGGCGGCATTCTTTGCAAAAGAAATCGATTAGAGGCTTATCGGTTTATTGAAAAATACCATCATTATTTTGGCTTGCGCCGGCTGCTCAGGCGGCTTGACATCTGCCCAAATGCTTATTATAACTACCGGAAACACCGGAAGGCGGATTATGATACCCAAAAATCAGAGGTACAGGCAAAAATCCGGGAGATTTACCATGGACACAGAGGTGTGGATGGATACCGGAGCATGACGGTTTATCTGGCACGCCAAGGATATCACTACAGCCCAACAACCATTCATAAATACATGAATACAGAGATGAAACTATTTTCCGTCGTACGTCCCAAAAAACCAGTTTGCAAACATGCCAAACCGCATAAAGTGTTTGATAACAGGATTCATCAGGATTTTACTGCCGAAAAACCAAATCAAAAATGGTGTACGGATTTCACATATCTGTTTTTAAAGAACCATGAGGTAAGGTATAACTGCACGATCCTGGATCTTTATGACCGCAGCGTAATCGCGAGTATCACAGACCGGAACATTAGCAGTGACCTTGCTGTCCGCACGCTGAAAAAGGCGTTAGAATCGCAACCATCTATCAAAGATGGGATAATCCTGCATTCTGATCAGGGAACACAATATACGTCGAAAGCATTTACCGAATTCTGTGAATCGGTAAATGTAACGCAAAGCATGAGCAAAGCAGGTTACCCATATGACAACGCACCGATGGAGCGTTATTTCAACACATTGAAAAATGAGTGCACAAATTTGTATGAATTCACTACGGAAGAAGCACTTTATCAGACTGTAGAGGAATTCGCATATGTTGATTATAATCATGTGCGTCCCCACAGCTTTAATGGTTATCGAACTCCATATGAAGCGAGGACGGCAGCATAATGGATTTATGATATTTTTTTAGCCACAAGTGTTACAAAAATGCTTGACCACTACAACTTTATTATAGCACTACAAATCTTTTCAATCGCATCTCTAATATCATCGCGGAAAGATTTCTTCTCAGGATAGGTCGTTCGCTTAACACGCTCACTTGGCTTCTTTTCTATGACAGACAGGCCATGCTCCAGGCAGATGATATCCGATAATCTCTGTAAAGCAAGACCAACAAAAAAGAAATCTCTAAACTTATGGGTGCAGTCAAGACTCGTAGAATTAAAGATGATGTGATTATGAATATGCGCCTTATCCGTATGAGTCGCTACAATAAAAGCATGATTGCCTTTGGTAAATCGCATGGCGGTTTCATGGCCTACCTGATTCGCTTCCTCCGGTGTAATTTCTCCCAGCTTAAAGGATTGCCTGATCTGATAAGCGATGATATTGCCCTGGGATGTCTTCCTGTCAGACGCTCATATTCTCTTTTTGAGAGCATGAATTCTTCATCAACACTCTCAGCCTGACAAGCGTAGGAACTGATATATTGGCCATGTTCCGTCTTTTCACCATTCTTGGCATAATCTGTTCTGTCGCCAAGAGACTTCGCTACGCTTTTACCTTTATTCTGATGCATCGTAATAAACCTTGTAGCCGCCATACGCATTCACCTCCTTCCCTAGATTTGGAATAAAACAAAAAAAGACGCCTAACCCACAGGAAATGCTGTAAGTTAAGCGTCTTCCGACGATTCTTATTTTGTTTATATCAAACATATTCAAGTAGTGCACTACTGTCACGACATAGGCTCTATTTTTGCACCTACTGTCACGAGTTCGACAGCTACAACTACCCAAATATACTTTTTCATGTGCTTTCCACGCTCAGAATAATCAGTCTTATCAAACGTGAAATGCTCGAAAAAGTGCGTAAATTCAAGGATTTCTATTAGTCCACTCTTGTGAGCAACACTACCGTCTCGACTGTTGTTTCGTTGTCCCAACTCATTTCCTCTATCTCCTTTCCATTAAAATAGACAGGAAATCTGAATTTAATGTGCTTCAAGAAACGGCCATCCGGCTGCTCTTGCTCGTATATATCAACTCGTTCAATGAAGCTGTTAAGAAACTCTTTCTTTTCAGCGTCGGTGAACTTATCATACAGTTTATCAAAGTACAGAAGAAATTGATAGATATTATCACCAGAAATTTTCTGCTGTCTCACGTTATAGATTCTGGTTTCTACTTCCTCGATTTCTTCTTCCACAGAATCAATATCATCATACAGTTTATACAAGCGTTCTTCCATATCCTGATACTTACGGTCATAATGCTTGTCTGTTACATCCAGACTGTCCATCTGTTGTCCCAACTTCGACTTCGCACCATTTAACTGACGAAGTTTCTTACGAAGCTGTTCCAGTTCGGTTTCCAATTCTTCGGTATCAATTCTGGAACCAATCTTCTGACGGATTGCCTGTTCAAACTTCGGGTTTGTAACCAGTTTTCTGATTACTTCTTCTACCGCAGCGTCCACCATTTCCTGTTTCCACTGTCGTCTGTATCCGCATTTATGACCATTTACTGTTGTACGATGTTTGCAATGGTAATAGTAGTAATCCTTGTATAAAGTTCCGTCCTTTTTCTTCTTACGGTTCACATTACCATACATTGCAGCTCCGCACACAGGGCAACGCAAGATACTGGACAGAATATTTTCGTGTTCCTGATTGTAAATCTTCTCACTTTTTACACCTGTTTCCTGACGTTTTCTCTGTGCCATCTGCCACATTTCTTCAGAAACGATTGCTTCATGCACACCATCATAAACCGGGTAATCGTCCTGTTTTACAATATGATACTGATTACGGGTTCCTGCAATCTTTTCATTTTTGCGGCGACCATAGGCAAGCTTTCCACAATAAACCGGATTGTCCAAAATCGACTTGATAAAATGTGCTGAGAACATATCCAGAGTATTGTTTTGGCGTTTTTTCTTCATATAACCATGCTCATTCAAATAAGTTGCTACAGCAGATGCTCCCATGGTTGTATTCACATATTTATCAAAGATAATACGAATCACATCAACTTCATCATCTGCAATATATAAATAACCATTTTCCAGCTTATATCCATAAGGAGCAAATCCACCATTCTATTTACCCTCACGGGCTTTCTGTCTGCGCCCCTCCATGGTCTGAACAAGGATATTTTCACGCTCGATCTCTGCAACCGCAGATAAGACGGAAATCATCAATTTCCCGCTGTCTTTGGAACTATCTATGCCATCTTCCACACAGATCAGATTGACTCCAAAATCCTGCATACGTTGTAAGGAACTAAGTACATCGGCTGCATTTCTCCCGAATCGGGAAAGTTTGAATACAAGGACAAATTCAACCTTATCTTTGCCTGACTCAATATCTTTCAGCATTTGCAAAAACTGCGGACGCCCTTCAATATTCTTACCGGATTTTCCCTCATCAGAGTATTCACCGGCAACTACCATATCTTGAAATTCTGCATATTTTTTTAATTTATCTTTCTGTGCATCCAGACTATATCCGTCTACCTGCATCGAAGTAGATACTCGTGTATATATGTAACATCTTTTCGTTTTCAATTCCCATTCACCTCCATCTATAGGGTGATATGTAATTGTGCAACAGGCTGTTGCACAATTTACTCCAATTCTTTTTCGATTTCTTCAATAGACGGTAAGCTACTTTTCAATTCTTCCGGAAGTGCTTTTACCATCTGATTTTTCCATTCCGCCACACCAATCGGATTCTGGTATCCCGCAAGGGAATACTCAACCACTGTCTGATTTTTACCTTTAACCAAAAGCAATCCCATGGTAGGATTATCACTCGGATGGCGCAGAATATCATTTACTACATTCTGATACATATTGAGCTGACTGATAAATCCAGGCTCAAAATCACAAGCTTTCAGTTCGATTACCACATAGCAGCAAAGTTTCAAATGATAGAACAACAGGTCCACATTATTCCATTTTCTGAATAACATTGATTTTCCGTTTTACAATATATACAAAATATAAAAAGTGGACGTAATGTAAAATATTAATTCTTGATTTTATATAAGAATTATTCATCTTGGCTATTTACTGCTTCAACACGTTTTCTTACATAATCCGTCTGATTTCTAAATGCAAATAAAAACAGAGCAATCAAACATGCTAACGCAATCCATCTCCAATTAAATATGAGCCATCCATATATAGTTTCTAAATTCATGCATAGATAAATTGTAAATAAAAGAATAGTTCCTGCTAACAAAGTACGAAAATAATTGTTTGTCTCAGACAAAATATCTATCTTCGAATCCTTTTTTACAGCTTTAACATATTCTGGATATGGTGCTTCTACGATAAATTTGCATTTTTTCAAGACTGGCTTTACAACTAATGAACCAATTCGATTAAGAATAAGTCCAATAAAATAGTAAACCACAATCTCCTCCACTACGCCTTGAAACGGAATTGCCATTCCAAGCAATAAATCTAATGCAATGCCAAAGAAGGCTCCTGGCAACAAATTTGTCATTATTTGATATGAATCCAATTTTTCGATAATGCTACTCACACTATTCCTCCTAAATCTGTCGGTAATATAATAGGCGACACTTTGTTAAATGATAGGTTTACGGCCTCCATAAAACCCTTTCGCCTGTTTGCAAACAATTTTCTTTCTGACACAGAAGTCTGAAACCCAAATTTACCGATATCTTCTACTGTTGTAGATTGCCTCAAAATATGTTTATTTTCTACTGACAATGCTTGCTTAGCAAACCATAATTCAGCGCTTTTGTTATGTTTCATCATTCCAGCCAAAGTATCCTTTTCAGAAAAACGCTCCCATATACAGGTATTGGCTACAACAAAATCCTTTGTAGCTATTTCTTTTATTGCACACAACCCTTTTACAGCTCCAATATGGGCTGTAATAAAAACACCATTCAATCCGTCTTTTGATTCACAGCAGACGAATTGCTTATATATTTTTCCTCCCAACTGAAGGAAAGACCAAGGTGATACTTCTGAATTTGTCACCTTTTGAATATATTCATGTCTTGCCTTCAGTTGATTGGCATCTACTACAATATCAGCACTAAAACCAAGTATCCACTCCACCAAGCTTCACTCCTTGTGTCTTTTTGACAGAAACATTGATTCCACCATTTTTCGGATAGTTTACTACACCATCTTTTGTGTTTAATGCAGGATCATAAAGTTCGTCTTTCATGTACTCAACCAATTTGTCCGAACCTCCACTTGTTGGTCCTGAACCAGTATTGTCAGAAATAAGGTATGTCTTACTATAAGAATCTGTTAATTTTTCAAAAATCTCTTGAGCATTGTCTAACTTCCCATGATGTGGCAATTGGATAATTCCATATACATTTAAATTATGCAAAAATGCAGGTGTTGCATCTCCACATAATAAAACCGACTTTCCATCATCAACCTTACATTTCAACTGGACACTTGCTGCATTCATTACAGTCTCGCCTTCATATTTCGTTACTTTGTCATCTTCGACAGCTTGTGCTACTACATTAACAAATTCATCTTCTGTTGGACCTACGATACTTCCAGATGCAACTTTCGTATTAACCGCCGCATCTTTAACCATAAAATTATATTCTTGCGCTTTTTCAACAATTTCTTTGATATGGTCAAATGTTTTAAGAATACGCTCTTTCGTTCCCTTCAGAGTTCTCCTATCATCATCCAGAATATCCAGCACTTTTTTAGCACTTTTAAGATACAAAGAAGAATACACCGTCACATCATATCTCTCATCATACAAACTATCAAACAAGGTTATGACTCCCTTTGTATGATCTTCATCATTGTGAGATATTACAACATGTACCTCTGAAATCAATGGGTTATTCTTCAAAAAATTTTCTACTTCTTCTGCATGTCTCTCATGTCCACAGTCATACACGATTAGCGTAGTTGCATCATACAATAAAATACAATCGCCAAATCTTGTATCTGTATCCCCATCGTAATGACTTAATGCTTTTAATTTCATCCTTTACTCCTTCCTGTGGCTTAATTATCCACACTTTCTCGCTTTTTATTTATCAGCATTCTTTACGTTCAGCTGCTAATCCAAGATTAAAAAATCCCTTTACATTCATAGTGCTTCTGACTTTTTGATATGCAGAAGACTTTGTTTCCCGTCCCCTGCATATACATTACCTGTAATTTTACAGAACGTTTACTCTTCTAAGAAGTCATTAATATCCTTTATCCATGCATCATCTTTCATGGAAAAGCATTCTATAAAATGACCGAAATTACTACTTCCTTTTATTGTATCATCAGACGGTAATTTCTTGATGCGTTCTTTCATTTCCAGATAATTCTCTTTTGTAATTCCAGAAAACAATTCCTGTCTTTGATCTTCTCTTCCTTTGTAATTTTCTACTCCAGTTAATTCAAAAATAATTGGAGCATTTTTCTTTTTCTGATGTGATTTCAGCATAATTTCATCCCAATGTTCAATAATAATTTGCATTGTACATGGATTTCCATAAATCACAACTTTGTCAGCAGCATTCTCAACTCCATGAAACTCGTTGATCTTTCTTTTAATATCAACATATTGCTCATAAGGTTTTCTATCGGTGTCACAAAAAACCAGTACTACATCATAAGAACCATTCTGATACTTATCTTGATATCGTGCTGGAATATTTCCATTACCTTCTGCATTCTCCAACGTAAACTTATAATTCTCGTTCCACACATCTAATGATATCAGCTTATCAAGATATTCATATTCTTCATCGCCCTCACATATAATGCATACTTTACTACCAGAAAAAATCCAAGGAAGTTTATTTGCCATCCGCAAGTACCTCCTTTTTATTTCCTTTAATACTTAGCAAAGAACGAATCAGTTCTGGATCAGGTAAAGCACCTAATACACCTTTTCTGTATTTCTCCATAATATCCGTCGTATCACGAACTCCTTGCTGTGCTGTGAATTCTGCTAAAGAATATAAATACACACCATCCTGATCTTTATGAACGAACCAAATTTGTTCTTTACGGAACATTTTTTTACAGTCCATAAGATTTATATCATGAACTGTAAAAATTAGCTGTGAATTAGAATTCAATTCGTTATTGAACATAGCAACAATGGCTCTCGTCAATTTAAAATGAATACTACTGTCCAATTCATCAACGACAAGAATTCTACCATTTTCCAATCCTTCAATAATATAACTTGCAAGTGCTGCAATTTTCTTAGTACCTGTAGAATCAAACAAAATACTCGGCACTGGAATTCCTTTATATACAGACACTAATCTAATTTGATCTATAATCTGTTCAGGTATATTAAGCGCTTTTTCCTCAGGTCTTTCATCTACATTCTCAATTTTGACATGGATTTTATCCATATCTACATACGCATAATCATCCATATATAAATCAGCATTTTTAATAAACTCAACAACTTTTTTCTGCAAGTCATTTTTGTTCTTCATTAAATTGATTGTTCTTTCCATTGGAATATTGTTCATATCAACAATATCAACCTTAGATGCAAATTTCACAATAAGTTCTTTCATTTCTGCTAAATACTTAAACTTACTTGTATCAACCAAATATACTAACAAATTACTTTGCGAAACCAACGGAATCATTTTTGTAAGTTCTTCATCTTCATATTGATATTTTGAGTTAACACTATCCTTCAGCAACCAAACAACTTCTTTTTCGTTTCCATATTGATCTTTTAAAATTTCTTTAAACTCCTCATATGGATACTCTTTCTTCATTGTATCGTACCAAAAATCATACGAAAACTCTCTGCCATCCACCAAAAAAGAAATTCCCATTTGACAGATTGAACTCTTTGTAAATATATTGGATTTAATTGCTGGATTCTGATTCAAAAAAACGTTTACAATACTACGTATGCATTTAACCAGGCAAGTCTTTCCAGCATTATTTGGTCCATAAATTCCGGCTGTTTTCAAAATATTAAAATTATTCTCTTTATGCACGTTAGATACAAACTTTTTGTTTCTCATATCCGCCTTCATCGAGAATACTATAGGATCCGAAAAAGAAAAACAATTATTCACTCTTACTTCTATTATCATACCTTCATACCTCCAACAGAAATCTTTTCTGTTATATCTGTATCTATAATATATCACACCTTTATTTTTTATGCAATATTTTTTCATGAAAAATTACGCAAAACACATTTGTCCTGTATACTCATCAAGCTTCCTACGTTTAATTAGTCTTTTCGCTCCAATAAAAAATAGATGCCAACCCCGACACCCATTTACGCTGATTTTGTATCCTCTGTTTCAGTTTCTACTCCCTTATCCATTTCTGCATTGATTTCATCGAGGAGCTCTTGTCCGTACTTCTCAATCATACGAGCCAGAAAATCTACACAACGCTCAAATGCTATATTCTGTTCCATGAGCCCCTCCTTTCAAATCACTTTCCACTGCTCTTTCGTTGACTTGAAAGCCGTGCTATAATATTTAGTAGAATGCTTTCATCAACCTACGTTCATTTTAGGATAAATAACCTTAAACTTCATTGAGCGTGGATTGAGCGTAAATTGACTACATTTTTTGAAGGAGGGCTGTCTATGGAATACTTAGATTTCAGTTCAGTCATCACCACCATTCGTAACTATATCAGTGATGCCCACAGTATGAATCAGATTGACATGATGTACCAGTTGTTTGTCAGCTTTTTAAGTTCAGATGAATCACTGGATTTTGATTTTGATAATGGTCTGGTCTGCCGTTGGTTCAATGGACAGGCAAAAATCAGTCCTCGTATCACCAAATATTATATGAATAATCATAATCGAAACCGACTCGCTGCTGATATGCACAGAAACGTACTGTCGATAATGTACGACAGTGCTATGGCAGTGCAGGAAGTCTATAACATTCTGGTACAGGATACGACTATCTCAGATAAAACCAAGGAACATCTTCTTCAGAACTATCCTTGTGAAACAAAAATGGACGAAGCTGTATTTCTGACTTCTGCGTTATGCTTTGGCATGGAACATACCTTTGTAAAACGAGATACAAATACCAAGAACCTGTTATCTGCCGGAAAGCTTTCTCCAGTTGTGAAAAACTTTATATATGATGGCGGTACACCAAGACCTTGCCGTCATTTCTGCGGACGAGATAACGAGCTTACCACACTGCATCAGTTACTGTGCGACCACGGAAAAGTTTTTCTTCAAGGCATTGCCGGTATTGGTAAAAGTGAATTAGCAAAAGCCTATGCGAAGCAACACAATAAAAAATATACAAATATCCTTTACCTTGCCTACACCGGTGATTTGAAACAAGATATTTCTGATATGGATTTTGCGAACGATCTTCCAGACGACGATAACGAAGAACGCTTCCGTAAACACAACCGTTTTCTGCGTACATTAAAAGAGGATACCTTATTTATCATTGATAATTTTAATACTACAGCAACACAAGATAGTTTACTGCCGGTCATTATGAAATATCGCTGCCACATCCTGTTCACAACCCGAAGCAGATTTGACAACTATACTTCCATGAATTTGGAAGAAATCGCTGATATAGAAGCTCTGATTAAGTTGATGGGATGTTTCTATTCCGATGCTGAAAAGAATCGTCCGATTTTAGAGCAAATCATCCAGACGGTACATAGTCATACTTTGGCTGTAGAAATGTCGGCTCGTCTGCTGGAAAGCGGAATTATGGAGCCAATGCTCCTGTTAAAGAAGCTGAAAGAAGAAAAAGCCGCCTTGGATGCTACCGATACCATCGGCATTTCCAAAGACGGTAAAAATCGCAAGGCTACCTATTATGACCACATTCATACCTTGTTTTCTTTGTATCAGCTTTCTAAAGATGAAATAGATATTATGAGAAACCTTGCATTGATACCATTGTCCGGTATTCAAAACAGATTGTTTGCGAACTGGCTGAGACTTCGTGATATGAATACGGTCAATGATCTGATAGAAAAAGGGTTCATAAAGGCGATGGAAGGTCGAACACTTGCTCTTCATCCAATGATTCAGGAAGTAACCACAGAAGAAACGAAACCTTCCGTTCAAAATTGCCACGCATTGCTTGACAGCTTACAGCAGATCTGTCTGCGTCATGGAGAAGAAGTTTCTTATTATAGGCAGTTATTCCAGACCATTGAATCTGTTATAAAGCAAATCGAAAATGATGATATGCCAATATATCTCCGTTTCTTGGAAGATGTGTTCCCGTATATAGAGAATTATCATTATTATCAGGGAATGGAACTGGTTATTGATACACTATCTGCTTTGTTGAAAGATGCTACGACAGGTGCAGTATCTGATCGAGCACTTCTTCTCAGCTATCAGGCGGCTTATGAGAAGAAACCAGATAAAGCAATCAAGATGCAGAAAGATGCCATTGCAATGATTCCAGAGGTCACAGCAGATAATGCACTTCTGGTTTCCAACCTTTATGCTAATCTTGGTGGTAGGTACCGAATGAACGACAAACTGGAACTTGCCAAAGAGAGCATGGAACAGGCTATCAGAATTATGGATGAATATGGTCTGGCTTATTACCATGACAGTGTTGTGCAGATTACAAACTATGCTGTTCTTTTGACGGATATGGGGCAGGCAGATATAGGACTGTCTGCTCTGCGAAAGCTCTGTCGTGTGATCCGAGAATATAATTCTGATACAGGTCTGGATTATGCCAGCATTCAGGAAGCCATGGGCGGTATCTGCCTGACTATGGGTGAAATCCAACAGGCTACATCTCATTTCCAGAAAGCTATGGAAATCTATGAAACAGTATTTGAGTTTGAACCTGATATGATTGAAGCAAAGAAACAGGAACTGCTTGGGACGTACGCTCAAGCTGGATTATATTTAGGTAACCAGTTAATAAAGCATTAAATAAATATTTCTTAATCAAACAAGGAGACAAGAAAAATGATAATACCATATAGTGAAATTCAAGAAATTCTTAATGGAAGTTATATCGACAACGGCGAAGAAATCTTAGTAAAACATTCTGTCTATAAAGGAGAACGAGAATTTGCACTTGTACTTATAGAACAATGTATGTGTTTACTAAACAGACAGGACGTGAATGATAAATTTATCATTCAGTATTTACAAGGACTTTTAGCGTTGACCGTTCCAGAAAACAAACATTACGAATCCTTTTTAAATACTTTTGTTCCTGAAACAGATATAAAAGCAAAAGCTTTATCCGGCGAAAAGTTATCGACGTATGATATTGCGGTCCTCAAAGAATTGATGCAAACCAATATGGCTGAATACACAATGAAGGGAGAATATCAGAAATGTTGCTATTCAGCTATGATTGCATTTTTTCAAACAGCATATTGCATATTAGAGAAAAAATTTGATTTTCACATTAAACATATTGATATGATTGCTGATTTAGATGATGAACTTGACAGTATCCAAATATATGAAAGCTCTGATCCCATAGACGTAATCATCGTTGATTGGCATAGCAGCAATAAAATAAATAGTATTTATATGCTATACAAGAATCAATACTCAGGTTTAGATAAATCATCTATTTTAGATTTAGTATCTGCGGATGTTATAGAAGAAGATTATTACTACAAAGATGAAAGATTTTCAATCGCACCAAGCATTCTTACAAAGCAATATTGTGCAATTATCGAACACGAAGTAAATGAAATAATTCAGTTGTTAAACCTGCCAAACAAACCACAAAAGCATCTAATGTGGAGAAAAATGAAAGACTACGTTAAAGATAACAATATTGATTTGGATGCAACAACTTTTTCATTATTGGATGTATTAGAAGACCTATATGATTTGCGCAATAAAGGGGCTCATGGTGATGTAATTACTAAAGAAGAATACAAAATTATTAGCCAATATAAAAATCTCGGTCTCTTCGATGGCATTTCTATAAAGAAGCTTCAATTATTAAACGGGAAAATTTCTCCGACCATAGATGAAATAAGTGAATATATGGGATTATCTTAAATCCACTAACCCATTTTAGCAGCCATGCACTACGGTGTGTGGCTGCTTTTTTTGCTCAATTTCCACTCAATCTACGCTCAATGAGTTTTATGCCCTCTTTCAGTAGAATGAAATTGCAATGAAAACAGCACCAAATCAAAAAATTCGGTACTATTTCAAAGCAAATCTACTGAAAGGGGGCGTTTTTTATGAACACAAACAAGCAAAAGGAGGTACAGAGCAAATGAGAGAACTGAATAACATAAAAATCATTGCCGTGGATCATGGCTACGGCAACATCAAGACGGCAAACACAGTTACCCCTACCGGAGTGACCGCCTATGAAACCGAGCCGATCTTCTCCGGCAACATTCTGGAATATGGCGGTATCTATTATCGCATCGGGGAAGGTCACAAGGAATTTATCGCAGACAAGGCTATGGATGAGGACTACTATATTCTGACTCTGATGGCGGTTGCCAGAGAATTGAATGTGTACGGCATCCGTGAAGCTGATGTTCATCTGGCTGCCGGTCTGCCGCTGACCTGGATTCGCAAACAGAGAGAAGATTTCCGAAGCTATCTGCTCCGCAACAAGGAGGTGAACTTCCGTTTTAATGGCAAAGATTATCACATTCGATTTGTCGGATGCAGTCTTTTCCCGCAAGGGTACCCTGCCATCATCAATCAACTGGGCAATTTCAAGGGAACGAATCTTTTAGCAGACATCGGAAACGGCACCATGAACATTCTGTATATCAACAACAAAAAAGCTGTGGAAAGCCGTTGTTGGACGGAAAAGTTTGGTGTCAATCAGTGTATGATTGCCACCAAGAATGCGGTACTGGACAGCTTCGGAGTAAAAATCGAAGAATCCACCATTGAACAAGTGTTACGTTTCGGAACTGCTGATATCAGCAAGCCGTATCTGGACTGTATTACTTCTATAGCAAGACGATATGTGGCTGATATTTTCGCTACACTTCGCCGCTATGAATACAATCCGGATCTGATGCGACTGTATATCGTTGGTGGTGGCGGTTGTCTGGTCAAGCACTTCGGACAGTATGATGAAAGCCGAGTGACTATTCTGGATGATATTTGTGCGACAGCCAAAGGTTATGAATATCTCGCCTTTGCCAGCCTTCGCAGGAAGGAGTAACCCATGAGCGAGAATATCCGCAGCACAAATCTTCGCTTCAATCTGGAAAAAGACACACAGATGCGAGCATGGCAATATCTTCAGACCATGAACAAGCAACACTTCAAGTCCTATAGCAATGTAATTGCCGTGGCTCTGGTGGATTACTTTGACCGCTATTATCGCAGTCAGGATGATCCTTACTTTGAAACCAGAGAACGTGAGGAGCGATTTGTAAATCAGATTATTTCCTCTGTAGAAAGTGCCATTGAGAAAACACTTCCGGTATTTCTGGCTGGCTGTATGGCAGGATTGTCGCAAGTGCCTGTTGTGGCAACTCCGGTCACACAGCAGGAACCGGATGCAGAACTGGACTGGGATTTTCTTGGAGAATAAATTTTCTCCAAGCTGATCCTACAGGAGGGAGGTGAACACATGACACGATTTCTGACACAGGATAGTTCGATACCGCCATATATGGCATTTCCAAGATTTTTATTGGACAAAGATGGACTGAATGAAACTGCCAAAATTCTTTATACGATTTTGCTCGACCGAGCACGGCTGTCACAGAAAAATGATGGGTGGACGGATGAACAAGGTCATGTGTTCATTTTCTTCCCCATCAAGAATCTGGCAGAAGCCATGCACAAAAGCGAAATGTCCATTAAGACCGCACTGGCTGCTCTGGAAAAAGAAACTCTGATTATCCGAAAACGACAGGGAGCAGGTTTTCCAAACAGAATCTATGTCAAATATCCACTGGAGTATCTGACTCAGATGGGCAGAAATCTTTCTGTAAGACAGACGGAAAACTGTCCTGCTGATAGAAAGAAAACTGTCTCTGTAACAGACAGAAAACTGTCCAGTAGTAATAAAGAGAAGAACAATATTAAAAGAACAAATTCAGAGAGTAAGGATAAACATACCGCCTATGGTTCCTATCAAAATGTTTTCCTGACCACGGAGGAGCTGTCAGCTCTACAAAGCGAAGTACCCCACTATCAGGAATACATTGAAAAGTTGTCCAGATATATGGTATCCAGCGGAAAGCAATATACCAATCATGCAGCTACCATACGAAGCTGGGCATCGCAAGACCATCCTGCTCCTGTCATACGAACCTATGAATGTAAGGAGGATGAAAGCCTGTGAAACCAATAAACAACTCTGTGAACGATCTGTTTCAGCCAAGAGAGCTTGCAGAGGATGAATATCTGAATGAAGCTGACGGGCTGCTCTATTGCTCCAAATGTCATACACCCAGACAGCACCGAATTGAACTAAAGGAACGAGTATTCCTTCCTACTGTTCGCTGCCGTTGTCAGCAGGAAATATACGACAAGGAAGAAGCTGAACGCAAGCATCAGGAATTTCTCATGCAGGTATCCCGACTTAGGGCAAACGGATTGCAAGACAAATCTCTGCATGATTATAACTTCGACAATGACAAAGGCTACAATCCAGAAATGCAGAAAGCCCATGATTATGTAGCACATTGGGAAGAAATGAAATCCAACTCATTGGGACTGCTTCTCTGGGGAGATGTGGGAACCGGTAAATCTTTTTTCGCCGGATGCATCGCAAATGCCCTGTTGGACAAAGGTATTCCGGTTCTGATGACCAACTTTTCCAGAATCCTAAATACGCTGACCGGAATGTATTCCGATGATAGAAACCAGTTCATTGACAGTTTTAATAAATACAGTCTGCTGATTATTGATGATTTGGGAATTGAGCGAAGTTCCGAATTTGCGCTGGAGCAGGTATTCAATGTGATCGACAGTCGATACCGAAGCAAGAAACCGCTGATTGTAACCACCAATCTGACCTTGGATGAGTTGAAGCATCCGAAAGATCTGGCAAAAGCCAGAATTTATGACCGAGTATTGGAGCGCTGTGTTCCTCTGAAAATCAACAATCAGAATATCCGAGAACTGAATGCAGCCGCCAATATGCAGGCAGCACGAAAAATATTAAATTCCGGTACTTAATTTCACAACCGATGGTGCTGAACAATTCGCCTGTCAGCACACAGATAACCTATAGATTGCAAAGCGAATTGTATCTGCACCATCTACATCGGATTACAGTACCACCCCTATACCAGAAAGGAGATTTTATGGCAAATAACAGACCTATGACCGAAGATGAAAAGAAATTATTACAGGCACAGCACAGAATGGAAGCAATTGAAGCACGCAACCGTCAGAAAGAGCGAAAGGCAAGAACCAGACGATTGATCCAGATGGGAGCTGTGTTAGAGAGCGTTTTCCCGGAAGTTCAGACTATGGAGCTTGACGATGTGAAGATGGAGTTGAAAAGACGATTGAATACGGAAGAACGATTGAAGGTATAAACCTTGGCAGCTTTGCTGCTATCCCGAAGGGCGCACTTACTCACCACCCATAAAATGGGCGGTGGTATCCCCTGCGGGGTCGTGCGCTCTGCGAGGCTTTGCGGCTCCTTTGGAGCCTGATGTACAATGCCACACTTTTTCAAATTGCTGTCATTGTCCACGCAGTTTCCGCAAGTACAACCGCTGATGCGTTTGTCAGTTGGGGTACAAATTGTACCCTACCTTGCGCTAACTGTCTGCAAAAATCTGCCACCGGCAGTTTTATCGCAGAGATAGGTGCAGTATTCACCGCACCTATTTTCTTTTTCAGAAAAAGAAGTCGAGTGAACATTCACTGGATGTTCACATCGACATGCATGGCAACAAAAATTGTGCTGCGGCACAGGAAGGAGGAAAATAGTGAATTATTTCCATTTGGAAGCAAAAGTTGTGAGCCGTGGCGCAGGCCGTTCTGTGATAGCAGCAGCCGCTTATGCATCCTGTTCCCGACTCTACAATGATTATGATGGGCTTACCCATGACTACACCAGAAAACACGGGTGTCTGTATAGCGAAGTCTTTCTGCCGCAGTATGCACCGGAGGACTGGAAAGACAGACAGGTACTATGGGAAGCCGTCAAGTCCGTAGAAAAAACAAAGGACAGCCGACTGGCAAGAGAGCTTGTAGTAGCTTTGCCATCTGAACTGTCCCTGGATGATTGGAAAGGTATGTTGGAGCGTTTTGTTCGTGAGCAAGGTATTAACCTCGGTATGTGCGCAGATGTGAATATCCATGACCCGTATCCTCCGGGACATAATCCACACAGCCATATACTTTTCACGATGCGCCCCTTGGATGAACATGGTAAGTGGCAGGCAAAGACACAGAAAGAATATCTTTGTAAGCGTGGCGAGGAAGAACGTGGCTTTACCGCTGATGAGTTCAAAACCGCCAAAACACAGGGTTGGGAGAAACAATATCTGTATCAGTTCGGGGAGAAAAAAGAGTATTTAACCCAGTCTGAGGCTGAGAAAATTGAGGGATGTATCAGAACATCAAAGACACCGAAAAGTACACGCTACGGAAGACAGAACCCTCTTACAGAGCTTTGGAACAGCGAAGAACAGATATTTGCGTGGCGCAAGAGTTGGGAAATAATTGTCAATGAAGAACAGGAACGCCATGGTATTGCTGACCGTGTAGACTGTCGCAGTCATGCCGCCAGAGGACTGACAGAACAGCCGACCGTACACGAAGGATATCACGCAAGAAAACTGGAGTCCATGGGAATTGTTTCTGACCGCTGTGAACTGAACCGACAGATCAAGGCAGATAACAAGCTCCTGCGTGAACTGAAAAAACAGGTACAGAAGCTGATGAAAGCAGTCAAAGCGAATATTCCTGCCATCGCTTCTGCACTGGAAACTCTGCGTGATCACATGGTTATGATTCAGTATCAGTTGATCGTGAATACTTCTCAGCAGGAAACTGTCACTTCCCAGAAAAATCTTTTGGCTGAAATACTGGCTGAATACAAAAATGTTAAGGCAGAAATCAAAGCCAAGACCGCTGAGAAAAAAGAGCTGATTGCAGAACAGAAAAACTGTGGCATCCATTTCATTCGTGCAAGTAAGCTGGGTGAACAGATTGCCGTTCTGACCGAAGATATTGAAGAATTGAAATTCCAAAAGGCCGGACTGCTTTCTCAGCTTAACTGTCAGGATAATGGTATTGCTGCCCGAAAGCAAAATCTTAAAAAGATGGAAAATGCTCTGGAAATCTTGGAACAGCAGCATGTTGTCCTGTCTGAACAGAAAGAAGCCGATAAGGCACAGTTCCTTGAAGTGAAAGATGGGATTACAGCTAAAAATCAAAATGCTGTGATGCAGGAGCGTGAAAACCTCCGTCCTGATGGCAGAGTTGGTTTAGTACGAAAACTATATGAAAAATATATGGACAAATACAGTTCTGAAACCTTTGATGAAGCTAACCGGCAGATTGATGCAGAATTGCAGGAACAGCCGATTCGGAAGAAAAAGCGTTCTATCAGCGAACAGCTGAAAATGCCGAAACAGGAAACCCCACAACCAAAGAAGCAAAAGAAGAAAGAATACGAGCGATAATTAAAAACACGGCTGTTACTTCCGAAAGGTAGTAGCAGCCGTATCCCTCATTTGTTTTTGTATTTGTCTATAATCTCCCTAAATTTTGGATGTTCTCGAAGGTATGCACATTGTGGATCAGTTTCTAATCCATTGAGAAGAACTGGCATCAACTCATGGGATTGTATAGCTTTGGTTTCGGGTGCCATCCTGTGATACAGAACAGAATCAGTTAATGACCAATGTGTAGTGAGCGCTTCAAGCATTTGTTCCAGTAAATGAAGCGTTGCATCTGCATTTTGCTTTTGTTCCAAAATCTGATAAGAAGCAATATATCGGTTGTATTCCCACATATCAAATACATCTACCATGGAACTTGATTTTTCGGCAATCTTACAAGCAGATTCTGTGTTTCCGGAAGCTAATTCAGCATCTATCAATTTCGTTAGAAGCATCTGAACTCTGGTAATTTCTTTGAATAATGCCTTTTCCAGTTCTAATGCAGCCAATTCTGCTTTTTGTTGTTGCATATAAATAGATACCTGAAGCAAAAATTTATCCGGCAATGTGCTAATCAGGTCAGTTTTATCTTGAATTGTATCAAGAACCTCTTGTGCAGCATCTGTTTTGCCCTTACGAATATAGCGGTTAACTCTCATATAGTTGGCACTATTTCGTATCTTTTCATCATTGCTCTCAGCCAGATGTAAATACCAGTCTGAAATCTTTGTATCAAGGCTATCGATGGGTAAAGTATCATCGGCTGTCTGCAAAAGCATGGAATCCAAAATAATCGTGATGTTGAGAAGAAGCAGTTCGTTGTGTGGGTATTCGTGTATCTTTGCTTCAGCTGCATCAAATGCAGAAAGAATATCATTCCTTGCTTGTTTGGCGAGCTCGTTGCAGAAAAATCCAATTTCCTGTTCAGACAAATCCTCACTAAAACAAAACAATGTATTCAAATCAATTTTCAAAAGTCTAGCTAATGGAGGAAGAAGGCCGATATCAGGGCTTGTGATACCTTTCTCCCATTTGCTGACAGCTGGAGTAGAAACACCGAGATAATCAGCAACCTGTTCCTGTGTTAATCCAAGTAGCTTGCGTTGCTCTTGGATGACTATGTTCATAGGCATATCTTAATCTCCTTTGAGAATATTACAAAAAGCTCTTTGTTGTCTTTATTATAGCAAGCTGATATTCATAGCACAATCGAGCAGTTGTTAATCATGGAGATAAAAACTTAACCACAAGTTAAAATCCACGGCTTTCACTCTGATATGGAGTGCAGTCATGGCTCTTTCTAAATGATGTAAAAGGGCGATAGCATTTTATGCTGTCATCCCTTATATTTATTGAAAAGCCAGATTGAAACGATGGACACAGCCCACTCTCTTTACGGTTGACTATTTCGACTGGTTTTGCTGTTTAGCTTTTTCTTGATTATAAACATAATAATCATATAAATAAGGCACACTATTACTCCAGAAACTGTCATTTTCAAAAGACCGATATGCCATGCGATTTGAAGTCGTGCCAGATAATAATCAGGGACTGCTCCGTTTAGAAGTACAGGTATGCCAACTTTCAATACAGGTAAACATGCCCCAAACAGGAAACTGATGATTGCACCCAAAACAAAATTCATTTTTTGATATATGTTTATTTTTTTCAGATAATCAATCTCTTGCATTTTTGCAGCATTATTCCTGTTGGCTGAATTACTTAATTCTGCTTTAAACGTCCGGTATTCATTCTGACAATTTTGGCATTCTTCCAAATGCTTTTTAATAAATGAATTTGTTTCCTCGGATGTCAAATCATCCATGTACAAAGGTAGTAAATCATTGACTATATTGCACTGCAATTTTTTATTCATTTTTCTTCATCTCCTCAAATATTCTTTTTTTTCCACGATAAAAATTAACACGAGCCCAATTTTCACTTTTGCCTATTATTTCACCGATTTGAGCGAAAGATATTTCTCCAATCAACCGTAAATACATAACTTCCCTCATCGGTTCATCAAGATTATGTAGCGACTTCAATATCTCTACATTTTCCCACTGGATAAATAGTTCATCTTCAGCAGAAGAAATTGTCAACATGTCTTCATAATTTGATAAATCTTCAAATGCTTTATTGTCTCTTAAATACTTGAGCCAAAGATTTTGAGCAATACCACAAAGCCATGTCAATACACTGCTATTTCCTTTAAACTTGTTAATACTATTTACAGCGCAAAAGAAAGTTTCCTGTGTTAATTCTTCTGCAAGTTCATGGTTACATGTTTTACTTAGTAGAAACGTATAGACCTTTTTTGAGTGGTTTTGGTATATTTCTTCCATTGATTCCATCGTACTTCCTCCTTTCTGCTAAGTTAGTACCCGGAAATCATCATTCGTTACACATAAATAAATAATTTGTAGAGCTTTGTATTTCCTTATGTGCATTTTAGTATATAAGCATAAATTTTTCTACAAAATCCCTTTTCATTTTCCAAAAGAGATGATATCTTCAGAATCGAGAAGGAGGGAATTCATCACTCCCTCCTTCTCGATTTAACAATATATCAATTCATTCAAAACAATTTCCTCTGCCGCATTTCGGATGTTATTGCAAGCACCAACCCATGCCATCTGATCACGAGCCTTTAATGCTTCGTTTATGCCCTGCTGCTCCTGCATTTGCAGGGTCAGCAGTTCCATTCTTTGATTAGCAGTATCATCTACCTCATTCAGATGTTTGACCAGTTCTCCATCCAGCAAAAGCGTATTATACAGCACCTTATGGTGTTCTTTCAGATAGCGCAGACGCATTCTGCCGTACTTTCCGTAATGCGATTCTTCCTCCGGAAGTTCCAAATCCGGATAATACATTCCATCTGCACCGAGAGTATATGTACCGCCCATTTCTTCAAAAATTGATTTCATATGCTATTCCTCCTTGAAATCAGCAATGGTCTTTAGATCATTGCAAAATGTTCAAGAGCAGCTCGGATAGCATCTTCCTTTTCTTTCGGGCATTGTGGCACTTTCTGATTTTCTTTCTGAGAGATATTGTAATGCTCTCCTACATCAATACCACATTTGCGTTTAATCTGAGAAATATATAAGGTTGAAACCTTTAAGCCATATTCTTTCAGCACATAATCCTTGATTTCCTGATAGGTAGCCTTTGACTCAGCAGAAGTAATATCAAGCTCATCCAAGTCCAAGTCGACCTCAATCGTATCATCTGGGTTTTTTCTGGACAAAAGAACAACAGTCTCGACCATTGTTTCATTTTCCAAGGGCAATTCTTTCACTTCTGCACCATTGACAGGAACGGGGAAGTTGAAGATAATCTTCCTGATCCAGTTGCCATCCGGCTGTTTTTCCGGGAATAACTCGATCCGCTCAATAAACGCCCGCATGAACTCCTTCCGTTCCACCTCGGAGGCGGCTTCATAGACCTGATCGAATGCCAGCAGCAGGCGATAGATATTGTCGCCCGAAATCTTCTCCTGCCGGATGCTCCGTATTTGGCTTTGCACATCGTCAATCTGAACTTCAATCTCATCTATTTTACCATACTGCTCATCATAGCGGCGCTGTAAATCCGAAATTTTCCGGTCATAATACGGGTCATTCCCATCCAAACCGTCCATCTGCCGTTCCAGGCGGGCCTTTGTGCCCAACGTCTGCCGAAGCTGCGCCTGCAATGCTTCCAGCTGCTTCTCTAAGTCGTTCGTATCAACAGCGGAGCCGATTTTTGCCTTGATTGCATCCGCAAAACGCGGATCACTAACCATAGCAGAGATAATTGACGCTACCATGCGGTTCATCTCTGTCTGCTCAATATTCAGCCGGAAAGTACACTCATGACCAGTCGGTGTAACTGTGTTCTTGCAGTAATAGTAATAGCGGGTCTTTTTGTCCTTGCTGTGGGCTTTCGCAATATTCCCGTACAGGCTTTTGCTGCAGCAGGGGCATTTCAGAATACCGGACAGGATATGTGCGTGGGTAGGGTCATTTACTTTCTCACGCCGGTAACCATTGACTTTCCGTTTCTCCTGCGCGAGGTTCCAATCTTCTTCTGAAATAATAGCCTCATGCTTCCCCTCATACACGGGGAATTCCGATTGCTCAACCACGTGCATCTCATTCCGTGTGCCGATCTTCTTCTCTGTCCGGCGTCTGCCATAGGCGATTTTCCCCATATATACCGGATTATCAATGATACTTTTTACAAAGCTGGCGGAAAAACCGGGAATGGTGCCGTTCTGCCGTAACTTCTTCACAAAGCCCTGCCGGTTCAGATACTTTGCCACGCCGCTGACACCATCGTTGGTGTGAATATAGCGGTCAAAAATGGTGCGGATCACATCCACTTCATCCTCAGCAATCAGTAATTCGCCTTTTTCAAGGCAGTATCCATAAGGAGCAAAGCCGCCGTTCCATTTTCCTTCACGGGCTTTCTGCTCCCGTCCGGCCATCGTCTGTGTCCGAATATTCTCACGCTCTATCTCTGCCACCGCAGAAAGGACAGAAATCATCAGCTTGCCGGAATCTTTGGAACTGTCAATGCCATCTTCCACACAAATCAGATTGACACCGAAATCCTGCATCAGCTGCAAGGAATTCAGCACATCAGCAGCGTTTCTGCCGAACCGGGACAGCTTGAACACCAGCACATATTCTACGCCGTCTTTGCAGTCCTGAATGTCTTGCAGCATCCGCTGAAATTCATGTCTGCCCTGAATATTCTTGCCGGAAAAGCCTTCGTCAGAATACTCGCCAGCCACTACCATATCTTCGTATTCAGCGTATTTCCGCAGCTTGTCGCGCTGAGCATCCAGACTGTATCCGTCCACCTGCATGGAAGTAGATACCCGTGTGTAGAGATAGCATTTTGTTTTAGTTTTCTTCATGCAGGCCGCTCCTTTCTTCCATCTCTGAACATTCATCCGTTACTTTCTGCTGCGCCAGACCTTCATTCTGAATGTAGTACTCCAACAAACGGAGCACATATTCCGGCGCATGACGGTTATCCAGTTCCCACTCTGTCACAGTCCGATAGGGAATCTGAAAATATTTACAAAATTCCTTGCGGTTCATGCCGGTGCTTTCCCGCAGTTCTTTTATTTTGGTTTTGCAGTCCATTTCCTTTACCCCATAAAGCAAAAATACACGTTGCGTATTTATTATAGCATACGCCAAGCAAATACGCAACGTGTAAATTCGGTTTTTATCAAGCGGCTTTGTCAAATTCCTGATACACAGGAACGGGTTGCTTTCCTGATACCGCAGACCGTGTGCAGCCATCCTTCGCAGTCTCCTGCATCTGCCCCAACAGCTGCGGCCCGTACTTCTGCAACAGCCGCGCCATCACATCAACACAGCGGTCAAATGCCGCATTATATTTCGGATCATCATAAACTTTGCTCAATAGGCCGCTCCTTTCCTCTATGGCTGCTCTGCGCATAGATGTTCAAAACTTCTGCTGGTATCTGTTCCAAAATTGCCACAGCACTGTCATAGTCGCGCCGCAGCTTGAGGTCTTCGATCTGCTTTAAGGTGCTGACTTTTTGCGCCGATGCAAGGGATTCTTCTAATTCAGAATTTTTCCTTTTCAGCTTTTTGTTTTCGGATGCTGTTTTGGTAAAAGCCACGCCATATTTCCGCAGCAGCGTGTCCATCTTCTCCACGCTGGGAATATAGGTATCCAAAATTTTGCAGATTTCCTCCACCCGGCTTTTTGCATTAAATGGAGTAATGCCAGTGAGCAGCTGCCCCAGTTTGTCCTTCTGTTTGGTCAGTCTGGTCATCTCCTTGAACACACGGGGCGGGATGTGGTCGCGTCCGGTCAGACTGGCGCTTTCGCCGCGCTCCAAATCTGGGAACTTCTTGACCATGTGTTTCCAAAACTCATCCTGCCACCAGGTCAGCTTCTTTTTGTTGCCCATAATTTCTTTGGCGCTGAGCCTGCCATCTTCCGTCAGAGGGACAAAACAAAGGTGCATATGAGGCGTTTTCTCGTCCATATGCACCACAGCGGATATAATTGTCTCTTTGGATTGATGCTGTTCCAGAAAGTGCAGGGCTTCCTCGAAAAACACCCGAATCTCCGCCCGTTTCTTCCCCTTGAAGAACTCCGGGCTGGCAGTGAACAACGTCTCGATCATACGGATACTGTCTTTCCGGGTACGACATCCGGCAGCGGCAATTTGCCGCTCTGATTCCGCCCGGTACTTACCGGGCGGTTTGACTAGATGGAAGTTGTACTTGCTTCGGCTGCTATCCACATCGGGATTGCTGGCGTAGTTCTCCTTTGTGCGCTCATTGTGGGCCTCGATATTTCCTATTTCTGGCCCCTTGTACTTTGCAAATCGCATAATCGCGTACTGTGCTTTTTCCATGCTCAATCCCTCCGTTTCTGCCAGACCAGTTCATAGCCCAGCACATCGGCCAGCTCCACAGCCTCCCGATACCGCAGCGACTCCCGCTGCAATTTCCCGGAAAGATTGGATACGCTGTCGCTCCAGCCATATTCGTCATGCAGAAGATCAACGACTTCCTGCATGGTGTACCCGGCGCGGATGATCTGCGCCTTGATTTCGTTTCGGATATTTGATTTCATGGTAATCCTCCAAATTTTCTTGCCCATAAAAAGAACCGGATGCGCTGGATAGCGTACCGGCTTCTTGGGATGATAAAATTATTATAGTTGCTGTTTTGCGATAGAAATGCTTCCCCGCGTATCATTGGTCAACGGCAGAATATTCGACTTCACGGAAATGTGGGGCTTTTCATCGTTCGGACTGTATCTGTACGAGATGGCGCAACGTGTACACTGTTCCGCGAGCCGTTATTCTGTGAACTGTATGCGGATAATCGAGAAACATTTCGCCGTTTTGAGATTACTCTAAAATACGCCTGCAAAATCACCTCTTTTGCTGACCGCTTTAGCCGTAGTCAAAATGACCACACCCACTTCATCTCGCTAAAGTAGTCGGGTTCAAAATGACCACGACTACTTCACATCACAAAAGCACGAATAATTTCACGGTTCAGGTGGTGGACACAATGTCCACCACTTTAATCGCATGAAATATTCCTGCAATATATGAGGTAACAGGGTTAATCGCTGCGTACATACGTACCGGCGACCAGAGCGGAAATCAATCCCGCCAGTCTTCCGGTACGTACGTACACTGTGAAGCGTCCGTAAACTCGTTTATATGCGGCCTTGCCACTGCCTCGATGCCCATAAATCCCCACACCCGGCGTCCTGCCGAATTAGTGATCGTGTTGCAGTGTTCCAGATTGTACTTGCCGCAGGCTGCCACCAGCGCATCGCTGAAACTGCGGCGTTTGAGTGCAGTCAGACTGTTTTCCTCGCACCACATCCGGTAAATGTCGTAGCAATCCTTTGAACTGATGGACGCATCGGCTTTCAGCCGGATATAACCTTCGGATTCCAGAAAATCGAACACATTGTTGTTGTCACGCTTGACGGCCTCCCGGTTCTCTCTGGTGCGCTGGCTCTCGGTGAACTTGAAGTTATTGGCGACCAGCCGCTGCAATCCTACAAAAGCCCATAGGAAGATGCCCTCGATCTCCGCTTTCATCTTCTCGGCCAGATCGGGATCATCCACACGGTCAACAGGCTTCTTTTTGGTGGTCAATACCAGCTGCCGCCGGTAAAAGCCGTCGCTGCGGTCAAAGAGGGCCTGCAAGTCACCGTTGCTGAACGCCAGAAGCCTGGCGCACATCCAGCCCTGATAGCTCTGCTTGCCTTTGCGCTCCAAATCCATCTTGCCCTGTGCAGTAACAATAGATTTGACGTAGTTGGTCTGACGCAACGCTTCCATCCGCATATCGTCATCCACACAAAGAAGAATGTGTTCCAGATCAGCGCGGGCAAAACGGTTCTCGGAGATTTTACCGATGCTGCCGTCCTTCATATTGCTGCCGAACAGGGCGGACAGCACCGCACCGATCTGGCTCTTGCCCTCGCCGCCATTCCCCTTAATGACCATCATCCGCTGGCCTTTGTTGCTGGGGATCAGACAATACCCGACGAACTCCTGCAAGGTGGGAATGTCCTCCGGGTAAAGCAGCCCATCCAGAAAAGCCAGCCAGCTGGCCGGTGTGGGGGCGTTGGGATTGTAGGCCACCGGCAAACGACAGCGCACGATCTCCGGTTTCCCCTCTGTAAAGGTGCCATTCAGAAACAACGTGCCGTTTGCCAGATGGATACGGTCAGCCTGCGGTGGGAAGTCCTCCACCAGCGCCGCCAGTTTTATCAGTTCTACAATATTGCTGATTTTGCGGGGGATGTTGCTCACCGCACAGCAGCGTAGCTCGTCAAAAATTTCGCTGCGTAGGGGCAGATCATTGGTCACACGGCCATCGGGCGTGAAAAAAGCCTCGTTTGTGTAGATGATTTTGTGTCTGCTCAGAAAATCATCACAAAACAGGGCTTCATTGATACTCTTGCCGTCAAACCAGACTGGCTGGTTGACCTCACGCGATTGCTCGTTCTTCGCCACGGTGCCGCACCTCCTTTTCCAGACGTTTGAGCCTCTGCTCCAGCGCGGCGATGGTGCCGTCCTTCAGCAACATATCCACCACCTTCACTCGTTGCTCCAGTTCCGCAAACATGAGAACGTCCAGCAAATGATCTACATACTCAATCATATGGCACGCCTCCACAAAACGGTCATCTGGATTGTCCTCCGGCAACTGTGGGGCGTACTCGACCTTCCAGCGTTCCAACAGGTGCAGGTAGTCGCACAGCACCCGCTGACAGTGCATCTCATTGTTGCGGAAGGCCCGCGCCAATGGATAGGGCTTTTTCAAGGCCATCGCTGCCGGGGGCTTGTCCGGGTCGATGCCGAAGTCATAGGCCAGCTTCTTTGCGGCCTCGTAGCTGCTCAGACCGAATAGTCGTGCCACAAAGTCGATCACGTCCCCGGTGGCCCCGCAGCCAAAGCAATAGAAATAATCCCTGTTCAGCTTCATGCTGGGATGCCGGTCGTCGTGGAAGGGACAGCAGATCATATCGCCCCGGTTGACCTTGCAGCCGTAGTGCTCGGCGACCTGTTTCATAGTGACAGCGGATTTTACAGTTTCAAACATATTCATAGGCTTTGCCCTCCATAATTTATTGACGGTATCTGCCCGTCTGCCTGAATATACGGGGAAAAAGCCTATAGACCGAAAAATCCGCTAAAAGTGCAAGAAACGAAAAAATGCCGCTCTGAAATCTTGCAAAAATGCAAGACCTCTGAGCGGCGAAGCCAGCGGAAAGCATTTGCCCGCGCTGGTTTTATAAGGTATAATGGATAAAGAAAGTTTTCAGAAAAGAGGTGCGTCACATGGAGGGAGCCTATCTGCCCGGAAATATCCGGCAGCGGATGCAGGAGCTTATGAAGGAACATAAAATTACCCAGGCACAGCTGGCGACCCGCATCGGCAGCACCGAGAGCGCCATCAGCCGGTTTGTCAGCGGCAAGACCGATAAGATCAGCACAGAACATTTGCTCCGCATTGCGAAAGTGTTTGAAGTCTCCACAGATTTCCTGCTGGGGGAAGTCAACACGCCTGACCGGACAAACTTCGATATTGAAGAACTGGGCCTGTCGGTACAGGCAGCGCGGAATTTGTACACAGGAAAAGCCAATGCGGAGATCGTCAACCGTCTGCTGGAAAGCCCTCGCTTTGCAGAAGTCACCTACATGATCGAGCAATATTTTGACGATACGCTGGCCGCCGGTTTTGCCGGACAGAATCAGATGCTTGCCACCCTCAGCGCCATGCTGCGCCGGAATGTGAAAACGGATGCCGCTGTGCAGGCGGCCAGAGCTGTCAACAGACAGAAAGTCCCTGTATATCAGGCCGACCTGACGATGATACAGAACACATTTATGGCGGCGCTGCGGGAAGTGAAGAAAGAGATCGGCAACGATTTCACAGTGGCGCAGTCTTTGACCAAGGGCATCACCCAGCAGATGTTCTCCGAGTTGACAAAAGGCCAGGATGTCCAGGCACCGACCATCACGCCGGAAATGATTTCCGCCGCCGTCACCCAGAGCGCGGCAGGAATGGACGGCGTGCAAAAGGAAGCGTTGGACAAGTTTGGTCAGGCGCTGACGGATTTTCTCCAATCCACCTTAGACCACGCGCAGGAGAAGCAAAATGCCGACCCGGAGCAATGAGCAGCTGTGCAGGCTGGCGCAAGCAGGGGATACGGCTGCCCGTGACATTCTGCTGGAAAGTAATCTGGGATTCATCCGAAAAATCGCGTTGGAGCAATACCGAAGCATGGGGCTGGATGAAAATGATATTGGAATTGATTTAGATGATTTGGTGCAGGAGGGAAGTATCAGCCTGCTGAACGCGATCCCTTTGTTTGATGCGGAACGCGGCATGAAATTTCTAACCTATGCAGCACCGGCAATCCGCAACGCCATGACAGACTGCATCCGCGCCGCCCTCGCTCAATTTGAACAACGGATGGTGGATAAGAGAGACGGCCCCGGTTTCCAGAGGGTATATCTGGATGACGTTCTCTCAGATGATGAACGGATGCTGCGAATCGAAGCTATAGCCGACCCTCACACCAAAACCCCGGAACAGATCTACATTCAAAAAGAACAGCTAACAGAATTGTATGCGGCGCTGGACAAGCTGACTGCCAGAGAGCAGACCTATTTGCTGTACCGCTATGGGTTTACCGATGGAATCGAGCACCCGCTGATCGGTGCGGCGCTCCATTTCCATCTGAGCGAGAGCCGGACAAAGAAGGTGGAGGGCAAGGCGATGGACAGCCTGCGCGAAAAGCTGCCGTGGTGGTTCTGATATGATGGTAAGCAGCGGCTGACGGGGCTTTGATATACCTTTGTTTCGCAGATGACACGGCTGACAGACAGTGCATATCCGCACCGCCTGCCAGCCTTTTTCTGTCGCTTATGCTGCCCCGCAAGGGGCAACCTTTCCCGCCAGAACGCCGCAACTGTAGCCACACTTTCCGGGGTGTGCTACATTTCCGGCTGCCATCTGCTCCACAAAGGTATAACACACTAGACTTTCCTACGGAAAATCGTGTGCCACGAAACCGCCGGTTTCTTTGGATTCTTCCGGTCAAAGGGGAACGCTATCCCCTCTGAACACCCCAGACAAAGGAGAACGCTGTTCCCCTTTGGAATCTCCTTGCCAACAGGGCTTCCAAATGTCATGATGCCTTTCGGTTTCACAGGTCAAGCTATGCGACCTTTTTCACGGCTCCTTACTGCACAAATTTCATAGGATTTTATTTTCACTAAAGGAAGTGAAAGTGTCTTAAACTGATTCAATTTTTACCACCATTTTAATTTAGGTAGTTCTGCACCAGTCCAATAAGTTTGTCAATTTTGGGGTTAGTAGTAGAGTAATATACCTGCTTGCCGGACTTGTGCCTGCGCAGCAGTCGTTTTGCTCTCAGCAAACTGATTTGATGTGATACGGCAGAATTGGTCATGCCGGTCTGCTCGGCTAATTCACTGACACAATACTCATTTTGGGATAGCAGAAGGAGAAGTTTGACTCTGGTAGGATCGCCTAATATCTTGAAAAAGTCGGCTGTTTGCCGTAGGGTTGTTTCATTCGCAAAAGTAGCCATATTCAATCACCTGTTAAAATGGGCGCAGGCTTGTTTCATCCTGCGCCCTTGGCTTTGTTTACGGGTTCATTTATAGATTCTGCACACGCAGCGCACGGATTGCATTCAGAACAGCAAGAACCATAACACCAACGTCTGCGAAAACTGCAAGCCACATATTGGCAATGCCAATGGCAACCAAAATCAGGCAGGCAAGTTTAATAACGATGGAAAGCACTATGTTCTGATAAACGATGCGCAGACACTTGCGGGAAATTTTGACTGCCTTCGGGATCTGCAGCGGATCATCGTCCATCAGGACTACATCGGCAGCCTCAATGGCAGCATCGGAACCCATTGCGCCCATAGCAATACCAATATCCGCACGGCGCAGCACAGGAGCATCGTTGATGCCATCACCGACAAAGGCGACTTTGTCTTTGTCAGAGGACTTATGCTCCAGCAGTTCCTCTACCTTGGAAACTTTGTCAGCAGGCAGCAGCTCACTGTACACCTGGTCAATCCCCAAATCTGAGGCCACCTTATCAGCTACCTTTTTAGCGTCGCCGGTCAGCATGACTGTCTTGCGGACTCCAGCGGCCTTCAGCGCCCGGAGAGCTTCTTTACTGTGCGGTTTCTCAATGTCAGCAATGACGATATGCCCGGCATACTCCCCGTTAAGCGCCATATGGATAATGGTGCCGACACTGTGACAGGGAATTGGTTCGATTCCGAGACGATGCATCAGTTTATCGTTGCCTGCCGCTACTTCAACGCCGTCTACTTTCGCAATGACACCGTTGCCGCTGATCTCCTGAATGTCGCTGACACGGGAGCGGTCAATCTCCTTGCCGTATGCACGCTGAAGGCTCTTGCTGATGGGATGGCTGGAAGCGGACTCTGCCAGGGCGGCATACTCCACCAGTTTGGCATCCTCTATCTCGTTGTGATGGATGCCGTTTACTTCAAATACTCCTTGAGTCAGTGTGCCTGTCTTATCAAAGACAACCGTTTTGACCTGCGACAGCGTTTCCAAATAGTTGGAACCTTTCACCAGAACGCCGGCCCGGCTAGCGCCGCCAATACCGGCAAAGAAACTCAGAGGGATACTGATAACCAGCGCACAGGGACAGCTGGCAACCAGGAAGGTCAAGGCACGGTAAATCCATGTCTCCCATGCAGGAGCCAGTCCCATACCGAGCATCTGAACCAGCGGCGGAAGAATTGCCAGGGCCAGGGCCGCATAGCAGACTGCCGGGGTATAGATGCGGGCAAAACGGGAGATAAAGTCCTCGGATTTGGACTTGCGGGAGGAAGCATTCTCAACCAGATCAAGAATTTTGGAAACGGTGGATTCGCCGAATTCTTTGCTGGTCTTGATTTTCAGCACACCCGTCATGTTGATGCAGCCGCTGATGACCTCATCGCCGGTCTTGGCATCACGGGGCATTGACTCACCAGTCAGCGCAGCCGTGTTCAGCGTAGAAGTTCCCTCAACAATGACGCCATCGATGGGCACTTTCTCACCCGGCTGCACAACGATAATGCTGCCAATCTCCACTTCATCGGGATCGACCTTCTCCAATTTTCCATCACATTCGATGTTCGCATAGTCGGGGCGGATGTCCATCAGGTCGCTGATGTTTCGTCGGCTGCGCCCCACGGCGTAACTCTGGAACCACTCACCGACCTGGTAGAACAGCATGACGGCGATCACTTCCAGATACTCACCATTTTCATAGATTGCCAGTGCAAGCGCGCCCAGGGTAGCGACAGCCATCAGGAAGTTTTCATCAAACACCTGACGGTTCAGGATGCCTTTGAAGGCTTTTTTCAGAATATCGTAACCGATAATCAGGTAGTCGACCAGATGAAGCGCCAAACGAACCCAGCGCCCAGCTGCGCCCAGTTGGTCAAATGCCTCTGCGCCCAAAAGCTGTAAGCCCAGCAGAAGCACGGTTGCAATCAAGATGCGCCACAGCATGACCTTTTGCTTTTTGGTCATGCCGCTATTTTTTCCCTGTCCGATGCACAGAAGGATGATAGATAAAATCGTTACAACGACCAGAAGGCCGCTTTCGATCATTTCCTGCATGATAGCACTCCTTTCAATAATTGCTCAAATGTTTATTTGTTTCTGGTGAAAAAAGCGCCTGAAAAACCGCGTACAGTCCAGGCGCTTTTTTCGCGGTATCCGATGATCAGAGGGCAATCTCGCAGTCGGGTTCTACCTTCTTGCAGGCCTTCAGCACATTCTGCATAACTGCGCCGGGTTCCTGCCCCTCGTCAAATTCCACGATCATCTTCTGCGTCATAAAATTCACGGTAGCGGCGGCCACACCAGCAGTCTTGCGGGCAGCATCTTCCATCAGATTTGCGCAGTTTGCGCAGTCAACTTCAATTTTGTAAGTCTTCTTCATAAGAAAAATCTCCTTTTGAAAATGATTTTTAACAATTAAGTGGTTGTTTAATCGTCATGACTGTAGTATAATTCACGCAGACACCAAAGTCAATATATCCAGTGTAGCCACTGCCAAACAGGCGAAAGAAATTACCAAATGAGCGAAAAAGGAGAAATGAGCGTGAAAAATAAGATATTACCCCATGAACATGATGCTTCACATGATCTTGCGAATTTAGAGACAGCACTGTTTCAGGTAAGCCGGTTTGAAACCGTAGCAGATATTTTCAAGCAACTTAGCGATACCACACGGATACGCATTTTCTGGCTTTTGTGCCACACAGAGCAATGTGTTATTAACATTTCTGCCCTGCTGGATATGTCCAGTCCTGCCGTCTCCCACCATTTGCGTGCGCTCCGAAGCTGTGATCTGATCGTGAGCCGCAGAGAGGGCAAGGAAGTCTATTATAAGGCCGCAGACAATAGTCAGGCCCGGCTGCTGCATAAAACTATCGAACAGGTCATGGCGATTGCCTGTCCGGAATAAAGGGGGAAACTGAGGTGAAACAGAAGCAAAAAGAAATTTTGAAGGCTGTCCATCGTGAAACAGGGGAGCCACATGGGGAAATGACAGAGCTATATCCCGGTATTGGGATCACATTTTTTTCCGTATCCGGTCAAGACAGTTTTCGATTCTGCCATGAGCCATTGGCTCATGTGATGGAGATCAACTATTGTATATCAGGTAAGATCGGATGGAATATGTATGGTGGGAACCAGATTTATCTTGGGTCAGGTGATTTTTCGCTGAATACAATGGATACGTGCGTTAATTCCATTGTCACTCTTCCAAACGGTTCCTATGAAGGTATCGTGATTTGCATTGATCTGGAACAGCTGACTGATGCGCCGCCAATGCCTTTAGCAGGTTCTTCTGTCACAGGGGAACTGTTGCTCGAAAAATATTGTAAAGGCGGAACATGTACGGTGCTGGCAGGAAACGAAATTGTCCAGCAAATCTTTCAGGCACTTTATCAATCGCCGGAAGAAACGCGGACAGCATGGCAAAAAGTTAAAGTTCTGGAGCTTCTGCTCGTATTAAGCGGCATGGAAGTCAGCCGTGAAAAACACCTGACAGAGTACCGTTCAGAGCAGGTGGAGATCATCCGTCAGGTACATGACCAGCTGATTGAAAATCTTGAACAGCGGTGCTCCATCGAATCCCTGTCAAAACAGTATCTGATGAATCCAACTACCTTAAAAAATATGTTTAAGGAAATCTATGGGACATCGATTGCTGCACATATTCGTGAACACCGTATGGAAGCCGCTGCGCAGCTTCTCCAGTCCACCGATTTGAGCGTGGCAGATGTTGCCAGAAAAGTAGGGTACGATAGTCAAAGCCGTTTTTCAGACACCTTCAAGCGTCATTTTGGCGTATTGCCAAAAGAGTATCGGAAAAATCTCAGAAAATGACCATACATCGGTATGAGAGTTAGCGAAAATGAAAAGGGATAAACTCCATAAAAAAGCTGTACCGCCGAGAATCTGTGGTACAGCCTTTTAAAAAGTTTAGATTTTTTGTTGTATTTATATGCTATATAAGATTGTAAAATTTCAGTGCTTCCCTAATTGCGCTCTCTTTTTCTGGCGGACACTGCGGCACTTTGGCATCTTCCTTTTTCGACAAATTATAGTTCTGCCCAACCTCCAACCCGCATTTGCGTTTTATCTGTGAGATGTACAGGGAAGATACCTTCAAGCCAGAATGCTCCAGCACATACGCCTTGATCTGCTCATAAGTCGCGCCCTTCTGGAAACCGGACATATCCATATCCTCCAGTGAGAACTCCACCCGCACTTTCTTCGAGTCGATTTCTCCCTTGGAAAGCAAGACTACCGTCTCCACATGTGTTGAAGCTGTGAAACAGATTCCCGGGAGGCATAATTTTCCCTTAGCGGAAATCTACATTCCCCCTAACACACTTCTAAATCAACTTTTTATATATCAGCCATGCCTCTGACTATATGTTAGAATTTTCTTCTTTTGCTATACTATTCTTTACCCGTTTAAATTTCAAAGCTGTTTTTTCTGGCTCTATAAACACTTTTAATTTATCGCTTGTTTTCAAAATGCTATAGCATTGAGGCGATGTATATGATAACAATTTTATAAACGCACATGCAAAATATAAGCATACTCCAGAAGCTGCACTAGACTCACTTAAAAGTCCATGTGCAACTTCGTTCCTAATATTTGCCCCCGCCTTTTCATTTAATAATCCTCGAAATATAAATATAATATCATTATCATAGCAATCATTTAACTCTGGCAAATCAAAAATCGAACTAAGTACTTTCTCTTTTGAAGTCCCATCATTTTCCAAAGTAACAGTTAATCCACCTACCTCTTTCGCTATATTTCTAAACAGGTTTTCTGCTTGAGGCGCAAGTATATGCATACTTTCGTAATATTGACCTTTTAGAAACATATAAATAGCAGATTTTATTATACGCTCACGTCCAAATGGAATAATTGGATTATCCTTAGTCAAAAAAACCAAATCTTCTTCTTGAAATTCATATGACTCTTTTATATATTGTAATGCAAATTTTAAAACAAAATTTCCTGCGATTATTTGCTTCTGTAGTATTTTTTGAAAAATATGCAATTCTAACAATTCTAAATTTTTTCCCGGATCAGATATATCTAATGGTGGTAATGCTAACACACTTTGTCCTGAAGCATTAATCTTATTCGACCCAAACAAATGACATAATGGAAATTTTTTATACTGTTCAAATAACTCTTTTTTCATATCATCTCGTTTATAAAAAATTGTCATCTGAACTATTCTAATCACACACTCCTCAAAAGTCATGCCTTCCATATTTCTTTTAATATTTTCATATAATTTAGTTGCATCTACTTCTGTAATAATCGGCATCATCAATTTGGGAATTTCTCTTTGGATTTCTACTAATCGTTTGTGCACTCGTTCCGCATCATTTACCGCTCCATTATCTCTATAAATCTTAACTGCTTTTTGCAAAAAACGCTCCGCACTAAAAACCTCTTGCACATTACTATTCACTTTTTCTGTTTGTCGCTCGTAATAAGATGCTAATTCCAAGTATGTTCGTGCTATTGACACAGTATCTTTCTGAATCTTATAGCATTTTACTTTTAGTTCATATGCTCTCTCAACTTTAAGAATACTATTCATTTGGTTCTGAATAATTTTATCAATAGTTATTAATATTACCGATATATCTCCATATTTTTGTCTTATCACAATATCAAGCAACGATATAGATAAAAAGTCTGTATCCTGCCCATCAATTCTAATGATATGATCATAAATGGTGTTACAACATTTTTCATATAACTCTTGCTTTTTTATTTGAGCCGAAATAAATATTGCACGTTTTATTAAATCTAATGTCCCCACCCAATTTTCATACGAAAACAATAACTCGAACATTTCTAAATAAGCATTAGCTGCTATACAAGCTGCATTATAATTGCTTTTTTGTGTCCACAGAATATCTGCTATGATTGCTCTAAGATTTAATGGAACTTTGGATAAATCCATTGACTGCAAACTAATAAAATCTTCTTCTGTTAAGTCTTCTATAGCAAATGTCCTCTTTCCTTCCCATCTCATAAATGGATGAAATTCGATTCCCTTATCTGTTACCTTTGTTCCCAATGAAGAAATATTTTTACACAAATCAAATGTTTTTTTATCTGTCTCCGTATCAAGTTGTTCTCTTTTTGTAGTTTCAAATAGATTTGCTGATAAACCACGCTTTTTCACAACAACAATTTCATTTAGTAAATCATATATATTCAATTGAATCCTCCTTTTCTATTCTTATAGCCCACTCCATTTCCTTCTTTTCAATTACATCTCTCCATATTTCTCCATTCTTCCAACCAATCAACAATCATCTTCCCTCGTCTTAACCGTTCTGTTATAAATCCATACTCTACATTCTTAGGACAAGCAAAGTTGATCACTAAATCTACATTTTCGTTCAGCTCCTTCGCTATATGTTCTGCGGCTCCAGGCACATCAAAACCCTCATACAGTCCAATCTCAATTTTCTGTAATCGTTCCAATGCTTCTCCTTCAATTTTTTCTCCTAGCATTTTGTTAATACCATATCCCCTGGATTTTACATATTCCCGAAATGTCTCATATTCTCTTTCATTGTGAAATACTGGCACCACCCTTAAAATCATTTTTAGTGCCTCTTCAGAGTAGTTTCTACATACATGTGCAAAAACAAATTGAAACAAAAGATATCGAAAACTATCTTCAATATAATATGCCTCCACTGCTGGGAGTTCCGGCGGAAGTATCTCTGTTCTTCCTTCATCAATGCATTCCAGATAATTCGTAAATAACGGTATATCTTTATAAAATAGTCGAATCTCTCTTCTATCAGAAAAATCTGTATGATAACTCACATTACAAAACGCAAATAAATAAAATGAAAGACTTCCTATGGAGCCATCATTTATATCTGTAACTTTTCTGCTGTTCTCTTCCGGCTCCTCATATGTAAGCTGCACCGTATAATCTGGATCTGGTCTGTAATAGAAAAAGAAGCGATTAACCCCAAATTTATCTGCATCCCCATCTATCATCTCCCAGTTTTCTATATCCTTCAAATAATGTTTTGCTCTTTGTGAGGGATTATACAATAATCCAAATCTTCTCTTCCACAATAGTTCTGTATCATACACATCTGCAGTGCCTGTTTTCGCAGTATTTGTATCTCCTTTGCGAGTATAGATAGCGCCTTTAAATAAGGGGGCGCCTTGACCCTTATAATCTTCCAAAAGATAAAATGGTGTATCATCACTTTGTTTAATAACAATAACATCTATCTCCTTCTCAGAAATAACAACTGTTTTTACATATACTTCCGGAATGTATCCTCCTGCCCACTTAGGCTTCTGACGAAGCAGATTTATCACGTTCTGTTGGTTCTTTCGTTTTTCTGGACTCACACCACAAATATCACAGTTTTTATCCATAACACCAATAATAATATAGCAATCGCGGTTAGCCGGACTATTTGCCATACAAATAATGTCATGCAATAAATCAGCATTATTACTATGCCACTCCTGCTTAAAATCCCAATAGCTTCCCTCTACCTTCTGTTCAATCAACTCTATAATTTCATCTTTTAAAGTCTTAATCTCCATCAAAAACATCACCTCTTGTTGTATAACAGAAGAGGGATACCACTTTCTGGTACCCCTTCTATATCCTTCATTTTAAGCAATCACTATATCCACCTTGTTATCAAATCAAGCCCCTCTTTTACCCGCCAATGCACGAACCTCCTCTACAGATAACTGAGAAATCTCAGCAATCTCCTCAAAAGACATCGCACCTTTTTTCAAAAGTCTGCTTGCCACTTCTTTTCTTTCCTCTAACCGTGCTGCCAAAGCAGCCTCATCCCGCATATCTTCCATCGCCTTACACATAGCTGCCACTCCTTTCTCATCTTCCTTGAAATATCTTACACGTTCTGCCAATGTTCTATACTTTATATCCTTCGCATTTGTACAGGAAAAATCGTGCATCAGGATCCCTATGGGCGATTCATCCCGGTATTCGCCATTCACATATAAAATATGTGCCTCATCGCCAAAGTTCTCGCCAGTTTCTTTGATTACCCGGTCAATATGATAAATCGGTTTTCCCTTTCCCAGCACATCATGCTCTGTAATAAAGATTACATAAGTTTCCACCAGATTTTCCAGCTTTTCTCCCGGCTCAGTCACATTAGCATCGATCAAACTGCTGTGATATCTGGCTCTCTTTGCTCCCGCACCGCGATCTGCTCTCTGGATTTCTACATTATATCTTTTTCCGGCATGATCCGTCGCATAAATATCAAAAATAATTGATCTGCCCTGCAGATTTTTAAGCTGATGCTGGATTGCTACCTTTTCCACCTTCAAATCATCTCTGCCAAGCACAATCTGCAGCACCAGTTCCGTACATTCGATATTTTCCTCAAAACATTTTGACATAAAGTCATCATCCATCAGACGAAATCCACGGATTCTCTGCAGATCTTCCGGTCTGAACTTTTCTTCCCAATCCTTACTCATCTCTCTGCTTCCTTTCTCTGCCTGTTTTTATCAGAAGCATATACTTCCCCTATCATACTTAAATTTTATCACAGGCACACTTTTGTTACAAGGTTCGCTCTGCCTCATTTTATGTTTAGATTTTATATTTTTAACCCGGCGGTTCCCGTATTTCTTTCCTGATATCAATTTCTAATTTTCCCACTTATCCAGCCTCTGCACCATCACGATCCCCGACCGGAACTGGAGCTCGATCTTATTCTGATTAATAACCTTAACCGTCTGGATCAGCCTCCACACCAAATCATTATCAAATTCCCTGCTCAGTACCCCTGCTTTCCTTATATAATCGTCCACCTCTCCAGCTCTCTGATCATAGGCTTCTGCCAGACGTTGTTCCTTCCTGGACTGTTCTTTTCTCTTTCTCAACTCCTTCAGATGCGCCGTAACTCTCCGGTATTCCCGATCAAAATCCTCCTCTCCGCAGTTTCCTTTGGCACTTTCCTCAATCAGCGACATCAGATGCTTCTCCAGTTCCTGAATCTCTGTATCGTATTCTGTCGGTTTTGCTTTGTTTCCATAGCTTCCGATAATCCGGATCACGTTTTCACGGAATGCCTGCACAAATTCGCCCTGATCCTCTACCACCTTGCCAATTGCCATCATGATGGCTTCATGAAGGATTTCCTCTTTTAATGTCGGGGAATTTTTACACCGCTCGGAACCATGTTTCAACCGGTTATCACATCTCCACACAGCGCTTTTCTTTCCATATTTAGACCACACCTGCCTCCGGTAGGGCTGTCCGCATTCTGCGCAGATCATCAGACCCGACAGCGCATACTTGCCGCTGTACTTACTCTTCTCCTCTCCCCTCTTTTTCTTGATGGCTGCCCGGTAAATATTTCCTCGTCTGGCTTTCTCCTCCTGTACCCGGTAAAATAATTCTTTTGGTATGATGGCTTCATGGTCATCCTCTATATAATACTGGGGAACAATCCCCTTATTGACTACCTTCTTCTTCGTCAGAAAATCTACGGTATAGGTCTTCTGCAGGAGGGCATCCCCCATGTATTTCTCATTGGTCAGCATTTTATCAATCACGGTTGCCTGCCATACGGTATTGCCGGTCACTGTCCTGATCCCCTCTGATTCCAGGATTCTTTTAATCCTATAGCTGCTGTTCCCCTCCAGAAAAAGCCTGTATATTCTCCGCACCAATTCCGCCTCTTCCGGTACTACCACCAGATTTCCGTCCTTATCCTTCGTATATCCAAGGAACTTATTGTGGTTGACAATAACCTGTCCTGCTTCAAACCGTCTCACAATTCCCCAGTGACAGTTTTCGCTGATATTTCGGCTTTCCTCCTGTGCCTGGCTGCTCAGGATCGTAATCAGCAGTTCTCCGCTTCCCTCCAGAGTGTTAATCCCCTCTTTTTCAAAAAATACAGCAATGTTCTTTTCTTTTAGCTTCCGGATATTTGTCAGGGAGTCTACGGTATTTCTGGCAAAACGGCTGATGGATTTTGTAATGACCATGTCAATCTTTCCTGCCATGCAGTCATCGATCATGGACTGGAAATCCGCTCTTTTTCTGGTACTTGTCGCGCTCTTTCCGTCATCTGCATAAATCCCTGCCAGTTTCCAGTTCGGATTGCTTTTGATTTTCTCTGTATAATATTGTACCTGAGCTTCATAACTGGATTCCTGCTGTTCCATCAGGGTGCTGACACGGCAGTAGGCTGCCACCCGAAGGGTTCGCATTTGCGGCCGGATGCTCCGGTCATACGCCGGTTTTGCCGGTATGATCGATATGTTCTTTTTTATACTTGCCTCCATCACTGCTTCCCGCCTCCATCTTCTTTTATCTGGATTACGACTCCATTCTTCATATGTACATCCATGGTTCCATTCTTAAAAACCATGATTTTCTCCACTGTCTTTTGAAAGCATTTTTCATTAAAATATTCCTGTTTTCCACCTCTGCACAGGATTTCTTCAATCTTCCTTCCATAATAAGCGCGGCTTTCTATCTCTGCAGATTGATACTGTTCCATTGCCCTCTCGTAAAGCAATGTTTTGATCTCTTCTGCCGAAAACTCTTCAATCTGCAGAAATTCTTCAATCTGTCTTGTCAGCTTCCTGTATTTGGGTGTTTCCACTGCTGCGCTCTCTTTCTGAACCTCCTGTGCCAGTTCCGTATGCTCTGCCACCAGATTCATGGCTGCCAGTGCTGCATTTTTTATCTGCTCCTCTGACAGAATCCGGTTTCCGCAGGATACCTTCCTCCCATTCTGATACTTGGAACATTTCCAGCACCATTTATCTTCTCCGGGCTTTTGCCGCTTCTTCGCATATTTTCGATATTCTAATCCACACGTTCCGCAAAAGATCTTTCCATTCAAAATGCCCTTACCTGCATGACTGTTTGGATGATACCTGCGTCCCAGCTGGCTGGTTCTATTTTCCCGTCTCTCCTGTACCTGCAGAAACAACTCCTTTGAAATAATTGGCGGATAATATTCATCCCCGCAATATCTCGGGTTCTTCAGCAAATTTCCGATAGAAGCATGACTCCATGAAGGATGTCCGTTTGCATTCAGCACTCCCAGCTTTGTCATCCACTTTGCAATTCCATAGGTGGTGGACCCTTCCAAATAATCCCGAAAAATACGTTGTACCAACTCTGCCTCTTCCGGAACAACCTCTGCCCTGCCATTTTGAATTCGATATCCGATTGGAAAACGCTTTTGTCGTTTAATTCCTGCCATCTTCCACGCCCCTTTCCTCCAATGACTCTTCCAACTCCAATCCATTTTTCAGGCAGAACCGGATTTTCTGCCCCGGATATACCGTTGCATGGTCAATGATCATCAAAAATGCTTCTTCTTCATAATTTTCCATTCTGGTTGGGCGGCTCCGAAATACAGTCAGCAGATATTCTGTTTGCATGATCTCCTGTTCAAAGAACTGATCCGCCTCTAAAAGCTGCCGCCTATGGATTAGCGTTTCCAATTCTGAATCCAGCTGGTTCCGCCTTTCTATAAAAACAGCAGAGCCAATGTTGCCGTCCACCAGGACCTGCCGCAACATGTAGCTCTGCTTTCTCAATTCCTCTATTTGATAATTTAACTTCCGAATCTCCCTTTCCTGCTTTGGATCTCTTGGGACTGCTTTAAGCCCAGCCAGTAAAGGCATCAATATTTCCTCATAATTTCCTGCCAGCCGGTTCCACATCTTGGTAAACAAACGTTCAATATTTTCTTCTCGGATTGCCTTTTGACCACAGGCTTTCCTATCCTGAATATGTTTATGGCAGCACCACTGGACTTTTTCATAAGATTTTCCTATGTATAGTTTTTGCCTGCGGAATATGCTGCCGCACACCCCACACCGAATCCGGCTGCTAAATGCATAACGGTTCTGATATGCCTCTGAGTCCTTGACACACTGCTGTTCCTTTCGATATGTACAGAGCTTACGAACTGCTTCCGCTTCTTCTCTGCTGATAATAGGTTCATGGTTATCCCTGATCAGATATTGGGGAAGTTCTCCATGGTTCCGTTTCGTTCTAAATGGTATGCCTTCTGTAGTACAAGTCTTCTGTAAAAGCAGATCCCCTTCGTAAACCGGATTTTTAAGAATTTCTTTGACGGTTCCCTCCTGCCATCCATTTGACTTCCGGCTAGTAGGGATTCCCTCCTTCTGTAAGCTCTGAGCAATTGTATAGGAACCCATTCCCCCCAGATATGCTTCAAAAATCCTCCGTACTACTGCCGCTTCCTTCGGTTCAATGATCAGATTTCCATCTGGATCTTTACAATATCCATACGCAGGATCACTGATAATAAAGGTACCATTTTGAAATCTCCGTACCACAGACCATCTGACATTTGCAGAAATATTCTCTGATTCCCCTTGCGCAATGGAACTTAAGATAGTAAGAAGCTGTTCACTTTTTTCAGAAAGGGTATCAACCCGTTCTTTTTCAAAATATACGCCTATTCCAAGAGCCTTTAATTCACGAATCGCCTGAATGCTGTCTACCGTATTTCTTGCAAATCGTGTGACTGATTTTGTGATAATATAATCATGCTGTCCCCGCCGGCAGTCCTGCATCATCTTCTGAAATTCATCCCGACCATTCAGCTTTGTTCCGCTCCTGTCCTCATCCGCATAGATACCTGAAAAAATCCAGTTGTTTCGCTCTCCAATGAGCCGACTGTAGTATGCCACTTGAGCTTCCAGCGAATGCTTCTGATCTTCAGAATCTGTGCTGATCCTGCAATATGCACAAACTCGTTTTTCCTGTGTTTGTTCAAGGGACTGTATGGTGCGGACCGGATCAATCCGTGTGACTTTCTTTTCCTTTTTTACCATCGCTTTCCTTTTCCTCCATCTTCAGATATACCCTCTTTAAAATTACCTCTCCTGTTAGCACCACACAATACCACAATTTCTGCTGGATATCTAGTGCTTTCAGCATATACTTTGGAAAGTTCCGGTTTAAATGTTAGACGGTTTAAAGCATCGATTTTTTCATATTCCTCCGGCAATAAAAAACCATTTTTCAACATCAGGTCCAATAGCTTCACAGCCAGCTTATAACTGACTTCCCTGCTCTCTTTTTTCTCCAAACTAAGTCCCTCCCAATTTCTTTTCTCAACGCTGGGTGGAGGAATCATCTGCTTTTGCTGCTTCCATATACCGTCAAAATATTATCTTAACCAGATCCCATATTCCGCCCATGTCACTGCCTGATCCTCTTCCCCAAAGTATTGGTCTGCAGCTTTTTTATCTACCTCCAGCACCTCTGTCGCTTTCTCCTCTGCCAATAACAATGCTGTCAGATGCTGCTCTATCTCCCGACGCAGTTCCCCATCCTTGCAGGAACTGATTTTTCCACTTGCTGCACGCAACACCATTCTATCCCTCATATCCGTCACAGACATCCGCTCCATCTCTGTCCCATACTTTCTGAACAGCGCCGCCAGATTTTTTGGCTCCAGAGACACTACTTTTTCCAGTGTTTTTCTTGCTTTTGCATCAAAAAGATAGGCATACCCAATACTGCCTGATTCTAAAATTTCACAGATTTTCTTTTCTTCCCTTTTGTTCATCCCTTTTGTGCCTCCCACCACTTTCTATTACATATGTAGAAACTGCTCATATTCTTCCTGTTCCCCGTCGAACTCCTCTTCGAGCCCGGTATCATCAAACAGCCCCAGGCTGATCGCCACTGCATATTCCACATCTTTCATCCTACCAGCTTCCAAATGCCCTATGTATTCGCCCAACCTGCTTTTATCCAGCACCCGGATCTGTTCCAGCAGCACCATTGACGTTCTTCCAATTCCAGCTTCCCCTGCATACACCGTCACATGGATCGGAAGATTATGTTTCCCCGTCTTAGCCGTCATCGGTGCAATAATGACCGTACTACTAAAATAATTTCCTTTATCATTTTGTAAGATCATCACAGGCCGTACCCCGCCCTGTTCGCTTCCAACTGTCGGCTGCAGATCTGCCCAGTAAACATCGCCCCTCTTGATCATCCTTTCTCCTTCCTGCACAGCCTTTGAAACGGCGACGGCTAAAACCGCCGCCATTATCTATATCAACTGCCGTGCCTGTTCTTCATCAACAGTTTCCTCAATATCCCTATTTGACACTACATCCCGGGATCGGACGCTCTGCGCCCTTGGGCGGCAGTCATAAACCAGCCATGGCTTCTGGCTGTCATGGGTTTTATGCCCCTCCGAGGTTCTCCCCGAGCCGCCCTCATTGCGTGTTCCCGCACCCGCGTGCAGGGCTGTGACTGGACGGAAGTATCATAATAGGCTGTTCAGGTCATTGCAAACAGCCCGCCACAGGCTGACCGGGGATGGATTGTTTCCGCTCTGCATCTTTGATGTCATCTTGTTTGACAGGCATCTTTCCTGCCTGCAGATGGTCGCCGCGCCTCCTCCGCCATGCTTTCCCTTCCGGGCTGAACAGCTAACGTATTTATGCTGCCGGTTATGGACTTGTCAATGTTCGCTCTCCCGCCGCTGGTTCAGTTTCCGCGCCGGAAAATATCCGGAGTTTTTCCCTCCTACTTATATCCACGTTGGGAAAGCTTTCTGACAACCCTAAAATGACAAATTCTGTAAAATTTTTCTCAGTTTCTGCAAAATCCTTCCCCTCTGCTTATTTATGGCATTCTGTGAAACACGAAGTTCCCCTGCCAGCTCCCGCTCACTACGTCCGCAAAAAAACAGCTGGATAATCAGGTATTGTTCCCGTTTTTCCAGCTGTCTGATCGCTCTGTGCAATTTTTCATATTGAAGTCTGCTACATATTTCCGCCTCAATATCCTGTTCCCCTCTGTCCGGGAACAGCCCCGCTTCCATCATTCTGTCAAGGGAATCCTCCCTTCCGGGCAGAATACTTACTTTCCCTGTTTTCCGATCAAGTACCGCCTGCTCCGCTTTCAGATCGTATTCCTGATACTGCATCTTCCTTTCTGTTTCCTTCAAAACTGAAATGATTTCTTCACTGGCCTCCGGATACATCTTCCGAAAATCCGGCAGCCTGCCTGCTTTCGCCATAGAGTTCCTCCATGTCTTTAAAACAGAACAGGCACGCCAAATAATTTTCATCCACAGTATCTGGGAAAACTCTATTTTTAATCTACTCCAACCCCCTGTTAAAAATGATTTAAATATGAAAACAGCCATCCAATGCAAGCTGCACCAGATGGCTGCATCATTATTTTACAATTTTTTTCAGGTCCTTGGGCTGTTTAGGCTGATACGAAAAAAACGAGCACCTTGTGTTAACACAAACTTTTGCCGATTTTTCTGCAACCTTTTTTAACAGGACGGCTAACTGTTTTTCCATCTTTCCTACCTCCTCATATTTTTATAAGAACATCTTACCACTTTTACAGCTTCTATATCTACTCATGTCATAAAAAGCCCATCTACATGTCAGATTTTGGAAAAAGAACTAATATCACATCAAAAACATTATCCCGACACTCCACTTCCATACTCCCGCTATACGCCTCTACAGCCTGTTCCACAGATTTCAACCCATAACCATGGTTCTCCGGCTCCTGTTTCGTCGTTATATATTCTCCACCTGAAAACTTTAATTGCTTTGGATCACAAATATTTCTTATATTTATAAACAGCACACCCTTTTCATAAGATACCCTAACCAATATCCAGGCATCCTCTCTCTTCCGGCTTCCTTCTAGTGCATTATCCAGCAAATTTCCAAAAATAACCGTTAGACATCCCGCTTCAAATGGCAACTCTTCCGGCAGCTTCGCCTCACACTCAAACCGAATATGATATTCCTCTGCCTGATCTCTATAATAAGCCAATAACGAATCAACTATACTATTTCCACTAATCCTGCTTTCCCGCTCAGAATAAGTCCATTCCTCTAATAGTGTTTTTATATATCCGGCTGTCCGTACACTATTTTCATGCTTTGCCAACCCCAAAATCGCTATCAAGTGATGCTTTATATCATGACGAAACCTCCTCTGTTCTATCATCTTTTTCTCCCGTTCCTGCGTCTGCCTTCGGTATAGTTCCAACTGTTGCTCATATAAAAGCGACTGTTCTTTGATCCCTGCACTTTGTACCAACCACTCATATGTTTCAAAAATCACATAATTAATCACTAATAGCACAAGTCCTGTCATAATAACTGTCCCGCTAAATTCCGAGTATCGATCTGCAATCCAGAATAACTTATAAATCAAGATTGCACTGAAAAAAGGCACCACCATCAAGGCTGCAAATCTATGCGTCGGGAATCTCCCCGCAACAGCCTTGCTTCTTGCCATCTGTCTTAAAAGCTGCAAAATACAAAACATTATAGTTGTTGCTAAAAATCCGCAAGCATCATTTAAAGCACGATCCGACATACCGCTATATTTTAAAAATAGCATGACAATTATTTCCGCAATCATCCATCCTACGCTAATAATAACTGCAAAAAGAAAACTCTTCTTTTTACTATCCCGAAAGGAAAAATATGCCAGAATCATTAAGCTTATCGTTGTAATCACCCAAAAAAACTGTGGAGATAAAAACTGTATAAATTTATATACTATCTGAAAAATAAAATAGGAGCTCCATAAGATAGTCTTCAACCACCCTTTTTTCGGCTCTCCCAGAAAAATCCTCATATATTGATAAACCGTAAACAGATAAAACGCAGACAACAAAACTTTTGAAACAACAAAAATAAAAGAATCCATCATATATTCCATTTTCCTTTCTTCAATTCACACAACTGTCTGGACATTTCATACTGCCGATCAGGACTGATTGGAAATTCAATTTCTTTCCCGTTTACCGCAAGTATCACAGATGTCGCATTCATCCGACGAACATAATCATAATTCAGCAAATATGACTGATGACTCCGTAAAAAAAATCTCCCTCCTGCCTTCATCCCTTCTTCAATCTGATTTAATTTTCCGTAAAACTCCCTATACTCCCCATTCCAAAGATACAGACGTATAACTCTTCGGTCACTTTCAAAATATGCAATCTCTCGGAACGGGATTCTGAAAAACCCGCGTTTACATGTATACTCAAAACAAGCATTTCTATCAGAAATCTGCCTACAGGCATCCACAAAACATTCTGACAGCTGCTCTGTATTCACCGGCTTATCAAGAAATCGAAAAACACCCACTTCAAACAATTGCCGAAAGTATTGATCATAGCCAGAAATGTATACCAGCAATACTGTTGGATCAAGATGTCGAAGCTGTTTTGCCGCCGAAATACCATCCATCTGTGTCATTTCAATATCCATGAAAATAATGTCATATCTTGTCCCTCTATTTAGTTCTTCTAAAAACCCTGCACCATCAAAAAAAATCTCTGTTTCTAATGGTATTGAAAGTTCTTCTGCTACACTGTGAAGCTGCCTTTCTAGCTGCCCGGTAAATAACTTATCATCATCGCATATTGCCGCTTTTATCATTTGTTCTCTCTTTCTTAGCACTTCAATCATTCTCTAAAAAACACGTCAATATTTTCGTTCCTCAATTGGTAGTAACATTTTTAAAATTCATAATTTCTCTGTTTATTTTCCATGTATTTCTATAGTTTCAACTTATATTTTTTTACCAAATCTTTAATCTTTTCCACAAAATATTGTTCCTACTGCTATCACAATAATGATGATAAATGTCGGAACCTGAAGCGTTAAAATCCCAACTGCCAGTAATATCCACAACAATCCTCTCCCATATCTTTTTCCAAACACCTCCTGAATGCTTTCTACTATTCCCGGACTACAAATTTCCTTTAGTTCCTTTTTCCCACCTTTTATATCATCTATTTCTCTTCTTAAAATTTTTTCTAATTTGCACAACTCGTATTCATTTTCATAATAATGTAGCTGCATATATTCAAACACAAATCCCCCAAGCATTACTATCGGACACAAGGTTAAAAAAGCAAATAATAATAAAAGAACTCCCCAAGAAACTAAAAGCAATATTCCCTTTTTCATTACTATCACACTGTCTGTTAATTGGACCAATTGCAGCAATTCATTTAATATTTCAAATAATTGATCGGGTGAATATCCAAATTTTCCCATTTCCCATGGAATTGTCGGAAGGACAATTCCTAAAACAATTCCAAATATAAGCGGGATATGTATAAGTTCCCGCCTTTTGTATTTATTCTTCATATAATTATAGCGCTGCATCATTTCATTCAGCTGAACTTTAGGTTCCATATAAAACTCATCAATAATTTTTTCCATTTCGACACGTTGCTTAATCATTGTCCAATGCTTTTTTCGTACTTCTTTTAAATTTTTGTCCAGTAATTTGTAATTTTTCGTTTCCTTTGTATCCATATTCTCCTCTTTTCTTTTGTTTTCCATCGTTCAAAATTATTCTTCTATTTCTATCCTGTCCGATTTTTCCTGAATAAATTTTCCCATATAATATCATATTCTCAACAGAATTTTTTGACGTTATTAATCTTCTTCAAACAATTAACTCAATATATCAAGATTCTACTATCAATTTTCATCTTATTCACTGCTAAATCATACACCTATCAGCAAATTTGCTCTGAAATATTATAAATTAGCTATAGCATATAATATCCAAATATGCATAGGATAAAATAGATAATAAAACCACTTACATTTTCTTCCTTCTTTCCCATTATACATCAAAATAAGAGGAAATGCCAAAACCATCATCCACTGAAACTTATTAAATGGGACTAGATACTCTATTGCTCCTCTCATATAATAAGTTCTTTGAATCAAGAATTCTAAAACAAAGGAAAAAAGGGGAAAAAATACACATAATTCTTTCTTTTTCTTCTTTAAAAAATATACTATCACAAAAAATAGCACCAAACATATACTTCCCTCAGAAAAAATAACACTTCCAAATAAAGCTCCATACAAGTAGTAACGCATATTCATACCAATAAACCAAGGAATTTTTAAAAATTCTGCAAGAGCCACACATAAAGTAAATATTATTATTTGATGTAATGTAAAGCATGTTATTCCTCTTATCTTCTCTTTGTTTGTACTCTTTCTTTCAATCAAATCAACTATCACGCAGCCTAAAAATAATGTTACAAATATATTATTATTTATCCCATTCGCTTTTTTTAATACTAAAAATATAATAATATTTCCTATAGACATTACAATCCCAAGAAAATATAACCGAAATAAATATCTTTTTCTATTTTTTGTATAATAAAATCCCCATGCACTGCAATAAAAAAACAAAGGTGCTGATAATCTTCCAATCCATCTAAACCAAATAGGGGAGTTTAAAAAAAACTCCCCTATATGGTCAAACACCATACATATCAATGCTAAGATTTTTAATGCATTTATAGACATTTTAATATACCGAACCGCTAAAATGACTCGGCGCACTAAAAGTTAAATAATATAACTCCTCTTTATCAAACCCATCTAATGTTCCTGTCAATGTTGCGTTTCCTTCCACAGTAATCTTTTTGGACTTAAACCAGCCACCTGATGTATAAAATTTAACAGTAAGCTTACTATCACATTTATTTGTAATAGAATAGCCAATTTTTTCTTTCCCGGTAAAATGTTTATTACTGTACAATGTACTAGCCTGTGCTTCACCAGCAAATGTAAGTGACTCATTTTCCAAATTCACATATTCGTCAGTGCTTGGTCTTCCTAATCCATATACATCAATTTCCAGAGGAGCAACTGTACTGACATTATGCATTCCTTCAGGGTAGCCTTCCGCTGCAAAAGCTACTGTTCCCATTGATATCGCCAACAAAAATACCATCATTACTGAAATAACGTGATTTCTTTTTTTCATCTCAATCTCCTTCTTAAATCATGCATACCATTTAAATTTTGAAAAACAATATTCAGGCTTCAAATCTTGCTATTTTGAACTATCCTCATCGGAAGCACCTCCTTTTTAATATAATTAAAACAAAATCCTTGAATTTTTATATCTTCTTGTTCTTTTGGGACTTTGTTTTATATTTTTATTATATCAACCATTTCATCTCATTTTTCAATTTGTCATTTTCAAGTGCTCTATTTGTAATTTTTTCTTCTCGCATCCATTTTACTCATTATTTATGTATTTTGCATAAGCGTTTAATCGGGTATAAATATGATTTAATTCTGATAAAATATTATAAGAAACAGTATTTTTTAGTGAAGGGAATATCATTATGCCCGCAAACCGTTTAAAAGAATTGCGAAAAAGCCAGGGGATATCCCAAATTCAGTTTGCTAAAATTCTCCACTCCTCCCAGCAAGCAATCAGCCGCATAGAAAACGGGACTGGAAATATTTCGTCAGAGATGCTCATAAAAATTTCTAAATTTTTTAATGTGACCACAGATTATATCCTCTGCCTCTCAGATAATAAAAGAGATTCAACCCGTCAGCTTCAGGCAATGAATGAATTTGAGCAATTTCATGATTTCTTGCAGAGATATCAGCGTCTTAACCCACTGATGCAAGATGCAATGCTAAATATGCTTGAGCAACTTGAAAATATTCAGGAAAATACTATATTGACAAATTCTTTCGACAAAACTACTAAAGGAATAACAGAACATGATCAGAGTGGCAATATGTGATGATGATATTTCTTTTACAGGAAGCATAGAGGAGCAGCTCCACACCTTAACAGCCTCGCTTTCCATGCCGCTGGAAACAGAAACTTTTTTTAATGGCAACAGTCTTTTAGCAGAACTTCACAGAGGCATCCGTTACGATATTATTTTTATGGATATTGAAATGCCTAATATAGACGGAATCTCTGTAGCAAAACAGCTTCGCCTTCTTGACCCTGCCACGCTTTTAGTCTATATTTCAAGCTACGATCAATACCTACGACAACTATTTGAAGTTGGTGTATTTCGTTTTCTTGACAAACCTGTTGACTATTCCCAACTGTCCGAATGCTTCTTAGATGCCTGCCATTTAATTGCCGGAATGCATTCATACTTTGAATATACATACAACCGAGAATTTTTTCGCTTTCCTTTTCGGGATATCGCCTATTTTGAAAGTGATCGTCGTATCATTTATATGTATCTTGGAAATGGAGAACGAAGAGAATTTTATAGTAAACTAAATAAAATTGAAGAACAACTAAAATCTAGTGGTCATTTCTTTCTACGCCCCCATCAGTCTTATCTTTTAAATTACGACTATGTTCGCCGGATGGATAGAACTTCCATTACTCTCGCTGTCAATGGCAAAGAACTCTTATTTTCAATCAGTCCCGACCGTCAACATGATATGTCCAAGCAGCTATGTGAATTAAAACATGGCAAATGGAACGCTTGAATCTCTTTCAATTTTATTATAGTATTTAATAATTCATTCAATGCAGGAGGCTTCTCATGAACTATTTATCCAAAAAATTAACAGCTTATATTCTAAGAAAAGGGCTTATTTCTCAAGAAAATACTGACGCATACGAGTATGGTTTTCTATACCTGCTTGAAGTCCTTGTAAGCCTTTTTTGCAGCATAATCATTGCAGTATTTCTGAATGCCGAGGTGGAATGCCTTCTTTTTTTTCTCTTTTTCATCCCGCTTCGCTCTTATTCCGGTGGTTTTCATACAAACCACTATATTTCCTGCTTAATTTTATCCTGTTTCCTATTATTTTCCGGTCTTTTTCTTGTAAAACACGTTACTATTTCTCCCATGATCAGTATCTCTCTGATCCTTATATCGATTGGTCTTCTTAAATTGATCGGTCCCGTAGACCACCCTGATCGCAAGGTCGAGTCCTCTGAAAACGATATTTTTATAAAAAAATCAAACATTACTTACATTCTAAGCATTGCAATCGCCTGTCTGTTCTTCATATTTAAAATGCCGGCCTTTTTATTTTTAGAGGCATTTGTATTTGTTTTAGTTACTGTTTTATCATTTTTAGGCAGATTAAAGTATCATAACCTATAATTTTTTCTTCTGCCCCTATCATTTTCTTCCCCTGTTCCCTTCCTGTCGGTTCATCCTGCCCCTATCCCCGGTTCACTGTCAGGGCACACTTCTCCCCAGGTGTGCCCTTTTAAATTACAAAATGGTATAGCGGTTTGAAGTAAAGCCCCCATTTTCCCTGTGTCGGATTTCCCTTTTTAAATATCCCTTCTCTTCCAGATCTTTCAGTGCCCTCTTTACCGTGCTGCGCGACAGGCCTAAATCGCGCGCAATGGTTCCGATGGCGGGCCAGCAGGTTCCTTCCCTGCCTGTCCGGTCTTTCAGATACATATATACCGTCACACACCGGTGCGGTATCTCCGCCTGATATATTTCTTGAAAATATCCCACTGCATTCTCCTTTCAGTCTGTCCGTAACGGGGATTTTCGCCTCTCTTCCCAAAACGAATCTTCCTCACACTCTTCATCTGCATCTTCTTCCTCCTCATCTTCCCAAAAACCATTCCGAAGCATCATTTCCTCTTCCAGCTCAAACCTGTCTGCATAAAACACTGGACGGGCTGCTTTTTCCGGCATCTCATATGGCTCTTCAAAGTGAATCCCCCACTTTAAAAATAACGGCAGCTGCGTCCTCATCGGACAGCATCCCGTTTTTGCCAGAATGAAGTTCCCTTTGGGCAGCGTCTTTAATTCATCCGGGGACATCAAGGGACGTCCCATCATCTGAAGGCTCTGACTCGGGTCATGCTTCCCTCTCGAAACAGACCCGCCCAGGACTGTCCTGTTCCCCAGCGCTTTGGAGAGGATTTCCGCGCTTTCCGAATTAGGGGCAAAGCCACCGAACAGGATATCCTGACAGTTGTCTATGATAATGCTGGAGCCTTCTTTTCCATAATTTTTTTCCAGCTGGGCGAAGCTCTGGATGATCGGTACCATACTGATTCGACGGGAACGTCCTGCGGAAAACATCATTTCCATCGATTCTACTTTCGGGATTGTTCCAATCTCGTCTGCAAACAGCATGACCCTGTTCGGAAGTTTTCCCCCGTGCTCATCCGCTATCATCAGCATTTCTCTGTAAAGCTGCTGTAAAAACAGGGATACCATAAAATATTTCGTATTATCCTCTTCCGGCAACACAAGGAAAATCGCAGACTTTTTGGTGCAGAAGCTTTCCGTATCCATCGTACTGTCAAAACAGAGTATCTGCTCCATCTCACTGTCCAGGAATGCATTCATACGGCTCATTGCCGTAGAAAGGACAGACGCCATCGCCTGATCGCCGCTGTTTAGGGCTGCTCCTGCAAACCATTTCGCTTTGTGGTTCTCCGGCAGCTTGTCCATCAATATCTGAAACAGGCTGCGGTTTTTTACCGGTGACGGAGCCATCATATCCTGAATCAGCTTAAACACAGAAACGATATGTCTTTTCGGCGGAGGACAATATTCCGCCACAAGCAGGATTACAGAAGTCAAAAGCCCTTCTGCAGCATCATAGAAATATGCATTCTGGCCATAGTTTCCTGCAGATGAGCCATCTGAACAGATAATCGTTTTCGCAGTGATCTTGGCATATTTTTCCGCTTTTGCTTTCGCCTGCAGATTCTCCGGTTCCTCCAGATAAATATCCATATATTTATTAACCAGCGTCAGGATATTATTTCCTTCAGAGCGAGTCGGATTTCTCAAATCCAGTATCGAAATCTGATATCCATAATACTTCTCTGCAATCCCCGCATAGTTCCGGAACAGATCGCCTTTTGTATCAGTTGTCAAAAAGCTCATGCCGGATGCACAGGCATACTCGATATTGGGATACAGAAAATGGGCCGTCTTTCCGACGCCCGCAGCCCCGATCATCAGGCAATGGATATCCCCGCTGTCGATCAATGCGTCGATTTTCCCTCCGGTCCTCCGCCACCCTACAACCAATCCCTGAGCTTTGGGCAGATTTTCCCCCCGCCTCCACTTTTCCGGTTCATAAGCCACTCTCACATACGTTTCCCGAATTTCCTTTTCTGTTGCAAAACGGGCTGTCCCATACTGTCCGTCGCCCACCGTCTTTGATTTAATCCCATTCAGGCTATATTGATTTGATAAAAACATCAAACCTCCAAGAAGCGCCATCATCCCTATCCCTGCGACAATAAAAAGAATAATCTGATAATTTCCCATACTTTTCCCTACTGCATCTGCAGGTTTTCTCTCCTCCCTTTAGCCATCAGCTCCTGCAAGTCTTCATTCCAGTCTTTTCCTGACGGAAAAAGCGGGAACACCTCCCGGTATCCCCGCCCTTCCAGATTTTTTTGTATTCTTTCTTCTGCCTGAAGCCCCGCTCTGTCCCGGTCCAGGCATAATGCAACCTGTCTGATGTACGGCACATCTTCCAACATCTGGAACAGTCCCTGTTCCGACAATCCGCAAAGTGCCACATAGCTGTGCTGCTCCCATTCTTTTTGATATAGGGTCAGAAAGGAGAGCAAGTCTATCGGTGCCTCAAACACATAAATCCTGCCGCTCTTACCTGTCCAGTGAAAACTGTATTTCGGGTCGCTGCTCTCTTCATTGCCCTTAAATGCCTTCCCCCCTGTAAATGTCCCATGCTTGTGGGCATGACGTGCCACACCGCTCTTATCATATCCAACAAACACTGCATTATGATATTTCCGGTCCTCATAGATCATCCTGCGTTTTATAAATTCAGCTAGGACCGTCCTGCTGATTCCTCTGGTTGTTGTAAGGTAGGCAAACGCCCTCCGCATTTCTGTATTTTTCTCCGGCAGGGCAAATGGCTTTCCTTCTTCCCTGCTTTTTCCCTTTTCACAGATATCCGAATAACAGACTTCTCCCTGCTCTCCATCCAAAAGCATTGTCACCGCATCCGGAAAATCTTTCCCATAAAACATTTTTACAAAATCGATAGCTCCTCCGCCCTTCTCGATCGCATGGTCATACCACTGGTTTCCCCGCACCGTAATGCTATGGTCGCTGGCAAGACGTTTTTCCCTGCCTGATTTTAAAAGCCGCTCCCCCTGCCGTAAAAGGAAACTTTCCAGATTTACCTCATTGGCACGCCGCTTCTGTTCTTCTGTAAAATAAATAAAACCTGCCATTTTCCAGCCTCCTATCCTTCTATCTGTTGTTCCGGTTCATGGTCATCTGTCCGATGCCCCTGCGCACGCCGTTTCTCAGTCAGCTTTTTTCTCCGTTTCCTGTCAATATGGTATCTTCCCGTCCTGTTTTCTTTTCGGAACTCTTCCTGAAATATTTTTTGCAGACCAGCCATCAGCCTTACTGTAGCAAAAAATACAGAAGGTTCCCTGACCGCAGCTTCTTCCTGAATCCATTCAGCAATCCGTACATTAGGATTTATTTGAAGGGCCTCTTTGATCACCAGATTCTTAAGACTTTTAAATGCAACGCACTGCGACAGCGGCACCTGTTTTTCCGGGCTGTTTTCATAAAATTTCCGGATTTCTCCCTGCCATTTATTCCATTCCCTGTATAACGCATCCACACGCTCATCTTCCGCAATCTCATCTATGATCCGGTCCACCAGATTTTTTACGTCCCGCTTCAAATATCCATAAACTTTTTTCCCTTTTGTATGGCTCAGTTTCTCTGATAAAGCAAGAAGCATTTTTTCCAGCTCCATGTTTTTTACCATCCCGCTTTTCATCTCTTCCATCAGCTGTTTTATGACATCCGCACTTTCCTCCTTCATTTCTGTTCGTGCCTGATTTTGCTTATCATAGATGTTTGCAAAATCCTGCCGGAAAATGTCATGTGCCAGTTCCGACCGCATCGCCTCGATGGATGCTTTAGTCAGATAGCCGTCATTGTCCCTTGCAGAATACACCATCAAATGCACATGCGGGTGATGTCCCTCATTATGAAAGGCTGCATACCATCTTAAGTCTGCGCTGTCGATTTTCATATGTTTACAGAGCATCGCCCGCTTTGACCTTAATAGCGCCATCCACTGTTCTGCCCGGTCATATCCCAGCCGCGCGGCATCTTCCCTCTTCAAAGAAATGACATGCGTCCATATCACGCCCTTATGTTCCGCTGCCTCTTTCTGCACCTGCCGCAGCATGACAGGCTTCCCTGCGTCAGTAAACAGACCATGCTCCCCGACCCGCTCCACTCTCGGACGGTTCGCTATATAATCCACATAATTTTCCATACTCCCTGAGAAATCCACATAACGCTCCAACGCACAGGATATCAGCTCTGATGCATTCCCCATTGTCGGATGCTCTGAAAAATCCATGTATTCCAACAGCTCCCTCGCCTCCGGGATTTTCCGGACCATCTCCTCGATATATTGTCTCTGGTTTTTAGTCGCTGGAAGGTTATCCCGTCCCCCTGCCATTTTTTCAACGCCTTCCCGTGTTCCTATATAACGGACATAATGTTCTATCCGCGGCGCAGGGACATCCCGCAGATAGCGGGATGTAAAAATCAGCTTTGCCATATACTTTTATTCCCGTCCCCTCTGATACCGGTATGCATCCTCAAACAGAACTGTCCCGTTGATACGGCTGACTTCCTCCACACATTTTGCATGGAGCTTCTGCAAATCCCCTTCATCCACCTCATGGCTGTATGCGATCACATGGCAGAGCTTTGCCAGCTCCACTGCCATTTTAAAATCCATCCGCGCCAGACGGTTTTCGCTGTCCTTCACAGTCCCTCCCAGCATAGACGAGAGGGACTGCAAAAGATAATCCTCCGATTTTTCAGCAGAAAGGAATCCCAGATAAAACCGTAAAGCGTCCTCTATCATCTCTGTGCGGCTCAACGCCATCCCCTCCTGCACATAGGCATCTGCTGTCCTGACAAGCTCTTCATCCATCCGGATTGAAAATTTTATTTTTTCCGTGTCCATCCCCCTTTCTCCTTTTATCACTTTCCCTTTTGTGCAGAGCCACCCAAAAAGCTGCTTCTTTTCCCTGTTTTCGCCGTTTCTGCCACCTGAACCCTGCGAAAAATGTTTCATGGGTGGCATCCTGTTTTCCCGCACGGCTTTGCCGGGCGGTGTATTACGGGCGAGGGGGCTTTTTTAAGCCACCCGCCCTTTAACCCGCACACATTTCGACCTTGCCCCATCCTCTTTTTCTCCGGAATCCTGCCCTTTCCCAAGCTCTGCCAAACGCGCGCTTGACTGGCTCTCATGCACATTTCCCCGCCCCTGCTCCCAAAAGCCCACACAGCGGCTCACAGGCGCTTACAGGGCTAATCCTCTTCCCCTCTGGCTGCCGCCCTGCTCTGCCGTCTGCCAGTATTTCTTGCCTCTTCCTCCCGGCTTACCCTGTCATCGATGTATTCGCGGGTCGCCAGCGGCACATATTTTTCATAAAGCTTCTGGATGATGTCGTTTAATTCTTCCTGAAGGTTTGCATCCTTTTTCCCCATATGGAAGAAAAGCGCATCCAGTTTCTCCGTATTAAATGTGATTGTTAATGTCGTATTTTTCATTTGTTCCCTTTCTCTGCTTTCATCCGCAGCTAAAACAACCGTCCATACCCATACAGATGCCTCCGCCAATAAGCAGCGTTTAAGTCCGCATACCCGATCGGGTCACCTGCATGGAGCATCCTTCCCCCACCTACATAAATCCCCACATGGCTTACAGCGCTTCCTGAAGCATATGTCCCTGTAAAAAACACCAAATCTCCGGGCTGTGCCTCCCCCTGTGATACGGAGGCGCACTGGTCATAAATCCCCTGCGCTGTCGTCCGGGGCAGATAACATACCCCCGACTGTGTATAGACCCAGCAAATATAACCGCTGCAATCAAAGCCGGTCGCCGGGGAACTTCCTCCCCACACATAATCCATCCCGATATATTTCCGTGCTTCCTCCATCAATGCGGCAAAACTTCCATCTCCCATCGCTTCCCCTGCTTCTCCAGATATTTCTCCCCCGATGCCCCCTCCCTGTTTTACAAGGCTGTAAATCCTGCGGGCATTGGTTTTATCCTCCACACGTATCTCTTTTCCAAGCAGCTGCGACAGGCTTTGGCATATCTGGTTCTGGTCAGAAACAGGAACCGTTACCGTAACGATATTTCCTTCCTCATCCTCTATTTCTTCAAAAGAAACAAAGCATTCCGCAAATTTCCTGTAATCGGCATTCCTCATATGTCCCTGCTCTGTCCCGAAAAACAGCGCATAGAAATATGCTTTTACCAGATCTGCATCCAGCGTCCTTTCCCTGACATCTTCCTTTATTTTCCCAATCTCCCTGTCCAGGTCTTGAAAGCTTTCCTGCATATCCCTGACATAACTCCTATACTCCTCCGGCATTTTTAAGGATACCCCACTGCCATAAAAAGACAAAAATACAGCCTGCCTGTTATGATCAGCAGTACCTGATAAGGAACATACCATTACTGAAATGATAAGAAAAAACGGGATACATATGGCTGCTGTCACGGACAAAACAGCCGTCCTGACGCGTTCATCTGTCATTGCTGTAAGCGCTGCTTTTACGGCAAACACTGCCCCTGATACCGACACAAGCCCTCCCCCTTCCATACTGATATCTGTTAATATCCCATCCTGACACCGCCTGTGTCCTGCTGGTTTTCCTGCAGGCTTTTTTCCACCAGTCCATACGCCCTCTGAATGGCATCCTCCAAAATCTCTACATCAAAGCCTGCCGACCGGTATCCCTCCCGGATGATTTCTGCGTAATGTTCCGATGGAATCCCAAATTCCCGTCCGGGAGTCATGACATATGCCATGACCCGCTGGCATTTTCCGTCCACTTCCACCTCCATCATCTGCTTCCCATACAATCTCGGATACCCTTCATAACAGTCTAACGCCACCTCATCCCAGGCACCGATCTCCCAAAGCACCACTGGAACACTGCTTCCTTCCCGCGGCTCTACCGTCGCAACCGCCCCGTGCCTTGCGCCCCTGAACAGCAGCTCATAATTTTTCAATATCCCCTTCCCTACTACTTCTGCGGTCCGGCACCGGTCTGCCATCTGCTCCAGATTCATGTTGCTCCCGTATGCCATATACAATCTTGTCCTTCTGCCCATTTTTCTTCTCTCCTCATCCTCTTATCGTCATCGTCCCTGTTTCCGTTTCCTCATCAGCCGCCTGCTCCTGCAGCCTGCAGCTTTCTGCCCGTTTTCGCCGCAGCCGCTCCTGCTGTGCGATCGCCTGAGCCGGGTCCCGCCACGCGATACACCCCGGCAGATCCTTCAGCAAATGATACCGCGCCGTTTCAAATTCCTTTCCATTCAGCCCCAGCCGCAGAAGCCATGTCCGGAAAGTATACTTCTCATTTGTTGTTTCCGTCCGGATCCTGCTCGCACAGGTCTGGTTTAACGCCTGTGCCGTAACTGCAAGGCAAAACTGGATATACGCCTTGATCTTCCCCGCATGGAGCGTCCCGTTAAACAGCCGGAATTCAACGGTCCCTTTCTGGAAAACCGAATGGAGGTTTAAGCAATGGTAACGGCTCTGGTCATAATGCTGTCCCCTCCTGCTCCTGCCGTTGTACCAGATTTCCTCTACCGCCGCCATACTGGTCGGACGCCGCCTGTTTAATTCTTCCAGAAAGCGCTCTTCCACAGGTCTGCACCACCGGTGCTGTCTTTCCACAGACACCCCCAGCGCCTTATAGATCAGGTCCTCCTTTGCCGCCATGATATTCGTAAGGTTCCGCAGCTTCCCCGCATCAAAGGGCGATGCGTCGATATGCACATGGATGCCGCAGCTCTCATTTACGATCGCTCCTTTCTTTTTTAGCGCCCGGATCAGCTCCTGGATTTTCTCAATATCTTCGTACCTGCAGATCGGGCTGACCATTTCTGTTTTATATACTGCGCCCGCAGACCTTCTCTCCCCGTCAATTTTCCGCTCTGCCCTGATGCTGCCGTCGCTCATAAATTTCCACTGGCGTCCTTCCTGATCCACAACTGCATACGTCTGGTAATAAGTGCCAACATATTCCGACCTTGTCCCAAAATATGCGGCAGCTACCTTCGCAGCCCCCGCCCTTGTGATCCCGGTCATTTCAATTTCAATCCCAAACCGCTGCTCCCTAAGATCCATTTTCCCCCTTTATCTCCCGCCGGCATCACCAAACAGCTTTGCCTTGTGCTCCGGCGCATGCACCATCAGGTTATACCGTTCATTCCCGCATTTATAAAGGCATACGCCCCTCTGGGGATACCGGATCAGCTGATATTCACACTCCTCCAGCTGCAGGGTATCCGTATAGAATTTTGCATCGATGCTCCCGGCATTGAACAAAAACTGATGGGTCGGGATTGAAAACAACGGCTTTGTATATTCCCGTATGCCGTCCAAATTAAAATCTTCCAGATTCTGGCTCGCAATGATCACGGCAGAATCCTTTTTCCTTACCCTCTTTGAAAAATTACGCACATATTCCACGGCGGTCAGGTTCGACAGAAACAGATAAAATTCATCCAGACTTGCCGCCGCATTTCCCTGTGTCAGCAGTTCATTGCTCATAAAGGAAAGCACATTAAAAAGCAGCGCATCCTTTAAGCTCCTGCTTGCCTGCAAAAGTCCCTTTACCCCAAAGGTAATAAACCCGGAGTCTGTGATATTGGTATGCCCGTTAAAAAACTTACTTTCTGCCCCTATGCACATGGAATGCAGCCCCAACAGGATTCCCTGCAGCATTTCTGCCGTATAAATCTGTTTACCATTTTCATCAAACCTTTTATATTCCTCTTCCATAAAACCATACAGGTCTGATAAAACAGGATAATCATAAGAGTTCATGCGGTCAAAATGGCTTCTGTCACTGATTCCCCACTTGGCATAAAGCTTCTGTACCATGATCTCTATCACATCGAGCTCCCTGTCCGTAAAATCCTTATAGCTCCTAAAAAAATCCTTCAGGAAGCTGATATGCTGTGACAAGCGCGACCGGATGCGGAACGTCTGCGGTGCATCCGCATCCTCTAGCCCGCTGCTGTCATCCCACATTTTAGGCTCCAGCGGATTGATCAAAAACTCGCCGCCCATCAGGTCGATAAAACATCCCCCCAGATTTTTCGTAAGCTCTTCATATTCCATTTCAGGGTCAAGGGCGCATATCCGCATGCCCGCCTCCCGTAAATTTGTTAAGATGAGCTTCAGCAGATAACTTTTCCCTTGTCCGCTGTTTCCCAAAATCAGGATGTTCGCATTGGTCTTATCATCCGTACGTCTGTTAAAATCCACGATCACATTGCTTCCAAACTTATCCTTCCCGACATAAAATCCATTCGGGTCCGTTTTTCCGGAATAATGGAACGGATAAAGGTTTGCCACACTGCTGGCGGGCAATACACGTTCAAACTGATCCCCGAATAGATTCCTCCCTGTCGGCATCACACACCGAAATCCCTGTTGCTGCCGCAAAAGCAGACGGTCCACATTTAACTTCGCACGTATCAGTTCTGTCAGTACCTCTGTCTGTAAAAGCTTAAAACGCTCCAGGTCATGGGCACACAGCTCCAGATAGACCGCCGTATGCAAAAGCGGCTCCCTGTTTCTGTGCATCTGCGCCACAATCGCCGTTACGTCCTGAAGGTTACTTTCTGCCAGCACAGTCTGCTGTAGGTCGTTCGTGCTGCTCCGGTCCAACCGGTTTTTATTTACCGCGTTGCTGATGATCCTTTTTTCTTCCATCGCCGTAACATGACGGGTATAGATGTGGAGCGTTACGCCATCCTTTTCCCCGAGATGGGACAGGATTGCCTGCTCATCCGTCGCAGTCGGGTATTCCCTGATCGCCCATACACAGCGGTAAGTATTTCCGCATATAAAATGGTCTGTTTCAAACCGGATCACTGACGGCGCAATCATATCCAGAAATTCCCGGATATGGGAATCTTCCCTGTTTTCCTCAAAATCTTTCTGATGTTTTTTCAACTTTCTGCCTCCATGACTGAAAAAATCCCGTCTGCCTTCCGGCATCCGGGATTCGATTTTTTCCTGTTATATAAGTTCCTGCCCTTTTAATCCTCCTGAATGATCCAACGCTCTCCGTCAAAATCTTCAAACTTTTCCGTTGTCACATTTTGCTCATAATATACGGCAAGAAGGCGCTTGATGTCCTCCCTTCCCGCCCTGCTGACAGAAAAGCCCTGTTCTTTCAGGGATTTTTCAATTCGTGACAGATAAGCCAGAGCCTCCCGCTCTTCTTCCTCCTTCAACCGGACGATGATTAAAAATTCCCTCGCTGTTGCCATCTGAACCTGTATCCGGTCAAGATGCTTCTGGTCTTTTTCCAGCAGGCTGCGCACCACAGGGTTTTGTTCCTCCTCCATCCTCCTGCGTAAGAACAGTTTATTCTCTTCAAAGCTCTCCCTGCTGTTTAAGCATAACATCTCAACTTCCGCTACCCCTTTCAGCACCGTCATCAATGCATATATCCGTCTCCCGATGCTCGCTTCTGACAGCACGGATAAATTTGCCGGTTTTATCAGAAAATACACCAGCGTCTCCTGACCGTATGTCACAAGTCCATATTCCGTAAGTGCCTGTACACCGATCAGATGGCGCGTATCTGTCTCCTGCCTCCGCTTTCTTTCCCTTTTCCCTATATATCCGCTCACTCTGAACACCTCCTCCATTCAAAGCTCTGCTGACGGATAAAGAAGAACTCACATGCATATCTGATAAAATCCAGAATGCTGGCATCCTCAAAACGGATCGTCAGAAACGCATAAACTGCCGTCAGCACTGCCGGGAAAAAGATTCCCGCCTGTGTCAGCGCCAGCACCGACGCCACCGCGCAGACCCCTGTAATCCCAAGGTCTTTTAATTGCCAAAGCCACAGGGTAGCCCTTGACTTTAAATTATCAGGGTAAATATACATATTTTTTTCTCCTCACACGCCTTCAAAATCTCCGTTTTCATCCAATTCTCTGTTTTTCTGCAAAAAGCAAGCGATCCGCCGCAGGACAAAGTCCACACAGGGAATCGCCACGCTATTTCCAAGGGCACGGTATCTCGCATTGTCAGATGCCCCCGGAATATCCGTCCATCCGTCCGGAAACCCCTGCAGCCGTTCGCACTCCAATGGTGTCAGGCGGCGCACCTGTTCTTTATTTTCTACAACGCACTTATCCCCATTGATATACTGGTTTCCTGCTCCCTTATAATCTGAATAAGTGAGCGTCCCGACTGTTTTCTGATAAGTTTCCTTCTCACAAAATACCGCATGACGGTCCATACACGTCAGACTGTAGCTCACATCCGGCAGACACCCCAAGCCATTTCCCCCATTCTGCAGCTGTCTGCCGATAATATTTCCCGTAATACAATAGCTTCTGGGATTCATGGCACACTTCCTGTTTTCTTCTCCTGTCATCCTTCTATCCCCGCCTGTTTCTTCAGCGCCCAAAGAAGCTGCTCCGGGAGCTTCTTCCCCCTTGCTTTTACCCTTTCCAGTATCCCCCGGCACGCTTTCTGGCTCAAATAATATCTTTGGGGCGGTGAGTCCTCCAAAATCTGCCACAAGAAAGATTCGACGGCGACGCTGGGGGACTCCCCAGTATTGAGCGTCCAGCACTCGCCAAGCCACGCTGCATCGTTTTCCCAAAATGGCAGCCCCAGCAGATTCCCAGCGCCCGGTGTCAGGTCGAGGCACATCACAGGAACAGTCTGCGATCCGGATGATTTCCTGCAGGACCGCCCTGAAATCCTCCCCCGCCGCACTGCTGAATGCTCCCGGCACATTTTCCCAGACCATATACCGAGGTCGTCTAAGGTCATCTGATATCCCTCTTGTACCATCTGCATCCCTCATCTCCTTTACGATCCGCACCTGTTCCATAAATAATCCTGACCGTTCTCCCGACAGCCCTTTTCTTTTCCCAGCTACGGACAAATCCTGACAGGGGCTGCCGCCGCAGATAATATCCACAGGAGGGATATTTTTCCCGTCGACTCTCGTGATATCCCCTAAATGTTCCATTTCCGGGAAATGGATTTTTGTTACCCGGATTGGGAATGCCTCTACCTCGCTTGCCCAAACTGGCTTTATCCCATTATGGACAGCTGCCAGCGGAAATCCCCCGATCCCATCGAACAGACTCCCCAATGTCCACATCCAGCTCCCCCTTATTCCAATTTCATCATCTGCTTTTTCTCAGCCCTCTGCATTCCTGCATTCCAAAACTGGATAGTATCCCCTTCCTTTTCCAAAAGCTCCTCCAGCCGCTTTATCAGATTTTCAACATGCCCCTGCCAGCCAATCCAGTTTTCTTCCTTCAGCCAGCCGTTCCACTGATATTCTTTGCTCCTTTCCCTGCTCCGTCTCAGCATATCTTTCAAATAGTTTCGGATTACCATGACCGTTTTCCGCTTTCCTTCAAACTGCGTTATTTTTGCAAAATTCATTTCTTTGCTTTTTTTATCGGAACCTCCATATAATCTATACTGCTCCCCATCCAGATACGCCATAATGACCTCTGCCAACACCATTGGCTTTGTATGCACTTTCCCATCTTCGCACACATCCCCATAAGCATCCCAGCATTTGCTTCCCCCACTCAACTTCTCCAACTGCAAATGCCCGTCCTTTGGAAGTATCTTTTCCAGTTCGATTATAATATCCAGCCCTTCATCCGACTCTAAGGCTTTGATTCCCCAGCATCCCATTTCCAAACCTCCTGATATCGTTTTTATTTTACCGTGATTGCCTGCACCACAGACCGGGTCAGGTTTATCGCCCCCTGCGCCGCATAAAATGCCCCCGTTACATTAGCCCTCGTTGTTGTATCCAGCCCAAACTGCCCTGCGATCCGGGGGACTTCCCCTGCCGATAACATCAGCCCCATCCCCAACAGCGCATGGTCCTTTACTGCCATCAGCCCTGCCGTCAGGATCACTGCCTGCAAAAAAGCTGTCAGGCACATCCCTACCACCTGCTTGCACCAGCTGATAAATCCATCTGTATATCCCCGCGGGACACTGAACAGATAAAGGCTTCCAACAGAAATCTGGATGAGAAGGATGCCTCCCCTTTTTAAATTTGCAAAAAACACCTTTATGACCGCATATCCCATCAAGATCAAAAGGAATATCATTAAAATCGGGCTGTCTACTGCAGATATCCCGCCAAACACGCCCGACACAGCTGCTTCCTGCCAGGTCCCGGCATCCTTTAGCGAGGAAAGTATCCGCTGCGCCGCCTCCCCAAATGTCTCCCCGGAACCGCTCAGGCCACGCGTCAGACTTGCCTGCAGCGATACACACAGGCGGTACAGCTCCACCGGCACGGTCGAAAACAAGCTTGCCGCAAAAAAGCCCTTCAACGCATTTACCCCTGTTTCCCGTATGCTCCCTCTTCCATTTTGATACTCTATCCCACACTCAAACCCTGCTACCACAAGACCTGTCACATACAAAGCCCATGCCAGACAGGAAAAAAACATTACGATTGCCTGTACCCATTCCATTTCAAACAGGTCTGCCCCCATATTTCCCATCTGAGCAAAAAAGCTTCCCAAAAATCCTACGATCTGTCCATAGACCCAGTCCGTAATCTGCCCCAGGACCGTGTCCGCAACAAAATCCCATATAAACATCTGCCGCTCCCCTGTCCCTTTTTATCAGATTCCGAGTATCTTCCATACATACATCGGCGCAGTCAGCATCAGCACAAGACACACAAATAAGATAGCGGGCGGCGCCCAGTCAAACTGCCCATGTTTGCGGTAATCAAAATATGCTGTCCCCAGCTTCCCGAAAAAGAAAACTGCCAGGATCATATCTATCGCCGGGAACACCACGTTGTCCACCACAGTTTTTATCTGCCCTGCCGCACTGCTCCATGTTTCCTCGATCACGCCCGCCACATTTGCTTCCTTTGCACACACGGGAAACGCCATCATCCCTGCCGCCAGCATGACAGCCCCCAGTAAACACACGACTTTTTTTGTTTTCTGCATTTAAAATCTCCCTTCTTTTCATCTCCCCGGATTCTGGGGCGCGATATGCCAGTCTTCCCAGAGGTTCCCCTGTATCTGCAAGGTATCCGTCAGATTCCTGGCAAGCATCCCCGCCGGAGTCCAACAATCCATCAGCCATGTATATGGCGTATAACTTCCATCCGGATACCAGATTGGAGTAAAATGGGTCCTTCCCCTGTAAGTGCTGTAGCTGTTTTCAAAAAATTCATGAGACATGCCATAGCCATCCCCCATGCGCTCTAATAATCTCCAGAAGGTTTCATATCCGAATTCCGGGAAATAGGTGACTGCATTCTGCGCAGGGGTTACCGCATCCGGCTGGTCCGTCTGCACAGAAGTCATGACCCTTTCATGAAACCCGTATCCTGATTTCATCGTTTTCCCATTTGCAGTCGGGGATTTTTCATCCACCCAAAGCTCCATAGATGCACTCAGGCTGGCAGAATGACGTTCCAGCAAAAACTCCCACCAGCCTTCGTCAACCCAATATCCCTCTTCCTCTGCCTCCGGTGTCTCATGCCAGACCCATTCTGCCTTCCACCACGGCTTCCACACACTCCATCCTGTCGTTGTTGCTTCACTCCGATAAGGTATCGGCACAGCCTGAAAGCTATCGTTTCTATCGTCCGCATTCGGGTCCGGAGGGGGATTTTCCCCAAGTTCTGTAATCCTTGCCGTAATGATCCCTTTTTCTGCAGTTCCGCCTCCCTCTACCGTTACAGGGATTTCCATGACCTGCTCCTCTTTTGGCGTTGTCCATCGTACCCATGCCAGCTGTTCCTCCCCTTCCGGATAATAGACATTTTCTACCCTGTAATCACGCCCACCTATCTGAAATGTCACAGTTACCGGATGCTCCGGGTCGCTCTGTCCCCCCTTGATCCGGACAGACGTGATGACTTCTGTATTTGTCCGGTATTCATAGTCATAGCTCGCTACTTCCGGTCCTTCCGGCAGGATATCCTGAAACCGGACAATCCCAAGCCCAAGGCTGCTTTTTATTTCTTCATCCGATACCGTCTGGTCCGTGCTCTTTCCCCACGCCGGATATCCTAAATCCCCTGTTTCCAAAAACATGGACAGCGGAAGGTTTTTATGCGTAAAAGATACCATCCGCTTCCGCAGCCCGCCGCTTAATTTCTCATCATAAAGCGCAGCTTCCGTAGCGGTCGTTGCGATCATGCTCCCCTGAAAACGGTAATAACCGACCGGCTCTAAAAGCAGCTTATATCCCCCGCTTACCAACACTTCAAAGTCCATCCCGGTCAAACCTGCGATACTCCTGATGACCTGTTCATCCGTAAAATAATTTTTGATCGCTTCGATATTGGCAGCACCATTGCTTTGAGAACTGATAATCTTAGGCAGTGCCTGCGCAGGGTTCACATATTCATAAGTGCCTGTATCCACTGACAGGGCAGTTCCTCCAGAATAAGAAAGTTTACATACCTTCCCGAAAGAGTAATCTATTTTCGGTTTTTTGTTTGTCAGGTCGACCGGCCTTGTGACCGGCTCCCTGCCCTCTGCCCGGACCACCGTCACACGCACCCCGTCATTGCCCGGCGACCACACATTCTGGCTGCTCCCCTGCCCCATGCTTCCCCCGCCGCCGTCCACATTTCCATCCCCCACTGCCTTCACTGGAATGGCACACAGCCAGCAACAAAGGAACACAGCACATAAAATCCTCCATTTTCCTTTCACCGCTTTCCTCCCATATACGAAAAAAACACCGCTCTATGCGGTGCTTTTCCCCATGATGTTTAATCCATCACGCCTATCTTATTTCCGTTTTCATACATATCCTGCGCGACAGTTCCCGAGCTGCCGCCGCCCTCATTTTCCACCCAGCCAAAGCCCGGTATAAAAATCTGTCCACCATCCGTGTCGCCCGCCTGAGGTTCCTCCTGCCCCGTTGTTTCCCCCGGTGCATTTTCTCCCGGCTGCTGATCCGGGTTTTTTAACGCCTCCTCCGGCACCTCCGGTTTTTTCACATCCGGCTGGATGCTTTGCACAGTGTCCTTCTCCTGTCCGTCATCCGCCCCATTCTCCAAGCCATCCTGTGCTGTCTCTCCCGATTCGGTTTCCGATTCTGTTTCAGCCTGCAGGCTCTCCGGTTCTGTCTCCACTATCCCATCCCCGTTTTGCGCCCCTTGCCCTTTTTCTTCCTCCTGTTCCATATCCACCGTTATCTCTGTAACTTCCCCGGTTTCTGCCTCAAACCGTTCCTCCGGCACAGCTTCCGGCTTTAACTGGAACCAGATTGCCACCAAAAGCCCTGCACACAATAAAATGCCTCCCAAAACCAGAAGATACCTTTTTGCCTTTTCTGTCAGTTTCATCTCTCTTCCTCCATATTTATCCATCGTTCCCCTGACCACAACATACTATAAACGGCCCGCAAAGTCTATCACTACCTAAAAAACCTCCGTATATCCTGCCTGAACTTTCAACTCCATCTCAAGCGGTAATAACATTTTCCCTAAAAAGCGCACCGGGGCTTCCATCCGGATTATTCCCTCCGCTTCAAAACGCTGTGTCCCCGACGGGTCTGATGGCGCAAACGGTGCATTCCGTATCGTAACTTCCAGCCCATCCAGCGCAAATTCTTCTGTCTGTCCATCCCCCATATATTTGACACGCCTGCCGCCATCCAGCTGTGTCCCAAGTATTCTGTCCAGCTGTCCGTACACATCCCCCGTATCCAGCGTTTCTTCCCAAGTATCCTCCCCAAAGGGCTGATAACTTCCGGAATATCCCTCCCGCACACCATGATAGACCCCTGCATAATTATCATTTACCACGGAGATGATCGCATCTTCCAATGCATCCCTTACTCCGACTGCGATAATCTGGAGCCGGAAATACTCGCTGATCCCGCAAAAAATGACCAGTAACGCCAACGTTACCGCTGCCGCCATCGGAACTCCTGAACCGCCCTTCCCTTTAAGGCATTCTATCGTCCTGCACACCAGTCCTCTTATCTTTTCTTTCCATCCGCCTTTTATTTCCAATACACCTCCGATTTCCCTGACGCCTCTGCCCGCAATGTGACCGGGAACGAACCAAATTTTCCAAACAGACCGATATTCGTTTCATAGGTGAGCGTTACGGACACATCCTCATTTAGCTGTATCCGCCCCTCCTGCGACCATGAGATATCCGGTTCCAGACCTGTTTTTTCAATCAGGCTTTCCTCCCGACGGTCGGTTTCTGCCCCCACCCGACCTGATATTTCCGCTTCCCGCACCAGCTCTGTAGCAAACACATCCAACTGCTGTTTTTTTACAAACACCGGGAGTACCTGCACACACAGCGCCAGCACCAGCATCCCGCACAGGACCAGAACGACCATATCCACATATCCTTCCCCGCTCCGGTCCCGCCACAGCCGTTTCCACCGTTTTCCCATCTTTCCCCTTCTTTCTTTAAAACATCCCGCCCAGGTTCTCGATTGCCACATAACAAATAATCGTAAGATATGTGAGCAAAAAACACATCAGCATCACAAAGGAAAACACCCTTATCTTAGGCGGTATCTTCTGCGCCTCTGCCTTTAACCTCTGCAGTTCAATCTGCTTAAAATCATGGGACAGCATCTGAAAATACACAGCACTGTCATCCCCGCGCAGCACCCCTATCAGCCCCCTTACCACATCCGACAGCATCGGGGAGTTGATTCTTGATTCAAAACGTGTTAATGCAGCTTCATAGTTAGAGGACCTCATATCCGCTATCAGGATATCCAGCTCACCTGAAAGGCTCTCTCCCGCATTCATGCGAAACCGCTCCAGCATCCCGACCACATTCCTGCCTGATTTTAATTCCTGTTCGATCGTTGCGACCAGCCGCGGAAGCTGCGCTTCAATCTCATCCCGCTTTGCTTTCAACCGTTCGTCGGCCTTTTGCATCTCCTGAAAGTATAGCAGCACCGCCAAAATGACGATTACCGGGGTTAAGAGCGGAACAAAAAGCACACAGGGGATGGTACCCAATAATACTGCTCCTGCCTTTACAAGGGCATACGCCTGATAGACTTCCGGGGAAAGGTTCATTCCCCCTGACTTTAATATCCGGTCCAGCCTCCCTCTCCGGTATGCTTCCATATGGATATATTTTGACAGATACACTGCCGCTGACATCAGATAGGCTTCGATGGTCTTTACCGTCTTTTTTTCCTGCCGGACCGTCCCCAGCATTGCCCGCGCCGTCCTGAGCGTCGGGAGCCTTAAAAAAGAGCTTGCCAGAAAAAACAGCCCCATCGCCAGAAATACACCAAATAAAAAAAGAAGAACTGTCACTGGTATTACCTCCTGTACTCGATCGGACGGGTCAGTTTCACTACAAAACCCGCTGAAATAAAAATTGCCGCCGCTGTCCCTGCAAGGATGACCTGCCCCAGGACAGTATGCATCAGCACTCCGTACCACTCTTTATTTAACAGATACATCAGCGGGATATTCCCAACCACAAAGATGACCATGATCAGAAACTCCTTTCTCGGCTCTGCGATGAGGTATTCCAGCTCTGCGTTTACATTACGCATATCGGATAATTTTGACACGATCGGTACAAGCGTCGTTTTCAGACTGCGGTCTCTCTGACAGTCGCTGAGGGCATCACACCATTCCCCGAACACCTCATTATCAATCCGTCTTTTCATCGTATGCAGCGCTGCGTCAATATCCGGGTCCACCATCCGCACCTGCATCAGAAATGCTCCAAACACTTCTGATACCGGCGGGTTCAGATACGAAATATTTTCTTCTACTGCCGTCACGATGTCCTCCGTCCTAAGGTATGCCGTCGTTATCACGGACAACGCTGTTTCCAGCTCCGCCGATACATCCCTTTTGTAATGGTGCGCGGTCAGCTTCACATACCAGAACGGGAGAAACAAAAATCCTGACGCCAAAACCGGGGCTAAGAGCAAACTCCCCAAAAGCCCTGCCAAGACCGCCCCGATCAAAAACAGTATGAGTGAAACGGCGCACACCATTGAAAACCGTTCCCCCCGTCCGGTCAATTCAAGCACTTCCTGTGCTTCCAGAATCTCCCGGCGCATGATTCCCTTCTTTCGTTTCCCTGTCGATTCCCTGATTTTTTCCCTGATCCCCTGCTTGGGATGGATAAACGAATCAAACAGCCCCTCTGTAAATTCTGATATATTGAGATTCAGAAGCAAAAAAAGCCCTGTTACCAGCCCTGCACAGGCAAGCGTTTCTATTGCGATCATTTTTTCTGTCCCTTCCTTCCATTCAACGGTGCAGCAAGCCGCACCAACATCTCCTGCGGCATCCCATTCTCCATCAGCCGCCTCCTAAGGCTATCCGAAATGGCATTGACCCTCCGGTGGCTGCCTTTTACAATAAATTTCCCGTTTTCGATCCGGTTCTCCTCAATCTGATACTCAAATAATGGCCGGAAGCTCCGTGTCCCGTCCGGAAGTATCTCGCATTCCATGATCTCCATTAAACGCCTTTCCTTGTTTTCCAGCTGCTTACAGAACGCAACGATCGGATACGCTTCCGTCACAAAACCCATCAACGTTTCATCCCGCATCTCCACTGCACGCTTACACAGGGAAACCATCCGGCGGTATGTCGCATCACAGCTCATGGAATGGATTGTCGTCACGACCGCCACTCCCGTCCGTGCCGCTTCCTGCGCCGCATTTGCCTCCGGTCCCCTCATTTCCCCGACTACGATAATATCCGGATTAAACCGAAGGGCCATATCGAGCAGCGCCGTCTGGTCAATCCGCTGCCTCTCATTTTCACTGTCACGGGTCAGGGTATGGATTACGGAATTTACTACCCGTCCCTCTTTCCTGCGCACCAAAGCCAGCTCCCTCGAACCGTTCTCGATGCTGTAAATACGCTTATTATCCGGTATAGTTGTCAAAAGCCACCCCAGAAGTGTTGTTTTTCCCGAGCTGGTTGCCCCCGCCACACACACGGAAATGCCATATCGGATACACTCCGCCAGAAAATCCAGCATTTCCTCCGTGGCAGTCCCGCCATCTATAAAATCCTCTTTTTTCATATTCTGAGGGTTTACGATACGAATCGACGCTGCGACACCCACATCTTCATCCACCACCGGGGTTTTTAGCACAGCAATGCGGATATTTTTAGCCAGATGTCCCAGCACGCTCGGGCTTGCATCATCCAGCACCATACCGGATACATGCAGCATCCGACGGACCACATTGACCGCATGCTCCGGGCTTTCAAAATGTTCCTCCAGCTTTCTCGTCTCCCCGCCCGAAAACTGTACCTCCACATCGTCCCATGCGTTGATGTCAATCTCCTCGATCCCTTCTCCGTAAACATATTTTGTCAGGAAGCCAAATTCCGCCATCTCGGAATAAATAGCATCGATCAGCTCCTCCGTCCCCATCCCTGCCACACATATCCTGTGGTCCTGGATATACTTTCCTGCAAACCGCCTGATCTGTGCTTTGACTTCATCGCTTCCCCCCGCCGTTACAAGACCGCTGTACTCCTTTGACAGATACCCCTGCACTTCCCGAAGCACGGAAGAAAAATCCCGGCTCTCTCCTGAGGCAAAAAACAGGTCGCTGCTTTTCATCCTGCCCGGTTCTTTTCCTGTGCTGGGTCTGTTTTCAGGTAAACGTCCCTTTTCTTCTTTCTGCTCCCTTTCCGTCGCCGCCTCTGTTTCCTCTACATCTGGATTTTTAAAAGCTTCAGATAGGTCTGCGCACCATCCGGCCCGGCTTCGCCTTTCGCCTAACATCCAAACACCTCCCCGGTTACCGCCTCTATCGCCCTCCGAAAGCCTCTGCTCTCCTTTAATCCCAGCTCTTTAAACAGGTTTCCTTCCAGCACCTGCTCTTCCACTTCTCGGGAATATGGAATCTGGAATACGGTATTCCCCAACACCTGCTCCATATGTGCGCTCGCTTCATTCGGCCGGACATTACTCGCAGCCTTATACTGCTTGTCCGCATCCCATTTACTTTCTTTCAAAAGCGGCAGCTGGCTGGAAAAATAGCTGACAGATTTCAGGTCGCACCCTGTCAGCCTCAACACAGAATCAGCCTCCATCAGGGAAACTGCGGAAAGGATATCGTTGGCGATATAGCTGCTGCAGTCAATGATGATACATGGTGCGATCTTCCTCAAACACTCCAGCAGTTCCTCTGCCTGCACCCTTTCATATTGCGGATAAGTGTATTCATTCTCCCCTTTCCGCATTCCAAGGATTGTCAGATGCCGGAGTTTCTTATGGGTAATACAATGATGCCGCACAAGATTCTCCGTCACATGGGCTGCTGCGAGGATACTTCCTAAAGAATGCTCTTCTTCCAGCTCCCCCGGAGGACAGATACAGGGCAGCATTGGCGTATTCATATCGCACAGAAGCAGTGCTACGTCCTGCTTCTGCATTGCCAGCCGCATGGCAAGCTTGGATGCGACTGTCGTTTTTCCGCACCCCGGACTCCCCCACACCGCAAGCATCTGGTTTTCCGGTTCCTCCCGATACGCTTCCTCTTCCTCTGGCTGATGGCAGAAAATGCTGTTTTTTATAAAATTCAAGGCTCCTGCACCTCCTGCGGCTCTTCTGTACTTTCTTCGCTTTCCTGTATTTCATCTGCAGACAGGCTTTCCTCTGCTGTATCTTCTGCTTCAGTATCATTTTCAGGCAATGTATCTGTTACATGCACTTCCATATCTTCTGTCTGTCCGTTGTCCTTCCCGTCCTTTTCTTTTTCCAATCCCTTTAAAATGGAATCCTGAGCAGCCACAAATTTTTCAGCATTCTCCCGTTCTCCACGATAGACCAGGGATAAATGGATTTTCCCTTCCGCCTCCAGCTCTGCCAAAAGCTTTGACTGCTCCGGGGCTGCCAAAAGCGTTACGGTTCCCGGAAGCTCTTTTTCTTCCCCTTCTTCCTGCGCTTCTGTATTCGCATCATTTCCGCTGGATGCCGTTACCGCGATCACTTCCATGTATTTTAATTCCGGCAGTATCTCTGTCGTCCCCTGCTTTTTGTAATCCGGCGCGATCACTGAAACAATATCCCCGCTCTTTAACTTTCCGGACAAGCCATTGGCAAAAGCTTTTACAGAAATGGAGATTGCCTGTTTTTTCCCATCCAGATGATACAGATAAGCATTTTCTGCAGCCGGTTCCACTTCCACCTTGGAAGTCAGGATATAGTCCCCTTCCACAAAATCTGCCGCCGCATACTTCCCGATCACCGCATAAGGGTTTCGCGCTACATTTTCAGGAAGGTTAAAGCTTCCTACTTCCACTGTCTTTACCATATCCGCCGTAATCTTTTCCCCGCTTTTAATCTGCTTTACGACCCGCACGATCTCCGCCTTATTTGCAAGACTTTTGTTAAAAAGCGGCGTGATGCCGAAACAGATCAGCAGTGCCGCTGCAATACACATTACCCCCAAAACTGTCCGATTCTTAAAAAACTGCATTGATATTCTCCTTTTTCTCTACAAGAGAGGGGCGTTCTGTATACCGCCCCTCCCTGTTACGCCTGTTTTCTTCTGCGCCCAAAATAAATCCCTATTGCCGTGGCAGCGGCCATGATCCCTAACACAAGCATTCCTTTTTTTCTCATCTCATCCATCCTCCTGTCTGTAAACAATAAATAACAGCCGCTCCAAAGCACAAAAAAGGGCACAATGGAAAACCCTTTTCCTTTCCATCCGCCCTTTTTTGCAAATAGACATATCCTAAAAACAATACCAGGCCGATCAACGATGCGCTGACCGCCCCCTGCAGACCGAGGACCATTCCACTGCTCCCTGCCAGCTTAATATCCCCGCCGCCAATCCCTTTTCCCTCTTTTCCGCATAATGCCGCAACCAAATACGGCACTAAAATGAATCCTCCCAGAATATAACACGGGGAAACATTTAAAAATAACACCCTCAGGCATGCCGTCATCACAATCCCTGCCTGCAGCCGGTCTGAAACCTCCCGATACCAGATGTCCCTGACCGAAGCGGCTGCAAGCAGAGAAAAAAAAACTGTAGAAACCAGCATTTCCATCCAAAACACCTCTGCAGCCTGAAATGCCGGCTCAGCCTGCATAATCAAACATCTCCTTGACCCGGTTCGTCAGCGTGGGCAGTACCGTATCATTAAACAATGCATACAGCCCGGCAAGAAGCAGCGCCCCCAATACCACTGCGATCAGGATTTTTACTGCGGTATCCACATATCCTTCTCCCGACGTTTCTGCCAGCTTTGTCTTTGCCTCCCATACTTTCATGACTACAGCCGTGTGGGCTTTCCTTATCTGATTTCTCCATTTTCCCATCTTCCCATTCCTCCATTTTTTCATTGCATCTGCACATACCCTGCTTCTTCTCCCGGTCCCGGCGGCGGGCTTCCATATCCCTGCACCGCCGTTGCCTGTACCTCCCTCATCACCTGCCGGTATGCCCCCAGAACCTTTCCATAAAGCTGTTCCCTGAATTCTGCAGTTACAGGAAAACATACTTCCGAATAACCATCCACTGTTTTACGGCTTGGCATTGACACGAACAGACCGTCTCCGCCTCCTTCTACAATTTTGATTCCCCGCACTCCAAAGCATCCTCCGATCGTTGCAGATGCGTAAGCTCTGATCCCACCCTGTCCTCCGGGCGGGCACACGGATGTAATCCGTACCTCTACCTCCTGCATAATGTGCTCTCCTTTTTCTTTTGTTCTGTTTTTTCATGACCTCCCCTTCCTCGTGCTACATTTCTAAACATGACTCCATCCCCAGCTCTGCTCCCTCAAACGGTATCTGTACAAATCCAATCTGATCCACATAATAAAATGTGCTTCCGTGTCCATCATACAGTTCCAGGACATCGCTGACAGACAGGGCATGCCCCCTGTATCCTTCCGGAAGCTCTGCCTGAAACGCATAATAGAGGCTTTCAAGGTCATCCGTCTTGGCGATCCCGTCATAGACCATCCGATACTTTACCCTGTCCGGTTCCCCAAACAGCCTCTTTGTCTCCGCATAGCTGATAAATTTCATCTCAATATCCACTCCCGGGTCTAACTGCCATACTCTTACCCGCTTCACACCTCCGGGGGCTTCCTTAAGACCTTTCCGGCTTTCCAGCAGTTCAAACGTCCCTTCTTCCCAAACGATATCCCTGATCTGCCCCTGCTTTTTCAGAAACCCCTCCAGCTCCGACGTGTGGAATACAGGGTCTGCCACCGCATATCCCTCCCTCACATATCCGGCACGGTTCCCATAGAACACGATGATCCCGTTTTCAATCCATACCTGCTTTGCCATCTGTTCCTCCCAAAATCCTTTTATTCAAGCAGGTCGCCCGAAGGCTCTACCCTTTTCCCCTGTCTTTCCTCCAGTATTACCCGTCCGTCCAGACTACAGATTTTGATCCGGTACTGGTATCTTTTCTGCATCAGTACATATCGGTGCGCTTCCTCCATACTTCTTAAGGCAACCCCATCCGACAATCTGCCATCCTCTAAAAAGCAATACCCCCAGTACCGCCCATTCCCCTCCGGCTTTCTTCCACCCGGACAAATCTGTGACAGATGCAGCCTTTCCTTTTCCCCGAGAAGTTCCGGTCGCAATATACCGAGCATATTTTCACGCCACCCGATATGTCTTTCCCCGTTTTCCAGACAGATCAGCCGAAGCGCCCCCCTTTCTGCTAAAATCCCGGAACCTTCTCCCCCGAGGCATAGGAAAATCTGACCGCTTTTCTCCTCCTGCCGTAACACGACCACCCTGTCTATAAGGCACTGGGAGCCATCACATGGTTCGCAATCTTTCTCTGTATACATCTTTATATACCTCACATTTCTCCTGCGCCTTCCTCTGCCGTCATGTCCTCTACTGTCCCGTGTGTCTCTCCAGACGCCTCTTCCTGTCCAGGCTCAGTCTCTTCTCCATCTCCGTCCTCGGGTGGAACGACCGTCTGGATTTCTTCTGTTTCCGCAGGTTTTTCTATGGCCTCTTCTGTTTCCGGAAGCGTCCCGGCCTCTTCCGTACTTTCCTCTGTACTCTCCCCTTCTGTCTCTGCTTCGGTCGGGCTATCTGTATCTACAGTTTCCTCTTCCGTTTCGGGTACATCCCCATTCTCCGGTTTTGGCATCGGCGGCGGAGGCGCTATATCTGCCTGCGGTCTTACAATCAGCTCCAGGCCTATTTCCGGCACTTCCATCACACGCGGGCTTGTATCCATTTTCCCGGCTTCCGGATACACGATGTGCGCTCCGGTAATCTGACCATCGCTGAGTCCACAGCCCAGCTCATAATAAATCGGCTTCCCATCCTCTGATGTGGGCAGCTTACATTTTAAACTGCCGCGCTTATTTGCCGGCTGGTCACCGCAATCATAAGCAACTCCCCAATACGGGTCGCCGCCAGCCCAGTCCACCCAGATCGGATGGGATTTGCAATGGCTGTTATGCTCATGCGTCCAGTTATAGCAGGCGTTCTGATGGGTATGGTAAACTGCCTTTGTATAGCAGCCGCCCTCCACATCCTGATGTGCAACCTCCCCCACATGCGTCCCCTCTGCGTCTGTGTGGTAATGGTAATCATAGGAAATTTCCCCCGGTACCTCCTGCACGCCGATCACAAGCTTCTGGGGAATCTGCAGGATAGCTTCCCTAAATTGTGAAAATGTGGCATCCTGACTTACTTCCATCCCTTTTGTGAGCAATGCGGATGCCAATCCCTGCTTTCCATTACTCACAAATGTAAAAACCGATTTTAACTGGTCGTTTAATTCCGTTTTAAGCTGCGTAAGAAATTCCTGCATACTGGTCTGATACGCGCCAACAGCATTACCGACCCCTTCCAGCCCTGCATTCATGCTGGCGTTATGCTGCGTAATGCTTTCTTTGATACCGGAATGCCCTTCCTGTACCTTCGCATCATGGGCAGAAATACTATCTAAAATAATCTGCTGGTTCCCCTTCAAATCTATTCCCAGCTCCCCGATAGCGTCCTGACCGGCACCCTGCGCCTCCTGCAATTTCTCAAAATAAACTTCCAAAGCACTATTCAAGGAAGAAAAAGACGCATTGAGCTGATCCAGGTTTTGCTGCATTGATGTCCCGAGGCTTGCCCGCATCCCGTCAAGCACCTTTAACGTTTCTGCATGATCGGCTTCTGTATCCGCTGAAAGCTGTGTGATCAGTACCTCCAGCTGCAGATATGCAGCTTCCAGTTCGCCGTCTATCTTTTTTGTGGCTTCCTCGATAGCATGCATCAGCTCCTGACAGTTTTCCTCCTGTTTCTGGTCCATCATTTTCAGCGCAGCGCCGATCTGTTCTTTTGTATCAGAAATCTGCACATGGATTTCCGACAGCCGTTCCTGAAGCCCGGCTGCAGACAGATTGATGTTTTCAGACAATTCTTCTAATGATGCCTTTGTCAAAAGCTCCATCGAAGAGAAACGGCTTTCTATATATTCCATATTTTCTTTTGCCGTTCCCTGCAGATTCTTCTCCAGCTCTTCCAGTATCCCTTCCAGCTCACTCTTCTTGTCAGCCATCTCTCCCTTTAAATCTGTACCGAGCTCTGCAAGCGCTTTCTGTCCGCTCTCCCCGATTTCCGTTAACTGCTCCTGTGTCTTTTTGACCGCATCGTCCAATTCCTGAAACTGCTTTAACAGCTCCTCCTGACGCAGCTTCCCTTTCTGAGCCATCTCTTTTAATGTATCCGAAAGGGTTTCCTGTGCATCTGCCAGCTGCTCCCTGACGCCCGAAATCTGCTTTTGCAGTTCTTTTGAGCTTTCCCGTATCGTTTCTTCATGTTCTGCATGATATTGCTCCAGCTTTTCCTGTGTCTGTCCGACTGCCTGATCGACCCGTGAAAGCCCTTCCCCAATCTCTTTCATGGACTCCGAAACCTGTTCCCTGATCAGTTCCGTTTTTTCCTTCAGCTTTTCAACAGATGTCCCAAGAGACTCCCCCTGGGAAAAAATCTGCTCCAGCGTATTCTGGTTATCCTGTATCTGAAGGTCCAACTGCGTCAGATGGTCCGAAACGGACGACAGGTTTTCTTCCATCTGCGCTGTCACACTGCTTTCCAGATGTTTGACCGTCGTCTGCGTCTTTTGCTCCGATGTGTACACTTCCTGATAGGCATTCACATATAAATCCGTAAGAGCTTCCGCCAACTGATGGATTTCCTCTCCGGAAAGCCCTAAATTTAATTCCAGAATCGCCTGTTCCAGCGCTTTCACCGCAGATTCACGGTCAAAGGAGCTTCCATCTCCGAACAATCCCTCCAGCATCCGGATTGCAGTATCGATCACTTTTTCCTTTTCGCTCTCCCCCAGTCCCGAAAGCATCTCCAGCCCATTGTCCTCTCCCTCCAGATATGCTTCAAAAACTTCCTGCATGGTCGGGATTTTTTCCCTGCATCCATGCATAAGTCCTCCTGTCAAAAGTGCCGCTGCCACAATTCCTGCCCCTGCCAGCAAAACGATACGATTCCTTTTTCCAGTTTCCTTCTTCTGTCTATTACGGCTGGTTTCACAGCCATCCTTTTTTCTTTTTTCCATCATCTTTTCCTTTCTTCTCATTAATCGTTTTCTCTTCTGAACCGGTTGGGTCCCTACACCTGCCTGTACCTTTTTTGTTCATCCCGTTTTTTCCTCATTTAAAAGCCCTGATAGGTCTGATATCAGGCTCAGCCTTAAACGGTCCGGCATTGTACGGAACGCTGCCCTCACAAATGCTTCTACCGTCTCCGGGGACTGGTCACCCGGTTCGATCACTGTCACTTTACGCAGTGTTACCTTCCCGTCCGCTATCCCCAACGCCACGATATCCCCATATCCAATCCCGGTTTCCACACGCAGCTCCTTTGGGATCAATACCCTGCCTTTTGCATCCATCAGCTTATATATCCGCTTCTCCACTACTCCCCTCCCTGTTTTCTGTTTGCGCAAGGTTTTGGCAAAATGCTTCTGCCTCCTCTTTTGTCACGCTGATCTCCATTTTTTCCAAATCCAGCACGAGGGAAGCAATCTGTGCACATTCTTCCGTCAGGTCTTTCATCCTCGCCCCCGGCCTGTATCCGCCGCACGTCCGGATGTATCCCTTTACCCGGCTGTCATACATCCCTGTCAGCATATTTTTTATCAGTGCAAAATAAACGCCGACCATGCAGGAATCCTCTATCCTTACGGTCGGCATACCGTCCCATCCCGGAACAACCCGCTGTCTCCCTCCGGTACGCGACTCGATCAATTCCCGTGCCCGGTAAAGTTTTTCCAGATTTGTCATCCCCCACCTCCCAGAAATTCCGGAGCAAAAAGTGTCATCTGCCCGCTGCTGTTCCGTCTCTCCTCCGGGTCATAGTTGGTAATGATCAGCTCCCTGTACTCGCTCCCCTTCTCATAACGCTGTGCCATATTATTCAGCCGCCTTACTTCGGTCACACAATAGTCTGCATATAACTCCCTGATATAGCGGCAATCGTTATAGCTGACCATCCATTTCCCCTGACATTCTGCCAGCGCGTTTTTTAGCCGTATATGATCCTGTTCCGGAAAACACACCTCGTAATAATCTTCTGTCATATAATAAGGCGGGTCACAATAGAAAAAAGCACCCTCCCGGTCATACTGCCGGATAAGCGCCTCAAAATCCTTATTTTCAATCACGGTATCTGCAAGCCGTTCCGCCGCCTCCCTGATCAGTGAAAAAACCTTCCTCACGTCAAAAGGCTGGCAGCTGTAGGAGTTACAGCCGCTTCCATAGCTGTAGCGGATTATTTTATAAAATGCAGCCGCCCTCCGCACATTCTCCTCCCCCGCTTTTCCCTGTAAAATCTCCTGCATCTCCTCAAACTCTGCCGGAGGAAGATTGTGAAATGCCAGCTCCAGTTCTTCTGCTACCTGCTTTCTGCTACACTCCCCCATTTCCAGAAAGCTTTTAATCTCCATAAACTCATCCCGGCTGTTCAGTGGCAGAAACCCCAACACCTGCAAAAGCTCCCATGTCCTGTTTTTTACACACCGGTAAAGGTTGATCAGGTCTGCATTGTAATCATTAAACACTTCCATCACGCCTTTTTCCGGCTCTTTCCCAAACAATACCCAGCCGCCACCGCCAAAAACCTCGATATAGCGGTCATATTTTGCGGGCATCATCCCATAAATTGTTTTCCGCAGCGCCTTTTTACCGCCTACCCATGAAATAAAACTGTTCAGCTTTCCCCCTGTCCTTTCCTCTTTTCATACGATATCCACTCCTGCCCGGATTTTATTTTCTCCCGAGCCACTGCTTTAATTCTGCCTCAGAAATCTCCTGAAATTCTCCCAGCGAAATATATTCTCCTGCCATTTTTACAGGATTTTCCGGATGATACTCCCCATCCGCCCCAATTGGCAGCTTTTCCCTGCAAAGGATACTTCCCATCCGCCTGTGTTCCACACGCTCTTTTATTTTTCCAAAACTGCAATCCTCCCTCTCCGAATCCTCCACCTCATAGCAGAAAATCCCTTCCGGCACACTATTCCGGTCCAGCCTCATATAAGAAAACAGGCAGACCCTTCCATCTACCTCGACCAGATCATATCCTTCCATCTTCGCATCAAATCCCATTATTTTCTTCTCTCCTTATCTTTTGATTTTTCCTCTTCCAAGCTCCCCTGCTTCCTTCATCCCATCCGCATCCCTATCCCTCCCCTCCCGACATCTGAATGCCGCAATGATGCATCCTTTAACTTTTCTTCTGTCGTAATGAAATAGTCGCTGCCCGAATTCCAAAAACTGACATACAAATCCCTCTCTTCTGTCCGGATCGGGCGCTGCTCAAATCCCTCTCCCCATCCGTCGCTTGCCTGACCGCTCCATTCAGCTATTACCGCATTCAGCTCTGTATCTGAAAGCTTCCCATAGCTTTCTATCTCCAATACTCCCCACAACTCCCCCTGCCACACCTCCACATCGGGGAACATCCGGAATACTTTCTGTCTAAGAATCCGGTTTCTTATATATTCCGCTAACCCACGGTCACCTTCTGTATCCAGCTGCTCTTTTATGAGCTGCTTTTTGATCGCACTGACATACCTGCACAGCTGCGTTGGCGTGATTTCCTCAGGCTCATCTGATTCATACCCTTCCTGTCCATACATGAGCGCCGTTAAGGGGCTAAACAGCCTTATCCCCACAAATTCCTTCGGCAGCATCTGTATTGGCTTATCTTTCCGGAATATCAAGCCATGTTCCGTTTGTACGATTCCATTCTTTTCCATTTGGGAGAATCCATAGCCTTCTATGTCAATAAATGGCGCGATTTTCTCATCCAGAACAATCTGTGCCTCCTCCAGCAGATATTCTCCATAATCCTCCGCTGTCACAACTTTTCCCGGGAGGAACTCATACTGTTCCAGCCGCATGGCAATTTCCAACACTTCCTGCATATTTTCCGGACGTTCTGCTTCCAAAGCAGAAAACAATTTTTCCATCCCTTTTTTCGAGCACAGGAACTTCTCCTGTTTTAAACACCCCGCAAATGCATTCATCCCCCTGATTCCATAGGACAGCGGGAGGAGCTCCTCTATCCCCGGATACCGGCTTCCATAGAAACAAATCCTTCCTTCTTCTATATCAGATACCCCCAATACTTCCTCAGCCCTCTCCAGTTTTTCCTCATCTGCAGGAAGGGACAGGGGATACCATCTGCTATAATCCTTCTTATAAAATAGGGAGTCCAGCCGCAGCCAAAATACGGAATCCTTTTCATATCCTACATCCGGTAACGGCTCCGAATCATACACTGTATCCAGCACTTCTCCCGTCCTGATAACCTTTCCATCTTCCAATAATTCAAATTTATCCAGGTTACAAGACAGGTTTACCATTTCTTCCAGCGTCTCAGAATGTTCCATCTCAAGCGCTGCCTGAAATATCTTCTGTTCTTTTCCGGTCAGACACTCCATACGCCGCTCCAGAAAATCTACTTCTTTATATCCTTTTTCTGGCGGTACTGCTTTTCCAATCAGATATGGGGCAAATACGCTGCCGCCTGATTCTACTTCTACAATTTTCGCTGCATTCATTCCAAGCTGCTCTGACATTTCCCTTATCGTCTGCCTTGGCGCAGGAAATCTGAACCATATCTTCTGACCTGTGGTTATGGATTGAAAACATACTTTCAACATGATGTGCTCCTTTCTGCTATCCTGTATTTTTTACACAAAAAAGCCGTAGCTCTCATAAACGAGAAACTACGGCTTTCTTATGATGAAAAAATCAATAATACTTTATTCCCCCAAATAACACCAATGCGCTCAGTGCTTAACTCTTGTTGACTTCTTTTTACTTTCCCTTCTATCTCCCCCCAATAAATAATTTGCTTATAAATTCACAAGTTACTCCATTGTCATCTATTTTCTCCCTTCCTTTCTCCGATGTCATCTGTCAAAAGCTCAAAAAATCGAGGTCGAAAACCGTCCATTTCCGCCTCGATTTTTGCTCATTTTTCAGTTTCAAACCACAATATCTTGTGGTTATACAACCCTATTTCCCCTTATCACCACAATACGTCATCATTATCACTGTCTCCACATGTCCCCCCATCGGGAAATTGTCAAACGCTCTCCCCTTCTTCACCTCATACCCTTCCCCGCAAAGATATTTCAGATCCCGCGCCAGCGTCGCAGAGTCGCAGCTCACATACACAATCCGCTCGGGCTGCATTTTCACGATAGTCTTTAAACATTCCTCATCACAGCCCTTCCGGGGCGGGTCGACTACTATCACGTCGGCAAAAATTCCTTCCGTCTCATACAGGCGCGGCAGCACCTCCTCCGCTTTTCCGACATAAAAGGACGCATTTTCAACACCATTTCGCTCTGCATTTTTGCGCGCATCCTCAATGGCCTGCGGTACGATTTCCACACCGTATACCTGCTTTGCCCTCTGTGCCAGAAAAAGGGATATCGTCCCGATGCCGCAATACAGATCCCAGACCGTTTCCTTTCCGGTCAGTCCCGCATATTCCAGCGCCTGACTGTAGATATGCTCTGTCTGCACGGGATTTACCTGATAAAAGGACTGCGGGGAAATAGAGAAAACAAGCCCGCCTATCGTATCCTCGATGCGGTCTTTTCCTCGCACGGTGCGCGTCTTTTTTCCCATTATCACGTTGGTCGCCTCGGTATTCGTATTCACGGAAAAGCTGGTCATCCCCGAAACGCCGGCAAACAGGCGCTCTGCCAGCTCCTGCTCGCCCGGAAACCTTTCGCCGTTGATGACCAGACACACCATCATCTGTCCGGTCGAAAACCCCTTCCTGATGAGCACATGACGTAAAAGCCCCTTCCCTGTCGTTTCATCATAAGCTGCTATCCTTTTCTCCCCGCAAAAATCCAGCACGATATCCAATACGGTCTTATTCTCCTCAACGCCCAGAGCACAGTCCCGGTTCTCGATTATCGTATGGGTCCTGCCCGCATAAAATCCCGCTATCATCCTGCCGTTTTTGTCTGTTCCTATCGGCACCTGCGCCTTGTTGCGGTAGCGGAACGGATTTTCCATCCCGACCGGGTTTTCCATGATTTCTTCCACGAATTCCGGTGCAAATCCTCCGATACGTATCAGGTTGTTTTTCACCTTACGGTCCTTGAAGGCAAGCTGCTTTTCATAGGATACCGCCTGAAGCTGGCAGCCGCCGCACTGACGCGCATAAGCGCAGACAGGCTCTACTCTGTCAGGCGAAGCCTCTAACACCTCCTCCAGACGCGCATAGGCATATCCTTTTTTTGCCTTTACGATACGCGCCCGGACAGTATCTCCCATCACCGCATCCTTCACAAAAAGCGTATAACCCGAACGGGCGGTTCCATCCGACTTTGACTCCTGACCCGTTTCCTCCAGATGACCGATACCTTCGCCATCCGTTCCCATATCTGTTATCTTGACCGTATAAATCTGATTTTTCTGTATGTTCACAGTATCCTCCCTGCTTTGTCCGTTTCTCCTGCGCGCCTCCAAAAACAACATTCGTCCAGCCTCAGGCTGAACGAATCCTGTCTGTCCCTATCCGATTTTTATTCCATCCTTGTCGGTCTCAGATTCGACTCAAAAAATCTGTTATAGCCGAGCCAGCCGTTTTCCTTTGCGCCCTCTAAGATTTCCGTAAAGGTTTCCATTTTTGCATCTGCGTTATCCGCCAGATTCAGCGCCAGCGCCTCCATCAGCGCAGGCTTTTTGGGCGAACCGTACTCATACTCTCCATGATGCGCCAAAATACAATGCTTGAGCTCCGATTCCAGCACTGCCGGGAATCCCGGTATCGCACGCGCCTTTATCCCGACCATTTCCGTTCCTATTACGATATGTCCCAAAAGCTGCCCGTCATCCGTATAATCATTCTGCGGGAACAGCGAAATCTCCCGTGTTTTGCCGATATCATGGCACATCGCAGCGGAAAGCAGCAGGTCGCGCTTTAACAGCGGATATGTCGTGCAGAAATAATCGCACAGCTTCACAACGCTCAGCGTATGCTCCAGCAGCCCGCCCACAAAGCCGTGATGCACGCTTTTTGCCGCAGATGACCTCTGGAAATTTTTGATGAATTCCTCATCCTCCACAAAAAAGCTTTCCATCAGCTTTTTCAGCCACGGATTCTTCAGACTGCCGATATACCCGAGAAGCTCCTTATACATCACAGTAACATCCTTTTTACTCACCGGCAGATAGTCCGCCGGATTGTATTCACCCTCCCGGCACAGACGGATACGTTTGATATTTACCTGATTTGCCCCCTGAAAGCTCGTCACATCCCCGTATACCTCTATATAGTCAAGGCTGTCAAAATCGTCGATGCCCGCGCTGTTTGGATCCCATATCTTTCCGTCCACAGTACCGGTCTTGTCCTGTAAAACGACTGTTTCATACGGCTTTCCGTTCTTTGTCACAGCCGCCTGCTTGTGCTTGCACAGATAGATGTCAAAAACTCTGTCGCCTTCTTTATAATCTTTGATAAATTTCATTTTCTTCTCCTCGCTTATATTTCTGTCTTATGGGAGCGTCCGCCCCATTGCTTCCCCTGGTATCATTTCTCCCTTGCAGGGCGTCCGCCCATTGCTCACTCCAGTATCACATCCACCTGCATCTCCTGATAACCGTCCTGCCCCTGCCTCATGATAGTCACGCTCACCGTCATGCCGGGCGTAAGTTCTAAAAGAGCGGCATGATATTCCTTGAAAGATGAGATTTCCGAATCCTGCAGCTTTACGATAACATCGCCGCTCTGGATTCCCGCCTTCATCGCGGAGGAATCCATCACAATCCCCGTTACATATGCGCCCCGGGGAACATTTTTTTCCAAATGGACCGCTTCGGGCACATCTGTCCCGTTGATTCCCATATGGGCTATCTCCTGTCCATTGGAAAGCTTTCCTATGGTCGCTATCAGGTCTGTTATCCCATACGCACTCATGGCACCCGGTCTGCAGTCCTCCGTTCCACCCTTTAAGATTCCCACAACCTGTCCGGACAGGTTCAAAAGCACGCCTCCGCTGTTTTGCATTTCTGTCATATCTGTTTTTAAAAGATGGACATTGTGATCCGTCAGGTTTTCAATAGAATCTGTAGATGTTACCATACCAAAAACAACGGTTTCCGTTCCCTGCGGCCGACCGACCGCAATGACCGGAGACGCCAGAAGCCCGATGCCGGAGCTTCCCACCACTGCGGGCTTTAGATTTTTCTTTATACTTTCCGGAATCCCTTCCCTCAAAATACTCAGTACCGCCAGCCCGGTTTCTTCATCCGTCCCCTTTATCTGCGCTTCCACCGTGCTCCCGTCTGAAAAAGTCACTTCCAGACTCTCCGCTTTCTGCACCATCCGGTTATCGGCGAGCACGAGGAATTCCTTCCCGTTGTCCGCAACGAGCAGTCCTGCGCTCTGCCCTTCGTTTTCATAGGTATTATCAAACCAGTCCACATCTGACACCGCGCCCGTGACCGTCACGAGGGAACGCTCTGAAAATCCCTTTGCCACCGTATACAGATTCCGGTACAGCTTTTGATAATCGCTGATTTCCAGCGGGACCTTCTCGATAACCGTCTGAGACTCCTCCGGCACTGTCTCCGTCTCCTCCAGAAGCATATCCTCCGGACGCATTTCATCCTCGATATCCTCCTCTTTCAATTCCACCATCTGCGGCTCTTCCTCCGGATACAGCAGATTTGAAAAAACAGGTTCCAGCACCAGAAATGTCAGGCACGCGATAAGCCCGAATACTACGGCCATGCTCGCCGTCAAAAGCGTCCTTTTCACGAGCTTTTTTCGGTTCAGCGGACGTTCCTTGACCTTCTCTTTGATAAATTCTATATCCTGATTCGGCAATTCCTGATTCTGCCGGTTATCTTCCATATGTCTATCGTTCCTTTCCGTTCGCACTTGCGGCACGCCTGTGCCATATCACTTTCCCAGTATACCCCAAACTGCCCCCGCCGCACAAGACCGGAACTGCGTTCTCCGCAAATTTCCCTACCCGTTTTCGATACAGTATGGTATGATGGAAAAAAGGCTTCGAGAACAATCGCTCCGCCTTCCGTTGGTTATAGACAGCGGAAGGCGAATCAATTTTCCCGCCGCCATGTTGCATTATTTCATTGACCTGATATGGAGGACATCATGAACGCAAAGGTTTTACGCGTACTCGAATATGATAAAGTGATCCGCATTCTGGAGGCAAAGGCAACCTCCGACCCGGGCCGCGAGCTGTGCCGCAGCCTTGAACCGATGACGGATCTTTCAGAAATCGAAAAAGCACAGACCGAAACCGCCGACGCCCTGACCCGTATTTTCCAGAAGGGCAGCATAAACTTCGGCAGTAACAAGTCCCTCGGCATGTGTCTGCGCTCTTTGGAAATCGGCAGCACGCTTTCGATGGAGGAGCTTTTACGCATTGCCGGTCTTTTAGAGAATACCGCCCGTGTCAAGCATTACGGGCGCTCCGAACGGGAGGAGGAACAGACAGATTCCCTCTCGGAATATTTTAACTGTCTTGAACCGCTCACGCCCCTTTCTTCTGAAATACGACGCTGCATCCTTTCAGAAGACGAGATGGCAGACGATGCAAGTCCTGCCCTCAAAAAAATCCGCCGCAGCATGACGCTGACCGGAGAGAAAATACACAACCAGCTTGCCGGTATGGTAAACGGTCCCGCCCGCAGCTATCTGCAGGATGCGGTCATCACCTCCCGCGACGGAAGATATTGTATCCCGGTCAAGGCAGAATATAAGAGCCAGGTTCCGGGCATGGTCCATGACCAGTCCTCCACCGGCTCCACCTTTTTCATCGAACCCGCCGCAGTCGTAAGCCTGAACAACCAGCTGCGCGAGCTGGAGATTGAAGAACAGAAGGAGATTGCCGTGATACTCGCGGAACTGAGCGCCCGCGCGTCCGAACATTGTACGGATATCGCAGAAAATCAAAAGCTCATGACGCTTCTGGACTTCATTTTCGCAAAAGCGGCAATGGCGATGGACTTAAACGCCACCCGTCCGCTGTTTAACGAAGAGCATTATATCCGCATCCGGCAGGGACGCCATCCTCTGCTCGACCGTAAAAAAGTCGTTCCGATCGACGTAGAACTCGGCGAACGATTCGACCTGCTTATCATCACCGGCCCCAACACCGGCGGTAAGACCGTCTCCTTAAAAACAGTCGGACTTTTCACGCTGATGGGACAGGCGGGACTGCATATTCCGGCGCTCGACCGCTCGCAGCTCTCCGTCTTTACAGAAGTATTCGCTGATATCGGCGATGAGCAGAGCATCGAGCAGAGTCTGAGCACCTTTTCTTCCCATATGACGAGCATCGTTTCTATATTAAAACATGCAGATGCGGATTCCCTCTGCCTGTTCGACGAGCTCGGCGCCGGAACCGACCCGACCGAAGGCGCAGCGCTGGCAATCGCAATTTTAAATTTTCTGCACGACCGGGGTATCCGCACAATGGCGACTACCCACTACAGCGAATTAAAGATATACGCTCTGTCTACTGATTTTGTCGAAAACGCCTGCTGTGAATTTGATGTGGAAACCCTGCGTCCGACCTATCGCCTTCTGATAGGCATTCCCGGAAAGAGCAACGCCTTTGCTATCTCCAAAAAGCTTGGACTTTCCGATGATATCATCGCCGCTGCGAAAGAGCAGATAGATGAACAGGATGTAAGCTTTGAGGACGTCATCTCCAATCTGGAAGAAAGCCGCATTACGATAGAGAAGGAACAGCGCCAAATAGAAGCATACAAAAAAGAAGTGGAATCTCTCAAAAAGAAGCTTCAGGAAAAAAACGACAAGATCGACCAGGCGCGCGACCGCATCCTCAGGGAAGCGAACGAAAAAGCCCGCGATATTTTACAGGATGCCAAAAATGTGGCTGACGAAACGATACGCGTCTTCCAGAAGGCCGGGCCCGGCGCTTCCATGAAGGAACTGGAAAAGACAAGACAGAAGCTGCGCGGCAATATTGACGATAAGAACAGCAAGCTTTCCGTTTCCGCCAAAAAAGAACCCAAGGCTCCTTCCTTAAAGCCGGAGCAGCTCAAAAAAGGCGACGCCGTGCGCGTCGTTTCAATGGGATTAAAAGGAACTGTCAGCAGTCTGCCCGACGCAAAGGGTAATCTGTTCGTACAGTGCGGTATCCTGCGTACCTCCACCAATATCAAAGATTTGGTGCGTATCGAGGAAGCCACCATTACAGCGCCCAACCTGCAGAAAACCGGCAGCGGCAAGATACGCATGTCCAAATCCTTTTCCATCTCTCCCGAGATAAACCTCCTTGGCAAGACCGTGGACGAAGCTCTCGCCGCTCTGGATAAATATCTGGACGACGCTTATCTGGCACACCTGGAAAGTGTCCGCGTCGTACACGGAAAAGGCACCGGTGCGCTCCGTAACGCAGTCCAGCAGCATCTGCGCCGCGTCAAATATGTAAAGTCATTTCGTCAGGGCGAATATGGTGAAGGCGATGCCGGCGTAACGATCGTAGTATTTAAATAAACTGGAATGGAGAATCATATGGTAACCAAACAAAAAATCCTGATCGTGGATGACGATGCCAACATCGCCGAACTGATATCCTTATATCTTACAAAAGAATGCTTTGAAACGATGATAGTCGGCGACGGCGAATCCGCTCTCCGCGCGGTCGATACATTTGCTCCGAACCTCATCCTCCTTGACCTGATGCTGCCGGGCATCGACGGCTATCAGGTATGCCGGGAGGTACGAAGCCGCTCTGCCGTTCCTATCATCATGCTTTCGGCAAAGGGCGAAATCTTTGACAAAGTGCTCGGGCTCGAGCTTGGCGCCGACGATTATATGGAAAAACCCTTTGACGCCAAGGAACTCGTTGCACGGGTAAAGGCAGTCCTGCGCCGTTATAAGCCTGTCACGGCAGCTCCCGCAAAACCCGCTGTCGAATGTGTGGAATACGCGGATCTGACCGTCAACAAGACGAACTACTCCGTCGTTTATATGGGCAGGACCGTTGAGATGCCGCCGAAGGAGCTGGAACTTCTTTACTTCCTCGCTTCGTCCCCGAACCACGTTTTTTCCAGAGAACAGCTTCTGGACCAGATATGGGGCTACGAGTATATCGGCGATACCCGCACCGTAGACGTACATATCAAACGTCTGCGCGAAAAGATTAAAGACCACGCCAACTGGAAGATAGCGACCATCTGGGGCATCGGTTATAAATTCGAGGTGCGGTAATGCGTAAGACCCTTTATCTGAAATTTGTGCTCGGCTATCTTATCTTCGGTTTTTTCGGCTTTCTCGTCGTCGCTACCTTTGTCTCCAGCATGACTCTGGAGCATTTGAAGCGTGAAAGAGCGGATTCCCTCTATAAAGAAGCCACTCTTATCGCAGACACCTATGCCTCCGACCTTTACAACAGCAGCGTATCCCTTGAAACAGTCAAAGGACAGTTGGACGCTCTGAGCGCCTATCTTTCCTCGCAGATATGGATAATCAACCCGTCCGGGCGCATCATCATGACGACCGATGCGCCTTTGGATGTGGAGCATGAAACCGTTGTGGAAAACTTCGACCCTACTGTCACAGCCGGATCCTTTTATACGGTCGGAGATTTTTTCGGCTGCTTTAACGAAGATATCCTCAGCGTTTTTTCGCCTATCACGTCAAACTTTACCGTGCGCGGCTATGTGGTCATACATACGCCCATGTCTGTAATACGGGCGTCCAGCGAAAGCCTGCTGAATATTTCCTATATCCTGCTCGTCATCTTTTTCCTGCTTTCCTTGATCATCCTCATCTTTTTTACGGAGATGGTCTATCTGCCGCTCCGTAAGATAACTGCGGCCACAGAACAATATGCCGCAGGAAATCTGCACTATGAGTTTTCCGTGGACAGTGAAGATGAAATCGGTTATCTCGCAGCTTCCCTTTCTTATATGGCAAGCGAGATAGCGCGAAGTGAAGACAACCAGAAAAAATTCATCGCCAACGTCTCCCACGACTTCCGCTCCCCGCTCACTTCCATCAAAGGCTATCTGGAAGCGATGCTGGACGGAACTATCCCGCCGGAACTGCATGAAAAATATCTGCGTATCGTTTTAAATGAAACAGAACGCCTTACCAAGCTGACGAACAGCCTCCTGACGCTGAATAATCTCAACATGAAGGGTATGGTACTGGAAAAAACCGCTTTTGATCTGAATAAAGTCATACGTTCCACTGCCGCATCCTTCGAAGGCACATGCCAGCAGAAGCATATCGGCATCGAGCTTGTCCTGACAGGCGAACAAATGCCTGTTTTTGCGGATAAAAGCAAGATTGAACAGGTGCTTTACAACCTGCTCGACAACGCCATCAAATTTTCCCACCCGGAATCCGCTATCAAGATTGAAACGACCGAAAAACACGGCAAAGTTTTTGTTTCTGTCAAAGACAGGGGAATCGGGATTCCAAAGGACAGCCTGCGCCTCATTTTTGACCGCTTTTATAAAACCGACCTTTCCCGCGGAAAGGACAAAAAGGGCACAGGTCTGGGGCTTGCCATCACAAAGGAAATCATTCAGGCGCACAATGAAAATATCAACGTCATCAGCACCGAGGGCGTCGGCACGGAATTTATCTTCTCACTTCCTGTAGCAGAAGAAGAATAGCCGCTGTGGCTGAACTGATAAACTGAAATTTGTGCTTGCATATTGAATACTTTTCAGCTAGAATAGAGATGTTGCAGAAATCATTCTGCTGCATGCTGGAGAAGTACCCAAGTGGCTGAAGGGTCCGGCTTCGAACACCGGTAGGCTGTAACAGGCGCGAGGGTTCAAATCCCTCCTTCTCCGCTTTTAAAAAGGCTGTGAAAATGATGAACCATTTTCACAGCCTTTTTCATATCTTCATATAATAAACCAAAAAGCAAAGCCAAGACTCCTATGAATACAATACTCTCGCTCCTTTGTGCCGCAATGTTCGCGCTTTCTCTTTCTCTCGATACCTTTGCGGCATGCTTCGCCTACGGCAGCGGAAAATACCGCCTGCCCTTTTTTTCCGGACTCATCATCGACCTCGTCACCAGCGCCGTTTTAGGACTTTCCATGTTCTTTGGCTCGCTTCTCCAGCCATGGATTCCGCCGTCCTTTAGCCGGGCAATCTGCTTTCTCCTGCTCTTTTCCATGGGGAGTATTCATCTGCTGGACGAAGCTGCAAAAGCGTTTCTTCGCAGACACGACAGCTTTTTTAGAAATATTTCTTTCAGCGCCTTGAATTTCCGCTTTGTCCTCTCTGTCTATGCCGACCCGGAAAATGCGGATACCGATGATTCCAGAAGTATTTCTCCGAAAGAAGCGCTTTCGCTCGCCACAGCCCTGTCGCTTGACGGCGCTGCTGCCGGATTCGGAGCAGCGCTTGGCAGCGCCAAACCTGCCGCAGTCTTTTTCGCTTCCCTTATCATTGGTGCAGGCGCAGTCTTTGGAGGCTTTTTCCTCGGCAACCTGACCGCAGCGCGGCTGCGTTTCCCGGTATCATGGCTGTCCGGAGCTATCCTTATCGCGCTGGCATTCGGGCAGATTTTGCAATAGGAATATTTATCTGAGCTTCTCTGCGACAGCGTTCCAGTTTACCACATGAAACCACTGGTCGATATAGTCCGCACGCAGATTTTTGTATTTCAAATAGTAGGCGTGCTCCCATACGTCCAAAAGCATGACCGGAGTAAGCCCCTGCGACAGCGGATTATCCTGGTTCGCCAGCGCGATGATCTGCAGACAGCCGTCCGCGTCCTTTGCCAGCCACGCAAACCCCGACCCAAACCGGCTCAGCGCCGCTTCCTTCATTGTTTTTTTGAAATTTTCCACGCCGCCAAAGGCCTCTGCAACCGCGGTGGAAACGCTCTGACCTGCAGGTGCCATGATATCAAAATACATGTCGTGGTTATAAACGCCGCCCCCGTTGTCGCGGACAGCATCCTTTAACTCTTTCGGCAGCTCCGCCAGACGCAAAAGAAGCTCTTCCAGCGTCCAGGAGTGATATTCCGGATAAGGCTCCAGCGCCTTGTTTAGATTATCCACATAGGTCTTAAAATGCTTATCATGATGATAGTGCATCGTCTCTTCATCAATGTAAGGCTCCAGCGCATCATACGCGTAGGGCAGTTCGGGAAGCGTAAACGGGTAGGTGTTATTGATGATCATTGTGATTCCTCCATTTCTTCTGACCGCTTTAGAAAGCGATGTTTCCATACTGCATATCAGTTTATGCTCTACTGTAGGAATCTATACAACATATGTCTGTTTTTCCCCGCAGTTTTATATACTGCTTTAAATTCCTTCGGTCTCCCAGAAATCCTTCAGTTCTTCCAGCGATTCAAAACAACAGTCATATACTTTTTTAATCTCCTCGTCAGGCTGTACCATATCCGGTATCATGACAGCCAGCATCCCCGCAGCGGCTACCGAGCGTATCCCGTTAAACGAATCCTCGATGCCCGCAGCATTTTCGGGTTTTACGGAAAGCCTCCGGCACGCTTCCAGATAAATATCCGGTGCGGGCTTGCTTGCCTTGACCATATCGCCGCCTATTACCACATCAAAGTATCCGTCCAGCCCGTTCCTGCCCAGGTTTTTCTTCACCTGCTCCAGCCGGGTGGACGACGCTACCGCCAGCTTTTTGCCGGATGCCTTCAAAAAATCAAGAAGCTCTGTCACACCCTTCATCAGCGGAAGCTCCTCATCCAGCCTTGCAAAAAAGCGTTTATTTACCTCTCCCCAATACTCATCATATGGAAAACTGCCGTTTGGATACCACGGCTCCATGGACGCTATCACATGCGCCCGGACCGCCTCCTGATTGCGGCCGCAGCTTCCATATACCGCTTCCTCCGTCATTTTCAGCCCCATCTCCTCTGCTGTCTGAAAACAACATTCGCAGCTGATACGCTCTGTATCAAACAGCACTCCGTCCATATCAAAAACAACCGCTTCTATCATCCTTCTTTTCCTTTCTTCATCCATTCCGCCGGCAGCCGCTTTGGAAATTTTCGCTCTTTTTTCAATTATCTTTCTTTTTTATAATTTATTGTGTCTTTATCTTATTGCATCGGGCAGGCAAAGTCAAATTTATCCCTGCATCCTAAAACCCATTTTTATTATTTTTCATTTTTTTCAAAAAAACACTTGCAATTCTTTTTATCCTATGCTATTATAATATTCGTCGCTGAGACATACAGCAACAAACAAATGCGACAGTAGTACAGTTGGTAGTACGCCACCTTGCCAAGGTGGAGGTCGCGGGTTCGAGCCCCGTCTGTCGCTCTTCTTGATTGCAAAAGAACCTTGAAAATTCAAGGTTCTTTTTATTTTTCATACTCTCCAAAGAGCCGGAAGATATGCCGCATGCGGTCATCCTCCGGCTCTTTTTCAGATTATATCCTTACTTCACATTTTCCAGCTTCGTCAAATACCCCTTCCACGCTCTGTCCCATGCATGTTACGAGTACCTTCTCATATTTCTTTTCATACCCATCATGCACACGTGTCACGGTCAGCGTCCTGTCCTTTAACTCACAATGATACTGGTTATACACCCCGTCCCTGTAGTCAAAGCTTTCCCCGTCATCCTGAAAATGCTCCCAGCTTCCTTCTCCGGGATAAATTCCCAGCATCAGCACGCTGTCGGTGTCCTTCTCTCCCACAAAGTTCTGCTTTGGCCATACGGGAAGGACAGTTCCCGCCTTCACATACAGGGGGCAGGTATCCAGCGGCGCATCCCGCACGATCCACTTTCCGTCCGCGCTTTCCAGACGCTCGCCCGTCCAGTAATCGTACCACTCGCCCACAGGCAGATAGACAAGCTTTTTACGGTCGCCCTGAACCACAACCGGAGCTGCGAGCAGATTTTCGCCGACCAGAAATTCCGTATTGCATTCCCGCGCAGTCTCATCCTTTTCATAATGAAGCACAAGCGGACGCATAACAGGCAGCCCGGTCTTTTCCTCTTTCCAGAAAAGATCATAATAATACGGTATCAGGTGATAGCGCAGCTCGACCGCTTTCCGATAGATACGCACCGTCTCCTCATCAAACTGCCATGGCTCCTGATAGCGCGTCCCCATCGCGGAATGATTCCGAAACAGCGGCGAAAAGCATCCTGCCTCCACCCAGCGGCATAAAAGCTCCTTCGTACAGTCTGACCCGAAGCCGCCCACATCTGTCCCGACAAATGGCATTCCGCTCAGTCCCATGTTGCACAGCTGCGGTATCACCATCTGCAGATGCGCCCAGATACTGTGATTATCTCCTGTCCATGCAGTGCTGTATTTCTGCGTGCCCGCATAGCATGCCCTCGTTATCACAAAAGGTCTGCGCCCGTCGCGCTCTTTTAACCCCTCATAGGTTGCCTTCGCCATATTGTGACCGTACAGGTTGTGCATCCGCGCATGGTCGCTCACCTCATCCTCATCGGTAAATACCACGTCCGACGGAAGCTGTCCACGAAAACTTGCCGGCTCGTTCATATCGTTCCATACTCCACGCACGCCCTTATCTATCAGAAACTGCTGGTTTCTTCCCCACCAGCCGCGCACCTCTTCTTTGCCGAAATCCGGGTAAACGGCATCTCCGGGCCATACCTCATTGACGTAGATATCTCCCTCCGGCGTTTTGGCAAAATAATCGTTCTCCACGCCCTCATCGTAAACGGAATAACCCTCCTCGACCTTTACGCCCGGGTCAATGATAGTCACTATCTTGATTCCATCCTCCGACAGGTCTGAAATCAGTTTTTCCGGATTGGGATAACGCTCCTTATCCGGCGTCCATGTAAACACCTTATACCGGTCCATATAGTCGATGTCCAGATGTATCACATCGCACGGGATACCGCATCTGCGCATATTTCCCGCCACGTCGCGTACCTCTGCTTCCGACATATAGCTCCAGCGGCACTGCTGATACCCCAGCGTCCACTTCTGCGGCAGCGGAGCCGTTCCGGTCAGGTAAGTGTATCCGCTGACCACCTCCGCCATGCTGTCGCCCGCTATCAGATAGTAGTCCAGATTGCCGTCCGCCGCGCCATACCAGTAATAATCATCCGATTCCTTTCCCATATCGAAACAGGAACGGTAGGAGTTATCATAAAAAAGCCCGAATACTGCATCATCTCTCAGCGTAATGAAAAACGGGATAGACTTATACAGCGATTTAAAATTATCCATCTGCGGAGACGGATCGTCCGTATTCCACATCACATATTCATAGCCGCGCTTATTCATAAATCCGGTCTTGTCGCCCAGCCCGTAGAAAGCCTCGCCGCCCTCCATGCATTTAACGACCTCGACCGCTCCTGCGCCCTCTTCTTCGACGCTGTGCCCTTCCGCTTCCTTTAACGCTTTCAGCTCATCACTCAGGCCAGCCCGTACCTTCCGCGCTTCCCGCCGGTCGCGGCACAGCACAGTGCCGTCCGCCTTATAAAAATCCACGAAAAATCCATCGCAGACCTTCGCCGTCACACAGTCGGTGGAAACCGTCACAACACCGTTTTCCTCTGAAGCCGAAAAACGTGTCTCCACCGCCTTTTCGCCTTCTATCGCTTTGGAACGATGCTCATTGCTCACTCTCCCGGAAAATATGTTCAGAATACGGTCGGTAACTACCTCCAGCCGCCCACTCCCATTTTCAAATGTAAACTCGATACGGTTGCCCTGCTGTTCCCAGGAACACAGTCTCCCAAATTCCATCCCTGCATCCTCCTAAAACTGCTTTTTCACCACAGCTTTGATTCCGCACTGCAGCTTCTCCTGCAGCGCGCTCTATTTCCTGCGCCTCACACTCTGCCATACATCTGGCACAGCTTTTTGACCGATGCCGCCAGCTCCTTTGTCAGCTCCTCACCCGTCATCCTCCAGCGCCAGTTTGTGCCGAGGGTAGACGGGAAATTTATCCTCGCGCGATTATCCAAAAGCAGATAATCCTGAAGCGGAATGATACATGTCTGTGCCACAGAAGAGACCGCTGCGCGCACCAGCTCGGATGCCAGCCCCTCATCGCTCTCCTCAGGCCGGTTCAGGTAAGCACGTATCATATTTTTTTCCGATTTTTTGATGCTGGAAAGCCATCCCAGTATCGTCTCATTATCATGTGTTCCCGTATAGGCGACGCAGTTCGGCTCATAATTATGCGGGAGATAATCTCCCTTGCCGCTGGAATCCCGTGAATCAAAAGCAAATTCCAGCACCTTCATATTCGGATAGCCGCTGTCCTTGACAAGCTTACGCACACTATCGGTCATGTAGCCCAAATCCTCCGCTATGATGTTGCGCTCACCCAGACGTTCTTTTATCACATTGAACAGCTCAATTCCGGGCCCTTTCTCCCAATGTCCGTTTACCGCGGTCTTATCGCCCGCCGGGATAGAATAATATTCGTCAAAGCCCCTGAAATGGTCGATACGCACTACGTCATAAAGCGTAAAGCATCTCTCTATCCGCTTTACCCACCAGTCGTATCCGGTATTTCTGTGATATTCCCATTTATACAGCGGATTGCCCCAAAGCTGTCCGTCTGCCGAAAATCCGTCCGGCGGGCATCCTGCGACCGCCGCGGGCTTCCTCTCCTCATCCAGCTGGAACAGCTCCGGATGCGCCCAGACATCCGCGCTGTCATACGCCACATAGATAGGAATATCGCCGATTATCTCCACGCCTTTTTCATTTGCATATGACTTTAATGCCTTCCATTCCCGGAAAAATAAATACTGCAGCCATGCGTAAAACCCTATCTCCTCTGCATAGTTCTCCCGGTAATAATACATCGCGTTGTCCCAGCGGCAGCGTATATCCTCCGCCCACTCATCCCAGCTTGCTCCTCCAAAAATATCCTTTACCGCCATAAACAGGCTGTAATCTTCCAGCCACCAGCCGTTCTCCTGCCGAAAGGCAATAAAATCCGCATCCTCCGTTTTCAAACTCCTGCGATATGCTTTTTTCAGCAAAGGCATTCTGTTTTCATACTGCTTTCCGTAATCGATATCCTGCGGGTCGTCCCCCAGATCGCATGCATTGACTTCCTTACGCGTCAAAAGCTTCTGTTTTACCAGCATTTCCAAATCGATAAAATACGGATTTCCCGCATATGTCGAAAAAGATTGGTACGGCGAATCCCCGTAACTCGTCGGTCCCAACGGCAATATCTGCCAGTATCTCTGTCCCGCTTTCTTCAAAAAATCAACCCACTGATACGCTTCCTTTGAAAAACAGCCGATTCCGTGCTTTGACGGCAGGCTGAACACCGGAAGTAAAATACCGCTTGCTCTCATAATGCTCTCCCTTTATCTTCTTAATATCGTGACGGATATCTCCTCCGCCCAAACGCTGCCCTCCCGTTCTCCGAGGGCTTCCAGTTCCCGACCTTTTTCTTCTATTTTAAACCGTCTCCCGTCCGTAAGCAACTGCCACTTACCCTCCGGGAGCAAAATTTTCTGTGGAATATCGGATGCGTTGTAGACTACAAACAAAGAACCTTCCTCATCCCCAAATTCAAATGCTGCAGTCCCCTCCGGCGTCCCGGGAAAATGAATGCGCTCCATTACCGAAAGCCCGCTTTCCTGCCAGCCGGCAAAGTTTTTCCGCAGGAGGATAAGCCCCCGGTAAAACTCTGCCAGCTCCCGGTTTTCATACATCCTTCCCCAATCGATACGGTTTAAACGCGGCGAAAGATTATAGCTGTTGCCCTCTCCCCGTTTCGTGCGCGCACCTTCTTCTCCCGCCTGCAAAAATACAGTCCCGAGACAGGTAAAATAAATGCCCGCCGCCAGCCGGTTCTGCGACAGAAGCCTTTCCTCCCGTGCGGTAAAAAACAGGTTTTCTGCAGAGCACCCCATCTCTCCGATATCGCCCTCTGTCAGGTCGATATCCCTTTGCGTATACACAAGCTTATCCCAGAGAGTATAGTTGTCATGCGCCGATACATAGGAGACTGACTGCAGCGGCGACGAAAGCGCATAGCCGCCTTTTTTATCACACCATCCCAATACAGAGGAACGTATCTTATCCTCCATCCCCGGCTTTCCATTCACAAATCCGGCTTTTTTCGGAAAAAAGACGCTGCCCTTGATACTGTCGCGAATGTCATCGTTAAAAAATCCTATCCTCGTATCCAAAAGCTCTGCATTTGCCTTGACCGCCTGCACATTTCCCAGCTGCATCGCGGTCGCGCCTGCTGCCCACGGCTCTCCGTACATCATGATGTCCCTGCCGCCCGGCAGCTCATCCAGAGCCCTCCGGATGAGATTCATCGTTTCCACATCGTGCAGTCCCATCAGGTCGAACCGGAAACCGTCCACATGGTATTCCTTCGCCCAAAAGCACACCGAATCCACGATATATTTGCGGTACATCCTCCGCTCACTGGCTGTGTCATTGCCGCAGGCAGAGCCGTCCGACCAGCTCCCGTCCTCATTCTGCCTGTAAAAATAATAGGGGACTGTTCTCTGGAAACAGCTGTCCGTATCATAAGTATGGTTAAATACCACATCCATGACGACCCGTATGCCCGCCCGGTGCAGCGCCTGTATCATTTCCCGGCACTCCTTTATACGCACCGCGCCGTGGAACGCATCCGTGGAATAGGAACCTTCAGGCACATTGTAATTGACCGGGTCATACCCCCAGTTGAACTGTCCGTCCTCTCCCGCTTCGTCCACCGAACCGTAATCGTACATCGGCAGTATCTGGACGTGCGTCACCCCCAGCCACTTCAGCCATTCCACACACGTCGGTTTTTCCGGATTGCCGTCCAGCCCGGTATTTTCACAGGTAAACGCCTTGTATTTTCCGCGGTATCCTTCCGGGACGCCGCACCTTTCGTCATAGGAAAAATCCTTCACATGGACTTCCCATATCACGGGAGCTGTGCTGCCCGCCCTGTTCCCGCGCGCTTCCTCCCGCAGCTTTTCGTCAAGCGCCGTCCGCTCGCTTTCCCATCCCTGCGGCGCAGCTTTTTGTAAATCGACCACCATGCTCCGGCGTCCGTTTACCCCCGCCGCTTTCGCATACGGGTCTGCCGTCTCCCGCTGCTGCCCGTCCGCCGTCACCAGGAATGTATAGTAAATGCCGTCCAGATCCCCCGTCTTTTCCGCGCGCCAGACTCCTTTTTCTCCCTTATGCATTTCGATGGTCTCAAAAGGCTTTTCTGCCCCCTCCACCGCACTTCCTTTTTTATAAAGCCTCAGGCTCACTGCCTCCGCCGTCGGCGCCCAGAGGGCAAATCCCGTCTTTTCCGGCGAATATACCGCTCCCAGATCATCGCCTCCATAAAAAAATTCCGTTTCAAACTGCTCTGAACAAAACAGCGCCCTCCATTCGGAAGGCGCCCTTTTTGCCGTATACTCCATATCCGTTCCTCCGTTTTCCTTCCCTCAGACCTATTGTAGCAAACCGAAAGGAACGGACAAATATCGGAATTTTTGTATTCATATCGTTTTTTCATGTATTTCCGGCATCTATGCTCTCTTCTTCCTGAATAAACATGATCACAAAGCTAAGCAGAAGCAGAACGCAGCAAATCCACACTGCACGTACACCGATCCTGCGTGTTGCAATTCCTCCCAGCGCAGCCCCCGCAGCAAATACAGCAATAAAGAAGTAATACTGCATACTCTTTTTCCGCAGTTTTTTATCTTTCGTCTCCGTATAAGCGCACAGAAGATCTGTTGCGCTTCGAAGATTGCCGATGCACATCGTTGTTGCCATCGCATTTCCCTGTATCTTTTTAAAACTGTCCACCTGCAGCGCACAGGAAAAGGATACAAGCGCATTAGCCGGCAGACTCATTCCCTCCGGCCAAAATCCAACGATAAACAATACAAGCATTTCCAGACTCACCACAAGCTGTCTCCAGTGCAGTACACGATCCTGTCCAACACAGCGATATCTGATCTTCTGCGCCAGAAAAATGCCTGCCGCAAATGCAATGATCGGAATCGCATACCGTATACACAGCATCCACTCCCCCTGCGCCATATGGTTTCCCAAAAGGACAATATTTCCTGTCTGTGCATTGGCAAAAACCTTATCCCGGCCCATGTAGGTATAGGCATCCTGAAACCCGCCGCATAAGGACAGCAGAATCCCGACCGCAAAGGACTCCGACATCTGCCCGTGATATCTTTTTTTCATGACTGCACCGCCTTCCGAATTTAATCCGGTTTCAAGCGTAAACCATTTTCAGGCAGAAGTCAAATTTGTCTCATAAAATTTATTCCATTACCTCTCCATTTTCCGTCACGATTGGTGCAAGCTCCGTTGCATCACCATACAAATCCTTTCTCGCCAGCAAATATTCCTTCAACTCATCTCTGCTTTGAAATCTTGTTGCCTGAAAGGGCGCCATCGGTCCATACTTTTCTACAAATAAAAGCCCGTTCTTTGTCTCCGCCAGTATTCCTGTATGACCGACAAACCGCACCTTATCCTCAGGCGAATGCAGATAAACACAAATCAGAGAAAGCTTATCGCCTGTTATTTCCACCGCTCTCTTTTCCCACGCCTCCTCAATCCGTTCCTTCTGATCCTCCAGCGTATCTGCATCCTCTACAGACACCTGATTATAAAGCGTTACAAAATCCGTCCGTTCCCCCTCGCTCATCTGATATTCCGGAACGGTATCAATTGCTTCCACATCAAACATCAGCCATACATCCGCATCGTTTCCTGTTCCCGCCGTGCTGATCTGGTCTTTCAGCAGAAAAAAAGCAGTAAGACGGCAATTAAGCCACTGCAAATAGGAATATGCTTCCGCTGAATCATTCAGCATCACCCCGCTGTAATCCACCCCTTCCTCCGGAAGCTTCCCAAACCCTTCCGGAAAGGAAAAATTTTGTGCAGTCGCATTAAAATCTGTTATCCACTTTTTGACCCTTTCCGTCTGCTCCTGTGTTATGCCGCAGCTTTCCAGCTCTTTCAAAACTTCATTTTCTGAAGTCTGATCCGCCATGTTCGTATACTCACTCTCTTTTTTCCCGCAGCCTCCCAACGATAACATAAAACATAACACAACTGCCCATACTAAAATTGTCTTTCTCATCCTGATTCCTTTCTTTTATTAATAGACTATCTGATCTCTACGCCTTCATCCGGCCTCACTTTATAGATAAAAATCTTTTAAAAAAAGTTTTACCCGAATGCAACCTTCTCATTCCAAAATACGTTATAATAGGCACAGGCGGCAGATACAGTCTTCCTGCCGCCGCTCATTATCATAATAATCAAGGAGAACATCATTATGAAAAAACTTATCGTACTGCTTCTTGCGGCATCCATGACCGCATCCCTTACTGCCTGCGGCGGTTCTTCCACCCAGGGCCCGACTGCTGCCAATACCGAATCCTCCGTTGAAAGCGAGATTGCTTCCGAGACACCAGCTCCTGAAGAAACCGTTACGGAAAGCCTTTCTGAAACAGAAACTGCTGCAGGAGAGACCGGCACGGATTCCTCCGAATCCATTTCTTCCCCTGAAGCAGATTTGCTTAACTCTATCTATACTTCCTTTGCAGAAGATCAGAAATTCCCCATCGGCGGCGGTGATTCCGCAAATCTTGTAATAAAGGATGACGGCGCTTTTGATATCACAAATGTTGAAGAACTGGAATCTTCTCTTGGATTTCCTTCCTCACAGGCTGCCAACATCGACGGTGCGGCTTCCATGATCCATATGATGAATGCCAATACCTTTACCGGCGCGGCTTATCATCTGATCGACGGCGCTGACGCAGACGCCTTCGCCGAGGCAGTAAAGGAAACTGTTCTTGCAAAGCAGTGGATCTGCGGCATGCCCGACACGCTTGTCATCCTTTCTGCAGACGGTTACATTATCACCGCCTATGGCAATGCCGAGCTGATAGAGAATTTCAAGACGACCGCCCTTTCCGCAATCAGCGGCTCTGAGGTCATCCTCGAAACCCCTATCACCGAATAATACTCAATTCTTTCAGGCTTTCGCAAGATTGAATCGCTGACGCAACCTTCCGGTTCCGGAGCTGACTCAGAGATGCTTTCTGCGGAGGCCTGCTCTGAAAGGAACTGTCACCATGCTTTTTTCCAGTATCCCATTTCTTTACTACTTTTTGCCGCCTGTTCTGGCACTGTACTTTTTTGCCCCTAAAAAATGGAAAAATACGGTGCTCTTACTGGCAAGCCTTATTTTTTACGGCTGGGGAGAGCCCAAATATGTGCTCCTCATGCTCGTCTCCGTTTTACTCAGCTATCTGTTCGGTCTTCTCATTGAGCGGTTTCGGACTACTCCCGCCGCAAAGGCGGTCTGCATCCTTTCTGTTGCGGTCAGTCTGTCCTTTCTGCTCTATTTTAAATATACCGACTTTTTTATCGAAAGCTTCAATGCCGTTACAGGACAGAGCATCCCTCTATTAAAGATAGCGCTTCCTATCGGCATCAGTTTTTATACATTCCAGATAATCAGCTACACCATCGACGTTTACAGAGGCGTCCCCGCGCAGAAAAGCTATATCCGCCTGGCGGCGTATATTTCCATGTTCCCTCAGCTCATCGCCGGGCCCATCGTGCGCTACTCCGATATCGCGGCGCAGCTTGAAGAACGCTCTTTTTCAGTTTCTGCCGCTGCCGCCGGTATCCGCCGCTTTATCCTCGGCCTTTCCAAAAAAATCCTCCTTGCCAACCAGCTCGGGGAATTCTGCGCCGTATTCCGCGCCTCCGATGAAAAATCCGTGCTCTTTTACTGGCTCTATGCCGCCGCCTTTGCCCTCCAGATTTACTTTGACTTCTCGGGCTACAGCGACATGGCCATCGGGCTCGGCAAAATACTCGGCTTCGATTTCCTTGAAAATTTCAACTATCCCTATATTTCAGCCAGCATCACCGAATTCTGGCGTCGCTGGCACATGTCGCTCGGCACATGGTTCCGCGATTACGTCTATATTCCTCTGGGGGGAAACCGCAAAGGGCCGGCGCGCCAAATCCTCAACATCCTTATCGTCTGGGCGTTAACGGGTTTCTGGCACGGTGCGGCATGGAACTTTGCCGTCTGGGGGCTTTTGTTCGCAGCCCTTCTCATCGCAGAAAAGCTCTGGCTTTTAAAGCCTCTGAAAAAATGCCGGCTCTTCTCCCATATTTATGTGCTGTTTTTTGTAACGATCAGCTTTGTTATCTTTAACGCACAGGATATGGCGCAGGCAGTCTCCGATATCGGCGGACTTTTCGGTGCAGGCGCACTCCCTCTTATTTCCGGGGAAACTCTCTATTATATGAGAAGCTTCGGCATCGTCCTTGGCGCTGCTGCCATCGGCGCTACGCCTCTGATAAAGAGCCTTGCCCTGAAAGCTTCCTCCTGCCCCAAAACAGCGCGTATCGTCACTATCGCGGAACCCGTTTTGCTCATGGCTCTCCTGCTTGTCATGACCGGATACCTCGTAGACGGCTCCTTTAATCCATTTTTATATTTCAGATTTTAAACGGAGAGACAGATATGGATAATAAACTTAAAAACATCATCACCTGCGCCCTGTTCGGCACATTTTTTGCGGCAGCCTTCCTTGCCTGCGTTTTTCTGCCCAAAAAGACCTATTCGGATTCCGAACGCAGACCGCTCGCTTCAATGCCCGAATTTTCTGTGAAAACAGTCGCAAATGGACGCTTTATGAGCAGCTTTGAAAGCTATTCGCAGGATACTTTTCCGCTGCGCGACCGGTTCCGCACGCTCAAAGCCCTTTCTGCTACAAAGCTTTTCCTCAAAAAAGACAACAACGGCATTTACGAATCCGACGGATATGCCGCTGCAATGGAATACCCGATGAACCAGGCATCCCTTGAGCGCGCCGCAGCCCGTTTCCGGTATGTATACGATACCTGCCTTGATGAAACGAACCGCATCTTTTTCTCTGTTATCCCCGATAAAAACTGTTATCTGGCAGAAGAAAGCGGACATCTTTCCATGGACTACGCCCTGTTTGAACAGGAAATGGAAAAGCTTATGGATTTTGCGCAGTATATCCCCGTTTCCGACCTTCTGGAAAAAGAGGATTATTACAAAACCGATACCCACTGGCGTCAGGAAAAAATAACAGATGTGGCACAGCGTCTCCTTTCTGAAATGTCCCCCGGCCAGATGACAACAGCTGCGCCCGACTATCGTCCCGTCACCGCCACTGAGACCTTCTCCGGCGTGTATACGGGTCAATCCGCTCTCCCCCTCAAGGCAGAGCCCCTTATCTATCTGACAAGCGACACCCTGGAAGGCTGTCGTGTTTATGACTGGCAGAACAGCAGGGAAATCCCTGTCTATGATACTGACCGGGCGTCAGGGAAAGACCCCTATGAACTCTTTCTCTCCGGCTCACTGTCGCTCATAACGATCGACAACCCCAACGCAGCTTCTGACCGTCAGCTCGTCCTTTTCCGCGATTCCTTCGGCTCCAGCATCGCTCCTCTTCTCATCGAAGACTATTCCCGCGTTATACTGGCCGATATCAGATATATCCAGCCTGCTTATCTGACAAAATTCGTGGACTTCACAAACAGCGACGTGCTCTTTTTATACAGCACCCTCGTCCTCAACAACAGTGATACCTTAAAATAGACTGTCTTCCCCCGCTTAGGAGTTTGAAAAAGTGTGCGCATAATCGTGTTTTTTATTCGATAGGAAATAATCTTTCCTATCGAATAAAAAAGCCGTATCAGCATCAAGCTGACACGGCTTTTTTAATACTCTGTTATATCACCTTAGATAAAAATTCCTTCAACCTTTCATTTTTCGGATGATCGAAAAATTCCTCCGGTGTATTCTCTTCCTTTATCTTTCCTTCATCCACAAAAAGTACGCGGCTCGCAACCTCACGCGCAAATCCCATCTCATGCGTCACAATTACCATCGTCATTCCCTCATGAGCCAGGTCACGCATAACAGAAAGAACTTCGCCTACCATTTCCGGATCGAGCGCGCTCGTAGGCTCGTCAAAAAGCATTACATCAGGATGCATGCACAGAGAACGCACGATTGCTATCCTCTGCTTCTGACCGCCGGAAAGCTGCGCCGGATAAACGTTCGCCTTTTCTGCAAGTCCCACGCGCGCAAGAAGCTCCATCGCCTCTTTTTCCGCTTCTTCTTTGGACTTTTTCAGCACCTTAATCGGCGCCAGCGTCATATTATCCAAAATCGTCTTATTCGCAAACAGATTGAAATGCTGGAATACCATGCCGATTTTCTGGCGATACACGTTGATATCGCTCTTTGGATCAGTGATCGCTTTTCCCTCAAAAAGGATTTCCCCGCTCGTCGGCATTTCCAGAAGATTCAGGGAACGCAGAAAAGTGGACTTTCCGGAACCGGATGGACCGATGATAGCCACTACCTCTCCCTTACGGATCGTCGCGTCAATATGATCTAAAACCTGCACCTTCCCGAAAGATTTGCAGAGCTGTTTAATCTCAAATAATACCTCACCGCTCATTGACACGCAGTCTCCTTTCCAGTCTTTCCATCAGCGCGGATAAAAAGCTCACACTTACCAGATAGATAAGCGCTGCTGCAAACAGCGGCATATACGGATCGTACGTCTGGCTGCGTACCGTATTCGCACCGTGCGTCACATCTGTCAGCGCAATATAGCCACAGATAGACGTCTCCTTTAACAGCGTGATAAACTCGTTTCCAAGAGCCGGGAGCACGTTCTTTAACGCCTGCGGGATAATAATATGCCACATCGTCTGCACATAAGTCAGCCCCAGACTTCTTCCCGCTTCAAACTGTCCCTGATCCACCGACATGATACCGGAGCGGAAAATCTCCGCAACATATGCACCGGAGTTGATACCAAATGTCAAAATAGCGACAAGACGCTTGCTCACATCCACTGAACCGAATACGATGTAATACATGATCAAAAGCTGTATCATCGCAGGAGTCCCTCGGATAACCGTCAGATACAGCTTACACACCGCATTTAAAATCTTTACGACAAGCGGGGGACGCTCCAGCTTATCCGCCGAAGAGCGCACCACTGCGATGAGGACGCCGATAACGACGCCCACTATCACCGCAAAAAACGATACGATGTATGTTGTTCCCAAGCCTTCTGTAAAATATCTCCACCGCTCGTCCGTTATGAAATTGGCAATAAACCTTGCTTTAAAATCTTCCATTTTCTATATGCTTTCTAATCTTCTCTTATTTTTTTACGATAACGACCTGACTTGCAGTCGCATAGGTATCAGTAAAATCAACGCTCAGCTTACGCTCTTCCGTTACAGTCATGCCCGCAGCGCCGAAATCTGCCTTGCCGGAAACGACTGCGTTTACGATCGCGTCAAATTCCATATCTTCAACCTTTAACTCATAGCCTAAAACATCACATACAGCCTGTGCAATATCAGGGTCGATACCAACAACTTCCTGATTCTCATAATATTCATAAGGCTCAAAGGTCGCGTTGGTCGCCATTACCAGAGTGCCGTTGGAACGGTCAACGCCTTCGGGAGAAGTATAAGGATGCTGGCCTGCCTCATCGCCGATATAGTTGGAAATGATGGAATCCAGAACGCCGTCTGCCTCAAGCTGAGCCAGCGCCTCATTTATCTTTGCCGTCAGGTCGCCGTTATCCTTATTTACGCACATTGCGTATTCCTCGGAAGAAAGCTCCTCATCCAAAAGCTGCAGGTCATCATTCTTCTCTACAAAAGCTTTTGCCGGATTGTAATCGATGACTACGCAGTCTATCTTGCCCTGCTTGAGCGCCTGAATAGCATCCGCGCCCTTGTTGTAACGCTCTACGGTCGCGCCGTCGTTCTTCTCATAATCGGTAGCCAGCTGGTCGCCTGTCGTTCCCAGCTGAACGCCTATCTTCTTGCCTGCAAGATCAAATGCTGCTGCCGCCTCTGTACCGGCTTCTGTTTCTGCTGCCGCGGTACTTTCCGCTTCCATCTCTGCTGCTGCGCTGCTCTCAGCTGCTACTGTACTTTCCACTGCCACGGTGCTCTCTGCCGGAGCCTCAGAACCGCACGCTGTCAAAGAAAATACCATGGCTGCCGCCATTGCCGCTGTCAGTAATTTTTTCATTTTCATCTCTTTTTCCTCCTCATGAAAGGTCCTGTCTGCAGGGCCTCTTCTCACTGCATAAATATTCGATATTGCTTTCATCGGATATCTCGTATTGACTATACTTATAATACCATATATTTTTTAAAAATCAAGTATAAATTTTCACATATTATTCACTTTTTTAAGAATTTTATGCATAAATATTCCCAATTGTACTGTATATACATCAAAATATGCATGCCTTTAAGGAAATCCCTGTCTGTCCGGGATTTCACACTTTTTTCGCAATTTTATCGCAGATTCATCACAGCTTTTCAACAGTTCCAACACAATTTCCCCTTATACTGCAAAGCATAGAAACAAAAAAGCGCAATAAGCTTTCAAATAGCAAAAGGAGTGAATTTTCATGTACGAATACGAAAATCAGAATATCAACAACGAACAACAAACCTATCAATATCAGGATATCCCATCCGGCAGCCCGCTGCCCCAGCCGCGCCCTCCTAAAAAGAAAAAGGGGAACGCCGCCCGCATCGCCAAAAAGGCCGGGGCCATCGCACTGAGCGCCGTTTTATTCGGCGGCATCGCTTCAGGAACTTTTCTTGCTGTCAACTACGCCGCAGGCTACAGCCCCTCAGTCGCCAATGCAGCAAATACGCCTGATGCTTCAGTAAATCAGACTGACAGTACCCAGCAGGCGAGCTCCCTGCTGAAAGCGACCAGCTCTCCCGACGGACAGACAGCTTCCGGAGCTCTCGATGTTTCTTCCGTTGCCTCCTCCGTCATGCCCTCCATCGTTTCCATTACGAACAAATCCGTTCAGGAAGTGCAAAACTATTTCAACATGTTCGGATATGGAGGACACAGCCAACAGGTTGAAAGCGAAAGCGTCGGCTCCGGCATCATCATTGGTAAAAACGACAGTGAGCTTCTCATCGTGACAAACTACCATGTCGTCCAAAACGCCGACACCCTTTCCGCAAGCTTTATTGATAACTCTGTCTGCGAAGCAAATTTAAAGGGAACCGATCCTGATAACGATCTGGCGGTAATCGCAATTCCGTTATCCAGCATTTCTGAAAGTACCATGGGACAGATAAAAGTCGCGACTATCGGGGATTCCGATACGCTTAAGGTCGGCGAACAGGTTGTCGCTATCGGCAACGCCTTAGGCTACGGCCAGTCTGTTACCACAGGCATTGTGAGCGCTACAAACCGTACTATCAGCACCTCTGTTACAAAAAATGCGGAAAACGTTCCTTCCTATATCCAGACAGATGCCGCTATCAACCCCGGAAACTCCGGCGGAGCCCTCGTCAACATGAACGGCGAAGTCATCGGCATCAACTCCGCAAAGCTTGCCAGCACCGAAGTAGAAGGCATGGGATATGCGATTCCCGTATCAAGGGTTTCCGATATCATCGAAACGCTGATGAATGAAACAACCCGCAGCAAGGTTTCCTCTGATCAGCAATCGGCCCTCGGCATTTCCGGGCTCACCGTTGACGCCACCGTAACAAATGCATACGGAATCCCTTCCGGAGTATACGTTGCAGAGGTTACAGAAAACGGCAGCGCACAGACAGCGGGCATCAAAGCCGGAGATGTCATTACCAAATTTGATGGAAAAACCGTTTCCGATATTCAGGAATTAAAAGATATGCTTCAATATTACGCAGCCGGCGAAACCGTCACCGTTACCGTAAAAACTCCCGGTCATGCAAATACCTATGAAGAACGCGAATTCTCTGTGACCCTCAGCTCCGCGCTGAGTACAGAGGCAGAAACAGAAACAGAAGATTCAGCTGTTAACAGAGGAAATATCATCATTCACTGACTGGAAAATATAATTTTTAGAAAAAATCGCCGCCACCCGTTTTTCGGATGACGGCGATTCTACGCTTCTCTCACAAAATTATCTTCTGCTATCTTACTTTTTCTCGTCTTTCTCTTTTTCCCACCAGCCTCTGCGGCTTTCCTTTTCTTCTTCCTCCTGCTCGTCTTTTTCAACAATTATCTTTTTCACAAGAGCAGTATCTACCCGCTGGTCCTCCAGCTTCTCCACATGTATCTGCAGCCCGTTTACCTCAACGTCGAACTCGCTCCCGTCTGCAGGAATCGTCCGCAGGCAGCTGAATATCATACCGCCCAGCGTATCATAATCCATATCCTCCGGCAGCTCGATATCCAGCGCCTCCGCGATATCTTCGATATAAGCGCCGCCCGATATCCGCCAGAGATTCTCTTCCAGCTGTACGATTTCCGGAGGCTCCGTAGGATCAAATTCATCATAAATATTCCCGACGATTTCCTCAAGCAGATCTTCCATCGTTATCACGCCCGCCGTCTGACCATATTCATCGATGACTATCGCGATATGCACCTTTCCTTTCTGCATGTCGCGGAACAAGTCGTCCGCATGGATGGTATCAGGGACAAAATAAGGCTTTCTTAAAAGTCCCTTCAATCCTTCCGGGCTGTCACTTCTTCTATCCAGCAGATAATCCCTTGCATTTAAAATCCCGACAATATCATTGATATCCTCATCGTAGACCGGATATCGGGACAAACCGCTTTCACGAATCGTTTTTAATATCTCCTCATCCGTCTCATCAATCGAAAATGCTACCACATCAGGCTCGCGCGTCATCGCATCGCGCACTGAAATATCATCAAACCGGAACACATTCTGAATCCATTCCTGCTCTTCCTGATCTATTGTTCCTTTCTCTCCGCCCAAATCTACCATCATGCGGATTTCTTCTTCCGTTACAGCTTCCTCTTCTGACTCCGTTTTCATATGAAGAAGACGCAGCATCAGGTTTGTCGATTTTGATAAAAACCAGATGACCGGACGCATCACAACTGCCAGCCCGCCTACAACACCGCTTGTAAATCTTGCCACTTCCATAGGTTTCTGCATCGCAATCCGCTTAGGAACAAGCTCGCCGAAGATGAGCGTGAAATATGACAAAATAATCGTTATCACAATGACTGCAAGCGCATCGAGCACGGCAGGGCTGATCACCGTAAATCCAAGGTCCTCATAAATCCAGTCTACCAAATACCCTGAAAAACTGTCTGCCGCAAACGCACTTCCCAAAAATCCTGCCAGTGTGATGCCGACCTGTATCGTCGATAAAAACGCATTCGGCTCTTCCACCAGCTTCAGCAGCCTTCCCGCCTTTTTATCCCCTTCTTCCTCCATCTTCCTCAGCTTCGCACTGTTCAGCGAAACGACTGCTATTTCTGATGCCGCAAAAAATGCGTTCAGAAATATCAAAACTACCTGTACCAATAACTGTCTGGGTATAGAACTCAAAATAACTCTCTCCTTTTTCTCGTATCAATGCTCATACCATACAAATTGTATCATTCTTCTCTTTTCTGCGTTCTCCATGCAAAAAAACACAAAAAGACATAACCCGTCAAGGATTTCTCAACAGGCTATGTCTCTTGTTTTTATATTCGCAATGTTATCCAGAAAATTCGTTTCCCCGTCTGGGTCCGCGTTATCCATGAAAACTGTATCCTTTCTTATCGTAATATGACTTTTTCAATTATAACTGTATAGAAGGGATTCTGTCAAGAACATTTTCACTTTTCAGTTTACAACAAAAAACCCCGAAAAATCAATTTCCGAGGTTTTGTCAGAGGCGCGAACCGGATTTGAACCGGTGATAAGGGTGTTGCAGACCCGTGCCTTACCACTTGGCTATCGCGCCATATCTAATTATATGCTTTACACTTGTAAAAATGACTCCAACGGGAATCGAACCCGTGTTACCGCCGTGAAAGGGCGATGTCTTAACCGCTTGACCATGGAGCC